>Ga0315298_1000168_pt1 | contig 131564 bp, 126 predicted proteins | sample WHS_1_MG_FD_203077 | JGI IMG/M metagenome (GOLD analysis project Ga0315298, IMG submission 203077) | Extremophilic microbial mat communities from Washburn Hot Springs, YNP, Wyoming, USA - WHS_1_MG | ecosystem: Environmental > Aquatic > Thermal springs > Hot (42-90C) | place: USA: Wyoming...
TTCTTGACACGGATAAACATGGCTGCTGACCTGCGATAAGGCAGAGCACCATGCCGAATCGGCATGAGTCAAGAAAAAATCATCAATCTATTCCTGCCAACCTCACGTGTTTAGCACCACATTTCGTTTGGCCGCTCAAAAACTCGCGGAATTCTGCGACTTTTTCACGCGCGTGAAGGGCAAAGTGTCGAAGTTGGGCCAAACGCACGGTCGAATGGTCTGAGGCCTGGGTTCCGTTCACGAGGCTAACAAAGCATGGTTGGCGGGGGGTGAGAAAGGGATTTCTGCTGGCGCGATGGGGATGCGGCGGGGCTCGATTGCGCGGGTCAGGAGGTCGGGGCGGCGATTGACCGTGACGAAACAGGCGCCTCCGGCGATGCGGTTGCGGCGGTCGTCGAGAATGGGTGGAGAGGGTCGGGGATTGGAAAAAAGGGCGGATGACGCTTCACTCTTCCGCCCTACGCTTGCTGTTTTTGTCTTCTGGACTTGGTGTTGCCCATGCGGCGGGGGTGGATGATGGGCTTCGCAAGGGCTCTGCCCATCCTACTTGCTGCATTTATATTACATCAAGGCCAAACTCGCTCGTCGGTTTATAATCTGCCCAAGATGTTGGATCAGTTTCCCAAGGGGCAGCGCAGGGCTTGAATGCTTTCCAAAACTGAATCAATGCCTGAACTTGCGGGTCTTTCCTATTTCTATAGATCCATCTAAGTTCTGCTCCCGTTATAGACGTTTTTTTCTGAGTAAAATCAGTAATGGTAGCCGCTTTTCTATCCGGCCCCTGTGGATAATCCATAATATAGTTTTTGTGGATAACTGTATCCAAATCAAGTTCATCCAGGCAGAAGTGAATTTTTTTTTTGGCGACGCTTGTGGCCCACCAAAGACCACTTTTTGATTTGCGCTTCCATAGAGCCCATTTCACGTCGCCGTTATTCGGATTGGCTTGCCAGCGATTTAGGAGGTCTGGATGCTTCGGGTTTTGACTACTCGCCAGAGCCTCGGTAAATTTGGCATTGTCCGATGGAGCTGCAACCGACGCCCCGTAATCTCCGACATTATAATAATTAATCATTGAACCGGTTGTGCGCTCTTTTTTGGCACCCAAAAACTCCATCAGTTTACCTCGCGGCTCCTGCAACCCATAAAAAAGGTCACCATGCGAATAAGTGTCGTGATAGGTTGCCCCTGGACCAAACGGCATAGCATTTCATCCTCTCGTCTTGTTCGAAACTACGCTTTTATTGGTGACACACGTGAGTAAATTTATGTTGGTGACTCGTCTATCAGTTTATTACTCACTCCATCATGCGTTTAGCACGATGAAGTGAGTAATATGTTGCCAGGCGCAAACGTCAGCTCATCTTCATCGTCTTAAGGTCGAAGTTTACAACGCTCTGGGTGCCTGCCGAGCCGTCGTCTTTCATCGGGATGGAGACGAAGCTGATGGAGGAATAGTTCAGGGACAGCGATTCCTGAGGTTTGTCACCGCCGGAGGACATGCTCAGGCCGGACATGATGACGTCCTTCATTTTCACTTCAAGGTATTTAGCCGACCCGGAACCGGCCTTGTCGGTGCGGACGAAGACGATATCCACGTCTTTCGCGCCGCCGCTGAGGGCTTCCTTCAGCAGGTCCGGGCTTGAGACATCGTAATCCTTGGTAACCGTGACTTCGGACAGGCTGGGGAGGCTGGATTCACGGCCTTCGCCGCTGCCGGACTGCATGGCGATGCCGCGCCCGACGCCCCATTGCGCGCTGCTCAGTTCGATATAGTTGGTGAAGCCCTCGGTGGTCACGTCGCCGTTGATCGCGGCATATTTCATGTAGACAGCCATTGGTCTTTCTCCTGCTGGGTTGAAACTTTAGCTTAGTTCGTAGCGGAACGACCCATCGGGACCAATTCCGACTTTGACGTGGGAGATCGCCTCGCTCGCGGCCATACGGGTCAGGACCTCTGCCGAGAGTTCGGGCAGGAGGGTGCGCGAGAGGATGTTTTCCACGTTGCGCGCGCCGGAGGAGGATTCCTTGCAGCGCGCGGCAATGGTTTCGACCAGAGCGGGGTCGTATGTGAAATCGGCCTTGTACGACGCGCGCACCCGGCGGGCGATTTTCGCGAGTTGGAGGCCGACGATCTGGCGGATCACCTCGTCCGAGAGCGGGAAATAGGGGACGATGGTGACGCGGCCGAGAAAGGCGGGTTTGAAATGCTTGGCGAGCTCCGGGCGGAGGGCTTCGGCGAGGCCTGCGGCATCTGGCGCGGTTTCGGGGTCGGCGAAGAGTTTATCGATCAGGTCGGTGCCGGCGTTCGAGGTCATGATGATGACGGTGTTCTTGAAGTCGATGTCGCGGCCTTCGCCGTCCTTCATGTTGCCCTTGTCGAACACCTGGAAGAACACGTCCTGCACGCCGGGATGGGCTTTTTCCATTTCGTCGAGCAGGATCACCGAATAGGGGCGGCGGCGGACCGCTTCGGTCAGGACGCCGCCTTCGCCGTAGCCGACATAGCCGGGGGGGCTGCCCATCAGGAGGGAGACTTTATGCTCCTCCTTGAACTCGGTCATGTTGATCGTGGTGATGTTCTGTTCGCCGCCGTAGAGCAGGTCGGCCAGGGTGAGGGCGGTTTCGGTTTTGCCGGTGCCCGATGTGCCGACCATGAGGAAGACGCCGATCGGCTTGCGCGGGTCGGTGAGTTTGGCGCGCGAGGTGCGGATGGCTTGCGCCACGGCTTCGAGCGCGTGGGGCTGGCCGACGATGCGGCGCTCCATGGTGGATTTCAGGTTGAGGACGGTGTTGATTTCATCGGACTGCATGCGCCCGGCGGGTATGCCGGTCCAGCTTTCGACAATCTCGGCGACGGCCTGGGCATCGACCACCGGGAAGATCAAGGGCATTTCGCCCTGCGAGGCTTTGAGTCGCGACGTGAGCGCTGCAAGGGTCATGCGAAGAATTCCTTTGTCTTCCTCCGGCGACTTTTCAGCGGGCTTCTCAAGAATCGCCGCATCACCCTCCGACGATGAAGGCAGTTCGTTTGCGACGGGAGCGGATTCCGGCTCAGGTTCAGCTTCGGGAGCTTCCAGGCGGGTTCTCAAAGCGGCGATCTCGGTCGCGAGTTCCTTTTCGGCAGCGTAACGCGCTTCCAGACCCGTAAGGTCGTTGATCAAACTGGCGCGTTCCTCCGCGAGTTCCGCGACCCGTGCCGCGTGGTCGCCGCCGCTCGCGGTCTCGCGGTGGAGGATGGCGGTTTCGGTTTCGATCAGGTCGAGGCGGCGCTTGCGGTCTTCGATCGGGGCGGGTTCGGTGGCCTGGCTCATGGAGACTCGGGCGCAGGCGGTGTCGATCAGGGATATCGCCTTGTCGGGCAGTTGGCGCGAGGGGATGTAGCGCGCGGAGAGGCGGACGGCTTCGCTCACCGCTTCGTCGAGGATGCGGATTTTGTGGTGTTTTTCGAGAGTGGCGACGAGGCCGCGGATCATGGCGGTGGCCATCGGCTCCGAGGGTTCCTCGACCTTGACGACCTGGAAGCGGCGGGCGAGTGCGGCATCGCGCTCGAAATATTTTTTGTATTCGGCCCAGGTGGTGGCGGCGATGGTGCGGAGTTCGCCGCGCGCGAGGGCGGGTTTGAGCAGGTTGGCCGCGTCGTTCTGGCCGGCCTGACCGCCGGCGCCGATCATGGTGTGGGCTTCATCGATGAACAGGATGATCGGGCGGGGCGAGGCTTTGACCTCTTCGATGACGGATTTGAGGCGGTTTTCGAATTCGCCCTTCACCCCGGCACCGGCTTGCAGCAGGGCCATGTCGAGCGTGCGGAGGATGACGTTTTTCAATGCATCCGGCACGTCGCCCTGGGCGATTTTCAGCGCGAGGCCTTCGACCACGGCGGTTTTGCCGACCCCGGCCTCGCCGGTGAGGATCGGGTTGTTCTGGCGGCGGCGGGTCAGGATGTCGATGGTCTGGCGGATTTCGAAATCGCGGCCGAGGATGGGGTCGATCCGCCCGGCTTTGGCGCGGGCGGTGAGGTCTTCGGTAAATTGATCGAGAGCGGCGGAGCCGCCGGGGCGGGGCGTGCCGTCCTCGCTGCCGGTGGCGGGGGCACCGTCTGTCGCGAGGGTTGCGTTGTGCGCTTCGGTCGACGCGGACGTGATGGTGAGGAAATCACGTTTGAGAGCGTCGGGCTGGATTTTCAGCAACTGGCCCGATGCCTCACGGGCGCGGCGGGCCAAGGCATCGTCGGACAACAGGGCCCAGAGCAGATGACCGGAGCGGGTGCGCGAGAGACCGTGTTCGATCGAGGCGAGCAGCCAGGCCTGTTTGGCGAGATCGACCACATCCGGCGAAAGGGCCGGTGCGCGGGCGTTGCCGGTTTTCAATTTATCGAGTGCACGGTTGAGGTCGATCAGGAAACGACCGTGATCGATCTCATAATGGCGGAGGATCAGCGGAATATCGGTATCGGTGCCGTCCGCGAGTTTGAGAAGCCAATGTTCGATTTCGACGTTGTAATGGGTGCGCGAGAGCGTGAGCCCCGCAGCGGATTCGAGGCTGCGGCGGCTATGGTCGTTCAGTCGCGCTATCAACGATTTCAAGTCGATCGCTGCCATCTGCTCCCCTTGCCGACCCTGAAATCCGCGCCGGTTTATTGCGATCAAAGAATGTTCTGACTGGATATTATGATCTAACGAGCCTCTTGTCCAGATTAAGAAGTTGCAACATCATGCGGCCAGAGCTCTTAACAGACTGGATTTTTGCGATGGCGCTGGACATTACCGGATTGTTAGAACCGATCGATGACTCCACCCCCTGCGGGGCCGATCTGCGCGCGGATTATGGGGCGCAATCGGTTTATTACCGGCTGCGGGATGCAAGATCGGACGCGCGGGCAGCGGAACGGGCGGCGGATGCGGATGCGTCGCTGGAGGCCGATGTGGGGCAGCACTGGCGAAATGTCCTGCAATTGTCACAGACGGCACTGACCCGCACCCACGATATCGAGATTGCGGCGTGGCTGACCGAGGCGCTGCTGCGCGAGGCGGGGCTGGACGGGCTCGCGGATGGTGCCGCGCTGATGGAGGGATATGCCCGGCTGTTCTGGGACACCGTGCTGCCGCTGCCCGACGAGGACGGGATCGAGACGCGGATGGCGCCGGTTGCGGGGCTGAACGGGGTAGGCGGGGACGGCACGCTGATCCAGCCGCTGCGCAAGCTCCCATTGTTCAACGGGGCAAATGGGGCGGCGGTGTTGTTGTTCCAGTATCAACAGGCGGAAGAGACCGCGGGGTTGGGCGATGCCAAGCGCAAAGCGGCGCGGCTGGCGGCGGGGGTGCCGGATTTCGCCAAGCTGGAGACCGAGGCGCGGGCTGCGGGGGTGGCGCATTTCACCAGCCTTGCGAAAGCGACGGATAAGGCCCTGACCGCATGGCGGGCGATGGCGGCGACGCTCGATGCCGCGGCGGGGGCGGATGCGCCGCCGACCAGCCGGGTTGCCGAAGTGCTTGAACAAGTCATCGTGATTTCACGACGCTACGCGCCGAACGCGCTGGCGGAATCAGTGGCGGCAGCGGAGGTGGAAGCGATGGAACCCGAGGCAATGACAGGGACGCCGGAGGCGGGACCGTCGCGCCCGGCCGTGCGGACCCGCGAGACGGCCTTGCAGCAGATTACCGAAATCGCGGAATTCTTTCGTCGTACCGAGCCGCAATCGCCGATCGCCTTGACGCTGGATGAAGCGGTACGGCGGGCGCGGCTGCCATGGCCCGAACTGATCGAGGATATTCTGGCGGATGCGGCGGTGCGGCAGGCGATGCTGACGGCGCTTGGGATCAAGTCGGGGTGAAGGACGAAAGGGAGGAAGAAGGCTTCTTTTTTGTAAAAAAGAAGCAAAAAAACTTCTGATCGTTGGGCTGAAGTCGTCGAAACACCTGTATCCAAATTAAAAAAAGTTTTTTGCTTCTTTTTTACAAAAAAGAAGCGCTTCCTTACTTACGCTCACACGTTGCCCGGCGCCGACAATTCGGTGACCAGCCGGAACGAGGCGCTGATGTCGTCGAGTTGGTAATGGGGTTGGAGGTGGATGGTGCAGCCGAAGGAGCCGGGTTTGGTGGCGTGTTCGCGCACCTCCACGCGGGCGTCGAGCAGCGGGTAGCGGGCGCGCATTTCGGGGCCGGCGTCTTTATTGGCATTGGCGTAGCGGCGCAGCCAGGTGGTGAGTTCGCGTTCGATTTCGCTGGCGGTGCGGAAGGCGCCGGTCATGTCACGGCCCATGACCTTGATGAAATGGGCGAAGCGGGCGACGCAGACGATGGTGTTGAACTGGGCGGAGAGGCGGGCGTTGGCGTCGGCGGCTTCGGCGTTGCGGCCGGCGTAGCGGCGGGGGGTTTGCAGGCTGCGGGCGGCGCCGAGGACGGTCTGGCCGCCGAAGGCGAGGCTTGAGAGGGCCATCATGCCGGCATCGACCAGGGCGCGTTCCTGCGTGTCGGTCAATGCGATTTCGGTTTCGAAGCGGGCCTGGCCTTCGGCGGTATCGGGGGAGAAGTGCGGGGCGGTGCCGATGGTGATCAGGCCGCTGCCGGGCCAGTCCTGAATATAGCCGCGCATGTCGGCGGGCCAGTCGTAGGTTGCCATGGCGCGGGCGACGGTGTGGGCGATGGCGTAGCCGGCGGCGAACCAGACGATATCGTCGGCATTGTCGATCTGTTCGACGTAGCGAAAGCCGCGTTCGGCTTCGGGTTGTTCGTCCCAGCCGGGACGGGCGCGCAGCCGGGGGAGCGCGAGGCCGATGAAGCGCATGTCCTCGCGGGTGCCGAGGTTGCGGAAGCGGAGGTGTTCGGGGCCGGAGAACTGGGCGGCAGGGTCGGCGACGCCGGAGAGATCGGCCATGCGGTCGACTCCGAACAATGCGGGGGCGGCGCTGAAGATCATGGGTGCGAAGGCGGCGGCGGCGATGGCGGAGAGCCCGGCGAGGGCGGAGACGTCATCGGTCGGCGCACCGGGACCGGGGCGGTGGCGGATGTCGTAATCCATGACCAGCAGCCCGTAGGGTTCGCCGCCCGGGGTGCCGAATTCGTCTTCGTAGATGCGGCGGAAGATCTGGCTCTGGTCGAATTCGGCGGCGCGTTCGAGATCGCGGCAGAGTTCCGGCCAGGAGGCTTGAAGGACCCGCAGCTTGAGCCGGTCGCTGACCTCCGTGCGGGTCACCAGCCAGGCGAGGCCGCGCCAGCTGCCTTCGAGGCGGGTGAACCTCGGGTGGTGGAGAATCGTGTCGATCGCGGCGGTGAGCATGGCGTCGATCGTGGCGATGTCGTGATCGAGCACGGCACGAAACCGCGTGGGATCACGCAGGAGGGTGGCGGCGTCCGCGCCGAACCAGAGCATCAGCGCGCTTGCCGCCGGTGCGGTGAGGAACCGGGCGAGGTCGCCGGCCTCGGCGTGATGGCGGTCCCCGAAGTAGTGGCCCGCCAGAGCCACCTCGCGCAGCCTGGGGGCTTCGCCGGCTGCGCCGCTCATGGCGGGGTCAGGATTTTTGCGGGATCCGGGCGACCATGCGCATCGAGGTGGTCAGTTCCTCCATCTGGAGCCAGGGGCGGAGATAGGCGACGGCGTTGTAGGAGCCGGGCTTGCCGGGGATTTCCTTGACCTCGACCTTGGCTTCGCGGAGCGGGTATTTGGCTTTCATTTCGGGCCCGGCATCGGCGTTGCCGTTGACGTAATTGCCGATCCAGCGGTTCAGCCAGTTTTCGCAATCCTTGGCTTCCATGAACGAGCCGATCTTGTCGCGAGCCATGACCTTGAGGAAATGGGCGAAGCGCGAGGAGGCCATGATGTAGGGCAGGCGCGCGGAGATGGCGGCGTTGGCGGTGGCGTCCGGACGGTCGTATTTTTTTGCCTTCTGGGCGGATTGCGCACCGAAGAAGACCGCGTAGTCGGTATTTTTATAGTGGCAGAGCGGCAGAAAGCCGAGGTTTGAGAGTTCGAACTCGCGCCGGTCGGTGATGCCGATTTCGGTCGGGCATTTCGCGTCCATGTCGCCATCGTCGGACTGGAAGACGTGGGTGGGCAGGTTCTCGACCTTGCCGCCGCCTTCGGCACCGCGGATCGCGACGCAGAAACCGGAGGCGGCGAAACTGGCGGTGAGGCGCTCGCCCATCATGTAGGCGGCGTTCATCCAGCAATAATCTTTGTGGTCCTGGGCCCGGGCGGCGCCGGATGCATCGAACGGCGCTTCCTCGTAATTGAAGGTGTCGACCGGGGCGGTGGCGGCGCCATAAGGCACCCGGGCGAGGGTGCGGGGCATGACGAGGGAGACGAAGCGGGCATCTTCGGTTTCGCGGAAGCCGCGCCATTTGGCGTATTCGGCGGTCTCGAAGATTTTGGCGAGGTCGCGCGGCTTGGACAGTTCGGTCCAGTCCGAGAAGCCGAACATGCCGGCGCCGGCGGCGGAGATGAACGGCGCAAAGGAGGCGGCGGCGACGTTGGAGACGAGGCGCAGGCTCTCGATATCGTCGGGGTGGCTGGTCCATTCATAATCGCCGATCAGCGCGCCGTAGGGTTCGCCGCCGGGGGTGCCGAATTCGTTTTCGTAGATTTTCTTGAAGAGCTGGCTCTGGTCGAACTCGACCGCTTTGGTCAGGTCGCGGTTGAGTTCGCGCTTGGACATGTTGACGACCTTGATTTTCAAGGACGTTCCGGTTTCGGAATGTGTGACGAGATGGTGCAGGCCGCGCCAGCTGCCTTCGAGCTGGAGGAAGCGCGCATCGTGCATGATCGCGTTGAGCTGGGTGGACAGCCGCCGGTCGATCGCGGCGATGGCACGGTCGATCGTGCGGGTGAGATTTTTATCGAAGGTGACGGTGCCGGACAGGGCTTCCTGAACCAGGGTTTTCACCAGATCCTGGGCGCGATCGGGTTCGGTCTGCTTGGTGGCGCCTACCACCTGGTCGAGCAGGCTGGTGGCTTCCGTGGTGGTCGTTGCGGCGGCGGGGCCGGATTGGGTGCTGGACATCGATCAACCCTCCTTGCCGGCGCCGAGACCAAGCTCGCCGGACAGTGATTTCAGCTCCGCATCGTTTTGCAGCACCTGTTCGAGCAGGGATTCGAGCTGTTCGGACCGGTCCGCCTTGCTCATCAGGTCGCGCAGCTTGTTGCGGGTTTCGAGGAGGGATTTCAGCGCGGGCACCTGATCGACCACGCGTTCGGGGTCGAAATCCTCGATGCTGTTGAATTTGAGGTCCACCGCCATCTGGCTGCCGTCGTTGGCGAGGGTGTTGTCGACCTTGAGTTTCAGGCCCGGCGCCATCCGGGCCATCACGTCGTTGAAATTGTCGCGGTCGATCTGGATGAATTTGCGTTCGGCGAGGGGCTTGAGCGGCTGGGTCGGGTCGCCGGAGAAATCGCCCATCACCCCCATGACGAACGGCAGTTCGCGGACGATCTGCGCGCCGTCGGTTTCGACGTCGTAGGTGATGTGCACCCGCGGTTTGCGCACGCGGTTGAGTTTTTCATGAATGCTGCCGCTCATTGGTCCGGTCCCCTTGAAACTTATCGTCAGATCATTCCACAGATCGGCGCGGGGTCCAAGCGCAAGACCGCCCTGCCCGGCCGCTCAGCCCCCCTCGCTCCACAGTACCGTAGAGACGATACTGCAAAGTTTGCAGGGGATATTCGATGATATTCGATCAATCCCCCGCCCCTGTCCATCGCGAATAGCGCTGTTTCGTGATGATGTTAGCGCGTTCATAGCGATCCGTAAACAAACACTTTGGCTGTGGCTCAGCCGGATCGGACATTGGGATATGTCGTTGACCGGACGATGTTATGGATTGCGCCGGACGGCAGGTTTCAATACGTTCGCTCACAGACAATAAGGCTGGGGATTGAACGATGCCAGGCGATCAGACCACGGCGAGCGGCGTGACGGCAGGGACGGCGTTTCGCGAAGGACATCTCGACGCGGCGATCGCTGCGGCGACGGCGGCAGTGAAGGCGCGCCCGACCGATGTGTCGGCCCGCGTCCTGCTTGCCGAAATGCTGGTGTTTGCCGGAAATTTCGAACGTGCCGACGTGCTGCTCGACGCGGCGGGGCAGCTCGATCCCGGTGCGGCGCTGGTGGTCGCGGAGTTCCGCCAGTTGCTGCGGGGCGAAATGGCGCGCCGGCAGCTCTATCGGGATGGGCGGGTGCCGGAATTCCTCGGCGAGCCGGGACCGGTCGAACAATCCCTGCTCGCTGGCCTCGTGGCCCTGCGGGCGGGGGATGTTGCGGCGGCGCGGGCCCATGCCGAGGCCGCCGAGGCGGCGCGGCCGGCGCGGCCGGGCGGGATGGACGGGGCGAGTTTCGCCGATTTCCGCGATGCCAGCGACCTGATGGGCGGTGTTCTCGAAGTGCTGACCACGACCGGTAAATATTTCTGGGTGCCGATCGCGCGGGTAAGCGAGGCGGTGTTTCACAAGCCGGTGCGCCCGCGCGACCTGATCTGGCGGCGGGTCAGCCTCGCGGTCGAGGCCGGGCCGGATGGCGATGTGTATGTGCCGGTGACATATGCGAGCGACGACGCCGCGCTGGCCGCCGAATATCGGCTGGGCCGCGCGACCGACTGGCGCAATCATGACGGGCTGGTGACCGGGATCGGCCAGCGCGAATTTCTGGTCGGCGAGGAGGCGGTGCCGGTGATGGCGCTCGGCAGCCTCGTGTTCGGCCCATGACCACGCCCACCAGCGCGCCCGGCTTCAATGAGCGGGTGCGCGATGCCGGGGCGCGGGTGCAGCTTTCACCGCTCGACCGGTTGTTCGACGATGCGCCGGATCGCGACCGCGACCGGCCGCTCTCGCCCGGCGAGGCGCTGACGGTGTTGCGCCGGTCGGTGCGGCGTGACCTCGAAGCCCTGCTCAATGCCAAGCGCCGCTGGAAATCCCTGCCGCCCAAACTCGGGGAGTTGCCAGGCTCGATAGCGGGATACGGGTTGCCGGATTATACCTCGGGCAGCATGGCCGATCCGGCCTCGCGCGAGGCGTTCCGTGCCGAGGTGGAACGCACCATCCGCCTGTTCGAGCCGCGCTTCGCGCAGGTCTCGGTGGTGCTGCTGAAGGCTGAGAATAACCTCGATCCCTCGCTGCATATGCGGATCGACGGGCTGCTCCATGCCGAGCCGGCTCCCGAGCCGATCAGTTTCAATACCATCGTGGATGCGACCTCGGCGGAAATCGAAGTGAAGGGCGAGCGGTTTGTCTGACAGCCTGCTACCCTATTTCAATCGCGAATTGCTGGCGATCCGCAAGCTTGCCGCGGAATTCGCCGAAACCCATCCCAAGATCGCGGGGCGGTTGCGGCTCTCGCCCGATGCGATCGACGACCCCCACGTCGCCCGCCTGCTCGACGGCGTCGCGTTTTTATCCGCGCGGGTTCACAAGCGGCTGGACGATGAATTTCCCGAACTGACCGATGCGCTGCTCGGCGCGCTCTATCCCGGATTTCTGGCTCCGATCCCCTCCTGCGCGATCGCGCAGTTCGAGTGCAAGCCCGATCTGCAGGCGCATCTGCGGCTGGATGCAGGGTTTGCGCTGGAGACCGAACGGGTGCGTGGGCAGGCCTGCCGGTTCCAGACCGCTTACCCGGTTTCGCTGTGGCCGGTGCGGATCGAGCAGGTGCGGCTGGCCGGTCAGCCCTTCGTGGCGCCGCTCAACCCGCTGGCACCGGGGGCGGCCTCGGTGCTGCGGATCGTGGTCGGGACGATGGCGCCTGAGGTCGGCTTCGGCAAGCTCGGGCTAGACCGGTTGCGGCTGTATCTGCGCGGGGGTCAGGCGATCGCGCCGCATCTCTATGAGTTGCTCGCCGCCCACACGATCGGCGTGGCGCTCGCGGAAAGTCCGGGCGATCCCCATCCGGTGCTGCTCGGCCCCGATGCGGTCCAGCCGGTCGGCTTCGGCGAGGACGAGGCGCTGCTGCCCTGGCCGGAGCGGGGATTTACCGGGTTCCGCCTGCTCGCCGAATATTTCGCCTTCGCCGAGAAGTTCATGTTCATCGATCTCGATGGATTGGACCGCAAGACCCTGGCGATGGCGGGTAACCGGCTGGAGATTTTCATCTATCTCGATCGTTCGGCGATCGAGCTGGAGCGGGCGGTGAGCGCGGAACACATCGCGCTGGGCTGCACGCCGATGGTCAATCTGTTCGCCCAGCATTGCGAGCCGATCCGCCTCGACCAGACCGACACGGAATATCGCGTGGTCGCCGATGCGCGGCGGGCGACCGGGATGGAGATCTGGGGCATCACCGGGGTGCGCGAGACCGACCGCGCCGGCACGGTGCGACCGTGGCAGCCGTTTTATCGCACCGGCCATGGCGGGGGCGATGCGGCGGCGGGGTATTATATCGAGGCGCGCCGGCCAGCCGCGGCGGCGCTGGGCGGAACCGAGACGTTTCTGGCACCGTTCGCCCCGGACTTCGACCCCGCCGTGCCAGCCGATGCGGTGCTCTCGGTCGATGCGCTCTGCGTCAATCGCGACCTGCCGGCGGCACTGCCGTTCGGCGGCGGCCACCCTTACCTGACGCCGATTTCGCCGCATGACGGGGTGGCGCGCAGCCTGTGCCTGACCCCGCCGGGGCCGACGCTGCGGCCACGCCTCGCCGAGCAGGGGGCGTGGCGGTTGATCAGTCATCTTTCGCTCGGGCATCTTTCGGTCGTGGGCGGGACCGAGGGTGCGGCGGCGCTGCGGGATGTGCTGCGGCTGTACGACCGGGCTGAGACCGCCGAGAGCCGGGCCGCGATCGCGGCACTGATCGGCGTGTCGGCCAAGCCGGGGACGGCGCGGTTGCCCGGCGGGCGGCTTGGCGGGTTTTGCCGTGGGCTGGATGTGACGCTGGAATTCGATCCCAAACCATATCAGGAAAACGGGTTGTTCCTGCTCGGCGCGGTGCTGGAACGCTTTCTGGCCCTGCATGGCACGATCAATTCCTTTGTTCGCACCACCTTGCGCCTGCGCGGGCGGGTCGATCCGGCGATGCGGTTTCCGCCCCGCGCGGGGCACCGGACGTTGCTATGAGTGAGGCGCCGCTCGATCGGCTGGTGCGCGCGCCGGCCCGGTTTCGGTTCGGCGCGGCGGTGCGGCTGCTCTGGCTCGCCTCAGCGCGACCGGATGCCGGGGATGCCATCGCGTTCGGCGCACCGGTGTCGCTGGTGCATCCCGCAACGGAGGTCGATGCCGCGATGGCCCCGGATGCCGAGGGGCGCGCACGGGTTTCGACGCGGCTGATCGGGCTGCTCGGCGGGTCGAGCCCGTTGCCGCGCTGGTACAGCGAACTGGTCGCCGCCGCGAGCCGGGCGCGCTCGCCCGCGATGGTGGCCTTCATCGAATTGCTCGCGCAACGCCTTGTCGCGGGTTTTGCCGCCTCGGGGGTGAAATACCGGCCTCATTTGGCTGCCGAACTGCGCCATCGGACCGATCCTGCGGCACGTAACGATCCTGCCGGGGATATCCTGCTCGCGCTGGCCGGGTTCAACACCAATCATCTGATCGACCGGCTGATGGTGGGGGCCGATCCGATCCGTCACTATGCCGGGTTTTTCGCGAGCCGACCGCGTTCGGCGGAACGGTTGCGCGCGATGCTGGGCGACTGGCTGGAACGACCGGTCGCGATCGTGGAATTTGCGGGCGCGTGGCTGCGGCTCGACCCTGACAGCCAGAGCCGGATGCCCCGCGGGCGGCTGCCGGGGCAGTTCAGCCGGCTGGGGGTGGATTGCGCCGCGGGGGCGCGGGCGTTCGATCAGCAGGCACGGTTCGTGATCCGGATCGGGCCGCTGAGCGCGGCGGAATTCGAGGCGTTGCTGCCGGATCGGCTGCTGCTGCACCAACTAGTTTCAATGGTGCGGGCCTATGTCGGCATGGAGGTCGATTTTGCCGTCAATCTGGTGCTCGATCCGGCGGCGATCCCGGTGGCGCGACTGGGTGGGGCGGGCGCGCCGCGACTTTCATGGACCGGGTGGCTGCCGGCACCGGCTTCCGGGATGACCGGCGGGCGGCGGGCGGATCAGGCACTGTTCAACGCCGCGACGATCGAGGCGCTGCCGCCGCCCCGGAGCCTGGCCGCATGACCTGGGGCGCCGGTTATGTCACGGATATCGCCTACGCGCCGGGCTATTACGAGGAACAGTCGCCCCGGCGGATGGCGCTGACCGCGCTGGTGGCCGGATATGCGGCGGCGATGCCGGAGCGCGGGCAGGATTATCATTTTGTCGATATCGGTTGCGGGCAGGGTTTCACGGCGCTCGTTCTGGCGGCGGCCAATCCGGGCTGGACCGTGACCGGGCTCGATTTCAACCCCGCGCATATTGCGCAGGCGCGGGCGCTGGCGGCGAAGGCGGGGGTGACGAACTGCCGGTTCATCGAGGCGGATTTTACCCGGTTCACCGGAGCGGATCTGCCGGATTTCGATGCGGCGAGCCTGCACGGGGTCTGGAGTTGGGTGGCGCCGGAGGTGCGCGCGGGGGTGGTGCGGCTGCTGACCGACAAGCTGCGGCCCGGCGGGATGTGCCATGTGAGCTACAATGTGCTGCCGGCGTGGCGGGGGATGCTCGGCGTGCAGCGGCTGGTGCGCGAGGCGGGGAGCCGCAAGGCCGCGCGGGCCGATCGGCAGGCGGCGCTCGGGTTCGAGATCGTCGAGCGGTTGCGGGCGGGGGGGTCGGGCGCGATCGATCCGGCGGCGATGCGGATTCTCGATGAATGTGCCGGAAAGCCTGCCGCGTATCTGGCCCATGAGTTCATGAACGAGGCGTGGTCGCCGTGTTTTCATCAGGATGTGGCGACGGCGTTGCGTGGGGCGAAGCTCGATTATGTCGGCTCGCCCCGGCTGATCGAGAATTTTCCGGCCCTGGCACTGGATGAGACGGCACTGGCGATCGCGGCGGAATTCGATGACCCGGCGATGGTCGAACTGCTCAAGGATGTCACGGGGGCGCAGCCGTTGCGCCATGATGTGTTCGTGCGCGGCGCGGTGCGGCTGAGTTCGGCGGCGCAGGCACGGGCGCTGCGGGAGGTGCGGCTGGGGCTGGCTGTGCCGCACGGGCGGCACAGCCTCGGGTTCGATACCCCCGCCGGTCGGGCCTCGATGAGCGCGGCATTGTATGAGCCGGTCTTCGCCATGCTGGCCGCGCGCAATGCGACGGTGGGGGCGCTGCTCGATACGACGCGCGGGGAAGCCGAGGCGCGCGGGGATGAGGCGCGCGGGGCGGATAATCCGGCGGAGCTGGTCGCCATGCTGGTCGGTACCGGTCAGGTGGTTGTGGTGGCCGACGAGGCGGCGCTGATGGACCCGATCTGCGTGCGGTTGAATGCGGCGATGTTCGCCTCCGTGATGGAGGGGCGGCGCCTGACCGATCCGGTCACGCTGGCGGTACCGGCACTCGGCGGCGGGTTGGGGTTGCCCGGGCTGGCGGCCTTCGCGGTCCTGCGCCAGCATGACTGGTTGAGCGAGGCGACGGTCGGGCAGGCCTTGCCGCCGCCGACGCGGGAGGTTTTCGCCGCCTGGGCGGAACTTGCCGTGCCGGGGGGCGATGCGGCGCTGCATGATGCATTGATCGGCGGGTTCGAGACGGTGTTTGCCGAGCGGGCTGGTGTGTTCAACCGGCTGGGGCTGCACTGTTGAGACGGTAGGCGGGGTTCATACCGTGTAGCCGAGCCGCTCGATGATCGGGGCGAGGAGGGGCAGGACCGGTTCGAGCTGGCTGCGGTAGTGGCGATGGCGGTAGCGGGACCGGTCGTAGAGTTTCTCGGTGACCTGGGCATAGCTGGCGGTGCGGGCGTAGCGCTGGTTTTTTTCGAATTGCAGGCAGGCGGGATCGAACGCCTCACCGATGAAGCCGAGCAGGGCGCGGATTTCGCGTTCCTGGTGATCGACCACGTCCTCGTAGCGGACCGCGTGGTAGCGCAGCGCGGGGATATTGGCGCGGTAATGCGCGATGAGATCGGCGATCAGGGCGTAATGTTTCGCGGTGGTGGCAAGCTCGGCGGCGCAGAACAGGCCGTGGGTGAGGTGGTTGGAATAGACCGAGAGCACGACATCGAGCGGGTGGCGCAGGAGGTGGATGATCGGGGCTTCGGGGAACATCAGATGGATCAGGCCGAGATGGGTCTCGTTCAGGGGCATTTTATCGGTGAACCAGCGCGCCCCCTCGCGCAGGATGCCGGCCTGGCGGACGCGGGCGAGGTAGTGGTCGCGCAGGAGATCGAGCCCTTCGCGCTGGTCGCCCATCCAGAGTTCGCACAGCGCGTCCGGGTAGGTCAGGGGGCTCGCGAACAGGCGCTGGGCGAGGTGGGTGGCGTCGTTGATGAAGGGGAGTTCATCGCCGGCGGCGATGCGCGGATGAACCGAGAGGGTTTGTTCGATCAGCGTGGTGCCGGAGCGGGGGAAGCCCACGATGAAGATGGGTTGGGGCGTGTCGGTGCGGGTGGTGGCGCGTGGCAGGGTGGCGAGCCGGCGTTCGGTGAAGAAGCCGCGCAGCCGGGCGGCCATGTCGCGGGCGGCATCGTCCAGGTAACGGCGGGCGCCGAGTTCGAGGGCGCGGGATTTGCCGGCATCGTAGGCGGCGAAGGCTTCGGGGTAGCGGCCAAGACGGTCGAGCAGGCGGCCCTGTTCGGAGAGTTCGGCGGGACCGAGGCCGTTCCCTTCGCCGAGGCGGGACAGACGGGCGAGCGCGGCTTCGGTTTCGCCCTGACGGGCGAGGACGGTGGCGCGCGTCAGCGCGACGGCCTGGTTGCCGGGCGCGAGGGCTTCGGCCTGTTCGACCAGTTCGAGCGCACGGGGGAATTTGCGGTCGGCCTCCTCGGTCCGGGCCCAGCCGAGCACGGATTGCAGCACGGTCGGGTTGATCTCGAGCGAACGGGCATAGAGGAGGCGGGCTTCCTCGATCCGTCCCTGGGTTTTGAGGTTCCAGGCAAGGTTGGCGAGGGTGACGGCGTCGTCGCGGTCGAGCAGGCGGAGAACCTCGCGGTAGTGATACTCGCCGATCAGGGCGCGGTTGGCCTCGGTCATCACGAGGCCCATGAGATTATGGGCCTGGGCGTTGCGCGGGGCGATGCGGATGGCGTTGCGGGCGTGGGTTTCGGCCTCCGCGAGGGCGCCGCGACCGAGCAGCATCAGGGTGAGTTCGTTGGTGGCCGCGAAATTGTTCGGGTTGATCGAGACCATGCGGCGCAGGAGGGTTTCGGCGGCGCTGATCCGGCCTTGCTGGCGGCGCAGGCGGTGGAGGGCGAACAGCGCGTCCTCGCGGCCGGGGGCGAGTTCGAGAGCGGCACAGAGGGCGATATCGGCGGCGGCTGGATCGTTGTCGCGCAGGGCGGCTTCGGCCTGTTCGAGCAGCGGGACGACCGGGGTGGTGGCGTCCGGCGGGCTGAGCGTGGCGAGATCGAGGGCGCAGCAACGCAGGCGGCGCAGGCCGGAACCGCAAGGGCAGAGAGCAGGGTCCACCCCGGTCAGTCGTTGGCGGGATAGCGCGCCATCAGCGCCTTCTGGTGGCGCCAGGCGCGCAGCAGGCGGAGCGCACCATAGCGCTTCACGCCCTTTGCCCGCATCGTGGCACCGATGCGGAAGGCCGCGCCGTAGTGGAAGAACTGAGTGCGATAGGCTTCGATGATGCTGGTCTCGGGATCCCAGATATGGGTGGCTTCGGACCCCGCGCCGTTGACTTCGATGATGGTGAAGCCCTCGCCGCGGCGCAGCGCGTTGGCCGAGGCGTAGCGCAGGTCGAACCGGCCGAAGTGGAAATCGGGGATGTCGCGGGCGATCGCGTCGATCCGCGCGGTCAGGGCCGGGGTGATCAGATGGCGGCCATCCTTGAAGGTCGAACCGCGGCAGTGATTGCCGACGAAGACGAGGCGGACCCGCTCGCCCGTGGCGGGAATACGGGCGGCATCGGTGCCGAGCTTTTCGAGCAGAAGCGTGGAGACGGCGTTCAGACGGTCATCGGCGGCGATCAGGTCACGGATGCGCGAGGTGCCGTCCCCCACCACGACCGGGGCGTATTTCAGGGTGATCGAGGTGATCGCGCCATGGGCGGCCCCGGGTTCGCGGATGTAGAAAATACCGGCTTCGCCTTCATCGGGCGCGAGGGCCTGGAGTTGCAGGCGGGTGGCACGGGGAAAGGCGTCGAGATAGCGGGCGAGGGCATCGCTGGTTTCGATCAGGCGGACGCCGGTGCCGTTGCAGCTCATGTCCGGCTTGGCGACCACGGGGTAGGTGAGGTTGGCCTGCGCCATGGCGGCTTCGGCCATGATCAGGTCGCCGCCGGGGTGGGCCTGGGTGGTGATGCCGACATAGGGGGCGATCCAGCGCTGGGCCTCGGGGCCGGCGAGGTCGAGGATGTCGTTTTTCGATTCGCCGCAGATGCCGCCGGCCTCGATGCGTGGATTGGTCAGGGCCGGGAGGGTCAGGCTGCGGTGGCGGATGGCCTGGGCGATCCAGAACACGACCACCGGGGCGTAGAAGACGAAGCCGGGCCAGAACTCGAAAAACGAGACCGGGCGCGCCTTGCCGCGCGGCGTTGCGGCTCCTTCGAGCCTCGTGGCGGGCGAAACATCGCTCATCAGGCGTCCTTTCCGGCCTTGTCCATCTGCCAGCGGGCAGCGATCCGGCCTATCACTATGAGAAGTACCACGAACACCGCAAGCCCGACCCAGCGGTAGGGGCCGAGATAGTGCAGCATCAGCATGCCGAGTTTCAGGCTGATGAAGAACAGCATGCTGGTCCATGCAAGGGTGGCCAGGATGGCGGCGGCGGCGAAAGTAGCAAACGGCGCCTTGAGGAAGCCGAGGGTGGTGTAGGTGGGAAGGCGCAGGCCGGGGACGAAGCGACTGACCAGCACCAGCGGAATCACCCTCTGACGGACCCAGTCCCGCCCGATATTGCGGCGCCGGGGGCCGACCAGACGCCGCGCCCAGCGCACCCGCCCCGAAATCCGGCCCAGACCGTAGAGACCGAGATCGCCCAGGACGATGCCGGTATAGAGCGAGCCGAGGGCGAGCGGCAGCGATACCGCGCCGGCGGCGACCTGCATCGCGGCCAGAAGGGTCGCGGCATCTTCGAGAATGAAGGTGCCGAGCACGATGGTCGTGATCTCGAGAGGCGGGCTGCCGGCGGCAGAGCTCAGGAGGGTGCTGAAATCGCTTAACCACATTGGTCCCTCACATAAGCGAAACCGCGCCGTTTACCAATGCGTATCGGTTCGGAGGCGTGCCGTGATCTGGTTGCGCTCGCGATAGCGTGCGATGGGACCGCTCATGAGCAGCCTGTTCCCCGCCCCCGTCATCCACGGTCTGGCCATTGCGATCTTTCTGCTGACCTATCTTGGCGTGGCGCTCGGACGGCTGCCGGGGCTGCGGCTCGACCGCACCGGGGTGGCGTTCGTGGGCGGGGTGCTGATGATCGGCTGCGGCGCGCTGACGCTGAAACAGGCCTATGCCGCGATCGATTTCGACACGATCGCCCTGCTGCTGGGGATGATGGTGCTGGCAGGCACATTGCGGCGGGCGGGATTTTTCCAACTCGTCACGGCGGCGGCGCTCAAGCGGGCGCGCAGCCCGATCGCGCTGCTGGCGGCGGTGATCGGGGTATCGGGCGTGCTGTCGGCGGTGCTGGTGAACGATACGATCTGCGTGGTGCTGACGCCGCTGGTGCTGGAGATCGTGCTGGCGGCGGGGGTGGCTCCCCTGCCCTACCTGATCGCGCTGGCAGCGGCCTCGAATGTCGGATCGGTCGCGACGATCACCGGCAATCCGCAGAACATCATCATCGGCAGTGTATCGGGGCTGAGTTATGCGCGGTTCTCGGGCGCGCTGGTGCCGGTGGCGCTCGCGGGGCTGGTGGTGGTGTTCGGGGTGATCGCGCTGATGTGGCGCGGGCGGTTGAAGCAGGGGGATGCGCCCGAGGCGATGGGTTATCCGGCGACGGTGCATCGGGCGTTGATCGTCAAGGCGCTGCTGTTGCTGGGATTTTTCGTGGCGGCCTGTCTGCGCGGGATGATCCCGGCGGAGGCGGCTCTGATCGCCGCAGCGCTGATCCTGCTGACGCCCGGGATGAAGAGCGAAAGCCTGATTGCCGGGGTCGACTGGCCGTTGCTGCTGATGTTCGCCGGGTTGTTCGTGGTGGTCGCGGGAATGCAGCGGGCGGTGATCACCCCGGCAGTGGTGCAGCGGATTGCGGCGATGGACCCCGGACGGCCGTTCGTGCTGGTGCCGGTGACCGCGATTTTGGCGAATGTGGTAAGTAACGTGCCTGCGGTGCTGGTGTTGAAACCCTTTGTTGCCGCGCTGTCCGATCCGCGCCGGGCCTGGTTGATCGTGGCGATGGCGGCAACCTTCGCGGGGAATTTCACCCTGCTCGGCTCGGTCGCCAACCTGATCGTGGCGGAACGGGCGCGGGCAGGCGGGGTGGCGATCGGGTTCGGCGACTATTTGCGGGCGGGAATTCCGATCACATTGATCAGCCTGATTCTCGGCACGGTCTGGCTGGTCTATGTCGCCTGACGCGCCTTACCCGCAGATTGCGCACAGGGTTGTCCACAAGGGGTGTCGAATCGGCCTCGATACGGACGGCATGGCAAAAAACTATTTCTGATCAGCGGGTTGACTTGGGGTATTTATCTCACGACTCAGAGATGTCGCGCGATTGTCCCCATGGTTATCCACAACGCCGCGCTCGTAGAACGCGACTTCGAGCGCGGCGATCATGGCGGCGCGGTCCAGCCCTTCGGGCAAGGCGGGGAACAGCTTGATCCGGATGGTGCCGGGGCGCTTGCGGATGGCGTCACGCGCCCAGTAGCGGCCGGAATCGGTCGCGACCGGGATGACTTTCAGGCCGGTGGCTCGCGCGATGGCGACGATTCCGGGTTGCAGCGCCACCCGCTGGCCCGGAGCGACGCGGGTGCCTTCGGGGAAGATGATGATCTGGCGACCAGCGGCGGCGGCGGCGCGGCATTGTTCGATCAGATCGCGCAGGGCGGCGGCACCCCCGGTGCGGTCGATCGCGATCTGGCCGGCGGGGACCAGCAGGCGGCCGATGATCGGCATGCGCCGCAATTCCTGTTTCATGACATAGGCAGGCGCGTTGAGCCGGGTGAACCAGATCAGCGTGTCGAACGCCGACTGGTGCTGGGCGGCGAGGATGACCGCGCCCTGCGGCAGATGTTCGAGCCCTTCGATGCGGACCGAGATGCCGCAGAAGCCGCGTAGCGCGAAGAGGGCGAGCTTGGCCCAGGCCTGACCGAACGGCAGGAGGCGGGCGGGGGCGACGCGGTCGAGCACCAGGGCGATCACGCCGGCGGTGAGGGCGGAGACGATGATGAAGCCGTGGAACAGCAGCGAGCCGATCATGAACATCAGAGATGCGCCTCGATATGATGGGCGGCGAAACCGCCGAGGCCCAGGCGGACCAGCACGTATTTGGTGAATTCGGCGGCGAGCATGCGCAGCGAGCGCCAATGGTCGACATGGGCCATGGCGGGCGGGCGGACCGGCTCGGGGGTGAGGGTGACGCGAGGCATCTGGCGGCGGAGTTCGAGCAGGGCGCGCGGCATGTGGTAGTCGGCGGTGACGACGATGAGACTGGTGATGTGGTGGCGTGCGGCCCAGCGGGCGGTTTCGCGGGCATTTCCCCGGGTGGTGGCGGCGCGATGGCCGATGCTGATATCGGCGGCCTTCGAGGTTGCGTCGATCCCGTCGCGGGGGGTGAAGTCGCCGAGATAGGTGCCGGCGCCGGCACCGGAGATCAGCAGGCGCGGCGCGGCCCCGGCCATGAGGAGTTCGAGCCCGGCCTTGACCCGGTCCGACCCGCCGGTGAGGACGACGATACCACCGGCATGAGGAAGGGGCAGCGGCGCACGCTCGCCCGCGATCATCGCGAGGAACCAGCCGAAGCCGATCAGCCAGATCAGGATGGCGAACATGATCACTGCGACGAGGCGGCGCAGCCAGCGAAACCGGCGGCGCTGGCGCAGCGGCTTGAGGCCGCGACCGAGGCCCATCGCGGTCATGCCAGACGCTTGAGCCAGCCGCGTACCGTGATCTGGGCGGCAAGCCAGCCGATCAGGGCGGTGGCGATGGTGAACATGACCGGGATGGCCCAAAGCAGGCCCGGCAGGGCGCTCGCCAGGCCGTGCGGGCTGGCCGGCGCGCTGGCGATGAAGCTCGATGACAGCAGGGCGAGCCACGCCAGCACCGGCAGGGCGACCAGACCGCCGAGCAGGCCGCCGGTGGCGGCGAGGCGCATGGCACGCAAGGCGAACTGGTTGGCGATGTCGGAATCGAGCGCGCCGAGGCCGTGGATGATCTCGATCGCCTCGCGCCGCTGGGACAGGCCGGACCGCACCGCGACCGCGACGACCGAGGCGGCGACCAGGGTGACGATGAGCAGAACGGCGGCGGCGGAGGCGCGCAGGCTGGTGGTGAGGGCGGCGAGACGGTCGGCCCAGCGCGCGCCGGAATCGACCAGTGTGCCGGGAACGGCGGCATCGAGCCGGGTTTCGAGGATTTTTGCGTCCGGGGCATTGGTATTGGCGCGGACCACGATGACGGCGGGAAGCGCGATCGGCAGCGACCCGTTGGCGGCGGTATCGCCCAGCCAGGGTTTGAGCAGGGTCGCGAGATCGGTTTTCGAGAGGAGATGGGCGTCGCTCAGACCTTTGGTTGCCTGCAGCAGCGTCATTACCGCGTCCTGTCGCAGGGGGGCGTTGGCGGCGGTGGGCTGGGTCGGGTTCGGAACTTCGACGGTGACGAGCCCCTGCGCGCCGCTGAGCCAGTGGGTGGCGAGCGCACCGGCGGCGACGCTGCCGGCCAGCGCGAGGGCGGCGAGGAAGCTCATGGCGGCGACCATGAAGGGCATCAGCCGGTCCGCCATCGCGGCGCGCAGGCCGATGCGGTCGGCGCGGGTGGCGTGACGCCTAGCCATGACGCACCAGCCTGCCATCGGCGAGTTCGAGCATCGGCGCGGGGTGGCGGGCGACGAGGCCGAGATTGTGGGTGGCGACGATGATGGTGGTGCCGAGGCGGTTGAGCGAGCGGATCAGGTGCATCAGGCGCTCCGCCTGTTCGTCGTCGAGGTTGCCGGTGGGTTCGTCGGCCAGCAGCAGCGAGGGGCGGGCGATCACGGCGCGGGCGATGGCGACGCGCTGCTGCTCACCGCCGGAGAGTTCCTCGGGGCGATGGTCGAGCCGGCCGGCGAGGCCGACCCAGCGGAGCAGTTCGGTCACGTCGGCGCGGACCTGGACCTCGCGCCGGCGGGCGAGGCGGAGCGGCAGGGCGACATTGTCGTAGGCGGTGAGGTGCCGGAGCAGGCGGAAATCCTGATAGACCACGCCGATGCGCCGGCGCAGCAGGGCGGTGGCCCGCCGGTCGAGGTCGGTCGTGTCGGTATCGAGCAGGTCGATCCGGCCCGATGTCGGACGGATTGCGAGATACATCAGTTTGAGCAGGCTGGTCTTGCCCGCGCCGGAGGGGCCGGTGAGCCAACGGAAACCGCCGTCCGGGATGTCGAAATCGATGTCGTCGAGGGCCGTGGCGTCGCCGCCGGCGGGAATCGCGCGGCGGTGATAGTTCAGGCCGACATGGGAAAAGCGGATCATGCCCCGTCTCCATGCCGCGAGCCGGGGGGTCAGGCAAGCACCCGACGTGATTGGTTGCATGGCGCGAGCGAAAATGTCATTCGATGAGACATGCGAATAACCTGTCCAATCTGCGCTGCGCAGTACCAGTTGCCGCCGGAAATGGCGATACGGCTGCCGACGCGGACGCGATGCGCGCGGTGCGGCGGCGAGTGGGTCGCCGAGGCCGAACCGATGCCACACACGGCACCGGAACCGCTGGAAAGGACGGCAGCGGCGGATTCGGCGATTGCCGCACCGGCAACGGACCCGGTGGTGCCCCGAACGGAGACGAGTGACGCGACCGGGATAGCGCCCGGGATCACGCCGGAGATCACGCCAGACACTGGGCTAGACACCGGGCCCGCGACCCTGAATTCGCCTGCGGAGCCGAATGGTTCATCCGGCACCGGCCAGCCGCGATCCCGGCCGGGCGGGTCAGGTGGTTCGGCGGCGGTGGCGCAGACGGGGTCGGCGATCGGCTGGTGGGTCGGATCGGTCGTGCTGGTCGTGCTGCTGATCGCGCTGTTTCTCGGATTTCACCGCGCGATCGGGGCAGCCTGGCCGCCGAGCGTCAGGCTGTACCGCATTCTGGGACTGTAAGGCCGCAGATCAGACCCGGTTTTTCATCGGGCAGGTGTTGATGCCGAGCAGAGAATAGCCCGGGCAGGTTCCGATGGCGCCGGTGAGCAACGGCAGAATGCCGATATAGCCCCAGATGCCGATGGTGCCGGTCGCGGCACCGATGATCAGCAAGCCACCGACGATGATGCGGATGGCGCGGTCGATCGTTCCTTCGTTGCGTGTCATTTTCTGGTCTCCAAATTCGCGATGGTGTTCGGGTCGGGGGACGCGCCGGGTGCGGGGCTTTCCCTCGTTGGTATATTAGCACGAATGGAATATCCGCCCGGATTTTTTTCCGTTTGCGGACGGGCTTGACCGCACGCGGCAGGGCGGCGAGGGTTGGGCATGGCACATGAAGTTCACGATCGGTTGCTCGTCATTGATTCCCATGTCGATATTCCCTGGCCGAACGGGCCGGCCTTCACTGCCGATGGGCCGCGCTGCGTCGATCTCCCCAAGGTGAGGCGCGGCGGGGTGGGTGCCGTGTGTTTCGCGGCCTATATTCCGCAGGGTCGGCGTGACGAGGCCGGAAATGCCGAAGCGCGCGGGCGGGCGCTGGCGATGCTGGACACGATCGTGGCGATGGGCGGTGCCGAAGGGGCGGTGGTGGCGAGCAGTGCCGATGCGATCGAGGCCGCGCATCGGGCCGGGCGGTTCGCGGTGATCCCTGCGGTGGAGAACGGCACTGCGCTTGGCGGCGACCTTGCTCTACTCGACGAATTCGCGGCGAGGGGTGTGCGTTATATGACCCTCACCCATAACGGCCATAATGCCCTGGCCGATGCGGCGATTCCGCGCGCGGACCTTGGCGACGGGCCGACCGAGCATGGCGGGCTTTCCGCGCTCGGGCGGGACGCGATCGGGCGAATGAACCGGCTCGGTATTCTCATCGATGTCAGTCACGCGGCGAAATCGACCATGATGCAGGCGGTGGCGCTGTCGCGGACGCCGATCGTCGCGACGCATTCCTGCGCCCGGGCCCTGTGCGACCATCCGCGCAACCTCGATGACGAGCAACTCGACGCGATGCGCGATGCGGGCGGGCTGGTCCAGATCACCATGGTATCGGCGTTTCTCAGGCGCGGTGCCAAACCCTCGGAGGTCAATGTCGGGACCATTGCGGATCATGTGGATTACGTCGCGGAGCGGATCGGCATTGATCATGTCGGGATCGGGACGGATTTCGATGGTGGCGGCGGTGTCGCGGGCTATATGCATGCGGGCCAGACCCCGGGACTGACCGCGGAGCTGGCGAGCCGGGGGTATGACGAGACCGCGCTCGGCAAGATCTGGGGCGGGAATTTCCTGCGGGTGCTGCGGGTGGCGGAACGCGAACGGCAGTCGGCCTAGCACGGCCCTGCTTCCCCCCTGCCCTACGCGGCCCAGACCGCGTCCTTCATGCCGGACACGAAGGCCGCGTGCGCGGCCAGTTCCTCCTCGGTCGCGGTGACCAGACGGGCGGTTCGGGGCCCCTGGTGCTGGTATTCCACGAGGGTCAGACCGGCGCCGGCGTCGGCGGCGAGGTCGAAACCCCGCTGGCGGCCACCGGTGAGTTCCACATAGACTTCGGCGAGGAGTTTGCAGTCGAGCAGCGCGTTGTGGGTGGTGCGGGCCGACAGGTCGATTTCGAAACGGCGGCACAGCGCATCGAGGCTGTTGGGCATGCCGGGGAAGCGCGCTTTGGCAAGGGCGAGCGTGTCGATCATCCGGGCGCGATCGAGCGCGGGACGACGCAACCGGGCGAGTTCGGCGTCGAGAAAGCCGAAATCGAAGGCGGCATTATGGGCGACCAGCGGATCGTCCCCGAAGAAGGCGAGCAGTTCGTCCGCGATGGCGGCGAAGGTCGGTTTACCGGCGATATCGGCGTTGGTGATGCCGTGAATGCGCGAGGCGTCGGGCGGGATGTCGCGTTCGGGGTCGATCAGGCGGTGGAAGGTGCGGGTGGTCGGCAGGTCGTTATGCAGTTCGATCGCGGCGACCTCGATCACCCGGTCGCCATGCAGGGGATCGAGGCCGGTTGTTTCGGTATCGAACAGGACGGAGCGGGTCATGGGCTTCGATGGCACATCGGTGGGAGTCGGGACAACCGCTGCGGAGGGATATCGCGGGCGATGATCCGGCGGACGATGCGGGCGGTGACGCCACGCGAGAGGCCGGTGAAAATGATGATGTCCGCGCGGCGGCGTTTTTCGTGATCCGGCATTTGCAGGGCGATGATCCGGGCGATTTCGGGCGGGGCAAGGCCTCGGCGGCGGACCCGGGCGATCTGGATGTCGCGCGGGGCGGATACGGTGATGACGAGATCGACCCGGCGCGCACCGCCGGTTTCGAGCAGCAGGGGAATATCGAGCACCACGGCGCGGGCGCGGTGGCGGCGGGCGCGGGCGAGAAACCGGTGTTCGGACTGGCGGACCAGACGGTGCATGAGGGTTTCGAGCTGCTTGCGGGCGGCGGGGTCGGCGAGGATGCGGGCGCGCAGGGCGGCGCGGTCGAGCACGCCGTTGCGGACCACGCCGGGGAAAGCGGCGGTGATCGGAGCGATGGCGGCGCCGCCGGGAGACTGAGCGCGCCGGACTTCGGCATCCGCGTCGAACACCGGGACGCCGTGGCGGCGGAACATGGCCGCGACGGTTGATTTACCCATGCCGATGCCGCCGGTAAGGCCGAGGATTTTCACCCGGCGAGATCGCCCGCGACGATGCGGTAGAGTTCGTCATCGACCACCGGGGTGACGCCGAACCAGGCGGCGAAACCCGGGACCGCCTGATGCAGCAGCATGCCGAGACCACCCGCGGTGGGCAGACCCCGCGCGCGGGCCGCGGCGAGCAGCCCGGTTTCGAGCGGGACATAGACGATGTCGGCCACGGCGAGAGACGACGGCGCAGCGTCGAGCGTAAGGTCGAGGGCAGCATGCCCGGACATGCCCAGCGCGGTGGTGTTGACCAGCAGCGCATGATCGGACAGGGCCGCCGCGCGGTCATCCCACCGGATCGCGCGGCCCGACAACGTGGTCGCGAGGGTGGTGGCGCGTTCATGCGTGCGGTTGCAGTAGGTGACCGGGATGCCGCAATCGGCCAGGGCCGCGCCGATCGCGCGGGCTGCGCCGCCGGCACCGAGAACGAGCGCGGGGCCGGCGGCGGGATCGATGTCGTGCGCTCTGAGATTGGCGAGGAAGCCGGTGCCATCGGTGTTCGAGCCGAAGATCGCGCCATCGCGGAAGACCAGCGTGTTCACCGCCCCGGCGCGCAGGGCGCCGGGGCTTACCTCGTCGCATAAGGCGAAAGCGGCCTGTTTGTGGGGGATCGTGACATTGACGCCTGCGAAGCCCATGCGGACCAAAGCGGCGACACAGGCGGGAAAATCATCCGGATGGACCGGAAGCGGCAGATAGGCCCCGTCGATGGCGTGCCGTGCCAACCATGTGCCGTGCAGGAGCGGCGAACGGGAATGGGCGACCGGCCAGCCGATCACCCCGGCGAGGCGCGCTTGGCCGGTGAGGTGCATGGCGTGGTTCGATCATGAACCGGAGCCATGAGCAAGCCCTGACTGGCGCAGGGGATGGATTGACAGGGCGGAGGGGGCGGGGAACACATCGGGCAGCAACGGAGCCGCCTGCACGATGACCACCGCCATCCTCACTCTGTCCTGTCGCAACCGCGCCGGAATCGTCGGCACGGTCGGTAATTTTCTGTATCAGCACGGGATCGACATCCGCGAAGCCCAGCAGTTCGACGACCGGGCCAGCGGGCAGTTTTTCATGCGCGTGGTGTTCGAACCGCTCGATGCGTCGGCCCCGAAGCCCGACTTCACACCGATCGCCGACTCCTACGGTATGAACTGGGCGATCACCGAGACCGCGCATCGGCCCCGGGCGATGATTCTGGTATCGCGGTTCGATCATTGTCTGGTCGACCTGCTCTATCGGCAACGAACCGGCGAACTGCCGATGGATATTGCCGGGATCATCGCCAACCATCCGCGCGAAACCTATGAACACCTGGATCTGGATGGCATTCCCTTTCATCATCTGCCGATCGCCGCCGAGACCAAGATGGAGCAGGAGGCGGAAATCTGGCGGCTGGTGCGGGATTCCGGGGCGGAACTGGTGATCCTGGCGCGCTACATGCAGGTTCTGTCGGACGCGCTGGTGGCGAAACTGGCGGGGCGATGCATCAATATCCACCACTCGTTCCTGCCCGGATTCAAAGGCGCGAAACCGTATCATCAGGCTTATGCGCGCGGGGTGAAGCTGATCGGGGCGACCGCGCATTACGTGACCACCGCCCTCGATGAAGGGCCGATCATCGAACAGGATGTCGAACGGATTTCCCATGGCGATACACCGGAAACGTTGGTGCGCAAGGGACGCGATATCGAACGGCGGGTGCTTGCGCGCGCCGTGCTGTTTCATGTGGAACGGCGGGTGTTCATCAGCGGGAGCAAGACCGTGGTGTTCGGGGGGTGAAGTGGCGGAAGCCTCCTGATTTGTAAAAAGCCCGATTTGTAAAAAAAACGTCTTTACTGGTTTGTTTTACCGCTCGATCGCCCAGATCGCGAACGCATAGTTCTGTGCGAGCTGCTTGAGCGCATCGAAGCGGCCTGCGTTGCCGAAATGGCCGGCGTCCATATTAATCCTTGCCATGATCGGGGCGGTGCCTGTCGTATGGTCCCGCAACCGGGCCACGAATTTGGCTGGCTCCCAGTAGGTGACCCGGGGGTCCGACAAGCCACCGGTGGCGAGGACCGGCGGGTAGGGTTGGGCGGTGATGTTGTCGTAGGGCGAATAGGCGGCGATGGTGTCGTAGGCGGCGGCGTCGGTGAGCGGGTTGCCCCATTCGGGCCATTCGAGCGGGGTGAGCGGCAGGGTTTCATCGGAGATGGTGTTGAGGACATCGACGAAGGGTACTGCAGCGATCACTCCGGCCCAGAGATCGGGGCGGATGTTGAGGACCGCGCCCATGAGCAGGCCACCGGCAGAGCCGCCATGGGCGACGATACGGCGGGGTCTGGTGTAGTTTTCCGCGATGAGGTGTTCGGCGACCGCGATGAAATCGGTGAAGCTGTTCATTTTATGCGGCCCGCGACCGGCAAGGAACCAGTTCCAGCCCTTTTCGGTGCCGCCGCGGATATGGGCGATGGCGTGGATCCAGCCGCGATCGACAAGGCTCAGGATATTCGACTGGAACCACGGCTGTATCGACATCCCGTAGGAACCATAGCCGTACAAATGAAGCGGCGCGCTGCCATCGAGCGGCGTGCCGCGCCGCATCAGGATCGTGATGGGGATGGTCGCTCCATCCGCCGCCGTCGCGGTCAGACGGCGGGTTTCATACTGCGCGGGGTCGTGCCCGGCCGGGATCGTCTGGGTCTTGCGCAACTGTCGTGACCCGGTCGGAATATCGTAGTCGAACCATTGGCGCGGCGTGGTGGGCGACGAATAGATGAAGCGGAGCGTGGCGGTATCGAATTCGAGGCCGGGATCGAGAGCGAGAACGTAGGCCTGCTCATGGACTGCGATATCGGATTCGCCGCCGTCGCGGGTGCGGATGATGATCCGGTCATTGGCATCGGCACGTTCGACCCGGATGATATAATCGGCCAGCAGGGTGAATTCGGCGATGAAATGGCCGGGACGGTGGGGAACGAGATCGCGCCAGTGGGCGCGTCCCGGAGTCGCGAAGGGGGCTTCCACCAATTTGAAGTCGGTCGCGTCATCGGCGTTGGTGAGGATGATCAGGCGATCGCGCCAGTCATCGGCGCGATAGCGGAGACCCCTGGTCCGGGGCTCGATGAGCTGGGCCGGGGCGGTGGGATCGTTGCCGGGGATGCGGTAGACTTCCGAAGTGTCGTTGTCGCCGGTCGTGATGAAGATCGACCCGCCGGACGTTGCGGCCGAAAGACCGACGAAGAAACCCTGGTCGGTTTCCTCATAGATCAGAACGTCTTCGGCACGACCGACGGTGCGGCGATACACTTTGTCCGGTCGCCCGCTATCGTTCACGAAGACCCAGAAAATATAGCGCGAGCAGGGCGACCATACGAATTCGCCCATGCAGGATTCGATCGGATCGGGCAGGAGGGTGCGGGTTGCAATGTCGATGATCCGCACCCGATAGATTTCGGACCCCTGGGTGTCCTCGGCATAGGCGAACTGCCTGTGATCCGGGCTGTGATGGGCCGCGATCACCCGATAATAGGCGTGGCCGGCGGCTTGGGCATCGGCATCGAGCAGCAGGGTTTCGGGTCCGCCGTCGCGGGGTGTGCGGATATAGCGCGGGTGCTCGGCACCGGCCTCGTAGCGATAACCATACGCGAAGGCACCGTCCGGCCTGGGAACTGCGGCATCGTCCGGCTGGATGCGCGATTTCATCTCGGCGCGGATGGTCTCCTGCAATCCTGTCGTCCCGGCCAGAACCGCATCGGTATAGGCGTTCTCGGCGAGTAGATGGGCCCGAATATCCGCGCGCAGCCGGGCCGGATCGCGCAGGACGAGCTGCCAGTCGGGGTCTTTCATCCAAGCGTAATCATCGGTCCGCACCCGACCGAGCTGCTCGATATGGATCGGCTCCTTCAGGGCGTGGGGTGGGTTGGTGATGTCGTTCATGCGCGCTCCGATTGGATGTCAGGTTCAATGTGCGGCGTGTGCCTCGTTGCGCAAGCTGAGCGGGCGCAATGTCGCGATGAGGTTGGGGGCCGCGAGGATGAGGGCGAGCAGGTTCCAGATCAGGAATTCGGTGTTGAGCAGCCCGGAGATGACGATGCTGGCGATTGCGCCGACGGCGATGACCGCACTCGGCAGCCAGTCCCGCCAGTCAGTGGCCGCGGGGAGATCGCGCGCGAGGAGCCGCCAGATTGCTACGATCACCGGGACCGCGAAGATAGCGAAGGGCGCGTCGCGGTAGCGCGGATCGAACACGAGGAAGGCCTGGACGATCGCCGCGGTGAACAGAAACAGGAACCAGAGATGATCGAACCGGCGTGCCGCCCAGTCGCGCAAATGGGCATGACCGAACAGGCTGGCCCGGGCGAGCAGGATGGTATGGGCTGCCGGGGTCGATTGCGCAGGGCCGCGCGCGCGGCGGATCACGAACCATGCCAGCGCCGCCTGGGCGGGGATGTTCACGAGGGCGCAGATGATCAGCGAATAATCATATAGCTCATGCCACGTGATCGCGCCGGCATAGGTGAGCGCATTGCCGAGGCCGAATGCGAGCGCTATTGCGAGCGGCCCGGTCGCCCCCCCGAAAATCGCGAGCGCGACCGAAAGCAGGATTGCGGTACCGGCGTAGAGCGGCCAGTGCGGCATTTCGACCACCGGGCCTTCGAGCGGAAACTTGGGCTGGCGCGCGGCGTTCCAGATCCCCCAATTGGCTCCGGCAATGCCTTCGTCGTGATATTTCCAGTTCTGGTCGAAGGCTTCGATCAGGTTGTAATCGACGTGATCGCGATGCGCGAGGCTGACGAATTTGCGGAGAAAAACCGCTTCGTTGATGCGCGACGGGGCGGCATCGCCGCGCCAGCGGCCACGGCTCGGCCAACCGGTTTCGCCGACCGAGATGCGCTTGCCGGGGAAGAGTTTTTCGGTCCTGGCGATGGTGCGGCCGATGCGGACAATGGCGGCGTTCACATTTACCGGATGGTTCTGCCAATAGGGCAGCAGGTGGATCATGACGATGTCGACGTGTTTGGCGACTTGGGGAAACTCGAACCAGAAACTCGCGACATCCGCATAGGCGACCGGCTGTTTTACCCGCGCCCTGACGTAGTCGATGTCCTTGATGAGATCGGCTGCCGAGAGATCGCGGCGGAGCAGGACCTCGTTGCCGACGACCACGCGGGTGTCGGTATGCGGATGGGCGTTGGCCTGGGCGATGCCGGCGGCCATTTCCCGGGCGTTGTCCCTGGGGTTCGAGCCGAGCCAGATGCCAACCCAGACTTTCAGCCCGGCCTGCTTCGCGAGCGCGCCGATGTCGTAATCGCCTTCGAGCGATGAATAGGTGCGGATGCCATCGGCGTGTTTCGCGATGAGTTTGAGATCCTGCGCGACTTCGGCACCGGTTGGGAAGGTGCCGGTGAGCGGGGATTGCCAGGCGCGGAACGGTGCGTAGGAAACCGAATGAAACCGGGCATCCGGCATGGTCACGTCACCCGCCTGCGGGTGGTTCGGCCAGAACCACACGGCGAGTGTGAGCAGGCCGAAGATGAAAATGAGATAGGGTCTTGCCGCGCGCATCCGGCAAAGCTCTACAGGAGCAACCGGCAACCGGCCAGAGGAGGCAGCGGATGATGACGGCGATCGATGGCCTGGACGATGCGGCAATTCGGACGATTTTGCAGCGGACGCAGCGGATTGCGCTGGTCGGGGCCTCGGTCAATCCTGAGCGCCCCTCCAACCGGGTGATGCGGTTTCTGCTCGATCGCGGTTATGTGGTCACGCCGGTCAATCCTCGCCTGGCGGGACACAAGCTGCATGGACAGAGCGTGGTCGCTTCCCTCGATGAAGCCGAACCGCTCGATATGGTGGACCTGTTCCGTGCCAGCGAGAAGGTGATGCCCGCCGTGGCGGCGGCCATCCGGCTCAGGGCGAAAACGATCTGGATGCAACTCGGCGTGGTTAACCCGGAAGCAGCCGCTATCGCCCGCGCAGCCGGGCTGACCGTGGTGATGAACCGCTGCCCGGCCATCGAACGCCCGCGGCTCGGGATGGAGGGGGCGAGCCCTCGATCTTAATCGTCGCCGGCGTGTTCGATCATGCGGGGTTGGGGGGCGCGTTTGCGGTGGCTGCGTTCGCGCATGGTTTCGAACACGACGTAGAGCAGGGGAATGACGAAGATGCCGATGCCGCTGGCGGCGATCATGCCGGCGAAGACCGGGGTGCCGAGGGAGCGGCGGGTGATCTGGGCAGCGCCGGTGGCGATGACGAGGGGGAGCAGGCCGAAGACGAAGGCGATCGAGGTCATCATGACGGCGCGGAACCGCATTTTGGCACCGGCGATGGCAGCTTCGTGGATGCTCATGCCTTCTTCCCGGCGTTCCTTGGCGAATTCGACGATCAGGATGCCGTTTTTGGCGGCGAGGGCGATGAGCACGACGAGGCCGATTTCGGCGTAGAGGTCGAAGGTCAGCCCGGCGATGACGATGCCGAGCATGGCGCCGAACACACCGACGACCACCGAGAGGAGCACCGGGATCGGGATGATCCAGCTTTCGTAGAGGGCGACCAGAAAGAGGAAGGCGAAGGTGAGCGAGAGGGCGAAGACGTAGACGGCCTGCCCTTTGGCCTGTTCCTGCAGGTAGGCGGTGCTGGTCCAGTCATACGAGAAGCCGGTGGGCAGAACGCGGCTGGAGAGTTTCGCCATCGCGGCGAGGGCGGCGTTGGAGGAGACCCCGGGGGCCGGGTTGCCGATGATCTGGGCGGCTTCGGAGTCGTTATATCGGCTGATGATCTGCGGGCCGAGCACGGTGTGGGCGGTGGCGAGCGAGCGCATCGAGATCATCGCACCGGAGTTGCTGCGGACGTAGATCCGCCAGATTCCGGCTTCGGTATCGCGGTCGCGTTCCTTGGCCTGGATGTTGACCTGCCAGACCTGTCCGAACAGGTTGAACTGGTTGACGTAATAGCCACCGAGAGAGGCCTGAAGCGCTTCGAAGATCGACGAGATCGGCACGCCGAGCGCCTGGGCTTTGGCGCGATCGATGTCGAGATAGATCGACGGTGTGTTGGCCGAATAGGTGCTGAAGACCCGGCTGAGTTTTTTGTCGCCATTGGCCGCGACGATGAGGGCTTTCAGCACGGAGTCGAATTTCTGCTGGCTGGCGGCCTGAACGTTTTCAAGCTCGTAGGTGAAGCCACCATTGGTGGAGAGGCCGATGATCGGGGGGAGGTTGAAGGCGACGACGCTGGCCCCTTTGAGTTGCGCGCCCATCTGGAACACCTTGGCGATCACCGCGTTCACCGAGTTTTTCGCGCCCGGTCGCTGGCTGAAGGGTTTGAGGTGGGCGACCATGAACAGGGCGTTGGGTTCGGTGGCGGAATCAAGGATGGAGTAGCCATTGATCGCGATGACGTCCTGAACCTGGGGCAGGGTGTGGATCATTTTCGCGAGTTTCTGGCCCATGGCATCGGTTCGTTGCAGGGATGCGCCGGGTGGCAGGGTGGCCTGGATGAAGAAGGCGCCTTGGTCTTCATCGGGCAGGAAGCCACCGGGGGTGATGCTGGAGAGCAGGAAGGCCCCGATACCGAAGGCGAGGATGACCAGCAAAGCGAGGACCGAGCGCTTGACCACCCGGCTGACGAAATTCGCGTAGCCGTTGCGGGTACGATCGATGAAGCCGAGGATTTTTGCCATGATGCCGTGGTGTTTTTCACGGCGGAGCAGCAGGGCGCAGAGGGCGGGCGAAAGGGTCAGCGCGTTGAGCGCCGAGATCAGCATGGCCGTGCTGATGGCGACCGCAAACTGGGTGAACAGCAGGCCGGACAGGCCGGGGATGAAAGCGGTAGGGACGAAGACCGAGAGCAGGACCAGCATGATCGCGATGATCGGTGCCTGGATCTGCGACATGGCGATCTTGGCTGCTTCCTTCGGTGTCAGTTCAGGATTTTCCTCCATCACGCGTTCGATGTTTTCGACCACCACGATCGCGTCATCGACGACGAGGCCGGTCGCGACCACCAGCGCGAGGAGGGTGACGGTGTTGGCCGAGTAGCCGAGCGCGAGCATGAAGGCGAAGCTGCCGAGCAGGGCGATGGGCACCACGATCGAAGGCACCAGAGCGGCCCGCCATGAGCCGAGGAACAGAAAGACGACGATGACGACCAGAACGAAGGCTTCGGCCAGGGTCTTGATCACTTCGTCGATCGTGTCGGTGACGAAGGAGCTGGAGTTGTAAACGGTCTTGCTGGAAAGGCTTTTAGGAAAACGCGCGCTGAGCTTGGCGATTTCCTTCTCGACGCGGGCGGAGGTTGCGACCGCGTTGGCGCCGGGCGAGAGGAACACGCCGATCGCGACGCCGGGATGGCCGTTGATGCGGTCGATCTGGTTTTCGCTCTGGGGGCCGAGGGCGATATGCGCGACATCCTTGAGGCGGAGGAGCGAGCCGTCCTTGTTGCCGCGGATGACGATGTTACCGAATTGCTTGACGGTGCTCAGACGGCCCTGGGTCTGGACCGAGAGCTGGTATTGCTGGTCGCCGCCGATCGGCATCAGACCGATAGTGCCGACCGGTGCCTGGGTGTTCTGATCCTGGATCGCGCTGATCAGGTCGCCCGGGGTGAGGCCGAGTTCGGCGAGGCGGTTGGTGTTGTAGACCACCCGCATCGAGTAATCCTGCTCGCCGAACATATGGGCCTGACCGACGCCGTCGACCCGGGAGAGTGGGTTGAGGACATTGATTTTGACGTAGTTCGAGATCTGCAGCGGGGTGAGCTTGTTGTCCGGGCTGTAGAAAAAGACGAATTGCAGCACCGAGGAGGATTTTTTGGTGACCGTAACACCTTCCTTCTGGACCTCGGAGGGAAGCTGGGTGAGGGCCTGCTGGACCGCGTTGGTGACGTTGACTTCGTCGATGTCCGGGTTGCTGCCGAGCTTGAAGGTAACGGTCAGGCCGTAGGTGCCGTCGTTCGCGCTGGTCGATGAATAGTAGATTTCATCGGTGAGGCCGTTGATCTGCTGTTCGAGCGGTTCGGCCACCGTGTCGTTCACGACTTTCGAGGAGGCGCCGGGATAGGTGGCGCTGACCTGGACCGAGGGCGGCACGATCGAGGGGAACTGGGCGACCGGGATGCGGGTCATCGCGATCGCCCCGGCAATGGTGATGACGATCGCGATGACGATGGCGAAGCGGGGCCGGTCGATAAAGAACGAGGGGATCATGGGCTCAGCCCTGCGCCGGCGCGCTGGCGGCGACCGGGGATTTGACCGTTTCGGGATTGACCGTGATTCCGGGGTGCACTTTTTCGATCCCGTCGACGATGACGCGGCTGCCGAGCGACAGGCCGCTCGCGATGGTGGCCGTGGCGGGGGTGGTCTGGCCGAGCTTGACGCTGGTGCGTTCGACCTGATTTTTCGCGTTCACGGTGAGCACGTAATCGCCGAGCTGGTCGGACAGGACGGCGTCGCGCGGCAGGACGATCTGTTCGACCGGGTGTTTGGCGCGGACGACGACGGTGACGAACTCGCCGCTGGTAAGCTCGCGGTTGTTGACCTTGGTACCACCAAGGCCCTTGACCACCGGGTTCGGGATGGTGCCCTGCATGGCGAGACTATCGGTGGTCTGGCTGATCTGGTTGCTGGTGAAGTCGAGCGTGCCGACCTGTTTGTCCATCCGCCCGTCGGGCAGGCGGAGTTGCAGTTCCACCGCATTCAGGCCGCCTTGTTTGGCGAATTCCTGGCGGAGTTTGAGGGCGTCCCGTGCCGGCATCGAGAAGGCGACGTAGATCGGGTTTTCGCTGACGACCGTGGCGAGGGTGCCGGTGGTGGGGCTGACGACGTTGCCGATGTTGATATTGGTCGCGCCGATCCGTCCGTCGATCGGGGAGCGGATTTGGGTGTAGCTCAGGTTGATTGCGGCGGTTTCACGCTGGGCTTTGGCGGAATCGAGGTTGGCGGCGTCGCTCTGTTCGGTCGCGCGGTCGTTGTCGAGGGTCGAGCGCTGGCCGGCGGGGGTGTGGAGCAAAGCTTGCGAACGGCCGAGAGTGGTGCGGGCATTGGCGAGGGTGGCCTGGGCGGCGGCGACGGCCGCGTTGGCCTGATCGAAAGCCGCCTGATAGGGGCCGGGTTCGATGACGTAGAGCAGTTGGCCTTTTTTGACGTCGGCCCCCTGATGGAACAGGCGCTGTTCGAGATAGCCGGTGATGCGCGGGACGAGCTTGACGATGTGCATGGCCTGCACGCGGCCGATATAGGATTGTTCCTGATAGACTTTCTGCTTCTGCACGTTGACCACGCTGACGGCGGGCGGCGGCGGGGCGGCGGCATGGGCGGCCCCGAGGCTTGCTGCGGCGAGCAGGCCGAGCAACGCGAAGCGACGCGCGCGGGTTCGGCGGAGCGCAGGAGCAGGCGATAGTCGACGCATCGGCAACCTCATATCAAAGCATGTCGGCGGAATGGATGATCGGGTGGAACCCGATTCTGGCAAGCCGGGCATGGAACCGCCGGCACTCCTTCAGGAAACGATTGCTATGAAACGGCAACCATCCTGCCCTGCCAAACTTAATAATCCGTCACGCGCCCGTCAATCGCATCGGCTGGGGTGCAACACTCGGTTACATCGAAACCGGGACTGCGGTTGGGAGCGACCGGGCGCTCCGGGATCAGCTTCGGTAATCGGTGGTCACGGGGTCGATAAGGCGGAGGGCGGCCTGCCATGCCATGGCGCAGTGATTGGTGTGGACCGGTTCATCGCGGACATACTGGCTCGCGGTATGGGCGCAGACTTCGGGCGGTGGGATGACGAGTTTGGCTCCGCCCGACATCGCGGCGATCTGGGCCTGGCAGGCGCGTTCGAGAAAATAGATTTCGAGAAAGGCTTCGGGGATGGTGGTGCCGCCGACGAGGAGGCCATGGTTACGCAGGATCATCGCCTTGTTGGTTCCGAGGTCCGCCACGATGCGGGCGCGTTCGTCGAGATCGAGGGCGATGCCCTCATAGCCGTGGTAGGACAGGCAGTTGTAGAATTTCATGGCGTGCTGGCTGATCGGGAGCAGACCGTCCTGCTGGGCGGCGACCGCGATACCGGCCTGGGTGTGGGTGTGGATGACGCACATCAGGTCCGGTCGGGCCATGTGGATGGCGGAATGGATGGTGAAGCCGGCGGCATTGACGCGCTTGCCGCTCTGGCCCGGCGTTTCGATACGATTGCCGTCGAGGTCGATTTTCACGAGGTCGGACGCGCGCATTTCATGGAACAACGTCCCGTAATCGTTGATCAGGAAATGATGATCGGGACCGGGCAGGCGGGCGCTGATATGGGTGTAGATGAAGTCGGTCATGCGGAAATGGGCGACGAGGCGGTAAAGTGCGGCCAGATCGCAACGGATCTGCCATTCTTCTTCGTCGATTCCCGGGGGCGGGGCGATGCGGGTGGTGACGTTCATGATGCGGGTCCTCCGATGCGGGATGCTTGGGCCAAATCGGCGTTTCGTCAAGCCAAAAGATTGGACAAGTAGACCTTCCATTTTGTAGAAAAGGCAGAAAGTTTTTTGCTTCTTTTTTACAAAAAAGAAGCCTGTCCTTTCTTCGCTGTCCTGTTTGTTACGCCGCCGCCCACTCCGCGCGTTAACCACCCATTCATCAGGATAGGCTATCCAATCTTCGATCAATAGATGGCTCGCTCTCAAAAACTGGGACTGTTCAAAGTGACGGGACACTTCTCTGGTTTTCGCGGGGTTGCACATGGCTTGGTTTCGCGTGGGGGCAGTTTTGATGGCCGTCGTGACGACGATGAGGGTTGCGGCGGCGGGGGCGGGGGTTTCTGCGGCGAGCTTGGTGCGGCCGGGGGATGTCGTGCTCGGCAATCCGCGAGGGCGGGTGACGATCGTAGATTTCTATGACACATCCTGCATGCCGTGCCGCGCGATGAACCGGCGGATCGAGCGCATGATCAGGGAGGATCCGCAGATCCGGTATGTGCCGATCGATGTGCCGATTCTGGGGCCGCAGAGTGTGCTGGGAGCGAAGGCGCTGGTGGCGGCGCGGTTGCAGGGGCGGTTTCACGCAATGCATGCCGAACTGATGCGCCAGCGGCGGTTGCCGACGCGGGCGGTGTTGCGGGCCGATGCGGCGCGATTGGGCTTCGATGTGCCACGGTTCATGCGCGATCTGGCGGGGGCGCACGCGGCTCGGGTGGTGGATGCCGATTTGCAGCGGGCGGCGGCGATGCGGCTGCGGTATGTGCCGGTCGTGTATATCGGGCGCAACCGGATTCCGGGGGCGATGAGTTTCCGGGACCTCGACTGGCTGGTGCATCATGCGGGCAAACAGGTCGTGACCGAGATCGTCGGGCCGCCCGACCCGTCATGAGCGCTGGTTTCGAGGATTGTCAGGCGGGCGGCGGCGTCGCAAGGTTGCGGAATGCCGACGCTGTGCCGATTGTGCGATGCGATTTTCGAGAGTGATGGCGCCTGTCCGCGCTGCGGCGGTGCCTGGCTGGTACGTCATTCCGAGATTGCGGCGCTCACGATCGCGCATATCGATTGCGATGCGTTTTTTGCCAGTGTCGAGAAGCGGGATCGGCCGGAGCTGCGCGATCTGCCGGTGATCGTGGGCGGCGGGACGCGGGGTGTGGTGGCAGCGTGTTGTTATGTCGCGCGGCTGTCGGGCGTGCGCTCGGCCATGCCGATGTTCAAGGCGTTGAAATTATGCCCGGATGCCACGGTGATCCGGCCCGATATCCCGAAATATGCGGGCGTGGCGCGGGAGATCAGGGCGATGATGGAGCGGTTGACGCCGCTGGTGCAACCGCTGTCGATCGACGAGGCGGCGCTGGACCTGGCAGGAACGGCGGCGTTGCATGGCGCGCCGCCGGCTGCGGTGCTGAGCCGGTTCGCGCGGGATGTGGAGCGCGAGATCGGGGTGACCGTGTCGATCGGGCTGGCTCAGAACCGGCTGTGCGCGAAGTTGGCTGCGGAGCGGGACAAGCCACGCGGGTTCGCGGTACTCGGCGCGGATGCGCCATCGGTGCTGGCACCGGAGGCGGTGGGGATTCTGCCGGGGATCGGGCCGGCGCTGGTGCGGCGGCTGGCGGCGCTCGGGATCACTCGGGTCGGGCAGTTGGCGTCGCTCGATTCCCGCGCTGCCCGGCTGAAGCTGGGGGATGACGGGCCGGCGCTTGCGGCACGCGCACGGGGCGAGGATGCCCGAGCGGTGGACCCTGTGCAGTCGGCCAAGTCGATCAGTGCGGAGACCACGTTCGGGAGCGATATTTCCGATCCGGCGGACCTCGCGCGGGAATTATGGCCGCTATGCGAGCGCGTCGGGCGGCGGTTGCGGGCGGAGGATGTCGCGGCGGGGGCGCTGGTGCTCAAGCTCAAGACCACGCGATTCGACACGGCCACCCATGCGATCCGGCTGACCGCCCCGACCCGGCTGCCGGAGACCATGTTCGAGGCGGCGCGGCCGGTGTTGCAGCGCGCGGCGGGGCCAGCGTTCCGGCTGATCGGAATCGGGGCGGCGCGGCTGGTGCCGGGGGCGCTGGCCGATCAGGGCGATCTGATGGATCGGGATTCGCCCCGGCGAGCGGCGCGGCAGGAGGCGGTGGATGCGCTGCGGGCGAAATTCGGAACCGGGATCATCCGGCGCGGCGTGTAAGGCGGCGGTTCAAGGGACGGCGAAGCCGGCGCGTTCGACTTCGAAACTCTTGTGGCGGAGGTGGGTTTTGAGGATGAGCGCGAGCACCACGCCGTCACGGCGGATCAGGGCGTTGTTCATCGCATCGTGTTCCTGCATCGCGACCTGCCAGTGGGACTCGGTCATCGGGGCGATGTAGCGGGCGCGGCGGATGCGGGCCCCGATACTCTCATAGGTGGCGAGCAGGACGGCGTTCCCGGCGGCGCGAATGATGGCTTCGTGGATCGCGCGGTTGCAGGCATAGTACGGTACTAGGTCGCGCGCGGCGTAGTGTCGCGCCATCTCGGCATGGGTTGCCGCGAGGCGGGCGATTTCATCATCGTTGATGCGCTGGCAGGCAAGTTCGCCGGCGGCGGCTTCGAGGGCGGCGGATACTTCGAACAGGTCGCGGACGTCGGCATGGGTGAGCCGGGCGGCCCGGGCGCCACGGTTCGGCAGGAGTGTCACGTGACCTTCGGCGGCGAGGACCTTGAGGGCTTCGCGCAACGGGGTGCGCGAGATGTTCATGGCGGCGCAAAGTTCGCGTTCGGCAATCCGCGCGCCGGGGGCAATCCGGCCTTCGAGAAGATGTTCGCGGAGAAGCTGGACCACCTCGGCATGCAGCATGCGGTTTCATACCTAATCTGCCGAGCCGTGCCAAACGACGAATGCATGCAAAATACTGCCGATCGGTGGAATCTTGTTGACGCGGCGTGTTTTTATCGTAGTTTTGCATGCAAATTGGAGGAAACCGATAATGAACGTCGCTAAACCAGCGGGATCGCCCGGGCCGCTTGCCGGGATTCGGGTGGTTGATCTGTCCCATGTCATGGCCGGCCCGGTATGCGGCATGATGCTGGCGGATATGGGGGCCGAGGTCATCAAGGTCGAGAAGATCCCGGGCGGGGATGATACAAGGCGCTCGGTGCCGCCGGCGGTTGGCGGCGAATCGGCGGCGTTCATGATGATGAACCGGAATAAGCGCGGGATTGCCCTCGATTTGAAAACGGCTGACGGGCGCGAGGCGCTGATGGCGCTCCTTGATGGCAGCGACGTGCTGATCGAAAATTATCGCAAAGGGGCGCTGGACCGGTTGGGATTCGGGTTCGAAGCCCTGCATGCGCGCAATCGGCGGCTGATCTATTGCAGTATTTCGGGCTTCGGACGCACCGGGCCCTATGCCGACCGCGGCGGGTTCGATTTGATTGCGCAGGGCATGAGCGGGGTGATGAGCGTGACCGGCGAAGCGGCGGGCCGGGCGCCGGTGAAGGCAGGGCCGCCGGTGACCGATATCGGGGCGGGGATCATCGCGGCGATGGGAATACTGGCCGCGCTCAATCACCGGCATGTCAGTGGTGAGGGGCAATGGGTCGATACCTCGCTGCTCGAAGCGGGGATCACGTTCATGTACTGGCACGCGGCGATCAGTTTCGCGACCGGGGCATCGCCGGGGCCGTTGGGGTCGGGGCATCCGCTGATGGCGCCGTATCAGGCGTTTCGCACGCTCGATGATCCGATCAATGTCGGTGCGGCGAACGACGCTAACTGGCGGCGATTGGTCGAGGTGCTGGGGGCGGACGAACTGGGCAGAGACCCGCGTTTTGCCAGCAATGCGGGGCGGATGATGCATCTTGCCGAACTCGCGCCGAAGTTGGAGGCAATTTTTCGCACCCGTCCTTCCACAGTCTGGCTGGAGGCACTTCAGAGGTCAGGTGTGCCGGCGGGGCCGGTGCTGACGGTGCAGCAGATGGCAGCCGACCCGCAGGTGATCGCGCGGGAGATGATCGTCGAGACTGATCATGCGGTCGCAGGACCGACCCGCGCGCTCGGCCTGCCGGTGAAATTTTCCGCAACACCGGGCGGCGTGCGGTATCCCGCCCCTGCCTATGGCCAACACACCGCCGAGGTGCTGCGCGAGATCGGGTTTCCGGAGGCGCGGATCGCGGCGATGATTGCAGCGGGTGCGGCCCATTCGGCCGACAAGGCACGGGGGGTCGCGGCATGAGCGGGGCAGAGGCTGAACTCCTCTACGAGGTGCGCGAGCGGATCGGGTACGTCACCTTCAACCGGCCTGCGTCGCGCAATGCGCTGACGTTTGCGATGTACGAGGCTTTGGCCGCGTTGTGCACACGGTTGAACGAGACCGATGAGGTGCGCGTGCTGGTGATGACCGGGGCGGGCGACAAGGCATTCGCTGCCGGCACCGACATCAACCAGTTTCGCGCCTTCCGCACCCAGGAGGATGCGATTGCGTATGAGCGGCGGATCGACAAGGTGCTGCGCGCTGTGGAGACCTGCAAGGTACCGACAATCGCCGCGATGGGCGGGGCCTGCACGGGCGGTGGTGCCGCGATTGCGGCGGTGTGCGACCTGCGGATTGCAAGTGCCGACCTGCGCTTCGGCTTTCCGATCGCGCGGACGCTCGGCAATTGTCTGTCGATCGAGAATTACGCGCGTCTGGTCGGGCTGATCGGGGCGGCGCGGGTCAAGGACATGATTTTCACCGCCCGGCTGCTGGGGGCGGCGGAAGCCGAACGGATCGGGTTGGTTTCGGAGGTCGTGGCGGACCGTGCGGCGCTGCTGGACCGGGCAAGGGAACTTGCCATGACCGTGGCCGGTCATGCGCCGCTGACCTTACGGGTGACCAAGCAGGCGCTCGACCGGATCGGGCAGTTGTCGCGGATCGACGCCGAGGATCTGGTGCTCGCCTGCTACATGAGCGCCGATTTCCGCGAGGGGATGGACGCATTTCTGGGCAAACGTCCGCCGGACTGGCAGGGCCGCTGACGAGGCCCGAGGCGACTAAAAAACACCGAGGGAGCGAAACGATGGAAACCGCACGGTTCCTGATTAACAAGATGATGCCGTTCTGGCTCGTGGTCTGCGGGATCGCAGCGGCGATTCCGTTTGCCTGGGGCGTGGTCGGGTCGCTGTGCGGCGCGTATCTGGCGGATGTGCTGGTACGGCGCGGCGTCGGGCAGGTGAACAGCCGCAAATATCCGGCGGGGCTCGCGCTGATCGGAACGGCGGCTTTCACGATCGCGGCGGCCTATGTGTCGAGCAACAATCTGGCGATCGCGTTCATTTCGGCGGCGATTTTCCTGCTTTACATCACCAGCACCTGCTCCTCGGCGCTCAGTTCGGTCGCGGTGCCGCCGAACCTGACCGCCTCGGTGGGGGCGATGCAGAATTTCGGCGGTTATCTCGGTGGCGCGCTGGCGCCCACGGTGACCGGGCTGACCGTGGCCGCGACGGGCTCGTTCGTGCTCGCTCTGGTGATCGGCGGGGTCGGGGTGAGCGGGCTGACCTCGCGCGAGGATCAACTCGTGGCGGATCAGGCGGCCGTGGTGACCGGGTGATGCGAATGGTCGTGATGAAGGGGAGAGGGAATGAGTGATCTTGACGAACGGTTTGCGGTTCTTGCTGCGGTTTCGACCGCGACGGTGACGACCGTGCTGCTCAAGGAGGGGCTGCGCAATGTGTGGCTGCGCGGGACGATGCCGCTCCGGGCGGGTCAGGGGCGGCTGGTCGGGCGCGTGTTCACCCTGCGTTTCGTGCCCGCACGGGAGGATCTGGCGACGCCGGCCTCCTGGAGCTCGCCGACCTCGACACGCGGTGCGATCGAGGCGATGCCGGCAGGGTGCATCGCCGTCGCCGATGCCATGGGGGTGACCGATGCGGGGATTTTCGGGGATATTCTCTGTGCTCGCATGCGGATGCGCGGGGTCGCCGGGCTGGTGACCGATGGGGTGATGCGCGACGGGGCCGGCGTGCTCGGAACCGGATTGCCGGTATGGTGCCGGGGGGTTGCGGCACCGCCATCGGTCGCGGGGCTGACTTTCGTGGGGTGGCAGGAGCCGATCGGGTGCGGCGGGGTTGCGGTGTTTCCCGATGATGTCATCGTGGTGGATGACGATGGCGCGGTGGTGATCCCGGCGGCGCTGCTTGATCATGTCGTCGCGCACGCGCCGGAGCAGGAGCGGCTGGAAGCGTGGATCATGCGCGAGGTCGAGGCCGGGGTGGCGCTGCCCGGCCTGTATCCCGCCAATGCCGAAACGCGCGCGCGCTACGAGGCCGACAAGGCACGCTCGTGAGCGGTTTGCGCAAGGGGCTGACCAGCTACGGCGATGCCGGATTCTCGCTGTTCCTGCGCAAGGCCTTCATCAAGGCCATGGGCTATTCCGATGATGCGCTGGACCGGCCGATCGTGGGGATCACCAATACCGCGAGCGACTACAATCCGTGCCATGGCAATGTGCCGGATCTGATCGAGAGCGCCAAACGCGGGGTGATGCTGGCGGGCGCCCTGCCCATGGTGTTTCCGACCATCAGCATCCATGAGAGCTTCGCGCATCCGACCTCGATGTTCCTGCGCAACCTGATGGCCATGGATACCGAGGAGATGATCCGCGCCCAGCCGATGGATGCGGTGATCGTGATCGGCGGGTGCGACAAGACGCTGCCGGCGCAGATCATGGGGGCGACGAGCGCTGGGTTGCCGACCATCGTGGTGCCGACCGGGCCGATGGTGGTCGGGCATCATAAAGGCGAGGTGCTGGGGGCGTGCACCGATTGCCGGCGGCTCTGGGGACAGCACCGGGCCGGGACGATCGATGAAGCCGAAATCGAGACGATCAGCGGGCGGCTGGCGCCTTCGGTCGGGACATGCATGGTAATGGGCACGGCCAGCACCATGGCCTGCATGATCGAGGCGCTCGGCCTGTCGCTGCCGATGGCCGCGACCGCGCCGGCCGTGCATGCCGAACGGAGGCGCATTGCAGAGGCGAGCGGGCGGCGGGCAGCGGAGATGGCGGTGGCTGGCGGACCGACGCCGCGCGAGTTGATCACCCCAGCTTCGGTACGCAATGCGCTGGCGGTTTTGCAGGCGATCGGCGGATCGACCAACGGGATCATTCATCTGACGGCCATGGTCGGGCGGGTGGGACTCAGACTTGATCTGGCGGCGCTCGACGAGTTGAGCCGGGAGGTGCCGGTATTGGTCGATTTGAAGCCGTCGGGCGCGCATTACATGGAACATCTTCATCATGCGGGCGGCGTGCCTGCGCTGCTGCGGGAACTGGCGCCAGTGCTCGATATGGCGTGCGGCACGGTGGCGGGCGGCACGCTGGCCGAGATTGCCGCCGGGGCGGAGCACGTGCCGGAGCAGACCGTGATCCGGCCATGGGACGCGCCGTTGCAGGGATCGGGGGCGATTGCGGTGCTGTTCGGGAATCTTGCGCCGCGCGGGGCGGTGATCAAGCAGTCGGCCGCCTCCCCTGCCCTGCTGCGCCACAAGGGCCGGGCGGTGGTGTTCGACTCAGCCGCGGACATGGCGGCGCGGATCGACCTCGATGATCTGGATGTAACGGCGGACGATATTCTCGTGCTGCGCCATACCGGGCCGGTCGGCGCGCCGGGGATGCCGGAGGCAGGGTATCTGCCGATTCCGCTCAAGCTGGCACGGAAAGGTGTGAAAGACATGGTGCGGATTTCGGATGCCCGGATGAGCGGGACGGCGTTCGGCACCATCGTGCTGCATATCACTCCGGAATCGGCGGTAGGTGGCCCGTTGGCGCTGGTGCGGACCGGGGACATCATCGCGCTCGACGTCCCGGCCCGGCGGATCGACCTGCTGATCGATCAGGCCGAGTGGGCGGTGCGGCAGGCGGCGCTGGATTTGGCCGCACCGCCATTTGTGCCGGGGCGTGGTTACGCCCGCCTGTTCGCGACCAGCGTGTTGCAGGCCGATGAAGGGTGCGATTTCGATTTTCTGCGATACGATCAGGGAGAGTCCACATGAATCCACGGGCGAAACTGTTGAGCCTGGGCACGCTGATGCCGGTGATCGACCAGGCGTTGGAGGCCCGGTTCGAGGTGCTGCGCGAAGGGCCGGCGGGCGATCTGGACGCGGTGATTGCGGCGCATGGCGGGGAGATCCGCGCAATCGTGACACGCGGGCAGCGGCGGACCGATGCGGCGTTGATCGGGCGGTTGCCGAAGCTGGAGCTGATCGCGAATTTCGGGGTCGGGTACGATACCGTCGAGGTGGAGGCCGCCGCCGCGCGGGGCGTGGTGGTGACCAATACGCCGGACGTGCTGAACGACGAGATGGGTGATTTCACCGTCGGGCTGCTGCTGGCCACCGTGCGGCAGCTTCCCCTTGCGGAGCGGCATCTGCGCGGGGGCCTTTGGCAGAAAGGGGCGTTTCCGCTCGGACCGAGCCTGCGCGGGCGGCGGATCGGGATTGCCGGGATGGGGCGGATCGGGCGGGTGATCGCCCACCGGCTATCGGGGTTCGACCTGCCGATTTCGTATCATGCCCGAAACCGGGTACCCGATATCGACTTTGCGTATCATCCCGATCTGGTCGGGTTGGCCCGCGCGGTGGATGTGCTGATCGTGGTGCTGCCGGGTGGGGAGACCACGCGCCATGCGGTGAATGCCGAGGTGCTGGCGGCGCTCGGGGCGGATGGGGTGCTGATCAACGTGGCGCGCGGATCAGTGGTGGATGAGGAGGCATTGATCGCGGCGCTGCGAGACGGCACGATATTGGCAGCGGGGCTCGATGTATTCGCCGCCGAACCGCACGTGCCGGACGAATTGGGCGCGATGGATAACGTGGTGCTGGTGCCGCATATCGGCACCGCGACGCATCACACCCGGGGGTTGATGGCGGATTTGCTGATCCGCAACGTGATGTCGTGGTTCGATGGCGCGGGGCCGGTCACGCCGGTTGCTGAAACGCCGGTGGTGCGTCGGGGCTGAATGCTCAGCGCCGGGCGCGGGGCTCCAGCAACCCGGCTTTGCGAAGGCGGTGCCGGAGCTGGTCGTAAGTAATGCCAAGGGCGGCGGCGGTGCGGCGCTGGTTGTGGCGGTGTTCGGCCAAAGCGGCGGTGAGGATTGCGGCAGGGTCGGCGGGGCCAGTGACGGCGGATTCCGCCGTGCCGAACGGATCGAGCCGGATATGGCCGAGCGGTGCATGCCAATCGCTTTCCCGGTAAAGGCTGCGTTCCACCACGTTGCGGAGTTCGCGGACGTTGCCGGGCCAGGTATGGGTGAGCAATTGATCCCGTGCGGATGAGGTGAAACCGGCGAAGAAATCACGACCGAGTTCGGCGGTCATGCGCTGGGCGAAATGTTCGGCGAGCAGGAGAATATCCTCGCCGCGCTCGCGCAGCGGCGGGATGCGGATGACGTCGAAGGCGAGGCGGTCGAGCAGGTCGGCCCGGAACTTCCGTTCCGCGATTCGGGCCTGGAGGTTTTCATGGGTCGCGGCGATGACCCGGACATCGACCGCGATGAGTTCATTGCCGCCGACGCGTTCGAACACGCCGTATTCGATGACGCGGAGCAGTTTTTCCTGCACCGCGAGCGAGGCGTTGGCGATTTCGTCGAGAAACAAGGTGCCGTGGTCGGCCAGTTCGAAGCGCGAAGCACGGCGACGGGTGGCGCCGGTGAAGGCGCCTGCCTCGTGGCCGAATAATTCGGAATCGAGCAGGGATTCCGACAGAGCGCCGCAATTGAGTTGCAGGACCGGCTGATTCCAGCGCGGCGAGAGCAGAGCGAGGCGGCTCGCTATGAGTTCCTTGCCGGTGCCGCGTTCGCCGATGACCAGAACCGGGCGGTCGATCGCCGCGAGGTCGGAGACATGGGCCAGCATGGCGCGGAAGCTCGTGCTTTCGCCGATCAGGGTGGCCCGGGCGGCGTTGTTCGTGCCGGATATAGCATGGCTCCTATAATTTAGTGCTGAGTATTAGCAAAAGCTTTGCGGTGGGAAAAGGAAAAATCGGCAGCATCGATGAAAATCAACGGATTGGCCGGGATCGGTGTTTTGGCACGGTTCCTGCAAGGCCCTTCTGCATCGCCTCTCTCACTCGGAAGGAGGATCCCATGGGGATTTTCTCGCGGCTTTCAGACATTGTGAACTCCAACCTCAACGCCCTGCTCGACCGGGCGGAAGACCCGCAGAAGGTCATTCGTCTGGTGATCCAGGAAATGGAGGATACGCTGGTCGAGGTGCGTTCGGCGGCGGTGCGGCTGATTGCCGAACGCCGTGAAGGCGAGCGCAGGATTGTGGCCCTCACCCGGGATCGGGACGAATGGCAGCGCAAGGCCGAATTCGCGGTGCAGCGCGGGCGCGAAGATCTCGCCAAGGCGGCATTGCTGGCGAAGAGCCGGGCCGCACAGGCAATTGCGGAAGCGCAGACACAGATCGATGCGGTGCAGGCGGCCATCGCGCAGCAGAACGAGGATGTCGGCAAGTTGCAGGCCAAGCTCGATGACGCGAAATCGCGCGAGAAGGCAATATTGCTGCGCCAGCAGAACGCGACGACGCGGTTGAAGGTGAAGCAATCCCTCTACGACGAGCGGGTCACCGATGCATTCAGCCGGTTCGAACAGGTCGAACGCAATCTCGACATGATGGAAGGCCGCGCCGAGGCGTATGATCTGGGGCGGCGACCGGCCGAGCCGAGCGTGGCCGAGGAGTTCGCGGCACTGGAGGCGAACGATCAGGTCGAGCGGGAACTGGCCGAATTGAAATCGCGCATCAAGCCTGAAGAAAAAGCCGCCTAAGCGGCCATCGAACGAGGAGAGGTTTCATGTCTGATTTTCTGGCCCTGATGATCCCGATCGTGGCGATCGCCGGCGCGTATGCCTTGTCCGCTTACAAGATTTATGTGCGCAGCCGGGGTGCCGGGCTCTCGGGGAACGATCGGCAACTGATCGAAAGCCTTTCCGCGACCGCGCAACGGCTGGAGCAGCGGGTGACGGCACTGGAGCGCGCCCTGCTCGATGCCGAGCTGCCGTATTCCCGCGGGACGGAGGTCTAGCCATGCCCGACACGACATTGGTTGCGGTGGCAGTGCCACTGGGTGGTGCGTTCATGCTGTTCGTGGCGCCGGTCTGGCTATGGCTGCACTACCGGCGCGACCGGGGACGCGGACCGGACCAGCAGAGGCTGGAAGCCGGAATGGCCAATCTTGCCGCAAACGCGCAACGCCTGGAGGCGCGGGTGGCGACGCTGGAACGGGCCTTGCTCGACGCCGAACATACTGATTTCACCCGGGTTTGACCCGATAGGACACTACAAGATGAGCACGACCATAAACCGTCCTGATTTCACCACTGGCCTTCACGCCCGTCGCGGTATGCTTGCCGGGGTGTGCGCTGCAGTCGCGGCCTTGATCGAGGTGCCATGCTGGATCGTTCGCGCCGTCGCCGTGCTGCTGCTGTTGTGGCACCCGATTGTCGCCATCGTGATCTATCTCGGCTTTGCCGCCTACATCCGCCACGGTACCAGCCGGCTGTCGCAGCGTTTGTCGGCGCTGCGGGACCGGGTGGCACCGCCACGCGGGCCGGAGATCCCGACCGCCGCGCCACCGCCGGTTGATGGGCTGGCCGCGCGGTTTGCCCGGCTCGACCAGAGGCTCGCCACCCTCGAACGGCGTGCCACCGACCCTGACTGCCTATTGCGTCGCCGGTTCGACCGGCTGTAATTTATCACCGTCTCGTGAGGACATTCGCCATGACTGAAAAACTCATCAATCAACGGACTCCGGCAGATCCGCCGTCGCAGGCCCGGGTCATGCTCCATCCGCCCGCGCAGCACGATCAACAAGCCGCGCGCTGGCTCATGCTCATCGGCCCGGTGATCGGGTTTGTGCTGGCGGCCTGTCTCGCGATTTCCTTCGCCCTTGCCCTGGCAGGTGGGGCGGGCGAAGCGGCACTCGGCACCGGCCATGCGGGCGGCCCGATCCGCACCGCCGTGTTCGTGCTGTGAACCGGGCCGGTTTCATCGGCATTGCCGCGGGCCTGGCGGCGTCGGTGCTCGTGCCGTGCGCCGAAGCCGCAAGCGATTCGCCGGTGCTGCCGGGTTTTCACGGCATCCGGGTTGCCGGAATGGCCCGGATATCGTGGCATCGGGCGGCACGCCAGTCGGTGATGATCACCGGCAGCTCCGCGCTGTTGAAGCGGGTGCGCCTGACGGTGACGGACGGCATGCTGGACCTGCGCCTGAAATCGGGGATCTGGTCCGGCGATGACGGGCGTTTGCAACTGGTGGTCGCCACCCCGCATCTCGACCGGCTCGATGTCAGCGGGATGGCGAGCGGAACCGTGAGCGGACTCGATGGTCCGGCCTTTGCTGTGAGTATTTCAGGGACCGGGCGGCTGACGTTGAGCGGGGCGGTGACGAAGGCGGCCATCGCGGTCAGCGGAGCCGGTCGGGTGGATGCGGCCAAGCTGATCGCGGATGATCTGACGGTCAGCATCAGCGGCACCGGCACGGTCAACGGCTATGCCCGGCAGGATGCGCATATCGCGGTCGATGGGGTCGGCTCGGTTCATGTTGCCGGACACCCGGCGGTACGCGACGTATCGAACAGCGGAGTTGGCTCGATCGTCTTCGACTGAGGCGGGGAGACTGCACGTCTCCACGCTCTCACGGGAAATGACCCGCAGCCCCGCCGCTACGCCGCCTGCATCGCCGGGGTGAGCAGGGCCTCGGCCTGCGCGAACAATGCCGGATCGACCGTCGCATCGGAAGCTTTGATGTTCTCGTCGATCTGGTCGGGATGCGAAGCGCCGATGATAGCGGCGGCGATGTTCGGTTCGCGCAACACCCAGGCAAGGGCGAACTGGGCGAGGGTGAGCCCGGCCCGGTCCGCAAGGGGGCGCATGGCCTGAACCGCTTCGAGAACGGCGCGGCGCTCGGTGAGGTCCTGCAGAAAATGGCCCATGGTCGCACTGGTCGCGCGTGAACCCGCCGGGGGTTGAGCGCCCGGCATATATTTGCCGGTGAGGATCCCCTGACCGAGCGGCGACCACACGATCTGGGAAATGCCGTGGGCCGCGCAATAAGGGATGATTTCGGCTTCGGGCTTCCGCCAGATCATCGAGTATTGCGGCTGGCTGGAGACAAATTTTTCAACACCCGCCATTTCGGTGGCTTCGCGGATTTTCTCGATGGGCCATTCCGAGAAGCCGATATAGCGGGTCTTGCCGGATTTCACGGCGGCGGTGAGCGCCTCCATGGTTTCGTGCAGCGGGGTTTCAGCATCGTAGCGGTGGCACTGATAGAGATCGACATGATCGACCCGCAGGCGCTTGAGCGAAGCGTCAAGCTGCTTTTCGATCTGGGCGCGCGACAGGCCCTTGTCGGTCTCAGTCATCGGGAAATACAGTTTGGTCGCGAGGATGTAGCTGTCGCGTTTCACGTCCGCGAGGGCTTCGCCGAGCACGGTTTCCGCAGCGCCCTTGCCGTAGATGTTGGCCGTGTCGATCAAGGTGATGCCACGTTCGAGCGCGCGTTTGACACAGGCGATCGACTGGGATTTCTCGACGCCGCCGGAATAGGTCAGCCAGGACCCCAGGGCGATGGTGGACACGGTGAGGTCGCTGGAGCCGAGTTTGCGATAATGCATGATGATATCCTTCTGCTTCGCTCTCAGATTGCGTCGATGGCCCGTGGGTGCAACCCTTTACCCGCGGCGGCGCGCTCGATAAGCACGCGGGTATGAGCATGCTGGCATGAGCACACTGGACCCCGAGGACTGGACCGAACTTCGCGCGATCGGCCACCGGATGATGGATGACATGATCGACCGGCTGGCGGGGATCGACTCTGCCCCGGTGTGGCGGAAACTGCCGGATGCGGTGCGGCACGGGTTCGGCGCACCGATGCCCGAGCCAGGCAAGGGTCTTGCGGCGGCTTATGCCGAGTTTCTGGCGCGGATTGCGCCTTATGCGTCGGGCAATATCCATCCCCGGTTCATGGGCTGGGTACAGGGCGGCGGCAATCCGGTGGGCATGCTGGCTGAGTTGTTGGCGGGCGGGCTGAACGAGAATTGCGGTGGCCGCGATCATGTCGGGCTGGAGGTCGAACGCCAGGTGATCGCGTGGTCCGCCGCCATGCTCGGCCTGCCGGAGGCGACCGGTGGCTTGATGGTGACGGGCTCGTCGATCGCGAATTTCATTGCCCTCGTCTGCGCGCGGCGGCGGCATTGCGGCGTTGCGGTCCGGCATTCGGGCACGGCGGGGCGGAAGTTGGTGGGGTATGCGCAGGCCGGGGTGCACCGTTGCGTGCCGGGCGCGTTCGATATGGCGGGGCTGGGCAGCTTTGCGCTGCGGCGGGTCGGCGCCGATGCCGCAGGGCGGATCGACGCAGCTTCGCTCGACGCCATGATCGTGGCGGACCGGGCAGCGGGACTGGAGCCGTTTTTTCTGGTCGGCACGGCAGGCAGCGTGGATATCGGTGCCGTGGATGATCTCGCGGGTCTCGCCGCGATCGCCGCGCGGCAGGGATTGTGGTTTCACGTCGATGCCGCGTTCGGCGCATTGCTGGCCCTGTCGGAGACGAGACGTGCCCTGCTGGACGGGATCGAACGGGCGGATTCGGTTGCGTTCGATTTTCACAAATGGGCGCAGGTCCAATACGATTCCGGATGTATTCTGGTCCGCGAACGACAATGGATGCTCGATAGTTTCGCGCAGGATGCCTCATACCTGACAAATACGGCGCGCGGCCTTGCCGGGAGCGCACCATGGCCGTGCGATATGGGCCCCGATCTTTCGCGCGGGTTTCGGGCGCTCAAGGTCTGGATGACGATCGAGGCGTACGGCGCCGCACGGCTCGGTGCGATCGTGGATCGAAGCTGCGATCTGGCGCAGCGTCTCGCCGCGCGGATCGCCGCCACGCCGACCCTTGTTCTGATGGCCCCGGTGGCGCTCAACATTGTGTGTTTCAGAGTGGAGGACGGCGGTGCCGCACTCGATGATTTGAACGCCGATATCGCCGCCGATTTGCAGGAGGACGGTCGCTTCGTGGTTTCGACCACGGTGATCGGCGGAAAGCGGGTGCTGCGGGCCGCGATCGTCAATCATCGGACAAGCGAACGTGACGTCGATGATCTGGTCGACGCGGTGGTAGCGGCGGCGACCGATCGGCGGGGCTGATCGAACCGATCGGGCCTGTTTCATGGACGGTGACGAACGCCGTCCCCATACTCGGTTCAGAGGTATTCCATGGCTAATGACAAAATCGCGTATTCGTCGCCGATCGGCGATGAGGTTGCCTATACGACATGCTACATGTGCGCGTGCCGGTGCGGCATCAAGGTTCATCTCAAGGACGGAAAACTGCGCTATATCGAGGGGAACCGTGACCACCCGGTGAACCGGGGTGTGTTGTGCGGCAAAGGCTCGGCCGGGATCATGACCGCCATTTCGCCCGCGCGGCTGCGCAAGCCGCTCAAGCGCGTGGGGCCGCGCGGCGCGGGCGAGTTCATCGAGATCGAGTGGGATGAGGCGATGACGATCGTGACCGATCGGCTCGCGCGAATCCGGGCGACCGACCCGCATAAATTCGCCCTGTTCACCGGGCGGGATCAGTCGCAATCGTTGACCGGACATTTTGCCCGGATGTTCGGGACCATGAACTTCGCCGCCCATGGCGGGTTCTGCTCGGTCAACATGGCGGCGGGCGGACTCTATTCGGTTGGAGGCGCCTTCTGGGAGTTCGGTGAGCCGGACTGGGATCATGCGAAGCTGTTCCTGCTGTTCGGGGTCGCGGAGGACCACGATTCCAACCCGATCAAGCTCGGCCTCGCCACATTGAAGTCGCGTGGCGCCAAAATCGTTTCGATCAACCCGATCCGCACCGGATATTCGGCGATCGCCGACGAGTTCGTTGCAATCACGCCGGGCACCGACGGTCTGTTCGTGATGGCGCTGATCCATTGCCTGCTGGAAAGCGGATCGGTCGATACCGAATTCCTGATCCGCTACACCAACGCGCACTACCTGGTGATCGACGCGCCCGGAGCAGCCGATAACGGTCTGTTTGCGCGCGATGAAGCGGGGCGAGTCCTGGCGTTCGATCGTGGGGCGCAGGAACTGGTCGATGCCGCTGCGCTCGGCATCGATCCAGCGCTGCTCGGCAGCTTTACCCTCGCGGACGGTAGAACAGCGCGGCCCGCGTTTGCCATACTTGCAGAGCGTTACTCCGATGCGTCCTATTCGCCCGAAGCGGTGGCGGCACGCTGCGGCGTGGCGGCTGCCGATATTCGCCGGATCGCCGGCGAGGTTGCGGAAGTGGCGTTCAACCAGGCGATCAGTCTCGATCAACCATGGACCGACACCGCCGGGCGCACCCATCCGACAATGACCGGGCGACCGGTGGCGATGCACGGGATGCGCGGAATTTCAGCACATTCCAACGGGTTCCACACCTGCCGGGCGATCCATGTATTGCAGATGCTGATCGGCGCGATCGATACCCCCGGTTCCTGGCGTTATAAATCGCCCTATCCGAAGCCCATCCCGGCCGGGCCGGGACCGGGAGGCGCGGTGCACGACGCGGATGGTTCGCTCACCGCAACAGTGCTCGGTTTTCCCTCGGGACCGGACGATCTGCTGGTCGATGATGATGGCGAAGCCTTGAGGCTGGACCACGCATTTTCGTGGGAAGCCCCGCTTGGCATCCACGGGCTGATGCACATGGCGATCGCCGAGGCACATGCAGGCGGCCCGGAGCGGATCGATACGCTGTTCCTCTACATGTCGAACATGGCGTGGAACTCCGCGATGAACCCGGGCGAAACCACGCGGATGCTGGCGGATCATGACGGAGCGGGCAATTACCGGATCCCGTTCGTGATCTATGCCGATGCCTTTGCATCGGAAACGGTGGCCTACGCCGATCTGGTTCTGCCGGATACCACCTATCTTGAGCGTTATGATTGTATTTCGTTGCTCGATCGGCCGATCGGGTCTGCGCATGGTCCGGCAGATGCGATCCGCGTGCCGGTGCTCAAGCCGGATCGGGATGTGCGACCGTTCCAGGACGTGCTGATCGATCTGGCGGGACGGCTCGGCCTGCCCCATTTCGTGGATGCGGAGGGCAGGAAACTTTACGATTCCTACGCCGATTACATGGTCAATCACCAGCGCAAGCCGGGGGTCGGGCCGCTGGCCGGGTTTCGCGGCGCGGACGGCACCGCGATCGGCAAAGGCGCGCCGAACCCGGACCAACTGCAACGATATGTCGAGAACAAAGGGTTCTGGCGGCATCACCTGCCGGCGGAGCAGCTTTACTACAAGCACGCCAATCGCGCCTATCTCGCGGGGGCGAAGGAAATGGGGCTGATCGACTCCGATGCGCAGATCGTTCTGCATCTATACAGTGAAATCCTGCAGAAATTTCGTCTCGCGGCGGAAGGTCACGGCAGCCGGGTACCACCGGAGCGGCTACGCGCGCAGGTCCGGACCGTGATGGACCCGTTGCCGATCTGGTATCCCCCGGTCGAGGAGACCATGACCGATCTGCAGCGGTTTCCGCTGCATGCGATCACCCAACGGCCAATGGCGATGTATCATTCGTGGGGATCGCAAAATGCGTGGTTGCGCCAGATCCTTTCGGAAAACCGGCTCTATCTTCACCGCGATCTGGCAGCACGGCATGATCTGGTCGATGACGACTGGATCGAGGTGGAATCACGCAACGGCCGGGTGAAATGCCAGGTCCGCGTGATGGAGGGCGTCAACCCGAACACCGTGTGGACCTGGAACGCGATCGGCAAACGCACCGGCGCCTGGGCGCTCGCGAACGATGCGCCGGAAGCGCGGCGCGGGTTCCTGCTCAATCACATCATTTCCGAATATCTCCCGGCGGATGGCGCGGGACACCGCGCCTCCAACTCCGATCCGGTTACAGGGCAGGCGGCGTGGTTCGACCTGACCGTGCGGATCGAGAAATGCGCGCCGGATACACTTGAGGAAACCCAACCGATGATGCCCCCGTCTGCCTATTCGCCGAAAGCCGCCGCCGAATGACCTCGCTGCCCCAGCCCCAGCCCAACGCCAAGAAACTCGGTCTCGTGATCGATCTCGATACCTGCGTCGGCTGTCATGCCTGCGCGGTGAACTGCAAGGAGTGGAACACCGGCGGCCATTATGCCCCGCTGCCCGATTACGATAAATACGGTGCCGAACCGGACGGCGTATGGTTCAACCGGATTCACTCCTACGAGGCCGAGGGCAGGAACGATGGCTGCGGCGGCCGGACCGTGAATTTCCCGCGCTCCTGCCTGCATTGCGAAGAACCGCAATGCGTCACGGTGTGTCCGACCGGCGCTTCCTACAAACGGGCGGAAGACGGGATTGTGCTGGTGAACACCGATATCTGTATCGGCTGCAAACTATGCTCCTGGGCCTGTCCCTACGGCGCGCGCGAATTCGATGAGGATGCCGGTGTGATGAAGAAATGCACGCTCTGCATCGACCGTATCTACAACACCGATCTGCCCGAAGCCGAGCGTGAGCCCGCCTGCGTGGCAACCTGCCCCTCGCGGGCACGGCATTTCGGCGACTTCGCCGATCCGGACAGCGCGGTTTCGAAACTGGTGGCTGCACGCGGCGGGGTCGATCTGATGCCGGAACTGGGCTATCGGCCCGTGAACAAATATCTGCCGCCGCGACGCGCGATGATCCCGACCCGCGCGCGGGAGGCGGATATGCCCGCTGGCAACGGCATCGGTGCCGCACTGCTCAACCTGGTCGATCGGGTCCTTTCACGATGACGCCTGCATCTTCGGTCTTGCTGCTCACCACCCTCACCGGTTTTGGGTACGGATTGCTGGCCTGGCTCGGTCTGTTTGCCGCAACGCGCGCGCTGCCGGTCTCGCCATGGTTCGTGCCCGTCGGCGTCATCGTCGCCCTGGCCTGCGCGAGCGGCGGGTTGCTCGCCTCGACCCTGCATCTAGGGCGGCCGGAACGGGCGTGGCGGGCGTTCAGCCAATGGCGCTCGTCATGGCTTTCGCGCGAAGGCATCGCTTCGATGCTGACCTATCCACCGGCGCTGATCTTTGCCGGCTTATGGTTTCTGCTCGGGCCCGATGCGCTGGCGACCCGGCTTGTCGGGCTGGTCGCCGCAGCCATGGGGATCGGTACGGTCTATTGCACCGCGATGATCTACGCGAGCCTCAAGCCGATCCGGCAATGGCACAATCCACATACCGCGCCGGATTACCTCATTTTTGCCGCGTTTTCGGGCGCGATGCTGCTCGCCGCGCTGATCGGGATCTGGACCGGGCAAGCGCGCGGTGCCGGGTTGATTGCCGTCCTCGCCGCCATTGCCGCAGGCGTTGCAAAACTTGCTTACTGGCGCTTCATCGATGCCCAGGAACCCCTGGCGACGCTCGCTTCGGCAACCGGACTTTCGGCGTTCGGCACGGTGCGGCCGCTCGACCAGCCGCATTTCACCGAGAACTACATTCTGCGTGAAATGGGCTACCAGATCGCGCGAAAACACGCAGCGAAACTACGGCGACTCATTCTCGTGCTCGCATTCGGTGCCCCGGGCATACTCGCATTGCTCGCGACCATCGGCGTCGTGCCGATGATAAGCGCCCCCCTCGCGGTCGTCCTCGCGGCAGTGGGCTTGTTCGTCGAACGCTGGCTGTTCTTTGCAGAGGCGACCCATGTTTCCACGATCTATTATGGACGGGCCGTTTGATCGCAGGAACTTCAGTAGGGAAGACTTCTTTTTCGTAAAAAAGAACAAGAAACTTTTTCGATCTGAGTCTCAAATGAAAAAGTTTTTTGCTTCCTTTTATTCACAAAAAGAAGTCTTCCTACCTTCCTTTTTTAACTCACCCGCCCCGCAGCCCGGCCGCCATCGCTCCGCCCCCGCGCGGGTGCGGCATGGTTGCGCGATTGCGGGCGGCTGTGGCCGGGCTTCTGCGCGGCTGCGTTGCGGTTCTGACCGGCGCCGCCGCGCTGGTTCTGGCCCCGTGTAAGGTGCGGCGGGTTGAGGCCGCGCACCGGCACGGCGCCGCCCGGGATCAGTTGTTTGCCGATCAGCCGTTCGATGTCGCGCAGATAGGTGAGTTCGGCGGGTTCGACGAAGGAGACCGCGACGCCATCGGTGCCGGCACGCGCGGTGCGGCCGATCCGGTGCACGTAGGATTCCGGGATGTTCGGCAGCTCGAAGTTCACCACGTGAGAGATGCCGTCGACATCGATGCCGCGGGCGGCGATATCGGTGGCGACGAGGACTTTGATGCGCCCCTGGCGGAACTGATCGAGCGCGCGTTCCCGCTGGCTCTGGCTCTTGTTGCCGTGGATTGCCGAGGCCCCGATATTGGCGGCTTCCAGATGGCGGCACACCTTGTCCGCACCGTGTTTGGTACGGGTGAACACGATGGCGCGTTCGACACCCGATTCCTTCATCAAAGTGACGAGAGCATCCTTTTTCTGATCGCCGGTCAGGAGCATCACCCGCTGGTCGATCCGGTCGATCGGCTTGGATTCGACACTGACCGCAACTTCACGCGGGTTGCGCAGGAACTCCGCGGCGAGGGCACGGATCGGCTTGGGCATGGTCGCGCTGAACATGATCGCCTGGCGGCGGCCGGGCAGCATCGACATGATCTTGCGGATCGCGGGCATGAAGCCGAGGTCGAGCATCTGGTCGGCTTCATCGAGGATGATGGTGTCGGTGCCATCGAGCCGGATAGCGCCGGTCGAGACATGGTCGAGCAGACGGCCCGGGGTCGCCACCAGAATATCCACGCCGGGCATCATCTGCCGCGCCTGCGGGCCGGGCTTGGCCCCGCCGATGACGACGGCGACGCTCGGGCGGATGAATTTGCCATAGACCCGGGCGGATTCGGCGATCTGGTTGGCCAACTCACGCGTCGGAGCAAGAATGAGGGTGCGGCAGCCACGGGCACCGGGGTTGGTGCGCTTTTCGGCGAGGCGATGCAGCAGCGGCAGGACGAAGGCAGCGGTCTTGCCGGTTCCGGTCTGAGCGATGCCCACGAGATCGTGGCCTTCGAGAATGATCGGAATGGATTGCGACTGGATCGGGGTCGGAGTGGTGTAGGATTCCGCCGTGACGGCACGAATAACGGGCTCGGCGAGGCCGAGGTCGGTAAAGAGGGTCATGAAAGCTTTCATAGCCGCGCCCGTAAAACGGGCTGCGGGTGCAAGTTTAAGGAAGCGTGCGTAGAACAGCTACCCGGTGAAGCGCGCGAGGCCTGGTTTTACCTGCCGCCAACCTGGGATGGGGTGCCGTTGCAAGCGCCACACATCCAGTGAACATAACGGGCGGCGTAAGCGCCGCATCTACGAGCCATGTTCTGTTGCGGTGCACATACACCGGATCGGGGCGGGTTGGCAAGCTGAGCGGTGAGTGAGCTGCGGGTCCGGTCCGAATGACCCGCAGCTCGCCCCGTCGCTCCCGCTTCAGAACGCGAGCTGTGTCGCCTGCATGACTTGCGGCAGAGCGCGGATCGCGACCAGGGCCGCTTCCGGCAGGGTTTCGTCGATCGAGATCAGGCAGACCGCATCGCCGCCCTCGGAGGCGCGCCCGAGATGGAACGTGGCGATGTTGATGTTCTTTTCGGCAAGGATGGCGCTGCACCGCGCGATGAACCCCGGCTTGTCCTGATTGGTCACGTAGAGCATATGGCGGCCGAAATCGGCCTCGACTTTGATGCCCTTGACCTCGACGAGGCGCGGCTTCGCGCCGCCGAACAGCGTGCCGGAGACCGTGCGGGTCTGATCCCCCGTCGTCACCGAAATGCGCACGAGGGTCTGGTATTCGCTGTCACGGTCATGCACCGTTTCGGACATATCGATGCCGTGGTCCCGCGCGAAGACCGGGGCGTTGACCATGTTGACGCCTTCCATCATCGGCGCGAGCAGCCCGGCGAACAGGGCGGCGGAGAGCGGGCGGTGATTGAGGTGCGCGGCAGCCCCCTCGTATTCGATGCCGACTTTGGTGATCACCCCGTGGCGGGCTTCGGTGAGCTGGCCGGCAAAACTGCCGAGCAATTGGCAAAGCTGCATATAAGGCTTCAGACGCGGTGCGTCCTCGGCGGAGACCGACGCCATGTTGACCGCGTTGGTGACGGCACCGGTGAGCAGGAAATCGCTGATCTGCTCGGCGACCTGAAGTGCCACGTTTTCCTGTGCTTCGGTGGTGGCCGCCCCGAGATGAGGGGTGCAGACGACGTTTTCGAGGGCAAAGAGCGGGCTCGCGGTCGCAGGTTCGACCTCGAATACATCGAGGGCCGCCCCGGCAACGTGGCCGGATTGCAGTGCATCGTACAGGGCTGTCTCGTCGATCAGCCCGCCCCGCGCGCAGTTGACGATGCGAACGCCCTTTCTGGTCTTCGCAAGATTTTCGCGTGAGAGAATATTACGGGTCTGCTCGGTGAGCGGAGTATGGAGTGTAATGAAATCGGCGCGGGCCAGCAGCGTGTCGAGTTCGACCTTTTCGATCCCGAGCACGGTGGCGCGGGCTTCGGTGAGATAGGGATCATACGCAACGACGCGCATTTTCAGGCCGACCGCGCGATCCGCGACGATCGAGCCGATGTTGCCGGCGCCGATCAGGCCGAGCGTCTTGTTGGTGAGTTCGACGCCCATGAAGCGGTTCTTTTCCCATTTGCCGGCCTTGGTCGAGGCCGAGGCTTCGGGAAGCTGACGGGCGAGCGCGAACATCAGGCCGATCGCATGTTCGGCGGTGGTGATGGCGTTGCCGTAGGGCGTGTTCATCACCACGACGCCGCGCGCGGTGGCGGATTTGACATCGACATTGTCGATGCCGATGCCGGCCCGGCCGATGACCTTCAGGTTGGTCGCGGCGTCGAGCAATTCGCGGGTGACCTTGGTGGCGGAACGGATCGCGAGTCCGTCGAACGCGCCGATGATCGCACGTAATTCGGCGGGGGTGAGGCCGGGTTTGACGACGGCTTCGATACCGCGCTGCTTGAACACGTCGATGGCGGCGGGCGACAACTGGTCGCTGATCAGGACTTTGGGCATGAGAGTTCCTCGGGAGAAAACAGGGTTCAGTCGATGGTTAGATGGCCTTCGGCGATGGCGACGCAGGAGCCGCCGATCGTGGTGCGACCCGATGGATCGACGGTGGCGCGGAGGCGGCTGGGCCGTCCCATGGCATCGCCCTGAGCGATCCGCAGGGTCATACTCGCCGGAGGCCGGAGCGAAGCAATAAGGGCTGCGAGCGCGGCATTCGCGCTGCCGGTGGCAGGGTCCTCGGCGATGCCATCGAGCGGGGCGAACATCCGGCAATGGAGGTCGATCCCGCGGGCCGACGGGTCATCGTCCCACGCATAAACCAACAGATCATGCGCGGTTGCAGGCAGACGGGTGAACTGCGCCGGATCGGTGATGATACGGTCGAGTACCGTGCTGTCGCGCACTTCCGCGATGGTGAAAGGGGTGCCAACCGAGGCGATGCAGGGATGATGCGCCGCCGTTGCGATATCGGCCGGTTCGAGGCCGAGACACGCGGCGATCACATCCGGGGCTATCGTGCCGGTCAGCGACAGGGTTTGCGGCGCGGTGATGTCGGCCCCGGTCAGCGCGCCACCATCGTGGATCGGCGTGATCACCACCAGCCCGGCGGCCTCCTCGAACACAAGGCGATCGCCGACGCTGGTACCGAAAACCGACCCTTCGCGCGCCAGCCAGAACCCTGTGCCGACATTGGGATGCCCGGCGAAAGGCAACTCCGATTTCGGCGTGAAAATCCGTACCGAGGCGGTGTGCGCCGGATCGGCGGGCGGCAACACGAAAGTGGTTTCCGAATAATTGAACTCGGCTGCAATCGCCTGCATCGTTGCCGTGTCCAATCCTTCGGCGTCGAGCACGATGGCCAAAGGATTGCCGCCGAAAGCCCGGTCGGTAAACACGTCGACCGTCGCGAAACGTCGCTTCATCGTACTGACGTTTCGGCAGCCACCGTGTCGATCGCCCAGTCGATCCAGGGCAGGAGAGCGGTGATATTATCGGTGTCCACCGTAGCGCCGCCCCAGATCCGCAGCCCCGGAGGCGCGTCGCGATAGGCCGCGATATCGTAGGCGACAGCTTCGGCTTCCAGCAGGGCGGCCACCCGCTTCGCCGCTTTGGCCTGGCCATCGGCATCGAGCGAAGCGAACCAGGGCGCCGCGATCGTCAGACAGATCGATGTGCTGGAGCGAATCGCCGGATCGGCGGCGAGGAAGCCGACCCGCTCGTTGCCCGCGACCCAATCGGCGATCGCCCCGAGATTGGCCTCACTGCGCTCGATCAGCGCGGGCAGGCCCCCAATACGTTCGGCCCAGCGCAGCCCGTCAAGCGCATCTTCGGCGGCAAGCATCGAAGGGGTGTTGATGGTCTCGCCGAGAAACAATCCTTCGGTCAGCTTGCCACCCGAGGTCATGCGAAAGATTTTCGGCAGCGGCCACGCCGGTTTGTAGGTGGTCAACCGCTCGACCGCACGCGGGCTGAGGGCGAGCATGCCATGCGCGGCCTCGCCGCCAAGCACTTTCTGCCATGACCAGGTGACGACATCGAGCTTCCCGAAAGGCAACTTCATCGCGAAGGCCGCCGAGGTCGCATCGGCGATCACCAGACCGGCGCGATCATCCGCGATCCAGTCGCCATTCGGAATCCGGGTTCCGGCAGTGGTGCCGTTCCAGGCCAGCACGACGTCATGGTTGAAATCGACCGCGGCAAGATCGGGCAACTGGCCATAAGGTGCGGAAAGAACCCGCGCATCCGGCAGTTTCAGTTGCTTGATGATATCGGTGGCCCAGGCTTCGGAAAAACTCTCGAAGGCCAGAACATCGACCGGGCGGGCACCAAGCATCGACCACAGCGCCATTTCGACCGCCCCGGTGTCGGATGCGGGAACGATGCCGAGCCGCCAGTCCTTCGGCAGCCCCAGAATGTCGCGCGAGCGGGTGATGATCTCGGCGAGCTTTGCCTTGGGCTCCTTCGCCCGGTGACTGCGGCCGAGCATCGCACCATCGAGCGCCGCGAGAGTGAACCCGGGACGTTTGGCACAAGGGCCGGAGGAAAAATTGGGGTTGGCAGGACGAACGGCAGGCTTTGCCGTGATTGAAACATCCATCGATGGTCTCCCTTGCAGAAGAAAAGCGTCCCAGTGGGGGGACGTGACCCGTTGCGGGAATTACTCGGTTCGTTTCAATCAGACAAGGGCAGAAAACAGAAAAAGTTTCTTTTTTGTAAAAAAGAAACAAAAAACTTTTATGAGCTGGTTCACGGGATTTGAAATGGCAAGGACCAAAATCGACAGAAATCCTTGGCCTTATTTACAAATAAAAAGGTACTCCGATCGTTCGGCTCAATGCAACGATACTATCCGGCGATTCCGGTCAACAATAGAAGGACAACGATGAATTCGACGCCATTGGCATAAACCGAGAGTTTGTGAGCCCGATTGAATGCCTCTTTCGTACCGGTTTCGCGCAGCACGTTGATATGCGGCAGCCACTCGAACCAAAGCCACAGGGTTCCACCCGTAACCAGAATGGCGGCGAGCGCATACCATGGCCGCCCCGTGATCAACAGCCCGAGAGCGGCAATCACGGAGGTGATGACCACATAGAGGTAGTACCGGGGGAATGTGGCGCGGATGAACGGGCCCGAAATGTCCGGCGGGAGCTTACTGAACACCAGCGGGGTCATGATGCTGCCGAAGAACAGCATGCCCCCGAGCAGCGCGGCAAGCCCCATCACGGCCAGAAAAGCGCCCATCCGCGTCAACCTCAGTACCGGTATTCGTCGTGCTTGAACGGGCCGGTTTTCGCGACGCCGATATACTCCGCCTGCGCCGGGGACAGCACGGTGAGCGCCGCGCCGACCTTGGCGAGATGCAGCGCCGCGACCTTCTCGTCGAGGTGCTTGGGCAAAACATAGACCTCGTTTTTGTATTTGCCCTCGGGCGCATTCCACAATTCGATCTGCGCGAGAACCTGATTGGTGAAGCTCGCGGACATCACGAAGCTCGGATGGCCGGTCGCGTTGCCGAGGTTGACCAGCCGGCCTTCGGACAGAACGATCAGGCGCTTGCCATCCGGAAACACCACTTCATCGACCTGCGGTTTGACGTTTTCCCAACGGTAGTTACGCAGCGACTCGATCTGGATTTCGCTGTCGAAATGGCCGATATTGCAGACGATCGCACGATTTTTCATGGCGCGCATATGGTCGGCGGTGATCACGTCGATGTTGCCGGTCGCGGTCACGAAAATATCGCCGCGCGATGCGGCGGTATCCATGGTGACGACCTCATAGCCTTCCATCGCGGCCTGAAGCGCACAGATCGGGTCGATTTCAGTGACCAGCACACGGCAGCCGGCGTTGCGCAGCGAAGCCGCGGAGCCTTTGCCGACATCGCCGAAGCCGGCGACCACGGCGATCTTGCCGGCCATCATGACATCGGTGCCACGGCGGATGCCATCGACCAGGGATTCACGGCAGCCATAGAGATTGTCGAACTTGGATTTGGTGACGCTGTCGTTGACGTTGATCGCGGGGCAGAGCAACTGGCCGGCTTTCACCATGTCACGAAGGCGGTGCACCCCGGTGGTGGTCTCCTCGGAAATACCCCGCACATCCTTGAGCATTTCGGGATATTTATCGTGCATCAGCTTGGTCAGGTCGCCGCCATCGTCGAGGATCATGTTGGGAGTCCAGACGCTTCCGTCAGGCTGCGCTGGCCCGCGCACGGTCTGTTCGATGCACCAGTTGAACTCGTCCTCGGTCATCCCTTTCCAGGCGAACACCGGCACGCCGGCGGCGGCGACACCGGCGGCGGCATGGTCCTGGGTCGAGAAAATGTTGCAGGACGACCAGCGCACCGTGGCCCCGAGCGCGGTCAGGGTTTCGATCAGCACGGCGGTCTGGATCGTCATGTGAAGACAACCCGCAATCCGGGCGTCCTTCAACGGCTTCGAAGCCCCGAATTCGGTGCGCAGCGCCATCAGGCCGGGCATTTCGGTCTCGGCCATGCTGATTTCCTTGCGCCCCCATTCGGCCAGGCTGAAATCGCGGACTTTATAATCGTTGTGGGGCATCGCGTCGGGCATCGTTACGTCCTTAAATCGGAAAATAGTTAACTGGTCCTTTTTCGAAAAAAAGAACCTCAAAATTTTTGCGAATCCGGCTTACGTGTTCATCGCCTCGAAGAAGTCGCTGTTGGTTTTGCTATATTTCAGCTTGTCGAGCAAGAATTCCATCGCCTCGGAGGCCCCCATCGGATTGAGGATGCGACGCAGAACCCACATTTTCGACAAGGTGGCGCGCTCGACCAGCAACTCCTCCTTGCGGGTGCCCGATTTGGTGATATCGATCGAGGGGAAGGTCCGCTTGTCGGACAATTTGCGGTCGAGGATGATTTCGGAGTTGCCGGTACCCTTGAACTCCTCGAAAATCACCTCGTCCATCCGGCTGCCGGTATCGATCAGCGCGGTGGCGATGATGGTGAGCGAGCCACCCTCCTCAATGTTACGGGCGGCGCCGAAGAAGCGTTTGGGCTTCTGCAGGGCATTGGCATCGACACCGCCGGTGAGCACCTTCCCGGAGCTCGGCACCACGGCGTTGTAGGCGCGGGCGAGGCGGGTGATGCTGTCGAGCAAAATCACGACGTCGCGCTTGTGCTCGACCAGGCGCTTGGCCTTTTCGAGCACCATTTCGGTAACCTGAACGTGGCGGGTCGCCGGTTCGTCGAAGGTCGAGGCAACCACTTCGCCCTTCACGGTGCGGGCCATGTCGGTCACTTCCTCCGGTCGTTCGTCGATCAGCAGAACGATCAGGAAGGCTTCGGGATGATTGGTCGAAATCGAGGTTGCGATGCTTTGCAACATCACGGTCTTGCCGGTGCGGGGCGGGGCAACGATCAGGGCGCGCTGCCCCTTGCCGATCGGGGAGATCAAGTCGATCACCCGGGCGGTATTGTCCTTCTGCTGCCCTTTGGGCGGCGGCTCGGCGTTTTCGATTTCCATCTGCAGCCGCGCGGTCGGATAAAGCGGTGTCAGATTGTCGAAATTGATCCGGTGGCGCACCGCGTCCGGCGGCTCGAAATTGATGGTTTCGACCTTCTGGAGCGAGAAATAGCGCTCGCCTTCCTTGGGAGCGCGGATTTCACCGGCAACGGTATCGCCGGTGCGCAGGCCGAAGCGGCGCATCTGGGCGGGCGAGACGTAAATATCGTCGGGACCGGGAAGGTAGTTGCTCTGCGGGCTGCGCAGAAACGCAAAGCCGTCCGGCAGGGTTTCCAGCGTGCCATCGCCGTGGATCGCCTGATCGTTTTCGGCATAGGCCTTGAGAATGGCGAACATCATGTCCTGCTTGCGCAGGCTCGATGCGTTCTCGACCTGCAACTCCTCGGCGAGGTTGAGCAGGTCGGTCGGGGATTTGGCCTTGAGTTCGGCGAGATTCATATGTGTCCGCTATGGATGAGGGGCCTGGAAGGTCAGGCGATCCGGGCGTTTGCGAGGGGGTTGCGCCACAAGGGCGCGCCTACCGGGCGTGTGTGTCCCGGTCGGCGTTTACATGGCCGATGGGTGAGGTCCGGTCAAGGGGCGACTTTACCACGTCCCTCCTACCGCCGCTTGCGCGCAATGCGCCGGCACCGTAAAATGGCGTCCGAGGCGCGGGTATGATGTAATGGTAGCCTGTGAGCTTCCCAAGCTCGACGCGCGGGTTCGATTCCCGCTACCCGCTCCAATCTCACTTTTCAGCAGGGGTTCAGCCGCGCAGGCTGCGCGCCACCTGCGTGATGCCGGACCATTGCTGGGCGAGGTAGCCGCCGCTGGCCATGGCTTCGGGCGCGGTGTGGTCGCCGGTCGGGCCGAAATCACGCGTGAAGTCGGCGGTGCGGAACGTCATGTCCCAGAACGGAAACACCGCGCCGTAATTGCAGGAATCCTGCCCGGCCCCGAGCAGCGCATGATGCGCCCGGTGGAATTTAGGCGAGACCAGCAACCGCTCGCCGAACCGGCCGAACGAGAGGCGGATATTGGCATGACTGAAGCTCTCGACGAAGCGCAGCATCAGGATCAACAGGGGAAATTGCAGCGGCGGAATGCCGATCAGTAATCCGACCACCATGAACCAGATAAAACTGATGATCTCATCCATGAAATGATTGCGGTCGTCGGACCAGAAGGTCATCTGCCGCTGGGCATGATGAACGGCGTGAAGCGCGTACCAGACCCCGAACCGATGCGAGAGGCGGTGCCGCCAGTAATCGGTGAAGTCGAGAATCAGGGCATAGAGCACGAAAGTGACGATCGGGTGGCCGAACAGGACCGGGATCATGGTTTCCAGCATCGGCGGGACATAGCCGCGATCGGCGAGGAACCCGTCGAGCTGCACCTGGGCTGCATAAAAAATCAGAAAGGTCATCACCGGCAGGATGCCGACCCTGGCGAGGAAGGTGTAGAACACATCAGTGACAACCGGCTTGGCGGTCGCCCAGCGTTCGATCGGGTAGCGGCGTTCGAGCGGCACGCACACCGCATAGGCCAGAATCATCTGGGTAACGCCATAAACCGCAACCAGGGTCCAGCCGAACGAAAGTTCGCTCCACTGCATCAACCCGGCGCGATACAGCACCGGCAGCACCGCCACCTGCTCGATCCACCCCGCAAGGTCGTTGAACGGATGGGCGGGAATCGCCGCGTACAGCGATGCGGCGAGGCCGGTCATGCGAGCTTCATCGCCGCAAGGGCCGGGCGGTCGGTCAGCAGGGTCGAGATGAAAATGCCATGCGGCGACCGGCCCACCGGGATATGGTCGGTCGCATCGGTCTTCGGATCATAAACACCGACGCGCGAGGCAAACCGCAGCGCGATCCAAGCCTTCCCGTCGGGCGCGAAGCACAGATCATCCGGGCCGCCCGGCATCGGAATACGCTTGTGAAAGCCGAGAGTTCTGGCATCGATCACGGTGAGCGAGCCCGCAACCCGGTTAGTGACATAAATGTGGGCGCGGTCGGGGGTAAGGAAAATATTATGAGCCCCCTTGTCGGTCAGGATGGTGCGCGTGATCCGCCCGCTGGCCGGATCGAGCACCGCGACATGATCGCTGCCCATGATCGCGGCGAGCACCACCTCATCGTGCCACATCACGCCGGCGGGGGTCTTGCCAACTGGGGCGGTCCAGCGCGGCGTCATGGTCACGAGATCGATCGCAACGACGGTCCCGGATTGCTGCATCGAGGCGAACACGGTCCTGGAATCAGGCGTATAGGTCAGATGGCTCGGCATCTCGCCGACCTTGAACCGGTGCGCGAGCGTCAGGGTCGCCGCGTGATAGACATCGACATGATTGAGCCGCAGGCAGGTGACGGTGAGGTATTGGCCATCCGGACTGAACCAGAGCTGGTAGGGATCGGGGATCAGCTTGTGGCCGAGTTCAGCACCGGTGGCCGGATCGAGAAAAAAGATCGCATTGCCCGACGCATCGGCGACCAGCAGTTTCTTGTGGTCGGGAGTTAACGCCCAATGGCTTGGCTCCCGATAGGTCGGTTCCTCGCGCAGCACTTTGCGGGTGGCCATGTCGATGATCGAAATCGTCGCACCGCCGGAGTTCAGCACGATCGCGATCGGCCCCGCACCGGTTGCGGGCGTCGCCGCACGGGCAAAGGCAGGCAGAGCCAGCAGGGCCGGTGCGGCCAGCAGGGTGCGACGGGCGAGGAAGGTGGAACCGGTCATGCGGTGGGCGGACTTTCATCAGGGTTGACCAGGACCGCGCGCGCCCAGGTGAAGAACACCAGACTAGTCGTTGCGATCAAAGTATTGTCGGTGAAGGATTGCACGGCGAAGGCCAGAAACACAAGGCGGATGATCCGTCGCGGCCCCACTGCCAGCGCAGCACTGCCCCGCCACAGCCACATCGTGATCATCCCGAACAAGGCCACCGCCCCGATCACGCCGCCTTCCACCGTGATCCGCAGATATTCGTTATGCGCCGCGTTTGTGCCGAGGAAGCGCCCGATATGCGATTTCAACGCCACCACCACCTTGCCCGCCCCCACCCCCCAGCCGATCACCGGCGATTGCCACGCGGCGGCTTCGAAGAACGGCCAGATCAGTTGCCGGTTCGAGAGGCTTTCGGCATCGCCGAGATGGATCAGATCGACCACGCGGATGAAATGCAATGCCGAACCAGCCATCAGCACGAAGCCGAGTCCGGCGCCGCCGAGCGCGAGCAGCACCACCCGCCGCCGTCCCGAAAGGAACCGCGAAGGGGTCGCCAGCAGCGTCGCAAGGGTCACCAGAACCGCCATGGCCAGCGGCGAGCGCGCCCCGGTCGCAACCAGAATAAGGTAATTGACGCCGACCCATCCCCAATGGCGGGCACGCCCATCGGCGAGGAACGCGATCAGCCCGGCGAAGATCGCCATCATCGCGAAGCCGCCGAGAAACGCCGGCGCGCTCGATGCGTCGAGGCGGATGGCACCGAGCTGGGTGCCATAAAGCGGCCGGACGCCGAGGGCAGCAAGCACGGCACCGTAGCCCACCGTGATCGAGGGGCCGACGATCGTGCAGCGGATGATCGCACGGCGCATCGCGCCGGTCAGGCGCAGATAACCGGCGGCAAAGGGGGCCGCCGAGCCGACGAGGGAGCGGAACGAAGCCACCAGCGTCAACCCCGGCCAGAAGCCGTGGATGATCCCGGTACCGAACATCCACAAAAACGCATAGGACGGATTGAACCGGTCGGCCCGCGCGCCATCCCGAAGCGCGGCGAGGCCGACGATCAGCAGGCCGGCGGTCTTCAACAGGGCGATGATCAACTCATGATCGCCGATCAGGTCCGACAGCCACATCTCCGGCGTGGTCTCGACCACGACCAGCCAGGCGACCATCGCGCCGACCGGTCTGGCATAGGCAACGGCGGCAGCAAGCCCGAGCGTGATCAGAATCAGTACCGGAGCGATCAGCGCCGGCAGAGTCCAGCCGATCGCGCCGAACCCGGCCAGCAACCCGAGTGCAGCGAGAGCAACCGGGTCGCGCCGTGCCGCGCGGATCATGCGGTGGCACTGAAAGTGTAATGCTCGTCGGGCGCTGGCGCGTGGTTAACGATGGTGAAGCCCGCTGCCCCCAGCAATGCAACGACGCGCTCGGGTGCCGTGCGTCGCGCCAGCTTCGCCCCCACCGCGCCCGGCCCCGCCGGATCGTATTCGGCGATGAAGAGCAGGCCGTGTGGCGGCAGGATCGCCCGAAGCGCGCCCAGCGCGGCGGCAGGATCGTCCATGTGGTGCAGCGCATCGGTCAGCATGATCCGGTCCGGTGCGGCATCGAGCGCGGGCAGCGCTTCGGCGGACCCCACGATCGCACGGATCGCAAGGCCGCGACGTTCCGCCTCGGCACTGATATGGCCGATGCACTCGCCGTCCGGATCGAGCGCGATGACGCGCCCCGCCGGCCCGATCAGTGCGGCATACTCGAACGACAGGGCGCCCGATCCGGCCCCGATGTCGAGCAGCGTCATCCCCGGCGCGACTCCGGCCGCCGCCGCCCAGAGTGCCGCGAGATGGCGCTTCTGCGCCTGGCGGACGATCAGCCGCGCGAGGCGGGAGTCTTGCATTCCGGCATCCATCGCGCGACTCTAGCGGCATGGTCCCAATATTCAAGCGGATTCAACCTTAGATGCGCCTGCATGCGACATTGACCGGAACAGCCTCGCAGACAAGCGATGGCGAGCGGCCCGATATCGTCCTGCTGCACGGGCTGTTCGGCGCCGGGCGGAACCTGGGCGTGATCGCCCGTGGCCTCGGCGCAACCCACCGGGTTCTGGCACTCGATGCGCGCAATCACGGCGACAGTCCCCACGCGCCGGACATGCGCTACACCACCATGGCGGCGGATGTCGCGGAGACCATGACGGCCCACGGTATCCGCCGCGCGGCGGTGATCGGTCATTCGATGGGCGGCAAGACCGCCATGACCCTCGCCCTGACCGCGCCGGACCGGGTGGCGCGCCTCGCGGTGCTCGATATCGCCCCGGTCGCCTATCCCGAGCATTATCTCGATCATATCGATGCCATGCGCCGCCTGAAGCTCACGCCGGACCTCACCCGAGCCACCGCCGATGCAGCACTCGCCGCCGCCGTGCCGGATGCCGCGTTGCGCGGGTTTTTCCTCCACAATCTGGTCCTCGGCGCGACACCGCACTGGCGCCTCGATCTCGATGCGATCGCCCGCGCCCTGCCGGATCTGGTCGGCTGGACCGATCCCGCCCCGGGCGTCACCTACCGGGGCCCGACCCTGTTCATCGGCGGCGCGACCTCGTCCTACCTGCCCGCCGCGTATCACGAGGCGGTTCGCGCGCGGTTCCCGCAAGCCGCGATCGACACGATCGCCGGCACCGGCCACTGGCTGCATGCCGAAAAGCCAGCCGAAGTGATCGCCCGTCTGGTAAAATTTCTCGCCTGATTCCCGCACTGCTCCGCCAGAATCCGGCACTGCCCCGCCAGATCGTTCTTGCGGCGTGCTGACCTTGATCCCTATACTTCGGCATGGCGTCGATTGCGGCCTCGCTTGCCGGTGAAACCTATCGTTTCGACGATCTCAAACATGTGCTCGCCTGCGCATCCCCGCGCCGGTCGGGCGACGAACTGGCCGGCATCGCGGCCCGCAGCGATGCCCAACGGGTCGCGGCCCGGATCGCGCTGGCCGATCTGCCGCTCCGGCGATGTCTCGACGAGGCGCTGATCCCCTACGAATCCGATGAAGTCACCCGCCTGATCCTCGACACCCACGACCCCGTGGCCTTTGAACCGGTCGCGCACCTGACAGTCGGCGGACTCCGCGATTTTCTGCTCTCCTACGAGGCCGACACCGAGTGCCTGCGGGCCCTGGCACCGGGCTTGACCCCGGAAATGGTCGCCGCGGTCTCGAAACTGATGCGAAATCAGGATCTCATCGCGGTCGCGCGCAAATGCCGCGTGATCACGGCGTTCCGCAACACGATCGGCCTGCCGGGCCGACTCTCGACACGGTTGCAACCCAACCACCCGACCGATGATCTGCGCGGCATCGCGGCCTCGACCCTCGATGGCCTGCTCTACGGCGCCGGCGATGCGGTGATCGGCGTCAACCCCGCAACCGACAATGTCCCGAACTGCCTCGCTCTGCTCGACATGCTCGATGGATTGCGCGCCCGCTACGACATCCCGACCCAGACCTGCGTACTCACCCATGTCACCAATGCGATCGAGGTGATCAACCGCGGCGGGGCGGTCGACCTCGTGTTCCAGTCGATCGCCGGATCGCAGGCGGCGAATGCAGGTTTCGGCGTCGATCTCGCCGTTCTCGCCGAGGCGCAGAACGCCGCACTCGGCCTCGGGCGCGGCAGCCTCGGGCAGAACGTGATGTATTTCGAAACCGGCCAAGGCGCCGCCCTGTCTGCGGACGGGCATTTCGGGGTCGATCAGCAGACCATCGAGGCCCGCGCCTACGCCGTGGCCCGGCACTTCAAACCCCTGCTGGTCAACACCGTGGTCGGGTTCATCGGGCCGGAATATCTGTACGACGGCAAACAGATCATCCGCGCCGGGCTCGAAGATCATTTCTGCGGCAAGCTGCTCGGCGTGCCGATGGGCTGCGATGTCTGCTACACCAACCACGCCGAAGCCGATCAGGACGACATGGACACGCTGATGACACTTCTGGCCGTCGCCGGGGTCAATTTCGTCATCACCGTGCCCGGCGCCGATGACGTGATGCTGAATTATCAAAGCCTCTCGTATCACGATCTGCTCTATCTGCGGAGCAACTTCGCCACCCGCCCGGCACCGGAATTCGAGGCGTGGCTGGCGCGGATGGACATGACCGATCGCAACGGACGGCTGAAAATCCCCGAACAGCAGTTCATTCGCCACCTGATCGGCAGCGATGCCGGCTGACCCTCACACCCACCCCGAGGCGGTGAGCGCACCAACCCCCTCCCGCGACCCTTGGGCAACGTTACGCGCCTCCACCAGCGCGCGGATCGGCCTCGGGCGGATCGGCGATGCCATGGCGCTCGGCGACGTGCTCGCATTCCAATCCGCGCACGCCCTCGCGCGCGACGCCGTCCATGCTGTGCTCGATACCACGGCCTTGGCATCGCGGATCGAAGGCGACGTCATCACGGTGCGCAGCGAAGCGCCGGACCGGCAGACCTATCTCCGCCGCCCCGACCAGGGGCGACGCCTCCACCCCGCGTGCGAAGCCGCCCTGCCGCGCGGCGATTACGATGCCGTCATCGTCATCGCCGACGGCCTGTCCGCGACCGCCGTAGCCACCCACGCAATCCCCATGCTGGAGGCCTTGCGCGCGCGCCTACCGATGCTCCGCCTCGCCCCGGTGGTGATCGCGACCCAGGCCCGGGTCGCGATCGGCGATGATATCGGCGAGCGCCTCGGTGCCCGGCTTTGCGCCATCATGATCGGCGAGCGTCCGGGGCTGAGCGTTGCCGACAGTCTCGGCATCTATCTCACCTACGCGCCGCACCGGGGATGCCGGGACTCCGCCCGCAACTGCATTTCGAACATCCATACCAAAGGCGGCCTGTCCTACGCCGCCGCCGCCGACACGCTGGCCTGGCTGATGCGCGAAGCGCTGCACCGCCGGCTCACCGGCGTCAATCTGAAAGAGGAAACCGGCACCCTGCTGAGTAGCGGAGCGTAGCGAATCGGGCCGCGAAAACGATCACCGCCGCAATTCGTGCGCGGGCATGAGCGGGTCGCGGGTTTACAAACCGGCGCATGGATGCAAATCGGAAGGCAGATATATTCCAAAATCGAGGGTTCATCGATGGCATCGCAATCCGCCGCCGGGGTGACCGCCAGCATCCGGCGCGCCGAACGGGCAACTTCCGCCACCAATCGCAAGATGGTGGCAACGTGGCTGTTCATCAGTTTCGCGCTGATCGTGGAGATGTTCGGCATCGGTGCCTACGTCCAGAACGACAATGCCGGGCTCTCGATCATGGCATGGCAACCGGTGTCGGGCATCATCCCGCCGCTCACCCACGCGGCGTGGGAGCGCATGTTCGCCCTCTATAAAACCATCCCGCAATACAAACTGCTCAACCACGGCATGGATCTGCAGGGGTTCAAGGCGATTTTCTGGCCGGAGTGGATCCACCGGCTGTGGGGCCGACTGCTCGGCTTCGATTTCGGGGTGCCGCTGGTCTATTTCTGGTGGACCGGGCGGCTGGAAAAACGCCTGCGGCCGTGGCTCGCTCTGTTGTTCGTGCTCGGCGGCGTGCAGGGGCTGATCGGGTGGTGGATGGTCGAATCCGGGTTCCATCCCGGCCTGACCGAAGTCTCGGTTTGGCGGCTCTCGCTGCATTACTGCTTCGCGACGATGCTGGCGATCGCGGTCTTCACCACCGCGCTGGTGGTGCTCAAGCCGGATGCCGAACGGCTGTCCCCCGAAGCGGCCGCGAAATACAAAGTGGCACGCGGGTTCGCGATCGCCTCGATCGTGTTCATCTGCATCGCGATTTTCGCCGGCACGTTCCTCTCGGGCACCCATGCCTACACGATCGACAACACGTTTCCGCTGATGCAGGGTCAGTGGTTTCCGCCCGATTACGCGGCCCTCCACCCGTTCTGGCGCAATTTCTTCGAAAGCAAGGCCGCGACCCAGTGGGATCACCGGCTGATTGCGACCATCGCGGCGGTCGTCGTGCTGGCGGCGGTCGTGGTCGCGATCCGGGCGGATCTGCCCCCGCGGGCGCGGGATGCGTTTCTGGTAATGGGCGGATTGCTGATCGTGCAGTATATTCTTGGGGTGACGACACTGGTTTCAAAAATCCTGGATATCGGGGTGGCACATCAGATGAACGCGGTGCTGCTGCTGGCCGCCGCCGTCTGGGCCTATTTCGAATTGCGGGGACGCCGCGTGGCATGAACGCGAAACCGGATCGGCTGGTCGGCAACTGGCTCCTGCTCCTGTGCTTCATGATTTTCGGCATGGTGATCGGCGGGGGCCACGCGCGCACCATCCATGCCGGCTTCGTCATCCAGACCTGGCAGCCGCTGACCGGCTTCATCCCGCCACTGACCCATGCCGCCTGGGAACACATGTTCGGCCTCTACAAACAGACCGCGCAGTTCCGTGTCCTGAACCCGACCATGAGTCTGGACCAGTTCCAGGCCCGCTTCATGCCGATGTTCCTCGATCGCGACTGGGGCCGGCTGATGGCACTGGTCTTCGCGATTCCGCTCGGCATCTTCTGGTGGCGCAAGCGGGTGTCGAACCGGCTGGCCCTCTGGCTGATCGCATTGTTCGCGGCAGGTGCGGCCGAGGCGACCATGGGCTGGTACATGACGTGGCAGGGCATGACCAGCGACATCCTGCACCCCTCCCCGCTTTATCTCGCGCCGCATTTCATCCTCGCCATGCTGATCTTCACCGCCATGCTGTGGACCGCCCTGACCATCCGCAACCCCGAACCGGTCCCGATCATCGGCCACACCCGGCTGCGCGCCCTGCTCAGTGCCTCGATCGCCCTGCTCATCCTGACCATCGGCCTGGGCGCGCTGGTGGCGGCAACCGGGGGGATCCACGTCTTCAACACGTTTCCGCTGATGAACGGGCATGCCCTGCCGCCGCATGGCCTGAAGCTCCATCCGTGGTGGCGCAATTTCGTGGCGAATGCGGCGACCGTGCAGTTCGATCATCGCTGGATCGCGACCGCAACCGCCATCGTCGTCGTGGTCGCGGCGGTCATGGGGCTGCGCGCGCCGCTGGGGCCGAAGGCGCGCGACCTGTTTTTATTGTTGGCGGGGCTGGTGACGCTCCAATATATACTCGGCATGAGCGCGCTTGTTTCCGGCATGTCGGGGATCGGCTATCTCCATGAACTGAACGCCGTCTTGCTGCTCGCCGCGTGCATCGCCTGCCGTCACGCGCTGCGCGGGGCAACCGCTCCCGCAGCGGTTCGTGCCGGAACTCCCCTTGTCATGAAGGCCGCCGAATAATGCCCGATACCATCATTTCCGCCCCGCACGACGCGCTCGCCACCGCCGACCGGCTGTTTCACGGCAACGATGGTTTGAGCGCGTTCGAAGCCCGCCGCACCATCGCCCCGGTGCTCGACCCCGCCGATGACGGGGAGCTATTCCTCGAATACCGCGAATCCGAAATGGTGAGCCTCGATGACGGGCGGATTCGCAACGCGAGTTTCGACAACCGGCGCGGCTTCGGCCTGCGCTCGGTCACCGGCGAAGCCGCGATCTATGCCCATGCCGGCGAAATCACCGATGCCGCCCTGGCCCGCGCCGTCGCGACCTTGCAGGACGCGCGGCCCGATGAAGCAGGCGTCGTCGCCATGACGCCGCCGAAAGCCGGCCCGGCCCTCTACACCGCCCTCAACCCGCTTGCGGAAATGCCCTTCGCCGCCCGCGCCGCCATGCTCGGCGAAATCGACGCCTATGCCCGCGGCAAGGACAGCCGGGTGGTGCAGGTCATGGCGAGCCTGTTCGGCGAATGGCAGGTGGTCGAAATCCTCCGCGCCGATGGCGTCCGCGTCGCCGACGTCCGCCCCCTCGTGGTGCTCCACGTTTCGGTCGTGATGGAACAGAATGGCCGGCGCGAATCCGGCGGTCACGGTGCCGGCGGCCGCGAAAGCTACGCCACCGTCACCGCCCCCGATTTCTGGCGCGCCGCCGTCGATGAATCGATCCGCAAAGCCGCCCTCAACCTCGAAAGCATCGCCGCCCCCGCCGGTGAAATGCCCGTCGTCCTCGGCGCCGGCTGGCCCGGCATCCTGCTGCACGAAGCGATCGGCCACGGTCTCGAAGGCGATTTCAACCGCAAGAAAACCTCCGCCTTCGCCGGGCTGATGGGCAAGCGCGTCGGCTCCAAAGGCGTCACCGTGGTCGATGACGGCACGCTCCCCAACCGGCGCGGTTCGCTCACCGTCGATGACGAAGGCACGCCCACCAACCGCACCGTCCTGATCGAGGACGGCATCCTCACCGGCTACATCCAGGACCGCCAGAACGCCCGCCTCATGGGCATGACCCCCACCGGCAACGGCCGCCGCCAATCCTACGCCCACCTGCCGATGCCGCGCATGACCAACACCATCATGCTCGCCGGCGACGCCACCCGCGACGACATGATCCGCTCGGTCAAGCGCGGCCTCTACGCGGCGAATTTCGGCGGCGGTCAGGTCGATATCACCTCCGGCAAATTCGTCTTCTCCGCCTCCGAAGCCTACATGATCGAAGACGGGAAAATCGGCGCCCCGGTCAAGGGTGCCACCATCATCGGCAACGGCCCCGATGCCCTCACCAAAGTCGACATGGTCGGCAGCGACCTCGAACTCGACGCGGGCATCGGCACCTGCGGCAAAAACGGCCAGGGCGTCCCGGTGGGCGTCGGACAGCCGACGATCAAGATTTCCGGGCTGACGATCGGCGGAACGGCGGCTTAGGACGGTAAAAGGCAAGGGCCTCCTTTTGTAAAAAGGAAGCCGAACAACCTGTCGCGCGATTTGATCGATCGGCTCAAAACGCCGTCTTTCCGGATTCCACCACAAGAGACGAGGTGCAGCCGTGCCGATGGCGCGCTAAACCCCGATCTGGTTCCGGCGGAGGCAGGCGTGGACGAGATCAGATGGGTGCAGGTGCAAACGCGGGATAGCGCGGCGGACGGCGTGTTCTGGTATTCGGTCGCCACCACCGGTGTCTATTGCCGCCCATCCTGCCCCTCGCGCCCGGCGCGGCGCGAACATGTCGCCTTTCACGCGAGCGTGGCGGCTGCGGAAGCAGCGGGGTTTCGGGCGTGTCTGAGGTGCAACCCCGCCGGCGCCCCGCCGGCTACGGCGAATGTCGCGCTCGTCGCAGCGGCGTGCCGCACCATCGAGCAGGCGGAAACACCGCCGTCACTGGCCGTGCTGGCGGCCGAGGCGAAGTTGAGTCCCCCCTATTTCCACCGCGTCTTCTCCAGCATCGTTGGAATTACCCCGAAAGCGTATATCGATGCGCAGCGTGCCGCCCGGGTGCGGGCCGCGCTGGATAAAGGCTGTGGCGTGACCGAGGCGATCTACCGGGCGGGCTTCAACTCCGGCAGCCGGTTCTACGCAAAATCAACCGCTGCCCTGGGGATGACGCCATCGCGCTTCCGTGCGCGCGGTGCGCAGGAAACCCTTCGTTTCGCGGTGGCCGATTGCGCCCTCGGCTCGGTTCTGGTCGCAGCGAGTGCGGTCGGCGTTGCCGCGATCCTGCTCGGCGACGATCCTGAGGCGCTCGTGCGCGATCTGCAGCAGCGATTCGGTCAGGCCGAGTTGATCGAGGGCGATCCCGGGTTCGAAGCCATGGTCGCGAAGGTGATCGAGTTGATCGCGGCCCCGGCGCAAAGGCACGACCTGCCACTCGACATCAGAGGAACCGCCTTTCAACACGCCGTCTGGCAGGCATTACAGCGGATTCCGCCCGGACAGACCGCAACCTATGCCGAAATTGCCGCCGCAGTCGGTCGTCCCCGCGCAATACGGGCGGTGGCAGGAGCCTGCGCCGCAAATCCGCTGGCCGTCGCCGTTCCGTGCCATCGTGTCATCAGGCAGGACGGAACAATGTCCGGCTACCGCTGGGGCGTCGAGCGTAAACGGTGTTTACTCACCCGTGAAGCCGAAACCAAAGCCTGATCGGCCTTTCCTCTCAGCGCAGCGTACGATCGGGAGCGATCAGACGAATTTTGGTGACCGGCGGCGCCGCGGCGACTTCGGTGCTCCCGGCATTATGGGCATAGATCATACCGGCACCGGGATGCTGATCGTAAATGAAGCCGTATGTCGGATAGGTCGCACCGAACTGTCCACCGCCGATGGACACCTGCACTTCGGACCAGTTATTATTCGGCGAAACATCGATCACCGGCACATTGCGGGTGACCGAGTCCGGCACCCAGTTGGCCTGATCGACCAGGATTTCACGGCTGTTGATGACACGGCTGACCACCGCGACATGCCCGAGCGGAATTCGCGAACTCGAACGGAAATTGAGCACGGCACCTGGTTCGGGCCGCTCACCACGCTGATAGCGCCCGGCCGCCTCCGCCCACCAGAGAAACGCATCGCCGGTCAGGTCGATATGCGAAACATCGCGCGCGTAAGGCACGCACCAGAGGTAATCGGCCCGCCGGATGAAGCGGTGAGGAACGTAATGATGCTCGATATAACCATGCCGATAGTCCGGACGACGCACCGCGATCCGCCGGTACACCGCATGGGTCTCGACCGGCCGATGAAAAATCTCATGCCGAACCGCGACATGACGAACCGCGCGATGAACGATCGGTGCCCGGTGAATGATCCGATGGGCGGTTAACGCCCGGTCATGATAAACGACCTTATGAGCAGGTGCAGCATGGCGCAGGGTTGGATGCAGTTTCCGATGCTGCGTGGATGCATGGCTGATCTGTGAAAAACCTAAAACGGCGGTGAGGCATCCCAAAATCTGGACAGTTATCTTGGTTTTTTTACCGCTCAACCGCATGTCTCGTTCACCTTCAAATCCGCCGACACCAAGTTCATACGCAGCAAAACATAAATTAAACAACCACCTACCCCGTAACGTTCCGGCTTCGCTTTACTAAACCAACTCATTTAGTGAAGCGTGAAACACAACCGAAGCCATCGCGTTTGCGCATTACCGATACGGGGGCAATGCAGGACTTGCAACCCTTGGACTTGGCAAAAATGTCACGAAACAGAAAATTTTTCGCCGGCACCCAAGCGCCGGCATCGTTTTATGATCAATTTCCTAAAACTTTATTAAGGAAACCAAACATAAGCCGCCGATAAACTATCCCTCTCGTAATGAGCGGACGGAGGCCGATTCGCCCGGCCAGGGACCGGAATCCGGTCCCCGACGATGCAGGCTATCGGCAGGCGGTGATCATGATTTCGACGAGATAGCGCGGATCGGCCAGTTTCGCCTCCACACAGGCACGCGCCGGCGCACCGCCTTCCGGCAGCCATGCCGACCAGACCTCGTTCATTGCCGCACGATCGTCTATCGACTTGAGCCAGATCTGGGCCTGCAGCAGGCGCGTATTGTCGGTGCCATGGTCTTCGAGAAGCGCGTCGATCTGCGCCAGCACATCGCGTGTCTGAGCCGCGACATCGCCCGAAAGATCGGTCGCCACGACGCCCTGAGTGTAAATAAACCCGTGATATTCGACGACTTTGGCAAGAACCTGATTCGCTTCGGTACGGATGATCCGGCTCATTGTGCTCTCCCTGATTGAATGAGGCGGTTCTATCGGTGGCCGGCCCCGAAGTCCAACCACGGCGCGAAATGAGGCTGGACAAACGGCCCGGCCTCTTGGTAATCTACAACCTAAACGCGATATTTTTCCGAAAGGCATGGCGCGATTGTGGGAGAAACTGCTACGCGGCCTGCGCCCCACCCCGATACCGGATTTTCCGGATGCCCCGGCACGCCCGGCCCGGCGGGGCATGGCCGAACACGCCACGTTCGATGCCGCCACACCCCAGACGGACGTGCCGTTCGCCACCACCGGCCCCGGCGGCCATCGGGGCCGGATGCGCGAAAGGCTGCTGGAGCGCGGGGCCGACGGACTGGCCGACTACGAATTGCTGGAAATGCTGCTGTTCCTCGCCTTCAAGAAGGGCGACACCAAGCCGCTCGCCAAAAAGCTGATCAACCAGTTCGGCTCCTACGCCGCCGTGCTGACCGCCCCGGCCGACGCGCTGTTCGCGCAGGAGGGGATCGGCGTCCACAGCGTCGCCGCGATCAAACTGATCCACGCCTCCGCGCTGCGCCTCGCGCAAACCGAACTCGCCGCCATGCCGGTGCTGAACAACTGGGACCGGCTGATCGACTACCTCACCATCGCCATGGCGCGCGAGACCATCGAGCAGTTCCGCGTCCTCTATCTCGACAACCGCAACCGCCTGATCGCCAACGAAATCGCCTCGCGCGGCACGATCAACCACACCCAGGTCTACGTGCGCGAGCTGGTCAAGCGGGCGCTCGAAACCCACGCGACCGCGCTCATCCTGGTGCACAACCACCCAAGCGGTGACCCCTCCCCCTCGCGGGAGGACATCGAAATGACCCGTGAAGTCCAGCGCGCGATCGCCCTGCTCGACGTGACGCTGCACGACCACATCATCATCGGCAAAGGGGCATGGCTCAGTTTCCGGCGTGAAGGGCTGCTGAAGGCCGCATGAGCATCGCCCGGGTCCAGACGTTCTCGTTCTCCGGGATCGACGCCCTCCCCGTCGAGGTCCAGGTGCAGATCGCCCCGGGCCTGCCGCTCTTCCTGATCGTCGGACTGGCGGACAAAGCCGTGGGCGAATCGCGCGAGCGGGTGCGCGCCGCCCTCACCGCCATGGGCCTCGCCCTGCCGCCCAAGCGCATCCTGGTCAACCTCGCCCCGGCCGATCTGCTCAAGGAGGGCAGCCATTTCGATCTGCCGATCGCGCTGGGCGTCCTGACCGCGATGGACATCCTCCCCGCCGAAGAAATGGCGCAGTTCGCCGCCCTCGGCGAATTGTCGCTCGATGGCAGGCTCGCCCCGGTCGCCGGCATACTCCCGGCGGCCATCGCGGCCGGCGCGCGCGATCTCGGCCTGATCTGCCCGCAATCCCAGGGCGCCGAAGCGAGTTGGGCCGGCGAGATCGGCGTACTGGCCCCGCCCGATCTCCTGACCCTGATCAACCATTTCAAGGGCGACGCCGTGCTGGCGTCCCCCGCGCGCGGCCCGATCGAGACCGGGCCGAACGGTCCGGACATGGCCGATATCCGTGGCATGACCGTCGCACGCCGCGCCGCGGAAATCGCCGCAGCGGGCGGGCACAACCTGTTGATGATCGGCCCGCCCGGCGGCGGCAAGTCGATGCTGGCGGCGCGCATCCCCGGCCTGCTGCCCGATCTGAGTCCGCGCGAGGCCCTGGAAGTCAGCATGGTCCACAGTGTGGCGGGGATGCTGCATGAAGGGCGCCTGGTCACACGTCCGCCGTTCCGCGAACCGCATCACTCGGCGAGCATGGCGGCGATCGCAGGGGGCGGCAACCGCGCGAAGCCCGGCGAAATCTCCCTCGCGCATCGGGGCGTGCTGTTCCTCGATGAGTTCCCCGAATTCCCCCGCGCCGCCCTCGAAGCCCTGCGCCAGCCGCTGGAATCCGGGCGCACCACAGTCGCCCGCGCGGCGGCGCATGTCACCTACCCTGCCCGGTTCCAGCTGATCGCGGCAATGAACCCCTGCCGCTGCGGCTATCTGTTCGACCCTGCCCGCGCCTGCGGTCGCGCCCCTCGCTGCGGCGAGGACTACCAGGGCAAAATCAGCGGCCCGCTGATGGACCGCATCGATATCGTCATCGAAATGAGCCCGGTAACCCCGGCCGAGTTGCTCCACGCCCCGATCGGCGAGACCACCGCACTCATCGCATCGCGCATCGCCACCGCCCGGGCCGCCCAGCGCGAGCGCTATGGCGATGCCGCCGCCAACAACGCCGAAGCGCCGGGCGACATGATCGAACTGCTGCCCGACGCCAAAGGTTTCGTCGAGCACGCAGCGGAAAAACTGCGGCTGTCCGCGCGCGGCTTCACCCGAATTCTGCGGGTGGCGCGCAGCATCGCCGATCTTGCGGGCGCCGATTCCGTCCGTCGAGCCGACATCGCCGAAGCCCTCGCCTACCGCCACCGCGTTCCCGGCCGCAACCCGCTCACGCAACCCCCGATCAAACTGGTCGCCTCCCGCGATTCCGGTTGAAGTCTTCGCTGCGCCGCGTCATTTATCTTCCATGACAAAACGCGCAGCACTCCCGTGGATGAACCCGACCTACGGTTTCAACCTGATGTGGCAGACCACCAGAATGACGATGGACGCCCAGGCCGTCATTGCCATGCGCCTCGTCAAGATCGCGGCGGGTGGTGCGGCGGGTCAGGCCGAGGCACATTTGATGATCAGCGAAAAGATGCGCGCCCTCGGCCAAAGTCACGCTATCGCGCTACGCGCCATCGGCAGCGCGGATGGTGGTGCCGCGCGGATCACCAAACTGTATCAACGCAAGCTTGCCGCGAACCGCAGACGGTTGAGCAAAATCTAAACAGCTGTCGGAACAGTGCAGGCCGAAACATCCCGCCTTAAAAGTCGGTGCAGCGCCCGTTGCGTTCCCAATCGCCGTACCGTGTCGGCTCGGGCCCTTTCGGTCCGCCGATTTCCTTCGGCATAGGTTTCGGCGGGGGCGGCGGTGGATCTTTCGGTTTCTCGCTCATGGTGTTGATGTGGTCCCGCCCGGCGTCGCCGGCAAGGTCACGGCGGCCTCACGCAGCCGCTGCTCGGCAAGCGAGCGCCACGGCGCATTGGCCGGTGCCTTGGCAAGCGCCTGATGGAACAATTGCGCGGCCCCCGGCGTCACATGTCCCGCCGCCTCGGTTTCCGCCTCGGCGGTTTCGGCGGCCAGAGTCGCATTGAACTTCATGCTCAGCGCGACGTTCCATGCCTTCGCCGCCTCGGCCAGCTTGTGCTGACTGACCAGCGCCTGCCCGAGCAGCAGATAACCCTGCCGCGCGCGCGGCGAATTGGGCGGAATTTCGGCGAGTTTGCGCTGCAAGGCGGCGATCAGCGCATCGTCCTTGGAATCCGCCTCGTGCACCGCCTTCATCACCGCCGAATGCGGCTCGGAGGGAATGAACGGCATATCGAACGGCACGAACAAAGCCAGCGCGGCAATCGGCACGGCCACCAACGTCACGATCAACAGCCCGCGCGCACTCCGATTGGCCTCCGGCTCGGGAATCGCATCCGCCGCCAGCAGGCGCCGCTGCACTTCGAGCCGCGCCCCCTGGAACTCGGATTCCGGCAACCGGCCATCGGCCCGATCCCGTTCGATCTCATCGAGTTGCGCCCGATGCAGCGCCACCGCCGTCTCGCGCCGGTAACGCACCGTGCCGCGCCGCGCCCAGACATAGCCGATCGGCGCCACGGCAAGCAGCGCCAGCAGCGCCATCCAAAGCCAGATCACGAAAGAAGTTCCTTCAGACGGTCACGCTCGTCAGGCGAAAGAGAAGCCGGCTCGGCCTGTTTGCGACGCCGCGCGAAAAACAGCACCACCAGCCCCAGCGCCAGCGCGATCGCCGGCGAAAACCAGAGCAAAAACGTCAGCGGGATCAACGGCGGCTTGAGCAGAACGAAAATCCCGTAGCGATGCACCATGAAATCGATGATCTGCTTGTTGGTCTCGCCCCGCACCACCCGCCGCCGGATGATGCCGCGAAACTGCTTGGCCAGCCCGGCCGCCGAATTCTCGACGGTCTCGTTCTGGCAGACCAGACAGCGCAGCTTATCCCCGATCACCTCGGCGCGCTTCTCCTGCGGCAGCGTCAGAACCACGCCATCCCGCTTGATCGTGGTCGGCGTATCGGCGGCAGCGATACCGAAGGCCAGCCCAAGGCCGACGGCGCATAAAATCAGCAGGCGTTTCATCGGCGCGACTTCATGTGAGTTGTTGCAGGGCCGGCTTGAGCTGATCCTCGATGATCTCGGGAAACAGCGGTCCGGCGGTATGCCAGCGCACCTCGCCCCCCGGTGCGATCAGGAAGCTCTCCGGCACGCCATAGACCCCCCAGTTGATCGCGACCCGCCCGGAACGATCGCTGGCCAGCCGGCGATAGGGGTTGCCGTATTTCGCAAGATACAAATCCAGCGCCGCCGCCTTGTCCTGATAGGCAATCCCCCAGATATCGAGCCCCGCCTTCGCGATCGCATCGAGATATGGCGCCTCGCCCGCGCATGGCACGCACCATGAGGCGAAAAAATTCACCAGCAACGGGCGCGGCTGCGTCATCACCGCCGCCTGATCGAACCCTTTATGGCCATCGACTCCCGGCAGGGTGAATGCGGGAACCTTGCGCCCGACCAGCGGGTTGTTGAACGCCTGCGGGTTATAGGTCCCCTTGCCCATGCGTTCGAGCAAAGCAAAAAACCCCACGCCCCCGACCGCAACCGTGGCGAGCGGAATGCCGAACAACAGGCGGCGGGAGAGCTTGGCGTCCATGCAACCGGCTCAGACCGTCGCCGAACCGGCGGGCTTGCGCGCCTTGGCCCGGGCCGGTGCACCGATCCGGAAGCGACGATCGCTCAACGATATCGCCCCGCCCAGCGCCATGATAAACCCACCGATCCAGATTTCCGGCGCGAACGGATGAACATTGAAGCGGAATTCGCCCCCGCCGCTGTTATCCTCACCGGCAAAGGTAGCGAACATGTTCCGCATCCCGTTGGTCTGGATCGCCGCCGCCACGGTCTTGACCTTTTCGGCAGTAAAGAACCGCCGTTCCGGATGCATCATCATCACCAGCTTGCCATGCCGCGTCACCTTGATGGTGGCGAGCCGCGCGGTGTAATTCGGGCCGGACGCGGGCACGATCGATTCGAGTTTCCAGTTGAACCCACCGAGATCGACCGACTGACCCGGATGCAGCACGGTCACGGTATGCACCCGCAGCGTCATCCCCGCGATGCCGAGCACCACCACCCCGAACCCGAGATGGCCGAGCGCCGCGCCGATCGAAGCACGCGGAATCGTGGTCAACCGCGAGATCGATTGCCGCAACGGCACCCGGAACAACCGCACCCGCTCACCGAGGTCGATGAACGCGCCGATGATCACCCAGGTCGCGCCCGCCAGCCCGAGAGCCGCGATGAAATGGCTCTTGAACATGAAATAGCCGAACACGATCAGCGCGGCGACCGCGCCGTACCACAGCTTCGCCAGCGCCGGCCCGATCGCGCCGCGCTTCCACGGCAGCATCGGCCCCACCGCCATCGCGAGGATCAACGGCGCCACCAGCGGCAGCACCGCCTGGTCATAAAAGGGTGCGCCCACCGAGAGTTGCATGCCCAGCGCCAGATCCACGAACGGCGGATACATCGTGCCGGTGAACACCACGGCGGCGATAATGCACAGGAACACGTTGTTCAAAATCAACGCCCCCTCGCGCGAAACCGGCGCGAACATCCCGGTCGCTGTCAGCACCGGCGCGCGGATCGCGAACAGGAGGAGCGACCCGCCGATCGTCAGCGCCAGCAGCACCAGAATGAACAACCCCTGATTAGGCGAAGCCGCAAAAGCATGCACCGAATTCAGCAGGCCCGATCGCACCAGAAACGTGCCGCACAGGCTGAGCGAGAAGGTCGCGATGGCGAGCAGCACGCTCCATGTCTTCAACGCCTCGCGCTTCTCGACCACGATGGCCGAATGGATCAGCGCGGTGCCGGTCAGCCAGGGCAGCAGCGCGACGTTCTCCACCGGGTCCCAGAACCAGAACCCGCCCCAGCCGAGCGTATAATAGGACCACAGCGAACCAAAACAAATCCCGCAGGTCAGGAACACCCATGAAACCAGCGTCCACGGCCGCACCCACCGCCCCCAGGCGGCATCGACCCGGCCTTCGATCAACGCGGCGACCGCAAAGGCAAAAGCGATCGAGAATCCGACATAACCGGTATAGAGAATCGGCGGATGCACCGCGAGCCCCGGGTCCTGCAGAATCGGATTGACCCCCGCGCCATGCAGCGGCGGCGGCCAGATCCGGCGGAACGGGTCAGAAACGGCAATGGTGAACAGCAGGAACCCGCCGGACACCAGCCCGAGTACGCCCAGCACCCGCGAGCGCAGGCTTGACGGAATATTATTGCCGAACACCCCCACCGTCGCGCCGCACAGCGACAAAATCAGACACCACAACAGCATCGAGCCGTCATGATTGCCCCAGGTTCCGGTGATCCGGTAAAACAGCGGCGTCGTGCTCGACGAGAACTCAGCGACATTGCGCACCGTGAAATCCGAGACCACGCCGGACCACACCAGCGCCGCGAACGAGGCCGCGAGCATCAGGAACTGCCCGATCGCCAGCGCCGGCGCAGTCCGCAACACCAGCCGGTCGCGCAGCATCGGCCCGAACAGCCCAATGATCGCCTGTGCGATCGCCAGCGCCAGCGCCAGCGCCAGCGCGAAATGACCGAGCGAGGGTATCATGCCGCGTGCCTCATCCAACCCTCAATCATTCGCGTCGGCCTCGATGGTACGGGGCGATTTATCATCCCAGGTGGCGGCATTGGGCGGCGGCCCGAATTTGGGATTCCATTTGCCGGCCTTGCGCAGCGCCTGTTCGACATCGGCCGGCATATAGCTCGCCCCGTGCTTGGCAAGGACCGTGCTGGCATCGAAACTGGCATCGCCTTTGGTCATCGCGCCAATGGTCACCACGCCCTGCCCCTGCCGGAACAGCCCGGGCAATACGCCGGTATAAACCACCGGAATCGAGGCTTGACCGTCCGTGATGCGGAATGTGGTATAGGGTCGGCCGTCCCGCGTGCCCATTACCACGGTATTGGCCTGCACCACGCCGCCGAGGCGAAACACCATGCCCGGCGCCGGATGCTTGGCGAGCACCTCGTTCGGCGACAAAAAGAACGAGAGGCTGGACCGGAATGCCACCAGCATCAACGCCGTGGCGCTGCACACCCCGATCCCGCACGCTGCGACAAGATACAGGCGGCGCTTCTTACGACTCATCATGATGTGGCCCTCCGCCGTGACCGGGGTTCGATCGCCGCCAGCCGGCGCCGCGCGCCACGATAGCGCAGCAGCGAGGTCAGCGCGAGACCGCCCAGAACCAGCACCGCCGCGCCGTAGCTGCCGGCAACGAACGGCATGACGTGATGCAGGATGTTGGATTTATCGACCAGCGGCACGAAATTGGCCGGAACCGAACTCGTCGCGGTCATTGCGCCGGCCCCTGTTCGGCCTGGGCGAGCAACAGGCTCCGGGTGCGATTTTCCATAATGAAACTCGAAATCTGGCTCAAACTCATCGTCACGAACGCAAGATAGAACCCGATCGTGCTGACGATCAACGGATACAGCATCGTGACGTAAATTTTCGACGGGCCGGTGACCGATATGGAATTGCCCTGATGCAGCGTGTTCCACCAATAGACGCTGAACACGATGATCGGCAGATTGACCGCACCGACCAGCCCGAGAATCGCCGCCGCCCGATATCCGTGTTGCGGATTATCGAAGGCGCGGATCAACGCCATGTGCCCAAGGTAGAGAAACAGCAATATCAGCACCGACGTCAGCCGCGCATCCCACACCCAGTAGGTCCCCCATTCCGGCCGCCCCCAGAGCGAGCCCGAAATCAGGCACAGCGCGGTGAACCCGGCCCCGATCGGGCCGATCTCGCGCGCCGCGATGTCCGCCAGCGGATGCCGCCACACGATCGACAGCAGCGAACAGATCGCGAGCGCCGCGTAGCCGTTCATCGCCACCCAGGCCGAGGGAATATGAACATACATGATGCGCGAGGCGATGCCCTGCTGCCAGTCCGCCGGCGCATAGAAAAATCCCCACACCAGCCCGGCGACCGTCGTCACGAACGCGAGGATCGCAAGCCATGGCAATATCGGGCGGACCAGCCGCTGAAACCGCCCCGGATTGGCAAAACGATGCAGCCACGCGCCCGCTTTCGATTGCGGGACGCCGATCGGGGTCGCTGTGACCTGCCCGGTGTAATCCGGCATTCCTGTCCGTTCCATGCATCAAGGTTTAATACGAAATCAGCGTTTTGCCATCCCCCCTGCATTTCCCGGAGGCAGCAATACCGTTCACATCTTGGCGCTGATATATATCATGCAATCACGGCACATGCCGGTCACCGCAATAAATCGAGGACTCCATGCAATTCATCCTGATCGCCCACGACCGCCCGGCCTCGCTCGCCCTGCGCAAACAGGTGCGCCCCGACCACCTCGCTTATCTGACCGCGATCGCCGCCTGCATCGTCTTCGGCGGCCCGATGCTCGACGAACAGGGCAATCCCTGCGGCTCCATGATCGTCTACGAAGCCGCCGACCGCGCCGCCGCCGAAGCCCTGATCGCAGCCGACCCCTACACCACCGCCGGCCTGTTCGGCAGCACCACCCTCAACCCGTTCCGCACCGTGGTCCGCGACGGGGTCGTGACCGCATGAACTACTGGCTGGTCAAATCCGAGCCGGACGCGTTCTCCTGGGCGCAGCAGGTCGCCAACGGCGTCGAACCCTGGACCGGCGTGCGCAACCACATGGCCAAAAACAACCTCAAAGCCATGAAATGCGGCGATCGCGCCTTCTTCTACCACTCCAATATCGGCCGGGAGATCGTCGGCATCGTCGAAGTGTCGCGCGAAGCCTACCCCGATCCGAGTGCGGAAACTCCGGACGCCGCGCCCGATGCGAAACCGGCGGGCTGGGTTGCGGTCGACATGCGCACCCTCGCCCCGTTGCCCCATCCGGTCGGTCTCGCCGCCATCAAGGCCGATCCCGCCCTCGCCGGCATGGCGCTGATCCGTCTCTCGCGCCTCTCGGTCTGCCCGGTCAGCGCGGAGCACTGGGCTCATATCTGCGCCCTCGGCGGCTTCAAGGAGCGCGGCAAGGCCCAAAAACCCTAGCGAACCCCCGCACCCGACGCTCCGGGAAAACCCGGCCGGAACTCCGGACACAAACCGGAAATCCGGACAAAAAAAAGCGCCGCACGAGGCGACGCTTTTTCAGTAACCTGTTCGGACCGGATTAGGCGGCCTTGAGGTTCTCAGCGGACATCTTGCCCTGCTGGCCACGCTGAACTTCGTACTGGACCTTTTGGCCCTCGTTCAGACGACCGAGACCCGAGCGTTCAACGGCCGAAATATGCACGAACACATCTTTCGAACCATCATCGGGCTGAATGAAACCGTAGCCCTTGGTCGCATTGAACCACTTAACCGTACCTGTCGACATAACAACTCTCCAACTTAACCAACTAACGGCGACCCACACTGTGTGAGCCAGGAAACTCTTCAACGAGGGAAGGTGTCGAATGCGACGGATCGCACAGAGGCACGCAGCAACCCGGACCGAAAAAAAGCGCCGTACCCAATCCTATAGGCGTATTCCGGTGCCATGACCAGTGCCCGGCGCGCATGCCGCAACCAAAGGTTTTGCCGCTGCACGCAAGGCTCGGTCGTCCCCGCGTCAGGCCAGTTCCATCATGCACTGAAGCGGATGCTGGTTTTCCCGCGCCAGATCCATCACCTGCGTCATCTTGGTCTCCGCGATCTCGTAGGTGAACACCCCGCATTCGCCGACACCGCGACGATGGATATGTACGGTGATCTGCGAAGCCTCGTCCCGGCTCTTGCCGAAAAACCGCTCCAGCACATGAACCACGAACTCCATCGGGGTATAATCGTCGTTCAGCATCAATACCTTGTACATCGGCGGCCGCTTCGGCTTCACCCGCGTATCGGCATCGAGCCCATGACCTGCATCATCCCAACGCTGAAAATCACTCATGGTCGTTCATTCCTATCGCCTGGCCCCGCACCCGGTCGGCACGGTCGCGAAAGCGTCGTAGTCCTGCAAGGCAGGGACGTCACGGGCCGATCCCGCAACCCATCCTCGCGCTTAATAGTTAAGACCCTCAAAACAAATTGCCACAAACCGGCGACCGACTGCGAAAACATCAACGGGCGAACCGCGCCAGTCCGCCCGTTGATGACATCATCGTGATCGGCAAGTGCGCGATCCGCTACCCCGGCTCAGAGCGCCGCGCCGAACTTTTCGACCGCCAGCGTCATCCGCGCGGTCAGCGGCGCAATGACCTTCTCGGTCAGCTTCATCGACTCGTCGGTCATCCGCCCGGTCTCGGCCATCGCCTTCTCCATCATGGTCCGCGCGAAGCCCGACTGCAGATCGACCGCCTCCTTGACCGACTTGACCCCGGCAATCGCCTTGGTCATCGCCACGGTCTCCTCGACCGATGCCTGCGTGGTCGCGGTGATGTGCTTGGAAAGCCCCTGCAGGCCGCTGGTGAAAATCTGGCTCGCCTTCATGAAGGCTTCCATGTTGCCCTGGGTGAAGGCCATCATCTCTTCGCTGGTCTTCATCGCCTTGGCCATGGTTTCCTTCATCTTGATCTGCTGGGCCTCGAAGCCCTTGGCCGCATTGGCCATGCCGTCCTTCATCGAGGCCATCGTGGTCTCGAAACCGGCGGTCGCCTTGGCCTTGCCTTCGTTCATCAAATCGGCAGCGCCGGCCTCGATGCTCTCGATCGTCTTGGGTTTGGTGGTCATGGTGATCTGTCCTTTCCTTCGGTTGCTGGTTCCGCCTGCCCGTTCGGGGCAGAGCAGCCGGCGCGTCCGTTGCGAAAGTGCAAACACGACCGCCGTAGAATGGGTTGACGCACTGCGATATACCGCACCGCAACATCGTTGTTCTACGCCGCCGGATATGACACGTCAAGTAAAATTGTTGCACCGCACAACGAGGTGATCGGCCGCCTCGCCCCACCGGTGCCACCCGACCCCTTTCGCCGTCGTAACACTATTCGTTAACCCATTGGGTTTTTTATTAATTATCGCGCTTTTGGCTGGACATCGCACCGGCTTTCATCCTACGAGTTTGTCAGGGATTGTTCACGAGCAGGGAGTGAGGCTGATGTCGGCTGGCGGTTTGCGTGTCTGGGTTGCGGCAAAAGCCAGGCGTCTTCTCGCCCTCTCGCTCGGTGCCGGCCTCGCCCTTACCCAAGCCATGCCCGCCGCCCACGCCTTCCCGGTCGGGTATGGCCCGGTCTCCCCGGGAACCGACTGGATCGTGATGGACGTCAACACCGGCGCCATCCTGTCCCAGAACAACCCCTATACCGAACGCTTCCCCGCCAGCCTGACCAAGCTGATGACCCTCGATCTCGCCTTCCACGCCCTGCGCGCGGGCACCCTGTCGCCCGATACCGCCATCCCGGTCACCGCCGCCGCCGCCGATGTCCAGCCGGTCAAACTCAATCTGGTGCCCGGCCAGACCATCACCGTCCGTCAGGCCATGCTGGGCATGACCACCCTGTCCGCCAACGATGCCGCAACCGCTCTCGGCCAGTATCTCGGCGGCGGCAGCATCTCCCGCGCCGCCGCCGCCATGACCGCGAAGGCCCGCGCCCTCGGCATGTTGCACACCCAGTTCTACAACCCGTCCGGCCTGCCCAATCCCGGTCAGGTCACCGATGCGTACGACATGGCCATCCTCGCCCGCCACATCCTGCTCACCTATCCCCAATACCGCTACCTGTTCTCGGTCTCGAGCTTCATGTTCGAAGGCCGCCCGATCCCCAATATCGACGGAATGCTGAAACTCTACCCCGGCTGCATCGGCATGAAGACCGGCTTCACCAATCTCGCCCGCTTCAACCTCGTCACCGCCGCCGTGCGCGACGGGCACATGCTGGTCGGCGTCGAGCTCCACGCCCGCAACTGGAGCACCGCCTACGCCACCATGACCACCCTGCTCAACCAGGGCTTCGCCGCCGAAGGTGCCGGCAGCAACCCGATGATCGCCCTGCGCAAGGCCCTGCCCAGCATCGTGCCGACCGCCGATGCCGCAACCATCCGCCCCGCCGCCGCCCGCACCGTCGCCCGCACCGCGCCGGTCGCCGCGCGCCGCGTCCTGGTCACCGCGAGCCGCCACAAACTCACCATCCGCCACATCGTGATGCGAACCGGCCACGTCACCCAGGAGATGGTCCCGGGCTGGACCGCCCAGATCGGCGCCTACGACACCTACGCGCTCGCCCAGCGCCAGGCCCTGAAAATCCGCGGCGAACGCCGCGTCGGCACCGCCCGCGTCAGCAGCGTGCTCATCCGCCACCGCCGCCTCTGGCGCGCCCAGCTCGCCGGCCTGAACGAAGCGGCCGCCCACGCCACCTGCTCGCTCCTCGCCCGCCAGCACCAATCCTGTTTCCTCATCGCCCCGCGTCAGGAAGACCTCGCGATGCGCTGACCGGCGCCGCCCTATTCCGCACGCGGCAGCGCCAGTTTCAGCAACACCGGCAGCGCCAGCAGCACCAGCGGAAACTGCACGAGGAACCCGGAAATGATCGCAATCGCCAGCGGTTGCTGCATGCCCGACCCCTCGCCGAGCGCGAACGCCAGCGGCAGCAGGGTCAGGATCGCCGCCAGAGTGGTCATCGCGATCGGACGCAGCCGGTTGCGGCTGGCCATCACCAGCGACTCCCGCCGGTCGTTATGTTCGGCGAGCGCCTGATATTCCGAGACATAAAAAATCGCCATCTCGGTCGCGAGCCCCACGATCATGGTCATACCCATCAACGCGGTGATATTCAGCTGCACGCCTGACACGAACAGCCCGATGAACACGGCAAGGCTCGCCAGCAGCGCGGTGAACAGGATCGCGCCTGCAATGACGAAGCTCCGGTAGAGAAACAGCAGCAGAATGAACTCGGCGGCCATGGCGGCGACAAACACCTTCGCCAGTCCCCGGAACGCGATCTGCTGCTGCTTATAAAGCCCGCCCAGCGTGTAATGCATCCCCGCCGGAATCAATCCCGGCTGCGCCAGCGTCCGGCGGACATCGCCGATCACGCCCCCGATCCCCCGGCCACTGATCCGCGCCGTGACCGCTGCGATCTGCTGGAGATTTTCCCGGTCGATCTCCGGCTGGCCGGACGCAATGCTGAACCGCGCAAAATCACCCACCGGCACGAGCGCACCGCTCGCGGTCGCGATCGGGATGCGCCGCAACGCCGCGATATCCGCATGATCGGCGGCGGGAAGCATCACGCGCACCCCGGTAAACCGGTAATCACCGGGCAGAGCGGTCACCACACTGCCCTCGATCGCGGTCTGCAGCCCCTGGCGGATCTGTTCGGCATCGAGCCCGAGCATCGCCGCCCGCGCGGGATCAACATGGATATTCACCGCATCCCCCGCCAAGGTCACCCCGTCGAACATCGAAACGACGCCCGGGATTTTCGCAATCGCCGCACCGACCTTGCGCGCGGTGGCATCCAGCTCGGCCGGATCGCCATCCAGCTTGATCTCGATCGGCTGCGGCACCCCGGTCAGGTCGCCGAGCAAATCGCTCAGCATCTGCGACATATCGAAATCCACCCCCGGAACCCGGCTCTCGATCCGGGTCCGCAGCCGGTCCATCACCGCCCATATCGCGGCCCGATCCGCCCGTGGCTTGAGATCCACGAAAATATCGCCCTGATAGGGTTCGTTGAGATCGCCGCCGAGCCCCGCACCGGTCCGGCGGGAAAATGTCGCCACAGCCGGATCGGCGCGCAGAATCGCCTCGATCTGCCTTACCTCGCGCACCGACTCACCGAGCGACGTGCCCGGCCGCGTCTGGTAATTCACCACGAAGCCGCCCTCGTCGAGATGCGGCAGAAAACCGGTCGGCACCGCGCGATAGGCCAGAAGCCCGGCCACGATCAGCGGCACGATCCCGAGCGCCAGCAGCACGGGCCGGCCCATCAGCCGCCCGAGCACGAGCGCGTGCCAGCGCTCCATCCACCCTTCGCGCCCGGCCCGGCTGCGCCGTTCCGCCGGGTCCTGCCATTGGTCGAAATCGATCAGCGCCCGCGCCAGCACCGGCACCGCAAAGGCCGAGAGCAGCCACGAGGCCACCAGCGTGGCAGCCAGCGTGATCGACAGCGCCTTGAAAAACGCCCCGGTCACACCCGACAGAAACGCAAGCGGCATGAACACGATCAGCGTCGCCATCGACGAGCCGGTCAGCGGCGGTAGAAACTCCGAGGCTGCCGCCAGCACCGCCCCCTTCGCCGCAGCACCCGCCGCATGCCCGGCCCGCCGCGCGATATGCTCGATCATCACGATCGCATCGTCGATCACCAGCCCGACCGAAGCGGCCAGCCCGCCGAGCGTCATGATATTGAAACTCAACCCCAGCAGCGAGAGCAGCAGGATCGCGGACGCCATCGATGCCGGCACCACGAGCAGCGCCACCAGCGTCACCCGCCAGCTTCGCAGAAACCCGATCAGCACGAGCCCCGCCAGAACGATGCCGATCAGGATCGCATCGCGCACCGACCCGGCAGCCGCCGTCACCAGCCCGCTCTGATCGTACCATTTCACCAGCGTCACGCCCGGTGGCAGCTCGGCCCGATAGGCACCCAGCGCCTTGCGCACCGCGGCATCCACCGCGACCGCATTGCCATCCGGCTGCTGGAACACCTGCAGCGTCACCGCCGGAACCCCATCCTGCGCGACCCGGTCATAAACCGGCACCGTCCCCATCCGCACCGTCGCGACCTGATCGAGCCGCACCACCCCGTCCGGCCCGCCGCGCACCGCGATCCGCCCGATCTGCCGGGCGGTGTGCAGCGTATTGTCCTGCACCACGAGATAGAGCCGGTCGTAATCGGTCATCCGCCCCACGGCGGCGAGCACGTTCGCCTTCGAAACCGCCTGCTCCACCTGCGCCAGCGTGACATGCATGGCGGCCAGACGGTGCGGCGCGATCAGCACATGCACTTCCGGCGTGGCACCCCCCTGCACGTTCACCTTCGCCACCCCGGCAATCCGGGTGAGATCCGGCACGATATGATCCTCCGCGATCGCGCGCAGCGCGGTCTCGGGAATACTGTGCGAGATCATCGCATAGGCAATGATAGGAAACACCGTCGGGTCCATCCGGCGCACCAGATACCTGGTCCCGGCCGGAAAATCCGGCAGCATCTGCGCGATCGCGGCATCGACCTCCAGCGTCGCCCGCCCCATGTCCTGGCCCCAGCCGAAATCGACATATATCTGCGCCGACCCGCGCGATGTCGCCGAGCGAACCGAAACCACCCCCGGAATCGCCCGCAGCGCCTGCTCCACCGGCTTGGTCACCTGCAACACCATCTGCTGCGCCGGCCGCGCCCCGGCATCGATGTTGATCCGCACCCGGGGAAACGAGGTCTGCGGAAACAGCCCGACCGGCAGGGACATCGCCGCCACCATCCCGGCCAGCGCCAGACTTGCCATCAGAAACAGGATCGCACGCTGCTGGCGGGCGAGAAACCGCGCAAGTCCCATCAATGCGTCACCCGCACGGCAATACCCGGCGTGAGCTGGTAATTCCCGGTGGCCACGATCGGCAGCGTGGGATCGATCGCGCCACGCACCACCGCACTGCCCGCCGTCCGCGCCACGATCCGCACCGCGACCGGTCGGGCATGCCCGTCCTCAACCTGCCAGATCCGAAACCCCCGCCCCACCGGCAGCGCCGCATCGCGCGGCACCATCACCCCGCGCGCGGTGCCGACATCGATCTCCGCATCCACAGGCTGCCCCACCAGAAACCCCGAAGCCGGCAGCGCGATCGTCGCATCGAGCAACCCGCTCAGCGGATCGACCATCCCCCCGATCGCCGTAACCCGCCCCCGCACCGCGCGCCCCGCCGGGGTGAACCGCATCACCGCCACCGGATCGCCGACATGGATCTCATCGGCCTGCTGCGGATCGAGCCCGATCTTCGCGACCAACGCATCCGCCCGCACGAGGGTCAGCACCGCACCGCCCGCCATCAGGACCGCGCCCGATCCGACCGCGACAGACGAAACCACCCCGTCATACGGGGCCGTCAGCGTTGTCTGCGCGCGGCCCGCCCCCTCAAGGCGCAGTGCATCGCGCGCCGAAACCGCCACCTGCACAGCCTGTTCCGCCTGCGCAAGCTGGATCGTGGTGGCGAGATGCGCCGCAAACAGCCGGCGGGTATCCGCAAGCGCCGCCACCGCCGCCCGCACCGCCGCCTCGGCCTGGGCATAGGCCGCACGCGCACGCGGCGCGGTCCCGATCAACGCAAGCGCCTGCCCCCGCCGCACCGTCTGTCCGGGCGCCACATCGAGCCGCGTGACAATCCCGGCATAAGCGATCGTCATGGTCTCGCTCCCCCCCGGCCCGGCACCGATCGTGCCATAGCCGGTGACGCTCTGCGGAATCGATCCGGTCCGCACCGGTATCGTCGTCACCAGCACACTCGGCGCCGGTGCCGCCCGCGCCACCGGCACGATCGATACCAACGCGACCAACACCCATGGCCTCATCGCGCGCCTCCCCTGATGCTCACAACCGGCAATCCCGCCCCCAGCAGCGTCGCAAGCGCGATCCGTCCCGCCGCAATCTTCTGGTCGAGCGCAATCAGTTCGGCTCGCCGCAGCGCCTGCTGATCGATCAGGTCGGTCTCGACCCGCGCGTCGATCAGCCCGGCCCGGTAAGGCCCGCGTGCCGCGCGCACCGCCCGATCGGCCAGCCGCACCCGCACCCGCGCCGCCTCACGCTGGCGATCCAGCACCCCCAGCGCCCGCCGCGCCGCAAGCGCCCCGCCCTGCGCCGCCGCGAGTGCGGCGGTGAACGCCGCATCGAGCTGCCGCCGCGTCGCCCGCGCCACCGCCACATTGCCCCGGTTGCCATTGAACACCGGCAGGTTCAGCGAAATCGTCGGCCCCACGGTTGCGACCCGGCTGGTGTCCGACCCACCATTCACACTCAATGCCAGCAGCGGGAACTGGGCCAGAATCGCCGCCCGCAAATCCGCATCCGCCGCCTGATACCCATAGCGCAACGCAATCAGATCGGGCCGCCGGTCCGCCAGACTCGCCACCAGCCCCTCAGTCGCAATCCTCGGAATCACCGGCCGCGCGAGCCGGATCGACACATCAGGAACCACGCCCAGCACCGCAGCCAGCGCCGCCCGGTCGGTCAGGTCCTGTTGCGCCAGCCCATCCCGGGTCGCATCGAGCCCGGCAAGGCTGGCCTCCGCCGCCGAAGCCTGATCCAGGGTAACCGTCCCCGCCGCCACCTGCCGCCGCGCCGCCTCAACCTGCGCCCGCAATGCAGCCCGCGCCCGATCCAGTGCCGCGAGACCAGCACGATCCGCCCATAACGCGCCCGCCAGCGTCTCGGCCTGCGATGCCACCTGAAATTCCTGCCACAGCATCGCCGCCGCCGCCTCGCCCTGCCGCGCCCGCGCCGCCCGCACCCGCGCCCCCCGGGTGATCAGCGCGGCGATATCCTGGGTGATCGACCCCGCGACCGATGGCGCAACCCCCGGCCCTCCCAGCAAGGCCCCCAACCCGCCCTGCACATTCGGATCGGGGATCAACCCGGCCGCAAAAACCTTCGCCCGCTCGACCCCCAGCCGAGCCCGTGCCGCCGCAAGCGCGGGGTCGTTCAGCACCGCCAGAGCCGCCACCGCCTGCGGTGTCAACGGCGCATCCACCGCGATCATCCGCCCATCCGGCAACGCACGATCGAGTGCCGCCAGCGAGGTCCGCAATGGAGGAGCCAGCACCAGCGGTCGCGCCCGGTACGAAGCGCACCCGGCCAGCACCACGCTCACCGCCAGCGGCAGGAGCAAAGGGCGGAAACATCGGAGGGCGTTCATCATCGGGCGGGTCATCGGTCGCCCACGCTGTGCCCGCCTCCGCCTGCGCGCGCCCTTACCCGATCTGTGTCATTCTGTAATGTGCCGAAAACCGGCTTGACCTGCAGCCCGATTCCCCGCTCCACCTACCGGCATGGAGCCCAGACGCGGCCTGAACATCCTGCTGATCGAGGACGATGCCCGCAGCGCCGAACTGGTGCGCGCCGGCCTCGCCCCCGAAGGCCATGCCGTCACGATCGCGCCCGATGGCCGCATTGGCCTGCTGCGCGCGGGCGGCGAGGAGTGGGACGTCGTCATCGTCGATCGCATGCTGCCCGGCCTGGATGGTCTCGGCCTGCTCCGCATGCTGCGCGGTGCCGGCATCGCCACACCCGTCCTGTTCCTCACCGCACTCGGCGGGGTCGACGACCGGGTCGCGGGCCTGCGCGCGGGCGGCGACGATTATCTTGTCAAACCCTTCGCCATCGCCGAACTCAGCGCCCGGATCGCCGCCCTGATCCGGCGCGGCAGCACCAAACCCGCCCCCACCACCATCCGCATCGCCGACCTCGAAATCGACCGCCTGACCCACCGCGTCACCCGCGCGGGCCGCTCCATCACCCTCAAGCCCCGCGAATACGCCCTGCTCGACTACCTCGCCCGCCACGCCAGCGAAGTCGTCACCCGCACCATGCTGCTCGAAGACGTCTGGGGCTTTCACTTCGACCCGCAAACCAGCGTCGTCGAATCCCACATCTCCCGCCTGCGCGCCAAACTCCGCACCGGCCCCGAACCCGAACTCATCCACACCATCCGTGGTGCCGGCTACCGGCTGGCCGATGAAACCTAGACTCTTCCGCACCACCAGCGTCCGCCTCGCCACCCTCGGCGTCGGCTTCGCGACCCTGAGCACCGGAATCGTCTTCGCCATCGTCTATCTCGGCACGCTCGGCGCCATCCGCGCCACGATCGATGCCGATATCGACAACGAAATCGCCGAAATCACCACCCAGGGCCCCACCACCACCCTGCCCGCAATCACCGCCGCCGTCCGCGGCGCCATCGCCGCGCCGCCCGGCGGCACGTTCTACCTCCTCACCGGCCCCACCGGCCACCCGATCGCCGGCAACCTCGCAATCCCGATGCCGCGCCCCGGCTGGCACAACCTCACCGCCCCGGCATCCCACCCCTTCGCCCCCCACATCACCAACCTGCGTGCCCGCGCCGAACCGCTCGCCACCACCGGCGCCACCCTCCTGGTCGCCGAAAACGCCACCATTCTGGTCGAACTCGACCAACTCATCCGCCGCAGCTTCATCCTCGCCTTCATCGTCACCCTCGCCCTCGGCCTCGCCGGCGGCATCGCCTTCGGACGCCGTGCCCTCTCACGGATCGAAGCGGTCAGCGAGGCCGGCGATACCATCATGAAAGGCGACCTCACCCGCCGCATCCCCCTGTCCAAAGCAGGCGACGAATTCGACCACCTCGCCACCGTCATCAACACCATGCTCGCCCGCATCGAAGACCTCATGAACAATATCCGCGCCGTCGGCGATGAAATCGCCCACGACCTCCGCTCCCCCCTCGCCCGCCTGCGCGAATCCCTCGAACTCCTCCTGCTCGACCCTGCCCGCCTGACCCCCGCCCGCATTGTCCCCGCCATCGAGGACGCCATCACCCAGGTCGATGCCACACTCGCCCTCGCCGCCGGCATCCTCCGCCTCGCCCAGATCGAATCCGGTGCCCGCCGCACCGGCTTCGCCCCGATCGACCTCACCACCCTGCTCACCGAAATCGCCGAAACCTACGAAGCCGTCGCCGAAGACGCCGGCGCCACCCTCCTCACCACGATCGCCCCCAACCTCACCATCGAAGGCGACGCCACCCTCCTCACCCAATGCCTCGCCAACCTTCTCGAAAACGCCATCACCCACGGCCGCGCGACGCCGCCCGCGCCCTCCACCATCCACCTCACCGCCCGCTCCACCCCACCCACCATCACCATCGCCATCGCCGATAACGGCTCCGGTATCCCTGCACCCCGCCACGCCGAAGCCCTCCGCCGCTTCGGCCGCCTCGACCCCAGCCGCACCACCACCGGGCACGGCCTCGGCCTGCCCCTCGCCGCCGCCATCGCCACCCTCCACGACACCACTCTCACCCTCACCCCAACCCACCCCGACAGCCACGGCCTCACCGTGACACTGATCCTGAACGGATATGAGATCTCCGGGTGAGGGCGTGAGGGTAGGGAAGGCAAGCAAGGCGAGGGGCGCTACCCCTCGACCCCGCCAAAGGCGGAGCCTTTGGAATCCATCAGTTTCAGGCAAGGGGAGGGCGATCGAGGCCAGATCGGCGGAACATCCGTGGCAGCGCCCTCCCCTTGCCTGAAACTCCAAGGTTCTAAGGGCTCCGCCCTTAGCGGGGGTCCAGGGGGCAGCGCCCCTTGGCCTTACGTCTCACGCCGTTCCAGCGCCTCTGCCAGAGCGACGTACTCGGCGGGGGTAAGCGTCTCAGCGCGTCGTTGCGGGTCGATGCCGGTCTGCTCCAGCAGGGCCGCACCCCCGAGCGATTTGAGGGCGCCGCGCAGCATCTTGCGGCGTTGCCCGAAGGCAGCGGCGGTGATCCGGCCGATGGTGGCGAGCCGGGCGGGGCTGGGCTGGCTGGCGTGGGGGATCAGGCGGACCACGGCGGATTCGACTTTGGGCGGTGGTGAAAAGGCAGCGGCGGGCACGTTCAGCGCGATCGCCCCGGTCGTGGTCAGGGCCGCGAGCACGGCAAGCCGCCCGTAATGAGGTGTGTCGGAGCGGGCGATGATCCGTTCCGCGACTTCCTGCTGGAACATCAGGGTCAGGGAGCGGAAATCCCCGGCCTGATGCAGCCAGCGCACCAGCATTGCGGTGCCGGCGTTATAGGGCAGGTTGGCCACGATCGCGCGCGGGGCCGGAACGATCGTCTCAAGCGCCAGTTCGAGCGCATCCGCCGCGACGATCCGCAGCCGGTCGCCATGGTCCGCAAGCAGTTCGGAGGTCGCGGCAACCGCGCGCGGGTCGATTTCGATGGCGGTGACGCTGGCCGCCGCGCTGTCGAGCAAGGCGCGGGTCAGCCCGCCCGGTCCCGGTCCGATTTCAAGCACATTGACCCCATCGAGGTCCCCGGCGCAGCGCACGATCCGTTCGAGCAGATGACCATCGAGCAGAAAATGCTGCCCGAGCGATTTGCGCGTCGCCAGCCCGTGCCGCGCGATCACCTCCCGCAGCGGCGGGCGCATCGCGCTGTCAGCCGGGTTCGCGCTGGATCACGGCGTTGCGGTGCAGCGTATCCATCAACTGCTGCGATTCGAGCGAAACCCGCCGCTGGATCAACAGACTGCCGATCTCGTTGAGCGAAGGCAACCCGGTGGTGCTGGTCTTGCGCGAGCACACCATCACCAGCGCCACCCCGTTATGCGAGACCAGCGGCTGGCTGATCTGCCCGATCGGCAGGCCGGACAGCAGGCTCTGGAACGCGGCAGGCTGCACGGTCGCGAGGTTCACCGGGCCGGGATCGGCCTTGCGCACATTTCCCGCCGCCGCATTGGCGGCACTGACCGCGCTGCAATCATGCAACCCGCCGCGCATTGCGGTCGCATGACTCAGCACCGCAAGCTGCCCCGCCGTCGGCTGGCCGCCCTGAAACGGCGCCGGGAACGGCAGGAACACCTGCCGGATATGCAGCGTGGTCTCCTTCACCTCACCGAATTTGCGGGTGCCGAGCAGGTTGACGATCTCGAACCCGCCGGCCACCCGCACCGGGTCCGAAATCGCCCCCGCCGGCATCCGCTCCACGATCGCGCGCACCGCCGGGTCGAGCAGGTCGGGCGCCACCCAGCCGCGATCGCCCCCGGTCAAGGCGCTCTGGCTCTGGCTGAACTGCGCGGCGACCACCGGAAACGGCGCGCCGTTGCGCAGTTGCTTGATCACGGTATCGGCAAACCGCTTGGCGTTGGCCTCGTCGGAGGGCCGCTCGATCGGAATGAAGATCTCCGCGACATGATACTGGGTCTGCCCCAGCTCGTGCTTCATCGCCCGCTGCTCGGCCAGCACATCCTCGCGGGTCGGGCGCAGATTTTCGCCGAGTTCCTTCTTCAGCACATCGGTCCAGCCGAGTTCGGTGCGAAACTGCTGCACCAGGGTCGAATACGGAATCCCCACCGCCGCCAGCTTCTTCTGCAACCCGCCCGGCGGCAGCCCGTTCGCCTTGTCGATCCGCGCGAGCGCCGCCGCGATCTTGTCCTGCGGCACCACCACCTTGTGCCGCTCGATCGCCTGAAGCTGCAACGCCTGATCGATCAACTCGCTGGTGATCTGCGGCTTGAGCCGGTCGAGCACCTCGGCGTTCTGCGGCAGCCCGGCGGAAAGCGCGAACAGCCGCGCCCGCGCATCGACATCCTGATTGGTGATCACCGCCCCGTTCACCACCACCGCGATACGCGCCCCCCCGGCATTCTGGGCGTCCTGGGCATCCTGGGCATGCCCCCGATGCAGCGGTGCCAGGCACAAGGCCCCGAGGCCGAGCGAAAAGCCGAAACGAAGCAGTGATTTCATAGGGCGCTGAATCCGAAGTTGCCGAGCGTTTTGAGCGTGATGTTGATCAGCAGCGTCGTGGTGCCGTGATCGTAGTTGAACGAGGTGAACGACCGATAGAACGTCACGTTCACCGCAGTGCATTCGTTCTGCCAGGTCGCCGCGAGGGCCGCATTGTCGAACTGGCCGGTCTGGATGTTCCGCTGGGTCGAGCCCGAGAGCGTCCAGTGCGGAATGAGCGTGGTCGAAGCGCCGAAGGTGAACTCGTGGCGCGGAATATAATACGCCGCCGGCGGCGGCCCAGGCTGGGTGAACAGGTAATACGGGTTGGTCGTCGTGTACAAATACCCGCCATTGACGCTCAGGGTCTTGTTGCCGAACGTCGCGTAGGTATCGATCATCCGCGCACCCAGATCCTGATGCGACAGCCGGGTCCGATACGTCACGCTGAACCACGAGACCGGCGCCACCGTGGCCCGTCCCACGATGTCCGAAACATTGTCGTTCAAGCCGCTGTCCGGCGGATAGAGCAGACTCTTGTGAAACGAGTACGACTGCCCGACCAGCCCGGTCACATACGCCCCGCCCGGCAGGTACCACGCGCCCTGCAACGCGTAATCCACCCGCGATCCGCCGGCGAACCGGTCGAGCCCGCCGAAGCGTTGCAGGCTGAACAGGTTGGCATCGGTAAACTGGAAGTCGAGACTGTCCTCGTTCGGAATATCCTGCGTCTGGCCCAGCCCGTAGCTCGGCGCGACCTCCAGCTGCACCCGCGGCTCGATGATCTGCTCGCCCCAATCCCCCGCGCTGCGCTCCAACGGCCACCGCGCCGAAATCGCCCCGATCGGGATCGCCCGCGCGGTCTGCGCCGAACCCACATTGGAATAATTCGGCTGCTCGTTCAGCTTGCTCGCGGTGTACCCCGCCGCCACCAGCCGCACCCGCGCATCGAGCAGAATCCCATCCGGCCCGGTCCCCGGCAGATCGTAATTGCCCACCACCGCCACCCGCCGGCTCTGGGTGCCGACCTGCCGCAACACGTTATACGCGCTCGCTTCCATCGAGAACCGGCCACCGAATTCATCCGGCGCACCGAAATAATCGTAATGCGCATAGGGTGCCACGATCGGCAGTTCGCTCTGGGTGATGGTCGCGACCAGCCCCTGATAGGTATCCGCGCTGATCTTCGCGTAGGACCCCTCGCCGAATCCTTCGATATACGCGTTCGACGCCAGGAACGCCGCATTCGGCAGATACCGGAAATCGTTGAGATACTGCACGCTCGACGTATGGTTGTACGAAAACCCCGCCCGCCAGGTATCGTTGAGGTCGAACACCCCGTTCGAGAAAATCGAATCCGACAGGCCGGTATTCTGCGCGTAGCGATCCTTGCCCGCCGAAATATTCACCGTCAGCTTGCCGTCGTTCAGCGCCTGACGATACTTCACATCCAGCACCGGCCCCGCCTTGGTCGCGATGATCGGCACGATCGTCGCATCCTGGCTCTTGCTGATGTCCCAGAAATAAGGGATCGCGAAAAATTCCCCGATATGGGTCGAAGACCCGAACGAAGGAATGAGCATCCCGCTCTGGCGCTTCACCGAAGGATCGGGCTGCGAAATATACGGCAGCCAGAACACCGGAAACCCGTAAATCTGCAATTCCGCGTCGTGGTACTCGATCACCTTGTGCTGCAGATCATCGATCGCGCTGCGTGCCTTGATCTGCCACAGCGGCGCCGCGTTCGGATTGCGCTTGCACAAATCGCAGGTCGAATAGACCGGCTTGCTCAGCTCGTTCAGCACCCCGCCGTAACGCCGCGCCCCGTTGGCGACGATCCGCCCGTTCTCGGCCAGTATCGTCGCGACATCATGCATCACCGCGTTCTTCATGCCCTGCGACAAATAAGCCCGCTTGGCGAACGCCACCTCGCCCGAAGGCTCCATCATCACCACATGCCCGATCGCGGTGGCGGTATTGTTGTTGCGGTCGATCACCACCTTGTCGGCATACAGCACATGCCCGTTCTGCCACGCCTCGACATCCCCGGTCGCAGTAATGATCCCGGTCTGCCGGTCATACGAGACCCCGTCGGCCAGAAACGTCACCGGTGCCGATTTCGAGATCGGCCGCTGCGGCCCGGAAACCAGACCCGCCATCTGCGCACGCGCAACCGGCGCGCTCACCAGCCCGAGGCCGAGCGCGGCCAGCAGCGCTCCCGACCCGACGATATGACTATGCCGGCGGCATCGCGCACCCTTCATGGCTCAGCCATCCTCCAGATGCAGCAGTAACGCAAGCGCGAGCATCAGCCCCGCCGCCGCCGGCGCCCACGCGGCCAGATAAACCGGCAAAGCCCCGGATTTACCGAACTGCGCCGAAACCTCCGAAAGCATGAACAAGGCAAACCCGCTCACCAGCCCCGCCCCGAGCATCTGCGCCCCCCCGCCCCGCCGCGCCGGACGCATCGAAAACCCCGCCGCCACCAGCGCCATGGTCGCGCACAGCAACGGCAGCGCCATCAGGCTCTGAAACGCCAGTTCATGCCGCGTCGGCGAAAACCCGGATTGCTTCAACAGCCGGATGAACCGCGGCAACGCCCAGAACGACAACGCACTGGGGCTGGCGAAACTCTCCTGCACCCGTCCCACGGTCAAATCGGTCGCAAACCGCATGCTCGGCATCGTCACCGGCGCCTGATCCGGCCGCAATTTCGAAACCTGCTCCAGCGTCCACCCCCCCGGCCGCAACACCCCGGTCTGCGCCTCGATCCGGTCATGCAGTCTGGTATGCCGATCCAGCCGCAAAATCGTCACATGCCCGGTGGTCAGCGTCTTGCCCTTCAAATGAACGTCCCGCGCATGCAAAATCGCCACCCCGCCCGGCCCCGCCGCCGGATCGGCCTGACGCAACCACATCTGCCCCCCCGCGAGCGACAGCGGCCCCGATCCCACCTGCAGATACATCGAATACAACGTCTCCGCCCGCGCGAACATCACCGCCGAAAGCGGGCTGATCACCGTGGTCGCAATCCCCCCCACCAGCGCCGCGCACAAAACCGGGACCGCCAGAAACTGCCACGCCGAAACCCCGCTCGCCCGCGCCACCACCAGCTCGGACGACCTCGTAAGCCGCCAGAACGCGAAAATCCCGCCCAGCAGCACCGCAAACGGCAGGATCTGCATCCCCAGCCACGGCACCCGCAGAATCTCCATCACCACGATCCGCCCGAACGTCGCCTGCGGCTTGTCCGATGCCTGACGCAGCAAATCCAGAAAATCGAACAACGACCCGATCGCGGTCAACCCCGCCTGCATCCCCAGCACCGCCAGCAGAAACCGCCGCCCGACATAAATCGAGAGCGTCAGCGGCATCGTCCCGCTCCGCACCCTCATGCCGCAACCATCCGCCGCCGATGGACACCCCGCACCAGCATCATCCCGCACACCAGCCCCGGCCCCGCCGACACCACCAATATCAACGGAATCAACCCGTTCTGCCGCGCCGCCAGACTATCCACCCCAATCCCCAGGGCCACCAGCGCCATCACCCCGAACACCGCCGCCGCCAACCCCGCAATGCTCGACTGCCGGCGAAACGGACTGCGCAACACCGCAATCAACGCCACCATCACATACGACATCACCTCGAACGGCGTGAACAGCCGCCGCCACGCCTCGGCATGCCATTTCTTGCGCGTCGCCGGCGGAATCCGCGCCGGGTTCGGATGAAACAACTGCCAGATCGTCGCCTCCGAGGTCTTCGGCGCCGCATCGTCCGTCGCCGTGCTCGACTGCGCCAGATCGATCAGATTGCGCTTGAAACTCAACACGTTGAGCCGCCCGGTCTTGGGGTCGATCTGCTCGCGCGATCCATCCTTCAACAACACCTCCGGCCCGTTCGGCCCCGCCACCAGCCGCCCGGTCCGCGCCAATATCGTCGCCGGCTGCCCCGCCTGCCGCGAATCCTCGATCAATATCCCGTGCAGCACATCCGCCTTGTCCCGGCTCTGAATATACACCGTGATATGCCCGGGAATCGGCGTGAAAACCCCCGGCTCCAACAAAAACGCCGCCACCTTGTTGCGAATCTCGAACTCGAACTTGCTGAACTGATGTAAACTCGCGGGCACCAGCCACACATTCAAAATCCAGCACAACACCATGCCCACAACCGCAATCCCGAGCGCCGGCCGCGCAATCGCCGCATCCGACATCCCGGCCGCCCGCATCACCGTCAACTCCCGGTCCGTCGTCAGCCGCGCATAAACAAACAACGTCACGATAAAACACGTGATCGGCAAAATCACCGCGACAAAACTCGGCAACAACAACCCGGTCAAATGCACGAACACGAACGGCGATAACCCGCGCTGAACGATCAACTGAATGAACCGCAACGACTGCGTCAGCCAGATCAACGCCACCAGCCCAGCCGTCGTCACCGCCAGCCCCAACGCCAACTGGCCGAACACATAACGATCAAGCCGCGATATCATGAAAGGCGAACGCATGCCCGCCCTTTTGGCGATACCCCGCCCCGATGGCAAGGCAGCGCCGGGGGCCAGCAAGGCGAGGGGCTCTGCCCCTCGACCCCGCCAAAGGCGGAGCCTTTGGAATCCACCAGTTTCAGGCGGGAGGAGGGCGCAGCCTCGGTCGTTCCGCCGATCTGGCCTCGACAGCCCTCCTCCCGCCTGAAACTCCAGGGTTCTAAGGGCCGCGCCCTTAGCGGGGGTCCAGGGGGCAGCGCCCCCTGGCCTTCCTGACCCGCGCTCAGCCCCTGAACACCGAGGCCGGGTATCCCTGCAGGAACAGCAGGGCGCGCAGGTCGGCGTGGTTGATGTGAAGTTTGGTGGCGGCCTGCAGGATGGTCTGGGCGTGGTAGGCGACTCCCATTCCGGCGTCGCTCACCATGGCGACGTCGTTGGAGCCATCGCCCACGGCCATGCAGGCGCCGAGTTTCACTCCTCGCGCCGCTGCGACCTCGTGAAGGGCCGTGCGTTTGGCGTCGCGATCGAGCACCGGTTCGCTCACCGCCCCGATCAGGCGCGAGCCGTCGTCGAGCAGGGTATTGGCCCGATGGCTGTCGAACCCCAGTTCGGCGGCAACGCGCGCGGTGAACCATGTGAACCCGCCCGAGACCAGCGCGGTCACCGCCCCGTGCGCGCGCATCGTCGCCACCAGTTCCCGCGCGCCGGGCATAATTTCGGTCCGCCGCCAGGTCCGCTCCAGGGCCGCGAGTTCCAGCCCGCGCAGCAGCGCCACCCGCTCGCGCAGCGCGCCGGCGAATTCCAGCTCCCCGGCCATCGAGCGCCGGGTGATCGCCGCCACCGCCTCACCCACCCCGGCCTCGGCTGCCAGTTCGTCCAGCGTTTCCGATGTCACGATCGTACTGTCCATATCGGCGACCAGCACCGCCTTGCGCCGTCCCCGCGCCTTCACGCACAGCGCATCCACGCCCGCCCCATCGAGCGCAGCCCCCACCAGTGCGAGGTCCGGCTCAACCATGCACGGAATTTCCGCCGCCTCGCCCGGCGAGAGCCAGCCGACCTCGCCGCCGCCGACCAAGGCGCGCACCCGCGCCACCATCGCCTCGGTGAGAACAATCTTGTCGCGCGGCGCAACCAGGACCAGAACGAATTTCATGAACCGACCGCCTAAAGCAATAACCCCATCGCCCGCAAGGCCGCTGCTCATCGTCGCCGGCCCCACCGCATCCGGCAAATCCGCCCTCGCCCTCACCCTCGCCACACGCCTCGGCGGCACCATCATCAATGCCGATGCGATGCAATGCTATGCCGAGTGGCGGATCATCACCGCCCGCCCCAGCCCCGCCGACGAAGCCGCCGCCCCCCACCGCCTCTACGGCGTCCGCACCCTCGAACAACCGGTCGATGCCGCCTGGTGGCGCACCGCCGCCATCGCCGAACTTCAGGCCGCGACCCTCCCCATTCTCTGCGGCGGCACCGGCATGTACCTCTCCTCATTGATCCACGGCATCGCCACCATCCCCGCGATTCCGCCCGAAGCCCGCGCCGAAGCCCGCGCCCGCCTCGCCGCCGAAGGCCCGCACCGCCTCCATGCGTGGCTCACCGCGAACGACCCCGAAACCGCCCTCAAACTCCGCCCCACCGACTCCCAGCGCCTCGCCCGCGCCGCCGAAATCCTCCTCGCCACCGGCCACGGCCTCGCTTATTTCCACGCCCAGCCGCGCGAAACCCTCACCACCCACCGCCCGTGCCTGATCCTGCTCGACCCGCCGCGCGAAGATCTCCGCACCGCCATCGCCACAAGGTTCCACGCCATGCTCGATGCCGGCGCCCTCGATGAAATCCGCCGGATCGACGCCACCACCCCCGACCCCGCCCTTCCCGGCCTGCGCGCCCACGGCGTCCCCGAACTCCGCGCCCACCTCGCCGGCACAATCACCGTCGAAGCCGCCGCCGCCGCCGCCATCGCCGCCACCATCGCCTACACCAAACGCCAGGCCACCTGGTTTCGCCACCAGAGATTGACGAACCCCGCCGACACGCAAATGATCCATGCGCGATTCAGCCATGCAACGCAATTTTCGGAAAGTATTAACAACAAAATCATGTCATTTATTAACAACGAGGGTTGACCTATAGGGTATCGCGGGCTACCTCTCGCCCCTTGACCACACAGGACGAACCCATGAATGCCGTGACCACCACCGCCCTCTCCGGTGCCGAAATCCTCCTCCGTGCCCTTCGCGCTCAAGGCGTCGAGGTCATTTTCGGCTATCCCGGCGGTGCCGTCCTGCCCATTTACGACGCCCTGTTCCAACAAAACGACATTCGCCACATCCTCGTCCGTCACGAACAGGCCGCGGTCCACGCCGCCGAAGGCTACGCCCGCTCCACCGGCAAAACCGGCGTCGTCCTCGTCACCTCCGGCCCCGGCGCCACCAACGCGGTCACCGGCCTCGTCGATGCCCTGATGGACAGCATCCCCGTCGTCTGCCTCACCGGTCAGGTCCCCACCCACCTCATTGGCAACGACGCGTTCCAGGAAGCCGACACCACCGGCATCACCCGTCAGGCGACCAAACACAACTATCTGGTCAAACGCTCCGAAGACCTCTCCCGCATCGTCCACGAAGCCTTCTACGTCGCCCGCACCGGCCGCCCCGGCCCGGTCCTGATCGACCTCCCGAAGGACATCCTGATCAACCCGGCCCCCTATGACGACCCCGCCCCCGGCCCGCACCGCTCCTACCGCCCGCGCACCGAACCCGACCCCGCGCGCATCGCGGAGGCCATCCGCCTGATCAAATCCGCCCGCCGCCCCATCCTCTACACCGGCGGCGGCATCATCAACGCCGGTCCCGAAGCCTCGGAACTCCTGCGCGAATTCGCCCGCCTCACCGGCGCGCCGGTTACCTCCACCCTCATGGGCCTCGGCGCCTTCCCCGCCGCCAACCCCGCCTTCCTCGGCATGCTCGGCATGCACGGCACCTACGAGGCCAACCTCGCCATGCACGGGTGCGACGTCATGGTGAACCTCGGCGCCCGGTTCGACGATCGCGTCACCGGCCGCCTCAACGCCTTCGCCCCCGGCGCCAAAAAAATCCACGTCGATATCGACCCCGCCAACATCAACAAAAACGTGGTCGTCGACATCCCGATCATCGCGGACGCCGCCCTCGCCCTCCGCGCCCTGATCGAGGCTTGGAAAAACGACGCCACCCGCCAGGACCGCGCCGCCCTGACCGACTGGTGGGCCCGCATCGAAGCCTGGCGCGCCAAGGACAGCCTGAAATTCACCCAGAGCCACGCCCCCGGCGCCATCATCAAACCCCAGCACGCCATCAAACGCCTCTGGGAACTCACGCGGGACCGCGAAACCTACATCACCACCGAAGTCGGCCAGCACCAGATGTGGGCCGCCCAACACTACCGCTTCGAACACCCCAATCGCTGGATGACCTCCGGCGGCCTCGGCACCATGGGCTACGGCCTCCCCGCCGCCATGGGCACCCAGCTCGCCCACCCCGACGCCCTGGTGATCGACATCGCAGGCGAAGCCTCCATCCTGATGAACATCCAGGAAATGGGTACCCTCGCCCAATACCGCCTGCCGGTGAAAATCTTCATCCTCAACAACGAATACATGGGCATGGTCCGCCAGTGGCAGGAACTCCTCCACGGCAGCCGCTACTCCGAAAGCTACTCGGCAGCCCTGCCCGACTTCGTCAAACTCGCCGAAAGCTTCCACGCCGTCGGCCTCCGCGCCAACACGATCGACGACCTCGACCGCGTCATCATGGAAATGATCGCCTCGGATCAACCCGTCATCGCCGACATCCACGTCGACCGCTTCGAAAACTGCTTCCCCATGATCCCCTCGGGCGCCGCCCATAACGACATGATCCTGGGCCCCGAACACGAGCAGGACGCACGCGGCATCACCGATGAAGGGCTCGTGCTCGTCTGAGGCGTCGGCAGGAAAGCAAGGCAAGCACTGCTTTTTTGTAAAAAAGCAGCAAAAAACTTTTATTCGTAAAGATCAAAGCCCATGAACGCCATCGTCGAACAAACCCTCCGCTCGGCTACCATCTCCGTGCTCGTCGAAAACGAATCCGGCGTCCTCGCCCGCGTCATCGGCCTGTTCTCCGGCCGCGGCTACAATATCGACAGCCTCACCGTCGCCCCGGTCGAAGACGACCGCCGCAAAAGCCGCATCACCATCGTCACCTCCGGCACCGAACTGGTGATCGACCAGATCAAAGCCCAACTCGACCGCCTCGTCCCGGTCTACCGCGTCTCCGACCTCTCCCGCGAAGGCCCCCATCTGGCCCGCGAACTCGCCCTCATCAAAGTCATCGGCCAAGGCCAAAACCGCGCCGAAGCCCTCCGCCTCGCCGACGCCTTCCGCGCCCGCGTCATCGACGCCACCACCGAAAGCTTCGTGTTTGAACTAACCGGCGCGACAGATAAACTGGACGCATTTCTGGACCTGATGCGCCCGCTCGGGCTGGCGGAGGTTTCGAGGACAGGGGTTGCAGCGATAGCGCGGGGAATAAGAACGATATAATACCGTGGTAGATTAAGTTAGATGGATAACACCGAATTAGCAAATGCCGATGCGATACAAGTAAAATTAGCTCTAGAAGTGAAGCATGCTGAGGTTCTTCTGATACGATCCATAACTCCGATTATTTTGCTTATAACCACTCCAGTCTTATTTTCAATATTCTTAAATAATAATACAGGACTTAACTTTTTTACAAAAAAATCAGTTATTATTATAGGAATTATTTCTTCTATTTTGATTACTTATTTTTCTTATATTATGTTTCGAAAGTTTTATTTTAGAGTTCAAGCAGCTAAACGACTTAACGGTTTGATTCAACGTGATATTAACAATAGAACTCTTAGTCGTGATAATATTATGTCTTACAGAGCAAGTTTGAATCGAATTATATTTCCGTGTGACGACATTGATAAATGGGATGAATCTGTGAAGTCAATAAAAAATGAAAAAAATAAGTTTAAAAAATTATTTATTTTATACTCATTTCTTTATAATCGCGCAAATGATTTAGAGCAATTTTATATCACAGATATATTCATAATAATTATATTTTTTGTGTTTAACACACTTTCGTGGATACTTACTATTGCTATTTTTATGTCTGGTCTTATTTTCTTGCTTCGAATATCGCCTTTCTGATTTTGATTGGGAACCTGTCACGCCTAGCAAGCGTAGGGCGAAGGAGCGTAGCGCAATTCGCCCTTTCCGCCCCAGATCCCAACGCCTTCGCAACCAATCTCACGCCCCACCCGATTATCCAGCATTTCACTCCGAAAGGGTTGCGAAGCACAACCCCTCACCTTACCTCCATTTCAACCCCTCGATCCCATCGTCAAAGCGGATCGCCATCGACCGCCTTCGCGCCCCCGATCAACCAAACCGCCAGCCGACCCATCCACCCCCAAGCCCCAGCGCCCCAGCGCCCCAGCGCCAACGCCGAGGAGACAAGTCATCGCCATCGTCAAAAGCCACGCACTGGGCCTCGTCGAAACCAAAGGCCTAATCGGGGCCCTCGAAGCGGCGGACGTCATGGTCAAATCCGCGAACGTCGAACTCGTCGGCAAGGAACTCATCGGCGGCGGCTACTGCACCATCATCGTTCGCGGCAGCGTCGATGCCGTCAAGGCCGCAACCGAGGCCGGCGGTGAAGCGGCGAGACGTGTCGGCGAACTGGTTTCGGTCCACGTCATCCCAAGCCCGCACAACGACCTCCCTGCACTCCTCCCCGCCCCGAGAACCACCCGAAAGCCCGCAAAACCCCGCCGCACCTGATCCCGGCCCTCACCCCTCCCCAACTAACAAGAGTTTTCATGCGCCATTTTTCCAAAAATAGCCGTTCCCTCACCTTCCTCTGCCGTCTCAGAAGCCCGCCCGCCGTCATTCCGAAGCCAAAACCGCTCTTTCTTACCCCAGCACCCCCAACATCCGCCGCCGCGTCCCCGCCCATTCCCGCGTCAGATACGGCGAGGCCGCCCCCACCGCGCTGACCGCCTCCAGCAATGAAAAACGCGGCGCCTCCCGTCGCCGATAATCCCACGAGCCATCCCCCGCCTGCATGATCGTACCAACCCCCTCCCAGCACCGCCGCCCGATCCGCACCACCCCATCCGGAAACGCCCGATCCACCGCCTCGACCACCGGCCCGATCGCCTCTCGCGACACGGAAACCCCCCGCCGCTCCGCCCACAAACTCAGCGCGGTCAGCCCCCTGATCACATCGTAATGATAAAACCGTGGAAAACACGGCAGCATCCAGGACACCGCCGCCTCCCGCTCGACCGCATTATGCCGCGTCTCCGAGCCCATCGTCAGCCGCCGCCCCACCATGAACCCCGCCGCACGATCGAGAAACCTGACCGCCTCCTCGCTCAACCCGTCCGCCGATTTCAAAGCCATGGCCTCGAACGCCGCAATCGTCCCCACCATCGAACTCGGGCACTCATCCGTCACGGCATACGCCGATTCATCGCAATTCATCCCGCCATCCGCCATCTGATTGGCCACGAACCACGGCCCGACCCACGGCAGTTCCGCATCCACATCGACCCCGAACCCATCGAGCACCCGATACACATTGCCCAACTGGCAATGACACGCCGTAAAATAAGGATCAGCCCCCTTTGGCAATTCCCCAGGCCCGTCCATGAAAATCGTGAACGGCGTCGCCTTCATCGCATCAACGAACGCCCGCATCGTCCGCTCCGGAATCCGCCGCGTCTCGCCCATCTCATGCAACAGCAACATATGCCACCAGGGCGAATCCCATTTCGGCCAGTAGGAACTCGCCTCCAGACAAGCCAGCGCCTCGGCGGACCCCAAATACCCGACACTCGCGGCAATCTCGTCATCGAACATCATCGTCCTCCATATATCGATCACATCATCGCAACTCATCCGCGCCGGAGGCGGTAGGGAAGGCAAGGGAAGTTGTTCTTTTTTGCAAAAAAGAACCAAAAAACTCTCTGACTCGGAGCCCGTGCATTTGAAAACGCCCGTGCCCCAGAGGAGCGAAAGTTTTTTGCTACTTTTTTTCAAAAAAGTAGCCTTCCTTCCCTTCCCTCCCTTTCTCACCCCCCACCCCATGTGATGAATAGCATGCGTGTCCAGCATCGCGCCCCCTCACCCTCACGCCGCCGCCGATCCGATCGGCCAGTTCATCCAGATCCTGCGGGATCTTCTGGCCGTCATCGCGCGCAAGCGTCCCAGCCCCTTTCTCGCGGTCAGCGTGCTCGACAGTCTCTGCCGGCACCTCGAATATTTCCTCCACCGCCTCACCCGCGCCGCGATCACGCTGACCAAACCCACAGTCTTCGGCCCGCCCGCACCCCGCACCCGCCCCGCATCGACCACGCCGCGCAAGCCCCGCGCAATCATGCACATCCTCGGCTGGATACCCGCCCTCGCCGCCTACTGGCTGTCAGACATCGCCGAAGACATCGGCATCACCACCACCGAACTCACCACCCTGCTGGCCGGCCAACCCTTCCAATCCCTCGTCGCGAGCAACCCCAAACTCGGCCGCACCATCCGCCCGATCTGCCGCGCCTTCGGCATCAAACCCCCCGGACTCCTCCGCCTGCAGCAGCGCCCGCGCCCCAAACCCGCGCCCTGGCCGATCCCCCTCGACCCCGCCGACATCCGCATCCCCGACAAACACTACCACGGCGTCCATTTCGGCCCCGGCAACCGCTTCTGGCCACCCCAACGCAAAGCCCCGCGAAAACGACCCTGAACACCAACGCCCCAACACGTCTATTTCATTACGTTTATGCAACGTAATTCCCCCAGACCGTCCTCCGATATTGTCCGCCACCCGTCCCTATGGCACCACCATCCCCATCACGATCAAGGGCCATCCCATGAACCACGCGATCCGCCTCGCAACCGCCGCCTCACTCGCCCTCGTTTCAATCTCCCCTGCTTTCGCCTCGCCCGAAACCCTCCAGCTCACCCCCGGCAACATGCTGGCGCAAACCCATTCCAGCGCCATGCTGTTCACCGTCACCGGCACCTACCGCCAGCTCGCCGGAACCCTCACCTTCGATCCGGTCGCGAAAACCTGCGCGGTCGATGTCACGTTCCAGACCCGCAGCCTCGCTCTGCCCAATGCCATCGTCCGCGGTCAGGTCATGGCGAAAGACTTCCTCGACCCGCAGAAATACCCCACCTCCCGCTACGTCGGCACCTGCGCCGATAACGGCACCATGATGATCGGCAACCTCACCAACCACGGCCAGACCCACAAGTTCGACATGAAAATCACCTACGTCGTGAAAGACGGCAAACTGATCGGCATCGATACCGAGGGCGCGTTCAACCGCTACCATTGGGGCCTTAACGGCGAGTCGATGACGGTCGGCAAAATGATCAGGGTCACCAACAAAATCTCCCTCGACGGCAAACCCCCGACCTGACCGATGGGGAAGCTGATCTGGCTCGCCTCCTTCCCGAAATCCGGCAACACCTGGCTGCGCGCCTTCCTCCACAACTACCTCACCGACCCCGCAACCCCCCACCCGATCAACCGCCTGACCGATCTCACCACCGGCGAAAGCGGCGCTGCCCTCTACCACCGGCACGACCCCCGCCCCGCCAGCACCTACACCGCCGCCGATGCCGCCCGCCTCCGCCCCCGCGTCCACCACGACCTGATGGGCAACGACCCCGAACGCGTCTTCGTCAAAACCCACAACCCCGCCATCACCCTCCACGGCACCCCGTTGATCACACCCGAAGTCACCGACCGCGCGATTTACCTCCTCCGCGACCCGCGCGACATCGCCATCTCCTACGCCGCCCATCTCGGCATCACCCTCGATGCCATGATCGCCCTCCTCGCCGACGATCGCGCGGTCAGCGGCGGCAACGACCATAAAATCCTCGAATTCATCGGCTCCTGGTCCCGCCACGTCGCCTCATGGACCAGCAACCCCCACCCCAAACTCCTCGTCCTCCGCTACGAAGACCTCCTCGCCGACCCCACCGAGGCCTTCACCGACGTCATCCGCTTCCTCGGCGCGCACCCCGACCCCGCACGCCTGCAACGCGCCATCAGCTTCAGCAGCTTCGCCACCCTCAGCCGGCAGGAACACACCACCGGCTTCGCCGAACGCCCCGCGCAGGCAAAAACCCCGTTCTTCCGCACCGGCACATCAGCCCAATGGCGCACCCTCCTCACCAACACCCAACGCCGCCGGATCGAGCGGGATCATGCGGTGCAGATGCGGAGGTTTGACTATAAGTAGGGAAGCAAGCGCTTCTTTTTTGTAAAAAAGAAGCAAAAAACTTTTTTTAACTGGAGCACGGGCGCTCCAACGGCACGGGCCCAGAGGAACAAAGTTTTTTTGCTTCTTTTTGTTCACAAAAAGAAGTCTTATCCCTCCCCTTCCTCAATACCCCTTCTCAAAATCCACCACCGTCCCCGGCTCCCGCCCCTCGGCCAGCGCCGTCAGATTGGCAAAGAACATCGCAAGCGTCGCCGCATTGTAGTGGTCCGGATCATCCGACGAGATATGCGGGGTAATCACCAGATTCCGCGCCTCCCAGACCGGATCGCCCGGCGGTATCGGCTCCTCGGCAAACACGTCGAGCACCGCCCCCGCAATCGCCTCCGCGTTCAGTGCCGCCACCAGCGCTGTCTGATCCACCAGCCCACCCCGCCCGATATTGATCACCCCGGCATGGCGCGGCAGCAACCCGATCCGCCGCGCATCGAGCAGATGTCGCGTCGCCGGCGTCAACGGGCAGGCCAGCAGCAGAAAATCCGTCCCCGGCAGCACCGCATCGAGATCCCCGATCGTCCGGGTCTCGTCACAATCGGGATGCGGTGCATCCCCATTGCGAATCCCGGTCACATGAATCCCGAACTGCCGCGCCCGCCGCGCCGCCCCGCCGCCCAGCCCGCCGACACCCACGATCGTGGCCCGCCGCCCCGCCACCACCCCGGACGGACGCCGATGCCAGCGATGAGCCCGCTGATCGGTTGCGAAACGCGGCATATGCGCGGCCAGCATCAGCATCGCCATGATCGCGAATTCCCCGGCCCGATCCGCATGAACCCCCCGATTGTTCAGCAGCTTCACCCCGGCCGGAATCATATCGAACGGCACCAGCACATCCACCCCCGCGGCGGTCGATTGAATGATCCGCAGCCTCGGCGCCAGTGTCAGATCGAGCCGCCGCACCGCCCCCGGCGTCGCGATCAGCACTTCCATCGTCGGTGCCGCCGCCGCGAAATCATCGAGCGTCGCCCCCATCGTCAGGGAATGCCCCTGCCCGATCGCCCCGGCCAGCGCCGCCGCCTCGTGAAACTCGGCTGCGGTCAGTTTGAGAAACGGACTGTCGGCGAATTCGTGGATATGGATATGCATGGCTACCCCTGCTGATGAAATCCGAAATGCAGCAGCAGGAACAGCACACCGCCGATCAGAAATCCAACCAGCGTCCCGTTGACCCGGATGAACTGCAAATCCTTGCCCACCCGCAATTCCAGCTTGTCGGTAATCGTCGCGGCATCCCAGTTGCCGACCACCCGCCCGATGAACCCGGCAATCTCCACCTGCGCCGCCGGCAGCAGCCGCGCGACCACCGCCCCCGCCGCCGCCGAAATCCGCGCCCGGGTCGAAGGATCATCGCGCAACATCCCTCCGAGATTGGCCAGCGCGTTATGGATCAGCGCGACACTGTGCCCCCCCGGCCGCATCGCATCATCCGCGATCGCATCGCGCAGCCGCGCCCAGATATCCGAACCCCAGGCCCGCATGCTCTCATGGGTCACCACCGTCCGCAGCGCCGCCCCGAGCTCGGCGGCCCGCGCCGGGTCCTCGGTCAGCCGGGTGATCTCGCGCCCCACCCATTCATCGAACGCCGCCCGCAACTCCGACCCATCCGGCCCCACCCGATCCAGCTCGGTATTCAGCGCGGTCACCACCTTCGCCGCGATATTCGCACCCACCGCCCAGCCGACCAGCATCCCCCCCTGCTCGCGCACCCGCTCGCGCACGATGGTCTTGAGTTCCGCCTCGCGGGTCTGCAACATCGCGCGAAGTTGTTCGAGTATGAACGAAAACACCTCCTGATGCCGCCCGCTCTGCACCAGCGAGGCCAGCGCCCGCGCCACCACCCGCCCCGCCGCCGGCCCTCCGGCAATCCGGGGCAGCAACCGCCCGACCAGCTTGCGCGCCCGGCCATCCTCGACCGATTGCAACAATCGCGGCAGCGACCCCGCCAGCGTTTCCGCCATCGGCTGGGCAAGTGCCGGGTCCGCCAGAAACCGCCCGAGCAGATCGGGAATATCGAGCCCCTCCAGAAACCGCGCGACATCCGCCTCGGTAAACACATGATTGGCGACGAACCGCCCGAGCGCGGCACCCAGACGCTCCTTCTGCGCGGGCAGGATCGCGGTATGCGGGATCGGCAAGCCGAGCGGATGGCGGAACAGCGCGGTCACCGCGAACCAGTCGGCGATCCCGCCGATCACCCCGGCCTTCGCCGCATCGCGCAGAAACAACGCCCCCAAGGTCGGCGGGAGCCAGTACGCAAAGACCGCCAAAGCGGCCATGAGCACCAGCAATCCGGTCGCGAATGCACGGTGACGGGCGAGCGACCGGCGAAGCGGTGCATCGGGATCGGGAGCGGTCGTCGGTGAAGCCATCGGCGAGATGTGGCCTGAGGGCGTCCGATCGGCAAGGCTCGGCGGGCGCGATGAATGTTTTGCTTGCCCACCCGCCACCCGATGGTGCAGATTGCGCTTGGAGGATCGAGCCATGGTCGGGCGCAACGCGGATCAGGTCAAACCACCATCATCATCCGCCGGCTGGCACGCCAGCTCCGCCGGTTGGCGACCCAGCCGCAATCGCGAACGATTATCGCCCGCCATCTGGATCGCCGGTTTCCTGCTCGCCGCCGCGGTGATCGCCGTAATGGCTGCCCTGTTCGGCACGACCTGATACGTCTCTGGGCAACCTCGCCCACCCGGGTCTAGACTTGCGCCATGGACCGAAACGACGATGCGATCAATTCCGCCCTCGCCGCCCTGACGGGTCGCACCGCACTGGTGCGCGATACCGTCTCCGCCCACCGGATCGCGGCCCTCGCGGCGACGCTCGACACCGATCCACCGTCCGATGGCACGGTGCCGCCGCTCTGGCACTGGGTCCTGTTCCAGGACTGGCCGAAATGGAGCACCCTCGGCCCCGACGGCCATGCCGCACGCGGCGAGTTCATGCCCGCGATCGCGGGGATGGAACGGCGGATGTGGGCCGGAAGCGCGATAACCTTTCATCGTTCCCTACGGATCGGCGAGGCGGTGGAACGCCGCTCCACCATCGCCGGTGCCACGCTGAAACGCGGCCGCACCGGCCTGCTTGCCTTCATCCAGCTACGCCACGAAATCGGCCCGACCGGCGCAACCGCGATCACCGAATTACAGGACGTGGTCTACCGCGCCGCCGATGACCCCGCCATCAGCGCCGCCACGCCCGAGCCCATCCCCCAAGCTGCCCGCACCCGCAGCGTCATGCCGGATGCGCTGACCCTGTTTCGCTACTCCGCGGTCACCGGCAACAGCCACCGCATTCATTACGATTACGAATATGTCACCGGCACCGAACATTATCCCGGCCTCGTGGTCCAGGGCGCCCTCCAGGCGACCTGGCTGGCCGATTTCGCCCGAACCTGCCGGGGCAGCAGCCCGATCGGTCACTTCGAATTCCGCGCCCGCCGCGCGGTGTTTCAGGGTCGGCCCATAACCCTCGCCGCTCTCGACACCCCGGACGGCCTCGATCTCGCCCTGCGCGACAGCAGCGATGCGATCTGCATGGTCGGCCGGGCGCGCTGATGGGATTTCTGACCGAAGCCGAACCCGAACGCGGTGTCGCGCGGCAAATCCTGCCCGGAATCCGCCGCCTCGTCGCCCGCAATCCCGGGATCATGACGTATCACGGCACCAACACCTACCTGATCGACGGCGATGACGGACTGACCGTGCTCGACCCCGGACCCGACGATCCGGCCCATATCCGCGACATTCTGAACGCAGCGGGGAACGTACCGGTCACCCGGATCGTCCTGTCCCACACCCATCACGATCATCTCGGCGCACTCGCCGGGCTGAAAGCCGCAACAGGCGCGGCGAGCTACGGATTTCAGCACCCGGCAACCCGGTCATTCGCCCCGGACCACAAGCTGGCGGACGGCGATTCAGTCGCCGGGCTGGTTGCGGTGCATACGCCGGGCCACGCCAGCGACCATCTCGCGTTCGCGTATCGCGATTTTCTGTTCAGCGCCGATCACGTGATGTCGTGGTCGTCCTCGATCGTCAATCCGCCAGATGGCGACATGCAGGCCTATTACGCCTCGCTGCACCGCCTGCTCGACCGGAACGACACCGCCTATCTCCCCGGTCACGGCCCGCTGCTACCCAACCCGCGCGCCCTTGTTGCGGAAATGCTCGCCCATCGGCGCAAACGCGAGGAAACCATTCTGGCGGCGGTGCAAAACGCTCCAACCACAGTCGCCGAATTGGCACATCACCTCTACGCCAAGCAGGACCCGATGCTGAAAATCGCGGCGGAACGTAACGTTCTCGCGCATCTGATCAAGCTGCGGGCAGAGGGCATCGTCATCGAGCATGCGAATATCTGGCAGGCGATATGAATTTACTCACGGCCCCGTGATATTCCGGGCGGATCGTCCCATATCAGCGATCCCTCAATACCGGAGCCATCACATGACGTTCGTCCGTTCGACCCTCGCCGCCGCCCTCGCCGTTCTGGCGATCGGCAGTTTCACCCAGGCCCAGGCCAAAGGCTGCCTCAAAGGTGCCGTGGTAGGCGGCGTCGCCGGCCATTACGCCCATCACCATGCCGTTCTCGGTGCGGTCGGCGGCTGCGTCGCCGGGCATGAACTCGCCAAGCACAAAGCCAGGGTCGCCCGCGAGAAAGCCGCCCAACAGCACGCCACCGCCGGTAACTGAGCAAAAACAAAACGGCCGACCCTTTCCGGGCCGGCCGTTCATCTCTCCAATAATCGAACCGATCAGGCGCCTAGGCGTGCCTGCACCGCATTACGCTGCTCGGCCCGCTGTTCCGAAACCTGGGTCTTCATTGATTTCTGAAGCTTCTCGAACGCCCGGACCTCGATCTGGCGCACCCGCTCCCGCGAGATATTATACTGTTGCGACAGATCTTCGAGAGTGGTCGGCTCGTCCTTGAGCCGGCGCTGGATCAGGATGTGCCGCTCGCGATCATTCAGGGTCTTGAGCGCGGTGGCCAACAGCGCCCGTCGACCGGTCATTTCCTCGCGATCGCCAATGCTCTCTTCCTGGCTGTCGGCATCGTCGACCAGCCAATCCTGCCATTCGCCCTCACCGTCCATCCGGATCGGCGCGTTCAGGCTGTTATCCGGCGCCGCAAGGCGACGGTTCATGCTGATGACGTCCTGCTCCGGCACGCCGAGCACCCGGGCCACCTTGGCCACCTGCTCGGGCTGCATGTCGCCGTCCTCGATCGCCTGCATCTGACCCTTCAGGCGACGAAGGTTGAAGAACAGCTTCTTCTGCGACGCGGTAGTGCCCATTTTGACCAGCGACCAGGAATGCAAAATGTATTCCTGAATCGCGGCCCTGATCCACCACATTGCATAGGTCGCGAGGCGGAAACCGCGTTCCGGATCGAACCGCTTCACCGCCTGCATCATGCCGACGTTACCCTCGGAAATCAGTTCGCCGAGCGGCAAACCATAACCGCGATAGCCCATCGCGATCTTGGCAACGAGCCGCAGATGCGAGGTGACCAGCTTGTGAGCGGCCTTGTGATCCTCATTGTCGCGCCAGGCACGGGCCAGACGATCCTCTTCCTCGGGTGCCAGCATCGGGTATTTGCGGATTTCCTGAAGGTACCGCGAAAGATTGCCCTCACTTGGGGCCATAGTGCTCATTCCGGAGGCCATTGGTAGCTCCTCTCGACGTGTTTGTGTCGTCTTCTGTTCAGACTGGACATGGATCAGATGTGCAACAACCGACCCTTCGTGATGCCTCGTCTCTTGCTGCGAGGGTTATACACCCAGAACCGGTTTCGCAGCATCACGGTCTCGTGATATGACCTGAAAACGCGGTAATCGGGGGTTAAGCTGAGGGGTCTAAACAAATAATTCACTTGACAGTGGTTTTCATACTACGAAATCACGCCAGGAGTCAAGGATATCAGACTGTACAAGTCCGGTATAAGACCTGTTCAAAACCGTTATAGATCGTCCAGCGCATCGATCAGCGCGGCGAAATCGCCAGGTACCGGCGTCTCGAACCTGAGCGCCATTCCGGTGCGCGGATGGATGAAACCGAGGCTCGCGGCATGGAGTGCCTGACGGGAAAAATCGAGCAACAGCGACCGCACCGGCTCGGTGATATGCATGGAAGCGGCCGGTTTGCGTCGCAGGTATACCGGGTCGCCCACGATCGGATGGCCGGCGTTCGCGAGATGCACGCGGATCTGGTGGGTGCGACCGGTCGCGAGCCGGCAGGCGATCAGCGCCGCCCCGAGTCCGAATTGCTGTTCGGTGGCGTAGTGAGTCAAGGCGTAGCGTCCTCCGCGTGACACCACCGCCATCCGTTTGCGCTCGCGCGGATCGCGGCCGATCGCGCCCTCGATCGCGCCCGATGCCGGTTGCGGCGCGCCCCAGCACAGAGCGAGATAGTGACGCTCGATATCGCGCGCAGCGAAGGCTTCGCTGAGCGCGTGGTGGGCGATTTCGGTTTTCGCAACGACCATGACACCCGACGTATCCTTGTCGAGCCGGTGCACGATGCCGGGCCGGCGTTCGCCGCCGATCCCCTGGAGGCTGTCGCCGCAATGGGCGATCAGCGCGTTCACCAGCGTTCCTTCCTGATTTCCGGGCGCGGGGTGCACGACGAGCCCGGCCGGTTTGTCGAGGACGATCAGGTCGTCATCCTCATGGAGGATCGGAAACGGAATCGACTGGCCCCGTGGCGTCGTGGGCAGCGGGGCCGGAATCTCGATCTGGACAGTATCGCCCGCGCGCACCGGGGCCGATGGGGTACGGCTCGGCATGGCATTGCACGTTACTGCTCCGTCCTCGATCAACGTTTTTATCCGTGAGCGTGATAGACCGGCGAGATGCCCGGCGAGAAACCGGTCCAGCCGCTCACCCTGATCGGCGGGCGTGGCGCAAATGAGGATCGTCCCATACAATAAGGCCGGATCGGGGAGTTGGCTGGATGGATCGGACTCGGGACTCACGGAAAGGGACACCGGATTTGCGGGGGTTGAAGGCGCTGGTGATCGGGCTGGGTGTGCTGATTGTGCTCGGCACCGCCCTCGTGATCGGGGTTGTGGTCAAACGGTTCATAGAGTCAACCGGTCACGCACCGGTGAGTATGGTGAGTGGGGCACCGTTTGCGACGGTTCTGCCTGGCGGGTCGGGCAGCAAAATCGCGGGGATCGCCGGGGCGGGTGGCGAGGTGGCGGTTTGGGTCGATGATGGCAAAGGAGGCCGGATCGATTTCATCGATCCGCGGAGCGGGGCCGTTTTGGGCTCCGCGCGGGTGCGATGAACCGAAAAACCGCTCTGCCCAGCAAGATTTGCGCTGCTTGCGGGCGGCCGTTCAACTGGCGGCGCAAATGGGCGCGTGACTGGGACAATGTGAGATATTGTTCGGACGCGTGCCGTTCGGGCCGTCGTGACGCCGCGCTGTCGCGGCGGACCGGGCGCGGCTCTTGAAGAGCGGCACGATCTCGATTATCAACCGGCTCGACGTCCCGTTCGTCTAGAGGCCTAGGACACTGCCCTTTCACGGCGGCAACACCGGTTCGAATCCGGTACGGGATACCAAATGCATCGGCTGGGCTGGTCTTTCCAGCGGGGGATGTGGGATGGGCGGGGCGAGTATTGTCGGGTGGGCGCATCTGGCGTTTGGGAAGCTCGCGGCGCCCGATGTGGAAACTCTGATCGATGAGGTTGCCGGGGCGGCGATTGCCGATGCGGGGGTTGATCCTGCGGAGGTCGACGGGGTGTTCGTCGGCAATTTCAACAATGGGTTCAGCCGGCAGGATTTTCCTTCGTCGTTGGCGATGCAGGGGGTGCCGGAATTGCGATTCAAGCCGGCGATGCGCTGCGAGAACGCCTGTGCTTCGGGGTCGGCTGCGGTTTATGCCGCGCGGGATTTCATTGCGGCGGGGCGGGGGCGGGTCGCGCTGGTGGTGGGGGTTGAGAAAATGACCGGCGTGGCTTCGGCTGCGGTGGGGGATATTCTGTTGGGGGCTTCGTACCGGCGGGAGGAGGGTGAGACGCCGGGGGGATTTGCCGGGGTGTTCGGGCGGATTGCGGAGAGTTATTTTCAGCGGTTCGGCGATCAATCGGATGCGCTGGCGGCGATTGCGGCGAAGAATCATCGCAACGGGGTGGATAATCCGTATGCGCAGATGCGGCGGGATTTCGGGGTGGAATTCTGCCGGAACGTTTCGGAGAAAAATCCTTATGTGGCGGGGCCGTTGAAGCGGACCGACTGTTCGCTGGTGAGCGACGGGGCGGCGGCGCTGGTTCTGGCGGATGAGGAGGTTGCGGCGGGGCTCGCGCGGGCGGTGCGGTTTCGGGCGGCGCAGCATGTCAATGATTTTCTGCCGATGTCGCGGCGGGATGTGACGCAGTTCGAGGGCGGGGCGGTTGCCTGGGGGCGGGCGCTGGAGCAGGCGGGGCTTACGATCGGGGATTTGTCGTTCGTGGAGACCCATGATTGTTTCACGATCGCGGAGCTGATCGAGTACGAGGCGATGGGGCTGGCGCCGCATGGGCAGGGGGCGCGGGTGGTGCTGGACGGGGTGGTTTCGGCGGAGGGGCGGTTGCCGGTCAATCGGTCGGGCGGGTTGAAGGCCAAGGGGCATCCGGTGGGGGCGACCGGGGTTTCCATGCATGTCATGGCCGCGATGCAGCTCACCGGGGAGGCCGGTGGGATGCAGTTGCCGCGCGCGGAGATTGGCGGGGTGTTCAACATGGGGGGCGCGGCGGTCGCCAATTACGTTTCGATATTGGAACGCTCACGATAGGATTGCCGGGCGGCCCGGCGGGTTCGGCGGCGTGATGCGCGTGCGGCGGGGCTGGCTGGAGTTCGGGTTCGGGTTGGGTCGCGGGGATTGCGAGGATTGGCGGGCGGGCCATGCCGAGGGCGGCGAAGAGGGGGCGCAGGGTGCGACCGATGGCGGGGTTGGTTTCGATGAGTTCGGCCATTGCGGGGTCGGCGAGGAGATCGCTGAGCTGTTGCGCGGGGTAGATGAGGGCGCTGGGCATTGTTTCGCTATCGGGGAGCAAACGGCGGAGCCAGCCCTGGCTTGTGGGCAGAGGGGGTTCGGGCCTGATTGGAGCCGGTTTGCGGATTTGCGGGGCGCGGATGCGGCGCGGGCGCGGGCCGATGAGGGCGGCGCGGGTGAAGCGGGCGGCGAGGCGGGTGATGCGCTGCCAGATCTGGATGAGACGGGGGAAGGCGATGCCGGAGGCGCGGCCCTGATCCATTATGATGTGGATCAGGATCGCGATGATCAGGTCGAAGCGGCCGAGCATGGCCTGCTGGGAGGGAGTGGGGGCGGTTCGCACAGCGGGAGATAAGCATGACGGGCGGGGGGTGAGAAAGTGGGGCGGGTTTGCGGGTACGGGACGGGCGGCGGCAAGGCGCGCTTTGCATACTCGTTGACAGGCGCTGCGTGGCAGCGATACGTGACGTGACGAGTTTGGAGTTCCTGCATGAGTTATTCGGATCATCGTTATCACGCGCCGACTGATCTGGCGGTTACGGCGACGGTGCTCAAGCGGGTTCTGGTGATCGGGTCGTGCCTGATCTCGGCTTTGCCGGAATTTATCGAGGCGAATAGTCCGGGATGCAGGGCGGACTATATTCTGTTCAATAATCTGAGCGAATTGCCGAATGAGCCGCCGCATCCGCCGGGGGACTATGATTTTCAGATCATTCAGATTGCCACACGCAGTATTCTACAGGAGCATCACTATTTCCGGCTGCGTTATGATGATCTCAGGGGTTATGAGGCTCTTCTGGAGTCGGTGAAAGACAATCTTTACCGAATATTGGACGGGGTACTGGCCTATAATCAGAACCACGGGATGCTGACGTTCATTTCGAATTTTCTGGTGCCGCAGCAGAACGCCATGGGGCGGCTGCTGCCGCGTTATGATTTGCGCAATCCGGTTTATTTTTTCGAGCAGATCAATATCGCACTGCATGAAGAGATTGCGCGGCACAGCAACGTCCATGTCCTCGATGTCGATATGATCTCAGCGGGGATGGGGCGGAAATACGTGCAGGACGATGCGGTATGGAGTTTTGCGCATAATGCGGCGCTGAGCGATGCCGATTTTGCTGCGGATCAGCAGCGGATCGAGACGATTGCGCCGATGTCCGCGCGGTATGAGTTGCGGACTTATGCGTTCGTCCAGGCGATGTGGGGCGAGATTGTCGCGATGTATCGGACATTGCGGCAGATCGAGACGGTCAAGCTCGTCGTGGTCGATCTCGACGATACTTTGTGGCGGGGCGTTCTTGCGGAGCATGGTGATCCCTCGTGGGACATCATCGAGGGCTGGCCGCTGGGGTTTGCGGAGACCTTGCTCTATCTCAAGCGGCGCGGCGTGCTGCTGGCGATATTGAGCAAGAACGATGAGGCGACGATTGCCGGATTGTGGGACCGGGTGTTTCAGGGGCTTTTGCATTTCAGCGATTTCGCGGTCCGAAAGATAAATTGGCAACCGAAGGTCGAAAATTTCGATGAGATACTGGCGGCGGTCAATCTGTTGCCGCGCAGCGTGGTATATATAGATGACAACCCGGTCGAGCGTGCGGCGATACAAGAGGCGTTTCCGGAGGTTCGGCTGCTCGGGAGCGATCCTTACGTTCTGAAGCGGGTTCTGCTGTGGGCTCCCGAGACGCAAGTGCCGTTTATAACCTCCGAATCGACACGGCGGACCGAAATGGTTCAGCAAGGGGTTGAGCGGGAGACGGCACGTAAGCGGATGACGCGCAGCGAGTTTCTTGCGTCGCTGGAATTGAAAATCCAAGTAAGAAAAATTCAAGGCCCTGATGACAGAGACTTTCCTCGTGCATTCGAATTGTTAAATAAAACGAATCAGTTTAACACAACAGGGCGCCGGTGGACACTTGCCGAGACTTATAACGAAATTCAAAATCAGTCGATTTGGTATATATTCGGTGTTAAGGATAAATTCACTGACTATGGCGTTGTTGCATTGGCGATTATTAGACAATGCGAAGTAATACAGTTAGTAATGAGCTGCAGGGTAGTAGGTCTTGACATTGAACTAGATGTTTTCACCACAATAAAAAACGAACTTTTGATTAAAAACTGCCGTATAATGAGTGGTCCTTTTATCAATACTGGCTTGAATAACCTTGCAAAAACCACGCTTGATAGACTGAATGCCACGTGGACAAATGGAAATTGGTCGCTTGACATTCAAAAACTGGAAACGGTGCTTTCGAACTAGACAAACTGAGATGTTTTAATAAATTCTAAATATTCGATTACGAATATAAGTACAATTTTTCCAGATCGTGGGGTAATATGGAAATTTTATTTGAAGATCAGGTCTGGTATAAAGTTCCGTTTTCTTCTGCTATCGACTATAATCTTCAGGGTTCGCCTTGGCGATTTGGCCGCCTAAACGGACAAATTATCAGTAAATATTTGTGGCTTCTGAACGATGGGCGGATAGGGGGACACATTAACACGGGCGAGTCTTCTTGGGAGGGGACCAACACGTCACTAACTTTTTTCAATGAAAACGGAATATATACTACGCGATTTGACATTTGTTACATGAATAGCCTCGGCAACCTACTTCTAGTAGGGAAATTTCGGTTCGGCACCGACGATGGCTCGTTACACTTTTTGTACCCTACGACAGAACCTCTCCAAATGGCCCAATTTGCCAACAATTTTCGTTTGGATCGTCATTTTGAGGGGCCAAAGCGACGGAATTTAGTTATTCTAGGGGCGAACGAATCATCATTACATACATCATGGGTGCGTGATATCGATAACGCTGACCGTAATTGGGATTTATTCATAAGTTTTTATGGAAGTTCAGATAATTATCACGAAATTGAACAAGCAGAATACTCTAGTCTTCAAACTGGAATGCGGAAATGGCTTGCGATCCATAGAGCGATGTACAACAACAGTCCTCTGTGGGACTACGAAAGAATTTTTATAATAGACGACGATATAATGACTAGATGGTCTGATATAAATTATTTTTTTGAATTGTGCCGTACTTTTGATTTGTCGCTGGCGCAGCCAGCACTTGCCCATGGATGCAACATCAATCACGCGCTAACGGAGCAAGACGATTCTTGTATTCTCCGATTCACAACATTTGTTGAGGCGATGGCACCGTGTTTCACCCGCGAGGCTCTTAAGATTTGTATTCCATGTACCCAAATGGGCTATTATGGCTTTGGCATTGATCACCTATGGCCACTTTTGCTTGGCTTTCCTAAAACAAAAATTGGAATAATTGATGCCGTATCTATAAACCATACTCGGCCATTTGGCTCAACATACTCTCTTCAGGACGCAATTGATGAAGAGCGAGAACTTCTAAGTATTTATGGAATTCCGGGAGTGCTCGGGCTGCACGAAACCGGGCGATTGATGAAAGCGTATGAATCTAATAAAATCTAGAAGAATAATTCTCTTTATCTGTTGTGGGCTGATTTACGAAACAAGAGGGAGAATTCTTTCTAAGTTTAAAATCGGCTCACCGAAAGCATTTTCATCAATCTCATTGATGACGTTGAAATGTTGTCCTAGGATCATCGAAACGGCTTCCAACGAGCGCCAAGCGCCCCCTTGGCCCCGAATTTCGAAAATCTGCGCTTCGGTCGGTGCGAAGATTAGATTGGCCAGACCGGCTCCATGCACCGATACAACCTTCGCGGCCACCGACATAATAGATGCGATGCTTTGAATATCTAACAAACCCGGCTCAAATGTAATAAACCCCTCCTTTAGTAGATTATTCAGAAATTCATTAAAATTAACAAAATTTCGTCCAAGCAGTAGACCTCTATTTTTAAGCTCGTTGTTGTCCTGTATCCGATGAAGATATATTTTTGCTTTTCTAGTGTTTCCGTGTTTGTTACTTACATCTGGACACGACCACTCCCTCTCCGCGACTTCTCGAATATGACGAAGTCCGGAGAACGACAATGACCAAATGTCCGACATCATATACGTTTGTCTTCTGCCAAGATATAGCTTTTTTATCTGAAAACCAGGCTCTGAAAAAGTACAGTTCTCATATTGGTACTCAAATACTTTTGAAAACAACTCTTTCTGATTTTTGAAATTCATTGGAACAAGCAATGGTCTGACGCTAGCCTCGTATTTTCTGGTATTTTTAAATAAAAGTCCGTATGGAAGTGTATCGTGTACAAAGTGCCCGAAATTGTGGTTCGCAGGAAATGAATCGATTAACATTACAGGCCAATCGATTACCCCTCTTTTTTCTAAACAGTCTTCGTATAAATCAATTGTATTTGTGTGCTTATCATAAATTCCAGGCAACCAGTGCGCATCCCGCCAATCTGGTGGCATATAGTGGATGGTATCTGATATCCAGTTATCCTTCCATACAATACCACCTCGATCAACAAGAAGTGCATTTTCGAGAACAATTACGTCATCGTCTGTATCTTGAAGATTAAGACCGTTCGCTTCAATTTTGAGTTTTTCAGTCTTAGTCTTCGGTATATAAGTGACGTCAGGATGCGATATTAGTTGATCGAAAGTTACATGCTTGAATATCATTACAATATATAGACCATTATGAGAGTGGTATATTATATGAAATTTGCGATCCACAAGAATGTGAACTCAGGATACCAAAATCAAAAATATTTTTTGTCATCATAGGTGTATGATTAGATCTTGCGCTGGTTAGGTTCGCTGCCATGCCCTTGATTCCGGTGTTTTCGGGCCAGTATTTGACCGGCATGGATTGGCCGAACATTGCTTTGCTGATCAGATGGACGATGGCGCGGAGCCTTACCTGCGCGTGGCAATGGCGGCATTGGCCGGTTTCGCGCTCGAGCGTCGTTACCTCGACAAATTCGTTGATCCCCGCGCAGACATTGCATTGATAGCTGATCCGGTCGGGAGATTCCTGATCGGTCATTGCAGCTTGCATTCAAGGGCCTGCTGCAATTGGGACATGGTCGCCTTCGCGGAGAATCGCGTCTCGATCAGGTTGATCGCGAGGGCCGAGATTTTTTCGTTCCATCCCTCGTCGGTGAGGATTCGGGACAATTTTTCCGCGAAGTCTTTGGGGGATCGGGCGATCAGCCAGGTCAGGTCGCCTTCGATGGGGAGGCCTTCGGCGGCGATTTCGGACATCAGGCAGGGGAGGCCGTGGGCGAAGGATTCGAGGACTTTGCCTTTGACGCCGGCGCCGTAGCGGAGGGGGGCGATGGTGCAGCGGAGGTGGTTCAGGGCGTCCGCCAGGATGGGGACGTGGCCGCGGACATCGATGCCGGCGCTGTGGAGCTGGGCGATTTCGGGCGGCATGTTGCTGCCGATGATGGTGAAGCGCTGGGATTCGGGCTGCGGGAGGGCGGGCATGATGGTTTCGACGAAGTATTTTACCGCATCGACGTTGGGGGGATGGCGGAAGCCGCCGACGAAGCCGTAGCCGGTGCGTTCGGCGAAGGGGATTTTGGTGGGGCGGAGGGGGACGGCCCAGGCGACGGTTTCGATATGGGTATCGGGCAGGAGGGGGCGGAGGAATTCG
>Ga0315298_1000169_pt1 | contig 131299 bp, 121 predicted proteins | sample WHS_1_MG_FD_203077 | JGI IMG/M metagenome (GOLD analysis project Ga0315298, IMG submission 203077) | Extremophilic microbial mat communities from Washburn Hot Springs, YNP, Wyoming, USA - WHS_1_MG | ecosystem: Environmental > Aquatic > Thermal springs > Hot (42-90C) | place: USA: Wyoming...
CAACGTGAACCTGGAGGTGGAGCTGATCAGCCAGGTAGCCATGGAGAAGGGGCTGCGCTTCGCCATTCGCGAGGGCGGGCGCACGGTGGGCGCCGGCACCGTCACCGAGATCCTGGAGTAGCTAGCTGCGATGACGGCTATGAAAGAGCGCATTCGCATTCGGCTGAAGGCTTACGACCACCGCATCCTCGATCAGTCCACCACCGAGATTGTGGAGACGGCGCGGCGGAGCGGGGCGCAGGTGGCCGGACCGATTCCCCTGCCCACGGTCAAGAATCGCTTCACGGTGAACCGCTCGCCGCACGTAGACAAGAAATCGCGCGAGCAGTTCGAAATTCGCATTCACAAGCGGCTGCTGGATATTTTGGAGCCGAGCCAGGAAACCGTGGATGCGCTGATGAGGCTGGACTTGCCGGCCGGTGTGGACGTCGAGATCAAAGCCTTCGGCCGGGAGAAGAAATGAGAGGAGGGAGGCAGCGGAGCCTGTCGGCCGGCGCTGGCCGGCGGGGCTTGTTGGCAGGTTGGCCATGATCCCAGGAATCCTTGGCAAGAAAATCGGCATGACCCAGGTTTTCCGGCCCGATGGGCAGGTGGTCCCCGTGACCCTGCTTAAGGCCGGTCCTTGCGTAGTGGTGCAACGCAAGACGCCGCTGCGGGACGGCTACGACGCCATTCAACTGGGTTTGCTGGAATTTGTCAAAAGCTCCCGCATCAACAAGCCGATGAAGGGGCATCTGGCTAAGGTCGGCGTGGATGGCATACGTTTTCTCCGCGAGCTGCGCTTGCGGCCGGGTGATCCCGACTACAAGCCGGGTGACCGCATCTTGGTGGACGGATTCAGCCCCAAAGATCGTGTGGATGTGACTGGCATTAGCAAAGGGCGCGGATTTGCCGGCTTCGTCAAGCGGCACCATTTCCGGGGCGGGCCGGCCACGCACGGTTCCATGTTCCACCGGGCGCCCGGCTCCATCGGGGCCTCTAGCTTTCCCTCCCGGGTCTGGCCGGGCGCGCGCATGGCGGGTCACATGGGTTGCCAGCGCGTCACCGTGCGCAACCTGGAGGTGATTGAGGTCAATTCCGAAGATAATCTGCTGGTGGTCAAAGGCGCGGTGCCGGGGCCCAACGGCGGCTACGTGATCGTGCGCCGGGCCAAGAGGTAAAGCCATGCCGGTAGTGGACGTCTTCGATCTTGAAAACCAGAAGGTGGGCGAGCTGGAGCTGGCCGACGAAGTCTTTGCGGCCAGCATCAATGAAGCCTTGCTGTACGAAGCGGTGCGGCATTATCTGGCCAGCCAGCGGCGAGGTACGGCCAAGACCAAGACGCGGGGCGAGGTTTCCGGCTCAGGGCGCAAGCTGTGGCGGCAGAAGGGCACCGGGCGAGCCCGCGTGGGCTCCATTCGCACCCCTTTGTGGCGCCATGGCGGGACCGTGCACGGGCCGGTGCCGCGCGATTACAGCTATCGGCTGCCCCGCAAGATGCTGCTCGGCGCCCTGCGTTCGGCGCTTTCGGCCAAACTGCGCGATGGCGAGCTGAAGATCGTGCGGGCCTTTGATTTGCCGGACCACAAGACGCGCACCATGCGCGCGGTGCTGGATCGGCTGGAGGCGCGCCAGACGGTCTTGCTGGTGGATAACGACAACAATCGCAACCTGGCTCTGGGCGCGCGCAACCTGCCCGGCGTTACCTTGCTGAACAGCCGCGAGCTGACGGCTTACCACCTGCTCGGCCACCAGCAGGTGCTGATGTCGGAAGCAGCCGCGCGCAAGCTTTCCGAGGGCTTGAAACCATGAACTACTACGACATCATTCGCCGCCCGGTAGTGACTGAAAAGGCGCTGGTGAAAAAGGACAACGAGCGCACCTTGTGCTTCGAGGTTCCCGTTTCGGTCAACAAGAGCCAGATTCGGGCGGCGGTGGAGAAGATTTTCAAGGTCCAGGTGCAGGAGGTTCGCACCACGGTGGTGCCGGGCAAGCTGCGGCGACGAGGCCGCTACAGCGGGTACCGGCCGGACTGGAAAAAAGCGTACGTCAAGTTGAAGGCGGGGCAGAAAGTGCCCGAATACCTGGAGGCCTGATATGCCGATCAGGAATTATCGTCCCTACACTCCGGTGCGCCGCTTCATGACGGTGCTGACCAAGGAAGAAATTACCAAGGAAAAGCCGGAAAAGTCCCTCACGGTGGGCTTGAAGAAGTCAGGCGGCCGGAACAATGTAGGTGAGATCACGAGTTGGTTCCGCGGCGGCGGGCATAAGCGCTGCTATCGCATCATAGATTTCAAGCGGGACAAGATCGGCGTGCCGGCGCGGGTGGCGGCCATCGAATACGATCCTAACCGCTCGGCGCGTATCGCGCTGTTGCATTACGCCGACGGGGAGAAGCGGTACATCTTGCATCCGCTGGGCTTGGAAGTGGGCCGCACGGTGGTTTCGGGCCCGGAGGCCGACATCCTGGTGGGCAATGCTTTGCCGCTGCGCAACATCCCCCCGGGCACCCTCATCCACAACATAGAGTTACGGCCGGGCAAGGGCGGCCAATTGGTGCGCTCGGCGGGAGCGGCGGCCCAGTTGGTCTCCAAGGAAGGCGATTATGCTGCGGTCAAATTGCCTTCCGGCGAGGTGCGCAAGATCCATTTGGATTGCATGGCGACCATCGGTCAGGTGGGTAACCTCGACCACGAGAACGTCTCCCTTGGGAAGGCGGGACGCAGCCGCTGGCTGGGTCGGCGGCCGCACAACCGGGGTGTTTCCATGAATCCGGTGGATCACCCGCATGGCGGCGGGGAAGGCAAGACTTCCGGCGGACGCCATCCGGTCACCCCATGGGGCCAGCCCACACGCGGCTTCAAGACCCGCCGCAACAAGCGAACTGACAAGTTCATCGTGAGCCGGAGAAAGTAAATGGGGCGCTCGCTCAAGAAAGGACCCTTCACGGATGCGCACTTGCTGGAGAAGATACGCGCGCTCAACGAGCGCGGCGAGAAGAAAGTCATACGCACCTGGTCTCGGCGCTCGACCATCGTGCCCGAGTTCGTAGGCCATACCATTGCCGTGCACAACGGCAAGAAGTTCATCCCGGTCTACATCGTCGAGAACATGGTGGGACACAAGTTGGGTGAGTTCGCGCCCACGCGTACTTTTCGCGGTCACGGCGGCAAGGGCGAGAAAGCGGCCAAACCGGCTTGAGGGGAGATTTTGCTATGCCAGCCAGAGCGGAAGTTCGATACGTTCGGGTTTCCCCGCGCAAGGCGCGGCTGGTGGTGGACCTGATTCGGGGGCGCAAGGCGGGCGAAGCGCTCACGATTTTGCGCACCACCAACAAGCGCATCGCGCCCGTGATCGAGAAGCTGCTGCGCTCGGCCATCGCTAATGCGGAGCAGAGCGCCAGCGATGTGGATGTGGACAAGCTGATCATCCAGGAGGCTTATGTGAACGAAGGGCCGCGCATGAAGCGAATCCGCCCGGCCCCCATGGGCCGCGCGCATCGCTACCAGCGCCGCATGGCGCATATTGCCATTACTCTGGCGGAGGCGAGCCAGTAAATGGGGCAGAAAGTTCACCCTTACGGTTTTCGGGTCGGCTACACCAAGACCTGGCGCTCGCGTTGGTTTGCCGAGCACGACTACGCCAAATTGTTGCTGGAAGACCTGGAGCTCAAGGACAGCCTGCGGGAGCGGTTCAAGGCCGCCGGCGTCAGCTCGATCGAGTTGGACCGGCCGGGTAACAAGCTGCGCATAACTATCCGCACCTCGCGTCCCGGCATCATCATCGGGCGCAAGGGGGCGGAAATTGAGAAGCTCAAGCAGGATCTCACGCAGAAGACGGGGCGCGAGGTCTACCTGGACATCCAGGAAGTGCACCGGCCCGAGCTGGATGCGCAGTTGGTGGCTGAGTCCATCGCCCTGCAACTGGAAAAGCGGGTGGCTTTCCGGCGCGCCATGCGCAAAGCGGTAGATTCCGCGTTGCGTTTCGGCTGTAAGGGAATCAAGGTGCGTGTTTCCGGCCGCCTGAACGGGGCCGAGATTGCGCGCAGCGAGTGGTACCTGCAAGGGCGGCTGCCTTTGCATACCTTGCGGGCCGATATTGATTACGGCTTTGCGGAAGCCTTTACCACTTACGGCGTGTTGGGGGTCAAGTGTTGGATCTACAAGGGCGAGATCATGGAGCCGCAGGCGCGCCCGGCGCTAAGCGAGCCCGAGCCGCGGCGGCAGCCGCGTGAACGCCGCGAGCGTGCTCCGCGCCCGGCCGCCGAACCGCCGGCCCCGGCGATCGAACCCGCCCCGCCGCCCGAGGCGGTGTCGCCCGTGCGTCCTCCCCTTACACCGCCCCTGGCCCCGCCGCAGCCGGCCTGGAAACAGGAAGCCAAGAGCGAGCCCGTGGCGCCTCCCGAGCGCCAGGATTCCGGCAAGGAGAGCTGAACCATGTTGATGCCTAAGAAGGTCAAGTACCGCAAGCAACACCGGGGACGCATGAAAGGTATGGCCTTGCGCGGCAATACGCTGGCCTTCGGCGACTACGGTTTGAAGGCTGTCGAGTGCGCCTGGGTGAGTGACCGGCAGATCGAGGCGGCGCGCGTGGCCATCAACCGGTTCATTAAGCGAGGCGGCAAGCTGTGGATTCGCATCTTTCCCGACAAGCCCATCACCAAGAAGCCGGCAGAGAGCCGGATGGGCAAGGGCAAGGGTACGCCGGAGGGCTGGGTGGCGGTAGTGCGTCCGGGCCGGATCCTGTTTGAGATGGAAGGAGTGCCGCGCGAAACCGCCGAGCAAGCCATGCGCCTGGCCGCACACAAGTTGCCCATGGCTACACGCTTTGTGGCGCGGCCGGAGCTGGAAGCAGCCGTGTGAGGGAGGCCGAATGAAAGCTGCCAAGTTTCGCGAGCTGGAAACCAAAGAGCTGGAGCATCAGGCCAGAGAGATCAGCGAGCAATTGTTCCGCTTGCGCCTGCAAATCTCTATGGGGCAGGCCGAAGCCCTCAAGAAGTACCGTGCGCTGCGCAAAGACCGGGCGCGCGTGCTGACCATTTTGCGCGAGCGGGAGCTGGCGGCTGAAAAGGAGGGTGCAAGCTAGGCCATGGCGGAGGAAAAGGCCCACGGCAACAAGCAAGAGAAGATTGGGGTGGTGGTGTCGGCGCGCATGCAGAAGACCATCGTGGTTGAAGTTGAACGGCGCGTGCCCCATCCCCTGTACAAAAAGATCGTGACGCGGCGGAAAAAGTTCTACGCCCACGACGAGGAGCAAACCGCCCGCGTGGGCGACGTGGTGCGCATCGTGGAATCGCGCCCGTTGAGCCGGCTCAAGCGGTGGCGGCTGGTGGAGGTTTTGCGTCGGGCGGCCGTGCCCGAGCTGGCTGTAGAGCCAGAGGAGTCGGCCGCCGAGCTGGGTTGAGGAGAAGGTCATGATTGGAATGCGAACCATCCTGGAGGTGGCCGATAACAGCGGGGCCCGCAAGTTGCAATGCATCCTCCCTGAAGGCGGTGACAAGGGCTTGCGGGCCGGCTTGGGCGACGTGGTCACCGCCAGCGTCAAGGAGGCGACGCCCGACTCGCCGATTAAGAAAGGCAAGGTCGTGCGCTGCGTCATTGTGCGCATGCGCAAGGAGACGCGCCGCAAGGACGGCACCTATATTCGCTTCGATTCCAACGCGGCGGTCTTGATCAACCAGGAAGGCGAGCCCATCGGGACCCGCGTTTTCGGGCCGGTGGCGCGCGAGTTGCGCGAGAAGCGTTTCATGAAGATCGTTTCGCTGGCTCCGGAGGTGCTCTGATGGCGGGCCGGAAGACCGCTGCCGAACGGCTGCGCATCAACCTGCGCAAGGATGATTTGGTCGAGGTGATTGCCGGGCGGGACCGCGGCAAGCGGGGGCGGGTACTGCGCGTGGATCGCAAGCGAGGCCGCGTGCTGGTCGAAGGCGTGATGCTGGTCAAGCGGCACACGCGCCGCAATCCCGCGCGGCAAATCAAAGGCGGCATTGCGGAGCGGGAAAGCCCGATCGCGGTCTCCAACGTGATGCTGGTTTGCCCCAGTTGCGGGCCCACCCGCATCGCTCACAAGGTCGAGCTTGTGGGAGGTAAGGCCCGCCGCACCCGGATTTGCCGCAAGTGCGGTGCGCCCTTGGAAAAGAAAGCGTGAGAGAAGCTTTATGGCAGCCAGGCTCAAAGAACATTACCGCAAGACGGTAGTGCCGGCTCTGATGAAAGAGTTCGGCTACCGCAACGTGATGGCGGTGCCGCGACTGGAGAAGATCACCATCAACATGGGCTTGGGCGAAGCTAGCCAGAATCCCAAGCTGATGGACGCCGCCGTGCAAGAGCTGGCTTTGATCGCCGGGCAGCGTCCGGTGGTGACTAAGGCGCGCAAGTCCATCGCCGCTTTCAAGCTGCGCGCGGGCATGACGATCGGCTGCATGGTGACCATCCGCGGGGAGCGTATGTACGAGTTCTTGGATCGCTTGATGAACGTAGCTCTGCCCCGGGTGCGCGATTTCCGCGGTCTCTCTACCAAGAGCTTTGACGGGCGCGGCAACTACACTCTGGGTTTGCGCGATCAACTTGTATTTCCGGAGATTGATTACAACAAGGTGGACAAGATCAAAGGCATGAACATAACCATCACTACGACGGCCCGAACGGACGCCGAAGGGCTGGCCTTGCTCAAGTACCTCGGCATGCCGTTCCGGCAATAACAGCGGGGGATCACAGGAAACGTCATGGCTACGGTTGCCAAGATCGCAAAGGACAGAAAGCTGGCCCAGGCCAAGGCGGCGGGCAAGCCGAAATTGCGCTGCCGGCATCGCAACCGCTGCGCGCGCTGCGGCCGGCCGCGCGGTTTCCTGCGCAAATTTCAACTCTGCCGGATCTGTTTCCGTCAGTTGGCCCTGGCCGGAGAGATTCCCGGCGTGATCAAGGCCAGTTGGTAGCAAGGAGGCGACAATGCCCACGGACGTCATCGCCGACATGCTCACGCGGATCCGCAACGCCTTGCGCGCACAGCAGCCCAAGGTGGATGTGCCTGCCTCCAAGCTGAAGGCGGAAATCGCGCGTGTGCTCAAGGAGGAAGGCTACATTGTCAATTACAAGGTGGCCGAAGAAGGGGCGCGCAAGACCATCAAGATCTATCTGAAGTATCAGGACAAGCAGCCGGCCATTACGCGCCTGGAGCGCGTTTCCCGGCCTGGCTGCCGCGTTTACGTCGGACGGGATGAAATCCAGCCGGTGCTGGGCGGGCTAGGCATTTCGATCCTTTCCACGCCCAAAGGAGTCATGACCGGGCGCCAGGCCCGGCGCCAAGGCGTGGGCGGGGAGGTGCTGTGCGTGGTCGAGTGAACGGCCCTGCCGGCGCCGTCGGTGCTTAAGCGAGGCAAGCATGTCGAGGATTGGCAAGAAACCGATACCAATACCGCCCGGTGTGAAAGTGACTGTGGGGGCGGAACTGGTGGTGGAGGGACCGCGGGGAAGGCTCACCGTGCCCATTCCTCGCGGCATCCGGCTCCAGCAGCGCGACGGGGTGCTCCATGTCGAGCGTGAGGACGACCGCTATGCCGCCTTGCACGGGCTTACACGTGCGCTGGCGGCCAACGCCGTCGAAGGCGTGTCCAAGGGCTTTACGCGCGAGCTGGACATCGCAGGGATCGGGTACCGGGCTGACCAGCGGGGACGCGTGCTGATTCTGAGCCTGGGTTATTCGCACCCCATCGAGTTTGTGCTGCCCCCGGGCGTGGAAGCGCGCGTGGACAAGCAGAGCCACATCGTGCTTACCGGCGCCGACAAGCAGCTAGTGGGTCAGGTGGCGGCGGATCTGCGCGCCCTGCGCCCGCCGGATCCTTACAAGCATAAGGGAATCCGTTACAGCGATGAGAAGCTGCGCAAGAAAGTGGGCAAGACGGGAGCGGGAGGCAAATGATCCAGAAGGTTTCCAGGAGCGAGCTGCGACTGCGCATACACCGTCGCATCCGCAAGAAGGTACGCGGGACGCCCGAGCGGCCCCGGCTGGCGGTATTCCGCAGCTTGAAGCACATTTATGCACAAGTCATTGACGACACCCGCGGGCATACTTTGGCGGCGGCCTCCTCGCTGGAGAAAAGCCGGCAGGCGGCGGGGGGCAATGTGGCGGGGGCGCGCGAGGTGGGCCGACTGATTGCTGAGCGCGCGCTGGCCAAGGGAATCAAGCGGGTGGTGTTCGATCGGGGCGGCTTCCGCTACCACGGGCGTGTGAAGGCGCTGGCTGAGGCGGCTCGGGAGGCCGGACTGGAGTTTTGAGGCTATATGGCAGCGCTACCCATACGCAAACCGATAGATCCGCAGGGCTTGAACTTGAAGGAACACGTGGTCTCGATTAACCGGGTCACCAAGGTGGTCAAGGGCGGCAAGAATCTGAGCTTTTCTGCCTTGGTGGTGGTCGGCGATCCCGACGCCAAGGTGGTAGGCTTTGCCAACGGTAAGGCGCGCGAGGTGCCCGCGGCCATCAAGAAGGCGATCGAGGCCGCCAAGAAGCGCCTGCACAAGATCAACGTGAAAGGGCACACCATACCGCACGCGGTCTTGGGCAAGTTCGGGGCCGGCGAGGTGTTGCTGAAGCCGGCGCCGGAGGGCACCGGCGTCATTGCGGGAGGCGTGGTGCGAGCCATGATGGAGGCGGCGGGTATCGCCAACGTGGCCACTAAGTGCATCGGGTCGCGCAACCCGCACAATGTGGTTCGCGCCACCATGGACGCGCTGTTGCAGCTACGCGATCGCGATCAGGTGGCCGAACTCCGCGGCTTGCCGCCGGATAAGCTTTGAAGGAGTGGCTCGCATGCAGCAGGCAAGGACGATCAAAATCAAGCTGGTGCGAAGCATCATCGGGAGGCCGGAGAAACATCGCCGCATTGTGCGCGGGCTAGGTCTGCGCCGGTTAAACCAGGTGGTGGAGCGCCCCGACACCCCGGCTATCCGGGGCATGGTGCGCAAGATCCCGCACTTGGTTGAGATTGTGGAATAGATGGCCAGCAAGCGAGGAGAACGACATGAACCTTAGCCAGTTGAAGCCCCCGGCGGGGCAGAAGCATGCGCGGCGGCGCCTGGGCCGGGGGATGGGCAGCGGCCGTGGCAAGACCGCCGGACGCGGAACCAAGGGGCAGAAGTCCATCAGCGGCTTCCGCCAGATGCGCGGTTTCGAGGGCGGCCAGATGCCGTTTCATCGCCGCCTGCCCAAGCGCGGTTTCACCAACATCTTCAAGAAGGAGTACGCGATCGTTAACGTGGGACGGCTGGACAAGCTCGAGGGGGACAGCTTCGATCCGGAGACCTTGCTCAGGCTGCGCGTCATCCGCAAGCTTGGGGACGGGCTGAAGGTTCTGGGGGCGGGTGAGCTCACCCGTCCGATCCATGTGCGCGCGCATTTGTTTTCCCAGTCCGCGAGGGAGAAAATCCAAGCTGCCGGGGGTACGGCTGAATTGATCGGCGCGTCCCGCGGCTAGGGGGAAGGGCGGTAGCCATGCAGAAGTTCTTCGAGGCGGTCGCCAACGTTTTCCGCATCCCGGACCTCCGCAAGCGAGTGCTTTTCACGCTGGCCTTGCTGGCCGTGTATCGCTTCGGAGGACACATTCCCACCCCGGGCATCAACGCCGTGCGCCTGGAACAGTTTTTCGAGCAGAACCAGGGAACCGTATTCGGCTTTATTGATTTGTTCTCAGGCGGCATGTTCCGTCGCCTTACCATCTTCGCCTTGGGCATCATGCCCTACATCACCGCCTCCATCATCCTGCAACTGCTCACCGTGGTGATCCCTACCCTGGAGCGGCTGCAAAAAGAGGGGGAGCTGGGCCGGCGCAAGATCACGCAATGGACGCGCTATCTGACCATCGGGCTGTCGGCCATGCAGTCGTTCGGTATCGCCACCGCGTTGATGAATTCCGAGGGTGGCTTCGTGCTGAACCCCGGCCTGGGCTTTGTGCTCATGACCATGCTCACGCTGACCACGGGCACTACCTTCATCATGTGGCTGGGCGAGCAAATCTCAGAACGCGGCATCGGCAACGGCATGTCGCTGATCATCTTCACCGGTATCGTGGTGGGCTTGCCGCGAGCGGTAGCGGAGATCTACACCCACGTCTTTGTGACCCGGCAGTGGAGCGCCTTGCAGTTGATCATCATCCTAGCCATCATGGCGGCCGTGGTGGCCTTCATCGTGCTGGTGGAGCGCGGTGAGCGGCGCATTCCGGTGCAGTACGCGCGACGCGTGGTGGGCCGACGCTTGATGGGCGGGCAATCCACGCACTTGCCCTTGAAGGTTAATGCGGGTGGGGTCATCCCGGTGATTTTCGCCAGCTCGGTGCTGACCTTTCCGCAAACCCTGGCCTTGGTGCCCGCCGTCAAGAACATTCCCTGGCTGAGCGCCATGCTGGCCGCCATCAGGCACGGCGAACCCCTTTACGCCTTGCTGTACGTGGCCGGCATCATTTTCTTCTGCTTCTTTTACGTGTCCATCATATTCAATCCTAACGAGGCGGCCGACAACATGCGCCGCTACGGCGGCTTTATCCCGGGCATCCGCCCGGGTCGCAACACCGCCGAATACATGAACCGGATTCTGACCAAGATTACGGTGGTGGGCGGCCTGTACCTGTCGGTGCTTTCGCTCATCCCCGAGATCATGATTTCGGGGATCAAGCTGCAACACCTGCCCTTAGTGGGTAACTGGATTGACACTTACTTCCCGCGCTGGTTGCTGGACGGACTGGGGGTCTCCTTCTACTTTGGCGGCACTTCGCTGCTGATTGTGGTCGGCGTGGCCATGGACACGGTCAACCAGATCGAGGCCCAGCTTATCATGCGGCACTACGAGGGATTCACGCCGCGCGCGGGCAGGATTCGCGGCCGCCGGAGCGTGTTCTGAGATGAGCCAGGCATTCATTCTGTTGGGACCGCCCGGCTCGGGCAAGGGCACCCAAGCAGTGTTGCTGGCCGAGCACCTGGGAATCCCACACATTTCCACCGGGGACATCCTGCGCGAGCACGTGGCGGCCGGCGACGAGCTGGGCCGGCGAGTGGCCGCCATCATGGGCGCCGGCCAGCTTGTGCCTGACGAGCTGGTGAACCAGATCGTTGAGGAGCGCTTGAGCCGGCCGGACTGCGCGCGAGGCTGCATCCTTGATGGCTACCCCCGCACGCTCGAGCAGGCCCAGATGCTGGGGCAACTGCTGGCCCGTCGGGGCATGCGGGCTGTGGTGGTGAACCTGGTGGTGGATTACAATGTAATTGTTGCCCGAATTACGGCTCGCCGCCAGTGTCCCGCCTGCGGCGCGTCTTACAACCTGTTGACCAATCCACCGCAGCGGGATGAGGTTTGCGACCGCGATGGCACGGTGCTGGTGAAGCGCGAGGATGATAGCGAAGCGGTGGTGCGCCGGCGCCTGGAGGCTTACGAGCGGCAGACACTGCCTTTGCTGGCTTATTACCGGCAGGCGGCAGCCGGCTTTTACGAAGTTTCAGGCGATCAGGGCAGCCCGCAGGAGATCGCCGGGCGCATATTGGATCTCATCCGGCAGACATGATCGTTCGCAAGACACCGGCCGAACTGGAGAAGATGCGGCGCAGCGGGCTGCTAGTGTGGCGGATTCTCAAAGAACTGGAAGCCATGGTCCAACCGGGCGTGACCACCATGGATTTAGAGGTGGCGGCGGAACGCATGATGCGTGAGGCGGGAGCACGGCCCGCCTTCAAGGGCTATTTCGTGCCCGCCGTGGGCCGCCATTATCCGTTCGTGCTATGCACGTCGGTAAACGAGGAGGTGGTGCACGGCATGCCTTCGGCCAAGCGGGTGCTCAAGGAGGGCGACATCGTTTCCATTGACACCGGCGTGGAACTGGAAGGTTATTTCGGCGACGCAGCCATTACGGTGCCGGTGGGAAAGGTCAGCCCGGAAGTGGAGCGTCTGCTCCGGGTAACGCGCGAGGCGCTTGAGCTGGCTGTAGAAAAAGCGCGGCAGGGCAATCGTTTGTTCGACATCAGCGCAACCATCGAGCAGCACGTCAAGGCGGCCGGCTTCTCAGTGGTGCGCGACTATGTGGGGCACGGCATCGGCACGCAGCTTCATGAAGAGCCGCAGGTCCCCAATTACGTGGACCGCAAGAATGAGAACCCGCGCCTGAAAGAGGGGATGGTGCTGGCCATCGAGCCGATGGTGAACGCCGGGGCCAGCGAGGTGCGGGTAAAGCCGGATCGCTGGACGGCGGTGACCAGGGACGGCTCCTACTCAGCGCATTTCGAGCACTGCGTCGCGGTTACCTCGAACGGGCCCTGGGTGTTGACGCGGCCGGAGGGTTGAAGGGGTGCGTTCCGACAGCGATTACGAAGCCAGGGCGCGCACCAGCGTGGTTGCGCGCGTCGTGGAATTGCTGCCGCGGGCTACTTATCGGCTGGAGACGGAGGGGCGGCAGCAGGTGCTGGCCCATGCCGCTCCCGCCTCGCGCCGCAACTTCGTGCGCTTGCGGCCGGGCGATCGCGTGCGGGTGGAGATTTCCCCGTATGATCCCGGTCGGGGCCGGATCACGGAATGGCTCGATGGCCCCGAGGGCAACTGAGCACGGAAAGGGAGAATGAGGCCATGAAAGTGCGAGCGTCGGTGAAGAAGATCTGCGACAAGTGCAAGGTGATCCACCGCAAGGGAGTGGTGCGGGTCATCTGCGAAAACCCCAAGCACAAGCAGCGTCAGGGATGAAGGAGGTCAAATGGCGCGCATAGCAGGAGTTGATTTGCCGCCGCGCAAGCGGGTGGAAATAGGTCTGACTTATATTTACGGCATCGGGCGAGCCCGTGCTAACTCGATCCTGTACCGGGCCGGCGTGGACCCGAATAAAAAGGTCTCGGAGCTGAGCGATGACGAGATCAACCGGATCCGCCTGATCATCGAACAGGAAGGCGCAGTGGAGGGCGACCTGCGCAAAGAAATAGCCATGAACATCAGGCGGCTGATCGAGATGGGCACCTACCGCGGCCTCCGCCACCGGCGAAACTTGCCGGTGCGCGGCCAGCGCACGCACACCAATGCGCGTACGCGCAAAGGGCCGCGTCGCGGCACCATCGCCAACAAGAAGCGGTCCACCGCCAAGACCTAAGGATCTATTGGGCGGCTTGAGGGAGATATGGCCAAAGCACCTGCCAAGACAGCCAAGAAGAAGACGTTCAAAAAGCGCGAGAAGAAGAACGTACCGGCGGGGATCGTGCACATTCAGGCGACCTTTAACAACACGATCGTTACGGTGACTGATCCGGCCGGCAACACAGTCTGCTGGGCCAGCGCCGGCTCTTTGGGTTTCCGCGGTTCGCGCAAGGGCACGCCTTTTGCCGCGCAACAGGCGGCGTTGGCGGCCGCCACCCGCGCTAAAGAAGCCGGCATGCGGCAGGTTGAGGTGAGGGTGAGCGGGCCGGGCGCGGGGCGCGAATCAGCCATAAGGACGCTGGCTACAGCCGGGCTGGAGGTCAAGGCCATTCGCGACGTCACGCCCATTCCGCACAACGGCTGCCGCCCGCCGAAGCGGCGCAGGGTTTGATGCTTATGGCAGAACGAGCAGGAAGAAGGTCGCAAACGACTGTAAACTGCACCGAAAGCGAACGGTAAGGAGGGAATTTGGCTCGTTACACCGGTCCGGTCTGTCGGCTTTGCCGGCGCGAAGGCGTGAAGTTGTTTCTGAAAGGCGAGCGCTGCCACAGTGAGAAGTGCGCCATCGAGAGACGCAACTTCGTTCCCGGCCAGCACGGCCGGGAGCGCAAGCCGAAGCTGGTGGGCTACGGCTTGCAGTTGCGCGAGAAGCAGAAGCTCAAGCGCATCTACGGCCTTCAGGAACGGCAGTTCCGCAATTTGTTTGAGAAGGCGTCGCGCATGAGCGGGCCCACTGGGGAGAACCTCTTGAGTCTGCTCGAGCGCCGCCTGGACAACGTGGTTTACCGCATGGGCCTGGGCACCAGCCATGCGCAGTGCCGCCAACTGGTGCGGCACGGCCACATTCTGGTCAACGGGCGGCGCGTCAATATACCCTCGTATCTGACGCGTTTGCACGATGTCATCGAGGTGGCCGAGAAAAGCCGCAAGAACCCCGCCATTGCGGCGGCGCTGGATGCCACTGCCCATGCCCCGGCACCCAATTGGCTGGAAGTGGATCGCGAAGCCATGCGGGGCAGGGTAATTGCTCTGCCCAAGCGCGAGGATCTCATGCAGATCCAGATCAACGAGCGGCTCATCGTGGAGCTGTATTCCAAGTAGTGTGCGAGCGTCCGGGCTGGAGGCCCGGCAGGAGGACTTCGAAGCTATGTACAGAGGCTTTCAGAAACCCAAGCGGCTGGTGGCCAACACCGAAACGCTCACCGATCGTTACGGGATGTTCACGGCGCAGCCTTTCGAGCGCGGCTGGGGCACTACCATCGGCAACAGCCTGCGACGCATCCTGCTGAGCTCGATCGAGGGAGCAGCCATCACGGCCGTGCGCATCGAAGGGGTGCTGCACGAATTCAGCCCCATTCCCGGCGTGGTCGAGGATGCTACCGACGTAATCCTGAACCTCAAGCAGGTTCCCCTGAAAATGACCGGGGAGGGCGTGCGCACGGCGCGTATCCGCGTTGACCAGCCGGGCGAGGTCTACAGCGGGCAGATCGAAACCGATGCGGATGTCGAAGTGCTGGATCGCAATGTTTACATCGCTACGGTGGGCGACGGCAAGCTGCACGTGGACATGCGCATCAAGCGCGGGAGGGGATACGTAAGCGCCGAACGCAACTTTGACGAGGACTTGCCTTTAGGCTTCATTCCCATTGACTCGGTGCACTCGCCCGTGCGCAAGGTCAACTTTTACGTAGAAAACGCCCGCTTGGGCCAGATGACTGATTACGACAAGCTGACCCTGGAGGTTTGGACCAATGGCGCCATCTCCCCGCAGGACGCGATCGGGCAGGCGGCCAAGCTGTTGCGAGACCACATGACGATTTTCATCAGCTTCGAGGAAGTGCGCGAGGCGGTAGAAGAGCCGGCTGAGCGCGCCGTGGACCAACTGGAGGAGATACTGAACCGCTCGGTGGACGAGCTCGAGCTCAGCGTGCGCGCTTACAACTGCCTGAAGAACGCCAATATCCAGACCATACGCGACCTGGTGCAAAAGACCGAGCAGGAGATGCTGCGCACCAAGAACTTCGGGCGGAAGTCGTTGAATGAGATCAAGGAAATCCTGCGCAACCTGGGCTTGCAGTTTGGCATGAAGTTCGACGCCGAAGGCCGGTTGATCCGCCCGGCCCCGGTTGCCGCTGCGGCCGAAAGCAGGCCGGCTGAGCGTGCGGTCGGCCCCAGCGCAGAGCCGCGGCCGGCTGAGCCGGAGCCACTAAGCGAGTAGGAGGCACCCTGTGAGGCACAAGCGAGCCGGATACAAGCTGGGGCGGCCGCTCGATGCGCGCTACATGCTGCTGCGCAACCTGGTTACCAGCGTCATCGAGCGGGAGCGCGTCATTACTACCCTGACCAAGGCCAAGGCGGCCAAGCCCCTGGTGGACAGGATGATTACTCTCGCCAAGCGCGATACTCTGCACACGCGCCGCCAGGCCGCTGCCTTCCTGAAGACGCCCCAGGCGGTCAAGAAGCTTTTCGACACGCTGGGAGCGCGCTTCGGCCAGCGCCCCGGAGGTTATTGCCGGATTACACGCCTAGGGCCTCGCCCCGGCGACGGCGCGGAGCTGGCGATGCTCGAATTGGTCGGTTCAGAGCTGGTCAAGCGGGCCGCCGAGCGCGCCAAGCGTCGCGAAGAACGCCTGCGCCGTCTCCGCGAGGGGCGTGAGCCCGAGGAGGAAGAACCGGGCGGGCGCTGAGCGGCTTCAGCGCCATTCGCCGTGATCGGGTCGGCCGCGCCGCTCCAGCCAGTCCAGCAAGCCGGAGATACTGCCAGTAGCTAAGGCGATGCAACTGTCGGCGGCCCCATAGTAAAGGCGAATGGTATCCCCATCGTCTGCGATGGTATAGCCGCAGGGAAAAACTACGTTGGGTACGTCCCCCTGGCGCTCATAGGGTTCTTCGGGGCCGAAAATCCAATCATCGCCGCGAAGCAGGCAGCGCTCGGGCGTGTGCAGATCGAACAGAGCCAGCCCCAGCCGGTAGAGGCAGCCGGCTGCGGTTTGGCGCACGCCGTGGTAAATCACCAGCCAGCCCTTGGGCGTCTCTATGGGAGGGGGCGAAAGGCCTATCTTGTAAGCATCCCACCAAGCGCCGCGCCGCGCGCGCAGTATCAGCTTATGACTGCCCCAGTGGCGCAGATCCGGCGAGTAGGAGATCCACATGTGGCCGGTGCGTTCCCAGGTGGTGACGGGGCGATGGATGAGGGCCCAGTGGCCGCCGATGCGGCGGGGCAGCAGGGCGGCATCCTTGTCCTCGGGCGGCATGATGACCCCGTAGCGCTCGAAATAGCGGAAATCCTCCGTCAGCGCCAGAGAAACCCCGGGGCCGCCGGCTGAGAAGGAAGTGTAGGTGATGACGTACTTGTTCAGCTCCGGGACAAAAGTTATGCGGGGATCTTCGATACCCCAGATTTCTTCCGGGTGGTGCTCGGGCTCCGGCAACATGGTGGGCTCCGGATCTATGCGCCAGCCGGAATGGCCGTCTTCGGAGCGGGCCACGCAGAAATGGGACAGCCCGCGGCGGTCCTCCACCCGGCACAGTAGCAGAGTGGTGCCGTCGGGCAAGCGCGTGGCGCCCGCGTTAAAGACGGTATTTATGGGGTACGGCCAGTCGGAAGCAGCCAGAATGGGATTGCGGCGGTGACGAACAAAGAGTTGTTCGTGATGCGTGTTCCTGAGCAGATGCATGGCCTGTTCACATGAACCCTGAAGTTTAGGACAGGGAAACCGCGGCCGGCTGCCCGGTGTGCGCGTAACGACTGGCGCCCGCATCAATCACCGCAATGGCCTGGCGCATCTCTAACAAAGACAGCAGGAAGGCCAGCGTGGATTCGGCGCCTTGATTCTGGTTGACGCGGTCCGGGTGCAGCCCATCCCGGCAGCCCCCCGTCGCAGCGTCGTAGAGGGCCAGCCCGAGATCGTTGCGGCCCAAAAACCACTCGAATGCCCTCTGCGCCTCTTCCTTGAATCGCTTATCGGCAGTCACGCGCCAAGCCTCCAGGCAAGCCGCCACGGTGACATGGGCTTCGATGGGCTGTTGATCGAAGCGCGCCCGCAAGCCGCCGCGGGGATAGAAACCGTTGGAGCCGATGGGCACGAAATGATCGCTGCCCGCCCGTTGCACTTCCAGCAGCCAGGAAAGCGCGGTGAGCGCGGTCTCAACCATGTCCGGTCGTGACATCCCTTGGCCTGCTAGCAGCAAGCCGTGTGGAAGGGCGGCGTTGGAGTAAGCCAGTATGTTCTCAAACCAGGGCCAGTCGGGACCGCTATAAGTGCGCCAGAGGGTCATCAATCGTTGGGCCAGCGCCTCGCGGGCATTCTGGGCAGCCCGGTCTCCGGGAAACCGCCGCAAGTAATGATGTATGCCCATCAGCGCGAAAGCGCAGGCCCGCGGGCTGGTGAAATCAAAGACCGCCGGCAGCGCCATATCGAACAAGCGTCCAGCCAGCCCCCGCAGGCCCGGATTGCGCGAGCGGCCCAGCACCAGCCCCAGCGCATTGAGCGCCCGGCCGTGGCAATCCTCCGAACCTACTTCGTCAAGCCAGCGTCTGTCGTAAGAGAGTTCGTTGTGAAAACGGCCGCGGGCCTGGTCGAAGGCGTGCCAGAGAAAAGCCAGGTAACGGGCGCCGCTTACGAGTTTCTGCCCTGTGTCTTCAAGCAGCACTGCCGCTTCCAAAGCCCGGGCGTTGTCATCGGTGGTGTAACCGGCTGAGTAATTGGGGACGGTGAAAACGGCGTGCTGGAGCAGCCCGGTGTCGTCGGTCAGGGCAGCCAAGTGATCCAGCTTGACTTCGGGCAATTCGCTGGCGCGCTGGTTCAGGGTTATGGCCACGAAAGCTCGCCGGGGCCGGAAGGTGCGCTCGGCGCGCGCCCGCCGGAAGGTTTCCATATAGCGCTCAGCCACGCGCGGCCAGATCATTTCGCGCCCTGCCAGGTAGGCTCGCTTGCGCATGGCGTGGCGCTCGGCTTCGTCTTCGAGCAAGCGGATCATTTGCGCGGCCAGTGCGTCGGAATCGCGGAAGGGTGTCAACACGCCGCGGCCATCGGCCAGCAGCTCCTGCGCGTACCAGTATGGGGTGGATATGACCGCCTTGCCCGCCCCCACCGTGTAAGCCAGAGTGCCGGAGACGATCTGGGCCGGGTTGAGGTAGGGAGTGATGTAAATGTCGGCAGCACCAATGAACTCCACCAGCTCCTCAAGGCTTACGAAGCGGTTGTGGAAAACTACGTGATCGTCCACCCCAACACTGCGCGCCAGCCTTTCCAGCGAAAGGCGGTAGGACTCCCCTTCGCGTAGGCGCACGTGCGGGTGGGTGGCGCCCAGCACTACGTAAACCACGTTAGGGAAACGTTCCAGCACGCCCGGTAGGGCGCGGATGACAAATTCGATGCCCTTGTTGGGGGAAAGTAGCCCGAACGTGAGAGCCACAATCTTGCCTTGCAGTCCGAACTGATCCTTGTAGAAGTTCGGGTCCACGAAGGGCACGTCGGGAATGCCGTGGGGGATGAAATCAATCTTCTCTTCCGGTACTCCGTAGATTTCGCGGAGGAACTCGATGGCCTTGCGGCTCATGACGACCACCCGGTCGGAGAGCCTGCCCAGCTCGGTGAGGACCTGTTTTTGATGCTCGTCGGGCTCGCGCAGTACGGTGTGCAGGGTCGTCACCAGGGCCATGCGCAGTTCGCGGAGCAGAGCCAGGATGTGGCTGCCGGCAGGGCCGCCGAAGATGCCGTATTCATGCTGCACACAGACCAGGTCCACGTTGTTGATGTTCAGGAAATCCGCGGCTCGCTGGTAGGAGGACAGCTCGTTCTGCTCCAGCTCGAACCTCACGCGGGGCGGATAAGCGTAGCCCTCCGGGGTATCATTGACGGGGATGGCAAAGCAAGAGACATCGGGGTAAGCCACGGCGAGGGATTCACAGAGGTCGGTCGTGAAAGTGGCGATCCCGCAGCGGCGCGGTAAGTAGTTGCCAATCACTGCGATGCGGCGTATATTTACCCCCGGTGGTGCGCCCATAACGGGTGTGGCCTTATGTTATTATAAAAAACGGCCGGGCGAGTCCGCTACCAATAGCGGAGCATCGTCACTTCGTCCTTAAGAGGTAAGATCAAAGGGCCCGGCGACTGGTTTTTCCGTCCGGAAAGTAGTATCCTCTAACGAAGCGTGACTTTGGCTAACCCGGCCTGCGGTTTGAGGGCAGAGAGCCGGGCGGGGAAGGTTCGCAATGGAGGCGAAAGAGCTAGAAAAGTACCGCGCGGCGCTGGAGGCCAAGCAGCAAGAGCTGGTAGAGCTGTTGCGCCGGCGCGATGGCATTGCCATTGAAAAAGCCGCTGACGCATTGGACGAGGTGCGGCTGGCGGCGGATCGTGAATTACTGATCCACACCTTGGACCGGGAATCGCTGCGCCTGCGCGAGGTCCGCGCGGCGCTGGCGCGCATGGAAGAGGGCAGCTACGGGATCTGCCTGGGCTGCGATCAGCCTATTCCGACCAAACGGTTGGACGCGGTGCCCTGGGCTGCCTACTGCGTCCGTTGTCAAGAAGCTGTGGATGCGCAGCGTACGAAAGAAACGGGCGCTGAGCTAATTGAGGAATTCTTGGAAGAAACTATCTGAACCTTCCCGGTAGTCGGACCTGGCCAGCCACGCCGTTTCACACCTTGGGCAGGGTGGCCATGGCGCGCGCGATTTCTTCCTCCGGATGGGCGTAATCGGCAAGCTTGCCCGCCAGATAGTTGTCATAAGCGGAAAGATCGAAGTGGCCGTGGCCGCTCAAGCCCAGCAAGATGACCCGCGGGCGGCCCTCCTGGCGCGCTTCGAGCGCCTCATCAATAGCAGCGCGAATGGCGTGAGCGGACTCGGGCGCAGGCAGGATTCCCTCGGCGCGGGCGAACTGCACGGCAGCGTCGAACACCGTGAGCTGGGGGTAAGCTCTGGCTTCAATGATGCCTTCAGCCAGTAGATGACTGGCCAGCGGGGAGGCCCCATGATAGCGAAGGCCGCCTGCGTGTATTCCCGCCGGCACAAAATCATGTCCCAGCGTGAACATTTTCAGCAGGGGCGTGAGCTTGGAAGTATCACCGAAATCATAGGCATAAACGCCCCGGGTCAAGCTCGGGCAGGCGGCGGGCTCGACCGCCATCAGACGTACGCGCGAGCGACCGCGAAGCTTGTCCGGCACCCAAGGCAGAGCCAGGCCCCCGAAATTGCTGCCCCCGCCGAAGCAGCCGATTACCACGTCCGGCTCCTCACCCGCCAGGGCCATTTGCTGGCGCGCTTCCAGGCCTATGACGGTCTGGTGCAAAAGCACGTGATTTAGCACGCTTCCCAGCGAGTAATTGGTGTCGGAGTGGGTGGCCGCATCTTCCACCGCTTCACTGATGGCGATACCCAAGCTGCCGGGCGAATCTGGATGCGCGGCCAGTACCGAGCGACCGGAGTTAGTACGGTCACTGGGGCTGGGAAATACCTCCGCTCCCCAGGTCTGCATGATCATGCGCCGGTAAGGTTTCTGTTCGTAGCTGACGCGCACCATGTAGACGGTGCAATCCATTTCGAACATGCGACAGGCCAGCGCCAGAGCACTTCCCCATTGGCCGGCGCCGGTTTCCGTGGCCAGGCGACGGATGCCCTCGCGCTTGTTGTAGTAAGCCTGCGCCACCGCGGTATTGGGCTTGTGGCTGCCGGTCGGGCTGACGCCCTCGTACTTGTAATAGATGTGCGCGGGCGTGTCCAGAGCGCGTTCCAGCCGCCGCGCGCGGTAAAGCGGCGTGGGTCTCCACAGACGGTAAATATCGAGCACCTCGCCCGGGATGTCAATCTCGGGCCGGGGCGAGAACTCTTGCTCGATCAAACCGCGCGGGAATATCGGCTCCAGTTCGGCCGGCGTCAAGGGCTTCAGCGTGGCCGGATTCATGGGCGGAGCCAGGGGTTTGTCCAGCAAAGGCAGGACGTTGATCCAAGCCGTTGGAATCTGTTCCTCCGAGAGCAGGTACTTGGTTAGTTCAGCCACCGTGCTTGACTCCTTTGAAGCGATAAAGGGTACATTGTAAAACACCGGGGTGAGCCTTGTGGGTGTTCAAGCGGGGTCGCTTCCCGTCAACGCCGGCCGATGCGGCTCATCGAAGCAACCGAAATCGCCAGCGTGACAGCGCCCAACCCGGAGAGGCCTCCCCTCAAGTAGCCGCTGTTCCAGATGGAGAACCAACTGGCGAAGCGATTGTCATCCCACCATTCCAGCCACGGGTAAACCAGCAGCACCAGGCTGCTGAGAAATGCCAGAGCTATGAACAAGACGGCAGGAAGCGTGCGCCTGGAGCCGGATGCAGGACCTTTGCCCGCAGCCGGCTTGGTCCCCGAGTCCGGAACGTAATTGGACGGCGCTATCACACCATAAGCCCCGGCTTCCAAACGAAATGCAACTGCTCACGCATAGCTAGCAGCCGTCGCAAGGCAGGCGAGCAGGCCTCCCGTACGGGGCGGTAGCTAAAGCGGTGGTGCAGTGTAGGCCCATAGGCGGCCAGCGCTTGCAAATGTTCCGCGGCTGGGTAGCCTTTGTGGCGAGCCAGCCCATACTGCGGATAAACGCGATCCCACTCGCACATAGCGGCATCGCGTTCTACCTTAGCAAGAATCGAGGCGGCGGCGATTGCCTGGCAGCGAGCGTCGCCGTGCACCAACGGAAATTGCGGGAGGCTAAGGTCCACCGTGATGGCGTCCAGCAGCAGGCAATCCGGCCGAACGCGCAGTTGCTCGATGGCGCGCTTGACGGCCAGGCGGGAAGCCTGCAAGATGTTCACAGCGTCAATCACGAAAGCATCCACCGCGGCCACGGCCCAGGCCCGCGCCGCTTCGCGTATCCGCTCAGCCAGGCGCTCCCGCTGTTGGGCAGTAAGCTGCTTGCTATCGCGCAGCCCCTCAAGGGGACGGCGCGGATCAAGGATGACCGCAGCCGCATAAACCGGGCCGAACAAGGACCCCCGCCCCGCCTCGTCGGCACCCGCAATGCAGGCCCAACCGCGGGCCCTGAGCTTTTTTCCCCAGTAATCGGTGCAGCGAGTCGTACGGGCAGTCAACTTATTCGCGTTCTTTCAGGCGAGCCGCCTTGCCCTTCAGGTTGCGCAAGTAATAAAGCTTGGCGCGGCGAGCCCGGCCGGTGCGCACGACTTCGATGTGATCAATCACCGGAGCATGGAGCGGAAAAATGCGCTCGACGCCATGGCCGAAGCTGATCTTGCGCACGGTGATGGTCTCACCCAGGCCCGTATTCTTGCGCGCAATTACCGTGCCCTCAAAGGCCTGCAAGCGTTCTTTATCGCCCTCTTTGATCTTGACATGCACGCGGACCGTGTCCCCGGGGCGGAACTCGGGGATGTCGGTCCGCTTGTGCTGGTTAATGAATTTGGTCAACAAAGCGTTCGACATGGGTTCCTTCCTGCATTAGCTTGGTGCGCCGGGCCGGCTAGCCGCCGTAGTCAGCAAGTCCGGCCGCAAGCGCAGCGTCTTTTCCAAAGCTGCCCGTCGCCGCCAGCGACGGATTTCGGCGTGGTGCCCGCTGAGCAGCACTTCAGGCACCTTCCAACCGCGAAACTCTGCGGGTCGCGTGTACTGCGGATAATCCAGGATACCCGGTTCCGGGGCTTCGTAGCTAAAGGATTCTTCCCGGGTTGAAGCGGCATTGCCCAGCACGCCGGGCAGCAGGCGGGCCACCGTGTCAATGATGATGGCGGCCGCCAGCTCGCCGCCGCTCAGCACGTAATCGCCGACCGAGATCTCGTCGTCAGCCAGGTGTTCGGCAACCCTTTCATCAACCCCTTCATAGCGGCCGCAAATCAAAAGCAGCTCGCGGTAGCCGGCCAGCTCCCGAGCCAGTTTCTGGTTGAAGAGGCGACCTTGCGCCGAAAGCAAAATCACGCGCTGTTCAGGGGTTCGCTGGGGCCAGATGCTTTCCACTGCCTCAAAAATCGGCTCGGGCTTCAGAACCATTCCTTCGCCCCCGCCGTAAGGCCGGTCGTCAACGGTGCGATGGCGATCGTGCGTGAAATCGCGCAGATTGTGGATGTGCACCTGCACGATGCCAGCCTGCCGGGCGCGAGCCAGCACTCCGTAATCGAGCGGCCCCCGGAAAAAATCCGGAAATATGGTAAGCACGTGGAAAGTCATTCCGAGTTCAACTCTTCCAGCCCTTCAGGAAGATTTACTATGATTTGCCGCTTGTCTAGCTGCACCTCCAAGCAAATTGAGCGAGCGAACGGAATCAGTAGGGGCTGTCGGCCTGTCGAGCCGGTGACTTCGAGCAAAGGCACGCCTCCGGTCTCGATCCAGCCCGTGACTTGCCCAATTACGCGGCCGGAGCCGTTCTCAATAACCCGGCATCCGACCAGGTCGGCCTGGTAATACTCGCCCGCAGGCAGCGGCGGCCGTTCTTGTTTCGGCGTGCAGACCTGGGCACCAGCCAGCTCCTTGGCCTGCCCGACGGAGTCCACGCCCCGAAATTTCATTATGAAGCGGCCGCGATAAGGCCTGACATATTCAAGTTCGAGCGGTTCGGCGGCGCTGCGGCCCGCGGTTCCGAGCAGGTAAACTCTGCCCAGCCCGAGCACGCGCTCAGGTTTGTCGGTCCAAGCGTCGGCGATCAACTCACCGCGCGAGCCCCAGGGGCGGGCCAAAATCGCTACGGCGCTTAAGTCTTGCATGCTTGTTCGCGGGTGGCGGCTTCTCCGGCTGCGCCGGCCTGACTCGCCTGCGGCCTGAGCAGAAGTTCGGCCCTTAAGCTATTCCAGGATCTCCAGGGTGAAGCGCCGGTTCAGCTTCATGCCGGCCGCTCCCAGTATGGTACGAATCGAACGGGCCGTGCGGCCCTGCTTGCCAATCACCTTGCCCAGGTCGCTGGGCGCCACTTTCAGCTCCAGAACGGTTACTTGTTCCCCCTGCACTTCGCGCACGGACACCTGTTCGGGGATGTCCACCAGAGCTTTCGCGATCTCCTCCACTAACTCTTTGATTCCGCTCATCCCCTGAGCCTCCTGGACTCTGCCTTAATGATAGCACTCCCGGCGGACCCTCGGCTCTGGGGTGAACTGCTCAGGCCGCCGGCTCGGCAGCCGGGGCTGGGTAGCGCGCTAGCAAGCGGGCCACAGTGTCGGAAAGCTGTGCGCCGTGCTTGCGCCAGTGCTCTATGCGTTCGTAGTCCAGCTTTACTGTGGGCGGGTCCGTGCGCGGATCGTAATGGCCGACCACCTCCACTGCCCGGCTGTCTCGTGCACGTTCCTTCTCAATCACCACCACCCGATAACTCGGCTTCTTCTTGGCGCCGAATCGCGCCAGGCGAATCATCAACATAAGCCTTAACACCTCACTGGTTGGCCTTCTCCGGGCTCGGCTACTTTGCAGCCACGCTACTTAGCCCGGCGGTTGCAAACCCGGAAAAGGCGGCCACTTGAACTTAGCCATTCGCTTGCCCATTAAACCGCCGGAGAAACTTTTCATCATCTTGCGCATTTGGGCGTACTGCTTAAGAAGCTGGTTGACTTCTTGCACAGTGGTGCCGCTGCCCCGCGCAATCCGCCGGCGTCGCGAACCATTAATGATCATATGGTTAGCCCGCTCCTCCGGCGTCATAGAATCAATTATCGCCACCACGCGCGTAATTTCTTTTTCGTCTATTTCCAGATTCTTGAGGCCCTTAAGAGGGCCGATCTGCGGCATCATAGCCAGCAAGGATTCCAGTGGCCCCAGCCGCCGCAACTGCTTTAGCTGGTCCCGGAAGTCCTCCAGCGTGAATTCGTTTTCGAGCAGCTTGCGCTGCATTTCCTCGGCTTTTTTCTGGTCAATGCTCTGCTCGACTTTCTCGATGAAGGAGAGCACGTCGCCCATGCCCAGGATGCGCGAGGCGATGCGGTCCGGATGGAAGGCTTCCAGGGCGTCCAAGCGTTCGCCGATCCCCACTAGCTTGATAGGCTGGCCAGTCACGCTGCGGATCGAAAGTGCAGCCCCTCCGCGCGCGTCGCCGTCCATCTTGGTGAGAATGACTCCGGTTATCCCCAGACGCTTGTGGAATTCTTCGGCCGAACGCACTGCGTCCTGGCCCGTCATGGCGTCGGCGATGAAGAGGACCTCGGTCGGGGAGAGGGCTTGTTTGAGCCGCTCCAGCTCCTGCATCAAGTTTTCGTCAATGTGCAGGCGACCCGCGGTGTCCACCAGGAGCACGTCGCGGCCGCTCAGTACCGCCTCTCGGCGCGCTGCACGAGCCAGCTCCAAAGGATCGCCCGCGGCCCCTTCATATACCGGCAAGCCGAGCTGCCGGCCGATTACGCTTAACTGTTCCCGCGCCGCGGGCCGGTAGACGTCTACGGAGACCAGCAGTGGGCTGTGTCCTTCCTTGGCCAGCATGCGCGCTAGCTTACCTGCGGTGGTGGTCTTGCCGGAACCTTGCAGGCCCACCAGCAGCATCACGGTCGGCGGCTCCTTGGCAAAGCGCAGGCGACTGTGATGGCTTCCTAACAGCCTGGTCAATTCGTCGCGGACGATCTTGACCACCTGCTGCGCGGGCGACAGGGCCGTAAGGACCTCCTCGCCCAGCGCCTTTTGGCGAATGTCTTCTATGAACTGCTTGACGACGCGGTAGTGTACGTCGGCCTCGAGCAGCGCCATCCGTATCTCTCGCAGCGCAGACTCCATGTTCGCCGCGGTGAGCTTACCCTCTCCGCGGAGGTTCTTGAAGACGCGCTGGAGCTTCTCGGATAGGTTCTCAAACATGGCGGAATGCTACCGGGCCGGGCGGGGACAACCACTTTCAGGCTAGTCGCCGCAAGCCGTTATTTCATTATAGAAAACCCTCGCCGGTACACGCTAACCAGAGCCGGCGGCGACGCACTACAATCAGCAAACGGAGGAAATTGCATGCGCGGCGCGTTGATCTGCATTCTCGGCGCCTCCTGTTTGGCGGCGGCTGACTACGTGCTGGTACGGGGCGGCTTGCTTCGTCCCGGCCAACCCATGCTACGGATAGAGGACTTTGAAATCGCCACTCATCCCGTCACCAACGCGGAGTACAAGGCGTTTGTGGAAGACACCCACTATCCAGCGCCCTTGCACTGGCAGGAAGGGCGTATCCCGCCAGGCATGGAGAATCACCCTGTGATTTTCGTCAATCGCAGCGATGCCTGGGCTTATGCCCGCTGGCTGTCGCGCAAGGAAGGGCGCGTATACCGTTTGCCCACCGTGGCTGAATTTGAGTACGCCGCCCGTGCAGGGAACCCTAAAGCGCGCTATCCCTGGGGCGACGAGAGTCCTGAGGGACGAGCCAACTACGACCCCAAGGGCGATCGCAGCTTCGCCGAATGGCGCCGGTACTTGAAGCCCGTCAAGAGCTACGCCCCTAACCCCTGGGGCCTGTACGACATGGCAGGCAACGTTTGGCAAATGGTGGACAGCTATCCCGACCCCGCCACAGCCCAGTTCAAGTACCGCATCGAAGCACCGGAAACCGAGGAGGGGGGTATCGCCGGGGGATCCTGGGCCCGAGGTGAGTATTATTTGCGTTGCGGAGTGCGCGGCGGCGCTTCAGCCGGAATTCGGCATCCGGACTTGGGCTTCCGCCTGGTAAGGGAGCCTGCCAACAGCACTCACTTTCGGCGCCTCCCGCGCCGCCTTATTGCGCAGCCGGCAGGCGGCTCTGTGTACCTGGGCTGGCAATTGCTGCCCCAGGATCCCGCTGACGTGGGCTTCCACGTTTACCGGGCCACGCGGCGCGACGTGGCCGGCGAACGCATCACCACAGCTCCTGTGCGGGACTCAACCAATTTTCTGGATCGCGAACCGCCTCAGGCAGCGCGAGTTTACTATCGGGTGCGCGCCGTGGATGCCCAAGGCCGGGAAGGGCCGCCTTCGGAATGGGCGGCGGTAAATCCTTCGCGCCCCAGCAGCGGACTGATCGCGCTTTTCCAGCCCACCGTCCAGCAAGGCGGGCTTGTGCCGGTCTTCGGGGACTTGGACGGCGATGGCGTGTTGGATGTCGTTGTGAGGCTGGATAACGGCATTCGCGAGATGTCGCGTGATCCGGGGGTGCCCGTCGAGCTGGAGGCGTTTACCAGTTACGGGCGCAGCCTGTGGCGACGACCGCTGGTGCGCCACGAGCATTGCTTTGGCAACGCCAACAACGTCCCCGTGGTCGTCTGGGATCTGGACCAAGACGGCAAAGCCGAGGTGCTGTGCCGCTTACAGGAAGGCGAGGAAGTTTACCTCGCCGTGCTTGACGGCATGAGCGGACGAGTGCGCCGCAAGACGCCTTGGACACCTATGGTTTCCGATTTCTCCCGCTCCTCGACGCGCATCCACATGTCGGTTGCCTACCTGGATGGCAAGCGCCCGGCCATCATCACGCAAACGGGCTTGTACGAGAACGAGATCCTGGATGCCTACGATGCCGAGCTGAAAAAGCTCTGGAGCTGGCGCAGCTTTGCGGAAACCAACGGTAGCGGCTCGCACCACATTGACGTGGCTGACGTGGACGGCGACGGTCGCGATGAGGTCTTCAACGGAACCATGCTGCTTAATCCCGATGGCAGCCTGCGATGGGCGCTGTATCGGGGCCATCCCGATATCGTGGCGGTGAAGCATATCCTGCCCGGATTGAAGACCCGCCAGGTTTACTACGTGGTTGAAACCAGCACCCATGCGGGTGTTTATCTGGTGGATGCATCCACCGGCAAGCTCCTGTGGAAGGTAAATCGCGAAGACGATCCGCGCTGGGTGCACGGGCACGTGGGCTGGGCCTCCGACATCTGGGAAGGCTCGCCGGGCATGGAGCTGCTGGCCAACCGCGATGGGCATGAAGCCAAAGACCAGGTGCTATTCTCCGCTGAGGGAAAGATATTGCTAAATCCTTTCCCGCCCGGCTGGCGTCCGGTTAATTGGACGGGAGCGAGGGTCCGCGAGCTTATGAGAGCCAACGGTCGCGAGCTCGGGCGCTTTGATGGGCAGACGGTGAGGCCGTTGCCCACGCCCGGGCCTAACCCGGGAGAGGGCGCCTGCCCTATGGTGGCGGACCTGGCCGGCGACTACCGCGACGAGGTCGTTTGTATCGGTCGCACGCCGGAAGGCGCGGTGGCAGTGATGGTCTACAGCAACATTGAGCTGAATTCAAGGCGCGAAGTTACGCGCACGGGCAGCCGCGAGTACCGCTTGTGGATGGCGCGCAACATGGGTGGCGGCTACGCATCGTACTTCGAGTGGCAGCCGTGAAGCGGCCGGGGGGCGCCAGCGGTTGCGCGTGCGCTCGTCCGCTGACGCTAAACTGGAGGGTTGAGACACGCCCAATAGCTATGCTGTCACTGCCTCGCATGGCCCTATGGCTTTTAGCAGCAAGTTGCCTGAGTGCTGCTTTTCCGGAGGCTGCCGCCAGGTTTGGCGCGCTGCCGCCGGCTATTGAGCTCAACCGCGGGCAGGCGGCGCCGGGCGTTTATCTGCTGGCGCGTCTGGGCGGATACACGGCATACTTCGAGCAGCGGCAGGTAAGGCTGCTGCTGGCTGCGGGCCGGCAGGTGCGGGTGGTCTTTGAAGGCGCCGGCGCGAACGGCCGGCCGGAAGGGGAAGGACGGCTGCGCTCCAGCAGTAATTACTTTGTGGGTAATAATCCCCGAAGCTGGCGGAGCGGCGTGCCGCACTTTCGCGCGGTGCGCTATCGCCGTCTGTATTCCGGGGTTGACGCCATTTTTTACATCGCGGGGCGACAGTTGGAGTACGACCTGGAGCTGGCGCCGGGCACTGAGCCGGCCCGCATCCGCTTGCGCTTTGATGGTGCGGATTGGCTGGGCATTAACGCGGACGGCGATCTTGAGGTGCGCGCCGGCGGCAGTGTCCTTGTGCAGAGAAAACCTGCGGCATACCAGCCCCAAGGCTTGTTCCGGCGGGCGCTCGAGTGCCGCTACCGCCTGGCAGGGCCAAATCGCGTGGCACTGGAGGTTTCCGGCTATGATCGGCGACTGCCGCTGGTCATAGACCCGGTGCTGGTTTACGCGACTTATTTCGGAACTGGGACCAACGACAACATCATTGGTATCAAGGTGGACGCGGCCGGCATGGTTTATTTTGCCGGCTACACCAGCTCGAGCGATCTTGCCAGCAGTCCTGATAGCATCCAAACGGCCAATGCTGGCAAGCGCGATATCTTCGTGGCCAAGCTGGATCCCCGGCGGGAGCCTTACGAAGCTCTCGTCTATTTGACTTACCTTGGGGGCAGCGAGGCCGATACACCCACCGCCATGGAGGTGGATGCGAGTGGCAACGTTTATCTGACCGGCTGGACTCAGTCCACCGATTTTCCGCTAGCCGGCAATGCTCCCCAAATCCAGCGCGCCGGTGAAACCGGACAGGATGCCTTTCTGGTGAAGCTCAATCCGGGCGTGGCGGGACCGCTGGGTTTGCTGTTCTCGACCTACCTGGGAGGGTCGGACAGCGATACCGGCTACGGCGTCGCCGTGGACGAGAAGGGTTACGTCTACGTGGTCGGGGTCACCAAATCGGAAGATTTTCCAGTCACCCAGAGGGTGCTTCAGCGCGGCCGCTGGGGGGATCAGGATGGCTTTGTGGTTTGGTTGGACCCGCAGGCGGCTGATCCTGCCTCGGCGGTCTTGTACGCGAGTTACTTGGGCGGCGAATACAACGATGAGGCGCGCGCAGTAGCCGCCTTGGAGCCCGGCATGGTGGCGGTAAGTGGAGAAACTTCTTCCGTGTTGTATCACGTCTCCGGCGATGCGTTTCGGCCGAGTTATCAGGGCGGCGGCGATGTTTTTGTTAGTGTGCTGGATTTGCGCAAGCCGGAATATGACGCCCTGGTGTACTCAACCTACCTGGGGGGTACGGGCAGCGAGGCCCCGCGCCGCATGCTGCGCGACCAACAAGGCCGTCTGGTGATTGTCGGTTATACCTTATCGAGTGATTTCCCTACGACGCCGGATGGTTTCCAACCGCAGCCCCGGCGAGCGGGGCAGGTTTTCTTGACCATCCTGGATCCCAAGCGGGCCGCCGGCGAGGGTTTGATTTACTCAACCTATTTCGGTGGCAGCGGCGGGGAGGTAGCTTACGACGTCACTCTGGATGCCAAGGGCAGGATCTATTTGACCGGTTATACGCTCTCTCGCGACTTTCCCCTAAGCCGCCAGGCTTTCCAGAGCGACTACGGCGAGGGCGTGGAGGCTTTTTGCACCGTGCTCGACCCGCGGGCGCCGGGTGCGGCGGGGCTGATTTACTCGACCTATCTGGGGCGTACTGGAATCAATGTGGGTTACGGGATCGCCGTGTCCGCCGAGGGCACGATCTACGTGGGCGGCTCGGTGCAGGATCGCGCCTTCCCGGTAACTGAGACGGCCCTGCAAGGGGCCCACGCGGGCGGGTTGGCGGACGGATTTATCGTCGCTCTCAAACCGGATGAGACCGGCCTGAACGAGCCTCATACGATCAGCATGCAATCGCCGTAAGAATAAAAGCGATAGCGCTGTTGAACGGCGTGCTGGTAGGCGGCCAGGGTAAGATCGCGGCCGGCGAAAGCGCAGACTAGCATTAACAGGCTGCTGCGGGGCAAGTGGAAGTTGGTGAGTAAGGCCCCGGTGGCCTGGAACTGAAAACCGGGGTAGATAAAGAGGTCTGTTTCGCCGCGCATGGCCAGCAAGCCTCCACGCTGCGCCGCCGTCTCAAGGACGCGCACGCTGGTGGTGCCCACCGCTAGCAGGCGGCGGGCGGCCCGCATACGGGCTGCGTTCTCCTCGGTGATTTCGAAAGGTTCGGGGTGCAGTTTTTGCTGCTCGATGGGATCGGCGCGCACCGGCTGGAAGGTGCCCAATCCTACATGCAGGGTGACCCACGCGATTTCGGCGCCGGCGTTACGGCAGCGCGCGAGCATGTCGGCGGTGAAGTGCAGGCCGGCTGTGGGTGCGGCCACGGAGCCGGGATGCCGGGCATAGACGGTCTGGTACCTCTCGCGGTCTTCGGGGCGGTCGGGTCGGCGGATATAAGGGGGCAGGGGAACGTGACCAATCTCTTCGATCTTGGTGAACAGGTCGCCATCGCAGTGAAAGCGGACGGTGCGCTCGCCGAAAGGTCCCCAGCGCAGTATTTCCGCCTCCAGTCCGTTTTCGAAAATGATGCGCTCGCCGGGCCGCATTTTGCGTCCGGGCCGCACCAGGACCTGCCACACGTTTGGTTGGTCGGTGCAAGCTCGCAGAAGAAAGACCTCCACGCGGCCCTTCAGGTGGAACTTGCGGGCGGGGTTTTTCTTGCCCACGCGCAAAGCGTGCACCCCGGCGCGTCGCCCGTACAGCCGGGCCGGAAGCACGCGCGAATCATTCAGGACCAAACAATCGCCCGGGCGCAGGAACTCGGGTAGCTCTTGAAAGATATGATCCTCCCAGCGTTGCTCGTGGCGGTAAACCAGCAGCATGCGTGAGGCTCCGCGCTCAGGCAATGGATCCTGCGCGATGAGCTCGGCGGGCAGGTGATAATCAAAGTCTGAGAGGCGCATGCAAGCCAGTCCGCACGCAACCATTTTAGGCATCGAGACCTCCTGCGATGAAACCGCGGCGGCGGTGGTAGTGGGCGGGGAAAACGTGCTTTCCTCCGTGGTGGCCTCGCAGTTGGCGATCCACTCCAAGTATGGCGGGGTGGTGCCGGAGCTGGCCTCGCGCGAGCATTTGCGAGCGATCGTGCCGGTGGTGCGATTGGCTTTGGAGCGTGCCGGCGTGGACTTGGGCGGACTAGCCGCGATCGCGGTTACCGCGGGGCCGGGACTGGTGGGATCGTTGCTGGTCGGTGTGACCTACGCCAAGGCGCTATCTTTTGCTCGCAAGTTGCCTCTGATTTCAGTCAACCATCTGGAGGGTCATATCCATGCGGTGCTTATCGAGGCCCGGCGCGCAGGCCGCGTGATCGAGTATCCGGCGCTGGCCCTGGTGGTAAGCGGGGGTCACACGCACCTTTTCGAGTTGCAGGAGGGCAATCGCTACCGGCTGCTGGGGCGCACGCGCGACGATGCCGCCGGCGAGGCCTACGACAAGGTTGCCAAGCTTTTGGGTTTCGGGTATCCGGGTGGTCCTGTGATTGACCGGCTGGCAGCTTACGGCGATCCACAGGCGGTTCGCTTCACGCTGGCGCGCATGAAGGGCAATCCGCTGGACTTCAGCTTCAGTGGGCTTAAGACTGCGGTGCTCAGATGGGTTGAGAGTCGCGACCTGAAGCAGGAAATCGAAGCCCGGCGGTCCCTGCTGGCGCGCCAGCCAAAGCCGAGTCTGCAAGAGTGGCTGGCGGTCACGCCCCAGGCGACCCTGGACTTGCTAGCCTCCTTTCAGCACACCGTGATTGAAGAGCTGCTGCGGCGGGCGATGGCGGCGGCGGAAGCAATAGGTGCGCGCGCGCTGATTCTCTCGGGCGGGGTGGCCTCCAATGCCGGTTTGCGGGCGGCGGCCGCCAAGGCGCGCTTGCCATGTCCGGTCTATTTTCCCAGTCCTGAGCTAGCTACGGACAACGCCGCCATGATAGCCGCCGCAGCGTTCCCCAAGCTGGAGCGGAGAGAGTTTGCCGATTTCTCACTCAAGGCCGAAGCCGGACTCAAGCTGGCATGAACTTAGTAATACTGGACATGCGGCACGTTATAGTACTGACAATTTTGTGGTGGCTTCCGCGGCTGACGGCTCAGCCGATTCAACTGAAGATTTACTCGGAATTCCAGCGCGTGGACCCGTTCGGAGAAATAGTTGCGGTTGACCGCGCCGAGAAACCGCGCGAGATACTTTCGCCCGCCGTTGCCAGGAACGCTTATGCATCTTTCCATATTGTGGTGAAGACGCCGCCGGGAACTCCTTTCATTCTTTACCTGGGCCAGAACCCGGAAGATACTTTCAAGCTTACTCTTTATCGTGAATGGTTTACTCAGGCGGGCGGGATGTGGATCCCGGACCGTCTGGAACGGGTGCTGGAGCCTTACGACAGCCGCCTCCAGCCGCGCGCTGAGGACATAGCCGGTCGGAGTGTTACCGCATTCTGGCTGGACGTTTGGGTGCCTGCGGAGGCGCGCGTACGCAGGGTGCGCTTGGAGGCGCAGCTTAACGTGTCCGATCGCTGGGTGATCGCACCCATGGAGGTGCGAATACGCCCGGCGCGGGTGCCTGATTTCGCAACCTCTTCCGGGCCGCTGCCGCCGGTGGAAGCGCCTGCGGACCAAGCCGCACTAGGACCCTTGAGGAGCTTCTTGTGCGGCGCCGAAGAGCCGGTTGCAACGGGGCCGGTTTGCGTCAGGCGCTTCATTCGGCGCAATGCCCAGCAGGACATGGCGTTGGCCAGGGAGCTTGAGCGACGGCTGGGGCGAGCGGCGGTGTTAGAGGGGATCTTGCAGGCGGTTGGGGCGAGCGAGTTGGAAGCCTGGTGCCGGCAGCCCTCAGGCCGGCCGGGCTTGGGGGCCGAATGGTACCTCCGCGTCCGGGATTACCTGCTAAGAACAGCCCAGTGAGCAGAGGGGCCCAGGGCGGTGCTAAATTGGTCTTGGAGACCACGGCCGGGCCTGCGGAGAGATGGCCGAGTGGTTGAAGGCGCACGCTTGGAAAGCGTGTATAGGGTAACCCCCTATCGAGGGTTCGAATCCCTCTCTCTCCGCCAGCGCGAGGTTTCCCCGATTTCTGCGACCACTTGCGCTTCCCCGTATTGTCGGTTTGGGTAATTCTGCCTCAGCGGACACCAATTGGATCCCGAAGCCTCGAAGAGCCTTGATGTACAGCGGTGCCGCGCCGGCGAGCAGGACCAAATGGCAGCCATCAGCCCCTCGATGTGGCCTTTTGCTTGGCTTGTGATCCAGCTTCGGTCTGCACCGCAATGGCCTAGATGAAAAGCCACGACTCGCAGCCCTGGGGCGTCTAGGTAATGGCTTCGACCTCTGGACCCAGTACCCGTTGTCGTTTTGAGCGAGTTGCCCCGAGCCGCAGGGGGCAATGAACGGCCGAAGCATTTACTGTGCTGACTGGCCGCGGATGGGCGTTCCGGTTTTGCTGATAGCGCTGCCCGTCAGGCCCTTTCTGCATCGCGACGGAGCTTTCTCCGTGGGTGTTACCGAGCAACTTGAGCATTCGCCGGGGAATCTCAAAGAGCTTTTGGGGACCTGTACGGCAAGCAGCTCGCAGGCGTTCCAGCCTGCCCAGGGTGTCCTAACAAGGGCGGATTGGTTTATTATCAATGGAGCAATGCCAGCATTCAACGGACCGATTTTGGTGCGCCACGAGGCGGAGGCGCCTCGGGAACGCAGCACCTGCGGATGGCGGTACCGGCTGATCAGCCGAGAAGATGCCGGAACCGGAGTGGCGGCTTGGGTGCACGCTGTGGATATTGATGGTGCCAGGCTGCACTTTCACAAGCGCGGAACCGAGTTGTACTACGTGCTGAGCGGTGAAGGCAGCGTGAGTTTGGACGGGGTGGAACATCCCGTACGTCCGGGGTCGCTGGTGCACATACCGCCGGGCGTGGTGCACGGGGCCAAGGGACGCATGCGGGTCCTGGTAGTGGGCATTCCCGACATCGCGGAGGATGACTTGTTCTTCCCCGATTCTGAAGGCGGCCGTTAGGCTCAAATCGTTGGGCTATTATATTTTCGGAATAAAGGCGGATGCGGTCCCGCGTAGCGCCGCCCATCGGAAGTAAGGCTTCAAGCCGAGTTGTCTATAAGCTTCGAAAGGCTGTAACTGGACAGAAATACAGAAATTGCAATCCGTTGTGGTGAGGCATGGGAGAAGGTCGGCTGCGGGGAGGGCCAATTCAGCAATTTTTATGCAAAATGTTCAAGTCGGGCCCCGCACCTACTAAAAGTAAATCTTCAGGGCTAACATCAGCCGCCGAGGATTGCCGGCCTGAGAGGTGATCATCCCGAAGTCGCGCGCCAGGATGTTGCGGCCAGGCGTGCCCGCGTTCATATGGTTCAGCAGATTCTCCGCCTCCAACCGGAACTGCACGTACCTCGACTCGCCCGGCAAGGGGAAGTTCTTGAGTACGGAGAAATCCCACTGCGTAAAGGCCGGGTCGCGCAGGTCGGTGAAGGTGGTAGGCACATCCCCGATTTCCACCCTGTCAGGCCAAATCTGAGGCAAGCGCATCGACTCCCGGATCACGTAAGGCTTGTAACCTGCGCTGCCTTCCAGCGCCGTGTGCCCCCCTACGCCCCCTTTGTAGTCGATCCGCGGGACCACGAACACCGGACGCGACATGCGACTATGGCCGAGGTTGTACCATTGGGCTCCCGGCGCTCCCACGCCGCCGCCGCCGATAAACGCGTACGTGGGGTAACCTGAGCGCAACGTCAGTGTGCCGGCCACGCGCCAATTGCCGATCAGCAAGTCAAGCAGGCGGCCGGCATTTCCGGCCAGCGCCCGCCCCCGCCCAAAGGGGAGATCCCAACTGTAGTTGACCAAGAGTTTGTGCCGAATATCATGCACCGCCAAGCCGTAGATGTCGCCCAGGCCCAGTCCCGCCTGCGGAAAGGCTTGGCCGCCCTGACCCTGCATGAACTGGCCTTGCAAGGCGCCGACATCCTGAAGCAGTTTGCCAAAGGTGTAATTAGCCAGCAGGATGAAGCCCTGACCGAAGCGGTGTTCAACCTGGGCGTACCCGGAGTGGTAATTGGAGGTGCCAAGCGGATCGCCGAACGTCCAGATCTCGTTCCACAAGGGGTTCAGCGTGTACATGCGGCCGAAATAGAGGACGCTTCCCGCGTTGCCTCCCGACGGGATTCGCCCGAAGAACGGGTTGTCCACCAGTGCGAACAGCTTCTCGCCGTAACCGCCGATCTTGTGATACGCATCCGGCAGAATGTGCTCGCCTTTGCCGTGCCAAAACGGCAGTTTGCGTCCGAGATTTCCCGAGTAAGCCAGTTCGATGAGCCAGCTCTTGGGACTGCTGCCGAGTTCCCGTTGCAAGTTCACTTGGAGAGTATGTTCGTAACCGGGGCTCATGTTCTCGGCGCCGGAAATAAACCACTGGCCCATGATTTTCTGATTGAGTTCGGAGACGCTGCGGGTGGGGGGTACGTAGCCCTGCCCGCCGGGCATTGGACGGCTGAAGCTCAGCGGGAAGGTCAACCCTCCGTCAGGAGTTCCCCCTTGCGTCAGGCGCGCCAGCCCGCCGTAGCCGACGTTCCAGATGGCGCCGTTCATAAATGTGTTACCGGTCAACGTCATCCAGTTGACGCCCCAGCTCATGCGCCAGACAGTCTTGGGCGTGATCTGGTAGGCGAAGCCGGCTCGCGGACCGATGTGATCGCGCTGCGGGATCTCGAAGCTTCGCGAGGGGTACTCGGGAGTGCCACAAATCGCCGCGCGCCCGTATATTCCTTTGGTCAACCACTCGGGAGGGGGCGCGTTGGCTACTCCAGCCTGCTTTAGCACCTTCTCCCAGCTCCAGCCGGGATTCGGCTGCCAGTCCCAACGGTAGGTCCGGTCCCAGAAGATCTGCCGATTGAAGCGTTCAGTTCGCGGCGGCTCGTAATCCCAGCGCATGCCCAAATTCAGCGTCCAGCGCTGAGAAAGCTTGAAGTCATCCTGGAAATACAGAGCGTGATACGCTTGCAGCGAAGCCGGGCCCGCAAGCTCGGTTCCCGTCCCCCACGTCACAACGCCGAGCAACCAGCCGGCGAAAGGTGAGCCGGTGGGCGCCGGCGCGTCGTAGTACTGGGAAGTCACTGCGCGCTCCGAACGCACGGAGAAGTTACCGCCGCTTAGGTAGTTCGAGTAATAGCGGCGGTGCTCATATCCCCATTTCAGGGTGTGCTTTCCCCACAGCTTTTGCGCCCCCACGGAGCCGGTGTAGCTGGTTTCCCACTCGTTGGTTGCACTGCCGCCGCCCAGATTGGCGATCGTATCGCTGGTCTGCAACGCGGGCACCCGCCCCCGTGTGGTGCCGAGCAGGGTGATTACTTCTGGCTGCAAACCCCACCCCGAGGCCTCGGCTTCCACGCTGGTGCCACTTATATACCAGCGCCGCACGGCGCCAGTGCGTAAGGTGACGACAAGGCTGGGCGTGGCGGTCCAAACATGGGCGAGGCTAAGAGTGTGCGAGGTTCCATAGGATACCCCCACAGGTTGTAAGGGTGAAAGCCACCGCGTGGAGGACGATTCGTTCGAGAAGCGGATGAGGGAAAACTGGGTGGTGTGACGCGCACTCCAGTTCTGGTCCACGCGGCCGGTGAAGCGGTCGCTTTCTGAAGGGTTGGTGCTGCTGCCGACGTAATTCTGATCGTGGCTGGAGCGTGGGCGTGGAGGCTGGTTGGGCTCAGGATAATACTTCAGGTAGATCTTGGAAAGCGGGTCGAAACGAGACTCAGGAATTTTGTTTCCGGGAAACGGCTGGCGCACGACGCGATTATTGACTAGCCGCGCGGTGAGCGGATCGAAGATCTGCACCGGGCGGCCGTCGTCTATCAAAGACTGGGAAAAGTCTCCCTGCCGCTCGAGCGCCGTGGGGACACCTGCCAGGCGGGCGTTGCTGCCTGAACGGTAGCGAGCGCCCTCGTAATTCAGGAAGAAGAACGTCCGGTCCTTGCCGCTGTAAATCTTTGGCAACCAAAGGGGCCCGCCTACCGAGCCGCCAAAGACATTCTCGTGAAACACTCCCTTGGCACGGCCGAACCGGTTTGAGTTCCAGTCATTGGCGTTGAGCTTGTCGTTCTTGAAGAACTCATACGCCGATCCGTGGAAGTGGTTGGTGCCGGAGCGGGTGACCAGCACGATGGCGCCCCCGGAGAGCCGCCCGTACTCGGCCGAAATCCCGTTGGTGAGAACCTTAAACTCCGCCACCGCCTCCATGGAAGGAACCGAGCCGGGCACGTCGTGGCGGTAGCCGGTACTGACCGGGGTGCCGTCAATGAAATACTCGGCTTGCGCCGTACGGCCCCCGTTGATTCTCAGGTCGCTGTCGTGATCGGCCACCAGGCTCTTGCCGGTCACGTTGGGCGCCAGCACCGCGAAAGCCAAGGGGTTGCGGTTATACTGGGGCAGCTCCTGGATGCGCCGGTTGTCAACCACCAAACCGCTTTCCACGTCGCTGGTCCGCATCAAGGGTGCTTCGGCTACCACCGCCACCCGCTCGCTCTGAGCGCCCAATTCCAAGGTCAAATCAAGGACCACCCGGTCGCCTACACGCAGGGTGAATGGACCGCGCTCCAATACCTTGAAGCCGCTGTAGGTGGCACGCAACTGATAGGCGCCCGGCGTGAGGTTAGTGATGATGTAAATCCCCTCTGGGTTCGACGTCGCGGTTCGCTCCACGTTGGTTTCCAGACTCTTGATGGCGATCGTCGCACCCGGGATCACCGCTCCTGATGGGTCGGCTACCCGCCCGGTTACAGTCGCCCCGCCGCTCTGGCCCGCCGAGGGAAGGCTGGCGAGGACGAGGATGAGGATGAGGAGCCCAAGCGTGAGATGACGGTGAATTTGCATTTCTACCCCCTCCGGAGAAATCTAGCCGAGATTCCATTTCCGGCTCCGGCTTGACGGGATTATACACCCAGTTCGGCTGCGTGTGGGGGAAGCCTAAGAAGCTTATTGCTGCTCGCGCAACCAGGCTGTGAACTCGGGAAGCCCTTTGCAGGCGAGCCAGAGCTCGGTGGCGGCAAACTGCGCCTCGCTCGGCTCGCCCGGGCTATAGCCGGGTGGCAGGCGTTGCGGCAGCGGCTGCTCGCCGGTCAAATAGCCTTCCACGAAGGGATTCACGCGTCGGGCGCTGAGCAATGCCAACCGGGCGCTAGCCTCGTGGCTTCCAAGCCAATCCAGGAGGACACGCCCCCACGCAAAAACGGCGCTGTAGTCTTCCTCGCCCGGATAGCGCTCGAACAGCTCAGCAGCTCGTTCGGTCCGCTTGGTAGCCAGGTACAAGCCGAGCAGGGCGTAGCGCACCCCTTGATTATCGTTGGGATTCAGCTCGAGCATGCGCTCGTAAACGGCGATGGCTTCATCGAGCCTGTCCGCCTGGGTTAACAAGTCGGCCAAATCCTGCATGGCGCGCATGTAGGGCCGCGTCGACAGCAAGCCCCAGAAATGTCCCCGGTGCTCCTCAATGAAGTCTTCGCCCAGGTTCCGCTCCGCTTTCTCGACCACTTCACGCATGCGCTGGATGCGAGTATCCAGTTCCGTAGGGACCAGCGAGACCTTCAGCCGTAGGGCATCGGTGCAATCGGGGTCCAGGCGGAGGGCCTGGGCGGCGAGCCGCAAGGCTTCCAACGGATCTTCGGCTTGCATGGCGTCGTAGGCCAACTCCTGGGCGCGCCATTTGGGGTCGTTCTGTTTCGAGGCCTGAGCCGTTTCGGATGCGCAGCCTTGCTCGATTAGTTCCAGCAGTCTGGCGTTCAAGTCGTCCATGGTCTCGAACTCTTGCCCCTCGATCAGGGCGTGCAGGTCGCGCAGAGCGCGCTCGGCGACAAAGGAATACCCTGGAGGTACGGCGCTGGCAGGATCCGAGCGATCGGACGCTCCCACGCGCCGGGCGTGCTTTTCCGCACGAAGGCGATCCCGGCGGGCCTTGGCTACGGACGGTTTGCGACGTTTCCGGCTCATATCAGCGTCAGTATACCGCTACGCGCCATTGGCCTTTTTTGACCACCGCTTGGCTTGCGCAGCCATCGCCGGCAACGGTCCTGGGCCGGGCCCGATCCGGTGATGTCGTGCATCTGAGCCGGATCCTTGCGGACATCGTAAAACTCCTCCGCGGGCCGCTTGCCGCAGGCCAGCTCGAACAACGGCCTGACTTTCGGAGTATTGCGGTGCGCGGGCAGCGAGTGGAGCTTTGTGGGCTACCAGGGCGTAGCGGCAGGTCCTCTGGCCGCAGCCCCGCGCTGATTCGCAAGCTTGACACGCAGCGCCGGCATCTGCTATTCCTGACAAGAGTGAGCTTACTCCGTGCGGGCAACACGCCCAGTTCGGCTTTCAGCCTGCCGACACTCACAGGCGCTTATGAAGTGAGCTCCCAGGAGAGTTGCCGGAGAGGCTAAGTTTGAGAAAGAGCAGTGAAGTGGCCCAGCCGCATTGCACAATTGGCTCCCCAAATAGCCCGGCACGACGCAATAGGCAACGAGGTCTTCGCACTGCACGCGTTTTTTAGGCGGCTGGGCATTCAATCAGAAATTTACTGTGACTTGGCCGACGCAGCTTCGAGGCCTCATGTGCGTGCTTGGGAGAAGGTGAGCCGCTTTAAAGGAAGCCTCCTATTCGTTCACTTCTCTCACGGCGCCCCGGGCCTGGCGCGTGTTTGTGAAATGGGCGTGCCTTTCGTGTTGATTTATCACGGTTCTACGCCCCCCGACTACTTTAGGGGAACGAATCCGCTGCTCGAGCAGGCTTCCCGGGAGGGGGAAAAGCAGTTAGCAGAGCTGGCGCGGCGGGCCTGTCTCTGCGTAGCCCATTCCAGCTTCACGGCCCGGCGGCTGGAAGAGGCTGGATCGCGCCACACTTTGGTGTTGCCTTACGTACTCAACGAAGCACTCTATTCAGCAGGCGGTGACCCTAAGATCGAGAAACTGTACGGCGGCGATGGTTGGGTAAACATACTTACCGTGGGTCGCATCACTCCTAACAAGCGATGCGAAGATTGCATCTTTATCTACGACTACTACAAGAGATATATCGAACCGAAGAGCCGGCTGTTCTTGGTGGGCGACATTCAGGGGATGGAGTGCTACCGCGAGCGGCTGGAGCATCTGCTTGCTGAGCTGGGCCTGCCGGACGTATATTTTACCGGAGCCGTTTCCCAGCGTGTGTTGGTAAGTTACTACCGGATTGCCACCGCATATATTTCCATGAGTGAGCACGAAGGATTCGGCGTGCCCTTAGTGGAGGCTATGCGTTTTGGGGTCCCGGTATTCGCTCTGGCTGCGAGCGCCGTAGCCGAGACGCTTCGGGGGGCGGGGCTGCTCTTCAGGGAGAAGTCCTGGCCGGTCATTGCCGAGGCGATTGGCCTGGTCTTAAATGACCATGCCGCGCTCGAGCAGATTCTTTCTGAGCAGCGTGAGGCCGTGGCTCATTACTCAGCCGAGAAAGCCGAGGGCCGCCTGCGCGCCTTGCTGCAACGGATCGCAGAGCAGTTGGGGGAGTCATGCTAGCCGAGAGTAAGGTTTCTGAGTTGGAATTGCGCCTTTGCCGGTACTTGGATTTGCCGGTCACTGGCCGCCGGGAGCAGCGCAGCGTACCGGCGGGCAAAGCAGGACTAGTGGATCTGGCGCCTCTCTGGCAGGCGGTGCGCGATCTCGAGCTGGCCAGTACTCAAATCGGCAAGGTTCCTGGCGGTTATCCCCGTCACTTGGATATTGTGATGAGGCTGATCTCGGCTCTATTACCTTGGTATACGAGGCCTCTGGCGGAGTTTGGGCGGCAGACTGCGAAGGCTGTGCGGCAAATGGCTGAGATCTTGACGGAGATGGCAGGCAGCAGGAAGTAGCTTATGTTTCGCCTCGGCAGGCAGGCGCGGTTCGGCTTTCCGGAGAAGCGTCGGTGAGAATCTATATTCTTACAAATGCGCTGGAGTACGGCGATGCGGTGAGCAATCATTGCCTCCTGCTACGGCAACGGGCCGGCGAATTGGGTATCCCCGCGTTGCTGTGTGCGGAATTCGCCGACGACCGGGTCCGGGAGCAGTTGAGCGGACCTCCCGAGCTGCTCGATCAGGCAGCGGCGGAGGACATTCTGTTTCATCAGCTCTTCAACGAGACACCCCTTATGAGCCGGGTGGAGCGCTTCCCCGGCCGGCGCGTCTTGATGTACCATAACATCACTCCGCCGGAGTATTTCAGCAAGGACAACCCGGTTTACAGGACGTGTCTGCGCGGTTTGCGCCAGGTCCGCGCAGCCAGCTCGCTGTACGATTACGCGGTGGGCATGACGGAGTTCAGCCGGCGGGATCTGGAGTCTTTGGGCTATCCCCATACTGGCGTTTTCCCTTTGCTGCTGGATACGGCGCGCCTGCTCCGGGCCAAAGTTAATCCCGTCTTGATGGGTTTGCCCAAGCCGCGTGGCACCGTGTTCTTGTTTGTCGGCCGCATGGCTCCCAACAAGCGCATTGAGGACTTGCTGCGGTTCCTGGCGGCTTACCGCCGTCTTGAAGCCGGGTCGGTACTCGTGCTGGTCGGTAACGATGCCCAGCATCCTGAGTACGTGCAGTCCCTGCACCGGCTGGCCACTAGCTTGGGCTTGCGCGCAGGTAGGGATGTGGTTTTCACTGGCAAGGTATCCGAGGAGGATCTGGCCACTTATTACTTGCGTGCAGACGCCTACATTTCGATGAGCGAGCACGAGGGCTTTTGCGCCCCTTTGCTGGAAAGCATGGCCTGCGGGCTGCCCACCTTTGCTTATGCGATCCCGGCCGTGGAGGAAACCATGGGCGGGGCCGGAGTTCTGTTCCGCGAGAAGGACTTTTCCGCTCTGGCCAATTTGGTTTGGGAAACGCTCCAGGATCCCGCCAGGCGGCAAGGGGTGCTGGAGCGGCAACGGTTGAGGTTGGAGGATTTCAGCCCGGAGAGGCAGCGCGAGCGGCTTCGCGCGCTGATCGAAAAGGTGCGCCCGCTGCGCCGTCCGCCCCGTGCGCGTCCGCTGGTCACCGTGATAATCAATACCTGCAACCGCGCTCGGCAACTGGAGCGCTGTTTGGCTGCGCTGGGTGAGCAGACTTATCGGGATTTCGAAGTGGTCGTCGTTAACGGCCCTTCGCAAGACGACACGGCCGCGCTGCTGGACTCGTACGCAGACAAGATTGAAAAGGCGCAGGTTTCCTCCCGCGTGCTCTCAGTTTCGCGAAACGAGGGAATTGCACACAGCTTGGGGGAGCTTATCGCGTTTATTGACGACGATGCCGTGCCACACCCGCAATGGTTGGAAGAGCTGGTGGTTGGTTTCGATGCGCCTGACGTGGGCGCCGCCGGAGGGTTGGTCTACCGCATGCACAGCGGAGACATCGAATTTCGCAACGGAATTATTGATCGCCAGGGTTTTGTCCGCTGGGACGAGCCGGCTCCGGGTATGCACTGGGACTGGGAGGAGGGGTACCTGAACACCGTTTCGGGAAACAACTGCATGTTCCGACGGTCAGCCCTGGAGCAGATCGGCGGCTTTGATGAACGCATCGAGTACTATCACGACGAGGCGGACGTGATTCTGCGCCTTCACCGGGCGGGCTTTCGTACCGTCCACCGGCCGCAGGCCATTGTTTATCATGAAGCCGCTGGCTCGCACAACCGGCGGAGTCCCTACCACTTGAACTGGTTTGCCATCGCCAAGAACACCGTTTACTGTGCTGTCAAGAACGCCGATCGCGGGCGGAGATGGAAGTTGGGATTGCAAGTGGCGGCGCGGGTGGTTCGTGAGCGGATCGGGGCGATGGTGGTTTGGCGAAGGGAAGGTCGTATCGGGACACTGGATTTACTGTGGATGGCCGCGTGTTGTAGCCGGGGGATCGCCGTGGGTATGGCGCTGGCCATTTTTGCCCGGCCGCGTTATCGCGACCTCAAGCGGGGCGCGGAGCGTGCGGCAAAGCTTTTCCCCGCCTCACCTCCGAGGCACATGAGGGTGGCCTTGCTTTCGCAAAACTTACCAGCGGATTCGCCCGGGGGCATAGCCAGCTATACTGTGGCTCTGGCGCGAGGGCTGCGCGAGCTGGGGTGCGAGGTGCACGTCGTCCATCGCGACGACCGCCTCCGGTCCGTCCTCCGCGACGGTGTCTGGTACCACGGCGCGGCGCCGATTCCTTTTCCCGCGGAGGTGCTCGAAGGTTACCGTCTGCCGACCGTAGTCAAGAACCTTGAATACAGCAACGGCGTGCGAGCCAAGCTACTGGACATTCAAGCACGCTGGGGCTTGGACTTGCTGGAATCGCCGAACTGGGATTTTGAGGGCTTGCTGGCGGCCCTGGAACATCGGCTGCCGGTGGTGGTGCGCACGCACTCGCCCATGTTTCAGGTGGCACTCTCCCAGAACTGGCTCATGAACGAAGACCTCGAGCTGTGCGCGGCGCTCGAGGGGACCTTGCTCCGTCACGCTGACGCTGTCACCGGAAGTACGCGGGCCATTTTGGAATTGGTGGCCCGGCAATATCCTGTCAGCGACAAGCAAGTCCTGGTGCCACTCGGCCTGGACATCCCCGCAGCGGGGGCGAAACTTGCGCGGCAGCCGCAAGCGAACGTGATGATCCTGTTCGTCGGCCGCCTGGAGGCTCGAAAGGGAATTGACACGCTGCTCGAGGCCCTGCCGGAAGTGCTGCGCGCTTTCCCGTCTGCATCTGTGCATATCGCAGGCCGCGATTGCGGCGCTGCGCCGGGCCTCAGTTGGGAGCAGCTCTGGCAAAGCCGGATGCGGGGACAAGCGCAACAAGGGCAGGTGCGGTTTCATGGCGAGGTCAGCAACGAAGTTCGTGATCAGCTCTATGAGGCCTGTGACATCTTCGTTGCACCCTCGCGATATGAGTCCTTCGGGCTAATTTATCTGGAAGCGATGGCGCGCGGCAAGCCGGTCATCGCGTGCCGCGTAGGCGGGGTTCCGGAAGTGGTGGTAGACGGGGAAACTGGCATCCTGGTCCCACCGGGTGATCCGGCGGCGTTGGCCGCCGCCATCTTGCGGCTCTTGCGCGACCCGGAGCAGCGGGAACGCTTGGGTCGTGCGGGCCACGAGCGGTATCGGTCGCTTTTCACTTCGCAAGCCATGGCCGCCCGCACACTGGCGCTCTACCGAGACGTTGTGCGCCGTTGGGAGGAGTTCAACAGGCCGGTTTGGAGGGCCAGCGCCGTTGAGGTGAGGCGGCACTCGGGCTGCCATCTGGTCTGGGTCCCCGAAAGCCGCAATCTTTGCCTTCTTGTGCCCGAGGGCCTGCAAGGGATTGCAGTCTACGGTCCTTACATCCGCCTGGCGCCGGGCAGCTATCGCGTGGAATTCAAACTGTGGTTGGGCGCGGCGCCACCTCCCCGCCGCGAATTGGGTAAGCTGGATGTTTGCAGCGTGCGCCTGGGCTACGAGCAAAAGAAGCCCTTGTGGACGGAGGATTTCACCGCCGGGCCCGGGTCCGTATTCAACCTGTTTTTCACGGTTCCCGATCCTCCGGCCGAGGACTATGAGTTCAGGCTGCACACCACCGGTTGCGTGCCCATCTACCTCCGCGAGATCTCGGTGCACCGTTGGCCCCCAAAGGGCGTCCCGCTACCTCGCTCCGGAGCCGAAGTCCAAGCCGCAGAGGTTGTGCAGCTATGATGGAAAGGATAAAGGAGGCTTTCCGCTATCACGCCTTCCTGGGCCAGCTTGTCTATCAGCAACTCGATCAGCGGTATCACGGATCATTTCTGGGTTTTTTGTGGACGTTGCTTTATCCGCTGATGATTTTTTGCAGCTTTACCCTCATCTTCTCGGTGCTGAATAACTGGGACCTTAGGGATTTTGGAATTTACTTCCTTAGTGGGTATCTGTTTTGGATGCTCTTTTCGAGCGCTTGCATGCTGGGCGCGGAGTCCGTAGTGGGAAATGCGGTGTACGTGACCAGAGTCTGTGTGCCCAAGCTCTTGCTGCCGCTGTCCTCGGTAGTCCTCAGTTTGGTAGATTTTGCCGCGGGTCTGGGGATTCTGTGCGCGCTGATGCTGGCCGCCGGCGCGCCTTTCACCTCGGCCATGCTTTTCTTGCCTGTCTCAATCGTGCTGGCGGTGATTTTCGTGACGGGATCCGCGCTGCTGTGCGCTGTGGCGAACGTGTTTTTCAGGGACTTCCGTCATATACTCAGCTCTTTCTTGTTCGTCTGGTTTTTCTTTTCGCCCATATTGTGGAAACCAGAAGCGGCTCCCCCGGGGGCCAGGATTTTTGTTTGGCTTAATCCGGTGGTGCCTTTCCTGGAAGCTTTCCAGGCGCCGATTTGGAGGGGGCGATTGCCGGCGGTAGAATCGCTGACCGCCGGCGCTGTGTTCGCGCTGGCGCTTTTGCTGCTGGGATTGGCGGTTTTCTTACGGGCCGAGCGGAGGTTTTATTTTTATTTATGAACCGGACGGCTACAGTTGGGAAAGTTGGACGAGCTTCAGCGGGCACAGGCCGAGTTTTCATCCGGCTGGAACAAGTGGGAGTGAAGTTCCGGCTTTTGACAGAGAAGGACCTGACGCTGAAAGGGCGGATTCTGTCCCGGCTGGCCGGTGAGCCTAAGAGCGACCGTGAGTTTTGGGCCTTGCGGGGCATTGACTTCGAGGCGGGCCACGGCGAGGTGGTGGGCATCATCGGCCCGAACGGCTCGGGCAAGTCCACATTACTGCGGGTAATTGCGGGAATCCTTTACCCGAGCGAAGGCCGGGTGGAGTCGCGCGGGCAGATCCAGCCTTTGCTGGATGTGGGAGGAACGCTGAACGGCAATCTTACCGGGCGCCAGAACGCTTATCTTTATGCCGCGCTGAATCGCATCCCGCGGAGGATGATGGACGAGCTGATACCCAAAATTATGGATTTCGCTGAGCTGGGTCCCTTTTTCGATGTGCCGACACGCATGTACTCCTCGGGCATGCTCGCGCGCCTGTCGTTCGCTCTGGCCACGGCGTTGCACCCTGAGGTTTTACTGGTGGACGAAGTTCTGGCGGTCGGCGACGAACGGTTCCAGCGAAAATCCTATTTCCGGATGTTGAAGCTGATCGAAAGGGGAAGTCTGGTTCTGATCGTTTCCCACAACCTCGCCTTCATCGAGCAGGTCTGTACGCGCGCGATTTTGTTGTCCGCAGGGAGGATCGCGGCCGATGGGCGGCCCAGCGACGTGATCGCAAGGTATCGTCGCCAGATAGGTTAGGGAGCGCCACAACCAGCACGCATCTTGACGCCGTCCGGGATGGCCTGAGAGCTGCTCTCAAGCGGGCAGATCCTGGAGGAGGGACCGAACGCTCATGTCAACGACAGACCCATCCCTTGCCGCCGAGAGATTCCATCGTTTGGTGGAGATCATGGCGCAGTTGCGCGGGCCTGAGGGTTGCCCCTGGGACCGGCAGCAGACTTTTCAGACCATCAAGTCGTATTTGCTGGAGGAAACTTACGAAGTCCTCGAGGCTGTTGACCGCCAGGACTGGAGGGCGTTAGCTGAGGAATTGGGGGATCTCCTGCTACAGGTTGTCTTCCTGGCGCAGATGGGGGCCGAGCAAGGTTTCTTCACGATTGCCGACGTCCTGGAAGCCATTAACGAGAAGCTCGTCCGCCGCCATCCGCATGTCTTTGGCGGGGGCGAGGCCAGAACTCCCGAAGAGGTCAAACGACGCTGGGATCAAATCAAGACTGAGGAGCGAAGAGACCAGGCCGGGAAGGAAGCCGGCTTGCTCGATTCGGTGCCGCGCGCGCTGCCCGCGCTGGTTGAGGCCTATCAGATTTCCGCGCGCGCAGCGGCGGTAGGCTTCGACTGGGAGAACGCCGACCAGGTGCTCGAAAAACTGCATGAGGAGCTGGCCGAACTGGCTGTGGCGCGGCAGCAAGCTCGCACCGACCACCTGACGGAAGAGATAGGCGACTTGCTTTTCGTGGTGGTGAACCTGGCGCGTTTCTTGCGCGTGGATCCCGAGCAGGCTTTGCGGCACACCAACGCCAAGTTCCGCAGGCGATTCGCCTGCGTCGAGGCGCGGCTGCGCGAGCAGGGGCGATCGCCTGCCGAGGCTAGCTTGCAAGAAATGGAAGCTTTCTGGCAGCAGGCCAAGCAGGACTGAAGCGGGCCCGCCAGGCATCCACCAAAGACCGGGCCAGCACGTCCAGAGGATCGAGCAGGGCAACGCCGGGGACGTCATCCGGGCCCAGAGCCAGCGGGACCTCGGTGCAGCCCATGATGAGCAGATCCGCTCCTGCGCGCACCAGCTCCCGCGCCGCAGCCTTGAGCACTGCCCGGGCTTCCGGGAATCCTTGTGCGGCGCCGCGTCCGGATTTCACTCCCCACTCCGGATTGTTGATGGCGTGGTGAACGTCGTTTTGCAGCGGCGGCGCGCCCCGATTGATGATGGCGTCCTTTCGGGCAGCCTGCTGCTCCAGCGAGAAGATTCGCGCTTGGTAGGGCAGTGTGATGGCCTGGAAGCCGCGGGCGGCCAAGGGGGCCGTGTAGATGCGTTGTAAATAGGTGCCGTTGGTCGAAAGGATGCCGATCCGACGCGCTTGAGGGTGAGCTTGAACCATCGCATCCAAGGTTGCCTCGATCATATGTATGACTTGGACCTCTGCGGCTTCTTGGCCCAGCGCAGCCAGTTCGCGCCGGAAGACGTCAAAGATTGCGGGTGAGTGGAAAGTGTTGCAGGGGATTCCCAGCACGCGGGCTCCGGCGGCCGCGAGCATGGCTGCCAGATGAGCAACCGGCACGGCTGGATTTTCGCAGGCACGGCCCTCGGCCAAAGCGGCCAAGTATTCGCTGCGGTCCTCGATCAGGGCCGCGTACTGAGCCAGCAGGACCGGAATGGCCTGCTGATCTTTCCGCATTCCCAGTGAGGCCTGATACTCGAGCAGCTTGGCCAAGAGCAGCGGGTCCACCCACGGGCCCATGCCACCCACTATGCCGATTGCCGCGGGCAGGCGCATGTTCGCCCTCGCTGACCCCGTGGGTTGCAATGACAAGGCTGCGATAAGAAAGCTTCAGCTCTTGGTAGCCGGCCGCTGGTGGCACTTGGCGCAGTTGCCCGTGCTAACAAAGGATTTGCCGCCTGAGACGTGGCAGGCCGCGCATGAAGTCTTTTTGGCTTCGGCGGCCTTGTGCAGGCTTGCTTTGTAGTTCAGCGGCGCTTTGCTGTCCTGGGGCCAGAGAGCATTGTGGCAAACCTTGCAATCGCCTTTTTCGCGTTCGGCGTGTTTGGCGTGCGGGAAAGTCACATTGCCGACCTTGGCTGAAAAGACCAATTTTTCAGGCGGCTTTTTCTCTTGGGCCGCCACCACGAAGAATACCGTCAGGGTCGCCAGTAGCCCGGCGCTACCAAGCCATCGCATTGCCTCACTCCATGCTATAAGAATTCAGAGCCGAGAAAGAAGCGATGTTAGCAGCAGCCCACGGGTGTTTGCAAGCGCCCGCCAGCGGCCCCACAGGTGAATTAGCCCCGCAGCGCCAGCCTTTGTGGCTGCTGACCATCCAGAGGTCGTGCGCCGCTTGACCCCCTTGGCGGAAAAGGCCCGGGAGGAGCTGGGTGATGTGGACCGGCCCGGCAAAGGCCGGCGCCCGGTGGGCCGGGTGGCGAACCCGACGCCGCGCATTCTATCGGTTAACGCTCCTACCGCCCGAATGCGCCCGGAAGCTGCCTGCATTATGACCGGCTCCCGGCACCCGATTGACGTCGGCTTCCAAGAAGGGTAGGCTTGATTGTGGGGGACAGAATGACTCGCTACGCGCCATCGCGACGCTATTTGCATGCGGGCTTGGTAGCGCTGGCGTTTGCGGTCTTCTCCGGTTGGTGTGCTCTGAGATGGCCCCCGGCCCTGCTGCCGGCGGCGCTGCTGCTCGCCAGCGCCCTGCTGCTTTTGTTTCTGGCCTGCCGGCCTCCCATCGAGATTCATGACAAGTACCTGCAAGTCGGGCGGCGCTTGATCCGCTGGCCGGACATACGGCGTGTGGATCGTACCGGTTGGATATCTCCCTTGGTGGTTCGGCTCACTCTGGCCGACGGCAGCAGATTCTTGCTGATCTACCCGGGTGAGGAGGACTCCGTCCGCGACTTGTTGCGGCAATTGCGGAAATTGGCGGGCGGGGCCTTGATTGACGGCATCCCGCACCGCCAGTACTGGGGCGAGGGCGTGCCCGAGCGCGGGCAGGCTCGTCCGCGGGCGGGAAAATTCCATCTGTTGCGGCCGGAAGACGAAGCGGAGGTTGAGCGCTTGTACCACCGGCTGAAAACCGTGGGTCGGCTTGACCCGAAAAATTCCAAGGACGAAAAGTAGCCGGTGCCTCGCTCGACCGCACGTTTTGCCTATTGGTTGGTTCCCTTGCTCGTGGCGGCAGCGCTGGTGCTGTCGCTGCCGTTTGGTTTGGAGGCAGCGGGCGAGTACCTGGTTTACCGCGAGGAGCCATTTCCGGCTGAAGTCGCGGTTGTGTTGGCGGGCGGTGAGCGCACCGGCAACCGCATCTTGAAAGCGGCCGAGTTAGCGCGGCAGGGGCTGGTCAAGAAGGTACTAGTGAGCGGTCCCCCGGCCTACGGGCGCCACGAGTCTGATCTGGCGATCGAGTTTGCGGTGGGCCGGGGATATCCGCGGGAGTGGTTCTTAAGCCTGCCGCACGCGGGGAGCTCTACCTGGGAGGAAGCCCGCCTGATCACGCAGGAATTGCGGCGCTTGGAGGTAAAACGATACCTGCTCGTCACCAGCGATTACCACACTCGGCGGGCGCGGGCTTGTTTTCGGCGAGCAGCCCCAGAGTTGGAGCTGCGGGTAGTCGGCGCGCCGGACGAAGAATTCCCCAGGCCGTGGTGGAAGAGCCGCGCGGGGCGCAAGACCTTCCTGTTGGAGTGGTTGAAAACCCTGGCTTGGTGGGCGGGATTCTAGCCATGCGCGAGACCTGGCGGGATTTAAAGCCGTACTTTTGGCGTTATCGCGGCCCTTTGGCTCGCGGCCTGGCGGCCCTGGTGGTCAAAGATGTGTTGGCGACCCTTTTGCCCTTGCTGATTCGCGCCGGCATTGACTCGATCACCAGCCGCTTTCAGCTTATCGTGCTGCTAAAGTTTTGCGCATTGCTGGTGGGATTGGCCGCCATCAAAGGCGTTTTTCAGTTCTGGATGCGCGTAATCCTTATCGGTGTTTCGCGCGACATAGAATATGACCTGCGCAACGATCTGTTTGCGCACCTGCTGAGGCTGGCCCCTGACTTTTACGGCCGCACTCGCACCGGGGACATTATGGCCCGGGCCACCAACGACTTGAATGCCGTACGCATGATGTTGGGGCCGGGGCTGATGTATTCGGCCGAGACTTCGCTGACTTTCGTGCTGGCAGTGGCGGTGATGGCGTCGGTAGACTGGCGGCTCACCCTGCTGGCCTTGATCCCGGCGCCTCTGGTCAGCCTTGCAGTGTTCTGGTTTGGCCGTCTGGTGCATACGCGTTTTGAGCGCTTGCAGGCGATGTTCGCCGACATCACCAGCAAGGTGCAAGAGTCGCTGGCAGGGGTGCGTGTGCTGCGGGCCTACGTGCAAGAGGAAGCCGAGCTGCGGCAGTTCGAAAGGTTGAACCTGGCCTATGTCAGGCAGAGCTTGCGCCTGGCTCGTGTCGCTGGGTTGTTCTTGCCCCTCTTGCAGGCCTTGGTCGGGCTGACTTTCTTGATCGTGTTGTGGGCAGGGGGCGCTCGTGTCGCCGGCGGTCGGATTTCCTTGGGCACCTTCGTGATGTTCAGCACCTATATGGGCATGCTGATCTGGCCCATGATCGCCATGGGCTGGGTGGTTAATCTGGTCCAGCGGGGCAATGCTTCACTGGGGCGCATTCGTCGCTTGCTGGCCGAGCCGCCCAGCATCCAGGCGCCGCGAGTGGCGCGAAGCCTGCCCGCAGCGGGCGACATCGAATTCCGGCAAGTCGGTGTGGTTTACGCGGGCGTGCGCGCGCTTGACGGGGTGAACTTGACAATCCGGGAGGGCGAGACGATCGCGGTGGTGGGCCGCACGGGTAGCGGCAAGAGCACGCTGGTGCGGCTAATTCCGCGGTTGCTGGATCCCCACGAGGGTCAGGTGCTTTACGGAGGTGCGGATCTCCGCGAATATTCGCCGGCCGAACTCAGGCGCCGCATCGGAATGGTCCCGCAGGAGACGTTCTTGTTCAGCGCTACCCTGGCTGAGAACATCGCCTTTGGTGTCGAGCACGCCAGCCGCGAGCAGATTTTGCGCGCGGCCGAGCAGGCCGGCTTGGGCCCGGATCTGGCTTTTTTCCCTGCGGGTTTGGACACCGTGATTGGGGAGCGCGGCCTGACCCTTTCAGGCGGCCAAAAACAGCGCGTGGCTATAGCGCGGGCAATCCTGCGCGACCCCGCCATTCTTATACTCGATGATGCGCTCTCCAGCGTAGATACGCTCACCGAAGAACGCATCCTGACCGGCCTGGCGGGCCTTATGCGCGGCCGCACGACCATTCTGATCTCCCACCGCGTCTCGACCGTTCGTCACGCGGACCGCATTATTGTTCTGGAGGCGGGGCGCATTGTCGAGCAGGGCACCCACGCAGAGTTGATAGCGGCCGGCGGCTATTATGCCGATATGTATCAACGGCAGCTTCTGGAAGAAGAACTGGAAGCAGTCTGACAGGTTCTTGTAACGTCGGACAGGCCTGATGCACCTAATTGAGTGATGCCCGCAGCCAAGAAAGTGGCAAACATGGACGGCAAGGCGGGTCGCCTGCGGGCGTCCAAGGGGTTTGCTGATGCGGTTTTCCACGCGCTTGTTGCTGCTGTCAGCTCTATGTGCTGCCGCCTTGGCTCAAAAGGCCAAATTGCGGCCGGCCCCGGAAGTGTGGATGCCAGCCCTGGTGGACTCCAACAGCCCGGTGTTTTGGCGCGACAGGCAGTTTCACCTCTTCAACTCCGCCGGAACGTCGGTAATAAGCTGGGGCGCAAACCAGTTTGCTCCGCTGAGCTCGGAGGCCGTGAGAGTGGATTCCGACGCTCATTTTCCCATGTGGATCGAAGCGGCTTGGATGGACAGCGACGGGATCTTGTATGCCTGGTATCATCACGAGCCGAGCGGCGTTTGCCCGGGTGGTGAACTCACTGCACCGGCTATCGGGGCGCTAGTTTCTTATGATGGCGGCCACAGCTTTCAGGATTTGGGCCTGATCCTGACCGCGGCGGATCCCCCCGATTGCTCGTCCAAAAACGGCTTTTTTGCGGGCGGGCATGGGGATTTTTCGGTCATTTTGGACCGTGAGGGCCAGTATTTTTACTTCTTCTTCGGTAACTATGGGGGGCCCGCGCACCAGCAAGGGATTGCCATGGCGCGCATGGCGTTTGAGGACCGCATAAGCCCGGTGGGAGCAGTGTGGAAATATTACAACGGCCGGTGGGAAGAGCCGGGCATAGGCGGGCGCGTAACGCCCATCTTCCCTGTAGGGACATCCTGGCAGGAGGCCGACACCAATGCCTTTTGGGGACCTTCAATCCATTGGAACAGCTACTTGGAAAGCTACGTGATCCTGATGAACCATGCCTGCTGCGAGCCCAGGTGGCCGCAGGCGGGCATATTCGTCAGTTTCAACCAGGATGTGAGCGACCCCTTCGGCTGGACCACGCCGGTCAAAATAATGGACCACCCGCCCGGCTATTATCCCCAGGTAATCGGCTTGTTAGCCGGTGAAAGCGACACCCTTGCCAGCCAGGTAGCTCGCTTTTATCTTCACGGCGTCTCGGCCTGGGAAATCGTTTTCAGCCTGGCGGATGAGGACAGCGAAGACACCCCCGAACCACCCATTGACGATGCAGTCCCGCCTTCGGGCTTGCCGCCGGGGTGAGCCAAGCCTCTGCTTGAATTAGTGTATGTCCAGCAGACGCGCTTTCTTGCGCGAGACGGCTTTGGCGGCTGTGACAACGGGCCCCGGCGGCGGAAGTTCCAGCGCCATTGTCATAGATCCGAAACCCCTCTTCGATATTTCCCCATACCTGTACATGCAGTTCATGGAGCCGTTGGGAGCTACCGACGGCTCCGTCCAAGCGGCTTGGGATTGGGATAGCGACGACTGGCGCAAGGACTTCATCGAAACCACGCGGGAGCTGGCGCCCGATATGATCCGCTGGGGAGGGATCTTCAGCCGGTATTACAAATGGCGGGAAGGCGTGGGCCCGGTGAAGGCGCGACCGCCGGTGCGAAACTATGCGTGGGGCGGCTGGGAGACCAACCGGGTGGGTACGCACGAGTTCGTGGATCTGTGCCGCCGGGTAGGTGCCGAACCGCTCATCGCGGTAAATTTCTTGAGCGACGGTGTGCGCCGCTACTGGACTACGCGGGAGGGCAATCGCGCGGCGGATGCGCGGGAGGCAGCCGATTGGGTCAGCTACGCCAACGATCCGGACAACCGCGAACGCAAGAGCCATGGCGTTTCGCAACCTTACAACATCCGTTTTTGGCAGCTCGGCAACGAGACCTCTTATGGGACGGAAGGCTTCACCAGGGAGGAGGCTATCGGGCGCACCATCGAATTTGCGCGCGCGATGAAGGAACGCGACCGCTCAATCCAGCTCATTGGCTGGGGTGATCGGGGCCGCGAGGGGCTTTGGGCGCCGGAGCTGGCGAAACGGGCGGGCGAGTATCTGAACTATGTGGCCGTTCACATGATGGGGGTGCGTCCTTCCTCCAAGGAGACTGTTTTGTGGGGACTGCGTTACCAGCGGAACTCGCAGCAGGCTTGGGAAGAGTTGCTCGAGCTGGCCAAGGTGGTGGAGTCGCGGCTGTTGGAGGTGGAGCAGGCGGTCAGCGCCACCGGAGCTAATCTGGGCCTCGCGATCACTGAAGGACACCTCAGCCTCAGCCCCCACAACAGCAATCCGATTCTGGCCGAGTGGCTCTCGGCGGCTTATCATGCACGGACCATGAACCTGTATCAGCGCCACGGGCACATGGTAAAGATCGCGACGGGTGCTGATTTCCCCACCACGCGGTGGACCGTGGGCTCCGTGGTGATCCAGGTGCCGCGCGGCGTCAGCTATCTGATGCCCATCGGTCGAATCATGCGCTTGTTCAAGCTTTACAACGGCAAGCAAGCTATTGCCGTCACCTCCGCGCCGCCGGATCTTGATATTGCCGCCAGCCGCACGGCCGGGCGAGTTTACCTGCATGTGCTCAACATGAGCTACTCGCAATCAGTGCAGGCAGCTTTTGCGGTCAGCGGTATGCGGGTCAAGGGTGGGCGGGTGTTTGAGATTGCACCCGAGGATCCGCGCGAATATGTCAACCAGGATCGCCCCCAGATTTTCGCTCCGCAGGAAAGACAGTTGAGTGAGCAGGGTGCTGGTGTGTGGAGTTGGCGATTTCCACCCAGGTCTGTGAGCGCAGTGGTGCTGGAAGTCGGCGAGCCGTAGTGCAGGCGGGGCCAGTCAGGGGGCGGGCTTGCGGCGGCTGGGTGCGTCGGCCCTTGCGGCAACGCCTCACCATTCCGCCCGCACCAAGGAGACGGCCTGCCGGGGAAGAACGAATTCCAGGCTGAGCGCACCTTGGCTAACGCGTGCCCATTGGGGTGAATCCAGAAGCTGGAGCTGCCCGGCCTCTTCGAGTGCCCGGTACTGTTCTGGTGAAGGCGGCTGAGGTGAACCCATGCGTTTCCACGCCGTATAGGCATTGCTGTGGGAATCGTCTATTCGGTAGTGATGTAGCAGCACACGGGAGACCGAGGCCGGCAAGCCTTTCAGAGCCATGTGGATGGCCGCCGGCGGGCCGGCTATATCGTCGTCGTGATAATGCCAGAGCATTACGGTCAATCGCCGCTCCTCGCGACCGGCCAAAACGCCAATGTCCGGCTGCTGCTTGACGCCGCTTTCGAGCATGGTCTCCAGGGCGATCTGCTGTGAGCTGACGGCTCTTACCCTTTCGCGCCCCATCAGTCCGAACATCCGGAATACATTCAAAACGGGCTTGTCGATGCCGTTGGTGGCCAGATCCCGGAAGCCCTCAAAGTACGGCTGGTCTTCGAACTCGAAAGCCCAGGTAACGGCGCCCAGGAGGTTTACCTTGTGCCGCTGGGCTAGATCCAGCTTGCGCGCGAAAGTGGCCGCCGTATAGCTTGAATACATCGTGCCATTGCGATAAGCATTTTGCGGGTAAAAGCGGGCCGGGCAAGCTGCGCATCCCTCCGGATCTGATTCGCCGATGATAATAGGCAGGCCCTTTAGTTCGGGGTAGGAAGCCACAATCTGAAAGCCTTGGTCAATGCTGCGCAACTGGAACTCCGGGCCCATTTGTACGCGGTCGCCCACCATGCGTGGGCGGCCTTTGGCATGGAAGGCTATGAAATCAATGGGCGACCCGGTGCCGCCGGTTACGTAGTTGCGGCCGCGGACGACGTGGTCCAGGAAGGCGCGCAGAAACTTCGCTGCTCTTTCGCTGCTGGGCCCTGTGACGTGCGGCCCGCCAACCTTGGCCGCCGGTAGCGCTCTCTTGACGCCGTGGGCCGCATAATCGTAAAGCTTGTGATAGTCTTGCTGGGTGCCCTGCCAGTATCCGCCGTCCGGTTCATTCCACACCTCCCAGTACCAGGTCTCAACTTCTTGCTGACCGTATCTTTGTGCGCAATGCCGCACCCACTGGTAGACGAGCTCGCCCCACCGGAGAAAGTCTTTGGGCGGGTATGCCCAGCCTGTGAAGATGTTGGCGTAAGGCTGCCCGGGCGACCAGCTATGACGATACGGTTGCGGCTTAATGGAAAGCGCTTCGGGCATGAAGCCGATTTCGACCAGCGGCTTGAGGCCGCGCTCGATGTAAGTGTCGAAGATCCGGTCTATGATGGTCCAGTCGTAATGGGGCCTGCCCGCGGCGTCTTCGGTGTATGCGTTTGTGGAACCCCACTTCAGACCAGGGGTGCCGTCACCGCTGTTCAGCAAGTTATGCACGCGTATGTAGACCGGCGCGGGGCTCAGGGCCGCCAGTTCGCTTAGCAGCTTCTTGCCGTCCTTCATATAGGTGTAGTTGGGCTCGTCATAGCCGAAGAAGCGGAAAATGGGAGGCAGCGGCCCCAGCCGGGCGGAGGCGTCAACCTCCACGGTAACCGCCAGCGGCGATTGGGCCAACAACGGCGCCGCCCAAGCGACCAGCCACACCCAAGCGACTTGTTGTCCGATCAGCCTGTACATATGAACCAGCTTGCCCCAAAAGCCTCACGCTGTGCGGCCGGCCAGTCGCTTGGTGGTTCAGGAGGAGTTGGCGGGGCTGGTACGCCCGGCGCGATTTGAACGCGCGACCTCTTGCTCCGGAGGCAAGCGCTCTATCCAGCTGAGCTACGGGCGCATCTACGAACCTATTTTACTCCCGGGGAGGCTTTGCTGGAAGCCCCCTTGGCTTTGGCGGGCTGGTGCTTGTTCACCGGGACTTGGCGAGCGCCAGAGGTCCCCCCTTCGGCCAATAGCGCCTCTATCTGGGCGCGCATGTTCTTCTCTTTGTCCAGGAAAAAGGGATCGTCGGCGCTGTACTGCGCGCGGATAATCCCTTTCCGATCCACGAACACCAGTTGCGGGACCAGCATACGCATGATAGGGGAGTGTTGCAGGAAATCCAGTACGCTTTCGCGGGTGCCCACCCCTACCGGGAAGGTCAGGCCCAGATTCTTGATGTAATCGGGCACCAGCATCATGGCCATATCATTGAAAGCCACTCCGATGGGCTGGAAGCCCCGCGGCCCGTATTGCTTGTAAAGCGCATTGAGCGTGCGGGAAGCGTCCTGGCAAGCCGGGCAAGTGGTGAGCAGAAATTCCAGAGCCACCACTTTGCCGCGGAAATGGCTGAGCAGCAATTGCTCTCCATTGGGTAGCTTGACGGCGAACTCCGGTGCAGGTCTGGGCACCTGTGCGGCACTCAGAGGCAAGGCAAGTAAGACGGCCCACCTGTACAATTTCCTTGCGGCCAAGCGTACCTCCACCTCAGTCCAGTTTAACGCAGCGGTCTGGCTCGCCGCCACGGCCAACTGCGTTCATTTTTTTGACAACTGCTCGGCCATTTCTTGCGTCTGTAAGAATGCGAGGAGGGATGCCAGCCATGGTCACGGTTATGCCAGCTCGCAAGGAGTCACGGGCTTTGGTCTACTGCCCAATCTGCACGCACACTGTGGAAGCGGCCGTCCTTTGGCAGGGCAAGAAGGCCATGGTGAAACCGGGGCAGAAGTGCGCGCGCTGCGGGGCCTCACTGGATGCCGGGGCCGTGCTTCGCGATCGGGCGGCGGCTTGAGGGCCACCGCGGTGTGGGGCGGCAAATGGGTACAGTACCGCTAGCTGGGCAGAGGTTGCACGGGGCGGGCAGTTTTGGTGTATAGTGGGGACGTCGGCATGAGGCGCAAAAGGTTCACCGGTTCGCAAGAAACGGTTCCCAAAGAACTCTTGGATCACGCCAGGCGGTCGCTAGAGACCGACAAGCTCAAGAAAGCGACCAAGTGCGTGGTCTGCGGCGCCGAGACCAGCCCGACCTCCACCGAGTCGCTTTGTTGGGTTTGCCGCCGTCTGAAGATCAGTGCGTGGCGGGAGATCGAGCAGCAGTTGCCGGCTCAGGAATGAACCGCCTGCACGACTGAGACCCAGGAGCTTCCGCCCGACACACGAGGGGCGTCACGTATGCGCCGGGTCCGGCGCGTCCGGATCGAGGCCCAGCTCGCGAACCGCCCGGGCGGCGTGTTCGGGCGGCAAGCGACGCTGCCGGGCCAGAGCGGCCAGCGCAGCGGCGGCAATTGCTTCGGCGCTCACCCCGAAGAAGTTGCGCAGGTGGCTTCGATTGTCGCTGCGCCCGAACCCGTCAGTGCCTAGAGATACCAGGCGCCCTGCCAGCCACGGAGCAATTTGGTCCGGCACCGCTTTTATATAGTCGGTGGCCGCGACGATCGGAGTTTGGCTTGAACCGAGCACCTGGAGCAGGTAGGGCTGACGGGGCGGCTCTTCTGGATGAAGCCTGTTCCAGCGTTCCACGCTGAGGGCCTCGCGTCGCAACTCCGTGTAACTGGTCACGCTCCAGACTCGCGCCCGGACAGCGTATCGCTCGGCAAGTATGGTGCGGGCGCGCAAGGCCTCGCGCAAGATGGGGCCGCTACCTAGCAACTCTACTTGGGCTTGTCCTCCTTCAGTCGGTTGGCAGAGGTAGATTCCTCTCAAGATGCCTTCGGCAACACCTTCCGGCATAGGCGGTTGCGCGTAATTCTCGTTATAGAGGGCCAGGTAGTAAAAGCGATCTTCCCCTTGCTGGTACATCCGACGCAAGCCGTCCTGTACGATCACGGCAATTTCGTAAGCGTAAGCAGGGTCATAGACGGCGCAGGTGGGAATCACGCTCATCAGAAGCTGGCTGTGACCGTCCTGATGCTGGAGACCTTCGCCGGCCAGCGTGGTCCTTCCCGCCGTGGCGCCTAGCAAGAAGCCTTTGCCGCGTGCGTCTGCGAAGGCCCACATCAAGTCGCCCACCCGCTGGAAGCCAAACATGGAGTAGTAGATGTAGAAGGGGACCATTGGCAGGCCGAGATTAGCCCAAGCCGTGCCTGCCGCGGTAAAAGAAGCCATGGCCCCCGCTTCGCTGATGCCTTCCTCGAGAAGCTGACCGTCCCGCGCCTCCCTGTAATACAGGAACATTTCGTGATCCACAGGCTCGTAGAGCTGTCCCCGGCTGGCGTAAATTCCCACCTGGCGGAAAAGCGCTTCCATGCCGAAAGTCCGGGCCTCGTCCGGAATGATGGGAACGACAAAGCGTCCCCACTGCGCATGCCGCAAAAGCAGTGTCAACAGCCGCACGAAAGCCATGGTTGTGGAGACCTCGCGCGCGCCGGATCCCCCCAGAATTTCTGCGAAGTAATCAAGCGGAGGCGCAACCATGCTAACGGGGCGCGGCTTGCGCTCCGGCAGGTAGCCGCCCAGCGCCTGGCGCCGCTCGCGGATGTACCGGATTTCCGCGCTGTCTTCGGGCGGGCGATAAAAGCAGGCCGAGTGCACCGCCTCCGGCGGGATGGGGATTTCAAAACGCCGGCGGAATTGCTCCAGCTCCTCCTCGTTAAGTTTCTTTTGCTGGTGCGTGATGTTCCTGCCTTCGCCCGCCTCACCCAGGCCGTAGCCTTTGACCGTCTTAGCCAAGATCACCGTGGGCGAGCCGGTGTGTTCGATGGCCCTTTGATAGGCGTTGTAAACCTTTTGCGGGTCGTGCCCGCCCCGGCGCAGCTTCCAAAGATCCTCATCGCTGAGGTCCTTAACGAGATCCAGCAGTTCGGGGTATTTGCCGAAGAAATGCCGGCGTATGTAATCGCCTTTGCGCACCACGTAGTTCTGATAGTCGCCGTCCAGACATTCGTTCATGCGCTGAACCAGCAGGCCTGTTTTGTCGCGCTCCAGCAGCGGATCCCAATTGCTGCCCCAAATGACCTTGATCACATTCCATCCGGCGCCGCGGAACAAGGCCTCCAGCTCCTGTATGATCTTGCCGTTACCGCGCACGGGGCCGTCCAGCCGCTGCAAGTTGCAGTTCACCACGAAGATCAGATTGTCTAGCTTCTCAAAAGCCGCCAGGCGCAAGCCGGCAACCGATTCCGGCTCGTCCATCTCGCCGTCGCCCAGGAAAGCCCAGACCTTGCGCGGAGTGGCGGGCAGCAGGCCGCGGTTTTCCAAATAGCGCAGAAAACGCGCTTGATAAATAGCGTTGATGGGAGCCAAGCCCATCGAAACGGTGGGGAATTGCCAGAAGCCGGGCATGAGCCAGGGGTGCGGGTAGCTGGTCAGACCTGGCTGCCCGCGCAACTCGTGCCGGAAATTTACCAGTTGCTCCCGTGTCAGCCTTCCCTCCAAAAACGCCCGCGCATAGACTCCCGGCGCGGCGTGGCCCTGAAAGTAGACGAAGTCACCGGGCTGGTCGCCGTAGGAGGCTCGGAAGAAATGGTTGAAGCCCACCTCCAGTAGAGTGGCCAGGGAAGCATAAGTAGAAACGTGTCCGCCTATGCCCGGATCGTATCTGTTGGCGCGCACCACCATAGCCATGGCGTTCCAGCGGACCAGGCTCTTGATGCGCCTTTCCAAGTCCCGATCGCCCGGGTAAGGCAGTTCCTGCTCGGCTGGGATGGTGTTGACATAGGGAGTGCAGAGCTGTGGCCGGATCTGAACTCCGCGCTGTTGCGCGCGGGCGAGCAAGCGATCGAGCAAGTGGCTAGCGGCCTCTGCACCGTATTGCCGGACCAGCTCATCAAAGGCATCGAGCCACTCGGCGGTTTGCTGGGGATCGGGTTCGCTGAAGTTCGCCATGGCTTGAAGGTTACGATTTCAGCATAACGGGCCCGGTCGCTGGAGCGCGCGCCTGGCTATAATGAGGTGATGACCCCTGCCTCTGCGGCACTGGTTCCGCCCGAAGTGTTGGCCGGCTACGAGGCCGTCATCGGACTTGAAGTGCATGTTCAGCTTGCCACGCGCACGAAAATTTTCTGCGCCTGCCCGACCAGCTTCGGTGCGCCCCCCAACACCAATGTCTGCCCCGTTTGCTTGGGCCTTCCCGGTGCGTTGCCCGTGCTCAACCGCCAGGCGGTGGAAATGGCGGTGAGAGCGGCGCTGGCCCTTAACTGTACCATCCGCCAGCCGTATTCGCAGTTTGCCCGCAAGAACTATTTTTATCCGGATCTGCCTAAGGGTTACCAGATCAGCCAGTACGACAAACCTCTGGCCGAGCGCGGCTGGATCGAAATAACGGTGGAGGGCGCGCGCAAGCGCATCGGCATCACGCGCGTACATCTGGAGGATGATGCCGGCAAGAGCTTGCATGAGGGCTTTCGCGATTCGGATCGTTACACCTACGTGGATCTGAACCGCTGCGGGACACCCCTGATTGAGATCGTTTCCGAACCCGACATGCGCAGCTCCGAAGAGGCGTATGCCTATCTTAACGAGCTGAAACTGCTCTTGCAATATGTGGAGGTCTCCAGTTGCGACATGGAAAAGGGCCACTTGCGCTGCGACGCCAATGTCTCGGTGCGCAAGCGGGGCCAGCAGGCCTTCGGCACCAAAACCGAAGTCAAGAACCTCAATTCCTTCCGGTTTCTCAAGCAGGCGCTCGATTACGAGATCGCCCGCCAAATCGCGGTGCTCGAGTCCGGCGGCACGATCGTGCAAGAGACGCGGCTTTACAACGTGGAGACCGGTGAGACCGTGGGCATGCGCACCAAAGAACACGCGCACGATTACCGCTACTTTCCCGAGCCGGACTTGCTGCCTCTGCGGATCAGCGAGGCGTGGCTGGCCCGCATACGCGCCGCCATGCCCGAGCTGCCGGCCGAGAAGCGCGCCCGCTTCGTGCGCCAGTACGGATTGCGCGAGTATGATGCCCAGGTGCTGACGCTGACGCGAGCCACCAGCGATTATTTCGAGCAGACTGCTGCGCTTTCCGATGATCCCCGTGCTGCGGCCAACTGGGTAATGGGCGAACTGATGGGCGCGCTTAAGGCCGAGGGCAAGGAAATCACTGAGTCGCCCGTGAGTCCGGAACAACTGGCCGAACTGGTCAATCTGATTGCGCGCGGAGAAATTTCCGGCAAGCTAGGCAAGGAAATCTTCGCCAAGATGTTTGCCACCGGCGAGCCGGCCCGCCTGATCATGGAGCGCGAGGGCTTGCGCCAGATCAGCGATCGAGAGGCTCTGGCCCGGCTGGTGGATGAGGTGCTGGCGGCCAATCCGCGGCAGGTGCAGCAATATAAGGCCGGAAAAGCAGGCGTGCTGGGATTCTTTGTGGGTCAGGTGATGAAGGCCACTCGGGGCCAAGCCAACCCCCAGTTAGTCAACGAACTGATTAAAGAAAAGCTGGGCTAAAGGCGCGTTTAAGGCCGGCGTTGGCTGTGGTAGTTAGGGAAAGGCGGTCGCTGGTGCTTGGGTGGCGGGTTTTTTTCAAGGGCGGTCAGCAACACCTCAACCGCTTTCTCAAGTTGAGGATCATGGCCCCGCCGCACCGCCTCGGGATCCAGCTCCACCTCTATGTCCGGCGGGATTCCCGTGTTCTCGGCCACCCACTCGCCTCGCTCAGGATCCCAAAAGGCCACCGCCGGCGGCGAGACCACGCCGCCATCCATCAATTGGGGCCAGCCACTCAGCCCGCCCACCAAACCGCCCCAGGTTCGCTTGCCGATGAGCGGTCCCAGGTTCGCTTTGCGGAAGTACCACGGCATGGTGTCTCCTCCCGAGCCCGCGTACTCGTTGATCAGCATCGCCTTGGGGCCGAAAATGCCGCCCAGCGGGCCGGTGATGTCCTCGCCCTCCCGCATAGTGCGGTAATGCAGCAGGGGACGACGCAAGTAATCGAGGATGTAATCGGGCTGTGAGCCGCCGGCGTTAAAACGCTCGTCGATGATCGCACCTTGCTTGCCCACCTGCGCGAAGTAATAACGATTGAAACTGGTATAGCCGCCCAGCGCCGTGTCCGGTAGATACACGTAGGCCAGCCGACCCCCGCTCATTTCATCCACTTTACGCCGGTTTCCTTCAATCCAGGCTAAATTGCGCAGGCGCATTTCGCTTTCCAATGGGACAACAGTAACATCGCGAGCGCCTGTTCCGCCAGGATCGGTACCAACCCTAATTACTACCTGCTTGCCCGCAGTAGCTTCGAAAAAACTGTATAGATTATCGGTGGCGCGCAGCTCGCGACCATTTACTGCCAGCAAGTACTCGCCCGCTCGCACGTTAACCCCCGGGGGTGTCAACGGCGCACGCAAGTCCGGGTTCCAGCTTTCTCCCGTATAAACCCGGGCGAAACGGTAGCGGCCGTTTTCGATCTGGTAGTCGGCCCCCAGCAATCCTACCGGCACACGGCGGACTTCAGGCTGAGCGCCGCCGCCCACATTCAAATGGCTGGCAGTAAACTCGCTCATCATTTCGGCGAACAGGTAGTTCAAATCCGAGCGGCTACCCACTGCTTCCAGGAACGGCTCATAGCGCCGCATCATGGCGGGCAAGTCCAGCCCGTGCAGGCCCGGATCGTAAAAGAAGTCGCGCTGGATGCGCCAGGCCTCCGAGTACATCTGCCGCCACTCGGCTTGCGGTTCGATGCGTGCCTGCATGCCCTCCAGCCGCAACGTGCCCTCCGCCGGCTTGACGGGTTGGGTGGCTGAGACGATCGCCCAGCGATCGCGTTGCCGGTAAAGCATTTTCTCGCCGTTTTCGGACAAGTCAAAGGCCAGAACACCTTCAAGAATGCGTTCGGTCTTACGCGTCTTAAGGTCGAACTTGTACAAGGTGCGGCCCGGCTGTTCGGCTTCAGCGCGGAAAGGTGTTTCCAGCAGGAAAAGCACCCCGGTTTTGCCGGCGTACAGTGCGGTATAGTTGCGAGCCGCTATGGGCAAAGCCAGAATGCGCTGCTCGATGCCCTCGGGGTCAATCCGGACTTCAGGCGTCTGTTTCTCGGTCTCGCGCGGCTTGGTCGGCGAGGGCCTTTCTTCGTCGCTTTCCGGGGGCAAAGGCGAGGGGAGATCCTTCCGCAGCACCAGCACATAAACGCTGCTGGTGAGGGGACGGAAATAACTGGACATGTCACGCCAGCCGATGTTGAGCCCGGTGTCGGTGCTAGCCAGAAAGTATAGATGCTTGCCATCGCGATCGAACACGGGCATGGTGGCGTCACTCATGCCGTCGGTAATCTGGAGCCGTTGGCGCGTAGCGATGTTATATACGAACACCGCTCGAAGGTGATTCTTCAGTTGCAAAGTGTATGTCAACCAGCGGCTGTCCGGCGACCAGGCCAAGTGGCGCACCCTCCGCGGGCCATCATAACGATCCCTGTCCACCAGCACTGGCCTGCCGGCATCCAAATCGAGATACCACACGTTCAGTTTCTTGTCCGTATAAGCAATCTTCTTGCTGTCGGGAGACCAGACAGGAGTGTAATAGTAAGTGGGCGGATCACTCAATCGGTAACGGCGGGGCTGATTTGGAGCCAGCGGATCGCTTAGGTGCAGCTCGTACTCGCCAGATGCGTCTGAAAAATAGGCAATCCAGCGCCCGTCGGGCGACCAAGCCGGATCGCGGTCGGCGGCGCCCGGGGAGTTCGTGATATTGCGCGGATCGCCTTTTTCTGCCGGCACGGTGAAGATTTCACCCCTGGCCTCGAACACGGCGCGCGCGCCGGTAGGTGAAATTCGCCCAGCGCGGATTTGGCGCCAGACCGGTTCCAAACGCGGGCGCAGCTCGGGCAAGTCTCCGTTCAGTTTGATTTGGACCGCTTGAAGCTTGCCGGACTTCAAGTCGTAAAGATAAATTGCCCCGAACTGCTCGAGTACGATGGCGTCCGGGCCTGCGGCTGCGTGCTTGAAGTCAAAGCCGCTGTTGGGGACGGCCTGCACGACCTTTCGGCTAGCCATCTCGTAATAGAAAAGCGTCACCGGGCCGTTGCGATCCGAGAGAAAGTAGATCCGGTTTCCGATCCACATGGGGCAGAAGTCATTTGAGTTATCCCGTGGGATACGGTCGGTGATTTTGGAATCAGCCAGACGCGCTATCCAGATGGGAGTGGTGCGCCCGCCCCGGTACCGTTTCCAGGTGTTGAAAGCGCGGGCCAGCGGTACGTAGGCGAGGTAAGCACCGTCTGGGGAGAAAGAGGCCTCTTCGGCCATGACCAGGGGAAGCTCTTGCGGGAAAACGCCGTCCAGGGGCAGAAGAAAGAGCCTGCGGAAGCGCGAGAAGCTGTTACGCGAGGAACGGAACAGGATCGCCTTGCCGTCGTGAGACCAGCCGGCAACTTCATCCGGCGCTGGGTGCCAGGTGAGCCGGCGAGGGATTCCGCCCGATGCCGGTACCAGGTAGACGTCAACATTGCCGTCGTACTCGCCGGTAAAAGCTACCCATCTTCCGTCCGGCGAAAAATAGGGATGCGTCTCCTGGCCCGGTCCGGCCGTGAGGCGGCGCGCCTCGCCGCCCGCGCGATCAACGATCCACAAGTCGCCCGCGTAATGAAAAACAATGTGCCGCTGGCTGAGAGCCGGCTCGCGGAACAGCGTAGATGCCGCTCGGGCCGGCGTGACTCCGGACAGAAAGGTGAAAAGCAAAAGTGCCGCAAACACTGTTTGCATAGCTTTGCACCTCATACTAGCATCAGTTAACGGCAAGTTGCCTCAGAGGCTCCGTTCGGGATTCTCCCCAGCCGGCTTATCCGGCCTCACAGCGTGGGTTTCGATCGGCTCGGGATGCACCGTAACGTCTGCGTTGGGAGCCACTGTGCGGATGGCCCGCTCGATTTCTTCAGTGAGCCGGTGCGCTTGTTCGAGCGACTGTGTCCCATCGAGCAACACGTGCACGTCTATGAAAACGTTAGGGCCTGAGGTCCGAATGCGCACATTGTGGCAATCGGCGACCCCGGGCAGCGATTGGGCCGCTACAATCACACGCTGTTCCATGCCGCCGGGCGCTGCATCCAACAGGGCATGGATGGACCGCATGCTGAGCCGGAAAACCACCACGAGTACAATCAAGGCCACCACGATCGCCGCCGTCGAGTCGGCGTAGCGCAAGGTGTACAGGCTGGGGAATTTCTCGCTGGCATAGACGGCGAGCAAGCCGACTAGAACGACCAGGGAACTCCAAACATCGGTGCGGAAGTGCAGCGCGTCTGCCTCAAGCGCCTGGCTGCGGTGCTTTTCGGCCGCCTGCTGCAAAACGCGGGAGCGCGAGACATCCACCGCGATTGAAGTGATCATGACCAGAAATGACCAGACCGTGACTTCAACCACCGTGGTTTTCTGCACCAACCGCTGGACAGCTTCGGCGATAATCCAGCCGCATGTCACAACCAGCAGCAGCGTCTGAAACAATGCAGACAGGTTTTCGACTTTGCCGTGCCCATACAGGTGGCCCCGGTCCGCCGGCTTGCTCGACACCCGGACGGCGAACCATGTCATCACGGCTGCCGCCAGGTCCAGGCCGGAATGTGCGGCTTCCGCCAAGATTCCCAGACTGCCCGTAGCCAGCCCTACCACAATCTTCAAGCCCGTAAGGCCGACAGCCGCCGCCACTGACGCGAGAGCAGCCCGGCGCTTCTCGCGCTCCGGCCCGCCCGGGACTCGGCTGGGGTAAACACGCGAAAAAAAAGCCAGTGCGCGGTTACAACTGCGTAGCTTCACGAACCTGTGTACCTTCCAGCAAATAATCGAGGAAGCGGCGGCCATGCTCAAGAGCTTGCTGGTAAATTTGGCGGCGCTCCTGGCGCGTCAGCCGGTAGCCTAGGCGGTAAAACCGCTCCAGCCCCTGGCCCAGGGTATAGGTGCCTGCGTACGCAATCGCCGCTTTCGGAATCAAGCCTGCTCCCCAAGGAATCTTGGCTGCCAGCTCGCGCGCCAGCGCGCGCCAGCCAAAAGCGCCGGCCACAATGGAAGCGATTTCCATACGCTGCTCGCGATAGCCCACTTCGCGATCGCTGGCCGCCGCCAGCAGAAAGGCCATTCGGACCTGGTTCATGGTTATGAAAGCTGTATCGGAGGCGAATTCTCCTACCGCCCAGGGTAGCGCCACCATGCTGGGTACGATATCGGGCACGGCCGTCAGCACCGCGAAGGCCGCGTTCTCACGGGAGATGGTTTCTATGATGCGATTGGCCACTGGCTTGCGAAACGGATAAAAGTGACGAGCGAGCGGCAGGCCGAGATCCTCGCGAGCTCGCAGTATCTCCTCCACCGTACGCTGGGGCTGCTCACGATAAAAGGTAAAAGCCCCGGCAGGGCAGGGCAGACCCTCCTCGTAGATTTCCAGATCGAAGCTCTTGGGGCTGCCGGGTTCGCCCGCGCGGTGCAAGATGCGCATCAGCTCCAGCCGGCGCTCTCGTGAAACGGTCCGCGGCACCAGAAAATCTTCCATGGCCACCAGCGCCTCGCTGGAAACCGCCACCAGCCCCACACTTAACGGCCTTTCGGCGGCGGCTTTCACCTGATTGGGATTCAAATGCCGGATGGCGGAACGAATTTGCCGCGCCAAATGGGCCTTCACTAGCGGCCTCCTCCTCGCTCGCCCCGGGGCAGCGCTTCAAGGTACCGGAGGGCGGGCTCCCCGGGCGCGAAATGCTACTTGGATTTCCTTACGCCATTCTACCCCCAAGCCGATGCGCTCCACTTCAATATCCGGCCGAAAGAAGCTCAGGATGATTTCTGTAGTGGGATGAAACTCGAGGGCGGGGGCGATTAGCAGCAAGCGAGGTGCATCCGGGCGAAGGGCAATGCCCGGGAAATAGCCGCTGCGCGTAAAGTCGCCCCGTTCGAGATGCCAGCGGACGCGGATCCAATAATCCAGCGCTTGCAGCGGCAACTGGATATCCTGGGTCGCTTTGAGCTCGAGCACCGCCAACCGGCCTGTGCGGTCCACCGCCAGCAGATCCAGTACCCCACGATCCAGGCCCGCGAGTGCGGGAACCTGAGTGTAGAGGGGCCAGGGAAGCAGGGTGGCGTCCACGCGCTCGATTTGGGCGCGCACCTGGTACTCCATCCAGCGCTCAGGCTGCATGCGGTAGATGGGGTTAGCACGGTCAGCCGCATCGGCGCGACGCAGGCGGGCCAACTCAAACGCCAGTTGCCCGATCTCAGCCAGGTGACTTTGCTGGGCACGTGCCCATTTTTCTATGCCGAAGTACACCGATGAGCCGGAAAGTCTGGCAAACTCCAACCCCCGCACGCGCAGCCCAACCGATCCATCGTTGTGGGGGACAGTCTCCAGCCCAGGCAACCCTGCCAGACTAGCAAGCAGAGCTTCCCAGAGCGGTGGATATTCCGCTCGGGAGCCGCGCTGGTCTTCAAGCACGGTGTCCAGATTGCCGTAATCTGAAGGATCAACCAGGTCTTCAGCTCCATCGGACGTGTAGACGTAAACCAGGAAGCGGGCCCGCGCGGCATCCAGCCAGGCGAGCCGCAAGCAGGTGGCGTGCTGATGACCGTCAGGCAGAAACAACAGCAAACCTTCCACCGCCAGGCGCGGTTCCCGCCGGCGCAAATACTCCAGCCAGATGAGGCCGAAGCTCAGGGCAGCATTGGCGGCCTGCGCATCTTCGGGCGCCAGCAAAGCTGCCCAGCCGTGACTGCCCTTCTTGAGCAAAGCGCGCGGGTAGACGGGCGATAGGCTTTCCTCCAAGTTCGCCTCCGCGGAGATCTCGGCAATCCTCCAGCCGGGCCATTGTCTGGCCAGCGCACGCCGCATCAGTTCGCGGAGCACCCAGCGCGCACTTTGGTGCTCAACGATTGCGCGGTCGGTGCGCTCGAGATCTATCAGCAGGAGGCGGCCTTCGCGCTTGCCAAAGCGCTCGACGACCAGCTCCAGGCGCCCCGGTTTTTCCAACTGAACGCCAGTAATACGGCGGCTGAGAGTGCGAGCCTTGTCCCAGGCCTGTATGATCAACCTGCCGGCGCGCCACTCCAACAGGTAGCTTTCCGCATTGATCTCCAACGGGGGCTCGCCTGGCTCCACTAGAACCGGGCGGCGACTGGAGGCGAGGAACCGCCGGATTGCAAATTCGGCCGCGGCGGTCTTGGAAACGGACTTGGCAGCGGCACTGGTCTCGGGCATAGCAACGGGCAGCCCCGCGTGCCAGGCGAGCCGCCTGTGCGCGGGGCAGCGTATTAAACTAGTAGCCTCGCGGGGCATAATTGCAGCACCCAATCCGGCTGGTGGCTTATGGCCGAATGGAACGACTTGGAAAGGCGGCTGTGGGGTCTCCGGCGTCGCATCGCAGAGGCGGCCGAGCGCGCAGGCCGGCGCCCGGATGAGATCACCCTGATCGCCGTCAGCAAGACCTTCCCGGCCGAGGCCATCCGAACCGCTTATCGCGCCGGGCTGCGCGATTTCGGCGAGAACTATGTGCAGGAATTCGAGGCCAAGACGGCTGCGCTGGAAGAGCTGCCCGGGGCGCGATTTCATCTGATCGGGCACCTTCAGTCCAATAAGGCGCGTCGGGCCGTGCAATTGTTTGACTCGATCCAGACCGTTGACTCCCTTCGGCTTGCTCGCCGCTTGGAAGAGGCCGTCGCCAGCTCTCGTCCCGAGCGCAAGCTGCCGGTAATGATCGAGGTCAAGCTATCCCCCGAAGAGAGCAAGGCCGGGGTCACACCGGAGCAGCTCCCCGAACTGGTCGAGGCCTTGCGGGCCTGCCCGCACTTGCAGCTTACCGGCCTGATGACCATGCCGCCCTACTCCGAGCATGCGGAGGACTCACGGCCTTATTTCCGCCGACTGCGCGCGCTGGCTCAGCTTTATCGGCTCCCGCAGCTTTCCATGGGTATGTCGCACGATTTTGAAGTGGCCATTGAAGAGGGCGCCACCCACGTGCGCATCGGCACGGCTTTGTTCGGACGGCGGCAGGCCAGGTGAAAGTCGGCTACTACTCCCCATTGCCCCCTGCCCCCACCGGTGTGGCTGACTACGCCGCGGCCCTGCTGGCTGAGCTGCGCCGGTTCGGCGCCGTGGAAGTCAATGCGCGGCGGGCGGACGTGTTCTTGTATCACCTGGGTAATAACCAGCTTCACCTTCCGATTTACCGGCGGGCGCTGGCCGAGCCGGGCGTAGTCGTGTTGCACGATGCCGTCCTGCATCATTTCTTCCTGGGGGCCTTGGAGCGCGAGGCTTACCTGGCCGAGTTCGCCTACAATTACGGCGAGTGGGCGCGAGGACTGGCGGAGCGCTTCTGGGAAGAGCGGTCGCGCTCGGAACAGGATCCGCGGTACTTCCGCTACCCCATGCTGCGCCGCATCGCGGAGGTTTCCCGAGCCGTGCTGGTGCACAACCCGGCGGCGGCGCGCATGGTTCGCGAGCACTGCCCGGCCGCCCGCGTCGTCGAAGTTCCGCATGCAGCCTGGCCGTGGGATCCTGTGCCGCAAGCAGAAATCCTGCGGTGGCGAATGGCTCATGGGTTGGGCTCCCGCACGGTCTTGTTCGGCGTCTTCGGTTACCTGCGTGCCTCCAAGCGCCTCAGCTCCGTCCTGCGAGCCTTCCAGGCGGTGCGCAAGACGGGCGCGAGCGTGGCACTGTTGCTGGCTGGCAGGTTTGAGAATCCGGAGCTCGAGCGGGCGCTGGAGCCATTGCTAGAGGGGGTCATTCGATTGGGGTATCAGCCAGAGCGAGACTTCCGGAAGCTGGCGGCGACTGTGGACGTGTGCCTGAACCTGCGTTATCCTTCGGCGGGAGAGACCTCAGGCATCACTGTAGCCATGATGAACTTGGGCAAGGCGGTGGTGCTGAGCGCCAGCGAGGAAGTATCGCGCTTCCCTGATGATGTTTGCTTGCGGGTGGAGCCAGGCCTGGGCGAAAGTTACATGCTGGAGTACCTGATGTTGTGGCTGGCGCGATGTCCCGAGGCGGCTGCCGAGATAGGCAGGCGCGCCGCAGCCTACCTCCGGCGCCATCACGCTGCCAGTGAGGTCGCACGGCGTTACTGGGAGCTGTTGCGCGGTCTCGCCGCCGGCGCCAGCGGTTCGGCCCCGAGCCCGACCGAGTGATTCACGTAACCTCGGTTTCCGGGCCCGCCCAGACTATCAAATTCGGCAAGAAAGGTGAGGTCAGGTCAGGATGAGCGGGCAGCACACGGACAGTGTAACCGTGGCGCCCGCTGTAGCGACACGGCGCTGCCACGCCTGCGAAAACCCAACTACTGCCGGCGCGTTCCCCCGTCGCCGCCAGGGGCGTGGCCACGGCGTCCACAATCTGTTCGTCGGCGCTCAGCCGGCCCAGATAAAGCTGCACGCTGACATCGTCCGGGGTGAGTGATCCCAACTGTACGCGCACGCGAACGCTGGTTTGCTCGCCCACCCTCAGGTCCTTCAGTCCTCCTTCCACCGCTTCAATGCGCACATCGGCCCAGGCTGCGCGCACGCGCTCCAGCCATGCGGCCAAAGCCTTCCCGGACGCCCCATCGTTCTGAGAAAGCCGGCGGAAAACGGCATTGGCAGCTAAATAAAAACGCTCGGTGTACTCACGCACCATGCGGTGGGTGTTGTAGTAATGGCAAAGGTTGCTGAGCGAGGTTCGCATGCGCTCGATCCAGCGCCGCGGCAGACGATCGCGCCCCCGTTCATAAAAGGTAGGAATCACGTCGTTCTCGAGCACCTCATAGAGGGCAGTCGCCTCGACTTGATCCTGGTATTCCCGGTTATCGTAGGTCTCGCCCCTGCCGATCGCCCATCCGATGCGATGATTCGAGCGGCGCCAGGCTTCGTCCCACCAGCCATCCAAGGTGCTCAGGTTGAGGGCGCCGTTGGCCGCCGCCTTCATGCCGCTGGTACCGCTGGCCTCCAGAGGGCGCAAGGGCGTGTTCAGCCATACGTCGCAGCCTTGCACCAGATAGCGGGTTACCGCCATGTCGTGGTCCTCCAGGAATACCAGACGGCGACGAAACTCGGGCCGGCGGGCGAGCTCCACGATTTGCCGGATCAGTTCTTTGCCCGCACCGTCGCGGGGATGGGCCTTACCGGCGAAGATGACCTGCACCGGCCTCTGCGGATCGTTGAGCAGGCGCTGGAGCCGTTCGGTGTCACGCAGCAGAAGCGTGGCGCGTTTGTAAGTGGCGAAACGGCGAGCAAACCCGATGGTGAGCGCCTCCGGATCAAGCACCTCGTCCGCCGCCTCGATTTCAGCCTGCGGCGCTCCCCGGCGTTTGAGCTGCTCGCGGAGTCGTCGGCGGGCAAAAGCTACCAGGCGTTCGCGGCGCCGCTCGTGGGTGCGCCACAGTTCTTCGGAGGGAATGGTTTCTGCCCGCTGCCAGAGCGTGCGATCCGAAGGCTGTTCGCGCCAGTTGGGGCCGAGGTAGCGATCGTAGAGTTGGTTCATTTCATAAGAGATCCAAGAGCGAAAGTGCACGCCGTTGGTGACATGTCCGATGGGAATCTCGTTTTCCGGTACCCCCGGCCAGATATCACGCCACATACGGCGGGTGACCTCGCCGTGCAGCCGGCTGACGCCGTTGGAAAAGGCGGCCAGCCGCAGCGCCAGCACGGTCATGCAGAAGCTTTCGCCGGCATCGGCGGCATTCCTCCGGCCCAAAGCGAGGAATTCGTCGCGGGAAAGGCCCAACTGCGGATAATACTCGGAGAAGTAGCGGTCCATCAACTCGGGGCTGAAAAAATCGTGACCGGCTTCGACCGGGGTGTGGGTGGTGAAGATAAAGCTGGGCGAAGCCAGCACGCGGGCCTGCTGGAAATTCAGGCGATAGCGATACATAAGCGCGCGGATGCGCTCCAGAGCCAGGAAAGCCGAATGTCCCTCGTTCATGTGAAAGACGCTGGGCTCAAGCCCAAGAGCTTCCAGGGCGCGGTAGCCGCCGATACCCAGCAAGATCTCTTGCTTCAAGCGCATCTCGCTGTCGCCGCCGTAGAGCTGGTCGGTGATGTCGCGGTCCTCGGGGCGCTGGTTGGCGCTGATGTTGCTATCCAGCAGTAGCAGCGATACGCGGCCCACGTGGGCTTGCCAGACCTGCGCGAATAAGGGGCGACCGGGCAAGTCCACTTGGACCAATAAGGGTTGGCCATCGGGGCGGCGCAGGGCTTGTATGGGGAGGTTATAAAAGTCGTTATCCTCGTAGGCCTCTTGCTGCCAGCCGGCTTCATTCAAGTATTGCTTGAAGTATCCCTGCTGGTACAAAAGCCCTACCCCTACCAGCGGCACACCCAGATCGCTAGCCGACTTGAGGTGATCCCCGGCCAGCACCCCCAGACCCCCGGCAAATATAGACAGGCATTCGGTCAAACCGAACTCGGCTGAAAAGTAAGCTACCAGCAGGCTGTCGCCCTCCCCGTAGGTACGCTGGAACCAGGAACCTTCGCCCCCCAAATAGGTTTCCAGATCACGCGCCACGCGTTCCACGTGCGCCAGGAAAGCTTCATCCTCTGCTGCCGCCTCCAACTGAGCCTGGCTGATGGTGCCCAGCATCAGCACCGGGTTGTGAGCGCAGGTTTCCCACAGCTCGCTATCCAGGCGCCGGAACAATTCTATAGCGTCGTGGTTCCAGCTCCACCACAAGTTGTAAGCAATCTTGCGCAGCGGTTCCAACCGCGGCGGTAGCGACGGCACCGCGTTAAAAACGCCCAAGGGCTTCATTGTTTTTCCTCTCCTCGCTGGTGTTGCATGTCCGCGATCCTGCCCACCTGCTCGCTGCGGGCATCCAAAATTATATAGTGTCCCTTGGCCGGCCTCAGTGGCCAGCTTTCTCAACCGGGGCTGGGATGCTGTAAAGTGGTTAAATGCGTGTTTACCCCTGTTTGAGTGCCTTGGTTGCAGCCGTCGCCCTGGCGGCGCAGCCTGTCAGTATTCAGTTCAAGCCCGTGGACCGCCCGATCCTCAACGAGCGCCTGCGGCGAGTCAGCACCAAGAACGCCGAGCGCGCGCAAAGGCTGCGCGAGATGTTTCAGGAAGCCGGCTGCACGGGAGACAACCTGCGGGACCAAGAGGTGAAGGGTTCCAAGATCCCTAACATAATCTGCACCAAGCCGGGCCAGAGCGATGCCGCCATCGTGGTTGGAGCTCGGCTGGACTGGTGGGGACGCAATGGCCAGGGCGTCTTGGACAACTGGAGCGGCGCCGCTCTGCTGCCCAGCCTGTTCCAGTCCTTGCCCGAGGGTAGTCCCCGCCATACTTTCGTATTCATTGGCTTTGCGGACCAGGAATCTTCCCCGGCTGGCTCTCGCTATTACGTGCGCCAACTGAGCAAAGACCAGAAAAGCCGCGTGCAGGCCATGGTACAGTTGACTTCTTTGGGCTCGGCCACCACCCGCGTTTGGATGGACCGCTCCGACCAGAAGCTTATCAACGACCTGGCTCGCGTGGCCGCCGCCATGAAAATCCCTGTTACGGGGGTCAACATGGGGGAGGACATCGGACGGGATGACGCGGCGGCTTTCCGTGAGGCGCGCATTCCTACCATATCCTTGCACTCTCTGACGCAAGATACCTTTTCGCTGCTGGACACGGCCCAGGACAACGTGGAGCTGATCAAGCCCGATCTTTACTATGACAGCTACCGGGTGGTGGCGGCCTATCTGATGCTGCTGGACGCGGTGTTGACGCCGCCCGCCCGCTGAGGCATTAGCTGTAATCAAGGCTTGAACCGGGGCGCGTGAGCTGATAGTTATGTGTGTATGCGCGTTGCCCTGCCTCTCTTGATGCTGAGTGCCGTTTGCGCCGCCCAGCCTCCTACCGAGCTTTGGTTGCGCGGCTATTCGGTGATTCCCACCCCTCGCCAAGTCCGGCTGAGCGGGCGCACAATCGAGCTGGACGATGGCTGGAGGGTGGATGCCGGCGGGTTGAAGCCCCAGCATATCGCCGTCCGGGCGTTGCTGCAAGACGCTGCCGACTTTCACGGCCTGCGGCTCGGCTTAGGCGCCGGCCCACGTAGAATTCGCTTGCTGGTTGCGCCGGGCAGCGTGGCAACGCACGCCGAGCCCGAGCTGGACCGGCAAGCCTACCGCCTCCGCCTCGAGCCAGATCACATCGAAATCGCCGGAAATTCGGACCAAGGCCTGTTTTATGGCGTCCAGACGCTCTTGCAGTTGCTCCGCCGGGACGAAGCCGGGCGCTTGCTGGCGCCGCAGGGAGTCATTGAGGACTGGCCCCGGCTGGCCTTGCGTTTCCTGCACTGGGATACCAAGCACCATCAGGATCGCATGGAGACCCTCAAGCGCTATCTGGATTGGACGGCGCGGCTGAAAGCCAACATGATTGCTTTCGAGCTGGAAGACAAATTCGAGTATCCCTCCCATCCCGTCATCGGCGCGCCGGGGGCCTTTACGACTGCTCAGTTGCAGGAATTAGTAAATTACGCGCGGGAGCGTTTCATCCAGATCGTGCCCGATGTCCAGGCGCCCGCGCATATGGCTTACGTGCTCAAGCATCCCGAGTTCGCGCATTTGAGGGCTGACGGCAACAACTATCACAGTGCCTTGTGCGATCCCCGTACCTATGAGCTGATCTTTTCCATGTACGATGACGTCGTCAAGGCCACGCGCGGGGTAGACTACTTTTTTGTCTCCACCGACGAGGTTTACTACGCGGGGATCGAAAGCCAGTGCACTCGGCCGTATAACCCGGTGAACCGGAGCTTGACCTGGGTAGAGTTCGTGCGCAAAGCGCGGGACTTCTTGGCTGCCCGGGGCCGCCGCATTCTGGTTTGGGCGGAGTACCCGCTGCTGCCCGAGCATGTGCATTTGCTCCCCCCAGATGTCATTGACGGGGTCATTGGGGAGGAAGAATACTTGGAGGCTGAAAACAAGCTAGGCATGCGGCAGCTCGGCTACGTGTCCATGCAGGGCAGCGAGTTGCTGTTTCCGGATCACCTGCCCGTGGAGGGTCAAGACGGGCGCCTGGCGGCTGCATTTGAGTACTTGCGTAGCGGGCGTCACTGGCGGGGCAATCCGATCGGCGTTTTTGGGGCGGCTTGGGACGACTCCGGCTTGCACAATGAGACGTTCTGGCTGGGCTGGTCGGCAGTGGCCCAGTGGGGCTGGAATCCTGGCGCCGCCAGCCCGGAGCAGCACGCCGCTGAATTCATGCGCCTTTACTACGGGCCGCGGGTGACGGGCATGGTGGAGATTTATCGCAGCTTGCAGCGGCAGGCGCGGGCCTGGCAGCGAAGCTGGGACCGCGTAGTTTCTCGTGTGCGCGGTCCTGGTTACGGGAACTCGTACGGCAAGGGCCATGGCACTACCCGCTACGACCTAACCCTGGAGGCGCCCCCGCTCCCTGCGCTGCCCGATCTTAAGGTCAAGCCCAAGTTGTGGGAACGCTACGCCGACCGCTTTCGCGAGGCACCGGCCCGCTCGCAGGAGAACGAGCGCCTGATCCGGGCCATCCATGAGAATTTCGCCCGCGCCGCGCGTAACCACTATAACCTCGAAGTGTTGCTCTCCCTGGCTCGCTTCATTGGCCAGCATTGGAGCCTCTTTGAGGCCATGGCGGCGGCCGAGCGCTCTTTGACAGAGGCCTCCCGAGCGGCGGAAGCAAAAGACCCGGCCCGGGCGGTCGCCCACCTGGTTTCGGCTTGCAACGGCATTCGGCGGCAGCGCCAGCGCAGCGAGCAAGTCTTTGCCGAACTGGTGGCCGTTTACGAGAAAAGTCGTTTCCCTAAAGGACGTGCGGTGGGCGGGCGGAGCTTTTTCCACGTGCTCGATGACACCAAGGACCACTGGGCAGACCGTACGCCCGATTTGAGCTTTATGATGGCGCCGGAGCGAAGCATCGGGTTGGATCAGTGGGCAACTGAACTGGAGAAGATCCTGCGCAGCTATGCTGACCAACACAAGGTGCCCGTGCGAGGGTTGCGAGAAGCGCGTTTGGAGGAGTGAAGCGGTCGTTGTCGGGCCAAGAAGGCCTTGCTCAACACGATCCTGCTGGTGGCAAGGCGGCTGCGGCCTCCTGAAAGCCCCGCCCCCGCTCGTCGCCGGTCACATTTTCTCTACCACTATCTTCCCGTCCAGGATGACCATGACGGGTTCAATCCGCATGATGTCATCCTCCGGGCAGCTTAAATAGTCGCGGTCTATCACCACCATGTCGGCCAGCTTCCCCGGCTCGATAGAACCCTTGATTTTTTCCGCGAACTGGCGCCAGGCCGCCCATATGGTGTAAGTTTTCAAGGCTTCTTCCCTGGTTACTTTTTCTTCCGGATGCAGCACGGTGCCGCGATTGGTTTTTCGGGTTACCGAGATCCAGAGTCCGTGAAAGGGATTGTAAGGGTTTATAGCGCGATTCTTGTCGTAGCCGATCATATGATCGCTGCCGCCTGCGATGACCACGCCGGCGTCGAGGTAGGAGCGCAGTGGGAAGAAGTAGCGCAGGCCGTCGTATCCGAAAACCTTTTCGAGCGCGGGTCCATCGCAGTGCAGCCAGGCTGCCTGCACGTCCGCGGCGATGCCCAAGCGCTTCATGCGCGCAATGGCCTGCGGGCTTTGGAAACTGGCATGGATCAGGTGGGATCGGGTAGGCGCAATCGGCCGTTCCCGATCGAGCGCTTCCATGGTTTCCAGGAACAAGTCCACCGCGCCCCCGCCTTGTGTGTGGGCGCTCAAAGACCAGCCGCGCTCGCGGGCGGCGCGGAACACAGCCAAGTACTTTTCCGGGGTAGCGAAGAGCTGGCCGCGATCATTGGGATCGGTCTTGCCGTAAAGCTGTCGGCCGAAAGGACCGTAAGGCTGGCGCTGGTAGGCGGTGCCGATGGTCATGCCCCCGTCGAAGTTTACCTTGAAGGCGCCGAATTTCAGCCAGTCATCGCCCTCATTGGTAGTCCAGGGGGCCGAGCGGATTTCACGGGTGAGGTCGTCCAAGGGACGGCCGACATTCACCCACCAGGTGATTACCACGCGCAACGGGAGACGCTTTTCTGCCTTGAGTTTTTCGTAAAGTCGAATTTCTTCCAGATTGGCGCCGCCCTCGCCCACCGAGGTCAAGCCGGCTTCCAGATACATGCGCAGCATTTTTTCCAGCGCACTCAGCTTCTCCTGCTCGGAGAAGGCTGCGCCGGGCCTCAGGCCTTTAAGCAGTGACTGGGCGTTCCTCAGTATGCCGTTAGGCTCGCCGCGTTCGTCCTTGAGGATCTCGCCGTGCGGCGGACTGGGCGTGTCGCGGGTGATGCCACTTATTTTCAATCCCAGCGTATTGACGACCACGACGTAACTGGCATCAAACAGCACGGGATGATCCGGCGTGACGTCCAGGACCTCGCGCGTCGGCATGCGCAGTTCTTTCAGACGGGTCGGAAATGTCCGCGGGACCACGATCCATTCGCCTTTCGGGGTGCGGCGCGCCTGGCGGCGGATGTAGTCCTGTATGGCGGCGTAGGAATCAAGCGGCGGCAGGGGTTCCCTGAATTCGCTCAGGCCACCCTCCAGAGGATGCAGGTGGCTGTCTATCAAACCGGGCAGGGCCATGCGGCCCCGGAGGTCCACCACGCGCGTGTGCGGTCCCCGCTGGGATTTGAGCACGGCTTCATTGCTTCCCGTGGCCACAATGCGAGCGTTCTTGACTGCAACCGCTTGCTGAATGGAAAACTGAGCGTCCACAGTGACGATCTTGCCGTTGTAAAGAATGAGGTCGGCGTCAGCGCCCCAGATCAACTCCACGGCCAAGACGGCGATCAAAGTTCGCAGCATGCCTGCAATTGTAACGCAGCCGGTACGCGGAGTCTGTGCCAACATGGGAGCATGAGACTAATTTGGATATTCTTGGCTGTTGGCGCCGGCGGGTTGGCCCAGCAAAAAGCGGCCGAGGTCCCGTACATCCGCGTGAGAGGGGAAGCCGTCATATCAGTGGCGCCCGATCAAGCAAGCATCGAGTTGGGAGTGATTACCCAAGCTTCCAGCGCTCAGGCCGCTGCCGCGCAGAACGCCGGGCAGTCGCAGGCGGTTTTGGAGCGGCTGCGCAAGTTGTTGGGCACGAAGGCCACCATAGAAACCGCCGGCTACTCGCTCTCGCCGAACTACCGCCACCCGCGTGACGGTGGCAAACCGGAGATAACGGGTTACACGGCTTCCAACATCGTTCGCATCAAGACCTCCAACCTCTCTCAGGTGGGCGCCATTATTGACGCCGCCAACCAGGCAGGCGCCAACACCGTCCGTAACCTCGAGTTCACGCTACGCGACGAAGCGGCAGCCAACGCGCGGGCGCTGGCCGAGGCCACCCAAAACGCGCGAGCACAGGCGGCAGCTATCGCCAAGGCGGCGGGCTTGAAGATAGTGCGCCTGTTGTCCATCGAACAGGCGGAGGCGCCGGAGGCGCGCCCCATGCACGGGCTGCTGATGGCGCAGGCGCCGGAAGCGCGTGCGCCGACGCCGGTCGAGCCCGGCATGATCGAGCTGCGCGCCGCTGTTACGTTGGTGGTCCAAGTGGAACCTTAAGGATACCGGCGCGGAAACATTAGCTGGCGAGTCGGCTCGCTCAAGTGCGACTACGGCGTGCCAGAGATCAACAAGCGATTCGTCCCGCGTTTCGGCGTCGCTTACCGAGCCAGTTGATGGAGGTTACTTCCACGCAAGGTCTCGGGCGGCAGGGCAGCGACGAGCGTGTATTCCGCTTCGGACTGAGGATGGGCTGGTAATTTTGTTTGGGTGGCCAGCGCCGAGCTGATCCTCGGCAAGGTTGGCCGCCTCGGTAAACGCATTTCTAACTCAGCACACTAGGACCCACCGGCAGGGGAGACGCCCAGGGCCGCAGCGAGCAGAACGAACGTGTTGGCCAGCCCTATGAATACCGCCACTACCCAACCGGCTACACCCCGCGGCCTCGCCTGTGGTTCAGATACCGTGATCAGAAAAATCCCGACCCCTAGCAATAACGCCGTAACAGCGGGTACCGCCGTGCTGGCGCCCCAGGGAAATAGTTGACGAAATACCGCCCAGATCAGTGCCACCAATCCCGAGGCCACAGGAAAAGTCACCAGCGATTGCGGGGTTATGAAGGCGCCCACTGCTTGCTGGGCAAGCTGTGGGCTCTGGGGAGTGCGGCCGACGGCGTGTGAGGTCGCCTCCGGGACCGCGTGGGCCCGGGTCACAAACCAACTGGATACTCTCATCTACGTCCGGCTCCTTTCGGCCGCATCATATCGGATGACTCCGGGGCGAGGCAAGCCTGGCGGCGATCTCAGCCTTAGCGGCCCGCCAACTTGCGTTCGAGCTGAAGCGCTTGCGCGTTAGCCGTGGCAAGTTGTCGCAAGTCTTCCTCCGCCGCTGCCAGCGCGGTTTGCAAGCGGGAAAGCTCGGTAGCGTCCAGCACGCGCCCTTCTCCGGCGGTTTCGGGACGCGGAGCCAGGATGCGCAGGTGCTCATTGACCTCGCGGTAGCGGCGCATAAGGCTCGCTGAGTAGGTTTCCCGGCGCCGGTTGATCTCCTCCAGTTGCCGCAGCAGATTGCGCACGCGCGACGCCTCCTCGGAATTCCGACGACTCTCTGCTTGCAAAGCAAGGCTGGCGGCCTCCAGTTCGGCCAGCCGGTCATTGCTAGCCCGCAGCTCGGCTTGCAAAACTTCGGCCGCGCGCTCGCTTCCAGCCAGTTTTTCTCTTAGCTCTTGTTCGGAAGCGACCAGCCGCTTGATCTCCGCTCGAGCCTGGCTGAGCTGTTCCTGAAGTTGCCCGAGCCGCGTCTCCAATTCGCTAATAAACCGGCCGGCGGAGGAAAGCTCGTCTTGTAGCTTGGCCAACAGGCGGGCCTGCTCGAGGTTTGAAGCAGCGGTACTGGCCTTGGGTTGGGAGGCGGGCTGCAAAGGCTCGCGAGTCTCCGGCTCGGCTGGCGCCGCGCGCAAGGCTTGGACTTGTCGCGCCAACTCCTCATTGGCTACGCGGAGCCGCTGCGCTTGGTGGCGCGCGGCTGAGAGCTCTGCCGAGAGCCGGGCCCTGTCTCGCAGGAGGTGCGCAGTCGCCAACACAAGGGCCGCGCCCAGCACGGCGAGCAGACCCACCAGCAGTCGGGGCGAGGCTTTTATCGGCAACACAAGATCACCTCGCTTCCAGTGCAAAACGGTTGCGGTATACCAGCGGTCGCCCCGGTGCTTCCAGCTGAACCGTCGCGAACTTGCCCGCCCGCGGCGGCACCTCCAGATCTACGCGGTGCACTGCCGCCAGACGCTCGAGGGCGCCGGCAATCTGGCCGGAGATCTCCTGCCGGCTTCGGCAGAAGCGCGCGCTTCCTCCCAGCGCCGCCGCTAACTGCATCAGACCGGTCTGGTAAGCCTCGTTCAGACGATCATTCCTGTAACTCAGGTGTACGATGAACAAGGGACTTTCCAGAGCCGCCAGTTGACGTTCGAGGCGGGATATCTTCTCCTTCACGAACACTTCGGGGAAGCGCCGGCTGAGATCGTGGCGATCGCTGTAATTAATGACCGGGTTAATATAGTCATCGCGGTAGTTGTAAATGCTCGAATCGCTGACGTAGAGCAGCCCCACGCGGACGGCGGCTTTGCCCAGCACTACCTCGGCGAGCTTCAGGGCCGCGGGCAGAGATTCCAGCAAGCCGGCCTTCCCGCTCACAGGCAGTTCCCGGATCGCCGCCATCAGAGGCGCGCGCTCCGCCGAAGGATCCGCCAGCACCCGCAAGCCGTCCGAGGCCCTCAGAACGGTCACATAGATGTGCGCAGGCAGCTTTTCCAGCTCTGTGGCCAGCGTCTGTTTGGCCAACTGCGCCAGGCTGAGGTCCTCGGTCAAATCCAGCAGCAGCAACAGCAGCATGTCGTGCTGCGGCCCGAGCACCCGAACCACCCGCGCTGGAGCGCCGTTAAGACTGGCGCTGATTTCCCGCGCCTGAAGAGCAGGGTGCTCGCTTCCGTTGGTTTCCAACCAAACGGGCACGCGGAGGACCGGCTCCCGGCCGGGAGGAGGCGGGCCTGGCGCAAGCCAGCTCAATAGCCACAAAACAGGCCACATCACTCCCCTCGCCTTATGCGGCGCCGAAGCGCGCCGAGCAACCCATCTCTTCCAGGCTATACTGGCCGCGCCGGCTGCGTCAAAACTGAAGCCGCGCCGAAAGCTGGATATTGCGCGGGAAATTTTGCTGCTCCATTGAGAGCATGCCAAAGCGCGCGTCGGTGTAGGAAGTCGGCGCCGGTTTGTAAATAGGCGTGTTGGTCAAGTTGAAAGCCTCGCCGCGGAACTGCACCCGCCACTTTTCCCTCAAGGCGAACGTCTTGCTCGCTGCCAGATTTACCGAAATCCGGTCCATCCAACGCAGCCACGCATAGCGATCCTCCACCACCCGCGGCATGTAGCTGGGATTGCCTCTCCAGCAATTCCTGTCATTGTTCCACCAGCGATCATGCGTTTGGTGTTCCACCAGAAGGAACCCGCAGGTGTTTACAGCATTAATCCCGGGGACCGGGCTGCCCGAAACAAAACGGTACACCCAGTGCACCGTCCAGCCGTCGGTAAAGCCGCCCAGCAGCTTGTGACGCCGAGCCCGGAAATGACGGCCCTTGCCGAAGGGCAGCGACCAGACACCGCTGAAAGAGATATTTTGCGGCTTGTCATAACTGGTCAGCTCTTTGACCGGTTTCTCGTTCATGAAGTTCCAGGTGTTCAGGTAATTGGCTATTTGAAAATTCTTCGAAAAGGTGTAGGAAAATACCGCCGTAATCCCGCCTATCAGGCTGCGCTCGCCCGTGAAGCGCTTGTCAGCCCGCAATTGCAGCGAGTCATAGCGGTAGCGCGCCCAGGGCTGATTGGTGTGGGTAATGTTGGCGAACAGCGGGAAGGGGCGGAACAATTCGCGGCGTGCGATCACAGTGCTGGATCCGCGCGTGCGATCGCGCGGCACTACGCCGTAGAAGGGGTTGGGCACGGTAGTGTCTCCCAGGGCCGGGGTTTCAAAAGCAGCCTGGTTGAACTCATAACTCCAGTAATTCGTGTTGATGGCCATGGCGTCGTGATTGGTAATGCTGCCTACGTAAGACGCGTCGAGGAGTATGTTCCAGAAGGTGCGCCGCTGCAAGCCGAAGGAGTACTGAAATGTGCGCGGGAGGGGACGCCGCCGGCCATCGTAACTCTGGGCGTTGCCCACGTTAGTAAGCAGGCCGCCGTCTCGCCCGGCCGGGGCGAGAATTCCGTCTGGAAAGGGCTTCTCCAGCGAGTAAGGACCGCGCAGACCGGCGGCTGGGGTGACATCCCCATCGAGCGATCTTGTGTACCTGGTCGTCTGGTTGAAGCCGTCAGACTGGCCGGCGTCGGTAGCGGTGCGGTGATAAATGCCGAAACCCGTGCGCAGCACGGTGCGGCGCTCAAAGTGCCACGCCAGGCCGATGCGAGGCTGGATGTTTTGCCAGTCTGTTGTGTAGATACGGCGCGAACCGCCCGGCTTCAAAAATATCTTGCCGCCATAAATGCCCGCAGGAAGGCCAGGATAGGGGAAGCGCGGGTTAGCTTTGTCGTAGTTTTCCTTGTACGCCTTCCAATTCGCGATAACCGGATCGTTGAGCGGGTTCAGGGCATTGTAATCGAAGCCAGCGTTAACCCGGTTCCAGCGCTCTACCCAGGGGATTTGGACGTCGTAGCGCAGGCCCAGATTGAGCGTGAGGTTGCGGCGCAGCTTCCAGTCGTTCTGCACGAAAACTGCAAAGTATGGCCAACTGCGGTAGAAAGTGTCGTTCCAGTCTATTTGCCCTCCGCCCGGAATGCCCAACAGTAGGTCGGCTACCCCGGAGCCGTCCTGGAGGTTAAGCGCTGAGCGCTGGGGATAGCGCTGGGTGCCCCAGCGTGTGAACTCCAAGTAGCCGTTGGCCAGCCCGATGTTACCGGTTCCTACGGCCGCATAAACCAGGTCCAGGCCGAACCTCAGCGTCTTGGCGCCCGTGGTCCAGGTCAGCGTGGGAACTAGGTTCCACTGATTCTCGGCTTTGAAGGTTTGCACGTTCGAGCCGTTGCCAAACAAGTCGGTGAATTGGTTGATGCTGATGCGCGGCGGACGGGGGGCAGGGCTGGTGGGAGCCTGGATCATGCCGGTCATACCCAGACTCTGGGCGGTGACGTCTGCTTCAAGCGAGGTATTGGGAAAAGTTTGCCAGAAGCGACCGAAGGAGGCGCGCAGGTCGAAGATGGCGGTGGGCGAAATGACGTGAGTCCAGCTCAGAATGCCGTTTACGTTAGAGCGGCGGCACCAGATATTGCCGGCCGCAGCGGGGCCGGGAATGCCTGTCGAATTGCGATATTCCTTGCCCGTCTGGAAAGTAAACAGGGCGTAGAGGCGGTTATAGTCGTTAATTACGCGATCCCAGCGCACGATGGGCTGGTCGTAGCGGTAAATGCCGCCGCTGTGGGAAACATAATTGTCGGTCATACCGTAGTAGTTCGGCTCTGGATAGAAAGTGAGTATTTTCTGCCCAATGGGGCTGATGCGGCTGGCGGGAAGCACGTTGCCCGGGAAAGGGTTGCGGATGGTGGGACTGGAGCAGGTGCCACTGACATCCACACGATCCACGCAGGGATGCGCGGTCAACGGGTCGTAAATGTTCATATTGTATTTGGTGGAGCTTTGACCGGTGCGCAGATCCAGTGGGGGCACGTCGGCCACCACGGCAAAGGGAACTCGCTCGCGCCAGCCCTCGAAGCTGGTGAAGATAAAATCGCGGTTACGCCGCAGGGCGCCGCCTAAGGTCCCGCTGAACTGGTTAACGATGTGCTTGTCGCGGGGCTTGCCGGCGGCGTTGAGCTGCGTGTAGTTGGCGTCGAGCAAGTGGTTACGCAAGAAGTGCGCCAGCGAGCCGTGCCAGACGTTGGTCCCCGATTTAATAGTGGTGTTGACGCCGCCCCCACCGGTGCGTCCCAGCGCGGCGTCGTAAGTGTTAGTCATCACCTTGAACTCTTGGATAGCGTCCACGTTAGGAGCGAGCTGCCAGGTGCCTTGCAAGCTGATAGGAGCTCCGTTAAGGCTGAAAATGTTGGTGCCCGGCTTGCCTCCGTTTATGACGTAGCTGCCGTTGACGTCCCAGCCGCGCGTGCCGGAAAAACCGGTAGCCCCGAACTCCTCCTGAGTGAAAAGTACGCCTGGAGTAAGATCCATCAGCATGTAAACCTGGCGACCGTTAAGGGCGTACTCCGAGGTCATCAGGGAATCGAAATTGAGGCCACCCGAGGCGTCCCCAGTCTGGATAAGCTCAGCCGGCTCCGCCGTCACGGTGATCTGCTGGCTGACCTGGCCCACGCGTAGTTTAAAGGAAAGCTCGAGCTTTTGCGCCACCAGCAAAGCCACATTTTCGCGCCGAGCTTTTTGAAATCCCGCCGCTTCGACCTCAATGTCATAAGTGCTCGGCTGCATGTAAGCCAGGCTGTAGTAGCCTTCCGCAGTGGTGAGGGTCTCCACGGTTTGGTTGGTGGCGCGCTGGATGGCGCGCACCCGGGCGCCCGGAATGGCTGCCCCGCTTTCGTCGGTGATTTGGCCAGTGATCGTGCCGCGATAATCCTGCGCCGCTGCTACGACCCAGAAGCTGAGCAATGCTGCGCCACAGGCAAGAGTCTTACGCGCCCACATAAGGCCTTCCTCCTGTCTTTGATGAGGGAGGCGCCGCACACTGCCGCACCCCTTTTCTGAGAAGTCAGTATACCGATCCGACGAGGCCGGTGAAGGCCACCTGGGAGTGTGCAGAAGCCGGCCGGCGGTTGACGGGGCCTTGGTAGCACGAATATAATTTTCGTATGCGAAAACCCCCCTACCTCACTCCCCTCCTCCTCACCCTGCCCCTCCTCGCACAAACACCCGCTCCCGCCAATGCCCCCGAAGACCCTTTCTTCCTCAAGCAGCAAATCACCGTTACCGCTACGCGCAGCGAAGTCGAGCCCTCGAAGGCTCCTGTCTCGGCCTTTACTGTGCTGGGCCGCGAGCTGAGCCTGCGCAACATCCAGGTGGTGGACCGCGCCTTGGATTCGATCCCCGGGGTTTATCCCAGCCGGGGCAAGGGCTATCAGGACACGCTGGCCGGGGTCGGGATGCGAGGTTTTTCCGGACGCGGCACGGGCCAGAGCCGCACGCTCGTCTTGCTGGACGGCCAGCCTCTTAATGATCCCTATACGGGAGGCGTGTCCTGGACAAGCCTCCCCGTGGATGAGGTGGAGCGCGTGGAAGTCGTGCGGGGCCCGTTTTCGGCGCTTTACGGCAGCAACGCCATGGGTGGCGTCGTCCACATCCTCACCAAACCGGTGGATCGCCGACGACTGGAACTGCGCGGAGATTATGGCGCGCAAGATACTTTGCGCTACGGAGTTCGTCTGGCGGATCGTTTCCGCCAGCGCTTGGGAGCGTCCCTCAGCTATGAGCGATTGCAATCCGGCGGCTATCCCTCCCAGTTAGTAACTGCGGCAGGCGCTGCGGGCACAGGAGGCACGCCCGTCAGCGGCTTCATTCCCAGCCTTACACCCACCGGCGCTCCTACCTTCATCATCGGAGACGCCGGCAACAACAATTGGGAGCAAACCTCATGGCGAGCGCGCATGGATTACGCCTTCAGCCACAACACCGCCATAACCGCGCAATATCTCCGGCAAGCTTCACACTACGGTTACGACGCCTACAACTGCTACTTGCGTACCGCGGATGGGCGTCCCTTCGATGCGGGAATCGCTTCTATCGTGGCGGGTGGCGTAGCTCGTCGGGTGACCGTAAGCCCCAGCATGTTCCTTTCCGGTGATGGGGCGACTTTGTCGCGGCTTGCTTCCGCAAAGCTGTTTCGGGCTCTGATCTCGGGCGGACGCTTGGTCCTGGGCGCCGGCTTCATTGACACTCCCGTCTCTTACTACTCGACACCCGGAGGCACCGCTACTCTCGCCGGCGGTCCAGGCGCCATCAGTGATCGCCCGGCGCGCGCTTGGTTCGGCGAAGCTCAGTGGACCTGGGATCGGAGCGGGCGCCAGGCGCTAGCGGCAGGAACCGATCTGCGGCGCGACGCCTCGCACGCAACCGAGCACACGGTCCCCAATTACACGCGTCCCAATCAAGGTGCTGAGCTTTCTTATTTGGCCCAGGGCAAGGCCTTCACGCAAGGGGCTTACTGGCAGCACCAGTGGCGGGCCGACGAGCGCTTCCAATTCGTCTGGGGTGCGCGCTACGATTACTGGCGCACTTACGAGGGAAGCGTTCAACTGAGCCCCACTTCGGAGATTACCCAATACGGGCAGCGCTCCCACCATGCCCCCACGGCCAAGGCCGCGGTTCTTTTCCGCGCTCCGGGAGGAGTGGCTTTGCGCGGAAGCGTCGGCAATGCCTACCGCAATCCCACCATCTACGACCTTTACCGAACCTGGCGATCTTCCGCAGGCACCATTTTCGCTTCCAACCCTGATTTGAAGCCGGAAAAGTTGCTTGCCTGGGAACTGGGGGCCAATCGGCGATGGCAAGGGGGCTTGGAACTGGACGCAGCATACTTCGACAACCATGTCAGCGACTTAATCTACCGCTCTACGGATTTCAGCCGCGATCCGCAAGGCAGGTACCGGCCTGTGGCGAATGCGGCCAGGGCCTACACCCGGGGCTTCGAGGCATCGGCTCGCGCTCCCTTGCTGCGCTGGTTTTATATGCGCACTGCCTACACTTGGACACGAGCTGAAATCACGCACAATCCCGCCATCCCAGCCTCGGTGGGCAAGCGAATTCCCTACGTGCCCGAGCATTACGCATCCTTGAGTCTATTCGCGGTGCGCAACCGCTGGAGCGGCTCGCTTACCGGCCGTTACGTATCGGCGATGTTCTCCACCGACACCAACACTGACACAACCAAAGGCGTCTACGGCGCCTTCGATCCCTTCTTCGTAGCCGATGCGAGCCTCTCGGTCGAGCTGACGCGTCAGGTGAGCCTCCAACTCAGCGCCGACAATCTTCTCAACCGCATTTATTACAGCTACTATCCGGTTCCCGGCCGCCTGGTTTTTGCGGGCTTGCGCATCCGCCTATGACACCGTTAGTCTTGCTGCTGGCTTGTTCCGGTCTTGCGGCGGCCCAACAGCCCCTGCGCATAGCGGTGTTGACTCGCCTCAATCAGGTGATGCCCGAGGCCGAGAAACGCTTCATCGAGCGCTGGGGTGCGCAGCGGATACGTCTGGTTTACGGCGATTTCGAGGCGCCGCCCGAGGGTTGGGATCGAGCTGAGGTGATCTTTACTTATTTGATGCCACGTGAGGCTGCCTCGCGCCTGGGGCCCCAATTCCGCGCCGCCATCGCGCGTGGCGCCAAGGTGCTGGCTCATTGGCCCGAGCCGGCATCGCGCTACTTCGGTCTCAGCCAGGACGAGCGACTGCTAAACGCTGCCGTCGAGTACTGGACCTACGGAGGCGCGGAAAACATCGCGCGTTGTCTGGCTTTCCTGTATGTGCGGCTGGGCGGGCGCCAGGACATTGTGGTCGAACCGCCCGAGCCCACCGCCACCGTCGGCATCTACCATCCTCGCGCTCCCTCGGTTTTCCTTAGCCTGGATGCCTATCTCGAGTGGCATCGCCGCCTGCGCACTGTCCCGGCAAACGCGCCTGTGGTGGGCGTGCTCTTCTATCACACTCACCTCAAGAGCCGCGACACCGGACATATTGACGCTCTGATCGCCGCCATCGAGCAGCATGGAATGATCCCGCTGGCCGTGTTCGGGTGGCCGCCCCCGGTCGCTGAGCCGTTCCTCACCAGGGACGGGCGTTGCGTGGCGGAAGGGATCTTTGCCCTCAATTTGGGCTTCGCCCGGCCGGCTGACCAGGAGTTTTTCAACCGTTTGAACGTGCACGTCATCAACCTGATGACGACGCGTCAGAGCCGGCAGCAGTGGCTGGAGGCCCCCCAAGGTCTGCGATCGGATCAGCTTGGACTCCAGGTGGCCGCCCCGGAGCGGGCGGGCGCCACCGAGCCGATTACTTTCGCTGCCACCGAACGCAGCACCGACGGCGCCAGCCAATTCAGCCTCCCGATTGCGGAGCGCGTACAGGCAGCCGTGCGACGCATGGCGCGTTGGATCGCGCTGCGGCGCAAACCAAATGCCGAGAAACGAGTGGCGATCCTGTACTACAACAATCCCCCAGGCAGAGGTAATATCGGTGCCAGCTATCTTGACGTACCGGCAAGCCTGGCGGCTATCCTCGAGCGGCTGCGCCAGGAGGGCTATCAAACCGGTGATCGCATTCCGACCCAAGGAGAACTGCTCCGGATGCTGGAAGCCGGGGGCCGCAACGTTGAGCAGTGGGCGCCGGGCGAGCTCGAGCGTCTAGCGGGCCAGACTGAAGCCGTGCTGATTTCAATTGAGCAGTACCGGCAATGGCTGCGGGCAACGCCACGGCAGTTCCGGGAGCAGTTGGTCCGCCGTTGGGGGCCGCCCGAGAAGTCGCGCTTGATGACGATCCGGTCGCGCGACGGGGAGCCGTTTTGCGTGTTTCCTGGACTGCGCTTGGGCAACATATTCTTGGGGCCGCAGCCTTTGCGCGCTTCCTTTGAAACCGCGGGTATCGCTCAGCATGATACCAGGCTGCCTCCGCCTCACTGTTACGTGGCGGCATACCTGTGGCTGCGTCATGTGTTTCGGGCTGATGCCATCGTGCACCTGGGAAGGCATGGAACGCTGGAGTTCTTGCCGGGCAAGAACGTCGGGCTGGCGGATTGGGATGCGGCCGAGGTCCTGCTAGGTGACATACCGTCACCATACTTCTACATCGTGGACGGTGGGGGTGAATCCACCACCGCGCGGCGTCGAGGCAATGCCACTTTGATCGGCCACCTGACGCCCTTGCTCTCGCGGGCCGGCGCGCTGGATGAGTTCCGTCCGCTGCGCGAGACCCTCCGCGAACTCGAGAAGGTAAGCGAAATCTCGCCCGGATTGCTGGCTGAATACGAGGCCCGCGCGCGCGAGCAGATAGGGCGGCTCGGCCTGGACAGCCTGCTTGGTTTAGATATGAAGCGGGACTCGTGGGAGCAAATCGTCGAACAAGTGCGCGCTTTTCTCGAGCAGAGCGAGGCCGGCCCGATGCCATCGGGCTTGCACGTGCTCGGCCGCCTGCCCCCAGAACAGGTCCAGATCGAGGCGCTGGCTGAGTTCCTTCGATCTGGATTCAGCCGGGACGAGTTGCTTCAGTTGGGCGAACAACCGGAGCAGTGGGCGCGCGAGTTGGCTCAGGGAATCAAACCAAGCCTGGATCCTTCGTGGCGGGCAACGCTGCGCGACAAGATTCTCACCCAACTTGAGGCGGGAGCAGCCTGGCTGGCTAAGCTGCGTGCTTCTCCGCGGCTGGAGCTGGAAAATTTCATGCGCGTGCTGCGGGGTGAATACCAACCGAGCGGTCCTTCAGGCGACCCGCTGCGGTCCCCCGCCGCCCTGCCCAGCGGGCGCAATCTGCACGATTTCGATCCCTCGTTGATTCCCACCCCGGCCGCCTGTGAGCTGGGACGAAAGCTGGCTGACGAGTTAATCGAGCAGCACCGCCGGCGCACCGGCAGGATACCGGAAAAAGTAAGCCTGGTGTTGTGGTACGGGGAAACGATCCGCCACCAGGGCGCCATGGAGTGCCAGGCGCTGTACTTGATGGGCGTCGAACCGCGGTGGAACTCGCGCGGCGTGGTGGACGAGCTGCGCTTGATCCCAGAAGCCGAATTGGGACGGCCGCGCGTGGACGTGGTGCTGACGGTAGCCGGCATTTACCGCGACGGTTTCCCCGACAAAATGCTGCTGCTTGATCGCGCCACGCGCATGGTGCAGCAGGCGGGGGAGAACGCCCTCAGCCGCAACACGCGCCGCATTGCCGAGGAGCTGCGCCGACAGGGAGTGGCGCCCGAGCTGGCGGAAAAGGCGGCGGCCGCGCGCGTGTTCGGCCCGGCCCCCGGCGATTACGGTGCGGGCATTGCCAACCTGATCAAGCAAAGCCGGGACGCCGGCAACGCGGATCTGGTGGCAGATGCTTACCTGCGCCACAATAACTTCGCTTACGGCGAGGAAATCTGGGGTCAGGCTGTGCCCCAGGCGCTTGCGTCGCACTTAAAAGGCAACGAGGCGGTGATTCATTCCCGCAGCACGAATCTTTACGGAGTAACCGATAATGACGACTTTTTCGATTTCGCAGGCGGCCTCAATCTGGCTACCAAAACTGTAAACGGAGGCCGCGCGCCCGGCTTCTACGTGGCCAACATGCGCATGGGGGGCAGCGAACGGCTCGAAGACTTCCGCGCCTTCTTAGCTGCGGAGATAAGCAGCCGTTTCTGGAACCCGAAGTGGATTCGCCGCATGCAGGCCACCGGCTACGCCGGCGCTCGCGAAATCGCAGATCACTTGGAGAACCTATACGGCTGGCAAGCCACTGCGCCGGAACAACTGGGCGCCGCATACTGGGAACGGACTTACCAGGTTTACATCGAGGACAGACACGGGCTCAACTTGCGCGAATTCTTCGACCGGCACAACCCACATGCGCGGCAGTACATGCTGGCGCGTCTGCTGGAAGTGGACCGGCAGGGCAGCCACAGATTTGCGCCCGAGCAGAGGGCGCGGCTGCTGGAGGAATACGTGCGCTCGGTGGCTCGCTATGGGATAGGCTGCTCGGCCAACACCTGCGGAAACCGGAAGCTGCTGGGGACGGTGCTGGCCAGCGTCGCTTCGCTGACGACGCTGAAGCCAGGTGAGCTGGCCGAGTTTCGCCGGCGGCTTCAGGAAACCTTGCAGGCTGCACGCCAGCGCTCCATGGCCTCCGGGCACGGTGCGGGCCGGGCAGGGCGGGGCAGGGCATTGATGGCTCGGGGCAAACCTCTCGGACTGTTTGAGGTGCCCATGCCGCGCTTGGATCGGAGTGGAGTCTTGATTCCCTTCGGGCTGGCGGTTCTCGGGCTGTTCTTGGCTTCAAGCAGCGCCTTGGGGGCCTTACAAGCCGCATGGTTGAGACGGCGCAAGTCAATCATCGCCACGCTGGGCTTGTGAAGGTTGCGACCCTTCCAGGCGTCATCTTTGTAGCTGCCGGCTGCACCCGGGTACAATGCATTTCGAGGAGGACGCTCTATCATGAACAACGGCATCGTGAACTCCCTTAGCAGGCGTCAGTTCCTTAGTTGGGCCTCTGTGGGGCCTTTCATACGCACCTCGCGCGCTGCCGCCGCTGCGCGCCCTAACTTCCTGTTCCTTCTGACTGACGATCAAAGCTATGCCACTTTGTCCATCACAGGCAGTCCCTTCATGAAAACGCCGAACATTGATCGGTTGGGCCGCGAGGGGGTAGTCTTTACCAACTGTTTCGTAACCATGTCGCTGTGCGCGCCCAGTCGCGCTTGCAACTTGACCGGGCTTTACCCGCACAGCAACGGCATTTACAACAACGGTATCCGCTGGAACCAGCAGTTGCAAACACTGCCCCTATTGCTGCACGAAGCCGGCTACCGCACCGCCCATATCGGCAAGTGGCATATGGACCAGGATGACCGTGTGCAACCGGGCTATGATTACTGGGCAGCTCAAGTGGGGCAGGGCGAATATGTCAATCCGCGCAAGAACATCAATGGCCAATGGGTTAATTTGAAAGGCTACGACACGACCATCATTACCGACCAGGCCATCGAGTTCATACGCGGCGTGCCCCGCAACCAGCCTTTCTGCGTTTGGATGGGTTACAAAGCTTGCCACGCTCCTTTCACGCCGGCGCCCGGGCACGAAAACGACTTCGCTGACGTCGAGTTCAAACCTCCAGCCTCTTACTTTGTGGACGACGAAGGCAAGCCCATGCGTGTGCGAAGCAAGGCGCGAGCTGGCGCTACTGTGAGGGCCAAAGCCGGCCGCAAGGGATCTAAGAAAGCCGCTGAGCCCATGAGCCTGGAGCGCTGGGCTGAGCGCGAGCGTAACCAGTTCCGTTGCCTGATGGGCGTCGAGGACAGCGTGAAGCGGCTGCTGGAATGTCTTGAGGAGCAGAAGCGTCTGGACGATACGCTCATCATATACGCCGGCGACAACGGCTTCTTCCATGGTGAGCACGGGTTACACGGAAAGCTGGAGGCTTACGAGGAATCGCTGCGTGTGCCCCTGCTCGCCCGCTATCCGCGCGCCATCCCCGCTGGCCAGCGCATAGATGCCTTCGTGTCCAATCTGGATTTGGCGCCGACCGTGCTCGACTTCTGCGGCGTGCGCCCCCACAAGCCCATGCAAGGTCGCTCCTGGCGACCTCTGGTCACCGGCAAGCCTGCCGGAGTCCCCTGGCGACGAGCGTTTCTTTACGAAATGTTCGGCGCTGGCGCCGATCCGGCCCATCCCACTGTGAAGGCCATCCGCACCGATCGCTACAAGTTGATCTTGAATCTCAATCCGCGCGAGCTGGACGAGCTATATGATTTAAAGAACGATCCGCAGGAAATGCGCAACCTGGCGCGGGATAAAGCGTATCAGGATCTGGTAAAGGAGCTGAAACGCCAGATGCTGGATCTGATGCGCGAGCTAGAGGATCCGGCTGTTCCGGCCGTTCAGGCTACCTTATAACTTCCTCAGGCGCCCGGCGTATCTTAGCGTTTGCGCGACGGCCGCGGGCGACCCTCCGGCGCCTCCTGGATTGCTCGGCGGCGCTGTTCTTCGGTGATAAGAGCATAGGAAGGCAGCGGCATACCGGGGACCTTTATGGGTGCCGGCCGCTCCGCGCGCCAGGCAGCCAGCAGACGGCGATATTCGGCGATACGCTCGCGCTGGCGCGGGTCTTGCGAGAGATCGCGTTCTTCTTTCGGGTCTTCCGCCAGATTGTACAGTTCGAACGGCCCGCTGCCGTCCAGGCTGTTGTCTATTAGCTTCCAGGAACCTTCCACCACCATGCCGCTGCGCAGTTGCGAGTAGCAGCGGTTCTTCCAGTTCGGGTCCTGGCCGCGGGCCAGCCGCAAGAAGCTTCGTCCCTGCACGCCCTCCGGCACCGGGATGCCGGCTGCCTCCAGTAGGGAGGGCATAATGTCGGTGTTTTCTACTACTTTCTCCACTACGCGCCCGGTGTTTTCCGAAGCGCCCCGGACGCCCCGCCAGATCAAGGGTACCCGCGCCGAGCCCTCGTATTGCACCCCCTTGAACCAGCGGCCGTGGTCTCCCAGCATGTTGCCGTGATCGGCGGTGAAAAGAATCAGGGTGTCATCAGCCATCCCGAGCGTTTCTAGCTCTTTGAGCAAGCGGCCGATCTGCTCGTCTACATGGGTTATGGCCCCGTAGTACAAGGCGCTGAGCACGCGCACCATGCGCTCGTCGTCCACATAATGGCGCCGGGCCTGGCCGGTTTGCCGAGCGCGCATTTCGCGGGCATTGGCAGGCAATTTGGGAACGGGTATGGAGTCCGGGTCGTACATGCTGAAGTAAGGTTGCGGTTCCACCGAAGGCGAATGCGGCTTTAAATAGCTGACGAACAGGAACCAAGGCTGCGCTTGGCCGCGCCGGCTGCGCAAGTATTCGACGGCCCGGTCGGTGATCCACTCGGTCTCGAAGTCCTCCTTGGGATACTTGAACAAGCCCACGTCGCGTCCCAGCGGATCATCCGGCCACGGGCACGTGCCGGGTACGATCGGCCATTTATTGGGTGAACCGTACTTGTTCCGCAAATAGGCCTGGTAACCCAGCTCCGGCGTGGGACCTTCGGCGGAAAAACTCCAGAAGCGATCGAAGCCGAAGTCGAACTGTATGGGCCGGTAGTGCAGTTTTCCGGAGATGGCGGTATGGTAGCCATAGTGCTTGAGGATCGAGGGGAGGAAGATCTCTCCGGGATAGGCCGGCACGCCATTGGCTATGACCCCGTCCACGTGGGCATAGCGGCCCGTGAACACGGAGGCGCGCGCGGGCGAGCAAACCGGGGAAACCGTGTAGCAAGCGTTGAAGCGGACTCCCTGGCGGGCTAACCGATCCAGGTTGGGGGTCTTCACCACCGGATGCCCTGCGCAGCGCATGGCGTCCCAGCGCATTTCATCCACCATCAGGAACAAGATGTTGGGGCGGCGCGGAGCGCCCGCAGCAAGCGCGGCGCTGCCTGCCAGAAATTCGCGACGGGTCAACGTGCTCATTTGTCCTCCTTGTAATACTTGCTCGCTTCTTATTGCCGTGCTAAAAGCTGAACCTCACTCCCAATTGGATTACACGGCCGCCACGCGAACCTATGATCCTTCCAGCGTTCACGTTGGGCGCGCTGGCCGGGCCGATGATCGTATCAGGATCCTCCCAGTCAGCGTGATTCAGGAAGTTCAGTGCGAGGGCACTGAATTCAAGTGTGCGATCGCGACTAAGGGGGATCCGCTTGGTGAGAGACAGGTCGTGGTTCTGGCTGGAAGGGTTGCGCAAGAAAGGATGCGTGCGCGAGGCGTTGCCCAGGCTGAAATCGGGTGGCTGCACGAAAGCTTGCGGGTTGAACCACAACTGGGGCCCGGGCTCGGGCACGCGCGGGTTGACGCCCGGCACCACGTTCACGTTAAGCGCGTCCACCACACCGCCCGTATTGTTGAACTGCGGGCGCAGGGCAATGGGCTCGCCGCTGGCAAAGCTGGATATGGCGCTCAAGGCCCAGCCTTCGGCCAGGTGCCGGCGCCAGTCCGAGTAGGCCAGCAGCGGCTTGCTGGGGCCGAAGGGCAATTCGTAAACGCAACTGAAGGAGAGGCGGTGCGGGCGGTGATAAGCAGTCAGAGACCACTCGTTTTGCCGATTAAAATGATCCTGGCGGCCATAAGGACCCGAATAATCGTCCATTTGCTTGGAGTACTCGTAATAAAAGCTAACGGTAAGCCCATGCGAAGCGCGCTTTTCCAACCGGATGAAGCCTGCTTCTCGCTGGTAGCGGCCGAGCGGCCAGGCGGCGTACAAATCGAAACCCTTATACTGCGGGTAAGGTCGCAGGCTGCGGTTGAATGACTCGTCGTTGAGCAGATCGCGGAAGCGCAGATCGTCCGGGTGAATGGCATTCGGGTTGGCGGTCAAGTTGCTGACCAGCATATCGCGTCCGCCAGCATAAGCTCCGCCCACGGTCACTACGATGGAAGCCGGCAGCTCGCGTTCCAAGCTTAGGGAGGCCGCTTGGTGGACAGGTTGCCGGGGACTGCGATCCATAAGATCAGCCGAGGTGTCGTTGACGGCGTCCGGCCGCAGATCGGGCAGCGCACGGACCGGCGGGGGCACGCCATCAGCCAGCCGTAACGCAGGTTCCAGTTGGATGTTAGCCGAGATGAAGGTTGGTGTCCCGTTGAAGCCTTGCGTGCACCATTGCGTGGGATAAATGGGTATGCCGGAATAGCCGCGCCAGAAGCTGGCCCGTAGCACCGTGCTGGTATTGCCGAACAGGTTCCAGGAAAAACTGGCGCTGGGTTCGAGTCGGGCTCGCACCGGCTGGAAAGCCCGCCCGAAACCGTCACGAGCGGCAGCCACCAAAGCGCCTTTGCGCCCGTTGGCTGGATTGATCACGCTTAAATCCACCGTAGATTGCCGGTCGTATTTTTCCACCCGTGGCGCCCAGACGTCCAGGTTGAGGCCCCAATGAAACGTGAAGCGAGGGGAAGCTTCCCAGGAATGGCGCAGGGCCGCGCCGCCCCCGCTGGCGCGAAAGTAAGAAGGCGCTTGGACGAGGCTCAGTTCGCCGTACTCGACGAGGCCGAGCAGGAAGCTGGCAAAGGCGTGGCCGGTGTTAATAATGCCGGGTAAGCTGGTCAGGCCGGCGCCGAAGCGAAAAGTGCCGGCTGGGTATTGAGGCGTGAAGGTGTTGACTTGGGAGCGGTTGTAGCGACCGCTAAGCCGCCAGTTGTGCGGGCCCTGCTTGGTTGAGAAGCCCTGTGTAAATGCGAACTCGTTGCGGGAATTGCGGGAAGCCGGGTAAGCGCGCCCCATCGAGAGGTAGGGCTGGATGCGAAAATAAGGGAAACCAGGGCCATCCACACCCTTCAGGCCCAGCTCAGCGGCGAAATTGCGCCCGCCGGCATCGCTGGCCGAAGAGTTGGTCCAAGCTTCAACAGCCAGCGTGTTTATCGTACGTGCGGACAAGGTGAGTATGTGTTCCAGCGAGGCCCGGCGGCCGTGGTAACGCCGCTCAGGCGATCCTGGGTTGGCCGGTGTGGCGAACCACTTGGCCGGCGCTTCGAAACCATTGGAGAACGAGAACCCGAAGGTGAGGCGGTGGCGCTCGCGCAAGGTGTGATCGAGCTTGCCGATCATACCGTTGGCAGTGTTGATCTCGGCAGTATGGATGAAGTAGTTATTGCGGAAAAAAGGGCCCACGGAAGCGTTTGGTTCAGGGTAATACTGCAAGGCCCGTTGGGCCACCGGATCCAAGCGTGGGCTGGGAATGCGGTTGCCGGGAAAGGGGTCGCGTAAATATTCGAGGTTTGCCAGGCTGACCGGACGCGCCCGATCGAAGCTGGGATTGGCACGCGTGGTCAACGGATCATAAATGGGCAGCAGCTCGCCCGCCATGTCCACCGTTTGCGACCAATCGCCGCCGCGCTCGGGCAAGGTGGGAATAGTGCGCAGGTAGGCGCGCGCGATGCCCTCCCGCATGCCCTCGTAGGACAGCGACAAGTAGGTGCGATGCGACCCGCCGTAAAGCTTGGGCAACACCAGCGGCCCAGCCAGGTTGAAGCCGAACTGGTGGCGGCGCAACATGGACTTGGAACCCCCGCGCTGCCGCACCTCATGCGGCACAGCGTCCAGCGCGTCGTTGCGCAGGTTCTCGAATATGCGGCCGTGCCAGTTGGGGCGCCTGGCCGAAGCTGCCCGTCGCCCGGTTTGCTCAGCCAGGCCCAGCAAGCGAGCCTGGGCCTTGAAGGCTTCAATGGCTTTATCCATTTCGCGGGGAGCCCGGCTTTGCTGAGCAAGAAGCAATCCGGCCAGCCAGAGAAAACCGATGGCGGCGCGCATCAATTCGAGTGTAACCTGACAGCAGAATGCGTCTGCGCGGGCTGTGCATGCCCTGCGCCGGACGTTGCAGGAGCCCTGTATGAAACTGCGAGAGATTGCTGAGCGCTTGGGTTGCGAGCTGGTGGGCGACGGCGAGATCGAGATTACTGGCGTGGCCGGCCTGGATCAGGCGGGCCCGACCGATCTCACCTTTCTGGCCAATCCCAAGTACGCACCCAAGGTGCGACACACACGGGCGGCGGCCATCCTGGTTTCCCAGCCGGTGCGGGACAGGCCCATCGCCTGCCTTGTATCTTCCAACCCTTACCTGGACTTCGCTCGCGCCCTGGAAATGTTTTACCAGCCGCCTCGGCCTCGGCCCGGCATCCATCCGCTGGCCTGCGTCCACCCCACGGCACGCCTCGGGGAGGACAGCTACGTGGGACCGTTTGCGGTGATCGGCGAGGACGTCGAAATCGGCCGCCGAGCTTTGATTTACCCGCACGTGGTGATTTACCAGGGAGTGCGCATAGGGGACGATTTTTGCGCCCACTCGCACGCCGTGGTGCGCGAGTTTTGTCGCATAGGAAACCGAGTCACGCTGGGCAACGGCGTGGTGGTGGGAGGCGATGGATTCGGCTTTGCCCGCCGTGCCGACGGGACCCACTACAAGATCGTGCAGGCCGGAATCACGGTGATCGAGGACGACGTGGAGATTCAATCGCTGTGCTCGATTGATCGGGCCACGGTGGGCGAGACGCGCATCGGGCGGGGAACCAAAATTGACAGCTTGGTGCAGGTCGGACACGCTTGCGCAGTGGGGGAAAACAACATCTTGTGTGCCCAGGTAGGTCTGGCCGGAAGCAGCATATTGGAGAAGAACGTATTGCTGGCCGGGCAAGCGGGCGTTTCAGGCCACCTCACGATTCATGAGGGAGCGGTGGTCTACGCGCAGGCGGGGGTGGGCGGTGATGTGGCCCCAGGCGCCACCGTAGCCGGTTCGCCGGCCTTTGACGCCGCCCAGTGGCGTCGGGCAGTGACGGCTTTTCCCAAATTGCCGGAGATGCTGAAGACGATGCGAGAATTAAAGAAGAGGCTCGAAGAGCTCGAAAGGAATTTAGGGGCCCGCTGAACAAGATCCGCCGGTCCCCAGCGAGTAACACATGCCCAGATTACATAAGCCCTGTGATCATAAAGTCGCTTACAAGAACGAAGAGTTTCTGGATAGCGCGGACGCACGACCTCTGCGCATCCTTTCCGAATACCTTGAACCTTTGTCTCACTTCCGGCGCGAGCGCATCCGCGACACCATCGTTTTCTTCGGCTCGGCGCGGATTGCCGAAAGCGGTCCTATGAGCCGCTACTATCATGAGGCGCGGCGGCTGGCGCGCATGCTCACGCAATGGTCGGACTCACTGGAAAACTCCAGCCGGCGTTTCGTAATTTGCACGGGTGGCGGGCCCGGCATCATGGAAGCGGCCAACCGCGGGGCGTGGGAAGCGGGTGGCAAGAGCATCGGCTTGAACATAGGGTTGCCATCCGAGCAGCTCCCCAACCCTTACATCACGCCGGAACTTTGCTTTGAGTTTCATTACTTCTTCATGCGCAAGTTCTGGTTTGCCTATCTGGCCAAGGCCCTGGTGGTGTTTCCGGGCGGCTTCGGCACCATGGACGAGTTGATGGAGCTGCTGACGCTGGCGCAAACCGAGAAGCTAGCCAAGAAAATCGTCATCGTGCTTTACAGCTCCGCCTACTGGAAGGAGATCATCAATTTCGACGCCTTGGTTCGTCACGGCATGATCAGCCCTTCGGATTTGGAGCTGTTCCAGTACGCAGACGACCCGGAAACAGCCTTCGAAATCCTCAGGGACGGCCTCACTCGCCTGTACCTAAAACCCGAGACACCTTTGCCCGCGCACGAGCATGAAACGCCTGCCATTGCCAAATCGCGTATCGGGCCTATACTGAGCGCCGCCGAGTGAAATCCGCAACCGGCCACCCGATCGGCGCCGCAGCCTTGGCAGGCAAACCGGGACCCAGGTGGGCTAAAATGAACGCTTTCGCTGTCTGGAGGTAAAGGACTTGGCAGTGGTCGGAGCTGTGATGCGCTTCTATAGTTACCTGTTCCACGGTCTTGTTTGCTTGGCCATGGTGCTGACTGCTCTGATTTCGTGGCTGAGCGGGTCACACAGTTTGGATTTGCGCTTGCTGCCCTGGCAGGGCGAAACCCTGCGCTGGATCCTGTTTATCGGCGGGCTGGCCGGCCTGCTGATCGTGTGGCTGGCCACCCGTGAGACTGCGCGTCTTGCCTTCTTGCTCTGGAGCGTCGTGGTGTTTCTGGCCCTTTTGCGCGGCTTTTTCTTCGGGTGGGTGCATTACTTGCGCGGTCCCTACCCGCTGGGCACCGCGCTGGCGCTAACGCTGGCCGCCCTGGTTGCCATCGGAGGCGCCTGGTCCCACTATTGCCCGCGGCGCGCGACCGCTCGCTGATCCCTCAAGGCTCAATACGCGTTCCCAAGACCTGAAGGAGTTTGGCCAGCCAATCGGGGTGCGCCGGCCAGGCTGGCGCCGTCACCAGGTTGCGGTCCACGCAGGCCTTGTCAATCGCGCATTCCGCCCAGATTGCGCCCGCGCGCTGGACCTCCGGCGCCACCGCCGGGTAAGCGGTTACGCTTCTCCCTTCCAGCACGCCGGCGGCGGTGAGCACTTGCGGGCCGTGGCAAATGGCGGCGATGGGCTTGCCTGCTTGGGCGAAGTGGCGCACGATCTCCAGCACGCGCGGGTTCAGGCGCAAGTATTCGGGCGCGCGCCCGCCGGGAATCACGAGGGCGTCGTAAGATTCCACCCGTACTTCGTCAAAAGTGGCGTTCAAGGTGAAGTTGTGGCCGGGCTTCTCGCTGTAAGTCTGATCGCCCTCGAAATCGTGCACCGCCGTGCGCACCTTCTCGCCGGCTCTCTTGCCAGGGCAAACGGCATGCACGGTGTGGCCAGCCATTTGCAAGGCTTGAAAGGGTACCATGACCTCGTAATCTTCGACGAAATCGCCCACTAGCATGAGGATTCTCTTGGCTGCCATAGCAGTCTTACTTTAGCTCAAGCCGATGCCGGCCGGCCGCCGGCCTGGCACGGGCGATTCATTCAGCGTTCCAGTAGCGCCTGCGCTGCCAGCAGGTCGAAGATGTAGGTCCCGGCGCCGTGTATGACGTACTCTGTCTGATACCACAGGAACGGGAAGCGCTTTAGTTCCATGAAATCGGGCCGTATCAAGGAGGCCCCCGAAATCACGCCGCCCGGTATATGCGACCAGTCAGCTCGGTTGAAACCGTAGGCGATCAGCGGGGAGCGCCCGCCTACGCCGGAGACATAACTGTCGTTGCTGGCCGGATGCACACCCAGAACGAAATTGACAACCGAAAGCAAAAGCGTGGGGTCGAACAGCTTCGGCAAGCGCTTCACCAAGTAGTAATGGTGCATCGCTGCTGTTTGGAAGCTCCAGCCCAGACCCCAAACGTAGCGCGAACGAGTGCCTTCGTAAGAACCCACCTCAGGCGGCCAGGGGACCCCGTAGGGGCTGGTTGCCATTCGCTGGACTAACAGTTGCTTCCATTGCTCCGCCTTCTCGCGCAAAGCGGAACGGAAGCCCGGGTCCGGCACACGATCCACGACGCGCATCAGGGCTGCGGCAGGGCCTTGCGCGAAGACCTCCGGGCTCATGGCGCGGAGCTGCGGAATCAGAGCCAGCAAATGCTTGGCGTAAATTTGCTCGCCTGTAGTGAGCAGCAGCTCGGCAGCAGCGGCCATCTCTTGTGTGCGAAAGCCGGTGTCGCGCGGAACGTAAGCGTTGGGCGTATACAAGGGCGGATGGCTTTGTTCGTAGGCGAATAGCTTCTGCGCAGCGGCCAAACACTCCTCGGCCAGCCGGGCATCGAAATCCCGCAGCACGCGATAGGCAACCGCCAGCGTTTGCGCGACTTGGTACTGGAGGCCGGTATGACGGTTGGTGAAGGCCCACCGGTCGTCACAGTCCGGACCGCCCACCGCGCAGACTCGGTTGTCGGTGATGTTCACGGGATCACCCAGGTGGCTGTACTGACGCCCGCTGGCTTCTATGATGCCGGGGAAGATGTGACCGGCGATGCGGAAGGAAGCCAGCAAGCTTTCGGCGCCGTAAGCGATTTGCTGGAGTAAGTCCGAGCGGCCGTCGGGGTTATGCAGCAGCACCAGGCGCTCGGGTCGGCGGATGCTGGTTTGATCAAGCTGAGGCTTGAATTCTTCTTGGGCGAGGGCCAGGGCCATGGTAGTGGAAGCAATGCTGCCGGCAGGCAAGTCATGGTCCCCCGCGTCGTGCCAGCCGCCCCAATCCAGGCCGGGAATGTGTTCGTAGTCCGCAAACCGCGTTTCACGCTCTCCCTGCTGGTAGCCGTCCAGGTGCCGCCGGCCTGCGGGCGCCTGGCGTGCATCATCCAAGTGACAGGCCCCATGCCACGTACGATTGCCTTCCCGCACGGCTACATGGCACATTTGGATGGGCAAGAAGTAAGTCAAAGCCGGCTGCCAGGCCTGCCCGTAGACGTCGTTTGCGATGCGGAAAGGTCCCGCGCTCTGGCCTCCGTACTCGATCACGTAGAGCCCGGGCCGGCGGACCTCGCTGAAGTCGAAGGTAGCGTACTGCATGCGCAGGAAGCGACCCCAGATCCTCGCCGGTCCGGATTTGACCAGCCGGCGGTCGCCCTCCAGTTCGAGCTTGTAGAGGCGCACTTCGGCAGGGACATCGGCAGGATCCAGCTCCAGCACCACTTGCTTGGGCTGGCGAGGATGATAACCTACCTGGGAGACCCCGATCACCGGCGCGCGTCGCCAGTCAGGCCGTAGGTTAGGCAGGATCTGAATGCGCACTTCGGTCTGGCTGGAGCCGGGCGTCAAGGCTGCTTGCACGCTAAACCACGGCTGGGGGCTGGAGCGACGATTGTCAAGCAGGGTGAGGGTACCTTCTTCACGCACGATCGTTAGGCTGATGTTTGGGTCCTCCTGAGCGATTCGCAGGCGGTGGGCTCCCGCCAGCAAAGTGGATTCACCCGTGTACTGCTGCGGGAAAACGCCCCAGCCGGTTTCGCCTTGAAACGACTTGCCGTAATAGACGCCCGGGTAGAGCGCAAAGCGCAAGCCTGCTTGCGCCACGCGCTTCCAATCCACTGGCCTATCCAGTTTCAAGTTGACCTCAATGCGGTTGCCGTCACTGCGGCAAACAAGCTGGTAGCCGGCTTCCCAGCCAGTAACTTCGCCGACCACAGTGACCGTTTGGGCAGTTTGGTCCACCGTCCGCCGCAGCGCGCGCCATTGGATGGGTCCAGCGCCTGGAGCGGCCTCCACGTAGAGGTCGCCTGAGTCGAGCAAGCGTTCTCCGCTCTGTATCAACTGCAAGCCGCCCTGAAAACCCGACTTGTAGTCGTTGTGATAAGGCAGGAACGAAAAGCCGGGTGCTTCGAAGTACTCCAGGGCGTTCAAGCGGATGGGGGTTTGGGCGGCGGCTGCCGTCCACAATGAGCACAACAGGGCGAGCCAAGTGCGATCCATGCCCTACATGATAGCCGCACCGCCCGGCCCCGTAGCCGGAGCACTGCCGCCGCGTTAGCATTACAATACACCTGGGGGAGGGCGGCGCAGCCGCCAGCCGATCATCGCGCCGCCAGGAGGTGTGCGATGCCGCCGGCCGCTATTCATGATTCCCCCTATGCCGGTTCCTGGTATCCTGACGATCCGGCCGAGCTGCGTGAGCTGCTGGACCGTTTATTCACCGAGTCAGAGAAGCGCACCGGGCCGTACCTGGTTCCCCGTGCCCTCGGGTTCGTAGTTCCCCACGCCGCCCTGGTTTACTCGGGCACTGTGGCTGCGGCTGTTTACAGACACGTGGCGCAAATGGCTCCCGCGCGCGTGGTCATATTGGGCTTTTCGCATCGCGGCGCTCCGCCCGGCTTGTGGATCCCGCGAGTGGACGCGCTGCGCACTCCCTTGGGCGAACACGCTCTGGACGCGCAACTGGCCGCGGAGCTTACCAACCATCCCGAGTTCGGCTGGTTGGCCGAAGCCAGCCTGTGCGACCACTCGATCGAGATCCAGTTGCCCTTGTTGAACCGCGCAGCTCCGGGCGCGCGCCTACTGCCTATTTACGTGAGCCGCGTGGACCCCGTAGTGCGCGCGCAAGCCGCTGCCGCACTGGCTGAGATTGCGGGCCCGGATACCCTGTTTTTGGCCAGCTCCGATTTCACCCATTACGGCAAATCGTTCCACTACGAGCCTTTCCCGGTCAATTCCTGGGTAGCCGACCGGCTGCGTGAATTAGACGAAAGTCTGATGGAGGCCGCTGGAAGCCTGCGCGCGGAAATGTTCTTGGATACGTTGCGCGCCACCGGGGCCACCCTGTGCGGTTACGAGCCCATGAGTTTGTTGCTGGCCATGTTGCGTTTACTTGAGGCCAGGCAGGAGGAAATCTTCCAGGAGACCTTGGATTACCAAACCTCCGGTGAGATCACGGGTGATTTTCATCACTCAGTAAGTTACGCCGCTCTAGCCTATGTTCCTTACTCGGCGTTTCATTTGGCTGGGCCGGATCAGGCTGTGTTGCTTGAAAGCGCGCGGCGAACCCTCGCGCACTACCAGCAGACTGGCGAGCGCCGGCTCATCTTGCCCGAAGGCGGCACCGCGGCCTTGCAGCGACGGGCTTCGGCTTTCGTGACTCTGCACAAAGATGGACAACTCCGGGGCTGCGTGGGCCGCCGGGCGGCGTTTGAGCCCCTGGCGCGCACCGTGCCCGAAATGACTCTGGCCGCAGCCTTGGACGATAGCCGCTTCGAGCCGGTGGGTCGCGAGGAGACCGGCATCGAGATAGAGATTTCCGTACTATCGCCCTTCAAGCGAATCCCCGACCGCAGCGCCTTTCGCGTGAACGAGCACGGGGCGATCCTTCACGCCGGTGTGCATCAAGGCCTGTTACTGCCCCAGGTGGCCACCGAGCGGAACTGGACGGCCGAGCAATTTTTCGAGGCGCTGGCGCGTAAGGCGGGAACTGGGAGCCAAGTCTACCGTGATCCGGGCACGCGCATTTACGTCTTCCGCGCCCAAATTATCCGCTGAGCATCGCCGCCTCGGCGTAGTTTGTGGTATCTTGCGCCCATGAAGTTTTCGCGACGCCAACTACTAGCGGCAGGCGCGGCGGCGGTCGGAGGATCTGGCGGGCAAGGGGCGAGCAAGACGCGCATTCGCCTGGCCGTCTCCACGTACTCTTACTGGCATTTCCGCGGTGAACCGTATCCCATTGAGCGGGTCATCGAAGATGCCGCCCGCATCGGTTTTGATGGGGTGGAGATTCTGCACCGCCAGATGCGGGAAGAAACACCCGCCTACCTGAACCAGCTCAAACGCCTGGCCTTCCGGAACACGGTGGATCTGGTGATGCTCTCCATACACCAGAACTTCATATCTCCCAGCGCGGAGGCGCGCCAGAAGGCTGTCGAGCACACCCGGCGCTCGATAGAGCTGGCGGCTGCCCTGGGCATCCCCTGTATGCGCATAAACTCGGGGCGCTGGGGTACCATTCGTTCCTTCGACGAGCTGATGAAAGTGCGCGGCATGGAGCCGCCCCTACCCGGCTACACCGATGAGGACGCCTTCAAATGGTGCATCGAGTGCATCCAGGCCTGCTTGCCGGCGGCCGAAAAAGCAGGTGTCATACTGGCCCTGGAAAATCATTGGGGTCTGACCACCCTTACCGACAATTTGCTCCGCATTTACCGCTCGATTCGCTCGCCATGGTTTGGAATTAACCTCGATACCGGAAACTTCCCTGGCGATCCCTACCCGGAGATAAAAAAACTGGCCCCGCATGCCGTAATTGTCCAGGCCAAGACTTATCACGGGGGCGGGGAATGGTACACGCTGGATCTGGACTACAAGAAGATCGCAGGTATCTTGCGCGCGGCGGGTTACGCGGGCTGGGTGTCGCTGGAAATGGAGGGTAAGGAACCGCCCGCTACCGCCGTGCCGAAGAGCTTTGCGATATTGCGGGAAGCGTTTGGCTGAGCTTATTCCTTGAAGCGCTCTCGCCCGCGAAACGCGCTGCCTCACGAACAAGCGCAGCAGTGCGCAAAGCCTGATAATCGCGCTCTAGGCGCACGGCGAGCTGCTCCAGTTCCGCCCGACTGGCGCGTCCCGGCCGCAAAGCCTCGTATATGCCCAGGATTTCTTCTTCGGGGATCCGGGTCAGCTCGGCGGCTCGCTCCAGATTCTCGGCTAGCTGGCGCCGGCCGGCGGCCCGGGCTATCTCCGCCTGACGCATCAGTGCTTCTGAGCTTGTGCGCAGCTCGTTCATGCCCACGCGCCCTTGCAAGACGGCCTCCAGCGTGATCTCGCTGAAAGGCAAGCCGGAGGGGCTTTTCAGTTCTTGCGGCTGCTTCTCGGCCAGCGGGTATTCGGGTACTTCACTCATCCCAGCAAACCTCCTGGGGCGGGCAGCCCAGTTGGACCTGTTCAGTCTCCCGACGGTGCAGAACGGTGGTCTGGACGATATATTTAAGGCGCGCCATGTTGTCTATTTCCACGGGGACCGGCAGCACCGGCTCGCCTTTGGCGTACTTGGCGGCGTTGCGCCCGATGATCCGATAAGATTCAAGCGTGAGGTTGGGAGCCTGCGGGAACAGCTCCAGATTGTCCAAGGGGGCCAGATCGCGCCGGTGGATAACGGTGGTGCCCTTGGACTGGATGCCGATGGCTATGCCCGAACCGCTCAATTGTGCGCCGGCGTGGCCGATGAAGCCGCAATCGGAGGTATGCAATATCTTGATCACTCGCGGCTTCATGCCCTCCTGGCGTACTCCCTCAACTAGCGCCGCCAGCACCGCGCGATGGGAAAGCCCCAGCAGGGTGGTATGCAACGCGGAACCGAAGCCAGGCCCCACTGCGATGACGATTTCTGCCGGGTCTTTGCCGGGCGCGGCTGGGCCCAGAGTGCGCAACAAAGCCGGCGCCGGGCTTTGCTGGCCGATGCGGCGGGGGTCGGCCTGCCAGGGTAAATCAGCTATTTCGCGCCAGCGCTCTGCCGTGAGACGATAACCAGTGCCGGGACCGCGATAGTCATTGGGATCATTGACAGCGCTCACCACACGTAGGTCAGGCAGCAGCAGGGCGGAGGTCTGTAAGTAATCGCCCGAGACGCGCAGTTTCTGAACGCCCAGGATTTTTTCCGCGATGTCGCGAAAGCCGCGCCGGGCCAGGGCCCGAATTACGTCCACGCCGCTATAGCCTTCGCGCAGGAAGCGCTCGGCCGCCGCCAAATCCGCTACTACGTCGCGCTGGGGCATATCCTCGCTGGAGTGGGCATAAACGGCGGCTTCCACCTCTTCGTCGGTTATGGGGGGCAATCCCAGCTCCTGGAACACAGCTTGCAAAGCTTGTGCCCCGCGTCGCCGCACTGCCAGCAGCTCTTCTTCGCTGATCGGCCGCAAGCCGCCGTCCACTTGCATGTCGCGCTGAAGCACGTTGTAGTCGTCCAGGTCTTCACCGTCGAAGTTGCCCCCGCCGAACAGATTGTCCTGGCGCGGCATAACGCTGTAGCCGGAAAAGATGAAATCGGTGCCGGGCAGCAACTGAAGCGTGAGCTTGGCTGTCTTGCGGATATCCGAGTGCGAGGCCATGGCGTCGTTGCCCGAGGCCACCTCCAGATCGAGCATGGCGGCAAGCAGATTCTCGGCCAATACCGCGCGCACGCCGCCGGGAAGCGATTCGGGCAGCGCGATGCAGCTTATGGAGCCATTCTGCACCCCCTGGGAGCCGGCGCCCTTTACCACCAACAAGCAGCGCGCCTCTAAATAAAGCATGGACTTGCCTTCGGAGTGGCCCATCAGAGCCTCCGCGCCCGTGCCCGAGGTGAAGCGCACTTTGATGCCGCGCGAGGCGTAGGCCGAGGCCAGGAAGGCTTTGGACCAGGGTGTATCGTCGCCGTCACGAAAGGCTTGTGCGGTGCCGTAGACCGAAAGCGTTTCAGCGTAGCTGGTCAGGCCCAGCAGGGCCAGCCGCAGCCCCAGCTTTTCCTCCACGGCGCACTGCGTGAGGGCAGCCCCGCGCCCCGTTTGCGAGCCTACCAGGATCGCCAACGCGTTCAAGGGGGCGTAACGCGACACTCCCACCGTCGTTTCCAGCTCGGCAAAGCCGCGCTCAGCCGCTTCGGCGGCATCCGCCGCCAGCAGGGCCGGGTTCTCCCTGCGATTCGTCACGTGAGCTTGATTGGCCGGCGTGCGGCGCGCCCGCATCTTGGCCAGCGCTATCATCATCTCAACTACGTTCAGGCAACCCACCACTTGCACCAAGCGAGCCGGGCTCAGACCGCCGCAAATGCGCACCAACTCGGCCCGCGGCACGGCAATATCCACCAGCATGCGGGCGATGGCTAGCGGATCTAACGCCATGGCTTCCCTGGCCACTTCGCAGTCAATGGCATGGCGAGCGATGAAGTGGTCCAGGATGTCAAAGTCTTCTTCCCGTTTGCCGTCTAGCTCCACGATGCGACCGTCTTGGATGCGCAGGCTGGCGGGGGGATCGTACGGGCTGTCAAGGAGAACCAGACCGGCTTCCGGCCACGGCTCTATGAACGTATCTTTGCGGACGGGGCGGCGCGCACGTGCTTGGGATCGCCGTGAGATCATGGGTTCCAACCGATACTTTATTGGCGTTGAGGCCGTGCCGACCTTCTCGCAATAATACTCTAGTGCGGCCCCCGTGTTTCAGCTCGGGTGGTCCGCCCAACCGCGCTGCGCTACAATCGGTGCTTATGCCCGAGGCTCGGCCCGCAGCCCCCAGCGTGAGCGTCTTCTTCCCGGCTTATAACGACGCGCCCTCTCTTCCTGCTCTGCTGGAAAAGACCTTCGCGGTGCTGCCGAAGTTGACCGAGGACTTCGAGGTCATTGTGGTCAACGATGGCAGCCGGGATAACACCGCGCAGGTCTTGGCCGAGCTACAGGTCAGGTACGGCCCGCGGCTGCGGGTGGTAACCCACGCAACCAACCAAGGCTACGGCGCAGCCCTGCGCAGCGGCTTCAGCGCCGCCCGCAAGGAGCTGGTTTTCTACACCGACGGCGACGGGCAGTACGACCCAGGTGAGCTGCCCAAGTTGATGGCGCTGATGGCGCCCGACGTGGGCCTGGTCAACGGATACAAGATCGAACGGCATGATCCATTCCACCGCATTCTGCTCGGCCGGCTTTACAACTGGTTCGCGCGCTGGCTTTTCCGCATCCGCATTCGCGATATTGATTGCGACTACCGCCTCATCCGTCGGAGTTTGCTGGATGAGATTCGGCTCCGATGCACGAGCGGCACCATCTGCGTCGAGCTTGTTCGCAAACTGGAGCTTAGCCCTTACCGCGTGCTGGAGGTACCCGTCCATCATTATCCGCGCCAGCACGGCCGTTCGCAGTTCTTCCGGATTCGCTCGCTCGCCACTACGTTCGGCCAACTGATATGGCTTTATATTCGGCTGGTCATCAAACCCGCCCTCAACGGCGAAAACCCGCGGCTGGCATGAGGATTCCCTTCGTCAATCTCAAGCCGGCCCTGGCGGCCACCGAGGCCGCCTGGCGAGCGCACCTGGAGGAAATGTTCGCCCGTTCGCAGTTTATTCTGGGCGAGCAAGTGGTGGCCTTTGAAAGAGAATTCGCGCAGGCTATGGGAGCTCGCTTCGCCGTGGGCGTGGGCACGGGCACTGCCGCGCTGGAGCTTTGCCTACGCGACGCCGGCCTGCGCCGGCCCCGTTGCGAGGTTATCACTTCCCCTTTGACAGCGCCTTTCACGGCTTTGGCTATTTTCGCAGCCGGCGCCGTGCCACGCTTCGCCGATCTGGATGATGACACGCTGCTGCTGGATCCCGAAGACGCGGGCAACCGGGCTACACGGCGCACAGCGGCCCTCATGCCGGTGCACTTATATGGGCGGCCGTGCGATCTGGCGGGCTTCCGCAAGCTGGCGGCGGCGCTGGACGCGGTGCTCGTGCAGGACGCTTGTCAGGCTCACGGGGCTTTGTACCGCGGGCGCCCGCTGGCGGATTACTCGCCCTACGTGGCCTATAGTTTTTACCCCACCAAGAACCTGGGCTGCCTGGGAGACGGAGGCGCTGTGGTCACGAACCGGCAAGCGATCGCGCGCCGCTTGGCTTGCTTGCGTGACGGCGGCCGCGTGGGCGCCCACGTCAGCCGTTTGCTCGGGATCAACTCCCGCCTGGACGAAATGCAAGCTTGCTACCTGCGCGCCTTCCTGCCGCGGTTGGCGGAGTGGAACGCGCAGCGGGCGCGCATCGCCGCGCTTTATGATGAAGCGCTGCGCGATTGCCCGGGCGTGCGCTTGCTCAATCGGGAAGGATCCGTGCATCACCTTTACGTCATACGCGTCCGCCAGCGCGAGAAATTACGGGGTTACCTGGCTGCCCATGGCATAGCCACCGCAATCCACTATCCTGTCCCTTTGCACTTGCAGCCTGCCTTCCGCGATTGCGGCGCCCGCCGCGGAGACCTGCCCGTGGCCGAACGTGCTTGCCGCCAGATCCTGTCTCTGCCTTTATGGCCTTACATGCCCGAGGCGGCAATTGAAGAAGTAGCCGCGCGGATCTGGGATTTCTATCGCGGGCGAAGCTGCTAGACTGTAAGTAACCGCATGCTTTCTGTGGTCATCCCGGTACACAATGAGGAAGCTTCGCTCTTGCTCCTCTATGATCGCCTGACTGCCACGCTGGAGAAGGTCGGCCAGCCTTACGAGATCATTTTCGTAGACGACGCCTCGACCGATCGCAGCTTCGAATTGCTGGCCAATTTAGTGGAAACCGACGATCACCTGAAAGTAGTCCGGCTGCGGCGGAACTTCGGGCAAACGGCTGCCCTGGCGGCCGGCTTTCACGAGGCGCGCGGGGACATTATCATCTCGATGGACGCCGATTTGCAACATGCCCCTGAAGACATTCCAGCTTTGCTCGCCCTTATAGAAGAGGGCTACGATATCGCCAGCGGCTGGCGCAAGAACCGCGTAGACCACCCCCTCACGCGCAAGCTGCCCTCGCGCATCGCCAACTGGCTCATGGCCAGGCTTTCCGGCATTAAACTGCATGACTTCGGAACTACCTTTAAGGCCTACCGGGCCGAGATTCTCAAGGAAATCAACCTCTATGGCGAGCTGCATCGTTTCATACCGGCGCTGGCCAGCTTTTACGGCGCGCGCATTGCCGAAGTTCCCATTCAGAACGCGCCCAGGCTTAAAGGTGGATCCCATTATGGACTGGGCCGGACCTTGCACGTGCTCTTCGATATTCTGACCATCAAATTCCTGCTTAGCTACCTAACCCGGCCCATGCATTTTTTCGGCAAGCTGGGCCTTGTGGGTACGGTGGTGGGCGGCAGTGTGCTGGGCTACTTGTTCGTTTACAAGATAACCGGGCATGAAATACTTATCGAGCACGGTCCGCTGCTGCTGGCGGCCAGCCTCCTCTTGCTGGCCGGCATCATGATGTTTTCCACCGGATTGCTGGGAGAAATGCTGATGCGGACCTATTTTGAAAGTCAAGGGCGCCGCATTTACGCCATCCGCGAAATTCGCACCCGGGGAGCGCGCTCGGCTCCTACTCAATCGCGTTGAGCCGACACTAGCCGAGGCCCAGTAGTCTCAGCAAGCCGTATACAACGGGCATGGAAAATAGCAGCCCGTCGGTGCGATCCAGACATCCCCCATGGCCCGGAAGCAGGTTCCCGCTGTCCTTCACACCGGCGCCGCGCTTGAGCGCCGATTCGGCCAGGTCACCGATCTGCCCGGCCAGGTTGCACACCGCGGCAGCCAGCAAGGCAGGTCCGCAAGCAAGCCAGGGCCAGATAACTCGCGCATAGGCCCAGCCACATAATAAAGCTGCCAGGCACGAAGCCACGGCGCCCTCCCATGTCTTGGCCGGGCTTAGTTGCGGGGAGAGTTTTCGCTTGCCCAGCTTGCGGCCCACATAGTAAGCCGCGGTGTCGCCCACCCAGTTGACGACCCAGACAAACAACAGCCACCAGCGATCCAAGTCGCGCAGGGCCAGACCGCTCCGCCAGCCGCCGAAGATGTAAATCACCCCCAAAAGCATGGCGGAAGCGCGCGGCAGCACGGTGGCCAGCGCCTGGCTGCGCATGGCCAGAGTCAGAAACAATGCCGCCAGTAAAACCACCATCAGCCAGCCGTCCCAGGGGGCTGTCAGGACGAGCAGTCCGGCGGCGTAACCGGCCGCTCCCAGCCCTGGGATGCCGTGCTGGCGGACTAGCTGGCTATACTCGCGATAGCTGAGGGCTGCCACCAACACTACCGCTGCGACGAACCCAAGTCTAGGGGCCCATAAGGCGACGGCCACTGCGATCGGCACCAGTACGGCAGCAGTCAGCACGCGCTTCATGCTCTCAACCCCAGCCTTGATTCACAATAGCGGGTGCACTAGGAACCCCACCGCCAGCCCTCCTGCACCCAGGAAGCTGCCGAAGGGCAGCTCGTATTCGGAGGCTTTCTTGCCGGTCGCTGTGATGAAAGCCAGCCCGGTTACCGAGCCCAGCAACGATCCTATCAATAAGGCCAGCATAGCTTCGTAAAGGCCGAAAAAAGCCCCCAGCATGGCTGCCATCTTCACGTCGCCGAGGCCCATGCCTTCCCGCTTGCGCACCTTTCGGTATATGGCTCCCATCAACCACAACAGCCCTGCGGTGACCGTCGCTCCCAAGGCGGCCTCACCCAGCGAAAGAACTCGCGCCGGCCACCGCTCGGGCGCCACCAGAAGTATCCAAAAGGGCTTGAGCGGCGCAAGCACCGCCAGCGCCAGCCCGCCCATCGCGCCTCCGAGCGTAAGCTCATCGGGCAGGATGCGCGTCTCCAAGTCCGTGAAGATCAGTGCCAGCAGTAACGCCGCTAGCGCCCACAGCCTCAGCGTTTGCAGGCTCAGGCCCAAGTGGAGGAAAGCCACCACGAAGAGGGCTGCGGTCAGCGCTTCCACGGCCGGGTAGCGGAAGTCAATCCGCTTGCCGCAGTGCCAGCAACGGCCCTTAAGCAGCAGGTAACTCAACACGGGAATGTTGTCGTACCAGCGAATCGTAGTCCCGCACTTCGGGCAAAACGAACGCGGTCGGACCACAGACAGGTCCCGGGGCAGCCGGTAGATGCACACGTTCAAGAAGCTACCCACGAGCAGCCCCATCACAAGCACGGCCATCGCGATCAGCATTAGCGCACCTGCTCGTACACGCGTAACGTCCTTCTGACCAGGGCCTCAATTGTAAATCCCCGCTCGATTTGCTGGCGAGCGGCTTGGGCCAGGCGGGCCGCCAACTCCTCGTCCCTGCACAAGCGAATTACCGCCCTGGCCACCGCCTCCGGGCAATTGGCGACCAGCAACCCCGTTTGCTCGTCCCGCACGATCTCCGGCAAGCCCCCTACTTGGCTTGCCACCACCGGAACCCCCGCCGACATGGCCAGTAGCACCCCTGAGCCAAGACCTTCTTGCCAGCTCAGGTAGACCAACACACAAGCTTGGCGCAGCTCATCGGCTAGATTGGCGGAGCGCCGGACTCGAAACCCCCCGATTCGCTCCGCCGCGCTCAGCAGCGCCGCAGCCTTCATCGGATCCGCGCTGGCCGGCGCCACGATGGGCCCGTTGCGCAGCGATAGCGGCAGCAGCGGGACGCCGTCGTAAACCACGCTAATGCGCTCCGGGTGCACGCCGCCTGCGATCAAAACCCCTCGCACGTGTTCCGAGACAGCTATGAAATGCCGCGCCCGGCGCCGCTTCCAGCGCGAGAAGGCGTTGTTGCGGAGAGGGAAAGCCACCCGTCGGGCGACCACCAGGCACGGGTGAGCCGTGAACGCGGCCAGGCTGTGAGCGCGCGCGTCATGGGCGTGCAACACGTCTGCTTGTCGCGCCCATCGCCAGAGCGCCCGCAGGCTCAAAGGCTCTGAGGGCAGACCCCTGGCTTGCGCCGCGCTCAGCAGCGGCGAGCTCGCCGGCGCCAGCAAACGGCATTGATGGCCGGCTGCGACCAGCCCTTCCGCCAAGTACAAAGCTTGCCATTGGCCGCCCCGCATTTGCCGTCCGGTATCTATGTGTAAGATGTCCACCGTTCGCCTTGCGCCCTGTCGAGCTGCCAAAGCCGGCTTCAGCTCATGTTTCTGGCTTTGGCATATTTCAGGTAGGTGTAGGCAGCGGCCATGTGCGCGATGGTCAGGCCCTCAAAACCATCCAGAAAGCCGAGCCGCAGCAAGTAGGTACGCACGAAGGTCCACGCCGGCGCCACCAACAGGTGGGGCCAGCTTGCTTTCACGCCGCGAGCCACTAGTTCCTGCGCGGCCAGCGTCGTATAGCGGTCCAGGCGCCTCAAATGTTCGGATAAAGAGTTGCAAGTGAAATGAAGCAGATTGGCTTGCAGGTGTCCTACGCGGCCCCGGATTTCCACGCGCTCGTGCACGTATTCGCCGACCCAGCGCCCTTTTCGCCGGTCATAGAGACGTACTTTGCGATCCGGGTACCAGCCCGAGTGCAAGATCCACCGGCCCAGGTATTGCGCCAGCCGCGGCACGGTGTAGGCGTCGCAGGCCGGCCCGCTTTTCTTGAGCTGCCAGAGCTCGGCTTCTAGGGCCTCACTCAAGGCTTCGTCCGCATCCAGGGAAAAGATCCAGTCGTAGCGCGCCTGTTCTGCGGCGAAGTTCTTCTGGGCGGCGTAGCCTCGCCATTCGGTCTCAATCACGCGTGCCCCGAGCTGCCGCGCAATGGCCACCGTGCGGTCGGTCGAGCCGCAATCAACCACCACAATCTCGTCGCAGCAGCGCAGGCTTTCTATGGCGCGCGGCAGGCTCCGTTCCTCGTTTTCGGTGATGATGGTGGCCGAAATCTTCATACCCGCTTCAGGAAGAGACTCCGGGTTGTATGGGCGCCAGCGTGAACGATAGCAGGAAAAGCGCCAGTGCGATGCCGCCCAGCTTGCGCCGCCGGCTGTCAAGCGCGCTGGCGTCATAGATGGCCGGATGGCGCATGCCGAAAAAGTACAGCAGTCCGGCCCAGAACAACCAACCCCACCAGCAGAAAAAGCCGATGGGGATCAAGGCCGCGATGAACAGCCTGGACAGCAGCGCGTGCCTGTCGCCCACAAACGAGTACAGGATGTGCCCGCCGTCCAATTGCCCTATCGGCAACAAATTCAAGGCGGTGGCGAAAACGCCAACCCAGGCGGCGCGGGCCACCGGGTGCAAGTAAATATCCGAAGGTGGAACGCCCGGGAAAATGAGGTGCTCCAGCAGGCGCAACAACGGAGGCGTGCCGAAAATCAGGTCGCCGCGCTGGGCGATGCCGGGGATCACCTTGGAGTAAGCCAGGCCCATCGCCAGCGCCGGCAACAACACGGCGAAGCCGGCCAGCGGTCCTGCCACGCCGATGTCGAACAGCGTGCGCTTGGAGTATATGGGCGAGCGTATGCGTATGAAAGCCCCCAGGGTGCCCAGGAAAGTAGGGGCAGGGAGAAAATAAGGGAGGCTGGCATCCACCCGGTAATACAGACAAGCCAGATAATGGCCCAGCTCGTGCGCTAGCAAGATGCCCAGCAGAGTGAGCGAAAACGGAAGGCCCTGCGCCAGGCGCCAAGGCTGGTCCCACAGGGCCGCCAGCGCTGTCATGTCCTGCTCAAGTTCGAAGGCCGGGCGGTTGAGGTGAAAATTCTGGGCCAGGCGTGCACCCATAACGGTGGTGGTCAGCAGGGTTAGCAACAACAGGACCACGTGGACCCCGTAGCGGCGGCGTTTGCCTGGGGGTCGCACCCTATAAGCATGCAATCCCGCCCCGTCGCCTGGCTGGGGAGGCAAAGGGCTCGGCGCAAAGCGCTCCAGTGACACGCGTCCCTGCTATTCGAGCGATTGCAATTCCTTGCCGGGTTTAAAGCGAACCGCCTTGCCGGGCGGAATCGCGACCTCGGTGCCTGTGCGGGGGTTGCGCCCGATGCCGGTCTTGCGGGGCCTTACATTGAAAATGCCGAAGCCGCGTAGCTCGATGCGCTCCCCCTTAGCCAGCGCCCGTTTCATAGTCTCAAACACAGTTTCCACTGCCATTTCCGCCCTGGTCTTGGTGATGCCTGTTCGCTTGACGACCTCGCTGATTATATCGGCTTTGATCAAAGCAACCTCCTCAATCCGTGGACGGCTACTGGCTGCCATCCCCGGCGCCCAACCAAGGCAAAGCCCATGATAGGAATAGGCTTGCTGATTTGTCAAGCCCCTGGGGCCGCGCTGGCCACGGCCGTTAATCTTGCATGAGGCCCTCGGCCGGCGTGCCCAGAGGACATATTTCGTAACCTCGCGGCGCCACTTCGGTCCAGAGAATCTCGGCCGCGTGCCCGTGCAGAGCAAAGATCTGTCGCACCAGATCGCAAACCGCCTCGGCCCCGCGTTCGTAAAAAACCAGAACAGAAGGTCCTGCCCCGCTCAGAGCACAGCCCAGCAGGCCCGGCGCTCGCAGTTTCAGGATTTCGTCCAACCCCGGCACCAAAGCCACGCGATAAGGCTGGTGCAGGCGGTCTTCCAGTGCCGCCGGAAATGCGGATGCAGAGCCTGTGGCCAGGGCGGCAATGAGCAAAGCTGCCCGCTGCAAGTTAAAAATGGCGTCCTGACGCGAGTAAGCCTCGGGCAGCACGGCGCGGGCTTTCACAGTGGGCAGGTCGAAATCCGGCACGACCACCGCGACGCCGAAGCGCTCCGGCAGCTCCAAACGGACCGCCCGCGTCACGCCGCCGGAATCAATGGCCGCGGCCACTATAGAGCCGAGCACGCAGGCGGCGACGTTGTCAGGATGCCCTTCGATCCGCGCCGCTTCATCCAAGATACGGGCAGGCTTCCAACCGAGGTCGAGCAGATGGCTGGCAATGATCACTCCCGCAGTCAGGGCCGCCGCGCTGGATCCCAGGCCCTTGCCGATCGGAATCTGGTTGTGAATTTCCAGGTCAACGGCCGACAGAGTCCCACCCACATCGCGCGCCACCGCCAGCGCCGTCTGCCAGATCAGGTTTTCTGGCCCCGCGGGAATCAGCTCCGCGTCGCGTCCCTGAACGCGAATGCTGAGCTCTGCCGCCGGTCGGAATCGGCACTCCAAGTACAACGAGAGCGCCAGCCCCACCGCATCGAATCCGGGGCCCAGGTTGGCGCTGGAAGCCGGGACGCGAACGCGAGCCCAACCCCTATGCTCGCATCCAAGACTCAACTTAGCTTGACCTTCACGCCCTCGCGGCAGGAACGGTACACCGCGAGCACGATCTCGAGCGCCCGATAGCCTTCTTCCCCCGAGACTAAGGGTGGCCGGCCTGTGCGTATAGCTTGACCGAAATCCAAAAACTGACGCTCGAATGGCTCCAATGAGATGGCCATGGGATCCGAAGCCCCTGAGGCTATGTCTTTGGCGAGCGGTGGCGGTTCGCCTTCGTCATCGCGCACGTCCCAAGCCGTGAGCTTGTCACCGGAAATAATCGCCGTACCTTTGGTCCCGTGGATTTCAATCCGCTCCGTGTAGCCGGGCCAGAAGGCAGTGGAGGCTTGGATGACGCCAGTGGCCCCGTTGTCGTAGCGCAACAAGGCGCAAACCACGTCTTCGGACTCGATCTTGTGCAAGGCCGCGAGCTGCCAGTATCCGAACAGCTCCTTGACGTCCCCGATTAGCCAGCGCAACACGTCCACTTGGTGGATGGCTTGGTTGATCAGGGCGCCGCCTCCTTCCACCGCCCAGCTCCCCTTGATAGGGCGCGCGTAATACTCGGGACTGCGATACCACTTCACGTAGGCATCCGCCTGCAAGATCTTCCCCAGGCGGCCCGCACGAATCGCTTTGTAGAGGAACTGGCTGGAGTCATCGAAGCGGTGCTGGCTGACCACGCCGAGCTGAATGCCTGCCCGCCGCGCGGTCTCGATCATCTCGCGCGCGGTTTCCAGGTTGGTGGAGATGGGCTTTTGCACCTGGATATGCTTGCCCGTCTGGGCGCATATTTTCAGCGGCTGGAGACGGAAGTCCGGGAAGGTGCAAACATCCACGAAATCCACCTCCGGGTGCCGGCAGACCTCCTCGTAGGAAGGCAGAAACTCAGCCCCGTAGCAGGCGGCGAACTGCCGTCCTACCTGCTCGTTGGTATCGTGGCAAACCGTCACCTTGTAGCCGATGTTGGCGTAAGCCTGTGCATGCTTGTGGGAAATGGCTCCCGTCCCGATGATCCCAACTCGTAGCGACATTGCACTTCCTTCGATCTGGCAGTATAACGCAGGGCAACTCGGCCGCGGTCAAAGGCCGTGGTTATCCCCGCAAATGAAAACCTCCAGACCCAGCTCCTTGAAAGCCGCCGCCTTGGCGGCTAGAGCCAGGTTGGCGCCTTCGGCGTCGGGCGCGTAAGCCACCTGAATGTGATTCGACTTGTGCCGCGCCATCATCTGATCCCGGCTGATGCCGTAAGTGACAGCGTTCATGATCGGCCACTGCGAAGTGGTGAGGCGCCACCGGCGTTCGGTCTCTTCGGGCGGAAGCTCGACCACTTTCGCCCGTCCCAGATCCGCCTTCAGCTTGCCGTTTTCCACGAAGACCCGACTCCAAACGATCTCGCCGGGCTTGGAGACGCCCTTCAGCGTGCCCCCGCCCATGGGGAAATACATGGGTGGCTGGCGTTCGCTAACGGCGCCTCGGTAACCGCCGACGAAATGAGCTGGCGGAGCGCCGCCGGAAATCTCGAAGACCCAAACAAACTCGCCGTTGTAGGGCTCGCCGTAGCGCACGTCGTGCAAGGTAGTTTCGGGGTCGAAGCCGAGCCGACGCCAGACCCGGTTGGTCACCAGCGCATCCAAGCCCGCGCACTCGTCCACTTCGTTGAAATGCGGCAACGCCTCGCCTTCGTAAAGGATTCGCCCGCTCTTGGGATCCCGCACCGGCGGCCGATCCACGTTATTGAGCAGGCCCTCAACCAAATCGGAAGCCGGCGCGAGGTCCTTCAGCCCTTGTTGGTACTGTATGCCGATGGTGTCGCAGCCGAACTCGTCGGCCATGCGCAAGGCGGCGATGTACATCTTGCACTGCCAGAGAATCTGTTCGTCAGTGAGGTCGGTTTCGGGGTTAGGTCCGGTGATAAACCGAAGCCCCTTGTCTTCCAGCCAGGCGCGCACCTCACGGGCTTCTCCATCGGGCACGCGCAGCATGGCTGCGTAAAGGGCTGACTGGTTCAAGCGTTCCTTGAAGATGCCGGTACGGTGTAGCAGCTCGTCGGGAATGATGGCGTTGTACATCCCCATGCAGCCCTCGTCGAAGATGCCCATGATGGCCTTGCGAGTCTTGATGTCGCGGCCGACTTCGCGGCCGATTTTGGCGGCGCGCGGCGGCAGTTTGAACTGTTTGAGCGGCCGCGCATGGCTGGTGTCGTGCACGAGGGTTTCGCCGTTGAGCCAGCGACGCAGGCCATCCAGGAAAAAATCGTCGGTGAAGTCAGCGCTCCAAAGGGTGCTGTAGCGGACGCCGGCTTTGGTAAGGCAGGCATTGAGATTGAGCAGGCCGACCAGGCCGGGCCACTGGCCGCTCCAGTTGGCCACGGTAAGGATGGGACCGCGATGCGTCAGCAGGCCCGGGAACACGTGGTGGCTGTATTGCCAGACGGCCTCCACGACGACGATGGGCGCCTCCGGCGGAATTTCGCGGAAGACCTCCAGACCGCGCTTCTGGCTGTCTATGAAGCCATGGCCTTTTTCGGGGTCGTAGGGATGGCCTCGACGGACGGCACGGCCCAGCCGGCGGATGGCCTCCATGACTTTTTCCTCGACCTCCTGTTGGGCGGGCCAGCAGACTTGGTTGGCAGAAAGGCGCAGGTCGCCACTGGCGATGAGGACGATGCTTTCGGGCATAAATATCTATTGTGCCACTGGGAGGTTTCTCGTGTGCTATGGTGGGTCTGAGAGCACCTTGAGTTCTGCCGTGAGCCGGTAGCTCAGGCGGTAGAGCATCTGCCTTTTAAGCAGAGGGCCGCGGGTTCGAGTCCCGCCCGGCTCACCAATGGTTTTCAGGTAAGCGGTCCGCAGTGCGCCGCGGGCGGCCCGTGCCTTGTCAACCGGCTGAGATCCGCGCCAGCCGGCCCGACTCCTCGGTTTGCTGATGCCGTTGGTGTACTATGGTGGAAAATCAATGGCCATCACGTCGCGGCGTCGGTGGGCGATTATCGCCCTGCTTTCGACAGGCATGATCATAGCCTACTTCGATCGCGTGAATTTGTCGGTGGCTTTAGCTGAGAAGGCATCGCAACGCTCCATGCGGGCGGAGTTCAAGCTCACCGACAGCGATCGCGGGGCTCTGAATTCGGCTTTCTTCTGGACCTATGCCGCCCTGCAAATTCCGGCCGGGTGGGTGGTGGACCGCTTTGGAGTGAAGTACCCGTACGCGCTGGGCTTTCTCATGTGGAGCGTGGTTTCGGCGGCCGCTGCGCTGACTACTTCGGCCCGGCAGATGTTTCTGGTGCGCATGCTGCTGGGAGTCGGTGAATCGGTGGTGACGCCCGCCGGAATGCGCTGGATCCGCTTCCACTGTGCTGAGCACCAGCGCGGCCTGGCTGTGGGCCTTTACATGGCAGCGGCCAAGGTTGGTCCCGCCGTCGGCACGCCACTGGCCGGCTGGCTTATCGTGCTGTTCGGCTGGCGAGCCATGTTCGTCATCCTCGGGCTGGGCGGCCTGTTTTGGCTGCTTCCCTGGCTTAAGCTGGTTGAAAACGACGACCGCAAGCTGGAGGCGGCCCAGGCGCGCGGTGCAGGCCCTCGCGTTCCTTTTGCTCGCGTGCTGGCCAGCCCGGTGATTTGGGGCACCGTGATCGGAACCTTTTGCTACCAGTACTTCGTGTACTTCTCTATGACCTGGCTGCCGGCATATTTCGTGGACCGGCGCAACCTCTCTCTGTCGGATTCGAGCATTTACACGGGCTTCAGCTTCCTCGGCATGGCCGCTGTGGCCACCCTCGCCGGCTGGGTCGCCGACCGTTTGATCGAGCGCGGTCGGGATGCGGTGCGCGTGCGCAAAGCCTTCACCATCGCCGGATTCCTGGCGGCTTCCACCGAGCTGATCGGCGCGCTTTCAGACTCCTCTTCGGTGGCTTTGTTTTTCGCCATTTTCTCATTGAGCGGGCTGGGACTGACCACCGCCAATTACTGGGCCTTGACGCAAACTCTCATCCCGGGCGCAGCCGTGGGTCGCATCGTAGGGGTGCAGAACTGTGCGGCTAACCTGCCCGGCATTGTTGCGCCCCTGTTGACCGGATGGCTCGTGCAATCCACCGGCAGTTACGAGGCTCCCATGCGGGCTATCTGGTTTTTCCTGCTGACCGGCGTGGCTGCTTATGTCTTTCTGGTGCGCCGCAAGTACGCCCCGCGGGCCGCTGAGCTGGCGGTGCAGGTTTGATCCCTCAGCGTGGCTTGGCTTTCAGGCGGTAATCGCCCACCGGAGGCAAGCGCACCAACTTGCACATTTCAAACAGGCGGGAGCGAGCGCGCTCGCCGATCTTTTCGGCCAAAGAGACGCGAAAGCGGTCACGCTCGAGTGGCTCCGCGGCACCTTCGATAGCCGCCTCCGGGGCCATTTCGTCGGGCAGACTAGTGGTGGCGATAAGTGCTTTGCGGTGGTTGGAGCGGTGGGTGACGATGGCCGAGATGGTATCTATTACCCATTCGGGCGCGCGTTGCGAACCCAAGTCATCCAGCAGCAGCACCTCAGCTTCCAGGGCGGTGCGATAAGCCTCGCGGTCGCTGGTTCCCGCCGCTGCGTCCCAGCTTGCCCGAATGCGGGCTAGCAGATCCTGGTAGTCAAAGAACACCCCTTCGAAGCCGCGTTCGATCAGCATGCGCAGCGCGGCCACAGCCAGGTGGGTCTTGCCCGTGCCGGGGTCGCCCATGATCAGCAAGCCCGGACGCTCCGGTTGCGGGAACTCGCGCACGTAGGACCGCACCGTCAGGACGGCAGCCGCCATCTGCCGATATGCAGCCGGGTTCTCGGTGGGCAGCAAGAAATTATCCAGTGAAGCCTGCCTGTAAAGGGGAGGGATGCCGGCCCGCTCAAGCATACTGCGGACTCGCTCGGAGACCTGACACTGGCACGGCTCGGCCGCCGAAAGCCCGCCCCGTTCGATGACCTTCCACCCCGTGCCTCCGCAATCCGGGCATGTCGCTTCGCTCATCGTTTCAATTATCGCGCCGGCTGGCGGCAGTGGGCGGCTCCGCTCGGCAAAGCCGCCAGCGTGCTATTGTGGCCTTGAAGGGCAACGTCGTGGTCGCGGAAGCAACACAGGGCTCGCTGCGTAAGCGCGGCATACGTCTAACTCGCCAGCGTCGCCTGTTGCTTGATTTGATCGAGCAGTCCGGAGCCCACTTGGATGCCGGGCGCCTGTACAAACTGGCCAGGCAGCAAGACCCCAGACTAAACCGCGTTACGGTCTACCGTACCCTAAAAATGCTAAAAGATACCGGGCTGGTGGACGAACTGGACCTCATGCATCGGCAAGGCGAGGCGCACTATTACGAGACGCGCATGAAACAGGAGCATGCGCATCTGGTTTGCTTGCGCTGCGGCAAGGTGGAAGAATTTTACGGGGCTCCCTTGCAAAAGCTCCGGCGGCAGATCGAGGAGCACTTCGGGTTTCAGATTCTGGTCGTGCGGACAGAGGTGGGCGGCTACTGTTCACACTGCCGGGTCTTGCGCGCACGTGAGTTGGAAGAGGCCTCGCGGACGCCACCCAGCGCGGTGGGCCTGGTGCGGGGGCGGCGGTGAATAGTTCCATGGGCCTGGGCGTGGGTGCGGGCCCCTGGCTGCTGGTAACCAGTCCCTCCGGCCAACACACGAGGGTCCGGATCGAGCCGATCCCATTCCACATTGGCCGGCTTGCTGACAATCATCTAGTCCTGCGCGACAACCGCATCTCGCGCCGCCACGCCCGCATAGTGCTGGAGAACGGGCTCTACGTTGTTGAGGATCTGGGCAGCCGCCATGGCGTGTTCGTCAACGGCGTGCGCATCCAGCGTCATCCGCTCCAGCCCGGCGACCGCATCAGTTTCGGTTTCAGTGACTGTTACGAGCTGGCTTTTGCTCCCGCGGGCCCTGGTTTGCTTGCGCTGGCGGCGCAGGCCGAGCCCGGCGGCCATTTGGCGGGATTGCGCGCTACACTCGAGCTGGCCCGTGCCTTGCAAGCTTCCCTTTCCACTGATGAAGTTCTGGCGGCCGTAATCGAGGCGGCGCTAGCGGTGACCGGCTGCCGGCGCGGTTACTTGCTACAGAGAACTGATCAAGGCCTTCAGGTCCGTGTGGCCCGCGAGGCTAACCGTCCCTTGCCGGTTACGGAAGGCAAACTGCCGCTGGAACAATTGGAGAAAGTTTTGTTGGAGCGGCGCCAGTTGCTCACTATCGAGCGCGAAGCAGTGGGTGGCGCAGTGGCTATCCCTTTGGTGCGCATCCGCACGGGACAAACCGGCCAGACCACCGGCATATCGGCGGCTGAGGACACGGCAGGATTGCTCTACATGGAAGCCGCCGAAGGGCAGGAGCTGCCCGCCGGCAGCGGCGAGCTGCTCACCACCCTCGCTCTGGAAGCCTCGACGGTGCTGGAGAACGCACGCCTGCTAGAAGAACAGTGGGCCCGGCAGCGCATGGAAGAAGAGCTCAAGATAGCCCGCAGGATCCAGGAGAGCTTGCTGCCGCGCCGTCTTCCCGCTTCCCGCTGGCTGCGTCTGGCCGGGAGCAGCTTGCCCTCGCGCGAGGTCGGGGGCGACTTTTATGATGCGCGCCCAGTCACGCCGGAGCGCTGGGCACTGATCATGGCGGACGTCTCCGGCAAAGGCGTGGGGGCTGCACTTCTGGCTGCCTTGCTGCAAGGTATGTTTCTGCCCGCAGCGTACCTTCCCCTGCCCATGGAGGAAATGATGGCGCGCGTCAATGGCTTCTTGCTTGAGCGCACGGGCGGCGAACAGTATGCCACGGTTTATTATGGCCTGCTGGATGCCGACGGCCGTTTGCGCATGGTAAGCGCCGGACATCCTCCCGCTTTGTGGCTGAGGCGCGACGGAGTGCGGCGCCTGCCGGCAGCGTCTCTGCCGCTGGGTTTGCTTGAGGAAGCGCGGTACAAGGCGGAGGAGATCCGGCTGGAGCCCGGCGATCGCCTGGTGCTTTACACCGACGGCGTCACCGATGCCCGCAATGCTAGTGGCGAGTTCTTCGGTCTGGCTCGCTTGGAGCAAACCTTGCGACGGCACGCCGAGGCTGACGCCGCGGCGCTCCACCAGGCTTTGCTAGAGGCCCTCTCCGCCTTCGCCGAAGGCGCCGAGCAATCCGACGACATCACGCTGCTCACTCTGGCGTACCAGCCCGCTTGATATGCGAGCTTACTCAACCGGCGTGCCGTAAGGAATAACCGTCTTGACCCGCTCGGCAGGATCCACGCGGGCTATTTTCCAGTCCTGGCCGACCTTTTCCAAGTACATCGTTTGCGCTTCGTTGCGATCCGCATAAACGTACTCCACCCTCACCCGTACTTCGCGCGGGCTCAAGAACTGCGGTTCGGTAATCGCCACACCTTTAAGGGGCGCGTTGAGTTCGCGCAGGTATGCGGCCAGGCCGGCTTCACCTTTCTCGGCCAGCGCGGCGCGCCAGGCGGCCGCCATTTGCCCAGTATGGGATTTCAGGTAGGCGCGCACATCTCCCCGCCGGGCGGCGTCCAGCGCCTGAAAAATTGCCTGCTGTGGCGTTGGTTCGGCTGCCGCCGGCCAGCGCCACTTGGGCCATCCTTTCTGGCGTGCGGCTACCACCGCCAGCACCACCGCGAGCACGGCCAGCGTTAGCCAGCGGGCTCTGCTAGTCTGCTTCATCGCGGCGTCCGCTCGCCGGACGGCTCCGCGCCTTTGCGGATGATGGTAAGGTCCAGGTTGCCGCGCTTGTCCAGCACTAGCTTCTTGATGCGCGGCAGAATTTCTTCCAGGGTCTCAACGTACAGCCGCCGCCCGTTTACGTCAGCGGCCCGGGCATATTCGCTGGCTACTTGGGTGAAGCGGGCGGCGTCGCCCAGTGCCTCGTTAATCTTGCGTTGCTTATAAGCGGCGGCGGCCTCCAGCATTTGCTGCGCCTGGCCCCGAGCCTTGGGAATCACATCGTTGGCGTAGCCTTGCGCCTCGTTGATAATGCGGGCAGCATCGGCTCTGGCGCTGGCCACATCGCGGAAAGCATCGGCGGCTTCCGGAGGCGGTGCTGCGCTTTCGATGTTCACGGTGGAAAGAACCACCCCGAGGCGATAGTCATTCAAGTGCCGCTGAGCCGCAGCGCGCACCTCTTCCTGAATGGCGGCCTTTTCCGTGGTAAGCACGGCGTCCACGTCGCGGCGGCTGATGTGGCGGGTCAGTTCTTCTTCCACCGCGGCTCCCACCAGGCGCGCCACGTCCTGGGCCTGGAACAGGTAGTCCGCCGGTACGCCCACATAGTATTGCACGACCACTCGCAGATGGATGATATTCTGATCGCCGGTGAGAAACTGGGAAGCCAGCGGTTGCGCACGGCCCAGCACTGCATCAGATACGTCGCCGCCGATAACTAAGCGCTGAAGTTGTCGCACTTTCAGGCGGTAGACGCGCTCGAAGGGCCACGGGAGGTGATAGTGGATGCCCGGCATGACGCGGGGCGCGGTAACCCGGCCGAAGCGGGTCACCACAGCCTGCTGATCGGCCGGCACGATATAGATGCCGCTGGCGAGCCACAGCAACAGGGCGACGCCCGACAAGCGGCGCCGTGACCAGTGCGGCCGAGCCAGCATGCGCTTTGCCGCCGCCTGCTCCAGCAAGGTTTGCGTGTCTGCCGTAACTACGCTCATTGCACCGCCGCTTCGCCCCGCATGAGAATCTTCAACAGTTCCGAGTCTGAACTTAGAATGGCCGTGGTCTTGTCATCGAGAATTTTCTTGTAGGACTCCAGCGTGCGCAGCAGTCTGTAAAAGCGCGGATTGCGCGAGTAAGCCTGGCTGTAAGTACGGGTAGCTTCGGCATCGCCTTCACCGCGAATCTTCTCGGCCTGCCGGTAAGCCTCCGAAAGGATTTCTTCCTTCTGGCGGTCGGCTTCGGCGCGAATGCGCAAGGCCTGCTCCTCGCCTTCGGCGCGGTACTGGCGGGCGATGCGCTCGCGCTCGGCCCGCATGCGCGCGTAAACGCTCTGCTTGTTTTGCTCAGGCAAGTTCAACCGCTTGATGCGCACGTCTACGACCTGGATGCCGTATTTTTCCAGCGCTGCCCGGTCCGTGGCCTCGGTAAGATTGTGGAGGATCTGCTCAGCCTGGATTTTTTCCGGGTTCACGGAGACGATCGAATCCAGCTCCTGCTGGCCCAGCACCGCCGCCAGGCCGCTCCAGACGATATCATGCAGGCGCATTTCCGCCGCCACTGGATCCCCTACCGTCTCCACAAAGCGTTGCGGATCGAGAATCCGCCACGCCACGTAGTTCTCTATGACCAGGTTCTTCTTGTCGCGTGTCAGGAACTCGGAGGGCCGGGGATTATAAATGCGCAGGCGGCGGTCGAAATAACTGGCCGACTGGAAAAACCACTTAACATGCAAGCCGGCCTGGGTAATCGTGCGGACCGGCTTGCCGAACTGGGTAACCAGCACGAACTCCGTCTCCCGCACGGCAAAAAAGGTACGTGCCAGCAAAACGACGAGGGCCAGGGCAGCGACGCCCAGATAATGCTTGCGTGTCAGCTTCATCGCTCCTCCTCGCGGGGAACGGCTTGGGGGCCCGATTGAGGCGCCAACAGGGGCGCTGCCGGCACCAGCGCTCCCTCTTCCAGCAGCATCAACTGGCGGCGCGCGCGGCTGCTATCCACGATGAATTTCTGTTTGCCCGGCAGCACCTGCTCCATGGTTTCCAGATAGAGCCGCGTCCGGTGGATCTCGGGCGCGGTGCGGAACGCCTGCTCGGCCAGAACGAACCGCGCTGCGTCACCGGCGGCCCTGCTCTTGCGGGCCACCGCATAGCCCAAGGCAGCAGCGAGCTGTGCTTGAGCGGCGCCGCGAGCCAAAGCTACTTGCTCATTGCGGTAAGCTTCGGCCTCGTTGATCATGCGGCTTTTTTCCTCGAGGGCTCCGGCTACCTCGCGGAAAGCGTCCACCACCTCGGTGGAGGGATGAACATCGAGCAGTTTGACGCGCAGCACTTGGACGCCGGAACGGTAGCGATCCAGGCGGTGTTGCAACTCCCGGGCCGCGCGCTGCTCGATTGTGTGGCGCCCCATTGTGAGGATGTCGTCGAGGGCGCTGGAGTGAATCACCGCTTGCAGCGCCGATTCGGCGGCGGTGCGCACCGTCAGCTCACCATCGAGCAGGCCGTAAAGGTAATCGTCCGGGCGGGCAATCTGGTAATGCACTACCGCATTGACCTCGATCATGTTCTGATCACCCGCCAGCATCAACGATTCTTCCGGCTTGCGTTGGAACCGGCCGGCGCGGTGTTGCACGTTCCATTCGTAGGCGGCCGGCTCGACAGCGGGCGCGCCCGGGTTGGACCGGAAACCGATTTCGATCACACGCGCACGCTGGGCCTGGATGCGTATCAGCCTCTCAAGAGGCCAGGGCAACTTATAGTGCAGTCCCGGGGTGCGATAAGGCAGGATCTTCCGTCCGAAGCGTTCGATGAGGCCGGTCTCCTCGGGTCCCAGAGTGTAAAAGCCGCTCAACAGCACCGAAGCGACAGCCGCCGCCAAAGCGGGCCGCGCCAACTGGTGGCGGTGCTCAACCAGCCAGTTGAAGCCCGCCTTTGGGTCTGCCGAGGCCGCCAGGTGCGCCAGCCGATCGCGCCAGTGCTCCACGCGCACGCTTGAGACCAATTGGCGCCAGCGCGCCGGCCCGCGCCGTTCCACTCGCAACAGGCGCAGTGAGTTCAGCATCACCAGCAGCGAAGCTGCCTGGTGGGTGGCGGCGGCGGCGATGGGTCCCAACCTGCCGGTGGCGGCTGCGCCGATCGCTAACACGTTCACCACGCCTGCGAAAACAATGATGTTTTGCCAGGCCACGCGAACAGCGCGCCGGGCCACCTCGAAAAGCTTCGGCAGGCGATCGAGCGAACGGGGCAGATAGACGACGCCGGCCGCCTCTGCCGTGACGTCGGCAGCGCCTGCCACCGCCACGCCCACTTGGGCCGCCGCCAGCGCGGGGGCGTCGTTGATGCCGTCGCCCACCATCGCTACCCGCCGGCCCTGCGCTGCGAGCTGCCGGATGCGATCCAGCTTTTGCTCGGGCAGTAGTTCGGATTCCACTGCCGGAATACCCAGCTCCCGCGCTATGGCTTCGGCGGCCGCACGGCGATCGCCGGTCAACATCACCTGGTGCGTGATGCCCAGCTTGGCGAGATTCTCGACTGCTTCGCGGATGCCCTCCCGCAAGCGATCGCGCAAAAGGATAGCGCCAACCAGACGTTCCCCTTCAGCGACCAGCACGGCTGTGGCCCCGTAGCGATCGGCCTCCTCGAGCAGCCGTTCGGCGCCCCGCACGCCGTGTTCGGCCAGGAACGCCGCGCTGCCTGCGCGCACCCAGCGCCCTTCCAGGCGGCAAGCTGCGCCGCGACCAGGCATCACCTGCACATCGTCGGCGGCGGGTATCATCAGCCCGCGTTGCTGGGCTTCTGCAACAATGACGCGAGCCAGCACATGCGCAGAAGCTTGCTCTGCTGCCGCCGCCAGCCTGAGCACATGCTCCTCCTCGCCGCTGGCAGCGATGAGCTTCACGACTGCGAAGCGCCCTTCAGTCACGGTGCCGGTTTTATCGAAGACGACGGTGTCCACTTCCGCCGCCTGCTGTAGAACAGCCCCACCGCGCACTAGGATGCCCCGCCGCGCCAGTCCCCCCATAGCGGCCACCATAGCTGCTGGCGTGGCTAGAATCAGGGCGCAGGGACAGGCCACAATCAGCACCGCCACCGTGCGCAGCCAGTCGCGTGTTAGGTAGAAGGTAAGTCCGGCAGCTAAGAGCAGGGCAGGGAGGAAGTACCGTGCGTAGCGGTCCGCCAGCCGCTCCACAGGCGCCCGGCGCTGGCGAGCGCGTTCCACCAGCTCGATGACGCGGGCCAGTGTGGTTTCCTCCCCGGCCCGCGTCACTCTGATCTTGAGTAGGCCGTGGCCATTCAGCGATCCCGAGAAAACTTCGTCGCCAGGCAGTTTCTCGCGCGGCAGCGGCTCGCCCGTGATGGAGCTCTCATCCACCGCGGAAGCGCCTTCCTGCACAACGCCGTCAGCCGCAATGCGCTCGCCTGCGCGCACGAGGATCAGCTCGCCCGGCCGCAGCGAGGCCGCGTCTACTTCGATCTCAACGCCGTCGCGTAGCAGCCGAGCGCGGCGGGGCAACTGTTCGACGAACTGCCGGATGGCGCTCTCGGTGCGGTGGGCGGCAAACTCCTCAAGGGCCTCTCCGATAAGCATGATGAACATGGCCTCGGCAGCCGCCAGATACTCGCCCACCGCCAAGGCTGCCACGACTGCAATTGAGATGGCCAGATCGGCCGACAGCTTACGCTCCAGGAGGGCGGCGATGGAATTGTAGAAGGTGCGATAGCCGGCCAAGAGCGCGAGCAGAGCGGCCGTGTCCACTCCGGCCACCGTCTTGAAAAGGCCCGACAGATTCAGCAGCAGCCCCAGGCCGATGGCGGCCGCGAAGCCAAATTGCCTTAGTAGCGAGTGGCTGTCAAGCTCGCTCGGGTGCGCAGCGTGGATCAGATGCACGGCTGAATTGCCTGGATAGCGATATTGTAGCCCGACGCCGCCGGCCGCCGGTAACTCGGCAGCTTCGAAGCGATCCGGCAGGATGTGCCTGGGCAGGAAATGCGACGGAGGTGAGCCATTTGACACCGCCGGCCTGATTTGCTGTAATATCGAGTGAGCGGCTGTTCCTCAGTAGCTCAATGGTAGAGCATCCGGCTGTTAACCGGAGGGTTGCAGGTTCGAGTCCTGCCTGAGGAGCCAAACTTTTTCTGCGCACCCCGCCCCGCCCGTTCGTTAACGCCTCTCTCCGCCCGTAACCGCGCAACTGGCCGTGTTTTCGGCACTTCCTCGTCTCTGCTTTGTCCGCCGTGTCCGGCTTGCCGCGCCGATCTGCTCCCCCGCGACGTTTACCGGCGGCCGTTTTCTCCCCGTCTCCGAGAGAAACCAGGAGTTGGTTAACAGCATCGCGAGGGTTGTCCAACCCCAGGCCGGACGTTCCGAAACCGGGCGGCGTAGATAGTTAACAGACGCGGCCACACGCCGCGCCGATCCCCTCCACCAGACGGCGTTTCGACCGCAAAGCGGAGATCGTCGTGGGTGGTTTCCGAAAGGACACCGCTCATGCGCGATCACGATGCCGCGCTCGATGAAGCCATCCATGAGGTGGCCGCCATTCTGGGTGATGCACTCGTGCGCCTGCTTTTCCCCACGCCAGTTGACTTCCCAGAGACGGAGAGCCCTCATGTCAGTGCTGGTTAACGCCATGAGAACCGAGACCGAAATCCGCGAGGAGATCGAGGCTCTCCGCAGCCTGACCACCGCGCAGCTCAAGGAGAAGTACCGCGAGGTGTTCGGCGAGGAGACGCGCTCGAATCACAAGCAGTTCCTGTTCCGGCGCATCGCCTGGCGCATCCAGGCGAACGCGTGGGGCGGCCTCTCCGAACGCGCCCGCCGCCGTGCGCTGGAGATCGCCAACGACGCCGATCTTCGCATCCGCGCGCCCAAGAACTTCCTGCGCGAACCTGCCGATAACGGCGGCACAGCGGAAGCGCGTGTGAAACCCTCGCTCGATCCCCGCCTGCCGCTGCCCGGCACGCCGCTCATCCGCCGCTACCAGGGCAAGGACATCGTCGTCCACGTTCGGCCGGATGGCGGATTCGAGTGCAACGGCAGAATCTACAAGTCGCTGAGCCGCGCGGTCACCGAGGCGACCGGCACGCGCTGGAATGGGTTTGCGTTTTACGACTTGGGCCACCGGCCAGGAGCGAAGCATGGCGAACGGGAATAACGGCAATGGCGCGCCGAAGCCGGTCCGCTGCGCCATCTACACGCGGAAATCGACCGACGAGGGCCTGAACCAGGAGTTCAACTCGCTCGACGCGCAGCGCGACGCCGGCGAGGCCTACATCCGCAGCCAGGCTGGCGAGGGCTGGACGCTCGTGCCGGAACAGTACGACGACGGCGGCTACACCGGAGCCAACATGGACCGACCGGCGCTGCGCCGCCTGCTGGCCGACATCCAGGCCAAGAAGGTCGATT
>Ga0315298_1000170_pt1 | contig 131156 bp, 130 predicted proteins | sample WHS_1_MG_FD_203077 | JGI IMG/M metagenome (GOLD analysis project Ga0315298, IMG submission 203077) | Extremophilic microbial mat communities from Washburn Hot Springs, YNP, Wyoming, USA - WHS_1_MG | ecosystem: Environmental > Aquatic > Thermal springs > Hot (42-90C) | place: USA: Wyoming...
GAAAAAAGATAGAGATTAATCCAGAAAGTAACACCCTGTATCCCATAATTTAGCCTTTTACTTACTCTCGAATTGAGATTACTCCATAAAATACTTACTTTTTCAGAAATCTCTTTTACATTATTTAACATGATAAAAGAATCTTTTCACAAGCATTATTTTTTGCTTGACATTTCTATAAAATTTTAGTATTTGTTTTATCATAAAATGTAATTTTTTTAAGGAGGCGGGGCATGAAGAAGATTATATTTTTACTAATAATAGGACTATTCTTATTCACATCTCACACTACACAGGCCTCATTAATTGGAGTAAAAGATAAACTACTTTATCCTGATATCATGTTTAATGTGTCAGGAATACTTACCTACGATGCAACCACAGATATTTTCAAAATTGATGCACTGGATCGATTCATTACCATGCCAGATAAAACACAATATCCACTCTGGTATTATATCCCATTTCCAACAGCACCACTTTCCTTAATAACAACTTTTTATCTTGAGGCCCTTGTGGATGAATCAGGAAATCTTATGAAATTTGGAAAGGTAGAGGAGAAAGTAAAAGAAGGGCAAGTAAACATCTTTTACAATAATACCTGGTACACATATGGTCCAGGAACTACTTTACTTGCTGGAACAATCTATGCCTTTGGTTGGGGAGAAGGCCCACTTCTTGGTCAATTTGACTTCTTGGTAAAAGACCTTGGGGGAGCATTAGTTGATGATGGAATCTGGCCAAAAAATTTACCTACAGGTATATTTGCTATGGCTGAAAGATTAGGAGGATGGACAGGCTCATGGAATGAAAGTTTCTCTCTTGAAAAGGTCAAAGGAGATAAAGCACCCGTACCAATTCCTGCAAGTTTCATCCTTCTTGGCTCAGGTCTCTTAGCTATCGTAGGATTGGGAAGAATCCTAAGAAAAAAGTAGATATTACATTTTTTAATTTAATCAACTTACGGGGGAATCTATCTCGTAAGTTGATCTTTAAATTTTTTTTAGGAAGGAGGGGAAAATGGTGGAAAGGATATTAAAATACACAATTTTAATCTGTTTATTTTTTACATTAATTTTTGTTGGTCAAGTCCAATCCTTTAATGGTTTCTCGGAAATAATAAGAACTTCAGAAGTTTCAACTGTGGTTACAGTTAATCCTGACGGATCTTATACTTACAATTACACTGTTAAGAATACTTCACCTGCTCCACAATGGATTTGGGACAATATAGAGGTATGGCCAACCATTGTGGACTTTGAAATCCCATTAAACTATCCATCAGTTGTTTGGAATATTTCTTCACCAGAAAAGTGGGGATATGAGTTTATTAGTTATGATAAATATATATTGAGGTATGGAGAACATCCTTTTAATTCTCCATGGGTCCTCCACTGGTATACAGGAGAGATACCGGATCATGTACGACAATTTACAAATGGAAATGAGATTGAGAATGGAAATGAGATTGGTTTTAAACCTATAGTTCCCGGGGGTTATAATAATAGATTTGAAACAAATTATTATGAACCCCAGACTGATGGATTCATATTCACATCATTTCAACTACCAGTAAGTGGTCCATACCTTGCTTCATGGGTGGATGAGTTTAGAAATCTTGGAGATCCTCCATTGCCAGGAGGAACTGTTGGCGGAGGAGGAACTCCTCCTTTTAATCCAATTCCTATACCATCCACTTTTCTTCTTTTAATATCTGCGTTTGCAGGATTAATTGGATTAAAGAGAAATAAGATATTTAAGAAATTTTAATTTAACTTTAGAAGAGTTTTGAAGGTTGTCATTTCATCCACGTGGTTTTTCTACCTCGTGGATTTCTTTTTTTAGTAGCCATTTGGATGATTTCGGTGCCACTTCCAGGCTGTTTCAATTATTGCCTCAAGCTCAGGATACTTTGGAACCCAGCCCAGCTCTTTTCCTATCTTTTCTGAACTTGCAACAAGCCGAGCAGGATCTCCAGCTCTTCTTTTAGACTCAATAACAGAAATCTTCTTTTTTGCCACCCTTTCTGCGACCTCAATAACTTCCCTAACCGAATAACCATTTCCATTTCCTAAATTATAAATCCCACCTCCACTGCCCTTCTCCAATCTCTTAAGAGCTAAAATATGTGCAGATGCAAGATCGGTCACATGGATATAGTCACGTATACATGTGCCATCCGGAGTATCGTAATCTGTCCCAAATATTGGAACTGCATCGCCACTAAGAGCTGCCTTCAGTACAATTGGAATCAAGTGCGTTTCAGGAGAGTGGTCCTCTCCAAGCTCGCCTTCTGGATCTGCTCCTGCTGCATTAAAATATCTTAGAGAAATGTAATTGAGCCTTCCTGCCTTACTTACCGCATCAAGTATTTTTTCAAAAATTAACTTTGTTTCTCCATATGGATTTGTTGGACTGCATGGATGGTCTTCTTTTATTGGAATCTCTTTCGGTTCTCCATATACTGCTGCAGAAGATGAAAAGACAAAGTTTTTTACATTGAAACTTTCCATCACTTCAAGGAGTTTTAAGCTATTGGCCAAATTATTTTTATAATACTTCCAAGGATTTTCAACTGACTCACTAACCAGACAATCAGCTGCAAAATGCATGACTGCAGATATTTCATAATTAAAAAATAATTTCTTTAATGATTCAAAATCTGAAAGATCCCCATGAACAAAAATAGTATCTCTTACAGCTTCTCTATGGCCACTCTGAAGATTATCAAAGACAATAGGTTCATATCCGCTTTTAAGAAGTTCTTTTACAACATGACTTCCTATATAACCTGCTCCACCAGTAACCAATATCTTTGACATTTTCACTCCTGAGAATATTTCATTTCTGCCCTTTTTAATCTTTTGGCTTTCTGTTTTTTTATTTTAAGCCTTTTTATATCATCTTCATTAATCCCACGATATAGCTTCTCTATTCTCATCAGAAGTTCCCTCCTTGCAAGGAAACGATTAAGTGCTTGGCTTCGCTCTCTCATATATTTTACTTCAATTCCTGTGGGAATATGCTTTAAATAAACGCATGTTGATGCCTTATTAACCTTCTGTCCACCTTTTCCTGATGAACGAATGAATCTCTCCTCAATATCTTCTTCCTTTATACCAAGGGCTTCCATTTTCTCTTTAAGCCATTGGTTTTTTTGCTCACTAACAGGAAATTTAATCATAGTTTTAATTTAACATAAAGTGTTTAAGGTTATCTACCTACTGAGTGGAGCAAACGCAAGATTTTCAATTTTATTTGGGACAGTATAAAGATATTTTCCACCTCGCTGGTTTTTTATATTATAATCAACGAGGTGGAAAATAGGAAAGAAGATTTATGATTGGGCTTTCATTGACATAGAAACTCCAACACATGTTGATGCAGAGCTTGTTTGGTAAGTTGCCTCTTTTTGATTTAGATATTCTTCCCTCCAGACTTTATCAGCATATTGTCCAAAACGAGCTGCATAAGCATCTAATTCATCTTTCATCTTAGTAACAATCTCTTCTGCGCCAGGATGGGTGAAATAGGGTTTTGCTTCCTCTATAACCTCCCTATAAATATGAGGATTATCAATAATCATGCATGGTCTAAGGTGGTTCTGATTATGGGGTTGCCTTTTTCTTATTGCTCTAAAAAGAGGACTATTTAGAGCCTCTACTAATGAAACATCTTTTATGTTATGCATTGCAACATGGGTGTAGACACAGGGTTCAACATCTCCATTGGCATTGATATGAAAATACCTTCTGCCACCAGCTATACATCCCTGGACATGAGGACCATCATTCCAGAAATCAAGTATAAACATTGGTTTTGTTCTTCGAAAATAGATCACCTGTCTCCTTAAGCGATCCCTTTGCTCGGGTGTAACCATAAGATTAATATCTCCCTGCCCATTTACTGGTAAATAGAGAAAATACATCTGGGCAATTATTCCTTTTTGGAGCATAAAATCTATCCATTCCTCTGAAGAAACAACATCAACATTATACTTGGTCACCGTAGCTGATGAGCCAAAAAGAACATGTGCTTCTCTTAAATGATCCATTGCCTCCATAATCTTTTTGAATACCCCTTGTCCTCTCCATTTGTCTGTTTCCTCTTCATATCCTTCGCAACTTACAACCACCATTGCATTTCCAAGGTCTCTAATCCTTTCAGCCTTCTCTCTTGTCATTAAAGTTCCATTCGTATAAACCTGAAAAAACATCTGTGGGTGATCCTCAATCATTTGAAAGAGATGGGGATACATAAAAGGTTCACCACCAAGAACTGTTACAAAATAAAGACCAATATCCATACATTCCTTCAAAATACGTTTCACAAGATCATAAGGCAATCCTGGATGCCTCTGATATCCAAGGGTATAACAACCAGCACACCGCAAATTACATTGCCAAGTAGGGCTTAGAATCATTACAAAGGGTGGTCTAAAACCATGCACTTTTTCAAATTGATCCCTCTTCTTATTGCCAATAAACCATGCGTTGTTAAAAAGAGTATTAAAAATGATTGTTCTGTTTTTTGGTGGAAGATATTCAATGATTCCTCTAAAAAGTCTTTTTGCAGGATGGTCAGTCTCCAACATCCTTCGTATACCCCTTATAGCCCCAAGAATTTCACTATCAGAGGTCAACTTTTCAGCCAAATGTGTAAGTTGAACAAGCCTATCATCAGATACCCTTTTTAAAATTTCAACAATCATTTTGGATACTTGTTGACTTGTTAAATCCCTTAATTGTTCTGATAAATTCATTTTCCCGCCTCCTTCTTAAAATTAAAATTGACTTTGTATAGCCATCCAAAAACCCAGGATAGCCACTGATATTCCTACAATTAATTCATTTAAAAGATTCCCATGGATTGTAAAAGAAGAGATTATTAACCATATCCCTAATATACCAATAATCCAATTCTGCCACACAATCTTATCCCCCCTTTTACATTTTTTTAGATTTAATCGCAATTTTAATGCCATTTTGTTGGTTTTAACCTATTAAATTATTCTTTAAATTCGAATAGTTAGAATATTGGCCTAGGAAAATATTAATCAAAATAATTTTTAAATTTAATTTATGCGTAATTTTTTTTCGCAATATATCGATTAATAAAATTATCTTTTAAAAACAAATAAATAAATGCGACCTTCTCTTTCGTTTTTAGCAATTACTTTTTCGCATTTTATTTAGAAAATAATTTTTCCACTTATAAATTTTCCTCTATGTGATAGGTAGGGTTTAAGGTGGAAGGATTATCATTTTCCCTGCAGAAAAACTTGCCAGATTTATTAATGAGAGCTCAGAAAAAGTCCTTTTTATATGGGAGCGTAAAAATTCGAACATCTATTATTTATTTTTTATTGTTTTTTAATTAGGAGAGATTTATAGAGGATTACTTTCTTTGAGTGTAGAAATTTCTTAGGGCGACTGAGTGGGGATCGAGGTTTGTAAGTCCATAAATTTTTGCCCAATTCATTGCCTCAAGGAATTCTTCAACAGTAATTCCTCTTGCAATCTCGGGATATTCATAGGCCTTATATTCAACTCTATATTGTGCCATAATATTTACATAAGTATTTTTGGGTAAGGCCTCTGAAACCCATTTAACAAATTTTTCTGTTCCTGCTACTCTATTTGGCATAACAAGGTGTCGTATCATTAGTCCACGTATTGCTATTCCATATCGATTAAGCTTTAAAACTCCAACCTGACGGTGCATTTCGAGGATAGCTTTCTTTGTAACCTCAGGATAATCGCGTGCACCTGCTGAGTATTTTTCAGCTTTTTCGGGATCTGTATATTTCATATCGGGAAGATATATGTCTACGATTCCGTCAAGAATTCTTATAATTTCAACTAATTCATATCCGCTTGTATTATAAACCAAAGGGAGTTTTAATCCCTTTTTTAGAGCTATTCTTGTAGCATTTAAGATATTCGGCATAACATGTGTTGGAGTAACCAGGTTGATATTATGACAACCAATTTTTTGAAGATCAAGCATCATCTCGGCAAGTTCTTCATCCTCGACCTCTTTTCCTCTTCCTTCATGTGAAATAGGCCAGTTCTGACAAAATATGCAACGAAGATTACAATTTGAAAAGAATATTGTTCCTGAACCTCCATCACCAACAAGAGAAATCTCTTCTCCAAAGTGGGGATGATGGCTAAATACGACAGCCTTCAAGGGAGCTCTACAAAATCCCTTTTCACCCTTTTTTCTATTCACTCCACAACGTCTTGGACATAGCTTACAACTTTCAAATATTGAGTATGCCTGCTTTATTCTCTCTGCAAATTTACCTTCTTTTTCCAATTTTGCATACGCTGGAACCCATTGTTCATCATTTGTTCTTTGTTTAGAATGGACTATAGAAGGCAGAAAAAGGAGCCCAGAGGAGAATATAGACTTTTTTATAAAATCTCTACGTGTGAATTTCATATATATATAATTTTAGTAAAATTTTAATAAAAAATCTATAAAAGTTTTTTGTAACCTGAACCTTTTAGTTATCAAAAATTTGACTAATTAAATCTATTTTTATAAAATTTTATTGTGAGTCTAAAACAATCATTGACAAAAAGGGAGTTTATTAGATTTTGTGTTAAGTCAACGCTTTTTTTAGCATCGAGTTCTTTATCTTTATTCTCTTCTTCATCTGAAGCACAAATAGTAAAAAAAGGTCTTATTAAAACAAAACTTTCACCTTATTTTACCTCACTCGAAGGAGGTAAGATTCAATGTGAACTCTGTCCTCATCGATGTCAGGTGCCTAAAGGTAAGAGGGGAATATGTAGGGTTCGAGAGAATCGCGATGGAAAGTATTATAGCCTCGTTTATGGAAATCCATGTGCTATTCATTTAGATCCAATAGAAAAGAAACCATTCTTTCATGTCCTTCCAGGCTCTAAATCTTTTTCCCTTGCCACTGCTGGATGTAATTTCCAATGTAAGTTTTGCCAAAATTGGGAGATATCTCAAGCCTCACCTGAGGATGTTTACAGTTATGATGTCTCATCAGATTTTATCGTTCAAAAAGCTAAGGAGATGAAAGCACATTCTATAGCCTATACCTATGTTGAGCCTACTGTCTTTTATGAATATATGTTTGATACAGGTCTTCTGGTTAAGAAAGCAGGCCTTCTAAATGTGATGCATTCAAATGGATTCATTAACCGTTCTCCCCTTATAAATCTTTGTAAAATCCTTGATGCAGCCAACATTGACCTGAAGGGCTTTACAGATAACTTCTATCAAGAACTATGCAGTGGTGAGCGTCTACCCGTTCTTGAAACTTTAAAAACCCTAAAGAACGAAAAGGTTCATGTGGAGATTACAAATCTCGTTATTCCAACTAAAAATGATCAATTAATGGATATAAAAGAGATGTGTCTATGGATAAAAAAAGAACTCGGCCCAGATACACCCATACACTTTTCAAGATTTTATCCACTATATAAACTTAAATATCTTCCTCCAACACCAGTTTCAACACTTGAGAAGGCAAGGGATATTGCTTTATCTGTGGGACTTGAATATGTCTACATCGGCAATGTCCCTGGCCATGAAGGAGAACATACATACTGTCCTAAATGTAAAAAAATGATTATTCAACGAACAGGTTATATGATTGGAGAGGTCAATATTAAATCTGGAAAGTGCAAGTTTTGTGGAAAACCCATTCCAGGTATCTGGAGCTAAAATTTAGCAGGGAGAGTATATGGAAAAAAAATTACCTTTTAGCTGTCCTGTATGTGGTCAAAAAAAAGAATATCCTATAAATGAACTTTTTGAGGGAGCTATCCTTAACTGCCCTTTCTGTAAGTTAACACTTAAACTTCATGGCCATATGTGGAAAGATGTCCAAAATGAGATTTCAAAATTAAAAAACAAAAACTGAAACAATATGTTTAAATTTTTATTGGTTTAAGTCCAAAAACATCTCTATTTCCCTGATTAGCTTAAACTGTTCCTTTTCATCCAAAACCAAACCTTTTTCCAATCGCTGTATATACTGATCTACTTCTGAATTTTCATTTCTAAATCTTAGGAGTTTTTCGTTTCGCTGCATTATCTCTATGTCAAGCTTACTTAACGGTATATCTAAACGGAATCTTCTTTTAAGAAATAATAGAACCGATCTTGTGGCCTCTGGATCATTTCTTCCAGCTAAATAGAAAGGGATTTCTGGCCATAGACTTATCCCTGAAATTCCCCTTCTCTTTGCAACCCAGATTAGATAGCTATTTATTGCAGGAGGACCTTCCCATGTCATACCCTGAAGCCCAAAACTCAAAAGTGTATCTTTAAGGAAAGATTGATTAAAAACAGCAAGAATTCTACGCTCAAAGGTATGAGGAATATAAGAAATTGTCCCACTTAGAGTATAAATCTCTTGAATCGTTCCAAATTGATTTGCAAGGTCAATAATCGTATTTATAAATTTATAATGCTCAAATTCAGGCTCTTCACCTTTCAAAATCAAAAGATTATATTTTTCAGAAGCCCATAATTTTGTTTCAGGTATCTGGACAATATTCTCTTTAAACTTAACGCCCCCAAAGGAGTAAAATCCTGAAGGTCTAAGCTCGGCAACAATTTTTGCCTCAAGATGGTCATTTAAAAAATCGATTGAGGTAGAAGCGATCTTGCCAAAATCCTGGCTCTGCCAACCAATGAGAAGACAAGGATTTTCAAGCTTCAATGTCTGTAATATTTCAAATCGGTTCCTCTCCACTTGACTCGCCCCCTTTTTTAAATTTCTCATCAATATATATTTGCGCCTGAATCGTAATTGTTCCAGGTCTCTCCATTGCAATAGACTTTCGTTTGTCGTACTCCTTTTTCATATCGGGTGGAAATTTTGAATAAAAACCCTCAACCATCTCGTCCACTTGTCTCTCCATTTCATCCATAAAATGGAGGTCTACCTCAATACCTAAAATTTCAGCAAATACCTCAATGACCGATCTTGAGGCTTTTGGATAAGGAAACGCAGCTCCAGAAAGCCAATCTGGAATCTCTCCCATTAGACACATCCCTTCCACTCCCCTCATCTTCGCTACTGCTAAAAGAAGACCATTTAAGCCTGTAATAACTCCTTCCCCTTCACTCCTATCCTCGAGTTCACTCATTAAAAAAGTATTTGGAAATCCCTTAGCTTCTGAAATAAGCTCTTTTGAACTTACCACTGCACAAACTCTTGGTTTTACCTGATGATGACAGAGTGAAACACAAGCCCCTGAGGTATAAACCCTCTGGCATCCAAATCTTATTCCAACATCCATGACAAGATTCGCCATTCGATAGGCCTTTTCTCCCTTTCCATAACCCCTCCCTCCCTCAGAAGGTTGTTCCTCTCCTATAAAGAAAAGGATATCTTTACCTTTTAATTTTGCATAAAAGAATTTATTTGTAGGAAATTCAAGATTTTCAAGTAATCCTTCCCTAATTGTTACTTTTTGAGGATAGAAAAATTCCCACGCTTCGATCTCTCCAAACTCCTCTGCACCCAAAATATCTTTTAAGGTTTTTACAGCAAGTATACCTATATTGCCAATTCCAGGCCATCCAACAAACATCAGAGGATCTTTTATATCTGGTTCAAAATAAAGTCTTACACCCATAAGCTCACCTTCTTTTGATTAAATTTAATGACTAACCCCTTCTTCTCCCCTCTTATAATAATCGGCAACTTTTGGAATCAATCCTTTTGCCCGTGAAGATAAATCGCTTTTTCCTTCCCTCTCAAAATACTCTGCGACGGCTTTAAGAAAGACTTCAACCGTTGCAGGTGGACAATGAAGCTTCACAGAAGGAATCTCTCCCAGTTCACTTTCTATAAGATCGATCAGTCTTTTTACAATCTCCTCATCACTTCCTAAAAAAATTTGATTGATCTCCATGCCTTTAATCCTTTCTGTAAAAACAGAGGCTGAGGCAATAGTTACAGCACAACCATAGGATAAAAACTTTGCATCATCAATAAATCCATCTTTTATTTTTAGATATAATTTCGTAATATCTCCACAAACAGGGTTATTGATAACACCCATTCCTTCGGGATTATCTATTTCCCCAACGTTTTTTGGATTAAAAAAATGTTGTTTGATCTTATCTGATAGTTCTAACATCATTCCCCCCTAAATATGATTTCAAAATTCTTAGATTGCCCTCTTAAATTCTTTGACCGAGATCTTATGCTTCTTTATAAGATTTTGAAGCTGCCTTCTATCCATTTTAACATCCAAAGCAGTTCTTGAGATATTCCCTTTATTTCTTTTTAGGGCCTCCCTTAAAAAAGCCTTTTCCACTTCTTCCTCGGCTCTCTTTTTTACCTCCCACTTTAACTTTTTTAATTCTTCGTGATCCCTTGGAACACCAGGAACAACCCCTTCAATCCCACCCCTGATTTCTAAGGGAAGGTCTTCAAGCTCTATTCGATTAGATTTACTAAGAAGCATAGCCCTTAAAATACAATTTTCTAATTCTCTTACATTTCCAGGCCAGTGATATGCCTCAAGGGCTTCGAGTGCCTTTTCAGATATATCGATAGCTCTGCCTTTAACCTCCTTTTTATATTTATCAATAAAGTGTGAAACAAGTAGTGGAATATCCTCTTTTCGCTCTCGAAGGGGTGGAAGTTTGATAGAAACTACATTCAGTCGATAGAAAAGGTCTTCTCGGAACTCTCCTGCTTCAACCGCTGCTTTTAAGTCTCGATTTGTTGCTGTAATTAACCTTACATCTGAATCAATTTCCTCTGTCCCACCAACCCTCATGAAGCGGTATCCTTCAATGGCCCTTAAAATCTTTACTTGAAGTTCCTTTGGCATTTCACCAATTTCATCTAAAAAAAGTGTTCCTTTATTAGCTAATTCAAAGCTTCCCATTTTTCGTTTGATTGCTCCGGTAAAAGCTCCCTTTTCATATCCAAAAAGCTCACTTTCAAGAAGCTCTCTTGGTATAGCTGAACAATTAAGAACTACAAAGGGATAAGAAGCTCTATCACTATTGAGATGGATTGCCCTGGCTACAAGTTCTTTACCCGTTCCACTTTCTCCTTCAATTAATACTGTAGCCTTACTATCTGCTACCTGACGAACTATAGACATTATTTCCTTCATTTTGGGGTGTTTGCTGATTATAGTATCCACTCCATAGAGGGATTTGATTTCCTCCCTCAACTTTCGATTTTCATCCATCAGGTCGGCCTGAAGGAGGGCCCTTTCAATGACCAATCCAACTTCTTCCATTTTGATGGGCTTTAAGAGATAGTCAAAGGCCCCATCCTTCATAGCATTTACTGCGGATTCAATCGTTCCATAGGCTGTAATCATAATTACAGGGACTTCTGGACGAATTCTCTTTACTTCGTGAAGAAGATTTAACCCATCTCTACCTGGCATTTTCATATCGGTAAGCAAAAGATGAACTTCGTCTTCTTTAAAGATTTTTAAAGCCTCTTCTCCGTCCTTCGCAAGAAGAACACGATATCGGTCTTGAAGGTTCACTTCGAGAATTCGCCTCATCTTTTCTTCATCTTCTGCTATGAGAATCGTTCTCTTCATCTTCGATTTCCAAAAAAGGATTTTTAAATCGGTAAGATCACAATAAATGTACTCCCTTTTCCTTCCTTATCCTCGATTAAGATATCGCCCCCGTGTTGCTTGATAATCTGATGGGCAATGGAAAGACCCAAACCTGTTCCACCTTCCTTTGTTGTAAAAAATGGATCAAACACTTTTGTTCTTAATTCTTTAGGAATTCCATTACCTGTATTACTAAATTTAATCATTATTCTACCTTTTGGATTTTCAATTATCTTAACACTCAAAATTCCTCCTTCAGGCATTGCTTCTATAGCATTTACACTTAAATTAGTAAAGGCCTGTCTGATCTGATCTGGATCGATTAAAGTCATTAAGGCCTCCTTTGGAACCTCTTTCTTTATCTCTATGCCGAGACTCTTTGCCTTTGGAGTTAGTAGAAGTAGTGTCTTTTCTAAAACTTCCCTAATATCCCAAAGAACTCTTTTAGGTTCCTTTGGCCTTGCAAATTCAAGAAAATTACTGATCAATCCATTGATCCTTTGAGACTCTTCTAAAATATAATTGACCATCTCCTCTCTAATCTTAGGATCATCATGTTTTTTGACTGTCTCGGCTGAACCCGTAATGATTCCTAATGGATTTCTTATCTCATGAGCAATGCCAGCAGCCAGCTCCCCTATAGCAGCCATCTTCTCTGCTTGCATGATCTGCCGGTCTTTTAAACTCATCTCTCGATAGATAAATGCCCTTGAAACAGCTAATGAAGTCTGACTCATAAATGCATCCAGAAGTTCGAGCTCCTCATGAGTATAATCCTTGTCGCTAATTTTCTTTCCAAGAAGAATAAACCCAATCAATTTCTCTTTTAGATAAAATGGCGCTACAACTTTCCAACCCCTCTCAATCAATTCATCAATCTCTTCGTCTTCTGGATTTGCTTCTCGCAAGTGTTCAAGATCGATTGCCCTTCGGATTGTTTCTATCTTTTTTATAAGAGGATGGTCGATAGGATATCTCTTTTCTTGGCCACTTGGTATTTTTAAAATAGGGCAATATTGTTCCTCTTCCTTTACAAGGAGAAAAAAGGAGAGTAAATTGACATGAAAGGTCTGCATGATAAAGTGAAGACTTGTCTTGGCTACCTCTTCGAGATCCACAAGTTCAGTAAGTGCTTTTCCAAACTCTGAAAGTTTTGTTCGAAATCGAATCCTCTCCATATAAAAGAAGCGGTCTATCCAATCGCCTACCTTTCTTTGGATAGGAAGGAATAGATAGACAAGTGCCAGAATCATGGCTGACTCTACAAGTATCGATTTACCATAGGCCCTTTGTGAAATCGCCTCTCCAATATTTTTAATTACAAGAATATAAATTGTTAGTATTAGGCCAGAAATTGTTGAATAAAGGATTCCCCCTCTAATAAGGAGGTGAATATCAAGGAGTCTATATTTAATAAGAGCAATCGCAAAGAAGAGACTAACTAAAATTGAGTAAAGGCTTGCAAGGAAAAATATTGGCCATCCAAGCTTGAGGAAATAGTTTGATAGATTAATTATTGTCCCGACAATTGCCATTGAAATCATTCCAAAGATAAGATATTTAATCTGAAGTTTTTGCCTTGGAATCCTTGTGATCCTAAGTGATTCTAAAAGATTCCTCACTCCCCAATAGATACATATTGCCGAAAAAAGAGTAATCATTCCCAAAAAGATTAAAAAAGTAATTGGTTCCTCTAAGAGTAATCCATAATAGAAGATATTTCTTAACTCTTTAAGTTTTTCTATATCAATCCGATAGGTAAGATAGAAGGTTGCAAGAATTGCCACAGGAATTAAATACAGGATAAAAAGTCTATTTTTATTTGCCCATTTGGTTTCCTTCTTCATTGGAAAGACAAAGGTAAAATGGAGGAAAAAAAGTGGAGCAAATGTTAATCCAGCAAATATTATCTTTACCCCCATGATGGCGTGTACAGGATTTAGACTATTTATCATGATGAGCTCACCCATATTCCAGGTGGCAAATGAGAGGACAAAACATGCAAACAAACGATGAGCCAGATTCTGTGGGTTGCTTGAAAGAACAACAAGACAAAGAGTTAAATTCATTGTAAATGCTAAAGCAGCAGGAAGTGCTAATATATTCATTAGTTCTTCCCCTCAGAAGATTTTCATCTTCTTCCCTATAATTATGATGATAATTTAAATAATCCCAAAGGTCAAATAGAGGGATCTCTAATGAGAGGTTTGTATATCACAAACGATTAAATTTATAATACCCCACGCACCCCAACCCTCTCCCCAAGTGGCGAGGATTATAAATTTCCATGGTTCGTGGGTGATAAAACTATTATGAGAAGTTACCTTATTTTAAATTCCTCATTCAAAAATATATTTTCTCATGACTAATTCATTTTTATTTACAAACATCTGATAGATATTTCCTTCATTAGATACCCGGATAGACCGCCAAATCTCGTGAGGAGCTTCTTGGCTAAAAAGCTTGACCCTCCCCATCTGTTTGAGATCTTGAGATAAGACAACTACTTCGTTAGATAATTTCTCTATCTTCTTTTTATCTTCATCTTCAAGAAATGCTCCAAGATAAATCCTCTCTTTTCGGTCGTCCCAGATGCCAACAAGATGGACGATCGATCTATCAAAATATATAATATGCTCTGGTTCCCACTTTGAAAGACTATGTTCTTCTGAGCGATAAATTACAGCAGTTATGTCACCTACTTTTTCAGCTCTAAGGAGTCTTTTCCCATTTAAAGATAATCTCCCAGGAACAGAAATTCTTTCGAATAATTTTCTATCAAGGGAAACAATTCTGACAGAACGAATAAAACCTGCATCGCCTAATTCCACCCATATACCAGAGAATCTACCCTCTTTAATTACATTAATCCCCAAAACCATACCAGAATCTGGGATTAGTTTTCCGTCATCAAGTGAGATTTTGTTTAATACTCTTCCATTTAAATCAAGGATATAAAGTGCCGTCTTTTCCCGGCCATCAATATAAAATCTCCTTAATAAAATAATCTTGTTATCAGGTGTAAGTTCAATATCTCTAAAATCTTTTGATTCCTCAGCGGGTATTTGAATTGTATTTATTCTTTTTCCTTTCTTAAAAACCTGAATTCGAGAGTTTATCTGATCAAGAATATATATTTCCTCATCTTTACCCAAAGTAAAACTCATAGGTCCTTCAGGATTAGCCTCCTCTGGAGTGAGTATTCCTATATTATCAGGTCCTGATCCAAATTTTACTTTTATTACATCTATTGTTTTTATCTGATTAAATTCTTTCTTTAATTTTTGTTTCATATTCGATGCTTCCCCATGAAAAATGATGGTGAATAAAAAAATCAGCATTAGGTAAATGAGAAACAACACCCTGTTTATCATTTTTGTTTCTCCTTTGGGCATTTACCAACCCATTTTCCATTTATCTTTATGGTTATCTCACCTTCAGGATCTCTGAACTTTATTAATCCTTCAAAAGTACCTCCCCTATAGGTTACCCTACCATTACCTGTTGAACTACCATCCTCATCCTTACAGTTTACTACCCAGGATACAGTATTTCCTTTAACATCAAACTTTGTCACTTTACATTCTTTATCAGGCTCTTCTTTGTAAGGGATGTAATCATTTTTTGTTAAGCAGTTCTTAAAGGTCTGACGAAGCATTTCTTTGGGCATACCTGGCTCTTCAATTGTTGTAGTAATTTCCCACAATCCTTCTTTTATATTAGGACCTTGTGCTATGGCATTTCCTGAAAGTAAAAATAAAGAAAAAACAAACAACGAAATAAAAATATTCTTAAACATATCTCCTCCTTTGTTTTAAGTTCCTTTCTGTATTTAATTCTTACTGTTCCACCAATTCTACACGCCTATTCTTTGCTCTGCCCTCATCTGTCTTATTCGATGCAACCGGTGCAAGGGAACCTACTCCATAAGCCTTTAATCTCTCAGGAGATATTTTGTATCTTGTGACAAGTTCCTTCATCACTGCATCTGCCCTTGCCTTGGATAGCTTGAGATTATAATCGAGACTGCCAACATTATCAGTATGCCCAACCACATAGAGCTTTAATGTCTTATTTTCCTGAAGAAGCTTTGCAATCTCTTTAATCGCTGGCTCTGATTCAGGCTTTATATCTGCCTTATCAAAATCAAAATAAATACCATAAACAGAGGCACTTCCTTTTGCTTGAATATCACTCATCAGGCTCTTTGCATCTGCAACTACTTCTTGAACCATTGCCTCCTTCTCTACAATCGTGAGATAATAGGCTTCACCATGTGGTGCTCTTACATAAACATAGAAAGTTTTACCCTCTTTATCAAGTTTTAACCATATATCATTTGAACCCTTTTCATATACCTTAACCCCTCCTATTTTCTTTATAGCATTTTCAAAGTTCCTAATAATTTGTAATGAACTTGGTGGAACAGATCCCTTTCTTATAGAATATTCAATGTATAAATGTTTTCCCTCAATTTTAATCTCTTTCCCTTTTTCATCTCTAAAGTCAACCTGGTCAAATTTACCTTCTCTACAATAACTAATATAAAAGTTTGGCATCCTCGTAAACATCGGGTGATCTTGGCATCCTTTCCTATCCTCCTGCGAAAAAGAAATACTATTAATTGCAAATGCAAAAAATACCCACAGAATAAATGTTTTTACCAATCTTTTAATCATAGTCATATCTCCTGACCTCTTAATATTTAAATTAGATTTTTGACACTACTATGAAGTTTTTAAACAAATGGATCCTTACTTCTAAATCATAATTTTAATTTTCATAAAAGGAGTTTTAAACATACTGTCCAATTTAATTCTTCAATCCTTGAAATAATTTTCTGGATATTGAATCATAATATTTTTTGCAGCTTTCCGGACTTCTTCAGAAGAGTCCTCAGAAGCAGTCTTTTTGATTAGTTGACGCACTTCTGGAAAATTCTGCTGGGCCTTCCAAAGATTTTCGAGAATCTTTAAACGAACTTCTACATCTGAATCTTTCAAAAATACGTCCTTCTGTGCCTTAAATGAAATTTCTGTCATCTCTCTATATCCCAATGCATTTGCTGCAGCCAATCTCACTTTCCTATCAGGATCAAAAAGAAGTCCTTTAATAATGAGTGTTTCAGCCTGCACTGAATCAATGAAGCGAAGTGCATGAAGAGCTGTAGCCCGTATATCAGGTGAAGGGCTTGTTGCAAAATTTGAAATTGCTTCTAATGCTCGAGAAGATCCTGCATTTCCAAGGGCTAAAAGCAGTTGTTTAGTCATTTCAGGTGAGGAAGAACTTTTTAACTCTTGAATAAATCGGTCAACAATTTTTACTACCCTTTCTGGAGAAATAGAAGCAATTCTTCTTGCCTGAGCACCTAATGCCAATTGAGCCATTGCTGAAATTTCGGGATCTTTTGAATTAAAGGCTAAATTTTTAAGAGTTTCTTCTGCCTCTTGTATAGGCTCATTTACAGTCGCCAAAGGGTTAATGAGCATAAAAAGTGCAAACTTATCAGATAAACGTGATTTTATAGCTTCAACAAGGGCTAACTGTGCTTGGGAATGCCCAATCGTGCTGAGGGCTTTTGGTATTATATTCATTGTTAGACTATTATAATCTGCACTGCTCAAAAGTTTTCCAAGTATTTTACAAGATTCAGGATGAAGATAGATGAGAGCCTTAAACTTTAGATAAAGGGCTGTAGGATTAAGGTTTGGGTCAGATTCGGCTTTCTTCAATTCCGCCAAAAGACTCTCAAGCGTTGCATCTTTCAACTCTCTTTTATGAATCAAGTACTCCGCCTTTTCGGAGGATTGTTTTACAAAAAGTGAGGATCCCGTAGTTTCCTTCTCTCTCTTTGAAAATATACTTTTTAATGAACTAACTGCAGGAGTATTCAATATTTCTTTCTTCAGAAAAGCTATGTGAAAATTATTTGTTACTCCACCAACTTTTTTGTTGTTAATAAGGATTGTTTGGGATTCAGAGCCCTTTAAGGAAGAAAGCCGACCATTTACAAAATCAAAATGAGCTATGAACCTTCCATCTGGAATGATTATTTTTGGAACCTCAACAGTCCCTGTTTTGGGCTTTGAACGATGCTCAATATAACGGATTTTCTTCTTTGAAAAAGATTTTAGAGAAGCATCCTTTATATCCTTGTCATTATATATTTGATATGAAGCGATGTAAAACCCACTTGGGTCTTCTTCATGGACCTCCCATCGGTGAGTCTCATAGGTTTGTCCAATTGGAAAAACAAATTGAGTCAATGCAAGAATCTGCCTTGCGTAACTCTGAGCAAGATCACTCATAGAATTGTCCAAGAAAACTGAAAGGATCTTACCCTGAGGACTGATTAGGACAAAGATTTCTTTTTCTAAGTCTTTTTTTACAGTATCAGCCTGCTGTGTGTCGTTATACCCATTCACGATTAAGGATAAGATGAGATTCCGCATTCTATAGGCTACAAGGTTTTCTTGTTCCCTCTGTTCGAGCATTGTAGTTTCTACTTCGCCTTCCACACTCGTATCGAATGAGAAGGCAAGTCCTGTCGGAATATCCTTATCCTTTTTCCCAGAAGATTTTATATCCCCAAAAAGAACTCGAAAATCTGAAGAGGAAGAGGAACTATAGGTAAATCGGTATATTTTACATTCTCCAACAGCCCATTTATAAGGGGAAGAAACTCCGATCTTAATAGGATTAAGATCAGATGATTTTTGTTCACTATAAAACTTTGTAGTCCATATAATACCCAGGACTAAAAGAAAAACAAAAATGGAAAAGAGCCCCTTTAAGATCTTCTTTTTTGAGAATTTTCGCCATCTATCCCCGAGAGGTCTTTTACTCATTAGATATCGCATTTCCTACCATGATTGCCTTTGTAATAGTTTTTGATCGTTAACATTAAAGTATATCCTTAGAGAAGAAACCTTTCTACTCAGCTCCGGAGGAAGATTAAATTCGCCTCCTGAAGGACCCGCTCTAAACTTTATGGAACGTCCTTTATAATTTTCATGTTCAAAAAGTTCGACTTCGATAAATCCCCATGGCGGTGATTGAGGTTCGATCTTTGGTATAATTATCTTTGTAATGTCATCGTTATACGGAACATTGGGATGATGTGTTACCCCTGGTTTACAAGAACAACTGTCGTAACTGTCTGAATCATGAATGTAGCTGAATGCTGTTTTATTCCCTATTAACCAAACACCTGCGGGATAACCCATGGACTTTGGAAACACGATAAGAGAAGAGGCTATGTCATTGAAGTGATATGATTTAAGGTCTGGAACTGATTCATTCAATCGCAGATATCTACCACTATAACGATGATGTTCAAAAAGATAAACGGCAACATTTTTACCAACCTTTACAGAACTAATCACATCATTCATGTTAACCTCTTTGAGACTTATTTGCATCGCCTGACATTTTCCTGGGAAAATAGTATATGTCCTGGATTTGCCACCATAATTAGAATGTTCATAAATTGTAACCGCCCAAGCGTCTGGTTCATCTTTAGGTCGAATGGGAACATTATAACTTACAGGTCCAAAAACATATCCATCATGGTGAAACCCTTTCCAACTGAATATATTCCATTTCCATGTATCACTATCAAAATAATAATCAACCGTAACATAGGCATATATCTCTCCACTAAGGGCATCAATTGTGTTTTGACCATATAGTTCATAGTAAAAATATGGTTGAGGCTGGTCAAATCCTATACCAGCAATTGCGCTCAGAGTAAGGTAATCATTAACGAGTGTTAACGAACACCCTACCCCTGCTTCAATATCAACAAGAACCCATACATTTAAACCCGCCTGACCATAGGCCTTTGTCTCCAGATAAGGTACAAATCTTGCCTGAGCACTCGCAGGGGTCAAATAAATCCCATATCTTATTCCAGCGCTCCCAGCAAACCCTAATGTAACATTGATTGAAAAAGGACCAAGTTCAACTACAGGGATTTTAATACTTTCATCAACTCCGATGTGTTGATCTCCTTCTATTGCAAGTGAGCCAGTCTTTGTCAAATTAACAGGTGTAAACAGGTCTTCACCTAATGCTGTTACTCTAAGGGATGCTTGCATCTGGCCTTGAGGATTTGCAGTTGGTGCTACTACGTTTCCTTTTATCTCAACAATTTTCCATTCATGATTAAATACTATTGCCTTAGCCCATCCTTCTGCTGAGGCCTTTATTTCATCCTTATTAGCATCTAATTGAACTTTTCCATGCAGTCCTGCAGCAAAGTAATCCCTATCTCCCCAGTAACCATCATAATATTCTGCTTTGGTTATTGGTTGTGGAATAGCATCTGGCAATGATGGCTGAATCCTGTTGAGATTCTGTATTATAGAAGGCATCTGATTAAGGTCCCTTGTAAATTTGGTTTGCATGCTTGCGAATTTTGGTGCCTTCACCATAACTGGAGGACGGTATTTGAGTAGACTCTCTTGATTTTGTCTTTCAAACAAATCTCTTTTTATGATTGTCTCATTAATCACTATTGGAGTTTTAACTGGACGACGAAGAGAATATCCCAATGCATTATATTGCTGCTCCAATTTATTGATCTCTTCGAGCAATTGTCTTCCAGTAATCTTTCTCCCACTTTTGAGTGTAATCACCTCATCAAGAGCAATAGGTTGTTCTGCTTTAGTGGGATGGGTTTTGGGATGTCGCAATTCCTGGATTGTAAATGGCCTGAAGGGAATTGGTTGCAATTTATTTATTTTTATTGTTGAAGGGTTAAGCTGTGTAACAATTGGTGGATGTTTGATCGTCCTTGGAGGCGGTATTTTAGTTATTGGAGCATCGAGGTTTTTGAATTGGATTGGCTGAATCTGCGCCAAAACATTTACCTCAATAAGCGCTAAAGCAAAAAAGAATAAAATGCTCAGTACAAATGAAATTTTTCTCATAACTCTAACCTCCTATAGATATCAATTTATGAATTCATGGCCTAAGGGTCCAGCCCAGAGGCCTTGCACAAAATTCACGTATAGAATCAATTTTATAAGGAGTCTTTTGAAGATTAACGAAAACTGTAAAACAATGGTCAGATCGCTGAAAGAAATAACGAGTATAAGGGAAATAATATTCAGAATATCCACTTGGTATAAAGACATCTCTTAATTCCACCACTATCTGGTCACGATCATTAATTCTGATATCACCTCTTAAAGAATGACCTTCATTTCTTAATCGAACTCTAAATCGAATCTCCTGCCCTGGGTGGGCAGGATCAGGAAACATCTCAAGCTCTTCAACAAAGGTGGGGCCCACCAATTGGGGAGAAAGTGTCCATCCGTAATAAGACCTTCTGGCGCAAAATTTCCTAACCGCATCCACAACCCTCTTTGTTCGTTCGATATCAACCTCTACAGTGAAACAATTCTCATCACGGGTAAATCGATAATTAGATTCTGGGAAAATAATTTGATTATATCCCGGATAGAGATAAACATCATGAATGCTACTGACAGTGCGTTCTCCATCTTTTATGAAAAGGCTAACTTTCACTGAATGGTATGATTGGTTTGAAATTGTTATTTGAAAACTTATTAACTGACCTTCTCTCACTGGATCTGGTCTCATCTCAAGCTGAATGATTCTTAGATCATTATGACTAATCCTTGGTAAAAAAATTCCAAATGATTTATCTGTCTGAGATTGAACAAAATTTGGATATAGTATCAACAAAGCCACTAAAAAGAAAAAGCTTTTTTTCATGTTAAACTCCTTTTAAAGATTTTCTTCTGTTTTTTAAAATCAATTTCTAAAATAATTAAGTTAGCGAGAAAAGTGTAAGGACTATAAATTGAAGAAGATGGAGAAGAAGGTGGTGGTGGTGGTGGATATGAAGGCGGAACAGTAGGTGGTGGAGGAGTTTGTTGCCCAGGTGGTGGAGGATAAGGATATGGTTGTTGCTGGGGAAAAGGAGCTGGAGGCTGTGATGGAGGAGGATAACTTCCAGGAGGATAAGGACCAGTAGGGGGTGTAGTTTTGGGTCCATATTGATAGGGGGTTTTAACAGAAACAAGAGGTATTCCTGTAGGAATTTTATTGAAAGTAACTTGGTCTATCTCCATGACCTGATCCCACTGAAAGCCTTGTGCCTGGAAAGTCTCTGGATCTGGTATGTAACATTTTCTTCCACCTCTTATGACATAAGTTTGAGACTTTCCTTTTAATCTAATCAAAGTTCCATCTGGGAATGGTGCAATAAATTCTTTTTTCAAGAGAGGAGGCCCTTCTGGAATACTCATCACTGTCTGGGAATCAAGTTCTTTTACATCCTCAATTTTAAAGCCCATCTGCCTAAAAACTTCTTCGCTTAAAATGGCTCGTCTCTGCCCACTCTGAATTAAATAAATTTTTGTATCTCCTTGAGCCTTTATAAGGTCTCCATGTTGTTGGGTAAAGACAATTGAAGCACTCCCAAATAAGAGCAATATAGAAAAAAGAGAACTATAAATCCCTTTTTTAGATTTAATTAAATTTTTATTTTCCATTTCTGCCCCCTTATTACAAATCATGGACTTTCTGAAACTGTAACCTTTCCAATCCATCCTTCCTGACCATCTTCGAGCCTAACTTTTAACCACTGACCTTTTTCTTCTATTACCTCAAGAGCAGTTCCCTTTTGAACCTGAATGGTAGTCTTAAAATTCGTTCCAGGCCCTTCACGTAAACTCACTTGTGGCCATTTTACAAATAAAACTCTTAAAGAAGATCCTGAAGTTTGAGTTGATGATTGGGAAGATGGTATTACAACGGATGTAGGAGTTGTTTGACCAGTTTTTGGAGAAATTGGCTGGGACTCAGGTGATGAAGAAATTCTATAATATTTTTCTGGTGTTTTTGAGACAATCAGTTTAACTGCATGCTCTATGGCTATCCGAATTGCTTTCTCCATAGGGGTCTTTGAATATCCTGAGAGGGAACCTGATAATGTTCCACCTGCCAAACCTGCTAATCCTTCCACATCTGTAGCCGTTCCCTCAACCTGTTCAGATGCAAGTCTTCGACCTGTCTTTGCATCAACCATTTTGATAATCATTGCCACATGAGATTTCTTAATCCCAGCCCCTGCCTTTATTCCACCTAAGACTTCTCCTACTCTTCTCGTAACGCTTCTTGGTAAATCAAAAAGCTTCTCTCCCTCACCTTTGATGGCCGATGTCCCAGGCTCAAATTCAGTAATTGTTCCCATCACAATAATATCAGCACCTTCAATCTCCCCAATAACTGGAGCTGTTTCTTGTCTCACACGGCCTGATGCTCCAAAATCCTGTTCCATAAGAATATCGCCAATAGCTTCACGCTCAAGAACAATAAAACGATTGGTGGCAAAAAGAGCATGGGAAAGCATTTCAGCCATCCCTGTACCTATCTCGCTACTGCCCTTTGCAGACTTATTTTCAAATCTTGTCACTGCCACACGGGCCTTTGGTCCCATATAGTCTTCTTTTTGTGCTTCTTCGATGGTAGGGCCCTCACTCGAAGTTCCACGTGCTTTTGGCTTGATTAGTTGAGCTTGAGAAAAATTTGAAAATAAAATAAGTATAAAAATAATAAAAATCGGAAAAAAGACATCTTTTCTCATTGAAAAAGACCTCCTTTATATCTTTTATTTATAAATCTCAAATTGACAAAATAATATTTGCAAAAATTATTCCAAGAATAAGAAAATCTCGGCATTATTTTTACCAAAAAATTAATATAAATCAAGTTAATTTATCATCGCATTTGACGAAATATCACCAATCAATATTCAACAATACAAGAATTTTGCTTGACAAAATGGCTAAACTTTTTTATTTTAAAAACATTTAAATCTTTGAGGTAAAACGAATGAACAGAATGGAAAAAGAAAGAAATATGATAAGATTGGCCGCTCAAAAGACAGCAGAAAAGATTGTGTTGCCAAGAGCTGCTGATATAGATGCAACTGAAGAATTCCCATGGGACATTGTAGATGCTTTTGGAAAACAAGGTTTTTTATCCATCATCCTTCCCGAGGAATATGGAGGAATGAATGGAGATATTATTTCCTTCTGTTGTGTTGTAGAAGAGATTGCCAAGGTTTCTGGTAGTTCATCACTTTTGATCCTTGCACAGGGAATAGGCACGCTACCTCTATGGATTGGAGGCAGTTCTGAACAGAAAGAAAAATACTTTACCGAAATCGTAGAAAAAAATTTCCTCGTCTCTTTTGCCTTAGCTGAATATGAAGGGAAATACAATATCTCTTCTTTAAAAACAATAGCCACGAAAGATGGAAATAATTATAGAATTAATGGTAGAAAGGGTTTTGTCGTCCATGGTAGTATCGCTAATCTCTATATAGTTTTTGCCACTTCTGAATCCCAAAAAGGAATTTCAGCATTTATAGTTGATGCTAAAACCCCTGGTGTTCACTTTGGGAATAGAGAAGATACTATTGGAATGAAGGGGTGCATCATCACTGATCTTATTCTTGAAAATTGCCTCATCCCAGAAAAAAATATTCTTGGGAAAGAAGGGGAAGGATTAAAAATAGCTCTTAATACAATTACCAAATCACAACCTCCAATAGGTGCCCAGGCAGTAGGTATTGCACAGGGAGCCCTTGAACATGCAATCAGATATGCAAATGAGAGATTCCAATTTGGAAAACCTATTGCTTCGTTTCAAGCCCTTAGATTTATGATCGCTGATATGGCTACTCAAATTGAAGCAGCTCGATCTCTTGTTTATAATGCAGCCAAAGAGGTAAACAAAAACACTGAACAATCAATAAAGATTTCAGCCATAGCAAAATGTTTTGCCTCTGAAATGGCTATGAAGGTTACCACAGACGCTGTTCAAGTACTTGGTGGATATGGTTATATGAAGGATTATCCACTGGAACGAATGATGAGAGATGCCAAGGTAACACAGATTTACGAGGGGCCTATACAGTTTCAAAAACTATTGATTGCTGATCAATTAATAAAAAGCTGATCCTTTTTACTCCAGAGTTAAGGCTTGAGTGAATGCCATGAAAGATTGAGGTGGAAATGAGTGGAATACTTCGACTACCACTCATTCCCATTCTGATTGCCCTCATTATTGGACTTTATATAGGTCAATTTGATCCTCCATTTATATTTGAGTGGAGATTCCACCTTTTTTCATTCCTTCTTATCTTATGGGGATTATTTTTATTTAAAAAAAATCTCCTGATCTCCTTTTGGTTAGGTCTCTTTTTCTTTCTAATATTTGGTATAATATCCACTCAAAGCTATCTTCATCCATTTCATTCAAGGCAAAACCTATCAAACTTCTATCATATTGATCCAGTAATAGTAGAAGGGATTGTGGATCGAACTCCTCACCGCACTCATGATAAAACCCGTTTAATTATTCATTCTGAAAAGGTAATATTACCAGACCGCATTATCCCTGTTCGTGATTATCTTTTGATCCATATAAATGAAAAAGATGAACCTGTTAGATTGGGTGATAGGCTTCGGTTTTGGTGTAAACTCAAACCTCCCCGTGGGTTTAGAAATCCTGGAGGATTCTCTTATGAAAGATACCTTGCTTATGAAAAAATCTATACAGTTGGTTTTCTAAAATCAAATGAAGGATGGATTAAAATCGGTGAAGGATTAAAACACCCATTTCTAATCAAGATGGAGACTTGGAGAGAAAATATAAGGAATTTCCTCGACAAAGAATCTCATCCTTTATGTTCAGGAATCTTTAAAGCCCTTGTCCTCGGAGAACAAGAACATGTTCCAGTGGATTTGAAAGAGGCCTTCATAAATACTGGAATTGCCCATTTACTTGCCATCTCAGGAGATCATCTTGGAATTGTTGCCCTCCTCTCTTTTTCTCTACTGCTGTGGATACTAAAAAATTCAGAATTTTTACTTCTTACGATCGATGTGAAAAAATTTGCAGCCTGCATGACTATCCCCTGTATTGTCCTCTATACATTTATTGCAGGAGGTGGAATCTCTGTAATCAGGGCAACATTAATGGTTTGTATATTTTTCTTATCTATCATATTTGGTCGTGAAAGAAATCTTCTTTATACCCTCGCTCTTTCAGCTTTTATTATTCTTATTTTTTCACCCCCTTCACTTTTTGATGTCTCATTCCAGCTATCATTTCTTGCCGTTTTCTCCATACTTTATTTAGCCCCATGGATATTCAGAGAAATAAGCCAAGAAGATCCTTTTAGATTTAAAAAAGAGGATTTAAGAAAGAAAATCTGGAAATATATTAAGATCTCTTTTCTTATAACTACAGTAGCCACATTAGGGACAGCTCCCTTTGTTTTACTCCATTTTAATCGCATCTCGCCCATAGGAATCTTTACCAATCTTTTTGCTATTCCCTGGGTAGGATTTCTCATTGTCCCACTGAGTCTTATCGCTTCAATCCTTTCTTTCTTTTTTTATCCATTGGCCACCATCTTAATGGTTTTAAATAACATCATTACCCTTGGCTTTCTTAAAGTCATAGCTTTTTTCTCTTCTATTCCATATGCATCTATCTTTATATCTACTCCAACAGCCTTTGAAATTATACTTTTTTACATAATTTTATTCTCCCTTGCCCATATTCGGAAAAGCAGAAATCTAAGATATATTTTCTTAGCATTGATCATGATTTTTATATTTGATTTTTTCTATTGGGAAGTAAAAGGATTTTTTAAGAAAGATCTAACAATAAATTTTATTGATGTAGGTCATGGAGATTCAATCCTTATAGAATTCCCGAAAGGAAAGAGAATGTTAGTGGATGGAGGTGGCCTTTATGAGGATAGCTTTGATATTGGTAAAAATGTTATAGCCCCTTTTCTTTGGAAGAAAAAGATAAACTCTATTGATTTTCTGGTCTTGACCCACCCCGATCCTGACCATTTCAAGGGTTTAAAATTTATTGTCTCTCAATTCTCTATTGGTCAATTCTGGGACAATGGTCTTAGAGAAAGATCGGAGGCATATATCCAATTAGAACAAGTAATCCAGGAAAAAAATTTAAATAGGATTTCAAAAAATGAAGAAAGCTTCTCAATCTCAATAGGAGGAGTAAAGATATCATTCTTAAATCCACCAAAATTAGAAATTATTGCTCATCAATCTCTTAGTCGTTCTGACGTGAATAACCTATCTCTTGTTATGAAATTAGAGTTTAAAAATTTCTCTGCCCTTTTAACAGGGGATATTGAAAAAGAGGCAGAGTATCGTTTGATCAAGAAAGGTTATCCAATAAAATCTCATCTTTTAAAAATACCTCATCATGGAAGTCTATCTTCAAGTTCACGAATCTTTGTTGAAAATGTTAAACCAGCTTTTGCTCTTCTGAGTGTTGCAAATCATGGTCTAATAAGACTTCCACATCCCGAGGTTATAAATAGGTATAAGGAGATAGGCTCAATGATTTTAAGAACAGATGAGCATGGAGCAATTGAAATAACTACTAATGGAGAAAATATATCTATTCATACATTTACCAGCTTCCACCCCCACCTCCACCAAACCCACCTCCAGAAAAACCTCCTCCACTAAAACCCCTACCCCCACTGCCTCTGGGGGCTGAGATAATGGCAGAGGTAAGATTTGTTGTCATTAAATGAATAGAGTTAGAAAATAGATAGGGATTAAAGGTTCTAATACCTGTGGAAGTAATATACCAATCTGGCTCTTTTTGATATATTCCTTCAAATGCTTTTGACCATTTTTCAACTACATCAAGCACAATAGCATAGGGTAAAAATTTTGAAAAAAGATTTTGGTCAGCCATCCTTTCAATTCTATCCTTTTCAGCTCTGGACATAAACTCCTGGAAACCTAAGATATCTATATAAACAGATGCCCCTAATCTCGTCTTTGCAGGCATTACCCTTCCAATGAAAAATATAGGGAGACCAGTGAGTAGACCTGAAATAAAAGTTTTCCACCCCAAGTAAGGAAATAAGAATCCCAAAAATAAAATGGTTAATATAAAGATTAATATGGATAAGATAGCATATGTATTTCTTACAGTTTCTGGATTACGAGTAAAGCAATTCTTTTTTATTAATTCGGAATAAAGTTTCTTTCTTATTAAGGGTAAATTTTTATAAAACCTATTTTTTAACTCAGAAACGAGCGTCTCGTTCGAATTATTATTAAATAATGCATTCATTAATTCAATTTCAAATGAATTGAGTTGAGAATCAGCCTCCTTTAGCTTTTTAAGGTAAAAATCCTTTTTTTCCAATATTAACCCATCTTTTTTTATCTCCTCAATCCTTATGTATCCCTTTACAGCCAAATCCAGTATCGTTGAGCTTATATCTCGTGGATCAACCCTCTCATCTAAAAGGGTGCCTACCTCTGCTGGAGTGAGAGGCCTATTGTTAAATTTTGGGGGCTCATACATAACGGGTATCGATTGCTTTACCTTGGGATCACGACCCTTAAAATACCATTGAATGGCCATATAAAAAAATGAAAAGACCGGAATCAAAAATATCCAATTCTCTTCAAAATTTATTGCCCATAAAAATTTCTTAATTGATGAGGGAGGTAAAACAATTCCCTTATTCCAACCAAATAAAATCGTTAAACCCTCTCCAGGCGAAAGAGACCTCTTTGCAAAAAATCTTCCTATATTCCCATCTACCTCATATTGACATTCTTCTTTTGATCCATAAATTCCCTCATACCCTTTAACAAATATATTTTCACTCTTATTCTCTTTTTCTAAAAAAACAGTAGCAGATGCATCTTTTATTGGTGCCTTCCAATCGTGACCAGTAACATTCCAGTAGAGCTCATCATGATCTTCGAAGAAGAGAATTACATTTTCAACCTTATAAGTAATGATATAATTTGCCAAACCTTTAATATATCTTTTTTCGTCACCAATCCGAAGACGAACTAAATAACCTACCTTGCTCAACCGATATTTTAATGGATTTCCATTTGCATCAGTGACTGAAAGAATCCTTATTGGAGTGAAAATGTTATTTCCAAAATCATCTTTATATTTAAAAGGAATATCCCTATAGATCCCTCTCCTTAATTGATGAAATTCGACATCGATCATCTCTTTTACAATAATAGAAGAATCCTTACTAATTTTAATCTCTGAATGAAATCTATTAATAGTAAAAAATTGGGAGAAGGCCTTTGGTACAAAAAGGCATAAAAAAATTAATATAATTGAAATACAGATTAATGTCTTTTTGATTTTTTTCATTAGAAGTTCACCTTCACAGGTTTTCTTTCAACCTCTGGTGATTCAAGTTGGAATAGCTCTGCTTGTTTAAAGCGAAATTGTGAGGCAATAAGATTTGAAGGAAATGATTCGATTAAGATATTATAATCTCGGACGACTGCATTATAATATCTTCTTGCATATTCTATGCTGTTTTCGAGATCTTGGAGTTGAGTTTGGAGTTTAGAAAAATTTTCACTCGCTTTGAGTTCTGGATAAGCCTCTGCTAATGCAAACAGGGTTTTTAAAGTATCTCTCAGCATATTCTCAGCCTTTGCCATTTCCCCTGGAGAATTTGCCTTCATTGCTAAGGCTCTGGCCTCTGTAACCTTTTCAAAAACTGTCTTCTCATGAGAAGCATAACCTTTCACTGTTTCAACCAGATTTGGCACAAGGTCAAATCTCTTCTTTAATTGAACATCAATATCTGACCACGAAGACTTAACCATATTGCGAAGCCTAACTAATTTATTATAAATTAAAACCACTGAAATGATAAATAAGAATAGAAGAATTAGGATAATGATAATTGCCATTTCTCTCCTCCTTTCAATTACTACATCGTAGAATAAAGAATTTTACTTATTTTCGCAAGTTTAAATTAATAATACGTAAAGGAGAAAGCTGGTAAAATATTCAATCATAGTCTAAAATATCAATTAAGCAAGAATGATAAAGAGGCTACTTGGAAAAACTGGATGGAAGATTTCTGTAATTGGATTTGGTGCCATCAAATTACCCCAACTAACCGAAAAGCAATGCGATATCCTTCTTAATAGTGCAATTGATCTTGGGATCAATTTTATTGACACAGCAGATTGTTATGGAGATAGTGAGGAAAAAATTGGGAAAGTTCTAAGCAAACGAAGAAAACAATTCTATCTTTCAACCAAGATTGATGAGAGAGACAGGTTGGGGGTTACCAACAAACTTGAACGCTCACTTATGAGGCTTAGAACCGATTACATTGACCTTGTTTTATTTCATGATGTGCGAGGAAAAGAATATGAGGCTATATTCTCTCAAGGTGGATTTGAAGCTTTGATGAAGGCAAAAGAGCAAGGTAAAGTCTTAAATATAGGAATAAGCATCCATCATTCATTATCTATGATGAAAAAGGTGATTGATTCCAAGCTATTCTCTGCTTTGATGATTGCCTATAGCCCTATGGACGAAGACCGATTAACCCCAGATATTATTCCATCAGCGTATGCAAATGGTATTGGCTTAATAGCTATGAAACCCCTTGCAGGTGGAAAATTGGGAGAAATCAGGGGATGGGATAAAAATTTCTTTAAAGGCGAAACACCTGCTCAGGTCTCTCTTAGATACATACTCTCCAACCCATGCATTACCTGTGCTATTCCAGGAATGACAAATCTAAAAGAGCTTGAAGAAAATATTAAGGTTGCTCAAAATCTCAGAAATTTAACCCTTGAGGAAACAGCCAACTTGATGAATTGGATTGGTGATATGGGTAAGGGTTTTTGTAGAAATTGTGGATACTGTCTTCCTTGCCCAGAAGGAATTTCAATCCCGGATATCTTCAGACTTGAAAATTACTACGAAAATTATGATTTAAAACAATGGGCAATCACGCAATATCACTCTCTTCCAAACAAACCTGATCAATGTAGTCTTTGTAAACATTGTATTGAGAAATGCCCTTTTGGAGTTAACATACCAGATAGATTAAAAGAGATACACAAAAAATTGGATTTATCTCAATTTTTTACCTCTTAGTAATCGTGCTATTGATCTAATTTCGATACCTTCAGGTGGATCCAATCTAAATGTCTCTTCGCTAAAGACAGGATTTAAAGATATATCTTTTAATCTTAGCCAAATTCGAGCACCTATATCGAGGGCTTCAATCCTAATCTGACTTGGAAGCTCAGCACCTTCTTCCCTTTCAGCTTTAACAGATATTTCACCCGCCTTCTCCATAATCTCATCAAATTGTGTATCGTAACCCTCATAGATTCTTCTCTGAAAAGGAATAAAAATCAAAAGTTGACCATTTTGATAGAGAGCATCAAATATACTCATTCCAAGGGGATGGTAACCAAGAACTCGTAATTTATTTGGTCTTTGAAATAGTAGTATCCCATTTAAAAGAAAATTAGTCTCCTCACCTCCTCTTTCCGTTTCAATCCTTATTGAAGTCCTTGCCTGAAAAGAATCAACTGAAGAAAATTCTTTTAAGAACTTTTCGATTGGATTTACAAATGAAGGTTTCTCGGGAGGCAAAACCTCTGGAGGCTTCTTAGGGCATCCATATAAAAGGTTTATAAACAAAACTAATATGAAAAAAAAGAGTAGGGATTTTATTTGCATTTAAATATTTACTTTCTCTCTTTATTCTGAGATTTGAGATAATCTTTCCAGAATGGGGAAATATCACGGAGTTTTTGAATAATGGGTGGAAGATGCTCAATAATATAATCCATCTCTTCCTTGGTGTTATAAATTGATAGACTAAAACGAATTGAGCCATGTGCAGCTGTGAAAGGCACTCCCATAGCCCTAAGAACATGAGAAGGCTCAAGTGAGCCAGAAGTACAGGCTGATCCCGAAGATGCACAAATACCAAGGTCAGAAAGCATCAATAGAATCGACTCCCCTTCCACATATTCAAAGCTAACGCTGAGGGTATTGGGAAGTCTATTTGCCCGATCACCATTTACCAATGTATTTGGAATCTTTTCAAGTATCTTAGCCTCAAGATAATCTCTCAATGCCTTTACTCTTGTATTCTCCTCTTCAAGATTTTTCTTGGCAAGCTCACAGGCCTTTCCAAGCCCGATGATATAAGGCACATTCTCTGTTCCGCCCCTTCGGCCTTTTTCTTGATGTCCTCCAATTATGTAGGGAGAAAATTTCGTTCCCTTTCTAATATAAAGGACCCCAATTCCTTTAGGCGCATGAAGTTTATGTCCTGAGATTGAAAGCATATCTATTGTGGATTTTTTCATATTAAGAGGGATCTTCCCAGCAGCTTGAACGGCATCGGTATGAAAAGGAATACCCTTAGATTTAACAATCTCACCAATCTTCTCTATTGGAAATATTACCCCTGTCTCATTGTTTGCATACATAATTGAAACAAGTGCGGTATCCTCAGTAAGTGATTCTTTTAGTTCATCAAGATCCAATTGTCCCTCGCGATTGACAGAAAGGGTCGTAACTTTATAGCCTTTACGAGTCAAATAGGGACCTAAGTTATTGATGGCAGGATGTTCCACCTTGGATGTAACAAAATGGCGTTTTTCAGGGTATGAATCGAGTGTTCCAAAAACTGCTGCATTATCACTTTCGGTTCCACAGCTTGTAAAAACAATCTCAGAAGGATCAGCCCCTAAAAAATCCGCTACTTGCTCTCGGGCCTCGTTTATTTTTCTCTGGACCTGTCCTCCAAAGAAATGCATACTGGATGGATTTCCATAAAGTTCAGAGAAGTAGGGTAACATTGCCTCCAGAACCTCAGGAGCTACTTTTGTTGTTGCGTTATTATCCACATAAACAACTTTCACGGTCTTACCTCCTCTACTTCAAGATCTTCACTTACAAACTCTTTCAGTTTTGATTCCACGTATTGCTTTAAAGTAACCTCAGAGCTCGGGCAAAAAGAACATTTACCTCGTAGGGCAACTAAAACCTTGTTTCCTTCAACATCTATCAATTCTAAATCTCCACCATCTGCCCTCAATGCAGGTATAATCTCTCTTCCTAAGGTTTCCTCTATAAGCTTGATTTTCTGAATGTTTGTCAATCTTTTCTTTTTTACATAAATTTCATGGGCCTCTTTTTCCATATCACTCCTTACTCTTCTTAGGATTTCCTCTATTTCTGGCTGACATTTCCCGCATCCTCCTCCTGCTTTTGTATAATAGGTTACCTGTTCTACTGTCTCAAGATTATTATCCTTTATAGCCCTTTCTATCTCTTTATCAGTAACACCAAAACATTTACATACAATCTTAAAATCCTCCTTTATTAATTTCTGTCCTCTGTAATTGGCTATAGCAGCCTGAAGGGCTTCCCTTCCCATGACCGAACAATGCATCTTCTCTTCGGGAAGTCCTCCAAGATAATCTGCAATATCTTTGTTTGTAATCTTTTCTGCTTCCTCCAAGGTCTTCCCTTTAATTAACTCTGTAAGTGCTGATGAAGAGGCAATGGCACTTGCACAACCAAATGTTTTAAATTTTACATCTTTAATCCTTTTATTTTCATCCAATTTAAAAGTGAGCCTTAAGGCATCTCCGCAGGCAAGAGAACCAACCTCTCCTACTCCATCAGGATCTTCGATCTCCCCCACATTTCTCGGATTAAGAAAATGATCTTTCACTTTTTCGGAATACTCCCACATATATTACCTCCGAGATTTTCTTAAATTATAAATTTTCCTTTTCTTATTCGTCAACCTCTATTTTAAGTTAGTCAAATTATATCTTTTTGTTTATATATATGTTAATTTTAAAATTGATGAAAAATAGAAAGCCATTTAATTCTGCTTGGGTAATTGTAGCTACAAGTTTTATCATTCTTGCACTTGTTTATGGAATATTTCATTCCTTTTCTGTATTTTTTGTAGCCATTATTAAAGAACTTGCTTGGAGTCATTCGGTTACCTCTGGTGCATTTTCACTTTTTGTTATTGTTTTAAGCCTTATTGGACCTTTCATAGGTGGTATGATAGATAAATTTGACCCTCGAAAGGTTTTCCTTCTCGGATCACTATTTTTAGGAATAGGTCTTTTTCTTTGCAGTTTTATTCAATTCTGGTGGCAACTTTACCTCTTTTTTGGAATCATTACAGCCATAGGAGTGGGTTCAACTGGATGGATACCTCATACAACTATTATCCAACATTGGTTTAAGGAAAATAGAGGACTGGCCATTGGAATAATATCTTCGGGAGTTGGAATTGGAATCTTTTTATGCATTCCCCTTATACAATATCTTATTAACCAAGTGGGATGGAGAATGACCTATCGTATTATATCTTTTTCTATTCCTCTAATTATAATCTGCTTAACTGTGGCATTTATAAAACCTATTCAGAAAAATGCCCACTTTTCTATTACAAAAGAAATCAAAAGAAATACAAAAAAAGATCCATTAGTTATTGACGAAGAGTGGGCCTCACAGTTGTGGACCGTTCGGCAGGCCATCATCAAAAAACAATTTTGGCTTATTAGCCTCTCAATCTTTTTATCCTTCTTTATTATTCAATCTATTCTGACCCATCAAGTAGCCTTTTTCGTGGATAAGGGATTGCAAACTTCTACTGCCTCTTATATTGTTGGTATTGTGGGTATTGTTAGCGTAGGGGGTAAAATTTTATGGGGAACATTATCAGATAAAATGGGAAGAGAGGTAGTTTATTTAATAGGAAACGCTTTCTTGATTTTTGGTATTGGGCTTCTTATCCTATTTAGCCTTTTCCATTCAACTTATATCCCTTATGTATATGGTATAGTATTTAGTATCGGATACTCTGTGCCTGTAGCCCTATCACCCCTCATAACTGCAGATTTTTTTGAAGGAGCGAACTATGGAAGAATATTTGGAACAATTCAAATCCTTAGTGGATTAGGTGCCTCATTTGGAGCATGGTTTGCCGGTCTATTTTTTGATTTACTTGGTAGTTACACCCCATTCCTTCTTATTCTCATACCTTTGGTTCTATTTTCTTCAATTAGTGTTTGGTGGGCAGCTCCAAGAAAGATTAGGACTGTACCAGGAAAGATGAAGTAGCAATTTCATGAATCAGGGAAAGAAAATTAAAGTAAGTGTATTTTCTCTTTAAATCTTTTAAGTATAAAAACAATATTAAGAAACTTATAAAAATCTATGCCGATAGCTTAATGCGAAACCATCATCCATGGTAAGGCTAAGAACTACAGTATCAAAATCAGGATGTTTTTTTATCATCTCTAAATAATCCATCATGTATCTTTCCTGACTGATAGCATTGTGAACAGCAATAATCCCACCTGGATTGATTTTCTTAGGATACAATTTTTTGAAGTAATCCATTTGTCCTTCTTTATCTGCATCAAGAAAGATAAAATCGAAAGGGCCATCGAGTTTTGGAACTATTTTATGGGCATCCCCTTTTATGCATGTAATTCTATGGGAAAGTCTTGCTGTTTCAATATTCTTCTTTGCAAGTAGCTAATGTTCTTCATTAATCTCAATTGTGAGTAAGTGTCCCTCTGTCTCTTCAAGTGCAAGGCCTATCCAGATGGATGAAAAACCATGGGAAGTTCCAACTTCGAGAACATTTAAGGCACGGATGGCCTTAATAATGAGATGAAGAAATTCACCGTCTTTCCATGGGACACTTAAAAATCTATAGCCCTTGGAATCCATATCTTTGAGAAGCTTTGCTATATGAGGTGAATTGATTTTAATTTTCTCAAGAATTTTTTCTTCACTTTTTACAATTGAGGGAAGGAAGTGATCAATTATTGGGAGGAGGCTTACAGTTCCTCCTGCCTTTTTTAGAAAATCTCTCCTATTAAAAAAATGTACATAAGTCATATGAAATAACCTAATTTCATCTTAATGTTAACACAAAAAGCGATTTTTTTAAAATTTCCCTTGACAAAAAATACCTAATTATATTAGTATCCAAAGCGATATTGTGAGAGTTATCACATATTAAATGACAAATACATATATAGCCATAATAGATTTTTGGATTTAGAAGGGGGGGGATAAAGAGGAGGAGTAAAAAATATTGAAATTTCAAAAAGTTATAAATAAAAAATTAATTAAATCAAAGAAAGGGGGAAATTTATGCCATTTACTATTTCTAAAAAATATATAGAAGCAGATCCAAGAAAACTACCTGATTGGCAAATCGCAGACATTGCAGAAGAAACAATGCCAACTCTTGATGAAGCTCAAGAAAGATTAGGCCTTAAAAAGGATGAAATTATACCTTACGGCAAGCTATGTAAACTTGATTTCATGAAGATTATTGAACGTCTTAAGGATAGACCTGATGGAAAGTATATTGATGTTACAGCAATTACTCCAACCCCATTAGGAGAAGGAAAAACTACTACTACAATGGGATTGCTCGAAGGTTTCGGCAAAAGAGGTAAAAATGTTGGTGGTTGCATTCGTCAACCTTCTGGTGGACCAACTATGAATATAAAGGGAACAGCAGCAGGTGGTGGAAAAGCCCTTCTGATTCCAATGACTGAATTTTCATTAGGTCTTACAGGAGATATTGATGCTATTACCAATGCCCACAATTTGGCAATGGTAGCATTAACCTCACGTATGATGCATGAACGAAACTATGACGATGCCGAGCTTGCAAAAAGAAATCTCCGTCGACTGGATATCGATCCAACAAATGTTGAAATGGGATGGGTGATAGATTTCTGTGCCCAAGCCTTGAGGAATATCATCATTGGCATTGGAGGGAGGATGGATGGCTACATGATGCAATCAAAATTTGGGATAACGGTTAGCTCAGAACTTATGGCCATTCTATCTGTTGTAAGAGACCTCAAAGACCTTCGTGAAAGATTGGGAAAAATTGTCGTAGCCTTTGATAAAAAAGGGAATCCTGTAACAACTTCAGACCTTGAGGTGGCTGGTGCAATGTGTGCTTGGATGCGAAATACAATTAACCCTACCTTAATGTGGACTACAGAGTTCCAACCCTGTTTGGTTCATGCAGGCCCCTTTGCAAATATTGCTGTAGGCCAATCTTCTATTATTGGTGATCGAATCGGGCTTAAGATGTTCGACTATCATATTACTGAGAGCGGTTTTGGTGCTGATATCGGGTTCGAGAAATTCTGGAATGTTAAATGTAGGTTGAGCGGATTAATTCCCAATGTAGCAGTAATTGTGGCCACCATTCGAGCCCTTAAGATGCATGGGGGTGGACCTGCAGTAGTTGCTGGACGACCACTTCCAGATGACTATACAAAAGAAAATCTCGAACTACTGGAGAAAGGTATTCCCAATTTATTGCACCATATAGGTATCGTAAAGAAATCAGGAACCAATCCCGTAGTTTGTATCAATACCTTCCACACTGACACAAAAGATGAAATTGCAATGGTTAGAAGATATGCAGAGCAGGCAGGTGCTCGATGTGCAGTTTCCGAACACTGGTTAAAGGGAGGGGATGGAGCACTTGAACTTACAGATGCTGTTATTGATGCATGCAATGAAAAAGTTAATTTCAAATTCCTTTATCCCGTTGAAATGCCTCTAAGACAGAGAGTGGAAACTATAGCAAAAGAGGTTTACGGAGCAGATGGTGTTTCTTGGACACCTGAAGCTGAGGCAAAAGCTAAAAAGCTTGAGTCCGATCCAAATATGAAAGATTTTATGACTATGATGGTTAAAACACATCTAAGTTTGACTCACGATCCAACAAGAAAGGGAGTTCCTAAGGGTTGGATCCTACCTGTTCGTGATGTCTTGATATTTGCTGGGGCTAAATTCCTATGTCCAATGACCGGAACAATAAGTCTTATGCCTGGAACAAGCTCTGACCCTGCCTTTAGAAGAGTTGATGTAGATGTTACTACAGGTAAGGTTACTGGGCTTTTCTAATAAGGTCTAATTATGCTCCCCTTTTCTTTCTTTAAATGAAGGAAGGGGGGAGCATAAATCATAAAATATCAAGAAGGGGGAGGGAAAAATGACAGCAAAGTTGATAAATGGCAATGAAATTGCTAAACAGATTAGGGAAGAACTGAGGCAGGAGGTAATTCAACTAAAAGAAAAATATAATGTTGTTCCAGGCCTTGTAACTATCTTGGTGGGTGAAAATCCTGCCTCTGTCAGTTACGTCACAGCAAAACAGAAGACATCTAAAGAGTTGGGATTTTATTCAATCCAGGATAATCAACCAGAGAGTATCACAGAAGGCGAGCTTCTTCAATTGATTGATAAATATAATAAAGATCCAAAGATTCATGGTATTTTGGTTCAATTACCCCTTCCAAAACACATCAATGAAACAAAAATTCTTTATGCCATTGATCCAAAGAAGGATGTTGATGGTTTTCATCCGGTGAACGTGGGGAAACTTATGATTGGAGAAGCTGACTACCTTCCGTGCACACCTGCAGGTATTCAACAATTACTAATTCGTTCAGGGGTTCAAATTGAAGGTGCAGAAGTGGTGGTTGTTGGAAGATCAAACATTGTGGGTAAACCCATTGCAAACATTCTTCTTCAGAAACAGAAAGGAGCAAATGCTACTGTCACTATATGTCATACTGGAACCAGAGATATGGCCTTCCATACAAGAAGGGCTGATATTTTAATAGTAGCTGCCGGAAAACCAAAAGCCATTACAGCAGAAATGGTAAAGGAAGGAGCTGTGGTCATTGATGTTGGCGTAAATCGAATTGGAGTAACTCCAGATGGAAAAGCAAAACTCTGTGGAGATGTGGATTTTGAAGCAGTTAAAGAAAAAGCAAGTATGATTACTCCAGTCCCTGGAGGAGTTGGGCCAATGACCATTACAATGCTTATGATGAATACAGTTAAAGCCGCAAAGATTCACGCTGGAATAGGTTCTTAGAATTTAAAGATATGCATATTTTTATTAATGGGAATAAGATTGAATGCTCTAAAGGTGAAACATTACTTTGGGTTGCTCTTGATAATGGAATCTATATTCCCCATTTATGTGCAATACGAGAAAGGAAAGAACCTTACGGAGCATGCCGCCTATGTTTTGTCGAAGTTGAGGGTATAGAATTTCCTGTTACTGCATGTACGTTAAAGGTCGAAGAGGGAATGGTTATTAATACAAAGAGCGAAAAGGCTTTAAGGCTTGCAAAAACCTCATTTGAACTTCTTTTGAGTAATCATCCTGTGGATTGTAGAAATTGTAAAAAGAGCGGGAAGTGTGAACTTCAAAGAATTTCAAAACATCTCGGTATAAAATTGAAGAAGGAAAGATTCAAAAAGTTTATAAAAGATTTACCTATTGATGAATCAAGTCCTGTTTTTATATATAACCCAAACAAATGTGTTCTTTGCGGACGATGTGTATGGCTTTGTAGGAAAAAACTCGGGATAGGTGGAATCGGTTTTGGTTATAGAGGTTTCAAAAGATATGTAACCACCTTTGCTGATGAACCATTAGGTTTATCAGAGTGTAGGGAAATAGTTGAATTGGTTGATATTTGTCCAGTTGGAGCATTTGTTTCAAAAAATTAATCAATAGGAGGATGAACTATGATTATCATAGGAGAAAATATTCATGTAATTGCAAAGGATGTTTCTCAAGCAATTAGGGAAAGGGATGCAAAAGTAATTCAAGCCCTTGCTAAAGAACAAACAGAGGCAAAGGCTGACTATCTTGACGTAAATGTTGGTCCGATGAAGAAAGATACTGAAGAAACAATGAAATGGCTTGTGAATTGTATTCAGGAAGTAACAGATCTTCCTCTTTCCATTGATACTATGAACCCAGTAGCTATGGAGGCAGGATTGAAATATTGCAAAAAAAGACCTCTTCTAAATTCAGCCTCTGGGAAAACTGATTCAAAACAGCAGATGCTTCCTTTAGCAAAAAAGTATAATTGTGATGTTGTTATCTCGGTAATGACCGATAAGGGAATGCCTCCTGATGTGGAATCAAAGATTGAGAGCATTATGGATACCGTAGCATATGCAAATGAACTTGGTATTCCAAATGAAGATATATGGGTTGATCCTATTATTCTTCCTGTCTCAACGGCAGGAGAAGGTCAAAAAATTGCTGTGGACAACCTTGAATTTATAAAGATTTTGCAGGATGTCCTCCCTGGAGTTAAATCAACGGTTGGTCTTTCAAATGTATCAAATGGAGTTCCTTCTCATCTGAGACCAATTCTAAACAGAACCTATCTTGTAATGCTTGAGCGAAATGGACTTTACTCTGCAATTGCAGATCCTCTTGATGAAGAGCTAATGGCTCTGATGAGAGGAGAACTTCCAGAGATAAAAAACCTTATTTATAGAGTGATGGATGGTGAGGAAATTGATCTTTCCTCTTTATCACAAAAAGAGGTGGCTTATGTTAAGACAGCAAAGGTTCTTTTAGCTCAGACACTTTATTCAGATGCATGGTTGGAAATTTAAAAAAATACATGTCATAATTATTATGTAAGAATAATTTTTAATAAAAATTGAATAAAAGGAGGAAGATAATGGAATACAAGGTTCCTAAAGAGGCATATACAGGAGTTGTAAGAGAAGTAACAATCGGTAAGGGAGAAAAAACTTTAAAGATTGGAGGGGAAAACATCCTACCACTGCATTTTTTTGATGAAGGCAAACAGCCTAACCCACCAAGATTTGCCCTTGAAGTACTTGATGCAGAACCTACTGATTGGCCTCCTCATCTAACAGAACCATTTCAAGATGTTATTTCTGACCCCATAAAATGGGCAAAAAAATGTGAAACATATGATATCGACGCTATCTGTTTGACACTTGTGAGCACAGACCCTGCAGGACAAGATTCTTCTCCGGAAGCTGCCTCACAGCTTGTAAAAAGGATGGTCAACGAAATCAAAAAACCCCTAATAGTTTATGGTTCTGGAGACGAAAAAAAGGATTCAGAGGTCTTACCTATGGTTGCAAAAGTCTGTGCAGGCGAAAATTTACTCATTGGACCTGTTCAAAAAGAAAATTTTGAGGTTGTTGGAAAAGCTATCCTTGAAAATGGTCATGTTGCAATTGCTCAAAGCCCATTGGATATTAATCTACTTAAGGAACTAAACGTTAAACTCTGTAAGTTCCTTCCTCCTGAAAGGGTTGTAATCGATCCTTTATCTTCTGCCTTAGGATATGGTATTGAGTATAGTTTTTCACTTATGGAAAGGGTAAAACAGATTGGTATTATAACGAAGGATAGTATGACAATGATGCCAATAATTGCCAATCTTGGTGAGGAATGCTGGAAGACAAAACAGGCAAAAGAGAATAAAACTCAAGGACTTCTCTGGGAAGGAATAACAGCTACCTCCCTATTTCTTGCGGGTGCAAATATATTGGTCTTAAGACACCCAGAGACGCTAAAGCTTGTTAAAGAAACATTAGGAGGAAATAAAATATGGCAGAGTTAAAAGAGATTAATAAAAAATTAGAGGAGATTTATCAAAAGATAAAAGCTGAAATCAAATGGGAACCTATCGGTCACACACCCATGCCTGAGATTGCGGATCTCAGGAACTGGGATATGAGACTTCTAAAGACATACAAACCATGGTATGCTCCTTTTTGTGATCTTTGTTGTTTTTGTACCTATGGGAAATGTGATCTTACTGAGGATCGAAGAGGAGCATGTGGAATTGATATTGCAACTCAGCAGGCAAGATTTGTTCTTTTGGCATGTCTGATGGGATGTTCAGCCCATGCCTCCCATGCAGGTCATATTCTTGAAGTGCTCATAGAAAAACATGGTCCTGATAAAAAGATTAATTTAGGAACCTCTATAGATCTTGAGGCGCCAAATATTAGAACTGTCCTTGGATTAAAACCTGAAACCTTAGGAGATCTAAAGATTGCTATTGAATATGTTTATAAAGAAATTGCCCATCTACTTGATTCAACAGCTATGGGGCAGGAAGGAAGCCCCCTTGATTATGAATCAAAATCACTTCACGCAGGAATGCTTGACCATGTTGGTATGGAAGTAGCAGATATTGCTCAGATCGTAGGTTTCAATTACCCAACTTCTGTGGCAGATACTCCATTGGTGGACCTTGGATGGAACTCTGTTGATAAATCAAAACCAATAATCTGTTTTATTGGACACAATCCTGCAACATCCACTGTAGTAGTGGATTATCTCCAAGAAAACGATCTTTATGATAAGGTCGAACTATGTGGAATTTGTTGCACTGCCTTAGAAACGACTCGCTATTCTCCAAGGGCAAAAGTCATCGGCCCTTTCTCGAGACAATTATTCTATATTCGTAGTGGGATAGCTGATGTGATTATGACTGACGAACAATGCATCCGTACAGATATGCCCCAAGAGGCAACAAAAGCTGGATCTGCTTTGATTGCGGCGCTCGACAAGGCAATGTATGGCCTTGAAGATGCCACGGATATGCCAACTGATGAAATTGTAAAAAAGATGGTTGAAGAAAAGAAGCATTTTGCCATCCTCGATCCCAAAAAGGCTGCTGAAGTAGCAGTAAAGGTTGCGATGGCCATTGCTCCCGAGAGGAGAAAACAATGGCTAACAGACCAGGAAGCCCAGGAGCTTGCCAAAAAGTGTAGCCTTTGTGGTATGTGTGAAACAGCATGCCCCAATCTCTTTGATATTGGAAGAGGAGTAAGCGAAGTTGCTAAAGGGAATTATGATGTGATTAGGGAATTATTCAATTACTGTGTGGGATGTGGAAAATGCGAAGAAGAGTGCCCAAGACACATCCCAATCCTAAAAATTATGCAGGTAGGAGCAAGCAAAGAGACTTATAAAGTAAGGGTAGGACGAGGTCCCATCATGGATACCGAAATCCGAACTGTAGGAGCTCCAATTACATTAGGGACTATTCCTGGAGTTGTTGCATTGGTAGGATGTTCTAATTTCCCTGACATAAGGGATTTAGCAGAGATTGTAGATGAATTTGCTCGTAGAAAATATATTGTTGTTGTATCGGGTTGTACTTCTATGGCGGTTGGGATGTGGAAGGATGCAGATGGGAAAACGATCTATGAAAAATATCCACCTGTTTTTGATGCAGGAGGAGTAGTAAATGTTGGTTCATGTGTTGCCAATAGTCATATCTCTGGTGCTGCCATAAAGATTGCAAATATCTTTGCAGCCCTTCCTTTAAGAGCAAATTACGAAGTAATGGCAGACTATGTCCTTAATCGAGTAGGAGCAGTGGGAATTGCTTGGGGAGCTTATTCTCAGAAGGCAGCCTCCATTGCCACAGGGTTTAATCGATTAGGTGTCCCAGTAATCCTTGGTCCACATTCATCTAAATATCGAAGACTCTATCTCTCGAGAAAAGAAGAAGATGAATGGAAGGTAATGGATGCGAGAAAGAAACAGATTGTTGATACAGGTGAACCTTCACCAGAACATCTTGCCTATGTCTGTGAGACAAAAGAGAAGGCTATGGTGATGATTCCTAAGCTCTGTATCCGAAAGAATGATACACCTCAGGGAAGGGCTATAAAACTTAATCATTATATATCACTTTATAAGAAATACATGGGAGGAGGCCTTCCAGAAGACCTTCACCTTTATGTAAGAAGGGATGCTGATATACCTCTTGTATACAAAAAGGAGGTCAAGGCCTACTTAACAAAGATAGGCTGGAAACCAAAGGAACCTGTTGGACTTCCAACCCTTATTGGAACTTATCCAACAAAGGTTCCTGTGGATTCAGTTATTCATTAAATAGGAGGAAAAAATATGAGCCAATTAGCACCATTATTACCATATCATAGAGTAAATGTGTTAACAGGAACAAGGACTGCAAGACTTGTAGAAGATCCTGTGGAACTTGCCAAACAGATAAGTAAGGCTCAAAGACCTTTACTTGTTCTTGGTCCAAGGCTTCTTAAGATTACTCTCGGAGAAAGATTACTCCTTGAGTACGCCCTGGAAATTGCAAAGGCAAAAAATATCCCAACTTGTGCAACTGCCACTGTAAAATCAAAAATGGTAGAGCTGGGAGTAAAGCCTGACAGTGTCTATGATATTGTTGAGATTATTAATGCCCTTAAGGATCCTGAGTGGAAGGGGGTGAGGAAAGAGGGAAATCATGATCTGGTTATGTTCTTTGGTTTTAGAACCGATCTCGCGGAACAGGGGCTATCTGTGCTTAAACACTTTGCCCCGCATCTTAAGACAATGACTCTTTGTAAATATTACTATCCACATGCTGATTTTTCCCTTCCAAATATAAGGAAGGATGAACAATGGAAAAATATCCTTGAAGGGATAATAGAAAATTTAAAAAAGGAATAAATCATCCTACGAAAGGAGAAAAAGTATGGAGTTTCATGTTGATATTGGACCCCAATATGAAGGTGAGGTAATTAGAAAAGAAAACCTTTATATCGAATTTGGCGGACCAAAAGTCCCCTATAAGTTTGAGCTGGCTACTGTAAAAAGCCCTGAGGAAATCGAACATGAAAAGGTAGAGATCATAGGCCCTGATATTAATGAACTTGAACCCTATAACCCAGATACAGACAAGGGTGGATCTTATCCAATTGCTATTTTAATTGATGTGGCAGGAGCTGATCTTGATAAGGATGCAGAGCCTATCATTGAAAGAAAGATTCATATGTATCTAAACTTTATTCAAGGTTGGTATCATATGAATCAAAGGCAGGATATGTGGATAAGAATGAGTACAGATGCCTATAAAATGGGTTTTACATCATTAAGAGAATTGGGAGAAATCTTTAACTTCCTTTTTACCTCCGAGATGCCGATCATTGAAAAGATTCAAACCACTATTATTACAGATCCTAAAAAGGTCGAAGAGCTTTTACCAGAGGCCTTAAAAAGATACCAAGCACGAGATGAACGTGCAAGACAGCTGAAGGATGAAGATGTGGATACATTTTATGGATGTGTTCTTTGTCAAAGTTTTGCTCCAACTCATTGCTCAATCATCGCCCCAAACCGAATTGCAAATTGTGGAGCCATTAATTGGTTTGATGGACGCGCCGCAGCTAAGATCGACCCTGAAGGCCCAATCTTTGCAATTCCAAAAGGAGAATTAATCGATCCAGCTCGAGGGGAGTATGAAGGAGTTAATAAAGTTGTTGCAGAGAAGTCTCTTGGCACTTATGACCGAGTATTTCTATATAGTGCCTTTGAACATCCTCATACATCGTGTGGTTGCTTCCAAGCCATTGTTTTCTACATTCCTGAAGTAGATGCATTTGGCATTGTTCATAGAGAATATAAAGGAGAAACTGTGATTGGCATGACCTTTTCAAGAATGGCAGGAGAGACATCTGGTGGAAAACAGATTGAGGGAAGACTTGGGACAGGTCTTGAACAACTTCGTTCACCAAAGTTTATTCAGGCTGACGGTGGCCTTGCAAGGATTGTTTGGATGCCTAAAGAGATTAAAGAGAGATTCAGGGATGTACTCGAAGCCAAAGGACTTTATGATAAGATTGCAACTGAAGAAGATGCAAAAAATCCAGATGAATTAGCAGCCTTCTTGGAAAAAGTTGGCCATCCATGGATTAAGGGTGAGGTCGAACTTCCAACATAAATTTTTTTTATTATTTTTCACTTATTACTTTTTAATAGAGGGGGTGCAATATGCCAGTATCAGGATCAGAAATCGTAAAGATGCTTCCTGGAAGGAAACCATGTAAGGACTGTGGTTTTCCAACCTGTTTTGCATTTGCTATGAAATTAGCCACAGGTGGAACGACCTTAGATAAATGTCCATACCTATCGGCTGAAGTAAAGGCAAAGCTTGAGGATATGCTTGCTCCTGCAATCAAGCTTGTCACCATAGGAACAGGAGATAATAAGGTCCAAGTTGGAAACGAAGAGGTCATCTATAGACATGAAAAAACATACATCCATCCTCCAGGAATCGCTATTCTCATCTCTGATAAGGAGACCGATTCAAAAGTTGAGGAGAAGATAAAGAAGATAAACGAACTTAAATTTCCATGGGTGGGATTGACACTTAAGGCTGAACTGATAGCCCTTCATTTTGAGTCAGGGGATAAGAATAAATTCCTTTCTTTAGTTAAAAAGGTATATGATTCGACTTCTCAAGGCCTGATTATTATTTCTGAAGACCTTGATACACTATTTTCAGCGAGAGATATTTGCATTGATAGACGACCTTTGCTTTATCCAATCACAAAAGATAATATTGATCAGGCTATTCCAAAACTAAAAGAAAAGCCTACTCCTGTGGCTATCCGGGGGGCAAATATTGAAGAGCTTATCCCATTAACGAAGAAACTAAAAGAAGCAGGAGTAGATGAAGCGCTTCTTGATCCAGGCTCTAAGAATTTAATGGAAGCAATAAGAGATCAAACCTTTATTCGAAGGGCTGCACTTAAGCAAGGATTTAGGCCACTTGGTTATCCAACCATTGCTTTTCCATGTTTTATGTCAAAGGATGGATTAAAGGAAGCTCTAACAGCCTCTGTCTTTATTATTAAATTTGCATCCGTTATTGTCCTTTCGGATTTTGATCAATATTCGCTTCTACCATTACTTGTATTACGTCTAAACATCTACACAGATCCTCGATTCCCAATGGCTGTTGAGGAAAAATATTATGAAATTGGAGAACCTGATGAAAATGCACCTGTGCTTATTACTTCCAACTGGGCTTTAACATACTTTATCGTTTATTCTGCAATTGAGGCAACAAAAATACCATCTTTTCTTTGTGTAAAAGACACAGAAGGGCTCGGTGTCCTAACAGGATGGGCAGCAGGTAAATTTACAGGAGATTCTGTGGGAGCAATGATCAAAAAATCAGGCATTGAAACTCGTGTGAAAAACAAAAAGATTGTAATCCCTGGTAGGGTGGCAAGAATTAAAGGAGAACTTGAAGATGCACTACCCGGCTGGGAAGTTGTAGTAGGGCCAAGAGAAGCCTCTGGAATTGGAACATTTTTACCAGAATATATTAAAAGCTTGAGGAAATGAAAGGAGAAGAATCCTGTTTCGAGGATTTATCCAATATTCTCGAGACTCATCTCAAAAAAGAAAGAAATGGTTTAATCCGAATTCTTCTTGAAATCCAAAAAAGATTTGGGTACCTTCCAAAAGAGATCTTAAAGAAGGTAGCTACCCTCTTAGATATGAAAACTATTGAGCTCTGGGAAGTAGCTACCTTCTTTAATCAGTTTCGTTTAACCCCACTTGGAAAAAATCATATAAAAGTTTGTATGGGGACTGCTTGTCATCTTGCAGGAGGAAGATTAGTCTTAGAAGCACTCGAGCGGGAATTGAATATTAAAGTTGGTGAAACTTCGCCTGATGGCCAGTTTAGTCTTGAGAGAGTTGCTTGCATTGGTTGCTGTATGTTAGCTCCTGTAATAGTAATCAAAGATAAGATCCACCCAAAGATGACACCATTTAAAGTTGAAGAATCACTTATTCCTTATAGACAAGCACAAGGAGAATTAAAAGACAAATGATTTGAAAAATATAGCCAAACGCTTAGAGGTCAAACAAATTGAAAAAAACATTCCAAGAGGTAAAACAAAGAGCAAAAACCAAGTGGAAGGCTCTAAAAGAAAAAACACATATTCTTATTGGAACTGCAACATGTGGAAGAGCTGCAGGTGCTCTTGATACCTTTGAGACATTTAAGAATGAATTTCTTCGTAGAGGAATAGACTTACCTATCCTTCAAGTTGGATGCATGGGATTATGTTTCGCAGAACCTTTGGTGATTATTTTAAAACCAGAATCTCTAAATATAGTTTATCCAAATATCACTCCTGAATCAATTCCTCGTCTAATAGAAGGATTTATCCTTGGAGATGACCCATGTCTTGAACTCGCATTAGGAACATTTGATATAGATGAGAAGGGTTATCCATATATTCCTGAACTTCAAAGGTTTGAACATGAACTTCGGCTAATCCTTAAACGCTGTGGTTTTATTGATCCAGAAGATATCGATCAATATATAGCAACCGGTGGTTACTCTGCTTTGGAGAAGTCATTAAAAATGGAACCCAAGCAGATTATTGAGGAAGTAAAACGCTCTGGCCTTCGTGGAAGAGGAGGAGCAGGTTTTCCTACCGGCATCAAGTGGGAACAATGCTTTAAAGCAAAAGTTGGAAAAAAGTATGTCATATGCAACGGTGATGAAGGTGATCCAGGCGCATTTATGGATAGAGTCATTCTCGAAAGTGATCCCCATCAAGTAATAGAAGGAATGATTATTTCTGCTTATGCTATTGGAGCTCATGAAGGCTATATCTATATTCGAGCTGAATATCCCCTTGCTATTGAACGGTTAAATATTGCTTTAAAGGAATCTAAAGAAAATGGAATCTTAGGAGATAATATTTTTGGCAGTGGATTTTCCTTTGATATAAAGATTGCAGAAGGAGCTGGAGCCTTTGTTTCAGGAGAGGCAACTGCTCTTGTTTCAGCAATTGAAGGGAAAAGAAGCGAACCAAGAGTAAGGCCTCCTCGTATTGCAGAATCGGGGCTTTGGGGATATCCAACACTGCTTAATAATGTTAAGACCTTTGCTTATATCCCTTTCATTATTAACCAAGGTGCAGAAAAATTCCTCTCCATTGGGACAGAAAAAAGTAAAGGAACTGCTGTGTTTACACTTGCTGGAAAGATTCAATACCCCGGTCTTACAGAAGTCCCTATGGGAACAACTCTTAGAAGAATGGTTTATGATATTGCAGGTGGAATGAAAAATGATAAACGATTTAAGGCAGTTCAGATTGGTGGACCATCTGGAGGCTGTATCCCAGAGAGTCTTCTTGATATTCCAATTGACTTTGACACCCTGCGTGAAGCAGGTTCAATGATGGGATCAGGTGGAATGATATTCATGGATGAAGAAGATTGTGTAGTTGATACAGCACGCTTTTTCCTCGATTTTACAACAAAAGAATCATGTGGGAAATGTACAATGTGTCGAATTGGAACCCTTCAACTTCTTCATCTTCTTGAAAAAATAACTACAGGAAATGCAGATCTCAATGACCTCGAACTTCTTGAAACACTTGCAGAGGATGTTAAAGCAGGCTCTCTCTGTGGCCTTGGCCGCTCAGCCCCAAATCCAATCCTGACTACACTTCGCTATTTTCGAGATGAATATATCGCTCATATTATTGAGAAAAGATGTCCGGCTCTTGTATGTAAAGATCTTATTGCTTATTATATTATACCCGAAAAATGTGATCGAGCCTGTGAACACTGTATCCTCGTTTGCCCTACTGAGGCGATCAAGGGTTTGAAGGGAGAAATTAAAGTGATCAATCAAGAGAAATGCTCAAAATGTGGTAGTTGCATAGAGGTGTGTCCACCTGAATATCGTGCTATAATTAAATTATCTCCAATTAGTCAATTGTTGAAAAAATAATAACGAATGATTTTTTAGGAGGAGAAAGATGGCACGAAAAATTGTTTCAACAGGTAGGGGCGGAGCAGGAAAATCAACCTTTGTTGCCTTGATGAGTCGATACTTAAATCCACCCTCTTTACTCATTGATCTCGATCCTGACCTTAGTCTTGCAGATATGCTTGGAATAGACCTCCATAAAGAAGGAAAAAGAACAGTGGTTGAGGCCCTTTATGACGCTGTAAGTGAAAGAAAACACGGTGGAAGTCCCCTTACTCCTGTTGAGGATCGCTTTAAAGGTTTAATGTGGGGAGACTGTATATATGAAGGAAGGGGATTCGATCTTATTACACTTGGAACAAAGGATTTGGAGGGATGCTATTGTTATCCTGACCATCTTTTGAGAAAAACAATTTCTGATCTTTCAAAAAACTACAGAAATGTAGTGATAGATTCACCAGCAGGCCTTGAACATTTGAATCGAAATATCTTCCCAGAAGTCGATGACCTCTTTTTAATTCTCGATCCTTCTGAAAAGTCATTCACACATATAAAGAAGGTTAAGGCTATCCTGAAAGAAGTAGGAATCATGTATCATAGATTTTATGTCATAGGGAATTATATGTTTGATGATGAATCTGAAAAGTATTTGAATCAATTGAACGGCGCTTATTTAGGGAGAATACCGTATGACCGAAATGTTGAAGAATATAATCTCAGAGGTGAATCTCTAAGAAAGCTTCCCGAAGATTCACCAGCCTGTCTTTCTGTGAAGAGAATACTTGAGAAAGCGAGGTTTATTTAAGATGGCCAAAATCAATGTCGTTACAGGACGGGGAGGTACAGGAAAATCCACTTTTACTTGTCTCTTTTCCAGATATATAAATATTAAACCCCTTCTCCTCATTGATCTTGACCCAGATGGGAGCCTTCCAAAGATGTTTGGATTAGATCTTGAGAAAGAAGGTAAATTTACCATTTCAGATGCCCTTTATGAAGTTATGGGTAAAGGAAGAGATACTAAGGATGTTCCTGACCTGCTTAAACAGAAAATGGAAGAAGGGTCAATCATTTACAGGGGAAAAAAATTTGATCTCATTACCCTTGGCACTAAATTGGCTCCAGGGTGTTATTGTTTGCCTGATGAGATGATAAAGGAGATGATCAAAAATCTTGAAAAGAGGTATGAAATGGTTGTTGTTGATTCCCCAGCAGGTTTAGAACATCTAAATAGGAAAGTAACTCCAGATATAGACGATTTATTTGTAATTCTTGATCCATCAGAAAAATCGATAAAACACATCGAAAGAATAAAATATGTAACAAAAGGTGTTAGGATAAATTATAAAAACTTTTATTTAGTTGGTAATTATAGATTTAATGATGAGGCCGAGTCCTATTTAATTAATTCTGGTGAAAGATATCTCGGAAGGATTTTATATGATGAAAATGTTAGGAAATCCAATCTCGAAGGAAAATCTTTACTTGAAATTCCAGAGGATTCACCTTCTTCATTATCAATAAAGCGGATCATCGAGGAGGCAGGTTATGATATTATATGAGAATATTACTCAAGAGGCATTCGGACTTGCAATTGAACTTGCATCAAAAATACTTGAAACCATGAACACTGAAGATTTATGTAAAAAAACAGGTGCCCAATATGTTGATCATGATAGGGTTTTGCTCAATTATCTTAATCGACCATATCTTATAAATATTAGAAATAGTCAAATTTCCATTAAGGATAATGAAAAAGAAGATATTCCATTGAAGGATAGGATATTGATTCTTCATTATCTTACACAGGCAAAAGGTACACCAATTACAAATAAACTAATTACCTATGCTCAAATTCAGGGAGGTAAATTTTACTGCCCTGTTTTCCAGAAAAGAACTGTAGAACCAATCTTAAGGCATTTTGGGAATCAACCCGAATTGCTTATAGAGGTTTCTAAGATTTTTGGGGGTGATAAAGCAAGGTATGGGGATACTTCTATATCAATTAGCCCCTTTCCAAATATAAGATTCTTTATCATACTTTGGCGGGGCGATGATGAGATTCCTCCTAATGGAAATATATTGTTTGATAAAAATATCATAGATTATCTATCTGCTGAAGACATCGCTGTGCTTTCAGAAACCGTAATCTGGAAATTAATCAATATGATAAGAACTTGAATGATTAACTTAAAAATAAATTTCTCCTCTTACTCATCCCTTTTCCGCAGGGGGAGATTAATGTGGGAGGAAATTTATCATTCTTGTGAGATAAAATTATCATGAGAAGTTTTGAAGCTAAATGTAAAACGACGGCGATGGGGATCATGCCTCATAGAGATATTGAAAAGGCACTTGAACTTGCCCTAAGTTTAGATATCCCTTTTTGGCCACAGCTTCCAAATGTAAGCCTTTATGAAGATATGTATATTCAGACATCTGAAAATTTCCCTGGTATAGAAATTGATAAGGAAAAAGAAAGACTTGTATTTGATACAGAAAGATTTCAGAAGGAAATCGAAGATTATTTTATAAAAATGGAAGACCCAAATACCTATGCGTTAAGCAAGAAATATTCTCTTGTGTTTGATAAATTTCTTTCAAAAGATCTTACTCGTTATGTAGCCATCCGAGGTCAGGTTACAGGACCTGTAAGTTTTGGTTTTAAGGTCTTAGATGAAAATCTAAAACCAATCATATATAATGACGAGGTTAAATCAATACTTTTTGACTTTATTCAGAAAAAAGTAAATTATCAGTATGAGATGCTTAAAGCGAAGAATCCAAATGCATTTGTTTGGGTTGATGAACCTGGACTTGGTTATGTTTTTAGTGGTCTTTCAGGATATAATGACCAGCAAGCAAAGAGAGATTACTATGACTTTGTTCAAGGATTAAGTGGCCCCAAAGGCCTTCACCTTTGTGCAGATGTTAATCTTCCTTACCTCCTTGACCTTGGAGTTGAGATTCTCTCATTTGACGCCTTTCAGATTGGATTCATGCCAAAAGAGTATACTCAAAGTGTATATGAATTTTTAAACAATGGGGGTATTATTTCGTGGGGAATTGTTCCAACTCATTCATCAATACTTTCAAATGGAGGTTCAAAGGATTTGGTATCTATTCTAATAAACTATTGGAACATAATTTCTGAGAATACTGGATTAGATCAAAAACAGATTGCCATTCAATCTTTAATTGCACCGTCAAGATGTTGTCTAAAAGATATCTCATCGGATCAAGGAAGTTGCGAAATATCTAATATCGAGGAAAAGATAGTTGAAAAGGCATTCTCTCTTTTACTGGAGATTTCAAATATCTTAAAAGAAAGATTCTCTCTCTTATGAAATTTAAACCATTTCTATTACCAACAGGAATAGGAAGTCTTCCACATTTAGATCCTTATGAGGCAAGTAATTTAATATTGCATCATTTTCCAGAATCTCCCTACTGGCCTCAATTACCTTTGAGAAATCAAAAAGAAGGTATGCTATTTCAATTTACAGAAGGCATGCCAGGTCTTGTCTTCGATGATGAAAGGATATATTTTCGAAAACCTTTTAATCCTAATACAGATTGGGAAAAATTCTATGAAGTATATTTTAATGAAGATCTCAATTATTTCAAAATAACAAATGAGTATGCATCAGGTTTTTATGCAATGTTGAATCTTCTCAAGAATAGAAAACCTAAAATACTCAAAGGTCAGGTAACAGGCCCTATTACATTAGGTTTAGGTCTTTCAGACGAAAACAAGATACCCATATTTTATGATTCCAATTTGAAGGAGATGCTTTTAAGAACAATTTCTTCAAAAGCAAAATGGCAAGAGATGGAATTTAAAAAGGTTGTCCCTGAGGCCGAAACCTTAATTTTTTTTGATGAGCCTATTTTGAGCAGTTATGGATCCATAAGTATGAATATTGGAAAGGAAGAAATTATAGAATCCATAAAAAAGACAATCTCTTCCCTTCAGGGTTTATCAGGGATTCACATCTGTGGAGCAACGGATTGGTCAATCATTATGGAAACTGGAATAAATGTTATACATTTTGATGCATATCGATTTTTCTCAAATATGACCGCTTATATAGAGGAGCTTAAAAGATTTCTTCTTAACGGTGGTTTAATAGCCTGGGGAATAGTCCCATCTGAAGAGGAATTTATAAAAGAAGAGAATCTTGAAAATCTTATAAAAATTTTTGAAGATAAGATCAATCTTCTTATTCGTGAAGGTATCCCTGATACTCTTATCTTTGAGAACTCTTTCATCTCTCAGAGTTGCGGTCTTTCTTCACTTTCTGAAGAACTAGCAAAGAAGGCCTTAAATCTATCAAGCCTGCTTTCCCAAAAAATAAAAGAAAATTTATCTATTTCTTAATTGGGCGAATTATCTCTTTTTCTTCGTCTATCTCAAAATCTTCAAATACGGTTGGACTATGGGTTTTCAGGATCTTTAATATTTCTATAACAACCCTTCTAAATTCCCATTGTGATTGAGGAGAACCTCGCAATTCAATAATGTGACGCCATTGGCGAAAATTTGCACTTACAACAATCTGACTTTCCACAGCATTTGGTAGCACATATCTTGCATCCTCTCTTCTAATCTTCATTTCCTGGAGCATTTTATATGTCTCCCTTGCCTTTTCCATAAATTCCGAAAAGATATTGTGGGCATGAGGATTTTGTCCTATTGAATCCGGCTCGATATATTTAAATTCTTTCTCGTCAACGTATCTTTGTGACTGTTGAATAAAAGAGCAGAGTCTATGTCGAACCAGTTGATGAGTAAATGCCCTTGATACGCCTGAAATTCTGAATGTTGCATAAGCATGTTCAAAAACCGAGAAATGTCTATTCCTGAGGAGCATCCGAATAAAGTCTTTTTCCGAGCCCTCTTTTTGTCTATCAAAAGATAGGTATGAGGTTCTACCCACTGTTTCAATTAGCTTCTCTGAATCACGAGTTATAAATAATAGTTCTACTCTTGGCTTAATCATATATTTTCTCCTTTAATTAAGGTTTCTTAAAAGAAAATAATCTAAGGCAATAATTTTATTCAAAAATCTTTCGCATCTCAAAATTTATTTAAATAAATCAAATCCTTTTTAACATATAAAAAAAACCTTGACAAACAGAATTATTAATTTAAAATAGATTATAATTTCTAATATTCTATTTTGAGGAGGTGTTAAAATGAGATATAAAATCTTAATTCTTCTTGTTATTATATCTTTTCTTTTTTCAGGTTGTTATTATTTTTCGGCAAAGAATGAAATAAAGAATGCTGAAAGACTTTTTATGGAACTAAAAGGAGCAGGCGGAGAAAAGATTACTCCATACGAGTATTGCTCTGCCGAAAGTTATTTAGAAATTTCAAAATTAGAATTTAGCCATAATGACTTTAAGAAAGCCCATGGTTTTGCCCTTCAGTCAAAATCGGCTTCAGAAGCTGGTTTAACTGAGATAAAAAAGAAAAAATAAGCTCGGAAGGGGGTGATTGTAATGAAGATTAAAAGGATGTGGATGGTAATAGGAATTTTTATTATCAGTTTACTTATTGCTTCAGGATGTGCAGTAAATAAAGAGACAATGAATGCATATAATGAAGCAAAAGAGACTTTTCAAAAGGCAACCCTCATAGGTGCAAAAAAATGTGCACCTTGCCAATATGCTACAGCCGAGGCCTATCTTTCTATAGCAGATCATGAGATAAAAGACTATTGGCGAGAATTAGAATATCTCGATAAACATATAAAGATTGTTAAAGAAAAATCCTTAGAGGCAATAAGAATTTGTGAAAAACCACCAACCCCACCAACAGTAGCACCACCACCTAAACCAATAGTACCACCTCCAGCAGTAGCTCCACCCCCACCTCCAACAGTTGCTCCAATACCACCTCCTCCACCAGTTGCACCTCCACCTCCAATTGCAGTTACTCCTCCTCCAGCAGTAGCTCCACCACCAGCTCCTCCTGCGCCAGTAGCACCTCCGCCTCCAGCAGTAGCACCTCCTCCAAAGCCTGCACCACCAGCTCCACCTCCAGTAGCGGTTGCACCTTCTAAACCAGTACCACCGCCGCCACCACCTAAACCACCAGTTGCGCCTGTTTTTGAAACAGTTTATTTTGATATAAATAAATCAAATATTTCGCCTAATGCCTCAAAGGCACTTGATAAAAATGGTATGATTCTTGAAGAGAATCCACAGATTAAAGTCATAATAGAAGGGCATGCTGATTCAACAGGTCCAGAAAAATTGAATCAAATTCTTTCAGAGAAAAGGGCTGAAAGTGCTAAAAAATATATAATCGATAAGTTTAATATTTCTCCGGATCGGATGAGGACTAAAGGATATGGGAGCAAAAGACCAGTCGCTGATAATGCAACAAAAGAAGGTCGAACAAAAAATAGAAGGGTTGAATTTAGAATCATACAATAAATTATATAAGAAACTTTTTTGAAAATATTTTTAGGTGGTAAGAATAATTCTTACCACCTTATTTTTTATTTAAGATATGGAGGTTTAGAATGAAATTTTTTATAGATACTGCTAATCCTGAAGAAATTAAGAAAGCTTACGAAATGGGAGTTATTGATGGTGTGACTACTAATCCAACCTTAATTTCAAAAGAAAAGAAAGATTTTAATACTCTCATCCATGAAATTTGCGAGATTATAAAAGGCTTACCTATTAGCTTAGAAGTGTTAAGTCTCGACGCAAAAGGAATGATTGATGAGGCAAGAAAGCTTGTAAAGATGGGAGAAAATATTGTGGTTAAAATCCCAATGACACAAGAAGGTTTAAAGGCCATCAAAGTTTTAGTTTCTGAAGGGATTAAGACCAACACTACACTCGTTTTTTCTGCCACTCAGGCCTTGCTGGCTGCAAAAGCAGGTTCAACCTATATTAGTCCTTTTATCGGAAGGCTTGATGACATTTCACAAAGAGGGATGGATCTCATTGAACAGATTGTTACCATTTTTAATAATTATGATTTCCACTCCCAAGTCATTGTCTCAAGTATCCGTCATCCCATTCATGTACTTGAAGCAGCCCTTTTAGGGGCAGATATTGCAACAATCCCATTTAAAGTAATAGAACAATTAGTTCGTCATCCATTGACAGATATAGGAATCGAAAAATTCTTATCTGATTGGGAAAAGGTCCCTAAGTAATTAATAATCCCCTTTATTCTTCGATGATCATGATCTGTTTTGGTTGAGGTGCTGATCTTTTTGGAAGTAGAATTCGTAATACCCCATCTTTATAAGAGGCTTTTATATTTTCTTGATCAATCGTTTTTGGAAGGGTAAATGACCTTTTAAATGTTCCATAAGGTCTTTCAATCTGGAGGTATTTATCATCAGGGTTTTCTTTAATAAATCTCCTCTCTCCTTGGATACTTAAAATATTATCCTCAACTTTAATATCTATTTCGCTCTGGCTCATCTCTGGAAGATCAATCTTAATAATTAGCTCACTTTCTCTTTCTATAATATCTACTGGGGGGGTCCAGACTCCTCGTGTCACACCTTCTTCTTTCCAAATCCGTGAAAGGGTTTCATCGAAGAGTCGAGTCATTCTTTCTTGCATCATAATTAAATCCTTGAAAGGTTCCCATTTGATATATTCCATACCCCCTACCTCCTCCATGGATTAAATAAAGTATACTCCAATGGCGGAAGAATTTCAACCCCTGCATGTAAAGCAGACGTCGAAATAGTCTTTTGGAAGTTTTGCCTTTTCTCTAAATTTTTCTAATTGAAACCACGGAGCAAAATAGTTTCCACAAACCTTACATTGTCTCATCTTTAGAGTCCTTTTCCAACGCAGGATTGTCCTTTCATCCCCTTCTTCTTTCATTCCAATTACATTGACTGGACAAACAACCACACAGGCTCCACACGCAATACAATCTTTAGGTTCTTCCATGAAAGGAGGCCCCATCTCTCTTCTATCTCCTCTAAAGGCAAACTGAATTGCATGGGCTCCAACAATCTCATCACATACCCTTGCACATAATCCACAAAGAATACAATCTTTATCTTCTTTCTTAAATCTCACTTCATTAATTCCCATATCTTTAGCCATTCTCTGAAGAAGTGGGCTTCCAGGACACATCGCGAGGAGTAATTCCATAACCATTTTACGGGCTCGAAGAACCTTTTCTGTTGTTGTAAAAACCTCAATCCCCTCTAATACAGGATAATTACAGGAGGTAGTAAGCCTTGACCGACCTTTCCTTGAAACCTCTACAAGACAAAGGCGACATGCTCCATATGGTTTCACATTTTCATTATAACAGAGATGGGGAATGTCAAATCCCGAATCAAGAGCTACCTCCAAAATATTTTGGCCCTCTCTACCTTCAACCATTTGTCCATCAATCGTAAAGGAAATCATCATCTTTCTCCTTATTGAACCTCTATTGCATTAAATTTACAGCTCTCAAAACACATACCACATTTAATACATTTCTCCTCATCAATCTTAAAGGGAATTCCATCTTCTTTTTTTGTCTTTCTTTTTCCCGAGATAGCATCAGCAGGACATACCTTAGCACACCGACCACACATAGTACAGGCTTCAGGAAGAATTCGATATTTCAAAAGCGCTCGGCAGACCTTTGCAGGACATCTCCTGTTGATAATATGTTCTTTATACTCATCCCTAAAATAACGCAGTGTGGAAAGCACAGGATTAGGTGCTGTTCCTCCAAGGGCACAAAGAGAAGCCTCAGCCGTTACCCAACCCAATTCTTCAAGAAGATCAAGATATTCAAGCTTTCCTCGACCCTCAGTAATCTCTGTAAGTATTTCATGCATCCTTTTTGTTCCTTCACGGCAGGATGTACATTTCCCACAGGATTCATCCTTAAGAAAATTCATAAAATATTTTGCTACATCTACCATACATGTCGATTCATCCATCACAATCATACCACCTGATCCCATCATAGAACCTACCTCTGTCAAACGATCAAAATCTACAGGAAGATCAAGAAGGGATTCAGGAATACATCCACCCGATGGTCCTCCAGTCTGAACAGCCTTAAACTTTTTACCTTCAGGAATACCTCCGCCAATCTCATAGACTATCTCTCGTAGTGTAATACCCATAGGGACTTCAATGAGGCCTGTATTATTAACTTTTCCAACAATGGAGAAAACCTTTGTTCCTTTGCTTTTATCTGTTCCAATCTTTGAATACCATTCCGAACCTCTTGAGATGATAACTGGTATATTATTCCATGTCTCTACATTATTGAGGTTGCTTGGCCGATCCCAAAGTCCACTTTCAGTAGTATGAATATGTTTTGCTCTCGGTTCACCTACCTTTCCTTCGATAGAGGCCATTAAAGCGGTTGACTCACCACAGACAAAAGCTCCACCTCCTCGAAAGAGATTTATTTTGAAAGAAAAACCTGAACCTAAAATATCCTCTCCCAAAAGACCAAACTCTTCGGCTTGATGAATAGCAGTTTGAAGTTTCTTAATAGCCAGAGGATATTCATCTCTTACGTATATAAATCCCTCATGAGCTCCTATGGCATAGGCTCCAATAATCATTCCTTCAATCACACTATGAGGATCCCCTTCCAGAACACTTCGGTCCATATAGGCTCCTGGATCTCCTTCATCCGCATTACATAGAACATATTTAATATCACCCTTTGCTCTTCGACACGACTCCCATTTTTGACCTGTAGGAAATCCCGCACCACCTCTTCCACGAAGCCCAGAGCGTTTTACCTCTTCTATGATATCTTCTGGTTTCATCTCGTGTAAGGCTTTATAAAGGGGAAAATATCCCCCTCTTGCAATATATTCTTCTATATGATCTGGATTTATAAATCCACAATTCCTTAGGGCAATCTTTAATTGTTTATTATAAAAAGGAATTTGACGATAAATATAAGCTCCATCTAATCCTTTAGGCAATTGCTTTATACTATAATTCCAAAATTTATTATCTACTATCCATTCCTCATCTTCCATTTTAAAAAAGAGCCAATCCTTTATCACCCTATTTTCAATCCACTCATGGACTAATCTCATAGCTTTTTCGGGTGTCACTTCTTGATAAAAAACCCTTGGCTTGCCTGGTTCTAAAATATCAACAACTGGCTCTCTTTGACAGAATCCGATACATCCCGTTTGATTTATTATAATCGGTAACCTTGATTTCTCTACTTCATTTTGAATTGTTTCATAAACTTTTTGGGCACCAGTAGAAATCCCACATGTAGCCATTCCAACAGATATTTTAATACCTTTAGGATAGAGGATTTCTATTCCCCTTTCTTTTATCTTTTCCAAATCAGTCTTTGTTCGAATTTTCATTTCTACCTCGATCTTAAAAATTTTTATTTAAACTCTTTAAGCAAAGAAGGTATCTTATCCTGTGTGAGTCGACCATAAACCTGCCCATCAATTACAGCAACTGGGCCTAAACTGCAACATCCAAGACAACGGACCGATTCAAGGCTAAATTTTTTATCTTTTGTTGTTTCTCCTACGGATATTTTTAGTTCCCTCTCCAATTTTTCTAAAATCTTTCCACCACCTCTCACATGACATGCTGTTCCAAGACAAACATCAATCTTATGACGCCCACGAGGTTTAAGACTTAAGGCATTATAAAAGGTGGCAATTCTGAATATACTTGTTAGAGGAATTTTTAATTTCTGGCTTATATACTCTAAATCTTCCTTAGGAAGGTAATTTTCCTTAGATTGAATCCTTTGAAGAATCGCTAAAATGGCAGATTCTTTTCTTCCATGCTCTTCTATAATTGTATCAATTTCTGATTGAGTCATAGCTTAAAATCCCCTTTTTGACCTTTCTTTTAAAATTTCATATTCCTCATGAACTCTTTTCTCAATCTCCTCAATCATTTCTTCGGTTAGATGCCTAAATCTTCCTTGAAGTTTTAAATATTCTTTAACTGGTTTTAGTTTTGGAAAATCCATACTCAAGCGATATTTCCCATGTTCTACTTCATAAAGAGGAAAGATCCCTGTCTCAACTGCTAACCTACCAAGTTTTATAGATAGCTCAGGGGCCGATCTCCATCCTGTTGGACAAACAGATAGGATATGAATATAAGCAGGGCCTTCAATATTGGCAGCCTTTCTAACCTTCTGGACAAGATCAATGGGATAACTTGGACAGGCTGTAGCAACATATGGAATCTTATGAGCTGCAGCAATTTCAGCCATATTCTTCTTCCAGGTAATCTGTCCCATCTTTAACCTTCCAGCAGGTGAGGTTGTGGTTGAAGCCCCAAAAGGAGTGGAAGAGGAACGTTGAATCCCTGTATTCATATAGGCTTCATTATCTGTACATACATATATGAAGTCATGTCCCCTTTCAAGAGCTCCAGAGAGAGCTTGAAGACCTATATCAGCTGTTCCCCCATCACCAGCCATAGCAAGGGTCACAATTTTTTTTCTTGGAATTCTCCCTTTTCTCATTAAAACCTTGAGACCTGCTTCAATTCCTGAGGCAACGGCAGCTGTATTTTCAAAGGCACAGTGAATCCATGGAACTCTCCAAGAAGTAAAGGGCAAAGGAGATGAAACAATCTCCATACATCCAGTCGCATTGGCAATGATTACATTTCTTCCTAAGGCTTTAAGTACAAGTCTTACTGCTAATGCCTCAGCACATCCTTGACAAGAGCGGTGTCCAGGTGCAAAGTATTCTTTTTGAGTCAATGTTCTAACAGCATAGACATTCAGTTTTTCTATCATTCTCTCACCCCGTAAATTTCATAACCATCACGTTTTCCTTCCTCTATCTCTATTTCAGCCCTATCAACCATCTTCATAAAATCGGAAGGTGAAACATCTCTACCAGAAATACCAGCAACAAAATTATAAATAAAAGGCTTCTTATCCTCTCCATAAAGAGCAGACCTCACTTCCGAGGCTACTGGTCCTCCTGGCCCTCCAACAGATACGCATCGATCAATTACAATTAGGTTCTTTGCATGAAGAGTAGCCTGTCTTAATGCTTCAAATGGAAAAGGTCTCCATAGCCTAAGTCTTACAAGTCCTACAGGCCTTCCTTCCTTTCGCATCATATCTACGGCAACCGATGCTGTCTCACCAATACTTCCCATGGTTAAAATTAGTGTCTCTGCATCCTCTGCTTTATAAGTTTCTACTGGATGGTAGTATCTACCAGTCATCTTTCCAAATGCTTCCCAGACTTCTAAGATTTTTGGATAAGATGACCTCAAGGCAACCTCCTGAGCCTTTTTTGTCTCAGCAAAAATGCTTGGAAGTGCAAATGCACCCATGGTAATTGGTCTATCTGGATGAAGTCTATAAAGAGGCTCGTAAGGAGGAAGAAATTGATCAATCTTTTCCTGTTCAATAAGTTCGATAGGTTCAATCACATGGCTTAGAATAAATCCATCCATGTTTATAATAACCGGAAATAAAACTTGCCGATCTTCTCCTAAACGATAAGAGATGAATACATGGTCATAGACCTCTTGCCCATTTTCTACAAAGAATTGAATCCAACCACAATCTCGAATCATCATTGCATCGCTATGGTCATTCCAGATACTGAGGGGTGCAGAAAGAGTTCTGTTGGCAAGGATCATTAGGATTGGTAATCTTAAACCAGATGCAATATAAGTAATTTCGCTCATTAGAGCAAGCCCTTGAGAGCTTGTGCATGTAAACGCCCTTGCTCCAGCAGCCGAAGCCCCAACACATACACTTAGAGCTGAGTGCTCCGATTCTACACAGAAGAACTCTGCGTCAAGTTCTCCATTGGCAACCAATTCTGAAAGATGTTCAACTATATGGGTTTGAGGTGTTATGGGATAGGCTGAGATTACATCTACATTACATTGTTTAACTGCCTCTGCTGCTGCAATTGAAACTTCCATTCCAACCCTTTTCCCCATGATCATTCCTCCTCTTTTTCTAAGACCATACTGATGGCTCCTGTTGGGCATTCTTTTGCACATATACCACAGCCTTTGCAATAGTATAGATCAACAATATAATAATCTTCCTCATTAAGATTATAGGCCATATCTGGACAGTATATGTAACAGAGTCCACAATGAACGCAGAGCTCTTTATTAAGAACAGGTTTTAGGGTCTTCCAATCTCCAGTTCGATATTGGCTTGCATTTCCTGGTTCCAATATAACATTTCCAACTGGTATTTCCTTCCAAGTCCATTCATATTCTGGCTTTGTCATAATCTTTAACCTCTTTAAGGATTATTATTGAATAAGAGTAGTCTCCTCGTAGGCACGTTCAAAGGCATAAATATTTTTATCTGCAATTCTTCCAAAGCGTGATTTAAAAGGCGGGAAGAAAGACTCTTTTTTTACTAAACCCGTAACCTTTACCAAAGCCCCGAGCATTGTTGTATTAGTAATCGGAACTCCTAAGATTTCCCTTGCAATCTTAACTGCATCAACAACACCAACCTTATTTTTTATCCTCAAAATCTCTCGAATCTTTTCAGGTGAATCTTTGCTTGTTGTAACCACAATACCTTGTGGCTTCAGTCCAGCCGCCACATCAATAATATTCAATAAACTTGAATCAAGAACAACTACTATGTCAGGTTCATAGATGTTCGCTCTTATTTTTATTGGTTCATCACTTATTCGACAGAAGGCCAATACAGGTGCTCCTCTCCTTTCTGGACCAAAACTTGGAAAGGCCTGAGCATACTTGCCCTCTTCAATTGCAGCAAGTGCTAAAAGTTCTGCTGAAGTAACTGCTCCCTGACCACCTCTTCCGTGGAATCTAATCTCAATCATCTTTTTCTCCTAATTTATGTTTCTTTATAAAATATTTACTCCAATTTTTCAAATTTTTATTGTTCAGAGAATTCAATAAGTTAGAAAAATGTTAACGTTAAACTTCTTTCCTCCCTTCAATCGATTTAGCAAGTGTCATTCCGTCAGAGTATTCAATCTCTCCTCCAATTGGAATTCCATATGCAATCCTTGAAATTTTTATTCCAAGATTTTTGATTAAATCTGCAAGATAAAGAGCAGTTGCTTCTCCCTCAACAGTAGGATTATTGGCTAAGATCACTTCGCTCCATTTTCCATTTCTTAATCTTTCCATAAGTTCTTTTATCTTAAGTTCCTCAGGACCGATACCTTCAAGTGGAGAAAGTCTACCGTGAAGGACATGGTATAATCCGTTATATGCTCCTGTATTTTCAATAGCAATTAAATCATTTGGTCCTTCAACCACACAAAGGACTTCTCTATTACGACGAACATCTTTGCATATGTGGCAAGGATCTTCGTCCGTTAAATTAAAACATATTGAACAGAGTCTAATCTTCTCCTTAACATCCAAAATAGCCCTTGCGAGAGCTTGGGCTTCTTGTGCATTGCTTCTAAGAATATGAAAAGCTAATCTTGTGGCTGTCTTTTTTCCAATTCCTGGAAGCTTGGCAAGAGCTTCTATGAGCTGATCAATAGGCTTGGCATGTAAAGCCATAATTAAAAATCTTCCTTTCTCTTTACTGGATAACTAAAAATTGGTGGGTAAAAAAACCAAGCATTATTTTAGAATAGGCCTGGAATACTAAAACCTCCGGTTATTTTCTTTATCTCTTCTGTGACCATTTCTTGAGATTTTCTTATAGCTTCATTTACAGCAGCTATTATTAAATCCTGTAACATTTCAATGTCATCTCGATTTACAACCTCTGGATCAATACGAATCGAAATAACTTGCTGTTTCCCATTCATTACAACACTAACCATACCACCTCCAGAGCTTGCCTCAACAGTCTTTTGAGCCATCTCCTCTTGGAGTTGTGAGATTTTTGAATGAATCTGCTGTGCCTGTTTTAATATATTACCAAGACCTTTCGACATAATCCTCTCCTATTCTATTATTGGATAACTTTTCCATCAAAGATGCGAACAATTTCTTTTACTAAAGCATCGTCCTTCATCTTTTCTCTTTTCTCCATTTCCAATCCTCCATGATTTAATCCTTTTTCTTTCCTCCCAATACGATTGTTATTCTTCTCCTTCAATTCAAGAGGAGAAACAATAATCTTTACATCCTTTTTAAAATACTCTTTGCATATAGATTCCAACTGTTTTTTATTCTCTTTTTCTAAGATCCTATCATAATGGAAGGAATCTTTTTCAAAACCAAGTTCAACCTTTTCATCATTTATCTTGAGGAGAGATCCAAAAGATAAAAATGACCCCAATATCGGATTTTTTGCCTTCGTATATTCTACCAACTCTTTCCAAATATCCTTGTAAACTTCTTTTGATTCAGAAGGCTCTTTATTAATTAGATAATCTAATTTCTCATCGTTTTCCAAGGAAAGGGAGCTTTCAATATTTATCGATGATTCTTCCTTGAGTGATTTGACCTCTGTAGTTTCTTTTTCATTCAAAAAATTTAATTCCTGATTTGTAATTTTCTTTTCAATCGAATCAGAGATTATAGAAGAGTTTGTGTAAACTCCCCTTTTTTCAATTCTCTCCAATCTTTTTATAATTTCATCTATTGAAACAATAGGCCTTGTCGTTGCCATTCGAATTAAAGTCATCTCCATCATTATCCTTGGAAATGTGGATTGAGCTATCTCCTCTTCACCTTTCAAAAGGATATTAAAAAGGTAATTAAGATGTTCAAATTGAAAACTATCTGCCTGTCTCTTTAAGATTTCAAATTCTTCCTCAGTTATCTCCAACAAAGCCTCCGGTTTTTGACTCACTTTAATAAGGATTAAGTTTCTAAGGTATTGTAGAAGCTCCCTACAAAAATGTTGAAGGTCAATTCCATATTGATAAACATACTCAACTATCTCAACGCATCTTCCAGGATCTTTCTCAATGAGGGCCTCAATCGTATCATATATAATTTGTCTATCAATCAGGCCAAGAACATCCATAATATCTTCATCTTTAATCTCCTTCCCACCATATGAAATAACCTGGTCAAGAAGGCTTTGGGCATCTCTTAGGCTTCCTTCCGATTCTTGAGCGATAAAAAAAATACCTCTCTGGCTAATACTAATCTTTTCCTCCTCAACAATCCTTCTAAGGGAGTCTACAATTAATCGCAATGGAATTCTCTTAAAATCATAGCGTTGACATCTCGATAGAATGGTCTCTGGAATCTTATGGGGTTCGGTTGTGGCAAAGATAAAGATAATGTGAGGAGGAGGTTCCTCTAATGTTTTAAGTAATGCATTAAAGGCTTCTCGGGTCAACATATGGACTTCATCAATGATATAAATTTTATATCGACTTTTTGCAGGGGTATAGCGGACGTTTTCCCTTAACTCCCTTATTTCATCTATTCCACGATTTGAAGCACCATCGATCTCTATAACATCCAAAGAAGTTCCATGCGTAATCTCTTGGCAAGTAGTACATTGATTACAAGGATTAATCTGAGGTCCTTGTTCACAATTTAATGCCTTTGCCAAGATTCGGGCAGTAGAAGTCTTTCCAACTCCTCTTGCACCTGTGAAGAGAAATGCGTGAGATACTCGATTCTGAGAGATAGCATTCTGAATAGTTTTAGTGATATGGCGTTGTCCAACAACCTCTTCAAATAATTGGGGCCTCCATTTTCTTGCCAAAACTAAATAAGACATCTTCCTCCTACCCTAAAAGACTTGTTGATAGCCAGGCACCCCTGCGGCACACAAAGGAAATTACTACCGTTGCTTCCTTCCGGACCTGGCGGGGTTTGTAATTCTTTGTTGCGCAGGACCCGACTATCAACAAGATTAATTTCTATCAATCACTTCATTTTTTGTAAAATATTTGGCGGAGAGAGAGGGATTCGAACCCTCGGTCCCGATTTTAGTCGGAACACACGATTTCCAGTCGTGCCCCTTCGGCCAACTCGGGCATCTCTCCATTTTATCTGCCATGCGCATTGCTTCGTTGGTTAAGCATTTAAATTTAATCTTATGGCGGAGAGGGTGGGATTCGAACCCACGTCTCCTTTTAGGAGAACCGCTTTTCGAGAGCGGCGCCTTAAACCAACTCGGCAACCTCTCCCCTATGATTTTTTTCTTACGTGTGTTCTCATCCCACCTGCTCTGGCATATAAAATTTATGCCAGAGAGTGGGATGTGCTCGCTCGCTTCGCTCACTCCGCCTTCCTCGCTTCTCGCGAGGGCGCCGAACCCACGTCTCCTTTTAGGAGAACCGCTTTTCGAGAGCGGCGCCTTAAACCAACTCGGCAACCTCTCCCCTATGCTCAGCTCTTCTTCCCTTAAAAAAAGATCTCAATATCTCAGCACATTCCTTTTCAAGAATTCCTCTTTTAACCTGGAAAATATGATTAAAATGTCTTTCATCAAGCAATCTAATTCTTGATTCAACAGCACCTGTTTTAGGCTCTAATGTCCCATATACTAATCTTGAAATCCTACCATGAATCATTGCTGAAACACACATAGCACAAGGTTCAGCCGTTACATATATAACTGTATCATTAAGGCGATAATTTTTTAAAACTTCACCTCCTCGTCTTAACACAAGAATTTCAGCGTGGGCTGTGGGATCATTCAATTCTACACAGCGATTATGCTCTTTTGCAATAATCTGATTATCTTTAACTAAAACAGCTCCAACAGGAATCTCACCTTCTGATGCTGCAATTTCAGCTTCCCTTAGAGCTATCTCCATAAATTTTTTATCGATCTCAATGTCATTTTCAAACATATTTTACACTTCCGATATTTTTATCCCACATTGAAGACCCATTGTCAATATTAGAATTCATTTTAGAATCTTATATACAGTATTTTATTTCCCTAATATTTTTGATTTTTTGTTTCTTATAATAAGTGATACTTTTCGCAGGTTTTAAAACTACTGATTGGTCATTTAAATTAAATTATACAGAGCTTATGTTTAATTTGAAATAAAATTCTCCCTCCATTCTATCACTCTTCCCAATGGGGCGAAGATTAATATGAGGGGATTATTAATCTTCATGGTTCTTAAGTGGTAAAAATTTTATGAAGAGTTATCTAAAAGATATGTGACTAATATTCTCTATGACCTGAATCAATAATTCTATTATACAAAAAAACCATAACCCCAAGGTAAGGAGAATTTTCTTTCTTGAAATTCCTTCAAAAATCAATAATATTGAAAACCCAAACATGATAAATGGGATTAATCCCGTTAACCCACTAAAAAGGTTTTTCAATGACCATGGCATTAACCAATAGATTCCTCTTAGCATACTTTTCCCATATAATATAAGACCCATAGTATTTACGGTATATATGGATACGAAAATTAATGCAAGAATAAAATTAATTTTTATTATTACAGAAATTGTTTTAGAATTTATAAAATCACTCATTTTCCTTTAAAAGACCCTCTCACAATATGTTCTTATTTTCTAACCTTTAACTATATAGATGGGCACAATGATATTTATTGGCGCGCCCAGGGAGACTCGAACTCCCGACCTGCGGATTCGTAGTCCGACGCTCTATCCAACTGAGCTATGGGCGCAAAACTTTGGCGGAGAGAGAGGGATTCGAACCCTCGATCCCGTTTTTAGCGGGATACTCGCTTAGCAGGCGAGCCCCTTCGGCCAACTCGGGCATCTCTCCATTTTATTTGCCATGCGTATAGCGCCAAACGCTAAGTATTTTAATTCTATTTTGGCGGAGGGAGTAGGATTCGAACCCACGGGGCTTTCGCCCAGCGGTTTTCAAGACCGCCGCCTTAAACCACTCGGCCATCCCTCCACTTTTAAGCCTATCACAAATGACAAAATTCCTTTATTCAAACCATAATCTTTTTAAGAATCTATTTTAAACCTGAAATTTGGTTTTTTGAAATTTACCTTCTCTTTTCTATCTTTTCAACCCCATCGAGATAGGGTCTTAAAACCTCTGGAATAACTACACTTCCATCAGCCTGCTGATAATTTTCTAATATAGCCACCAGTGTCCTGCCCACTGCTAATCCTGATCCGTTAAGGGTGTGAACATACTCTGTCTTGGATTTACCGGATAATCTGTATCTAATCTTTGCCCTTCTTGCCTGAAAATCCTCAAAATTGCTACATGAAGAAATCTCCTTGAATGTGTTTTGACCAGGAAGCCAAACTTCAATATCATATGTCTTTGACGCAGAAAATCCTAAATCACCAGTACAAAGATTAACAACTCTATAGGGAAGTTTCAATCTTTTCAAAACCTCTTCAGCATCATTTAGAAGTTTCTCAAGTTCATCATATGAATCTTCTGGTTTTGTAAACTTCACAAGTTCAACTTTATTAAATTGATGCTGTCTAATCAAACCACGAGTATCCTTCCCATAGGAACCTGCCTCTTTCCTAAAGCAAGGAGTATATGCAGTATAATACAGGGGAAGATCTTCTTCTTCAAGGATCTCATTCTGATGAATATTAGTCACAGGAACCTCAGCAGTAGGGATGAGGTAATAATCAGTCCCTTCCACTTTAAAAAGCTCTTCTTCAAATTTTGGAAGTTGTCCTGTTCCAATCATAGTTATCCGATTGACCATGAAAGGTGGAAGCACTTCTATATATCCATGTTCTTTTGTATGCAAATCTAACATAAAATTGATAAGTGCCCTTTCGAGCTTAGCTCCAAGATCCCAATAAAGTGTAAATCGTGCTCCAGCAATCTTTGCACCATTCTTAAAATCGAGAATTCCTAACTCCTCACCTATTTCCCAATGAGGTTTTGGTTCAAAATCAAACTTAGGGATTTCACCCCATCTTCTCACTTCAACATTATCTGAGGCATCTTTTCCCCTTGGAACTGTAACATGAGGTAGATTTGGAACTGTAAGAAGAAAATTCTCCAGGGCCTTTTCCTTTTCTTCTATAATTTCACTAAGATCTTTAAGCTCTTGAGAAACTTTTTTCATCTCCCCAATTAAATCTGAAACATCCTTACCCTCTTTTTTTCTCTGGCTAACCTCATCAGATACTTTTTTCTGAAGAGATCTTAATCGTTCCCATTCATAAATGGCCTTCCTTCTTTCTCCATCTATTAAAACAAATTTGTCTAAATTAATATTCTGCCCTCTCAGGGCAAGCCTTTCTCGAACTTCGTCAAGATGTTCTCGAATATATTTAGCCTCGAGCATAAAAAGTCCTTTGTTTTATTAGTTTATCATCAATTCATTCTGAAATCAATTGTTTCGCTTGATTAACTCTAACTTCGGATTAAGAGGATACCTCAATAAAAGATGGCCTGATATGGTATCAATAGCTCTTCCATCAATCAAAATCTGGACGCGTTTAATCTCTGGAAAGTTTAGGACCAAAGAGTTTACGATAGAATAAACAGTTACCATCTCAGCTGAACTCCCTCCAGGATGATCTTTAGAAAGTGAGTTGTTAAAATTTACTATTGCTAACCCCTTTTCATTAAGTCTGAGATTCAGACACTTTGTTTTAGAAGGTAAAGTTGGAATAAGCCCTTTTTTAGGACCTTTGATAAGTTCATCAATCAATGCCTTGGCTTCCTCATTAAGGTTACCTTTCTTTTCTATCTTCCTTTTTTCACCTACAAGATATTCACTCTCATTATCCATAAAATAAAGGACTATTTCTTTTTGCTCTTTAAATACCCTTCTTTTTTCCATCTTAGCTCTAAAAAAATCAAATATCTTATCATGGAAAAGATAAAGGAAAGAACCAATTACTCCAATGATAAATATTAAAAAAATAAATTTTTTAAACCCTTTTTTCTTTTTTGATTTCTTTTGCATTCAAACCCCTTTCCTTTAGATTCCTTTATACCGATCAATTAATAAAATTTAATATCTTCTTTTTCAAGAATTGACCTGTATAGGATTGTTCATTTTTTATAAGCTCTTCGGGCGTCCCATATCCAATAACTTCACCGCCTCTGTCTCCTCCTTCAGGACCTAAATCTATAATATAATCTGCTGATTTTATCACTTCTAAATTATGCTCTATTACAATAACTGTATTTCCTTTATCTACCAATTGATTAAGTACGTCAAGAAGCCTCTGAATATCTGCAAAGTGAAGGCCTGTTGTAGGTTCATCTAATATATAAACCGTCTTTCCTGTCTCTTTTTTACTTAATTCCTTAGCAAGTTTAATCCTTTGTGCCTCTCCACCAGAAAGAGTTGTTGCAGGTTGTCCAAGTCTTACATAGCCTAATCCTACATCACAGAGGACCTTAAGCTTCTCCCGAATTATGGGAATACTATGAAAGAATTCATAGGCTTCTTCACCTGTCATATCTAAAACATCAGAAATAGTTTTACCTTTGTACTTAATAGTTAGGGTCTCACGATTAAAACGCTTACCCCCACATTCTTCACATGTTACATAAACATCAGGCAAAAAATGCATTTCTACTCTTAAAACTCCATCCCCTTTGCATGACTCACACCTCCCCCCTGGTACATTAAAGCTGAACCGACCAGGTAAAAATCCCCTTATTCTCGAATCTGGAAGCTGGGAAAAAAGCTCACGAATATACTGGAAAAGACCTGTATATGTTGCTGGGTTTGATCGTGGAGTTCGTCCTATTGGAGTTTGGTCTACGTGAACCACCTTATCAATATATTCTACTCCTTCTATTGCATCCGCCTCAACCTTCCTTTTGGAAACATTGTAAAGTTTCTTTATTAATAAGGGATAAAGGGTATCAATAATTAAAGATGACTTTCCAGATCCAGAAATCCCTGTCACACATGTAAAAACACTCAATGGAATACGAACATCAATATTCTTTAGATTATTGGTTTTGACTCCTTTTAGGATAATAAATTTATCTCCAACTGCCCTTCTCTTTGGAGGAATGGGAATTGACATTTTCCCTGAAAGATATTTTCCTGTTAATGACTTATCAGATTTGATTAATTCACTTGGCGGTCCTGCAAAGACAACCTCTCCACCTCTTTCTCCTGGACCGGGTCCCATATCAATAATATAGTCAGCAGATCTTATAGTCTCTTCATCATGTTCTACAACTACAACTGTATTTCCAAGATCTCTAAGGTGTTTTAATGTTCCAAGTAATCGTAAATGGTCCCGTTGATGAAGTCCTATACTGGGTTCATCAAGTATATAAAGAACTCCAACTAAACTTGAACCAATTTGGGTTGCAAGACGAATCCTTTGAGACTCTCCTCCTGATAGGCTCATTGCTGGACGGTCGAGGGTGAGGTAATCTAAACCAACTTCAATCATAAACTTTAGTCGCTCTTCAATCTCCTTAAGTATTCTTTGTGCAATCTTTTGAGATCGAGCACTAAGCTCTAAATTCTTTATAAAATTCAATGCTTCTTTTACAGTAAGACAAGTCACATCTGAGATTGATTTCCCTCCAATCTTTATAGACAAAACCTCTTTTTTAAGCCTGCTGCCTCCGCACTCGCTACAAGGTGCAAAATTCATAAACCTCTCTAATTCCTCATTCTCGTCTCCTTCTTCCTCCAATCTTCGTTCCATTTCTCCTATTACCCCTTCAAACTCTTGTCTAAAGATTTGGGAACCATATCTTCCTTGAACCTGGAAAGAAATCTTCTCACCCCTTGAACCATAAAGAAGAAAATCTTGAACATTTTTGGGTAGCTTATTGAAAGGGGTATTGAGATCGAAATGATAATGTCTTGAGAGTCCTTCAATAAGAGGCTTCAAAAAAGAAGATCCCTTCTCTTTCCAGGGAAGAATAGCCCCTTCATTTAATGAAAGGGAAGGATTCGGAACAATCAAGTTAGGATCGAAATACCTTTTAGTACCCAAACCATTACACGAAGGACAAGCCCCTTGAGGACTATTAAAAGAAAATATCCTATGAGTTATTTCAGGAAAACTGAAACCACAGTCAACACATGAGAATTTTTGACTAAATAGTATAGGTGAAAAATTATCTCCTTCAACCTTAACAATCCCGCCAGAAAGTTGAGATGCAATTTCAAGCGAATCATTGATTCTTTTTTCTGAACCTTCTCTAAGGATTAGACGATCAACAATGACTTCGATATCATGGCGTTTCTTTTTATCCAATTTTATATCCTCTTCAAGGTCTCTTATCTCTCCGTCGATTCTTACTTTTGTAAAACCCTTTAATCTCAATGATTCTAATTCCTTTCGATACTCTCCTTTTTTGCCTCTTACAATGGGAGAAAGGATCATCAAACGTGTTTCTTTTGGAAGTCGTAAAATGGATTCTGCCATCTGTTGAATGCTCTGGGAAGATATAGGAGAATTACAATTCGGACAGAAGGCCTCCCCAATTCTCGCAAAAAGCAGTCTGAGGTAATCATAGATCTCTGTTATTGTTCCAACTGTGGACCTAGGATTTTTTAATATCCCTCTCTGATCAATAGCAATGGCAGGAGAAAGACCTTCTATAGATTCAACATCCGCCCTCTCCATCTGTTCTAAAAACTGGCGTGCATAAGCAGAAAGAGATTCCACATATCTTCTTTGCCCTTCTGCATATAAAGTATCAAAGGCTAAGGTTGATTTTCCAGAACCACTTAATCCTGTAATAACGACTAAACAATTTCGTGGTATCTCAACATCTATATTTTTTAAATTGTGAACTTTAGCTCCTCGGATTACAATTTTCTCCATTTTTAGACCTCAATTAAAAAATAACCTAAGCTAAATTTACTGTAAAGATGCTTCGCACTTCAGTTGAAACTTAATTTTAAAGGATATAATTTTCTAAGAGACCTTGACAATTTTTTTAATAATGTTATATTTTTGTTAGTTTATTTTATTAAACTAATTTCTTTCTATAATTTGTTACAGATTATTAAACATATTGTTTAAAAATATGAAGATAGGTGAACGAATTCGGAATTTGAGACAAATGAGTAATCTCACACAAGAAGAACTTGCTGAAAGGGCAAACCTCACAAAAGGTTTTATCTCTCAGGTAGAAAGGGATCTAACCTCCATCTCCCTTGATAGTCTGATTCAGATTCTTGATGCCTTAGATGAAAATATCTCTGATTTTTTCCGAGAAACATCGCAGGAAAAAATTGTCTATCGTGAAAAGGATAGAGTTCCCCTCGAAAAAGAGAAGGTTCATAAATTTGAACTTTTGGTTCCGGGTTCAACAAACCGTAGGCTTGAACCTGTGCTTCTTACCTTAAAACAGGGGCAATCAACTCCAAAAGAGAAACCCCATGAGGGAGAAGAATTTGGATTTGTCATTAAAGGAAGAATCTCTCTCCGCTTCGGAAGAGAGATTATCAAGCTAAAGAAGGGGGAATGTTTCTATTTTTGGTCTGAAAAAGAACATTGGCTTCAGAATACAAGTTCTCGAAATGCAATAGTTTTATGGATAACCTCTCCACCTTATTTTTGATTTTAAATCAAAAAGAGTGAACGATTATGGCAAAGGTATTAATTATAGGAGCTGGAGGCGTAGGAACTGTAGTAGCTCACAAAGTGGCTAAACTCCCGGAGGTTTTTACAGATATCCTATTGGCAAGCCGAACCCTCTCTAAGTGTGAAGCTATTGCAAAGGCTGTTGGAGGAAATAGAATAAAGACGGCCGAGGTAGATGCTAATAATACTCGTCAACTTGTTGAACTATTTAAAAGTTTTAATCCAGATATTGTTATTCATGTAGCTCTTCCATATCAGGATTTAACCATCATGGATGCCTGTCTGGAGGCAGGGGTAAGCTATTTAGATACTGCAAATTATGAACCTCCAGATGAAGCTAAATTCGAATACAAATGGCAATGGGCCTATCATGAAAAATTTAAGCAAAAAGGACTTACTGCTATTTTAGGATGTGGTTTTGATCCTGGTGTGACTGGAGTTTTTACTGCCTATGCTGCGAAACACCATTTCGATGAAATCCACTATCTTGATATTGTTGATTGTAATGCAGGAGAGCATGGAAAACCTTTTGCAACTAATTTTAATCCAGAAATAAATATCCGTGAGGTTACCCAGAAAGGTAGATATTGGGAAAACGGAAAATGGATTGAGACAGAACCTCATGAAATTCATAAAACATTAACCTATCCAAATATTGGCCCCCGGGAATCCTATTTAATGTACCACGAAGAATTAGAATCACTTGTGAAAAACTTTCCTACTTTAAAAAGGGCCAGATTCTGGATGACCTTCGATCAAGAATATCTAACCCATCTTAAAGTAATTCAAAATATTGGAATGGCAAGTATTAAACCTATACTTTACGAAGGTAAGGAAATCGTACCCCTTCAATTTTTAAAGGCAGTCTTACCTAATCCCTCTGAACTCGGTAAAGACTATTCAGGGGAAACCTCTATTGGATGTAGGATTAGAGGAATAAAAGACAAAAAAGAAAAAACCTATTATATCTACAATAACTGCAAACATCAGGATGCCTATAAAGAGACCGGAACGCAGGCCATAAGTTATACAACAGGTGTTCCTGCTATGATAGGAGCTATGCTATATATAAAAGGTTTATGGAAAAAACCTGGTGTCTTTAATACCGAGGAATTTGATCCTGATCCATTTATGGAACAGTTAAAGTTACATGGACTTCCATGGCACGAACTTCATGATATTGATTTAGAATTATAGGAGTAGATGACAAAAAAAGGAGTTGATTTTAGCCAAATAAAAACCCCCTGTTATGTAATCGAAGAACGATTATTACGAAATAACCTCGAATTAATAAAAAAGGTAAGGGAAGAAGCAGGAATTGATATCCTTATATCTTTTAAGGCGTTTGCCATTTGGGGATTATTTCCAATCTTCAAAGAATATGGTTTTGGTGCTTCGGCAAGCTCACTTAATGAGGCAAGATTGGCTTTTGAAGAATTAGGGGTAAAGGCACACACATACAGTCCAGCCTTTGAGGATCGATATATTGATGAGATATTAAACTACAGTAGCCACATTATCTTTAACTCCTTAAACCAATTTCAAAGATATTCAAAGCTTGCCTTAAAGAAAGGTGTTTCAGTTGGCCTTCGTATAAACCCCGAAATATCAAATACATCATACGATATTTATAATCCATGTCAACCAGGTTCACGATTTGGTATTACAGCCGAAAAACTTAATAAAGGAATTCCAGAAGAAGTTGAAGGACTTCATTTTCACTCTCTTTTCGAAGCAGACTCTTATGATCTTGAAAGGATCTTGGAGGTATTCGAAAAAAAATTTGGTAATTTCTTAGATAGAATCAAATGGGTTAATATGGGAGGTGGTCATCTTATTACTAAAAATGGTTATAATATCACACATTTAGTTGATATCTTAACCAATTTTAAAAAAAGATACAACGTTGATATTATCTTGGAGCCTGGAAGTGCTTTTACCTACAAAACAGGCTATTTAGTCTCGACGGTTCTTGACATTATAGAAAATGCTGGTATAAAAACTGCGATCCTTGACATCTCTTTTACCTGCCATATGCCTGATTGTTTAGAAATGCCTTATAAACCTGTGATACTGGGAGCTTCTGATGAAGTAATAGGAAAACCAACCTATAGAATGGGTGGAATAAGTTGTTTTGCTGGCGATTATATAGGAAATTGGTCATTCGACAACGAACTAAGACCCGGAGATAAAATTATATTCGATGATATGATTCATTATACAACTGTAAAAACAACCATGTTCAATGGTATTGCCCATCCTTCTATAGGTTTGTGGAGTGAAACATACGGATTTAAACTAATTAGGGAATTTGATTACTATGATTATAAAAACAGGTTATCTTGATCTTTGTACAATTAGGCTTCAAAAATTTAAAAAATAATTTTAAAAAATACTTGACAAAATAAAAAATAGCGTTATAATTTTTTTCGAGTTTATTTTATTAAACTATTTTCTTTGTATAGTTGCTTAAAGCTTATTAAACAAATTTCTTTTTATACCAAACTTTGGATACCATAAAGCATTTGGCTTTGTGGTCAATAAAAAAATACCTTATGGGGGAGAAGGGAAGTGATATTTAAGACACCTACAAAATATTTTTTGGTCTCAGGGGCATCCGATGGATTCACCCCTCTTAATGCCTTTGACGGAGCACTTATTCAAGCAGGGATTGGAAATACAAACCTTGTTAAGATGTCGAGCATTGTTCCTCCACGATGCCAACTCATTTCGCCAATCCCGCTTCCACCAGGTGCTCTTGTACCAGTGGCTTATGCAGCGATTACCAATGATGAACCTGGACAGATTATCTCTGCAGGAGTGGCCATCGCACTTCCAAAGGATGAAGACAAGAATGGCCTAATCATGGAATACTCTGCCAAAGGGGAAAAAAGTAAGATTGAAGAAACTGTTAGAGCCATGGCCGTTGAGGGGATGAAACTTCGAGGATGGGAGATTAAGGAAATCCAATCAATTGCTATTGAATATAGAGTAAAAAAGATCGGGGCTGCATTTGCTGCTGTTGTCCTCTGGGATTAATTAAAATTATTTACCCTTTGCTTATATACTCTTAATCTTTTAAAAATGAACCTCCTAATGATAAACTCTCTTCAAGCTGAAAACAACAAATGAAACTCCCTATTATTGAAAAGACATTTATCTCGGCAAGATCAACCTTCGAAGAGGCTAATATTATCCTCTTAGGTTGTCCTTATGACGGTAGTTCAACTTTTAGGCCTGGAGCAAGGTTTGGACCATCTTCCATTCGTAAAGCCTCATGGGGAATAGAAACCTATAGCCCATATTCTGATCGAGACCTTGAATCACTTTCTATACATGATATGGGAGACCTTGAATTTCCTCTTGGAGAAAAGAAAATATCTCTTGATTTAATCAAAAAGGCCTTAAAAGAAATTTTATTGGCAAAGAAGTTTCCAGTATTATTAGGTGGAGATCACCTCATAACCCTTCCCATTATTGAAGAACTCTTTAAAATTTATCCAAATCTCTATTTGATTCAAATAGATGCTCATACTGATTTGCGGGACCATTATCTTGGTGAAAGGCTTTCTCACAGTACTGTTATAAAAAGAATTATAGAACATATTGGTGAAGATAGGCTTTTTCAAATTGGTATCCGTTCAGGGGAAAAAGAGGAGTTTAAATATGCAAAAAAGATAAATTCTATAAAATCTACAACTCAAGTAGAAATAAATAGATTAACAAAAAAGCTAAAAGATAAACCTGTCTATATAACTCTTGATCTTGATGTCATTGACCCCAGTATAATTCCTGGAGTTGGAACACCTGAACCAGGGGGCCTTACTTTTCAAGAATTTATTTCACTCTTAAAAAGATTACAATGTTTAAATGTAGTTGGATTCGATATTGTTGAGCTTACCCCTGATTATGATCCAACACAAATCTCATCTATTATTGGAGCAGTCATTTTAAGGGAAATGCTCCTTTCTTTTTGTCCTTGATCTAAAATAAATTTCTCTTATTTTAATTTCATTATCCTTTTTGCATTTCCCTCATAGATAGCCTGACGTTCTTCTGGTTTTATATCTAAGCTATCGATGATATCTATGGTCCACCGAATATAGGCTGTCCCCTTTTCGGGATCAAAAGGCATATCCGAAGCAAATAATACCCTTTCTGCTCCAAAGAATTTTAAACCACAAATCGTAGCCTCCCTTGCACCAAAGAGGGCTGTATCTGCATAAAATAGATGGAAATAATCAATAGGCCTTCTTTTTAATCTCTTTAATATTTGTGAATAGTCCTCATCTGATGTTCTACTACCCAATTGATCCCAACCTGGTCCAACACGTCCTTCAAAATAGGGAATCATTCCTCCCATATGATGAGTGATAATCTTAATATTTGGATATTTATCAAAAATACCCGAAAATACTATATGGGCCATTGCAACACTTGTTTCATAAGGCCAACCAAATGTCCACCAGATCTCATAATGGCTTTTGGTTTCTTCTTTATAATCAGGAAAATCAGCTCCTCTTGCTGGATGAATCCATATAGGAAGATCAAATTTTGCCATTAAATCAAATAATGGCATAGTTTCAGGTCTTGTGAGTGGTCTTCCCAATACGTTTGTAAATACTTGAACACCCACTGCTCCAAGATCTTTTATTGCTCGTTCTGCCTCTTTCATCATTTCATCTGGATCATTCATGGCCAATGATGCAATAAATCCTGGAAAACGATCGGGATATTTTTGAACCAGCTCTGCCATTCCATCATTGGCAAGTCTTGCCATATAAGTAGTTACAGCAGGAGGACCTAATACCTCAATTGGGGGATTGGGGATACATATGACTTGAACGTAGTCTTCGAAAAGATCCATCATTCTAAAACGCTCATCAAGATCTACAATCGATGGGATATTTCTAACCCGCTTCTGCATATATGCACCATCTGGAGCAATTTCTATCATCTTTTCAAAAAATTTTTTTGGAAAGATATGATTGAAAACGTCAATCCTTTTCATATAACCTCCTCAGTATAATATTTTTAATTCAAAACCGAACCACCATCGACGACAATTGTTTGGCCTGTAATAAAATCACTATCCTCAGAACAAAGAAAGACAATAGTCCCTGTTAAATCTTCAGGTATTTCAGACCTTTTAAAACATCTTCCTTCAATAATCGATTTCCTAAATTCAGGTGGATCCTGTGGATGTTGTTTAAGATATTCTGTTTCTGTATAGCCAGGAGCAATCGCATTTACACAGATACCCCAATCTCCCAATTCTCTTGCAAGTGACCTTGTTAAGGCTACATTCCCTCCTTTGGATACTACATAGTGAAGAAAATTTGATAACCCCTTAAAGAAGGCACCTGAAGCTACATTTATGATTTTACCTTTACCTTGTCTCTTCATATATGGAAAAACAGCCTTCGAGCATAGAAATGGTCCCTTAAGATTAACTGCCATTACTTTATCCCATTCTTCCACTGATATTTCATAGAATGGTTTTTTTACAATTTGTGCAAAGAAAGCAGCATTATTTATAAGAATATCTATTCTACCAAAATATTCAAAAGTTTTTCGAGCCATCTCTTTGGTACTTTCTTCGTCTGTTACATCTGTATAAATATATATGGCTTCTCCTCCATCCTTTTTAATGGTCTCGATTGTTTCCTTACCCTCTATTATATCTGAAACAACAACTTTAGCCCCTTCTTTTGCAAGTCTAATTGCATAAGCACGGCCAATTCCCCTACTTCCACCTGTTACAATTGCAACCTTTCCTTTAAGCTTCATATATCATACCTCTTTTAATAAATTAACGCTCAATCCTTCCTGGATCAGTTGGATCGGTTAATACCTCAACAAAGATTGGCTCTTTCTCTTTTCCCATCGCCTTTGAGATTATAGAAATTTCTTTTTGTGACTCAACCTTAAAAGAAGTAACTCCAAAGCCTTTTGCTATTGTTGTATAATCTGCTCCACTAATATCTGTACCAGGGAAAAAACCCTTTTGATAGGCTTTTCCTTTATACCTGAGCAATCCAGCTTTCACTGCAGCATAAGAAGAATTATTAATGATGATAAACCCTACGGGAACATGATATTTCATGGCTGTGTGTAATGCTGGCATTCCAAATATAAATGAACCATCTCCTGTTACACATAGAACTTCACGTTCTGGACAACCGAGCTTTATCCCAATTGCAGCTCCCATCCCCCAACCAAGGCTTGCCCCTGAGGATGAAGCAAAAAAACTCTTTGAATTGTATCGAGGTAAATATTGGACAATTGGTTCATTTGATGTGACTGCATCAGCAATAAGCGTTGTATTTTGATTTATAAGATTTGCTAACTCTTTTACTATCATCCCAACTTTTAAAGGTTCTATCTCCTTAAAACTATCAATATATTCTTTACGCCTTTTGAGATACGCTTTATGAAATTCTAAAATTTTTATTTCACGCTTACGAAGTATATCTTCTTTGCCTTTCAATTTTTGGTCAAGCCTATTCAACAATTGTTCAACGCCTTCTTTTACCGATCCTATTAATCCTACCTCCACAGGATATATATGACCAATCTCTTTAGGATCACAATTTAAATGGATGATCTTTTTAGTTGGGTCAATCCATGGTTTTTGGGGTGGTTCAAACTCAATAAATAGCTTACAACCTAAAGCCAGTACAACATCTGCTTCTTGGAGAAATTCAGCTTCTGGGTGAAAAGAACCTACAAAATGATCTTCTTCAGTCGGGTAAGAACTGTAATCGAAATTCAGCCGATGTTCTGAACATACAGCCGAGGCCAACTTATTTGCTAATTTTACAACACAATCTAAGACATCTTCTTGGGTAACACCAGCGCCTGAAATAATTAAAGGAAAACGGGCTTTTTTCAATATCTCTGCTGCCTGTTCAATCTCCTTTAAAGAAGGACAAGAATATAAATTGGATTTTGGCGGACCTTCAATTTTTATATCCCCTATATCAGCTTCGAGAATATCTTGGGGTATTCCAATGTAAGTTGGCCCTTTGGGTGGGGTAATAGTCAATCGAAGGGCCCTTTCAAGATCCTCAACTAAGCTCTTCTCGGTAAGAACTTGCCAATCCCACTTTGTATACTGCTTTACCATCTCCTGGTGGTCATGGGCAACTGTAAAACCACGTCTGCCAAGTAGTCTTCGAGATTTAATTAGATTAATTAAAAGGATTGGAGCTCCAGAAACAGAGGCATTATGAAGATGTGATATTCCATTAGCAAGACCAACATTGGCATGAAGGGTTACGACACCTGGACTTCCTGTCACTCTGGAATAACCATCTGCTGCAGAAACAGCCGTGCATTCATGAACACAAAGGATAAATTGAGGTTCTGTGCGATTGATCATCGCATCAAGGAGTGGAACCTCTGTAGTTCCAGGACAGCCAAAAAAAAAGCGAATATTCCATGCTTTTAATATTTCTAAAATCGCTTCTGCGCCAATCATGAAATTTGTTCCTTAATGTTTAAAGTAAAATAATAATCTTTTTAGCCTCCTCCAAGGGCCATAATTTTTATGGTCACTGTATCATTATCTCTTAGTAAAGTATCAAGGCCGCCTGGACAGGCGTAGTACGGGATATTATTAATTTCAATTTCCCATTCATCAGGATCTATTATTCCTTGCCGAATATACTCTACACGTATTGGAGCTCTGCGAGAAAGCTCTTCGAGAAATTCCCTTAAACTTATTTCAACACGGTCAATTTCTAAATTTTCTTTCCCTTCTAAACCTGGTATAACGAAATTTGATCGAATATTTATCCTCATAGAAAAACACCTGAAAGATTGAATTTTACTTTTTCCACAATCCTTTTTCCTTAAAATATTTAATTGCACCAGGATGGAATGGATTTCCAAGCTCTGAAGCTGCCCATTCAGGGGTAATATCCTTTGCTGGGGCATAAATCTTTGCAATACAATCGAGATTCTCAATGATTGCCTTTGTAATCTTATAGACCAAATCCTCCTCCATATCCTTTAGGCAGATCAATTGAATCCCATTATCAATAGTCAACACTGGATAATTTACACCTTTAAAAAAATTAGGAGGAAGTAGGTATCTACCAAAGAATGGTTGTTTTGAAATGAGATTCGCCACATCCTTTTCATCCCAAGATAAAACCCTTATTCTATGGGTTGAGGCTACCATATGGGTCAGCTCTGCAGTTAATATGGCTGCCTCAATCGTTCCATCCTTGAGAGCATCGGCCATCTCTCCAGCACCCATGAAATAGGGCTTAATATCCTTTTTATAGTCAATCCCATTAAATTGAAGTTGCGTTTGAGCAATAGTTCCAAGACCTCCAGATGCTGGCCCTACCCCAACCTTTCGTCCCTTTAAATCAGAAAAGCTCTTTATATCAGATTTTTCAAGAACAACCCATACATTAGTATTTGGTAAAAGTCTTACAACAACACCGAAGTCAACAGGGTTACCTTTAAACATAGCAGTTCCTGTCCTCGCAAAGTAACCTATTTGTGGAGAAATAACAGCAAGATGCATTCTTTTTCTTCCCATCAAACGGAGATTTTCTACAGATCCTTCAGTAAACTCAGCAGTTATGTTTACTTCGGGTAATGCTTTATTAACACACTGCGCTACGGGATTACCAATATTATAAAAAATTCCACCTACAGTAGATGTACCCATAGAAAGCTGACGAACCTGTGAATTAGAAACCCCCACATACATAACGAGCAAAGAAATAAGGATGAATAAACCTAAAGAAAAAATTTTCCCCTTCATAAATTAAAGCCTCCTTTCTTTCTTATTTTAATGAGCCTTTCCCAACAATTCCTCATTATGTAAAAGCCCAGAAAGACTTAGACTGTACCTATTCTAATTAAAGAAACAACATCTCAGGTCCAAAGCGTATATTGATTGCACCTGTTGGACAATCAAGTCTACATGAGCCACAATGCCAGCATTCGTCAGGATATTTTATCACAGGAAGATTAGCCTTCTCATCAAAATAGATTACATCAAGAGGACAATGTAAATCACATATTCCACATCCATTACATTTTTCTTTATCTATCACAGGTGGCATATTATACCCTCCATAATATTATGGCTCTGGAATTCTATTATAATCAAGTCTTTTAAATTCGGTCTTTATCCCTTGATCAGTTTTCCATAAAATGATTTGACCTTCAAAATCTTCCTTCGTCTCAGGATAATCGGTTCGATAGTGGTATACTCCAAACCGAGTCTCTTTTCGAGCAAGCGAGGCTGTGCACATCATCTTTGCAACTTGCAAAATCTGGTAAGTTTCAAGGACACGCATTAATTCATGGTAGTTTTGTGCTTTAATCTCCTTAAAATATCTTTCCAATTCTTCAAGTTTCTCAAGTGCAACATTTAGGCTTCTTTCATTCCTGCATGGCCCTGCGTTCTGCCAAAGCATCTTTCTCATCGTATCTTCAAATTTTCGTTGAGAAACATCTCCAGAGGCTCTGAGTGGTGAGAATGTTTTATCCTTTAATTGTTTGATCTGGGATAAATTAATTTTTGCCTCTACGTTTAAAGCGATTGCATATTCGGCTGCCATCTTTCCAGAAAGATAGCCTCCAGTTGTACAGATATGAACACATCTCATCTGATCTGCACAATCACCTGCTGCAAAAAGACCTGGAATTGTAGATGCTGTCTTTTCATCAATCATTATTCCACTACTACAAACCTCTGATGGACCTCCCTGCATCCCTTCTGAGGCCATAATTTCAAGAAGATCTTTTCCAAGATCGATCCCTTTTTGTTCAATAAAGTCAGGAAGGGTGTCTTTATCATAACCAAGTGTTTTTTTAAGATGATTCAATTCACTTTCTGAAAGATGACGGCAATCCACATAAACAGGTCCTCTACCTTCATAAATTTCCCTCATCACCCCTTCAACAAGTTTATAACGTGGGGCTTTACTTCCAGAAGGATGATATCTAAACATAAACTCCTCACCAACGGCATTAATTATTTTCCCACCCATCCCTGTAAGTGCATTTAGTCCTGCAGCGCTAAATCCCCTTGGAACAACTGTTATCCTCACAAACTCCATATTTGCAAGTTTTGCACCAACTTCAAATGCCATAGTTTGTGCAGCACCCGTATTTGCAGGACATTGCCATGTATTAAATGGGAGGCCTGAAGGGTTTTCGAAAATCCTATTTGTGTTTCCAGTTGCAAGGATAGTTGCTTTTGCTTTTATGATATAAAATTTTCCTGACCTTATATTGAAACCAACTCCTCCTATTACTTTCCCGTCTTCTGTAAGAAGGCCTGAAAATGAAAACTTCTCGAGAGCACGAACATTAAGACGTCTTGCCTCTCGTGCAAGTAATGGTTTCAGATTTTTTCCATTGAAATTAATAAAATAAGGACCGGGTTGTCCAAGGGAGGAGGTTCGATAATAAGTCCCATCAGGCTGTTTTAGGGTACACCCTATACGTTCCATTCTTTCTATGGCTGAATTTAGTTCTCTACAGAAAACAGCATTTTGGACGCTCAGATTTACTGCACCTCGTGCAATTTTTCCTACCCATTCAAGATAAGCCTCTCTTGTATCCCACGCATCTGTATTAAGATAGGCCATAAAATGGTCAACTCCTCCTGCAATCGCTCCACACCTTTCAATTGAACCTTTATCCACTATCAATACTTTTACCCCTTTTTCCGCAGCTCCAATAGCTGCATTGTTCCCTGCCAGACCACCTCCTACTATTAAAACATCCGTTTCAATCAATTCACCAAAATTTTCAATTCTTTGAGACATTTTTTGATCTCCTTCATTTTAAAGAGTTTTTAATTAAAAATTTTATTCTTATTTGACGAATGAAAACAATAAAAGCAAAAAATAATCCTAAAAGGTCTGTCTTTAGACCTGGCTTAATAAGAAGCAGTGCTGCTACAAAAAGTAATATTCTTTCAACAATATTTGTATTTCTTACAAAATAATTCATTATGCTTGCAGATAAACAGATTACTCCAATACAAGCAGTAATAAATGCTATTATTATATCGAATGGTCTTCCCATGAGTAGAAGAGAATTATTATATACGAACATATATGGTAATAAAAAACCTGCAAGGGCAAATATCCATGCTGTAAATCCTGTCTTCATAGGGTCTGCCTTAGCAATACCTGCTCCGGCATAAGCAGCAAAAGCCACAGGAGGTGTAACCATACAAAGCATACCGAAGTAAAATATAAATAGGTGTGCAGCTAAAGGGAGGACTCCCATTTCCACGAGAGATGGTGCAACTGTAGAGGCCAGAAGAACATAACAGACCACTGTAGGAAGTCCCATTCCAAAGAGAAGCGAGGCTAACATAGTCATGGGAAGTGCAACCATGAGAGAACCGCCTGAGACTTGAAGGACTAAGTTTGTTATCTTAGCACTCATACCGGTGAGAAGAACTACTCCAATTACAATCCCAGCAGATGCACAGGCTGTTGACACCATCACAGAATCAATGCCTGATTGGTAAAGGGCATTAAGAAATTTTTTGGGTGTTGTCCTTATCTCTTTTTTGAAGATTCCCACAATAATTGTTACAAGGATTGTATAGAGTACAGCAACTCTTGGAGAATACCCAAGAACTAAAACCATTATCAAAATGAATAAGGGTATAAAAAATAACCATCTTTCTTTGACAACATTTTTTATCTTTGGAACTTCATCGCCAGAAAGACCTTTAAGCCCTATTTTTAGAGAATAAAAATGGACAATACAAAATATGGATATGTAATAAAGGATTGCTGGAATTAAAGCTGCCTTACAGATTGAGATATAAGGTATCCTCAAAAATTCAGACATTACAAAAGCAGCTGCACCCATTACCGGAGGCATTAAAGCACCTCCAGAGGAGGCTGTTGCCTCTACAGCTCCTGCTACATGACTCTCAAAACCAATTCTTTTCATCAGAGGAATGGTAAAAGTACCTGTTGTCACTGTATTGGCTACAGCACTTCCTGAGATTGTTCCCATCATTCCACTTGATACAACTGCTATTTTTGCAGGACCACCTGTTAGTCTTCCAAAGATTGAACTGGCAAGATCAATAAAGAATTCCGTTCCACCGCAATTACCAAAAAAAGCACCAAAGGCGATGAACAAAAATATAAAATAGGCCATTGTTTTTAAGGCAACACCAAATATGCCGTTCTTACTCATGTATAAAGTTGTAGTAATTCTTTCAAGGTCATATCCTTTATGGGAAAGAGGTGATGGTAAAAGTTGCCCTAAAATTGTATAAATGAGGAAGACAATAACAATGAAAACAAGTGGCCATCCAACAGTCCTTCGGGTAGCATCAAGAATCAAAACAATAGAAATAAAACCAAATATAACATCCATTTTGTTTGGAAGACCAACTCTTTCAATGAAATCCCAGTAATCAATAAGTATGTATACTCCTACAATAAAACTAAAAAGAACAAATATTAAATCGACTATTAGAATTCCGACATTATCTCTTTTAGATGCAATAAGGGGATAATGGATAAAAGCCAAGGCTAAAGTAAAACTTAAAAAAAGGGCAAGTAGTTTAAGTTCATGAATCTCTAATGTAATCATTGAATAGAAGACAAATACAGAAAATGCTATACCTATCCATCTGCCTAAAAAAGAACGAATAGATGCTGATCTTTTGGAAATTCCCATTTCATCTTCCATTATCCCCTCCATTAAAAATCATTTCTTCCATAATCCCTTCTCTTGGAAATATTTGATTGCTCCAGGATGAAAAGGGTTACCAAGTTCTGATGAAGCCCATTCAGGAGTTATCTCTTTGGCTGGGGCATAAATCTTGGCTATACAGTCAAGATTCTCTATAATCGTCTTTGTCAACTTATAGACCAATCCCTCTTCCATCTCCTTTGAGCAAATCAACTGAATTCCATTATCTATAGTTAATACGGGGTAGTTTACACCTTTAAAATAGTTCGGAGGAATAAGGTATCTTCCATAAAAAGGTTGCTTTCCTATAAAATCTGAAACCTCCTTTTCCCCCCATGAAATGATTCTAATTCTGTGTGTCGATGCAACCATATGTGCGAGCTCTGCTGTTAGAAAAGCCGCCTCAATTGTTCCATCTTTAAGAGCCTCAGCCATCTCTCCTGCTCCCATAAAAAAGGGTTTTATATCCTTTTTATAATCGATTCCATTAAATTGAAGTTGCGTTTGGGCAATAGTCCCAAGACCTCCAGATGCTGGACCAACCCCAACTTTACGGTTCCTGAGGTCGTCAAATTTCTTAATGTCAGATTTTTCAAGTACAACCCATACATTGCTGTTGGGCAATAAACGGACAACTACTCCAAAATCTACTGGATTATCTTTAAACATTGCTATTCCTTTCCTTGCAAAATAGCCGATCTGGGGAGTAATGACTGCAAGATGCATTCTTTTCCGACCTATGAGTCTAAGATTCTCAACCGAACCCTCTGTGATCTCTGCCGTGATATTCACCTCGGGTAATGACCTGTTTAAACATTGAGCAACCGGACTCCCAATATTGTAAAAGATGCCACCGACGGTTGCTGTTCCCATTGAGAGTTGCCTAACCTGCGCATTTGGATTAGAATTATAAAAAATAATTGATAAAAAAATGACCATAACAAAAGTGAATATATTTATTTTCCCTCTCATTCCAACTACCTCCTTTCTTAAAATTTTATGTCTTTTAAAAATATCACTTTGTCTTTTAAAAATCATAGCAATAAGTTATATTGTTTTTAAATAATTTAAAAATTTATTTTTTACATTAGGAGACATTTAATACCAATTTTAAAAAAAGTTGTCAAGTTTATAATAAAAGAAGAAAGGCATAAAAATGATTAAACAATGGAAATGTATTCAATCTAAATTTAATCAATCTTTTCATGTCTTCTCCATACGCACAGACACGGCTATTTCTCCACGAACAGGATTACAACACGATTTCTATGTAATCGAATCAAATGATTGGATTAATATAATTCCAATAACAGATGATAATCAAGTTGTTATGGTAAAACAATATCGTCATGGATCAAAAGATATCACACTTGAGATCCCTGGAGGATTGGTCGACCCTGGAGATACTCCAGAACAAGCTGCTTTACGAGAATTATTCGAGGAAACAGGATATCAGGCTGAAAAATTAATAAAGATTGGCGAGGTTAATCCAAATCCCGCACTTTTTAACAATCGTTGCTATACATTTTTAGCCAGTGGTCTAAAAAAGATAGGAGATCCCAAACCGGATCAAACAGAAGATATAGAGGTTATTCTTATCCCTCTTTCTGAAGTCCCTAAATTAATCTTAAAGGGTAAAATCGATCATGCTATTGTTATTTCAGCCTTTACCTTTTATTTTCTGGGATACTCAAACAAAAATCATGTAATTTAATTTATGGTTGAATGAGCTGTTTTGAATTATATTCAAAGATATCCTCAAGGCTTTGAGTACCACCAATCCCAGGAAAGTTTATCACTTGAATATATCTACATCCCGCATTTTCTGAAATAACTTTTGCAATTGGAAAATGAGCAATATCTATAACGATCTCGGGTTGCTTAGAAATAGAATCAGCAATAACCTTTGGTGTAAGTTCTCCAGGATTGATGACATGAACAACTTGAAGCCCTGCCCAACGAGCAAATGGTTGGGCAAATTTATGAACCACTGCACGTTTACCAAAATAAGGGGATAGTTTATTTTGAAGTTTCTTTAACTTTTCACTAAATTCCTTTTCCCATTCTTCTACCCATTTTTCTGTCTTTAAAACCTTTGAAATCTTTCGTACCTGTTCAACTAAATTCTGAGGAGAAGTAGTTGTATCTATTTGAATAGCAATAATATTTTTATTTTTTGATGTTTCGATTAGCTTTGAAACCATCTTTTCATAACCACCATAAACCACAATATCAGCTCCTTCAAATTTCATTAGATCCGAGGGTTTTAAATCATATTCTGGAGGATGCTTAATCTCTGAAGGAGTTAAAACTCGAATATCTTTAGCTCCTGCAGCCTTTGCTATAGCTCCCGCAAGTGATGTAGATGCAACTACAATTCCTTGTGCCATTATTATTGAAGGGAAAATCAAAAAAATCATCAAAAAAATTAAGGTTAGTCTGATACTTTTTCTTTTATTCATATAAACCTCCTCCTTAAAATTGTACAGCTTCCAATTATTAATGATGTAATGATAATAATTGCTGAGCTTGTTGGAATATCTATAATAAATGATATATAAAGTCCTGAAAGACCAGAAACCAATCCGAAAATTGAAGAGAAAAAAAACAACTGTCTTAAACTTTTTGAAATAATGGAGGCCCCTAAAGCGGGCAGAAGAACAAAAGCATCTACCAATAGTGCACCAATTACTCGCATAGATACTGCAATGGTTAGACCCAAAACAAAAACAATTAAATAATATAGGAATTTTTCTGGAAGGCCAATATTTATAGCAATCTCTCTATCATAAAGCATGGTTTGAATCTCTTTAAAAAAGAGAAGCACAATGCCTAAAATACTGAGGCTTAAAACCCCTATAATTATGAGGTCTGTTTTTGATAGTGAAAGAATATTCCCCCATAGAATGCTAAATGCCTCAATAACATGAATATTTCCCTTAGAAAATAATACAAAGGCAATTGCAAGGGTTAGTGCCATAAAATATCCTGAGACTGTCCCCACTCCTAATTTCATCCTCTCAGATATAGGTCCAAGGGCCATAGATGCAATGGCACAGAACGTCAGACCTAAAATCATTGGATCTAACTTTAGGAAAAGACCTATTGCTCCCCCAAGCAGGGCTACATGCATCATTGCAAAACGAAGGGGAATAAGATTAAGTGAAATGATAAATACACCCATTAAGGGAAAAGTAATGCTCGCAAAAAAAATTGCAACCAGAGCATGTTGAAAAAATGGGAAATCAAGTGCTTGGATAATATTCATTCTTTTTTCCTGACCAAATTACTTTTTCCCTCTTTTAAAAGATAGATTTTGTCACTATATTGCTCTATCCAATATGGGTCGTGGGAAACAAGAATCGTAGTGAATCCTTTTTCACAATGGATCGAGTATATCGTCTTCATGATCTCCAATGCCGATTCTTGATCAAGATATGTGGTCGGTTCATCAAGAAGCAAGATGGAGGGTTCTTGGACTAACGCCCTTGCAAGCGAAACCTTTTGCTGCTCACCACCTGAAAGTTCATGAACAGATTTTTTTGAAAATTCCTTTATACCTACAATTTCCATTGCTTCATAAGCCTTTTTCCAATCTTTTGAATCAGGGTTTCTCAATAAACCTATCTTTCCATATCTGCCCATTATCACAGCTTCTTCTACACGAATAGGAAATCTATTTGAATTAGATCGTTGAGGAACAACTGCTATTTCTTTTCTAAGGTTATGAAGTTTTTTGCATAAACTAAGGTCTTGGCCCAAAACCAAAACCTTTCCCTTAAATGGTTTTAAGATGCCATTTACCACTTTTAGTAGGGTCGTTTTACCAGAACCATTTGCACCAACAATAGATATAAATTCGTAAGGCTTTGCCTCAATATTTACTCCCTGAAGAACGAGCAAATTTCCAAGCTTAATATGAACATCAATTAATTCAATGGAATGATGCATCTACAACTTTCTTCCCTGAGCTATAAACCTACCTGGCTCATTTAGCAAAGATATCTCACATAATCCTGATTCTATTAAAAGTTTATGAAGCTCTTCTTTTGATGGAAGAAAATCATTGCCAACTGCACCACCAATTTCCCTGTGGAGTTGGTTAATCTCTTCTATACTATGAAGATGTGCAATAAAAATTTTTCCTCCTTTTTTTAATACCCTGACCATTTCTGAGAGGGCCTTGGTCTTGTTTGGAAAATGAGGAAAGGCTGAAAAACATGTCACTCTCTCAAATCGATTGGAGTGAAATGGAATAGCCTCAACACTTGCATTAATTAAAATTTCAGGATTAATTCCTGGTCTATTTCTTGCCTGTTCAATCATACGAAATGAAAAATCTATAGCAAAAAGACTGCCTTCAGGACCAATAGCATCTTTGATAAATGGTAGAAGAACACCTGTTCCAGTTCCTACATCTAATACAGAGTATCCCTTGGAAAGCTCAAAAAAACCTACAATCTCTCTTAGTCTTAACATTTTCTCATCATATCGGAGATGTTCGTCCCATTTAGATGCATGTTTATCAAAGTAATCTTTTCTTTTTTCCATTTTTACCTCTAAAAAAAATGCCACGAAAGTTAAAGGTCTTCAGACCCTTTTGCCTTCGTGGCTCAATTATAGTAACCTTTTTAAAAAAAAATTTCAATTATCTCTATGATAAAATTAATACCTTTGGTTAGAAAAAACTTGACAAGTTTAGAAGAGGGAATATAATAATTTTTAACTAACTATGGTAAATCCTAATACTTTCTTAATAGTTATACTCGTTTCTCTTGGTATTTCCATTAGCATCTATTCATATAAAATTGGTATTGGAAGTATAAATAATCCTGGCCCTGGTCTATTTCCATTTTTACTCGGTTCTCTTTTATTTTTACTTTCTCTTTATAAGATCAATATCTTTTTTAAAAAAAAGAGATTGGATGAAACTACTCACGTGCGTCTCTTTTTTAAAAAACTTTTTGCTCTTCTCTTCTTACTCTTTTTTTATGCTATTTTTATAGATTTGATTGGGTATATCTTTACAACATTTATTACATTCAGTTTTATTTTTAGAATAGCAGGTTATAAAAACTGGTTTAAAATTATAACGTATACAATTTGTATCATGTTTATAAGTTATTTAGGTTTTACATATCTTGGAGTTAGGCTTCCTCAAGGTTTATTAAAAATGGTTTATTAATATGGATATTTTTGGTGGCTTACTATTTGGCTTTAAAAATGTCCTTCATCCTGATATTCTTTTTTATTGTTTTTTGGGTGTTGTAATTGGTACACTCATTGGAGTACTCCCAGGAATTGGGCCAATTGCAGCTATGTCTATACTCCTTCCAACCACATTTGGTTTATCTCCTGCTTCTGCTATCATCATGCTTGCAGGGATATATTATGGTGCCATGTATGGAGGTTCAACAACATCTATCCTTGTTAATATTCCAGGTGAAGCAGCATCAGTGATTACGTGTCTTGATGGATACCAAATGGCAAAAAAAGGAAGGGCAGGACCTGCACTTGGAATTTCTGCAATTGGTTCTTTCATTGGTGGTACATTAAGTGTTATTGCACTTATGTTCATAGCTATTCCACTTTCAAATGCTGCACTAAAATTTGGGCCCCCAGAGTTTTTCTCATTGATGTGTCTCTCAATGAGTTTAATATCCTATCTTGCAAGAGGTTCGACATTTAACGCCATAATAATGATAATTATCGGACTTATTCTTGGAACAGTTGGTATGGATCCAATTACAGGTTTTCCACGTTTTTATTTTGGCTCTTCAACACTCCTTGATGGGATTGGACTTATACCTGTTGCTATGGGTCTTTTTGGGATCTCTGAGATTTTAATGAATATTGAACTGAAAGAAAGGACGATTCTTGAAACAAAAATAAAGAATATTTTTCCTACACTAAAAGATATGAAAAGGTCAATTGGGGCAATATTAAGAGGTTCGGTAATTGGATTTTTCATTGGTTTACTTCCAGGTGGTGGTGGAGTGATTCCCACTTTTATCTCTTATACTTTGGAGAAAAGAATTTCAAAAAATCCTAATGAGTTTGGGAATGGCGCTATTGAAGGAGTTGCAGGACCTGAAACTGCAAATAATGCAGGGTCCACCGGGGCTTTTGTCCCAATGCTTGCCCTTGGTATTCCTCCAAATCCTGTTCTTGCAATTTTATTCGGTGCTTTGTTAATGCATGGAGTTGTAGCGGGACCATTATTAATGCAGAGGTACCCTGACATATTTTGGGGAGTAATAGCAAGCATGTATGTTGGAAATATAATGCTTTTAATCCTTAATCTTCCTCTAATTGGATTATGGGTTAAAGTTTTGAAAATTCCATATAGAATGCTTATGCCACTTATTCTTCTTTTCTGCCTGGTTGGTTGTTATGCAATAAACAATAATCCTATCGAGGTATTTATTATGATAATATTTGGATTGATCGGGTATTGTTTAAGGAGGCTTGGATATGAACTTGCACCTATGTTAATAGCCATGATTCTTGGTCCTTTTATGGAAACAAATTTTCGAAATTCTCTTCTCATTTCTGATGGGAGTCTTAAAATATTCATAACAAGGCCTATTTCCGCCATACTTCTTATTGCTGCTGCTTGCCTATTTGTTACTTCTGGCTTATCAGTATATAAAAAGACAAAGAAAAAAATAAAAGAAGTTGTAATAAGTGATGACTAAAATTAAAAAAGGAGGGGAAATATGAAGAAGAAAATATTTTTTATACTAATTAGTTTGATTTTTTCTATTTCTTTCAACCCTTACTATTCAAATTCTACAGAAAAATATCCAATTAAACCTGTCATAGTTGTTACTCCATTTCCCGGTGGTGGAGCAGTAAGTACGATATCTGTAATTACTGCAAAATATCTTGAAAGACATTTTGGTTCACCTTTTATAGTAGAATTTAAACCTGGCGGAGGAACTGTGATAGGAGTGACTTATGTCGCAAATGCCGCACCTGATGGATACACACTTTTATGTGCTGCAGACATCTTTACATCAGTCTTAATGAGAACAGCAACATATAAAATGGAGGATTTTAAAATTATTGCACAGATTTCATTGCTGGGTAATGCATTGAGCGTAAGAGCTGATGCGCCATGGAAAAATTTTCAAGAATTTGTAGAATACGCGCGAAAAAATCCAGGGGTTAAATATGCTCATCCAGGTGTTGGGACATTTATATATTTCAGAACAGAAAATATGAATAGGAAGGCAAAATTAAATATGATTGGTGTTCCAATGAAAGGTGATACTGATGTTATACCAGCTCTTCTTGGCGGTCATGTCCCTGTGGCAGTTGGGAGTACTTTTGCTCATAAAGCTCAAGCAGATGCAGGGAAAACAAGGATTCTATTAAGTTACGACAAAGCAACAGGATATGGACTTGATCCCAATATCCCTGATATTGAAGAATTTTTTAAAGGGAGCATTTATGACATACCAGTTTCTATTTATTTATATGCACCTGCAAAAACTCCAAAAGAAAGAGTTGAGATTATAGAAAAAGCCTTAGAAACAATATGTAAAGAAAGGGAATATGTCGAGGAGATGAAAAAGATAGGCCAAATGATAAGCTTTGTACCTGGTAATAAAGTAATGGAAACACTACCAAAAAAGATAGAAACTGTAAAAGAAATAATGAAAGAAACTGGTATGATAAAATAATTTATAAAAAATCATAAAAGTGTTCTCTATTGTTGGGGAATTTAATCCATTTAATCTAAAGGTGAAAAAATGAATCAAGTTGAGAAGGAAAGAGAAGAATATAAGAAATTCTTTGCACAAAGGGACAGTAAGAAAGAATATTGGGCTTATACTATGTGTTCAAAATGTTATGAACAATGTGCAATTAAAGTGAAAGTATTAGAGGGTAAACCAATTGCAGTAGAGGGTATTCCTGAGAGTGATGCAGGAGCACGAGGAGGATTATGCGCTAAAGGTGTTGCTGGATTATTGGATTGGTATGACCCTAATAGAATTTTATTTCCCGTTAAAAGAACTAATCCTAAAAAAGGAATTTATGAAGACCCAAAATGGCAAAGAATATCTTGGGAAGAAGCCGTAGATATAATTTCTGAGAAACTTATAGAAGCTCGAAAAAAAGATCCAAGGACAGTTGTCTGGACTCACACTCCAGGGCCTACTGGAGGAATGAAAAGCATGATAACCGTAGCTGGTTTTTTCTTGACTTATGGCACTAATAGTTATAGTACTGGAGGCCCTGGAGCTCATTGTGGAACTGCGGTTCATCATATTGATGCATTAATGACTGCTGCATGGGATGTTTTCCCTGATTATAGGTTCTGTAATTATGTGCTTCGTTGCGGTGGTAATGAGGGGGTAGGAGGTGGTCGCCATTCTGCAGAAAATATTTATATGATGGCTGAAGCAAGAGAAAGAGGTATGAAATTAAAGGTTATTGATCCAATTGGTTACAGAGCTGGAGCAAAGGCAGATGAATGGATACCAATTTTGCCTGGAACAGATTTAGCAGTCTTTTTATCAATTGCCAATTTAATAACAAATGATATTGGAATTTATGATACGGAATTCATAAGATTTAAAACAAATGGTTCTTATCTTATAAACTCTAATGGCCTTTATGTAAGGGAAAAAGAAACCAAAAAACCTCTAATTTATGATGAGAAAGATAATAAATTAAAAACTTTCGATGATCCAACATTGTCTAAGCCTGCTATCGAAGGAGAGTACACAGTCTATGGAATGAAATGTAGACCAGCCTTTGCAGCAATAAAGAATCATTTAAAAAAGTATAGACCAGAGTGGGCTTCAGAAATTAGCACAGTACCTACCTCAACTATATATAAATTAGCTCAAGAATTGGTTACTGAGGCAAGGATTGGGAGTACTATTAAAATTAAAGGAGTTGAAGTGCCCTATAGGCCAGCATGTGTAATAGGTTATAGAGGCCTTCAAACTCATCAGAATGGTTTCCATGTATATGCTTCCTTGCACTTAATAAATATTCTTCTCGGAAATCTTGATGTTTGTGGTGGACTTTTAGGCTCTGGAGCAGTGAGGAGTTTAGGTTACCCTGAAACTGGTCGTTTTAAATTTTCCCCTGTTGCTTTAGATGAAGGAATGCTTGCTCCAGGATTCTGGCACTCAAGGACTCCATGGCCACCCAGAAAAGTGAGTGGACCTGGTACAGCCCTTAATTTTAGCGATATCTTCACTCATGGCTCTGCAGGAAGAACCCATGCCTATACTGATGAATGGGAAAAACTATGGACTAATGCTGGGAGGCCATTTGAACCTGAGGTTTTCTTTACCTATGGTGGAAATGTAGTAATGAATATGCATAATCCTGAGCCAGTAGAAAATTTTCTTAAAAAAATTCCATTCAGTTTTGCCATTCAGCCATTTCATAATGAAACAACCGAAGGATTCTGTGACATTGTATTGCCCGAAGTCCACTACCTTGAAAGTTTAGACATCGCAAGTGCATTCGGCATCCATTTCTGTTATCCAGCAGGTCTGGACAATTGGTGCATCCATATGAGGATGCCTGTAGTTGAACCTAAGGGCGAGGCAAGGAATGTTCAAGATATTCTATTTGAACTCGCTGACAGGATTGGAATAATGCCAGAATATGTCCATTTTTTGGAAAATTATTATACATTACAAAAGCCTATATGGGAACAAATTAAAACAAAACCAAATAAAATCTACTCCTTAATAGCACCAAATGAAAAAATATCAAATATAGAATTTGCTGATAGAATATTAAAATATAATTTTGGTGAAAAAAGGGGTATAGAATGGCTTAGGGATAATGGTTTTATAAAGTGGGAGAAAAAAACTGAGGAATGTTATTGGCGATGGTTCGTTGATGCCCGAATCCCAATCTATTTTGAAGACCTCATAGAACAGAAAGAGGAAATAAAGAATGCAGCAGAAAAAATTGGATTTCATGTAGACTGGAATCATTATACGGGGTTAATCAGTTATTTCCCTTCGGTGATTTATCGAGAAAATGAATTAGAGTACGACCTTCTCGTTGTCTCTCCAAGAGACCCAATTATGTTATATAGATTTAGCTTGCAGAATCCCTTTATCAATGAAATTGCCCAGTTAGATCCCTTTACACTCAATATAATTATGAATAAAGAAACAGCCTATGAAAAAGGTATTAAAAATGGAGATATTGTCATTCTTGAAAATAAATGGGGTGATATGGTAGAAGGGCGAGTGAAATTAAGTTTATTGATACACCCTAAGGTTGTAGCAGCAACTGGGTTAGGAAGTTGGGCAAGGGGAAAGCCTCTTGCCAGATTTAAGGGAGTAAATCCAAATAAATTACTAAGGATAAATCAAGATTACATGTGTCCTATAACAGGAACATTAGAAATAACAGCAAGAGTAAAAGCATATAAAAAACAAACAGAGGTTAATAAATGAGATGGGCTATGGTAATAAATCTAAATAGATGTGTAGCTTGTTATGCATGTGTTGCAAAGTGTAAACAAGAACATTTTTTACCAAAAGGAATAATTTGGAATAAATTATTAATTTCAGAGACTGGAAAATACTCCAATGTAAAAAAACATGTATATCCAGTACTTTGTAATCACTGCCAAGAGCCAGCTTGTGTTAAAGTTTGCCCGACTGGTGCAACTCAGCAAAGGGAAGATGGTATAGTTTGGATAGACCAGAACAAGTGTATGGGTTGTAAACATTGTATGATTGCTTGCCCTTATCAAGTAAGAGTATATTATTCTGAAGAAAAAGAATATTTTCCAGGTCAAGGTCTCACAGAATGGGAAGAATTGGGTAAAAAGTTATATCCTATTAGAATAAGGACTGTCTCTAAATGTAATTTTTGTAAAGAAAGAATTGATAAAGCTTTAGAAAATGGTTTGAAACCAGGATTAGATCCTGATGCAACACCGGCCTGCGTTATAATTTGTCCATCTAAAGCAAGGATTTTTGGTGATTTAGATGATTATGATAGCGAAGTTTCAAAAATTGTTCGGGGAAAAAAAGCAGTTCAACTATATCCTGTCTATGGAACTAATCCTTCTGTTTATTATATAGGAGGGGTTGAAGAAGCTCCTATTGTTACTAAATACTTTGGTTTTAGAGTTTTTGATACTTCTCCAGAATTAATATTTAAAAAAGGATCAATTGAACCAGGAGCAGAAGAAAAATAATAAGTAGATGGAGACTAAATATGATAGAAAAAAGGGAGAAGATCATAGAAAAAAAAGCTATCTATAACTTAAATGAGCTTAATCCCGATAGAAAAGAAATAATTAATTTATACCCAGAGATTCTAAATTGTCAAGGATGTAACACTTGTACATTAAGTTGCCCTCAAGATATAAATGTAATGGATTATATATCTAACGCCCTTATAGGTAATATAGCAGAGGTTGCAGAAAAATCATTTAACTGTATAATGTGTGGACTTTGTGCTGATAAATGTCCTGCAAAGATAACCCCATATAATATTGGATTATTGTGTCGTCGATTATTTGGCCGTTACTTACTACCAAAGGCAAATCATCTTGGAAGAAGAATTTCTGAGATTAAAGAAGGCCATTTTGATATTAAAATTAAAGAATTAAAGAAGATGGAAAAGACCGAACTATCTCGTCTTTATAATGAACGGGATATTGAAGCATAATTTCAATGAATCATTGGAGAAAGAGATGTATCCATTTGAATTAAAAGAAAGCATCCTAAGAGTAGAAATTACAAGGGAAAAAAGATTAAAAGAGGATTTTAAACATTCAGACCTTGATAAAAAAAATTTATTAAGAGAATACCATCCCAATTTTATTGATGGGAAAATGCGTCCTCTATTAATAGGACCTAACAGAGGAGATAAAGCTCCAAATGAATTAGCCGATTTGCTTGAAGGCAATAGTTGTATTAATCCTGAAATGATTGATTTGGAAAGAGTTGATTATAATGTAGATGTATTAATATTAGGGGGAGGTAGTGCTGGAGCCTCTGCAGCAATTTCTGCCAAGGAAAATGGAGTTAATGTTCTCTTAGCAACGAAATCACGTTTTATCGAGTCTGATACAATGGATTTTCAAGGAGGTATTCAGGCAGCTGTTAAACCAAATGATTCTCCTTATATTCATTATTTAGATACAGTTGGTGGTGGTTGTTTTGTGAATGATCCTGATCTTGTTGAGGCTTTGGTTTATGATGCACCTTTTATAATACAATGGCTCGAATCCCTTGGAGTAATGTTTGATAAAGGACCTGATGGAGAATTTCAAACTGAATTTGGTGAAGGAACATCACGTAAAAGAGTTCATAATGCAAGAAATCGGATTGGATTAGAGGTTATGCGAATTTTGTGTGATGAAGTTTATAATAGAGGAATTTTAGTCTTAGAGTATTCACCAGCAATAGAATTAATTATGGATGATAAAGGACAAGCAGCAGGAGCAATATTAATTAATTTAGAATCAATGAAAGAAATAACAATAGTTAGAGCAAAAGCAGTCGTCTTAGCAACTGGAGGTGATGGTCAATTGCACTATCAAGGCTTTCCCTGTATAGATCACTATGGTGCAACTGCTGATGGATTAGTGATGGCCTACAGGGCAGGCGTAAAACTTTTACTTTTAGATGCCTTACAATATTTTCCTACTTGTATTGTATATCCAGAGCAAATGATAGGAAAACCTATAGATGAAAAATTTCGAAAATTTGGTGCTAAACTTGTAAATAAAAAAGGCGAACAATTTGTTTATCACTTAGAACACCCAGATATTTTAACCTCAGCTATTATTAAGGAATGTAAGAATAATAATGGACTGAAAACCCCAAACCAATTAGAAGGTGTATGGTTAGATACTCCAATGATAGAAATAGTTCAAGGGAGAGGTTCCATACAAAGAGAATTTCCAAATATTTATATGGAATTTAAAACCTTCGGTATAGATATAACTAAAGAACCAATACTTGTTTCACCTTCTTATTATTTTAATAATGGCGGTATTAAAATTGATTCTCAAGGTAGCACCAACATCCCCAATCTTTATGCAGCCGGTAAAATCTCAGGAGGCATACACGGAAGATATATGCTTCGAGACAACCTCCTTTTAGATTCATTAGTATTTGGGCTGAGAGCGGGGAAGAATGCTGCAATTAAAGCAAAGGAAACAAGCCAGGGTAAATTAACCTTAGATCATATAAGGAAATGGCAAAATGATTTAAAAAATAACGGTTTAGTGCATCGACCAATTTCACCCATACTTATTCCTGATTACTCTAAGTACGGAAAACTAATCAGATCTGATTGGAATAGATATTATCGGTTTGAATTAAGAAAGGAAGAAAAATTTCATAGAACATCACCTATAGATGTTAAGATAATCGAAGATTTATTAAAACAAATTTTGACCCTAAGCACACCTCCTGTAGCGCGAGCTCGTTTGCTTTCAAGGAGAGGTATTTCAGTAGACAATAAATTAGATATTTTAGATAATATAATAGGAAGTAAAACATGTCTTGGCTGTGGTAATTGTAATGATATATGTCCAGTTATTGCTCGAGAACCTGATAGGCGACAAAGAACTGAAGAAAGAACATCAATGGCCTTAGAAACTATTTTAGTAGGACCTGATGAGTGTGATCGTTGTTATGCTTGTATATTGGTTTGTCCACAAGTTGATATTACAATAAAACAATACGTAGTTAATAACTTCATGGTTGAAGCTATGTCAAAGCTTGGGGCGCGAATTGATGAGGAAAAAGACTTAGATCTTGATTTATTTATAGAAGAATGTCTACTTTATTGAGGGATAAATAATGGATTTTGAATTAAATGAAGAACTAAAATTAATCCGTGACACAGCTAAGGATTTTGTAAAACGTGGACTAATCCCCCTCGAGAGAGATTTATTAGATAGCGATGAAGGAGTCTTACCTAAGGATACTATTGAGGATCTTAAAAAAAAGGCAAAAGAGATAGGTTTCTGGTCACTTAGAATTCCTGAAGAATTTGGAGGAATAGGAACTTCCTTATTAGGACTCTGTTTGGTAGAAGAGGAATTAGCTAAGACAATCATTCCTTTTAACTATGGTGATGTTACACCTATTCTTTTCCACTGTAATGAAGAGCAAAAGAAGAAATATTTATACCCGGTCATTGAAGGAACCAAAGAATACTCATTAGGCTTATTGGAGCCAGAAAATCCTAATCCTAAATTAATGAAGACCAAAGCCTTAAAGGAAAATGAATATTATGTAATTAATGGAGAAAAATTAGTATTTCAACCCTATGATATAGGTGACTTTATTATAACCTTTTGTATCACTAACCACGAAAAACCTTTTCATGAAGGAATAACCTGTTTCTTAATAGATAAAGATACAAATGGGCTTACTTTCCATAAAACAAAAGAAGGGAAAGGGGGAAAAACTCTTTTTGATCCATTCATAATAAATTTCAATTATTGTAAGGTAAGAGATGAAAATATACTTGGTGAGATAGGTCATGCCTTTCAGCTTGGTAAAAAATGGTTGCCTTCAAGAAGAATTGTGAGAGCAGCTCGATGCATAGGTGTTGGTAAAAGATTATTAGAAATCTGCTCTGAATATGCAAATTCATGGCAGATATTTGGGCAATTCTTATCTAAACATCCCAGAACTTCTCGTTTTTTAGCTGATATGGCAATCGATATTCATGCAACAAAACTTATGGTATATAATGCAGCTTATTTAGCCGATAAAGGTAAAGATTTTAGGAGAGAATCATCAATGGCTAAGATATTTGCTACTGAGATGGTTAAAAGAGTTGCAGATCGAACAGTTCAACTTCATGGTGGACCAGCATATGTTAATGGAATTTTTATTGAAAGATTATGTCGTAATGCAATTATTGCTGAATTTATAGAAGAAACATTGGAGATCCAAAGAGCCATCATTAGTATGGATATCTTCCGAGGAATAAGCTTTCTTTAAATAATTCTATCTTTAATTTCTTTACAAAAAGTTTTTTTGAAACTCCTTCCAATAATTATTGAAAATAAAATTTATTTTTGTTATATTAGCGTTATGTTTAAATAAGAATAACGTATTAAAGGAAAAAATTTGAAGGTCATCTGTAAGGTTTGGTTGGATAATAATGGTAAGGTTTTTGGAGAGGGACCATATTTACTTTTAAAAAAGGTACAAAAGTCCCATTCTCTTCATCAAGCTGCAAATGAAATGGGTATGTCTTATAGTAAGGCCTGGCGCTTGATTAGAACTATTGAACAAAGGCTTGGATTTTTGCTTCTTGAAAGGAGGACAGGGGGGCGATCAGGAGGTGGTTCTGAGGTAACTCCCGAAGGAAAAAAATTGATGAAAAATTATGAAAAGTTCCAAAAGGACATAAAAGAGGCGATTGAAAAAATATATCAAAAACATTTTTGTTCCAATGAATCAATCTTGTCCTTACAAAAAAGAAAATGATAAATTGGGGTAAAAGATGAAAATATTATTTACAATCTTCTTAATATGTTCGATGCTTGCATTTACAACTAAAATCTTTTGTTCTGAAAAATTACTTATTTTTGCAGGTGCAGCCAGTAAACCCCCCACAGAAGAGGTGGTCAAACAATTTAACAAAAAATATTGCATATCTATAGATATTACATTCGGAGGTTCTGGGTTTGTTCTTTCCCAAATGAAATTGGCTAAGAAAGGAGACCTTTATTTTCCGGGATCTTCTGATTTTATGGAAGTAGCAAAAAAGGAAGGGCTTGTATTTCCTGAAACAGAAAAAATAGTTGTCTATCTTGTTCCTGCAATCATTGTTCAGAAAGGGAATCCAAAAAAGATTCAATCCCTTAAGGATTTAACTCGAAATGGAATTCGTGTAGCTATTGCCAACCCAGAATTTGTTTGTGTAGGAACCTATGCTGCTGAAATTATAGAAAAAAACTTTGACCCAACCGAAAAAGAAAGATTTAAAAGAAATTTAGTTAATTATACTGAGAGCTGTGAAAAGACAGCAAATGCTATCTCACTTAAAGTCGTTGATGCAGTGATAGGATGGAGGGTATTCCATTATTGGGACCCAGAAAGAATTGAAACGATCTATTTAAAACCTGAGGAAATTCCCAGAATCGGATACATTCCCATCTCAATATCAAAATTCACAAAGGACAGAAATCTTTCCCAGCAATTTATTGATTTTCTTCTTTCTCCACAAGGAAAATCCATTTTCCGAAAATATCATTACCTAATGGATATCTCGGAGGCTCGTCAATTTACACGACCAGATACTCCGGTAGGGGGTGAATGGATTCTTCCAAATGATTGGAGGACAATTAGAAAATGAACTTCAGAAAAACAATGATTGGCGGAGCCTTATGTATCTTTATTTTTTATCTTGGCTTAATCCTCTCTTTATTCTATTTTGTTAGTGGGAAAGGATTTTGGGATGCTTTAATAAATCCCTATACCTTATATTCTATTAGATTGAGTCTTATGGCTGCCTCTTTAGCCACTTTTTTTGCCGTCTTGATTGGACTCCCATCTGCATATGCTTTATCTCGATTTGAATTCCCAGGAAAACAAGTAATTGACACATTTTTAGAGATTCCTATGATTGTATCTCCCATTGCCCTTGGCGCCTCTTTCCTTGTTTTCTTCAATACTCCATTAGGGGAATTGATTCAGACTAAAGGAATTCATTTTGTTTTTGAAATTCCTGGAGTGATTTTAGCACAATTTGCAAGTATTGCAGGTCTTGCAACTCGGTTAATGAAAGCATCATTGGATGAAATCTCACCAAGATATGAGGCTGTTGCAAGGTCTCTTGGATCCTCTCCATGGCAAGCCTTTTATCGTATAACCCTTCCATTATCATTTAGAGGATTAATAGCTTCGGTCATCCTTTCCTGGGCAAAAGCTGTAGGGGAATTTGGAGCCACTGTGACACTTGCTGGAGCAATGCCAGGAAAGACAGAGACAATGCCAATTGCAATCTTTACCTCACTTGCTTCAGCAAATATTGAAAAGGCAATAATTCTTATCCTTATCCTTGTTTTAATTGGGGTAGCAACCCTTTATGGCGTTAGATTAACTGGGAAGATCTATCGCTATGATTAAGATAGAAGGATTAACCATTCTTTTAAAATCCTTTGGCCTTTTCAATCTTGATATTGAAATAGAGGAGGGAAATTTCCACTTTCTTCTTGGACCAACTGGTAGTGGAAAAACACTCATCCTGGAATCCATCATAGGACTTCATAGACCAAAAGGAGGAAAGATCTGGATCAATGGAAAAGAGGTCCAAGGACTTTCTCCAGAAGAAAGGGAAATCTCTTATGTACCACAAGATTTAGCCCTGTTTCCCCACCTAAATGTATTAGAGAATATCCTCTATGGAATAAAGATTAAAAAACTTCCTTTAAGAGAATTTGAACAATACGTTGGGGCCTTAATTAAAGTTACTCGAATAGAGCACCTTTTAGCCAGATTCCCTACAAATCTAAGTGGAGGTGAAAAGAAAAGGGTCGCCCTCCTTAGGGCCCTTGCTCCAAAACCGAAGCTCCTACTTCTTGATGAGCCATTAACCGGTCTTGATCCTTCTATCAAGTTAGAAATATTACAACTATTAAAAACCCTTCATCAATCTTTCCATCCAACTGTCCTATGTGTCACACACGATTTTGAGGATGCCTATCTCTTAGGGGACAAAATCTCTATATTTATAGATGGGAAAATTGAGCAGGTGGGCAAAAGAGACGATGTCTTTTTAAGGCCGAAGTCAAAGAAGGTGGCCCAATTTTTAGGTTTAAAAAATATCTATAAGGCAAAAATCTTAAACAGGGATGAAACTTCAAACAGATGGAGAATTAATTTAAACGGATTAGAGATCTCAGCTCCATCCACAATTGTGAGAAATCAGATTGAAACGGAGAAAGAGATTGACCTATTCATAAGGCCTGAGGAAGTCATGATCCTCAGGGAAGGAAAACCAATTAAAGAATCTTTAAGAAGAAATATTTTTGAGGGGGAAATCACTGATATTGTTGATCGGGGAGGATATCATTTAGTTCAATTTCATACAAACTTGGGCAAAATCCTATTTGAAATCTCAATTCCAAACTATGCCCTCAGAAATCTCAATCTCTTCATTGGGAAAAAAGCTAAGATTGCCCTTCGTGATGAAGCCTTCTGGATGATGGATTAGATTTATTATTTCATTTTCATCCTTTTATAATTAAACTTCTTTCCCTACTTATTGTCTATATTTTCAATTCTTATTTCAATCCTTTTGGGATCCTCACATCCCTTAAGAGAACTAATCATTCCTCTTATTGATCTTGAAAGAAAATCTTTTATGAATGGCTTAAGTGGAATGTTATTTCCGTCTACTTTTAACATAATTTCTTCTGTTTTTCTGGATTTAAGAAACTTCTCTTCAATAAAACTGGCCAATCCTGAAACATCTTCAAGATCGAATTGCGGCACTTTTATATCAAACTTCTTATTTGTCACAATGGCAACAAGGCTATCATCTTGGGTGCAAAGAAGGTTTTCATGTTTCTCTTTTCTAAAAATCTCAATCTTTGGCTGAACATCCTTTTTATATCCTTCTGTAATGATAATGTCTACATCTTGAATAAATTTTTCTCTTATCTCTTCAAGACTTAAATCCCTTTCAACATCTCTAATTAGAGCAACCTTGTTAGGGGATGAAATGATAACGCTATAGGCTCCTGCCTTTTTATGCCGCCAACTATCCTTTCCCTCACGATCTACTTCAAATCCATGGGTATCATGCTTAACGGTTGCAATTCGATAACCTCTGCGATTCAATTCAGGAAGTAATTTTTCAATTAATGTAGTTTTCCCACTATCTGATTTCCCAACAATAGAAATAATCGGTATCATCTCACTACTCCCAAATCAGAACTGTAAAGAACTTGAACCTTTATCTTTTCTCCTGCTTTAATTAGTGAAGTATCTTCGGGAACGATGATTAATCCATTGGCTTTTACCATAGACCTCAATATCCCCGAACCCTGTGGGCCTGTAGTAGTCACAAAATATGTGCCATTTTCACAAGTAATAATTCCACGTATAAAATGTCTTCTTCCTGGTTTTTTCTTTATATCCTCTTTAAGGATAGCATCGATGATAGGCCGAAATATTTGCTTATGGCCCATCATTTTCAGGAGTGATGGTCTTATAAATTGTTCAAAAGAAACCATGGATGAAACTGGATTGCCTGGAAGTCCAAATACAGGTTTTTCACCAATCTTACCAAATGTAATTGGTCTTCCAGGTTTCATGGCTACTTTCCAAAAGACCATCTCCATTCCCAAATTTTTGAGTGCATCTTTAACAAAATCATAATCGCCCACAGATACCCCTGCTGAAGTGATGATTACGTCAGCACGAATACCTTGGGAGAGTTTATTTTCGATATCTTCTTTTCTATCTTTTGCAATTCCCAATTGAATGGGAATAGCACCACATTCTTTCACTTGTGCAGCCAATGTATAAGAATTACTTGAGATAATCTTTCCTTCCTCTAAATTTTCATCCACATCAACCAATTCATCCCCAGTGCAAAGTATAGCTACAAGAGGTCTTTGATAAACATATATAAATGCTCGTCCCAAAGAGGCAAGCATTCCTAACTCTTGAGGTCTTAAAAGATCTCCTTTAGATATTACTTTATCTCCTCTTTTTACATCTTCCCCTGCTTTTCTGATATTGTCCCCAAAAGGGGGAGCATTTAGAATCTGAACAAATGATCCTTCAGATATTGTATCTTCTGATTGGACAACAGTATCTGCACCTTTTGGGATGGGCGCACCAGTCATAATTCTAATGGCACATCCATTCTCGACTGTCTTTTTTGAAATCAAACCAGCAGGTAAATCTTCTATTACTTTTAAACGGACTGGATTATCTTTTGTTGCATTTTTTATATCATCCCATTTTACTGCATAACCATCCATTGCTGAATTATCAAGAGGAGGTATATCACGAGGTGCATGGATATCCTCTGCAATCACCCTCCCTAATCCTTCAAGAATGGAAACCTTTTCGTATCCAAGGGGTTTAATAAATGAAAGAATCTTTTCTAATGCTTCATCAACAGATATCATAAAAATCGTCCCCTTTTTTAGATTTTTAATATTTATATAACATAAAAATTTTTTCATTTCCTCCTTCTCTACTAAAAGATTAAATTTATTTACCTTGAAAATAATTTTTCTCCCTCACCATAACCCTCTTCCCGAGGTGCAAGGATTAAGGTAGTCTCTTTGGTTTATACTTTTCAAATATTTTTAAAAACATTTTTCCTTGACTAACTTGATATTTTTATTTATCTTAATTTTGAGCTTTCATTTAATGTGAATATTTCATTTTTAATCATTAATTCTGATATATGGGAAGAGAAGAGGAGCTTAAAAAAGAAGGATGGGAAAAAAGGTTCACAATTGATGAGCCCAGGCTTTCTGAGATGGTTGAAGAATACAGAGCCCTTGGATTTGAGGTTCATATAGAACCTTTTGATCCAAGTTCAGAGGGATGTATAAGCTGCTATGAAAAATCTCCCGAACGTTATAAAACCATTTATACCAGACGTAAAGAGTAAAACCTTTAAAATCCTAAAAATGCTTCTTTTATTTTTGGGCTTGACAAAAGTTCCTGCCCTACCCCTTCCATAATTATACGACCGTTTTCAATCACATAGGCACGCATTGAAAGTTTTAAAGCTTGAATGACATCTTGTGAAACAAGCAGTATAGAAATACCTGATTTATACAATTGAGTTAATATGTTATAAATTTCTCCCGCAATTTTTGGAGATAACCCAAGGGTAGGTTCATCCAGCATCAGAAGTCGAGGCTTTGCCATTAAGGCTCGACCTATTGCAAGCATCTGCTGTTCACCACCACTTAAAGTTCCAGCCAACTGACTTCTTCTCGTTTTAAGAATAGGAAAGATTTGATAAACATCGTTTAATCTTTCGGATAAATGAAATTTATTTGAAGTAAGATATGCTCCCATTTCAAGATTTTCATATACGGTCATCATGGGAAAAAGTTTTCTACCTTCGGGTACATGAATAATTCCTAATTTACATATTTGATCACTCGGTTCATTTTCGATTGGTTTTTCAAAGAAAAATATCCTTCCACTCTTTGGCCGATTAAGACCAGATATCGTCCTTAAAAGGGTTGTTTTACCTGCTCCATTTGATCCAATAATAGATAAAAAATCACCCTCATGAAGAATTAGACTTACATCAATCAATGCTTGAAGCTCTTCATAATAGACATTTATCTTTTCAACTCGTAACATCACTCGATCCTAAATATGCTTCGATAACCTTTGGATTATTTGCAACCTCTTCAGGAGACCCATCTGCAATTTTTAAACCAAAATGAATAGCTATTATTCTATCACAAGCTTTCATAATCGCCTTCATCACATGCTCAATCATAAAAATGGTAACTCCCATCTCATTCTTTATTCTAAATATTAGTTGAATGGCCTCTTCTATTTCTCTTTGATTAAGGCCTGCAAATACTTCATCTAAGAGAAGGAGCTTTGGTTTTATTCCAAGGGCTCTTGTCATTTCAAGACGTTTTCGATCTGCAAGATTTAGAGAGGATGCTCGAATCTCTTTCTTAGATTCGAGTCCTGTAAATTTAAGTAACTCGATAGCCTTAAGACGAGCCTCTTCGATGTGCTTTGTTTCTCCTTCAAAAAGGATTCCTGTGGCTACATTATCAAGGACAGTAAAATCTTTAAGAGGTCTCACAATTTGAAAGGTTCGCCCAATTCCAAGTCTTGCAATCTCATATGGTTTTAAACGAGTAATATCAACATTATTGAAAAAAATTTTCCCCTTTTCAGGTCTATAGAATCCTGAAATGATATTAAAGAGGGTTGTCTTCCCAGATCCATTCGGTCCAATAAGACCTACAATCGATCCTTCCTTAACCTCAAATTCTAATTGAGAAATGGCCACTAATCCTCCAAAATATTTTGTTACATTAGTGCCTTTTAACATAGACTTATTTTCCTCTTTCTCCCTTTAGAAATGAAACAATTCCATCTGGCATAAAAACTATTACAATCATAAACATGCCTCCATAGATTATTCTTGCAAATTCAGGTTTTATAAAAAGGGATAGGATCTCATTCACTATGGAAAGAATGATTGCACCAATCAAAGGTCCACTCCATGAAGATCCTCCACCAAAAAGGGCCATTAATACAATAAGAATAGAAATACTTATGTCAAAGACAATATCAGGATGGATATAGGAAATATAATATGCATAAATCCCACCTGCTATTCCAGGAAAGAATGCGCTAAGAATAAAGGCTTTGATTTTGAGGTCAGAGGTATTAATACAAAGGGTTTGAGCAACATCCTCATCTTCTCTAATTGCTGCCAACCCAAGCCCAAATTTGTTATTCTGAATCCATCGTGAAAAAAAACTATCAGAATGCTTAGCCCAAGAAAAATTTCATAGAAGATCGATCGAGAGATTTGAATATCCATTTCCATAAGTTTAAGATGGATCCCCTCTGATCCTCCTAAAAAATTCCAGTTTTTTACAACCAAATCAACGATAAAAGCAAAACAAAGTGTAACGACTGCAAAATAGGGGCCTCTGAGTCTCAGACAAGGATATCCAATAATAAGAGCTACAGCAGATGAGAGTATGCCTGCTGGGAGTGCTCCAATAAATGGAGAAATCCCTAAGTTTTGCATTAAGATTGCTGAAGTATAAACACCTATGCCGAAAAATGCAACATGTCCAAAACTAAGATATCCTGTAAAACCTCCAATAAGATTCCAGCTTTCAGAGAGGATGATATAAAGAAATATCTTAAAGATCAATGAAAGAAAGTATGTTGGGGGTTTAATCAGTGGAAGGATAATAAGAAATAAGATAACAAAAAATAAAAGAAACTTTGCTTTTCCCTTTATCATCACTTTTTAAAAAGTCCTTCAGGTTTTATCAACAAAATAACCATTAATAAGCCAAACAGAAGAACGTTAATCCATTGCATTGGGAAGAAGGCATTGCTTAACCCTGTAATAAGACCTATAAGTAATCCTGAAATAGCTGAACCCATTATACTTCCAACTCCTCCTACAATGACTACTAAAAAAAGAAATATCAGCCAGAGATTATGGGATGGAGGATTAAATGAATACATATAGGCCAAGGCCACACCTCCTGCTCCTGAGGAGGCGATGGCCAATCCAAAGGCAATCATTGAAACCTTCTGGAGATTGACGCCTTGAAGGGCTGCACCTTCTGGATCTTGCCAAGTCGCACGAACTGCCTTTCCTGTTTTTGTGTGATAGAGAAAAAGATAGATTGTACTAATACCTATTATAGAAAGGATAAAGCCAAGCAGATTAGATATACGTATGATAATATCTCCCAAAAAGATTGCTTTACTCGAATAACTCGTTGTAATCAATCTTTCATCAGGTGTCCAGGCAAGCAGCATTATATTTTCTAAAATAATGGCCAAACCAAAGGTAAGGATCATTGAGGCAACAATTATATCTTTTGAACGTGTAATATGTTGGATAAGGAATCTATGAATGAATAGTCCTGTAACAAAGAGAAGTGGCAGACTAAGGAAAAGTGATAAAATGGGGTCTATTCCATAAAGGTTTAGACCCCAATAGGCAATATATGAAGCTAATAAACCGAAAGCAGCATGAGCAATATTTATTACCTTCATCACTCCCCAAGTTAAACTGAATCCCACTCCGAGGAGTGCAAATATACCACCGATCAGAAGACCACTTACAATAGATTGAATAATTACAATTAGATTAAACATATTTTTTAACTATTTCCATGGAGGCTTCGGATAAACAGGCTCATGAGTTCTCATATCAGGAGGCCAAATCAATTCTACAGTTCCATTAATAACTTGGGTCAAATAAATAAATGGTTTTGGTAATCCTCTCTCATCAAACTTGAAATTACCTGCTATGGTCCTAACCTCATTTAACTTGAGCCAATCCCTTATCTTAGTTTGATCAAGGCTCTTTGCTCCTTCTACCCCTTGCTGAAGTGTTTGCATCCATGCATAACCAAAACCAAAATAAAGTGGTGGTTCATCTTCTTTAAATCTTTCTTTAGCTACCCTTATGAGTTTATCATTACCTGGATATTTGAGTTTGTAATGCCAACTCGTTCCAGAAAATATATAATCTCCATCTTTACCTAATTCTCTTGTCCATTCTGGTATGACACTCCCAATCCCCTGAACAATTGCCTTAGGAGAATAATCAAGGGCTTTGCAAGCCCTGATAGTCATGACTCCATCAGGAAACATCCCATTAGCGAAAAGGAGGTCAGCTTTCATCTGTTTTGCTTTTGTAATCATTGGATCTGCGGTTGTTAATGGAAGATTATATTTTTCATCAATCACAATCTCGATCCCAAGCTCTTTGCATCCTTTATAAATGCTATCCATGAGGGCCATTCCAATAGGATTATTCATTGTGTAGATAGCAGCCTTCTTGGGCCGTTTATCCGGTGGAACCGTTTTCATCCATTCGAAAAAGCCAAGATACCACCATTCCCCCATAAGCGGAGGACCACCAAATGAGTAAGTATAGCCTTGAGAAAAAGATTTCATATGACCACCCATGGAGACATATACCATCTTATGTTTTTCAGCAACAGGCATCACTGCTGTACAGGCTGTTCCAGGATATCCACCAAGTAGAAGATCAACCTTATCCACAGTAATCACTTTCTCTGCTAAATTTACAGCCTCCTTTGCATCACTTTTATCATCGTAGATTAAAAGCTTTACGGGTCTTCCTAATAGACCACCTTTTGAATTGATTTCTTCAGCCCAAAATTGATAACCTCTCTCAACCCATTTCCCTGTTGCCGAAAATGTCCCTGTTAGAGGCAATGATCCTCCAATAACAATTGGCTTTTCAGCACCAATGCCTAAGCCAAATGAATAAAAAATTAAAAACAAAGCTATCAAAATATTAAAACCATAAATTTTCCTAAACAATTTTTTTCTCATATTTCCTCCCTCCTTTAATTTTTAAAATGATTTAGTAATTTGATTTTTACTTTTCCTCAATAATGGCAACTGGTCTTACCCACCCAGCTCCTGCCCGTTTAATCTTAATAGGAAAACAACAGACCATAAATCCATAGGGCTGACCTATTGCTGAAAGATTTGCCATCTTTTCCATATGGCAGTATCCAATCTCAATCCCTGCAAAATGTGCCTCCCATATTACCCTTGGGTCTCCAGTTTCTTTAAATTCCTTTGCCAGAAAAGACAATGGCCTATCCCAACTCCAGGCATCTATTCCAACAACCTTTACCCCCTTCTCTAAAAGAAAAAGAGTACTCTCTCTTTCCATCCCTGCACCCTTAACAAGGTATTGAGGTGTTCCCCAAGCCGAATCTGCTCCAGTCTGTATAAGAACAATATCAAGAGGTTTAATCTCATATTTAATTCTTTCAAGTTCCTTTTTTATATCATTCACTGTGATGCGATCGCCATCCTCTTTGTATCGGAAATCTAACACCACTCCATCACTGAAACACCACTCCAGTGGAACTTCATCAATGGTTAAAGCAGGTTTCCCATGATCCATTGTGGGGTGATAATGATATGGAGCATCCAAATGTGTACCTGAATGGGTGGTTAATGTTATGAATTCCAATGCCCATCCAAGACCATGTGGAAGATGTTCTTTTGAAATCCCTGGGAAAAAATCTTTCATCTGTTCACTTCCATATTCGTGGTCCTTATAATCAATCTTTGGCCTCATCATAGGTGGGTCACTTGGGAGTTCAGGCTCTATGGAGATGCTTAAATCAACAAATCTTCTTTTAGCCATTTCTTGCTCCATTGTCTGATTTTTATTTTTAATAATATTTTATTATAATATTTTTCAACCTTTTCTTTGTCAATAAAATTTTGTTGTATTTGATGAGTATGTGGCCTTATTCCTCATTTAAGTATTAGGTAATCCATAAAGGTTTATCTACAAGTTTTCTTAAAACGGTTATAAGCAAATAAAAACTATTTTTTCCCACATTCGAATATCCGAAAAGGGTTTAAACATACTTCTTCCATATAAAAATGGTTTTTTGATTTAATTTTAGGATTAATGATACAAAATGAGGGTTTTATTTGTCTAAGCCAAAATCATCTCGAAATCCATAAATTCTAAATCTAATATTATCCAGCTATAATATATTCTTCTATTTCTTTTTCAGTTGCTGGAGAAACAATAATATTATGAGAAATATCTTCGCTAACTTTCTTATATATTACCTCAATCCTACTTAAATCTTTGGCCTTACTATAGCGTGCTGTTATAGAAGCTGCTTTCTCTATATGATCTTCCTTTATATTTCCTCTTATCATGGATAAGGGACCTGGAATTTTATTTATTCTTAAAAGAATATCTTCCTCTTGAGCAAATGTTTTTATCTTTTGATTCTCATCTTGCCTTCTTCCTACAATTAATTTTACTTCCGAAGATAAACGGAAATGTCTTCCGATCTTTAAAAGATGAATATCATTTATTGTGAAATTTGGATTATGAATCATTAAATCTTTTAACCTTTTAGAAAAACCAGGATCTGTAAGAAGGCATCCGCCTGCAGGACAAGGATAGTCTTTTATGCCAAACTGTTCAGCCAATTTCATTTGTGGTTTTCTTGAACGTCCCTGGATATCAAGAAGCCTTTGTCGATCAACCCATCCTTCTTTTTCAGGAATAGTGAGAGGAAGAAATTTTGCACTGAGTGGTCTCAAGATAAGACCCTCAAGACCCGATTCTCTTTCAATCAATCGCATGGCCTCTTTCCTTTGAGACATAGGCCTTTGACCCAATACCTCTCCTGTCACTATAAATGAGGCTCCGACCTCCTCCATATAAGCCTTTGCTTTTTTCAACATAAATATTCTGCAATCGATACATGGATTCATATTACTTCCATATCCATGTTTTGGAGATTTTAAAATCTCTAAATATTCTTCTGAAACATTAAAAACCTTAAGAGGAATGCCCAGTGCTTCGACAGATTTCTGCGAGGCCAAACATCTTTCTCCCTTATTTGTGCACGTGCAGAAAACTGTTATAAAATTTAATGCCTCAAGTTCTATACCTTGATCCAAAATGATCTTTGCAGCCAATGTGCTATCAAGTCCACCTGAAAGAAGTGCAATGGCTTTCATTTCAGTGCCTCATTCATTGAACCTGATCTAAATCCCTGAAGATCGAGTGTAACGTATTTATATCCAATTTTTTTAAATTGGTTTACTACCTTCTCTCGCAAAGGTTTAACCATTAAAAGGCATACCTCTTCTGGATAAAGCTCAATCCTTGCAAGATCTTTATAATGTCTTACTCTCACCTGTGTGAAACCGAGCCCAATTAAGAATTCTTCTGCCTCATTCACCATCTTTAGTTCTTTTTCTGTAATCTCATTATGATACGGAAATCTTGAAGCTAAACATGCAAAAGAGGGTTTGTCCCAGGTGGAAAGTCCAAGCTCTTTTGAAACCTCTCTTACATCCTTCTTTAAAAATAATGCCTCTCTTAAAGGACTACTTATTCCTAATTCTTTTATTGCCATTCTACCTGGCCTATGGTCCATTTCATCATCCAATGTTGATCCTTCAACGATATATGGAATTCCTTCACTCTGGGCTATTTCCTTTAACTCACCAAAAAGTTCTTTTTTACATAGATAGCATCGATTGATTGGGTTATTTGAAAATCCATCGATCTTAAGCTCATTTGACTCTATCACGAGATGTCTTACTCCTATCTGTTCGGCTATCATCTTTGCATGCTCTAATTCCCTCTCAGGAAAAAGAGGAGAGCGTGCCGTCACAGCTAAAACATTACTTTCACCAAGGCTATCTTTAGCAACTCTTAAAAGGAAGCTACTATCTACTCCACCTGAAAAAGCTACAAGAACTTTCCCCATAGATTGAAATATATCTTTTAATTTCTGGACCTTTTTTTCTAATTCTAAATCCATTTATGAATCCCTCAATAAATAACCTCTTTAATCCATCCTCCCCCAAGAACTTTATCTTCATCATAAAATACTGCTGCTTGTCCAGGAGTAATGGCCTTTTGAGGTGATTTAAAAACTACTTCCACCTTATTTTCTCCTCTTCGATAAATGGTAGCTTCAGCACCAGGATGATTATATCTAATTTTTACATGAGCCCCAAAAGTCTCAGGAATATCCCCAGGGACGATCCAATTTATTGAATTTACGATAAATCTCTCTCCAAAAACATCATCCATATCTCCAACGATAATCGCATTATTTTCCCTATCTATTCTTATAACATAAAGAGGTTTTCCTTTTGCAATGCGGAGTCCCCTCCTCTGGCCAATAGTATAATAGGCAATCCCCTTATGTGTTCCAAGCACATTCCCATTTTTATCCATTATAGGCCCAGGTTTTATGGATCGCCTAAGCCTCTCTGATAGAAGTGTATGATAAGTGCGATCTTGAATAAAACAGACTTCTTGACTTTCTCTTTTATTATAAACCTGAAGACCAATTTCAAATGCCTTTCTTCTAACCTCATCCTTCTTTAAATCACCTAAAGGGAAGAGGATATAAGGAAATTGTTCCTTTTTTATAGAGAAAAGGACATAGGATTGATCCTTCTTTTTATCTATACCCCTTCTTAAAACATACCCATTTATTATTTTATTATATTCCAAGCGAGCATAATGGCCAGTAGCGATATAATCTGCACCCATTTCAAATGCCTTTTTTAAAAAAATGCCAAATTTAATCTTCTCGTTACATATGATACATGGATTCGGAGTTCTTCCTTGTTCATACTCTTTACAAAAATATTGAATAACCTCTTTTTCAAATTCTTCTCTAAAATAAAAAACGTTGAAAGGAATTCCAATTTTTAAAGCAACTCGCCTGGCATCCTCTATATCTGTCAGGCTGCAGCATCGTATCGGTCCACCAGGCTCCCTTTCCATAACTCCAATGCACATTGTCGCTCCAATCACCTCATAGCCTCTTTCTTTTAGAAGCCAAGCAGCTGTACTCGAATCCACTCCACCACTCATCGCAACGACAACCCTTTTTTTAGATTCTTTTTTCATCACTTAAGAACTAAAAAAGAATTTCCATGGCATGGTATGGACAGACTGGAATGCACAATCCACAGGCGATACACTTCTCACGTTTAAAGAAGACTTCCATAGTTTTACGATTTACATCCAATGCCTTTGGGGGACATATGGAAATACAGGCTGTGCAATGTGTACAACGATCCTCATACCATCTCACGTCCTGCGCTAATGGTTGAACCTCTATTCCTAATTCCCTTAAATAATTTATTCCTGCTTCTAAGGTTTGCCTTTTTCCTGTAATCTCTAAAACAAGTCTTCCTTCTTCTCTTGGAGTTACATGGGCCCTTAAGATATTTACTGTCAAATCAAAATCCTTAACCAGTTTAGAGATAACAGGCTGTTCAACAATATGTGGAGGATAATTAAGTACAACCCTCTTCTTTTGCATAATTGCCCCCTTTTTATTTCTTTCTGATCGGCCTTTCTTTCAAAGGTTTGAATACGACACCAGAATCTACCGAGGGAAGAAGTTCAACAGGCTTTGTTAAAAAGAATTTACCTGCCTCAATCCATCCCTTTAAGATCTGAGCAATCTCCTTAGCCCTGACATAACTCGAAAGTCCTGAGGTTGGAACTTCTTTACCTTGAATGATGATTTTTCCACTTTTTAGCTGATGGTAATTTACCTCACCTAAACTTCCAGGAATAAATTGGGGGTATGCTTCACTGTAATCAACAACCTGTGTCCATATTTCTTCATCTTTGACTAATGTGTATCTAAGGATTTCTTCATTTAGTATAGGAATTGGCACTCCAATGCCAACAGTAAGTGTCACCCCATAACCAGTAAAGGATGTTCCTCTAAGCCATCTTGGACTCATCATTTTCAAATCTCCTTTTACAGCAAGTGTGCCAGCAGGCATCTTGGGAACACCTTCATCTGTTCTTTTTACATCAGGATTATGTTGGGTTCCATTTCCAACAATATAGCCAATTCCTCCTCCTAAAAATATTCTTGTCCCAATACCAATGGTTTTATAATAAGGATCATTAAGAAGAGGACTTAGCTGACCTGCACTACAGTAAGTAGCATTGCCCATCCTTGGCTGTAATACCCCCATATACGTATAGATCACTCTATCTGAAAGATTAACAGCGACATTGTAATTCTGATAGGCATTTCTTATATTGAAAAGAACTGCCTCATTCATATCTTTTAGAGAGATATAGGTTTCCAGAGTCTTTCTTGGATAACAATCTGTTCCATAGGCTGTAGCAGTAAGCCTAACATCCTTCCCAGCTACCAATTCTTCTATCACATAAGCCCCTCCATATGAAAATTTTCCAGGATATATCTTATTTCTTGGATCATCTTCAGGTAAGGCTGCAGCACCTAAGAAAAAATCAACTGCTGCTAACCCAACATATACTGGAACATCGTTAAGATATGCCTTTCCTCCCCCAAGTTTTATGCGAGGTTTAGTGTGACCAATATTAAAGTAGGCCCCTGAAGAACACATCGGTCCAAATGTTCCAGTTGTAACAACATCAACTTCTTGGGTTGCCTTTTTAACACCTTTTTCTGCAACATAATCAATAATTTCTTCTGCTGTTAAAACCAATGCTTTACCTTGCCTAATTTTTTCGTTAATCTCTTCTATCGTTTTTGACATCTTTCCCTCCAATATATATGTTAACTTATAAAATACCTTTCATAGCAACTTCTCATATAGGTTTGTCGCGCCTAAATCGTAAAATTTAAGATAATGGGAAAAGTTATTTTCTAAATAACTTCTCATTAGAAATTACTTAAATCCCTCAGTAATCCACGTACTAAGATAACGCTCTCCTGTATCAGGTAAAATGACGACAATCATTTTACCCCTATTCTCTTCTCGTTTGGCTACTTGTACAGCTGCACATAGAGCTGCTCCAGATGATATCCCTGCAAGAATTCCCTCTTCAAGGGCTAGTCTTCGTGTATATATTGCTGCATCTTCATCTGATATTTGGATTACTTCATCAATCAAATCCATTCTCAAAACCTCGGGAATAAATCCCGCCCCTATTCCTTGAATCTTATGTGAACCTGGCCTACCACCTGAAAGAACTGGAGAATTCATCGGCTCTACAGCAATAGCCTTAAACTCAGACTTCTTATCTTTTATAAATTCTGAAACACCCGTTATTGTCCCTCCTGTTCCTACTCCTGCTACCAATATATCCACTTTTCCTTCTGTATCTTCCCATATTTCAACAGCCGTCGTTTTTCTATGAATCTCAGGATTTGCAGGATTTTTAAACTGCCGAGGAATAAAGTAACGTGGATCATCTTTCGCCATTTCTTCTGCCTTCCTTACTGCACCAGCCATCCCTTCATTTCCAGGGGTTAAAATTACTTTAGCCCCAAACATTTCTAAAAGATTAATTCTTTCCTTTGACATCACATCTGGCATGGTAATGACAAGTGGATATCCTTTTGCTGCACAAATAAAAGCAAGTGCAATTCCTGTGTTTCCACTTGTGGCTTCAAGAATAATTGTATCTTTTTTAATTAAACCTTCCCTTTCGGCTGCTTCAATCATAGAAATACCTATTCTATCTTTTACACTTCCACATGGATTAAAAGATTCAAGTTTAGCAATAACCTCGGCTAAACAGTTTTTAGTTATCCGATTTAATCTTACTAAAGGTGTATGACCTATCAATTCTGAAATAGAACTGGCTATTCTCTTCATTATTTTTCTCCAAAATCCTTTATTAAATCTGATAAAGATAGTCTATAAAATTGTCTTTCTCAATCTTTCGATTAACTAAGTCTTCCAAGGTTAAAGATCGAAGTATTCTTTCTATAGAATCAGAAACCTCTTTCCAAACTTCCCTCATTACACAGATTGAATATTTTTTACAAAACTTTTGATCATGAAGACACTCTATTAATCGAATAGGGCCATCTAATGCTTCTACCAGATCACTTAAATGAATTTCAGAAGGCGACCTTCCTAATATATATCCTCCCTTTGCCCCTCTAATAGATTTAACCAATCCTGCAACTCTTAGAGGAATAAAAACCTGTTCAAGGTATTTTAAGGGAATACTTTCTTTTTCAGAAATCTCTCTTAAATCAATTGGCCCCTCTCCATACCGAGAGGCAAGTTCTAACATTGCTCTCGTTCCATATCGAATTTTTGTAGAAATTTTCATTTTTTATAAAATTATACTTTTTCGATAGGAATTATTCTTAACCCACTTAAACATAATTTGTCAAGGCAACTTTGTTAGGCTCTGAAAAAGTCCTTTTTTATGTGAGTGTAAGAGGCGGCCATTTATAATATAAATTTTCTAACAATCGTTTTAATAAATTTGTAGAGTAATCTCCTTATAACTTATCTAATATCCTTAATAGGAATATCCTTAGCCTACAAATTTATTATAGGTATTTGGCTGCCTGACCTGAACAGGACCGCTAATTTTTAAATGACAAATCAAAACTACATCTTGACAAGTTGCGGTGAGTAGTATATTAGTTTCATATAATTTTGGAAAAACTAAACTATTAGAAAAAATTGTATAAAAAACATTAAAGAAAAATTAGGGAAGAATGCTTCTCGAATTAGCTAATGTGAATATAAATGGGATTGTCTGGTCAGACCTGACATTTATAGAAGAAGGTATTCTTCATATAAATAAAAAAGAAATACAAAATCTGCTCCTTCGAGACAATAGGTTAAGTGACGTTAAAATTGAACTGTCTTCACCAGGTGAAGATTGTGTTATCACAAATGTCATTGATGTTATTGAACCAAGATCAAAAGCTTCAGAGAAGGGACCTGAATTTTTAGGAGCGGTAGACCCCTATGGTGTTATTGGAAAAGGAAAAACATGGGTCCTAAAGGGTGTGGCTGTCATTGTTAGTGAAGGTTTAACTTTTAACAATTCTGCATCGCAAGAAATAGGGGCGATTATACCTATGAAAGAATCAACTTCGTTTCTCACACCTTATAGCAAATTACATAATATAATAGTTTTGGGTGCCCCAGCTAACGGGATAACTTCTAAGGAATATAAAATTGCACTCAAAACAGCAGGTCTGAGGCTTGCCAAATATCTTGGAGAAGTAGCAATAGGCTTAAAGGCTAATAGTATTCGTATTTATAATTTAGACAATCCTAAAGAAGAAAATTTATCTAATTTACCTCGGGTTGCTTATATATTTCAACTGTTGAGTACTCAATATGAACCGATAGAAGGAGATCCTGTTTTCTATGGAGGAAACATTGAAAAAATAGTGCCTACCATTGTGATACCAACAGAGATTATGGATGGAGCGATCACTGCTCCTTATGACAGCAGATATATGGAAACATATTTTATTCAAAATCATCCTATATTGGAAGAGCTTTTTTTAAGACATAGAAAAGATTTTATCTTTTGTGGTGTTATTATAATGACTGCTCCGAATAATGCAGAGGAGGTTGAAAGGGTTACTACCATAGCAGCTAACTTAGTCGAATACACCCTTAGAGCTGAATGTGCTATTTTGACAAAGGCAGGAGGTGGAGCTCCAGAATGGGTGATGATGCGGGTAGCTCAAAAATGTGAGCAAAGAGGAATTAAAACTGCATTAGCTTTTTTGCATATGGGTATTGATATGACCCAACCCAATACAAAACCAACAACTATCTTTTATGCAGAAGAAGTAGATGCAATGGTAAGTATGGGTGCACCATTAGGAACAATCCGATTATCGAAAACGGAAAGGGTCATTGGGAAGAAGGAAGTATTTGAGAAGTTTATTTATAAACAGGAATTTCCTTTGAGATATATAAGAGGTGCTTTTAGTCAGTTGGGAAATTCAAAGTTGAAGGCAATTCGATATTAAAATATTGATATTCCTTCTAAGATAATGAGAATCGTCCATTATTTAAATCAATTCTTTGCAGGCAAAGGTGGAGAAGAGAAAGCTAATATGCTCCCAGAAATATTCGAAGGAGCTATTGGTCCAGGAATTGGGTTACAGAAGTTACTGGGTGAAAAATTCAAGATAGTTGCAACCATTATCTGTGGAGACAATTACATCACGGAAAACATGGATTCAGCCCTTGAGAAAATCATTCCTCTTGTGGAACGTCAGAAGCCAGAATTTCTAATAGCTGGCCCTGCATTTCTCGCAGGTCGATATGGAATGGCTTGCGGTGGAATATGTAAATCTGTATCTGAAAAACTTGGTATTTTGGCTATAGCCGCAATGCATCCTGAAAATCCAGGAGTAGATTTATATCATATGGATGTTTACATTGTTAGTACAGGGAGTTCTATCAGAGAGATGAATGAAGCCCTTTACAAAATAGCACGGTTCGTTACAAAAATCGCAGAAGGTAAGAAACTTAACCCGATTGAAGATGGTTATATACCACGCGGTATAATCGAAAACGTAGAGGCTGAGAAAACAGGAGCCCAAAGGGTTATAGAAATGCTTCTTTCAAAAATACGAGGCCAAAAGTATGAATCCGAAGTTTCGATTCCCAAGTACGATCGGGTTATCCCAGCTTTATCGGCAAAGCCTATTAAAGATAAGCTAATCGCAATAGTTACAGATGGTGGACTTGTGCCAAAAGGAAATCCTGATCGGATTGAATCTATAAATGCAACACATTTTGGAATGTATAATATTGAGGGAAAGCAAATACTTTCAAAAGGAGAGTTTGAAGTCTCGCATTCTGGCTATGAATCACGTTTTGTTGTTGATAATCCAAATAGGTTAGTACCATTGGACGCTTTACGTTTCTTTGAAGATATAGGAAGGATTGGAAAAATTCACCATACCTTTTTCAGCACAACTGGCGTAGGAACAGGAATAACAAATGCAAAAAAAATGGGTCAAAAAATTGCCAATATTTTGGTTTCAGAAAGTGTAGGGGCTGTAATTCTCACATCAACATGAGGAACAAGCACGCGCTGCGGAGCAGTGCTCGCTAAAGAAATTGAAAGGATTGGGATTCCGGTTGCTCATATCACAGCCTTAACCCCGATTGCTCAGGTTGTGGGGTCTAACAGAATTGTAACAGGAGTGAAAATCATTAGTCCTCTCGGAGATCCTACCTTAAGTGAGGAGATGGAGATTTTACTCCGAAGGCGGATAGTTGAGAAGGCTTTGAATGTCTTAGAAAATGATGTTATTGGGCCAACAATATTTTAAATTATGAAATGCATGGTTAAAAAGTCTATAATTTTAATAAATTCTATTATCAAAAGGAGGGCAAGATGAAAACAAAATCAATATATTTACGAAAAATTTTAGCGATCTTATTGCTTATTATTTCTTTATTATTTGTGTTTATAAAGGATTTGAGGGCAGAATATCCCGAAAGTCCAATTACCTTGATTGTACCTTTTCCAGCTGGAGGGGTTACGGACATTGGAGCAAGGGCTTTTGCGGATGCCCTTGAGAAGTTTTTTAAAAAACCTGTCGTTGTTGTAAATAAGGTTGGAGGTGGAACAACAATAGGAGGCTATGCAGTTGCCTCAGCAAAACCTGATGGTTATACCTTAGGATGGTTTCCCGCCATGGCAAGTATTCCAGATGTTTATGCCTATTTTATAAAGGCTCCTTATTCGAGTAAAGATTTAATACCTGTATGTAGGGTTTATGATGTTGTTGGGACGGTATCTGTTAAGGGTGATTCTACAATTAATAACTTTCAGTCTCTTATTGAATATATGAAAAAGAATCCAGGCACAACTTGGGCAACCCATAGTAAAAGTAGCTCAGGGTATATTTTACTAAGACAGATTGCAAGACGTGAAAATGTAAAAATTACTGAAGTGCTTTTAGAAGGAGATGTAAAGATTATTCCTGGCATTCTTGGAGGTCACGTTATTGTGGGTACCCCCGTTTACACTCCAGCAAAACCACTCGTTGAATCTAAACAACTCAAAGTGTTAGCGGTTCAAACGAAAACAAAAAAGCGTGTTGATTTTTTACCTGATATCCCAGTCGTCACGGAGTTTGGATATGTAGTCGGTGGAATGTATAATGGACTTTTTGCCCCTAAAGGAACTCCTTCTGAAATCATTACAAGACTGAGCAGTGCTGCAGCTACGATCTGTAGCAATCCGTCTTTCATTGGAAAAATAAGAGATCTTGGTTTACTGCTCAACTTCGAGGATTCGAAGACTTTTGAGAAGTCTTTAGATGAGGAGAAGAGACGTTTAAGCGAATTTTTTATGGAAGAAGGCTTCCTTGAAAAACCAAAGTAAAAAAAAGGTAATCCGTAAACTTTTTTATAGTATGTTATGGATACCATCATACTATCAATTTTCGCAATTATAATACTACTCTATTCTTATAAAGAAGGATTGGGACATATAAGCGAGCCTTCGGCTGGTTTTTTTGGCTTTATCGTTGGAATCATCCTTTTTATAACCAGCATCCTCTTGGGTCTCTCTAATTTCATGAAAGCCACCAAACAACATAGTAAATTAGGAGGCAGAGGACTCCTATCATTTTGCAAGGTGATAGGAGCAATGATCGCCTATGGAATTCTCTTAGAACGATTTGGAATCTTGCTAACAACTTTCGTGACAAGTTTACTCTTATTCGCAAGAAAGGATGATTTAACAAGCTTCCGATGGCCACTATTGACAGTAATTACAACGATAGGACTTTATTTTGTTTTTGTAATTTTTTTAAAATGTCATTTTCCTCAAGGCCCTATAGAAAGGATATTATTCAATAAGTGAGCACATTTGACCTTCTTGTCCTTGGCTTTAAAGTTGCAGGACAACCTGAAAACCTATTAGCCTGCCTTGTAGGAGTCTTTATTGGTACCCTTGTCGGTGTCTTACCAGGAATCGGTCCAATAGCTACTATGTCAATCCTTTTGCCAATTACATTCGGTTTGGGATCAACTGCAAGTATAATAATGCTTGCAGGAATATTCTATGGAGCAATGTATGGGGGTTCAACCACATCAATTCTTGTTAATATACCAGGAGAAGCTGCTTCAGTAGTTACATGTATCGATGGCTACCAGATGGCTCGTCAAGGAAGAGCCGGACCAGCCCTTGGTGTATCAGCCATAGGATCATTCATCGGAGGAACTGTCAGTGTAGTTGGACTTATGTTTTTTTCCCAATGGCTTGCAGCATGGGCAGTTAGATTTGGTCCTGCTGAATATGCTGCTTTAATGTTTTTTGGTTTAATCGCTGTGGTCTTTCTTGTTCAGGAGAGTATTTCAAAGGGATTGATAATGATGTGTCTCGGTCTTTTTCTTCGCATGATAGGCCAAGATATAACAAGCGGAAAACCTCGATTCACTTTTGGAATATTTCAGCTCCAGGGCGGTATAGATTTCTTACCTTTGGTTATGGGGCTTTTCGGTATATCAGAAGTTCTCATTAATTTGGAGAAGCCTGAGACAAGAGAATTTATTTCAACAAAGATTAAACAGATATGGCCATCCTTTTCTGACTTGAAGAAGTGCGTAGGCCCAATCTTTAGAGCAACAGGTCTTGGTTTTTTCCTTGGACTTATCCCTGGTGGAGGGGTTATTACCAGTCCATTCTTTTCTTATGCATTGGAAAAGAAGTTGTCCAAAAATCCTGAGGACTTTGGCAAAGGTGCAATCGAAGGAGTTGCAGGTCCAGAAACCGCAAACAACGCTGCAAGCATAAGTGGATTTGTGCCATTATTTTCTTTAGGAATACCAGCAAGTGTTGCCATAGCACTACTTCTCGGTGCAATGATGATTCACGGTGTTCAGCCAGGACCATTGTTTATGCAACAAAAACCAGAAATGTTCTGGGGGGTTGTAGCCAGTATGTATATCGGCAACCTTGTATGCCTAATCCTCAATCTCCCATTAATAGGGGTGTGGGTTCAGTTACTTAGAGTCCCTTTTCGAATCCTTTTCCCTTTAATTACCATTTTTTGCCTAATTGGTGTATACACAGTTAATAACAATATCCTTGATGTCTATTTAATGGTGTTATTTGGGGTGGCAGGTTATTTTCTGAGAAAGAGAGATTATGAACCTGCGCCTTTAGCTATAGCTTTTGTGCTCGAACCTTTAGTTGAGGAAAACTTTAGACAAGCCTTAGCTATCTCACAAGGAAGCTTTTACATCTTTGTTTCACGTCCAATCTCTTGTGGTTTTGTTATTATTAGTTTGCTCATTATCGGAATATCTATTTGGAAAGAGATTTCAAAATATAAATCACATTGATTTATCAAAGAAATTAAAAATCGAAATAGTTCTTTTACTCAAAAAGTTCTCCACAAAGAAATAATACTTGTTTCCCTTTTTAATAAGATTATATTAATTATTCTTCTTCGCCAGATCCCAACATGATGGCAAGCCCTCGTGTTTCTTCATGACTTTCCAGTGCAATCTTAATAAGACTTGTTATAGGTATCGAAAGTATCATACCAATCGGACCAAGCACCCATCCCCAAAAGACCAAAGAAAGAAAAACGACCAATGCTGATAAACTCAATCCCTTTCCCATAAACTTCGGTTCAAGGATATTGCCTATAACGCCATTGATAACTAAAAAACCAATAACAGTTAAAATAGCAGAACCTACCCCCAGCTGGACGAGAGCCAGAAAAACAGGAGGCAAGGCGGCAATGATTGACCCAATATTAGGAATATAATTTAGTAGAAATACAAGTGTTCCCCAAAGTATTGGATAATCAACTCCGAGGATTAATAGCCAAAGCCAGATTGCAACACCAGTGGCTATACTTATTAGAGTTTTGATTACCAAATAGCGCTTGGCAGTATGGCTGAATTTCTCAATAGCAGACAGAGATTTCTCCGGATTTTTTAATGCCACCCTCAATTTTTTCGGTAAATCGGCTGCTTCAAGGAGGATGAATACAAGGGTTAACAAAATCAAAAATGCATTGGTTAGGACCCTACTCAGGGTAGATATTATGTTGCCTGCCAAATCCATTACCCATCCTGGGTTGAAATTGCCAGTCACCCCTTCTATAGGAATATTAATACCCTTTTCACGTAGCCAGTTGGTAAAAAAGTTAATTTGGGTCGATAATCGCTCTTGATATTTGGGAAGGGACTTCAAGAAATCATTTATTGAAGGACCTATTATTGCTCCAAGAAGGGATCCTACAAATAGGATAACTATAAGAATGATAATAAGCGCAAGGATTTTCGGCATCCCTTTGTGTTGAAGCCAAAATAATGCTGGAGTGCAAATCACGGCAATAAATACAGCCAGAAAAAAGGGGACTAATATTGAGCTTGCTGCTTTCATTCCTGCTACCACAATAATAAAACTTGCCAGAATCAACAATTTAGGTATCTTATTATTATGTTTTAAATTGTCATCCATTGAAGTCTCACCCTCCTTTTTTAAAACTGCTTCTTCGCTCTTTCCCTCCTTACATTCTAATATAGTTAAATCTTATATAAACTATTTTAGAGATTTTTTGGGAAAAATATTCTAAATGATTTCAGCCCTTAAAATCCTTTTTGTTTCTGGCTTTATCTTAACTCTTTCATCAATTCTGTAACCTACTACCCATGCAATGATGTCTCCTGAAATAAGCAAGGGAATCCTTGACCTCTCAATTTTTGGAACCTTATGATCAATAAAGAATTTTTTTAATTTTTGAAAACCTTTTAAACCAAGAGGTTGAAATTTATCTCCTGGTCTGAAATTTCTAACTTTGAGTGGAAATTGAATGCTTTCATAATCAAAAAAAGCAATGGTTGGCAAATAATTACTCAATTTATTGATCTTTGGAATTTCTTCAATAATTAATTCTCTTCCAATCTCTTTTATAGTTGTCTTACCCGGAAAATTAACCTCTATCTCAAAATGAGGAGTTTCTTCGAGTACACCTTTTCTTATTACAACCCTATCATATCTTTTTTCGAGATATATCCCCGGTATAACTTGAAATAAAAGATTCGAAGATGATTTATTCAATCTTTCAAAAATAGGTTGCAAATTAGGAAATCTTTTTACAATCTTCTCTTCCTCCAATATCTCACTTAGTATCTTATTAATCACCCTCCATTGGATTACTCTATGAAGAGACTGATATTTCGAAAAAAGAAAAGAAATACTATCATCATGTTTCTGGATAAGATTTTGATAAACCTCTGCAGCCTTACTATCAATATAATTATCCTCTTGTCTCAAAAGATTTGCAGTTCTCAATAAAATTTCTTTAAATTTAGACTGATATTGATTTTCAATTAACGGAATCAAGCTTAAACGAATGCGATTTCTAAGATAATCCTCCTTTAGATTCGAAGAATCTAAAAGGAATGGAATTTTATTTTCATTGGCAAATGATTCTATATCCTTCCTCCATATTTCGAGAAGAGGCCTTATAATCTTTCCATCTCTTACAGGGAGCATCCCTTTCAATCCTCTTAATCCTGAGCCTCTTAAGATTCTTAGGATGATAGTTTCCACTTGATCATCTGCATTGTGTCCTAAGGCAATCTTATTTGCATTATATTTCAAAAGAAGCTTTTCAAAAAATTGAAAGCGAAGCCTTCTTGCAGCATCTTGGAGGGAAAAACCAGTTGACTTCTTAAAGGCTTTTACATTAACTTCCTCATATTCAAATTGTAATCCAAGCCTTTCTGATTCTTTTTTTACAAGAGATGCCTCTTGAAGTGATTCTTCCGGCCTAAGGCCATGATTAACATGAGCAACGATTAAGGATAGATCAAACTTATGAGAAAAGACATGAAGTATATGGATAAGGACCATTGAATCAATTCCACCTGATACCCCAACAACAATCCTATCCCCTTTCTCTAATAAATTGTATTGATCAATGGTCCTCTGGGCTTGATTTAATAGCCTCCTTGTAATATCATCCTTCACATCTTCTTTTCTCCTAAGGGGCCGACTCTTATCTCCACTTCAGTCGTTCCATACCAATGCTCAATTATACGGATGGTGCATGTCTTCTCGGGTTTGGTAAAATTTAGGAAAGATTCCTTTCCTTTGAAGCTATTAACCAATTTCCAATTATCCTTTTCCATATTATATATAAAGAAATCAATCAATGAACTTGGATCAAGCCACCATTTAGAGAAAACTAATACTCCTGCTTTAAAACGTGGAGTTTCATATATAAATGATTTGCTATGGTTATAATTTAATTCTCTTGGAACAAGTACATCATCAAAAAAGTAATATCTCCCTCCAACTCTCCAATCACTTACCTCAGGAGTTCTACCTCTCTCTTTTACCTTGGTAGAACAATTTGAAAAGCTTATCGCAAAAAGTATTATCAATAAAAAATAACAAATCAACTTAAAATTTTTTTTCCACATACCATTTTCCTCCTTTTATATAAAAATTATTATCATCCTTTATTAATAAAAGCAAGAGAGAAAAAGTAAACCTCATCAATTTCTTCTTCGATCTGATTGAATCAAGAAACCTTCTACATCACCGCCTGGAAATAAGAGTTCTATAGTAATATTTCCAATCTTTGGCAGATCTTTCTGATTGAAAGGAGGTGGTAATAAATATTTATCTGGATCCTTCAGCCCTGATTCAAATGTAAATGGAAGAAAGATTATGTTACTCTCATTGCCTGCAATATCAATAATTGAAATCTTTAATTGAATCTCAGTCCACTCTGGCACAGAGCCGCTTGAACTACGAATATTCCATTGAATATACCCCTTTAAATATTTTCTAAATTCTGGCTTCAAAATGATCCAATCTGTAAAATATCGACCATATCCAGGTTGATCAACAATTGATGCAATCTTTAACATATCGCCATCAGGATCCTCTGCTTCAAGATATATCTTCCAGGTATATCCATAATATCCTTTATCAACAGCAAAATAATTTTTGATAACTGGTGGATTTGAAATTGTAACTTTTTGAGCCCAACCTATTGATGTCAAAAAGATTGAGCCCAAAAAAATTAAATTAAAAATAATGATTTTAAATCTATTCATCTTTATCTCCTTTAGGTTTTCATTTGGTCTTCATTCCTTTATGAGCAAATAAGGAAACTCTTTTTGCTTCATCAAAAACCTCTTTAATTGAAATACCCTTTTTAAAAGCTAAATTTTTACAATCTTCATATTCTGGAGAAATATTTATAGGCTTACCATCCCATTTTGCTACTTTGAAACGAAGATTTCCATATTTTGTCCTGATTGTAATAATTTCTCTTTGAGCACATATCCTATCATCTTCATGCCACCTAATACCAATGGTTGTTGTCTCTTTTAAAAGAAATTCTATGATAGGATTTAATTTCTCAGCAGATGAAATTATACTTATAAGAGTAGCTGGACGATTTTTTTTCATTATAATAGGAGTTAAAAAGACATCCCGTGCTCCAATTGTAAAGAGCCTTTCAATAATATAATCATAAAACTGTGGATTCATATCATCGATATTTGTTTCTATTACCATTATTTTCTCTCTTAAAGAGGTTGATAGTGATCTCCCAATGATCAGTCTTAAAACATTGGGATGCGGAAGATCATCTCGACCTGCCCCATAGCCAACACTCTCTACTTTCATTTCAGGTATTGGACCAAATTGGGATCCAAGGGAAGTGAGGATGGCTGCTCCAGTTGGGGTTAGAAGCTCCTTCTCTACCCCTGTTGAATAAATAGGTTTTTCTTTCATAAGCAATAATGTTGCAGGCGCAGGAACAGGCAGGATGCCGTGTTCACATTTAACAAAACCCGAACCAACATTCACCCTTGAAACATAGATTTCATCGAGCCCCAATTGACGAATTCCCCAAACTGAACAAACAATATCTACAACAGAATCTAATCCTCCAATTTCATGGAAATGAATTTCCTCAATAGGTCTCCTATGAATTTTTGCTTCCGCCTCCGCTATTCTTTTAAATATTTCTTTACTCTTTTCTTTTACCTCGGGATCGATAGAACTTTGTTCAACAATCTCCAAAATTTCATTCAAATTCCGATGGTGTCTTTTTTCATTCTTCCCTTCTACAATGACCCGAGTTGCCTGAATTCCAGCCTTATTAACTTTTTTTATTTTTAATCGAACAGTTGGAATCTGAAGCTTTTCTAATTCATCTTTCATTTTCCTCTGACTGAGTCCTGCATCAATGAGAGCTCCAAGTATCATGTCGCCACTTGCACCTGAAAAGCAATCAAAATAACCGATTCGCATCCTTGACTCCTATTTTTTAAATAATCATAACATACTCATTTTAAAAAGACACTGAATGTTAGAGGTGAATAAAGAAGGGATAGGCTAATTATAAGGAAAATTGATATTAACCTATCCCTTTTTTAAGCAAGATATTAGGTCATCTTAATATAAGTTTTTCTCGAAATATTAACTGTATAGGATTCAAATTTATCGATCAGGGCTCGACATTCAGGATCGACCTCATTCTTTGGCATTATTGTTTTATAGGTATTGAGATTAGGAAAATCCATTGTTTTTATAAAGCTATCTTCACCTTCAGCTTGCCATACATCATAGGCCAGACACCCATGAGACTCCCACCATGGCTTTGTCCCTGATTTTACAAACGATAAAAACTCAGCCTGCTTTTCCTTAGGAACTTCAAATCTAAAAACTACCTTAACCATAATAAATCCTCCTATTCATATAAAATTTTTTAGTCTAAAAATATTTTTCAAATTCTCCCATCACTCTTTTCTAAATATATTTTTAAATCTATCCTACTTTTATCAAAACTGCATCCCCTTGCGAAAGCCCCCCACAAATAGCAATTTAAAATGAAATAAGTGAAAGGGTTATGGTCCTTTCTTTATAAATTTTTAGATAGTTTTTTTCGCAAGGAGCACGAAAATTTATAATAATACCACTCCAATCTTCGCCCCTTGAGGATGGAATTATTGAGGAGAAAAATTATTTTCTAATTAAAAACATATGAAAGAGAAATTTTCACTTAAATCTTAACGACCATATTTCCCTGTAATCGAGGCTGAAGCAATGATCTTCCCATCTATTGCCTTCTTAAAGGCTGATAGAGAAGTATCTGTCTTCAGATCAAGCTTCTCTATGTTTAATGCATAAATCGTCACCACATAGGAATGATCTCCTGTTCCCCGAGGAGGCTGTGGCCCTCCATAACCAATGTCCCCAAATGAATTCCTTAATTCAATAGAGCCCAAAGGCATCTTCTTCCTTGATGCTCCTTCTTCAAGAGAAGTCACATTGGCTGGGATATTGATAACTAACCAGTGAACCCAGTTCTGAGCAACAGGATGGATATCAACTATCGAAAGAGCAAAAGACTTCGTTTCAGGAGGAAAATTCTTCCATGTCAGAGGAATAGATATATTTTTCCCTCCAGCGCCAGGCATGACATACTGGATAGGAATCTTTCCTCCATCCTTAAAAGCAGAAGACGAAATCTCCATAGCACCACCCCCAAAAGCAAAATCCTTATAAAGAAATAAAGAGAGGATCAAAAAATATGGGAAAAATAATTTCTTCAAACTCTTCATCCCTTTTTCTCCTTACTCATCCATTTTGATTCAAGTTTACAAAGACTAAAGGGCTAACCCTTTTGGGATTAGCCCTTTAGTCTTTTTTTGTTTTTATTTTTTCAACGCAGCAATAACAGTTTTAGGGGTAAGGGGTAAACGTCTCACCCGAGCACCTGTTGCATTAAAGACGGCATTTGCAACAGCAGGAGCAGTAGGTGGAACGCCAGGTTCTCCAATTCCTCCAATCTTTTCGCCACTATTTATGATATGCACTTCTATCTCTGGAATTTCACTCATTCTTATGATTTTGTAATTATCAAAATTTGAAGACTTTACACCACCATTTTCAAATTCCACTATCTCTTTTAACGTTGTGCTAAGGGCAAGGACTATAGCTCCTTCAATCTGAGCTACCACATTTTTTGGATGAACAGCCATTCCACAATCCACGGCAGCAACAATCCTTTCAACCTTAATTGCTCCAGTTTTCTCATTCACGGTTATATCTGCAACCTGAGCAACATAACTGCCAAAACATG